>Ga0066256_1000027_pt1 | contig 762596 bp, 645 predicted proteins | sample ThiBio_1000_biof_FD_87107 | JGI IMG/M metagenome (GOLD analysis project Ga0066256, IMG submission 87107) | Wastewater bioreactor microbial communities from Cape Town, South Africa - Thiocy_expt_1000_biof (version 2) | ecosystem: Engineered > Bioreactor > Thiocyanate-remediating >... | reverse complement strand
AATTCCCTTGACCAGGTAGAAGATACATTATCCGAAGCTCTTGCCTATTACCATGAACATCCAACATCCATTAAACAACTTGCTAATGCTTATTCTTTTTCTAGTAAAATTGATGGCGGTTAATTATTAGATACTGAGTAAAGAATAAAAATTCCGGGCTATTTGTCAAACAATGTCGATTGCTTAAAATGCATAGCGTCTTTAAGGATAAATTACTGATCGCCTCAAGCCGGCGGGCTTCGTATCCGAAACGCCACTGATTTTTAGTTCGGGCATATTTATTTTTTTTGTCTCACTGAGTGCTTCGCAGTTGCTTTGAGGAGATCTGTCGGCTTCATATCATTGTTCATCAATCCCTTTAATCAGCGGCAGTACAAATCTCACGCAAAAAAAGGTGGCTTTTTCGGATACTGGTAACAGTTCGATAAATCTCTGCATTGCTACTATTAAAAGTTTTATAATGACTCTTAGGCCTAAGGAAATGACATTGATTTGCCAATAGGATTTCCAACCTTTGAAAGGTTGGAAATCCTGCAATCATAAAATCACAAACTAAAAAGCACTTAAAACCTATACCCAATCGAAAAACCGCCCTGCACTGTTTTTAGAGAGCTGGTTTCATCGCTTACACCATCGTACGACATATCAACATCCAGCAAACCCAATTGCGCGTTGAAGTGGATATACAGGTTTTTAGAAAATTCGTAACCTATAAGAATATTAGCTCCAAAATCAAAAGGTTTGGTATAGGGTACTGTCCGGTTGTTTCCACCCCAGGAAGAGTCGGTGCTGGAAAAGTCATTTAAAAATTTCAGCTTTCCTTTAACGCTCATGCCATTAGCCTCGGCTTTCCAGCGGCCGCCAAGTCCATAAGCAATATACGGGCCTGCTCCTAAAAGCATTTTACCATTTCCAACCTTTGGTTTAAAAATAAAGTTTACCGGTAATTCAATGTAATAACTGGTGAATTTAATTTTGTCAACACCATACAGATATTGAGCGCCTCCATCCTTATCTATCGTAAATCCTTTGCTGGTAAACAGTAATGCAGGCTGTAAAGAAAACTTATCTGATAGCGCCAGATCTGCAGTTCCTCCCAGGTGAAACCCCGGGCGTAATTTCACTTTAGTATAACCAGTTTCATCCTTTAATAACATTGCAGACAAATTGCCACCGGCTTTTATACCCCACTGCACCTGTGCCGGAATTTCATGAGTAATAGCAATATAAACTAATAGTAAGGCCGCAATTTTCAGTTTCATGTTTTCCAGTTTAAATTTTTATATGATGAGGGTTTAATAACGTGTTGCATTGTGTCATACATTCTTCTGTATGCCGGAATAATACTTCCTGGTAACGTCAGGAGATAACGCATAAATGTAAAGAATAATTTTAGGGGAACTATATGAGATTAATCACACTATGATGAAATATGAATCAGCAATCCCCTGTTTAACTCCACTTTAACGTGTAAGGTGGCGGCAACAGCCTTCATATCCCTGATTCCAGCAGCCGCCCAATTTCTCATTAGCCCTGAAAATAGTCGAACTTTATCGAGGCAAAACTTTAAGCGACCTTCTAACTATGCCCGAAAGCACAATTGCCAAGGATTTTCGAATGCTTTGGGAAACCGCATTACGGGTATCGATAAGGGGTATGGCAACCGTAAGACCTGATCAGATATTAAACTCATTATTTGGTTATGGCTGTAAGTGAAATCGAAAAATATTAATATGCATCTGGCACAGTATTTTATCACAATGACATATAAGTTTTATCCCCAAAATTTGTGGGATTATGATCCAAGATATAAAACATCAGAGGAACATATAAATATGTTAAAAACTATCAAAGCCAATAAAAAAAAGTTAAAATGGAACCCATTCCTTAATGCACTAAAAGAGGAATTTTCTAATAAAGAGTATTTCATAGAAGATCGATCAATTATTTCAAAAAAGGATCCCTGTTTTAAAGGAAGTCTTGAAAAAAAAGTAAACAGCTATAGACTAACTCTTGTATACTTTATTAGCTTATTAGACAACTACTATACAATATATTATGAGAATCCATTTCCTGATACTACTTCTGGAAAAACGGATTACCCATCGGATATTCCTTTTATAACATTTAATATCCCCCCCGAGTTAACCGCAGAAAGCCTCAAACTTAAAGGCATGATAAAGAAGACGTTCAAGGAATATGTTGAATTTCCAAAGAATTTGTTAGGCATGCAGGTTGATAATATTTGTTATGAAGACAAAGGGCATCCCTTCGACAATTGCGGACTTCTTGCTACTCCAAAAATGACTTTATTCAATGCTTTTTTCAGTAATCTTATTTAAAGTAAAACCAATCATCTTAATTTTTTTACAATCATTTCTTTATATTAAATCAGTTTGTCAATTAAGAATAGATTCTGCTGCCGTTGACGGTGTTGTGCATATGCTGCTGTGCTTTGGCATCACCAACAACATTCTACAGTACCGGCTATATTAATACACCAGCTTTTTCAACTCCCTGTTGTTGGCACACCACCCGCATTACCTCCCGGCATACCAATTTATCTGCCATAGGCATGACAACGGCGCTTACTAACACCAACAACTGTAAAAACGTTCTAATGAATATTTTATAAATGCCGCACGTTTATCTGATGCTGAAGTTATAATCAGGAATGCAAAAGATACAATTATTCACAATATGCCTTAAATGCAAAATCTTTATTCAGATATTTCCGACTGAATATAGAATTATTCTTCGTTGTCCTCCCTTTTCATCTATTATAATTTGCAAAATGAAAAATATGGAAATTCTGCAATCATAAAATCACAAACTAAAAAGCATTTAAGACCTATCCCCAATCGAAAGACCGCCCTGCACTGTTTTGAAAGAGCTGGTTTCATCGCTTACACCATCGTATGACATATCAACATCCAGCAAACCCAATTGCGCGTTGAAGTGGATATACAGGTTTTTAGAAAAACTGAAAAGGGAAGACGTTAACGGCAAATCTTATTTGACAGATGTAGGCAGATCCCCCTTTAAAAAAACACCTCCGCCCGGTTTAAACTGCGAAAAATAAAAAACTCCCTACGAAAAATAAATCGCTATACATAAGGACAATGCATCAGGCTATTTTTGATTCGTAACCAAAAGCAATCAACATGAACCCTCTTTCAATTTTAAAATCCGTAATAATTCCATTGTTGCTATTCAACCTGGCCTGGGCAATTACCGCCTGCAAAAAGAACAACAGTGATAGCATTAAAAGCTACATGAGGTATAAGGTTGATGGAGAACAAAAGCAATATGATACCTGTTATGTAACCCTTATGGGACAGTTCCCAAACTCAACCCCACCGTTTTATTATTGTGCGATCGCCTGTGGCAGGTATGGCAATAGCGGCATTATTGCCACTTTGTATAATAACAATGAAATATCGGCAACACAGTATACCGAAGCCATTTTTTCCAGAACACAGATACCAACAGCTATACTGGGAGGTTACAGGGATGCCAACAATGCACTTTATATTTCCTGGCAAAACGGGTGGCCCAATTATCCTGTTACGGTTGATATTACTGAAGTTACTGCCCGGTATGTGAAGGGGAAATTTTCAGGAACCATGCGCATCGTAGACGGAACCAAAGAGATAACCATTACAGGCGGAGAATTTCTGGCACTCACTAATAAATAGTTTACAATTAAATCATCAGATATATGAAATACATACTACCACGACTCCAATTGATACTACTGGTATTGCCTGCTTTGCTATTGGCCGGCAGTTGCAATAAAGAAAAAACACAACAACCGGGAGAAGGCGAATATTTTGTAAAATTTAAGGTAAACGGTCAGCAGAAAGTATTTACTGCCGGCGCTGCCGGGCCTAAAAAACAAACTGCTACGGATGGAAAATATCTTTTTAGCGTTACCGGAAATAAAAATACTGCCGGTGGTATAAACGATCATACGATTTTGATCACCCTGCTCAATGACAACCTTATAAAAGCAGGCACTTACAGAAACAGCGGATCCTCCACAAACCTGAATGTTGGCATCATATATATTGATGAAAGCGCAACCTCCTGGTCGAGCGTTTGGGTAACACTTAACAACTGGAAGGCAGATGCTGAAGTGATTATTGACGAGTTGAATGAGGAATACGTTAAAGGAAGGTTTTCCTCATCGGTTTACCGGGGAGATCAACTGGATGCCGCTCAATCAATTACTGAAGGATCATTTTTTGTACCGGTCTATTAAAAACAACAGCCGCAGGATTCTGAGCTTTAAAAGTCCGGAATCCTGCATTAACGTCAATTTTCGCATACATTTCACCGTTAGGCCCGGGCTTATAGCCTGAAAAACAACGCGCTTCCGATAAACAGCTCAATCCGTCCGATTTTTGCAGCTCATAGCTGTAAACCGGCGCTTTAGTAGAATAAGCGCTTAAATGCTTCCATTAACAAACTATTCACGTTTTCTTTACAGCCTAAACATCGATAAATCATGAAAAGAATCATCATCGCGGTTTTGTTTATTTGTTTTCTCGCTTCCTGTGCCAAATCAGTAACACCCTACCAGGCTGCTCACGGCAGTTATAAAAAATGTAAAACCCTCAGATAAAATTCAGTGGGCTTTATGTTTTCCCGCCTTTAGATGTTTATAATTTCATCGTTTTGCGGTTATTGTATAAGTTTAAATTTCCGGCATAAGAAGCCGGGAGTTTAAACTTTTCTTTTATCTTCACCACATGCAGTTATTGGTTTCTTATAAAAAGCCCCAGGTATTGCAGGCCTTACGCTATCATTTTATCAGGAAGAAGGAAATAAGGTTGATGATCATACTGGTAAATGTATTTGCACTGTTGGCAGCAGGTTTGCTGGCCTACAGAAAAGTAACACCCCTTGCATTCCTTATCAGTTCTGTATTGTGGTTTACCATTATGCTGGCATTCTGGTGGTGGCTTCCGGCTACCATATATAAAAGGTCAGCTACATTTAAGGATAGCTTCAATGTAATGATTGAAAAAGATCATTTCTTTCTCGATAATAACCGCGGAACGGTAAAAACATGGAGCTGGCGTGAGTTCAGTGAGTTTGTAGAATCCCCTCAGTTTTTTCACCTGTATTTCGATTCCAGGAGTTTTTTTCTTTTGCCTAAAGATGTTTTTAAAAATGATGATGATATTCATGCTGCCAGAGCGCTCATGAAGGAAAAAATCGGGTAATACTGATTAATTGCTTTCCCACGTCTTTCACCCTATACCTTACACCTTATGCCTTTTACCTTGCTCCCTCATTCTTTCAAAAAAGACCTGCTCCATACCGTGCCTTGTATATACTCCGCTCTGTACGGAACAAAATAGCAATTCAATTGCCACAGTATTTTTCCCTTTTGATCTGTTACCATAACCGCGCCGGTTTTGGAACTGCATTGCAACAGGTTTTCATTAGGCAAAACATAGGCACTACCCATACGCGAAGTATATTTTGATGGTGGAAGCATGGCGTGAATTTTTGGTGTTGCCGTCCATTTAACTGTATCAAGCTGAAAGGATACAGCGCCTGATAATTTTTTCCATAAAGAATTATCAAACACCATTAAATCGCCGTAAGGATTGATATGCACGGAATGCTGAAAAGAAAAATGATAGGCTGAATCCATTGCAAAGTTGCCATTCTTTCCCAGCTTCCACATGATCTTACCGGTTTCTTTATTTACTTTCCATATCTGGTCTTCAATAGCAACAGATACGAGGTAATTGCTGTCTTTATCAAAGTTCAGCGAATTCATGTGAAAACGGTCGTAGGCAAACGCTTTCAGAAAAGGATCATGCTCAGTATTCCATTCATTCCATACATCCCATTCCCATATCTTGTTTCCCTTATTGTCCATCACTAATATACCATCACCACCCAGCGTATCAATTCCGCTGCCACCGATTTTTGACATATCAAATGCTTTTTGATTGCGCGTAAGCACCACAATATTGCCATTGTCAGCCATTCTTACATCATGATGTATTATTTTATGCTTGCCGCCATCAACGGTGTCCATATTAATGCGCCAAAGTACTTTACCGGTAAGATCAATTTCTGCCACAGCAGTGCCGCCGGCAAAACCCAAAGCGCCGCGCCGGATAGGTTTTTCCATCTGGCGGAGACTATCGGCTTCTTCTTTTGGCGTATCATCAATCACATCCCGCATTGGGGGACGCAACATAGCGAGTATGGTGCCACGTGGTGTAAGCGTTGCCGCACGTACACCAATATCATCTATCTGCCAATACCATCTTACCGCGCCTTTGCCATCTACCATAGCTATATATCCCGGAAGCCTGGCATTGCACAACATCACCATTCCATTATCAAGTGCAGCAGCGTCATGAGGCTGATCTTCTCTTACCCACTGATGTACCAGCCACGGAGATTGCTCCCTGGTGCGGAATGTCATTTCCTTTGAAGAGATATCGAAAAGCTTATCTACAATAACCTGGAAATGATAAACCGTATTAGGCTCAAGCAATAATAATCTTATATCATGCTCCTTTGCCTTTTCAGTAAGGGGCGTTCTTAATTTTTCAGATGAGCTGTCTTTCCAGTAACGTACATATACCTTTTCTTCTTTATCCAGCACAATTTTTATCGCTTCGTTCATTGCCACATTGCCCGGCGATGACAACTCAATACTTGTAATGGAAACAGAACGGTTGATATAAAAAAGCACGATCGCTACAATTGCTATAATACCCGCTACCAGTTTTATTCTTTTTCGCATACTTGCAATTTAGTAAAAACCACCTGGCTGCTTACACAACCAGGTGGTTTCAAAATTATCATAATATTGAGTTCCGTATCAAATATGAGAAATGCAATATCCGTTTCACGTTTATCCTTTCTCTTTTCACGTTTCACTATTCACTATTGCCCATTGCCTACGGTACCCTGTTCAGGTTTTCTGCCGCCATATTACTATTCAACTGCGCATCAATTAACGGGTAAGGCAGGTATTTCATATTTGCAGTTACAACAGGCGACATTCCACGTGCGGTAAGATAATCATTGCAAATGGTTTCATATTTACCAAAACGGATAAGGTCTGGTCTTCTCTTATATTCAAATACCAGCTCATAGCCACGCTCATCTAAAATTTTTTGTGCCATTTCTTCTTTAGATGCAGGAGCAGGGAATGCGCCACCCGAACCATATTCAGGAGCGCCGGCACGTGCTCTTATCATATTGATATAAGGCAATGCTGCTGTTGGCCCGTTCAATTCATTTTCTATTTCCGCTTTATACAGTATCACATCTTCAATACGGAAGATAGCGATGGTGCGCCCGTCATAATAAGAATTGGAAACCATTTCGTATGAATATTTTTTGGTAGCCACATTCTTCATGAGCTTAACGGTATCAGCAGGAGGCGTGGTTTGCCCGGGTTCAGGGATCATATAATAAAACCCATGGGTTGTATTACCATCGCGTGGTGAAGCACCTTCATAGTTATAATAAAAGAATTGCTTGCGTGGGTCCTGGTCGTTGTATTTGCGCCAGAACTCAAGTGATACCGCATAGTATTGCCACCTGTCTGTTACCTCTGGATGATCCGAAGGTCCGAAGTGGTTAGTGATCTCTCCGCCGTTCATACCAGCTTCATGCAGAATACAAAAGATAAATCCTTTATCAAACTTGTTACTTTCAGACCATACCTTTTTAAAATCTGAATTGAGCTGATAAACGCCTGCATCTTTCAACGTCAGCACCATGTCAACATAGGTTTTGGCGTCCTGGTAGTTGTGCGCCCTCATATATACATTGGCTAACAGCGTAGCACATGCGCCTTTTGTAGCCCTTGATAAGCCCTCACTTTCATCCCACTGCTCAGGCAGGTTATCAATACCATATTTACAATCGTCAATGATCTGCTGATCAATTTCAGCTACTGTAGCTAAAGGAGCATTTTCTGTTTGATCAGGTGGTGTCACAGTAGTATACAGCGGAGCTGGTCCCCAGGCATCAGTAATATCCCTGTATGCAAGCGCTCTTAAAAAGCGAGCTTGTGCCATTATTCTTTTTTTCTTTGTTTCATCCATTTCAACAGCATCCATTTTAGAGAGTAATAAATTGGAATTGCTGATGATATTATACATATACTGCCAGTTGTACCTGATATACCTGTTATTGGCATCATATGTAAAGTTGCTCATTTTAGTAGGATCGCCGGCAGCGGTAGAAAAACCCATATCGGTAGAATAATCAGTAGTCATTACCAGGTAACCGGCATAATACATCCACGCGTCACCGGGGTAAGGGTTAAGATCAGCATAAATACCAACGAGTGCGGCATTGATATCGCTTTCCGTAGAGTACGCATTAGCGGTAGTAAGATCGCTGTATAGCTTGGGCTCCAGCTTGGTACAGCTTGTTACCACAACCAGCATGCTTAAACTTATAATAGAAAAATATTTTTTCATCGAATACATTTTTAATGTAAGAGAAATTGTACAGGTTAAAAATTAATGCTCAAACCAAAGGTGTAAGAACGCATAGCAGGATATGCATTAAAATCCAGTCCTGCTCCGCCATTAGCGGTTTGTCCGCCATTGGCAGTGCCCGCACCGGAAGTACCACTGGTTGTTGTTTCATAACCTTTGGTATCAACTTCAGGATCCCAGCCTGAATATTTGGTGAAAGTGAGCAGGTTTTCAGCCGTTACATAAAAGCGAACAGAATTGAATGCTTTGGATACATTTTTAAGCGTATATCCCAATGTTATATTCTTCAGGCGCATAAATGAAGCGTTCTCAATAAAATGAGAATTGATATAACCACCACTCTTCATATAGTAAAAGCCATTTCTCGGGATATCCGTATTGGTGTTGGATGTTGTCCACCTGTTCAACGCGTCTGTAGTACGATTCCATTCAAGGTTCATACGCGACATATTCAACAAATCATTACCAACGGAACCATGTAAGAAAATACTCAGATCAAAATTGTTATAGTTAAAAGTGTTGGTTAATCCATAAATGAATTTAGGATTTGCAGAACCGATGATGGTACGATCGTAAGAATCAATTTTACCATCTGGTTTTCCTTCAGGTCCTGAAATATCCGCAAATTTAGGATCACCTGCTACAGAGCTGGCCTGCGGCGCATAGGTTTCACCTTCCTGTATCACGCCTGTATATACATAACCAAATAATGATCCCAGTGCTTCTCCTTCGCGAATAACAGCAAACTGTTCCTCAGATACTGTTCCCATAGGTTTTGAAGAAGTAAGGTAAATATCCTTCCCTCCAATATCTATCACTTTATTCCTGTTGATGGCAAGATTGAACTTGGTATCCCAGCTGAAATTTTTTCCGTTGAAATTTTTTGATGAGATTTCAAATTCAACGCCTTTATTTTCAACAGAGCCTAAATTCACAAGACCCGATGTAAAACCTGAGTATAAAGGAAAGGTTTTGCTGATGAGCAGATCACTTGTTTTTTTGTAATATGCATCAACAGATACCATAAGGCGGGAGTTAAAGAATCCCATATCTAAACCGGCATTATACTGGGAAGTAGTTTCCCATTTAAGTGCAGAGTTTTCCGGGGAACCCTGGTTTAAATGCGTGCCTGCTGTATTGGTGTTGCCATCCAATGTTAAATGGGTTGTTGCCATTAATGCATAAGAGGCATAGTTACCAATCTGGTCGTTACCGGTGCGGCCATAACCAAGGCGGAATTTTAATGTTGAGAAAAGATCCAGGTTCCTTATGAAATCTTCTTTATCCATTCTCCACGCGAAAGCGCCTGATGGAAAATATCCCCACTTATGGTCGGTACCGAAGCGGGAAGAACCATCACGCCTTACCGTAGCGGTAAACAGGTATTTGTCTTTATATCCATAATTCAATCTTCCGAAGAAAGATATTAAGAGGCTCTCTTGTTTATAATAGTTAGTGCCGGTTATAGTTGAAGCAGCATCCAGATTATTAAAGCTGAAAAGGTCTGTTGAGAATCCTTTTACAGAAAGCGACCTGTAGCTTAAATTTGTTTTTTCATACGCATATCCTCCCAACACACTGAATGAATGTACATCATTAAATGTTTTGGCATAAGTAAGTGTCGCGTCAAACAATTGACGGGTTGAAGAATAATCAATGGTGCTGGCAACGCCATTATCAATACCGCCCTGGTAAGTACTCTTTGGTAAATATTTGCCGGTAAAATAATGTGCTATCTCCACGCCTCCGTTTACCCGGGCTGTAAGATCCTGTATGGGTTTAATTTCGAGGTATGCATTACCGTTAAGCCTGTCCTGTACTACTTCATTTTGTCTTGCTACAAGATTTGCCAGCGGGTTATCTCCTCTTCCGCCCGGAGGTCTGCCAAAACTGCCATCGGCATTATAAGCAGGCACAGTAGGGTCATAGGTTAAGATACCAAGCAATACATTCGACTGCAGGATATTTCCGCCATAGTCCTGTATGTTAGAGTTTGCTCTTTGTCCGTAAAGCGATACACCTGATTTAATAAAGCTATTGATCTTCTGGTCAACATTTACACGACCTGAAAATCTTGAATAATCTGTATTTTTCAACACACCTGCCTGGTCGAAATAACCGATGCTGGTAAGGATCTTTGTGTTTTCATTACCACCCTGCACCTGCAGGTTATGGCTATGTACCACTCCTGTACGGGTTGTTTCTTTTATCCAGTCTGTATTTACGTCAGATTCCAGCTGAGACTGTGTATATGCACCATATTCCTGCCCTGCCTGTCCGTCAATTTCCTTGTATAGCTCATTGGCAAGCGTCATGTATTGCTTACCAGTAAGCATGTTAAAAGGATTGTTGATCTTTTGCATACCCACATATCCGTTATAAGTGATCTGTGCTTTGCCTGTTTTACCACGTTTAGTAGTGATGATGATTACACCATTTGCACCACGAGCGCCATATATAGCTGTGGCAGATGCATCTTTCAAAATTTCCATAGATTCAATATCATTGGGGTTCAGGTCAACACCGCTGGTAGTGGCAAAACCATCAACCACATATAATGGCTCATTGGTACTGCTGATAGAGTTTGAACCACGCACACGTACTGAAATACTTCCTCCGGGTGCCTTTGAATTTTGTACAACCATCACACCGGCAGCCCTGCCCTGCAATGCCTGCGCAGCATTACTAACAGTACCTCCTGAGGTAAGATCGCTTGCTTTAAGGCTTGTAATAGCGCCGGTAAGATCGCCTTTTTTCTGCGTACCATACCCGATAACCACCACTGCATTTAAATCTGCCGCATCGGCTGAAAGCTGAATGGATAATGATTTTTCATTACCCAGTTTAATGGTTTGAACTTTGTACCCAACAATACTGAATTCTATTGTTTCACCGGGGTTGGCATCAATCGTAAACGCGCCATTCTCATCAGCAATAGTACCTCTGCTGGTACCTTTTACTGTTACTGAAACGCCTGGCAGCGGGGTGCCGTTTTCATCCGTTACCTGGCCTTTAACCGGAGCCTGTGCCTCTTCTTCAGCAAGCACAGCCATTTTCCTTTCGCCTATTGATACCAGGCTGTCATTGATCATTTTGTAAGTAAGCGGCATATTACCCAGTAAGTGATTCAGCACTTCTTCCAAAGGCGCTCTGCGAAACTTAGCGGCAGAAACTACTTTGTCAGCAAGCATGTCTTTACTGTATACAAAACGGAATATCGTTTTGTTTTCAATCTGGTGAAGCACTTCCGTAAGGGGAGCATTACTTACCTCAAGGTTGATACGCTTCTGGGCAAATCCGTTGGCTGAAAGCTGTAAGCTTAAAGCAAGGAAAAATACCGTAATCCCATTCATAAGCATGAACGCCTTAAAAGCCGGGCGCCACGGACGTTTTAGACCAATAGCCTTTTTTTGCATAACTTAGTTATGTTTCGGTTAATAAATAGGAATCAGTTGTTCTTTTAGCGGGGAACCTGGTTCCTGAAAGCCAGTAAACGGGAGGATGTTTTCGGCATCCTCCTTTTAATTATTTGTATATCATGATCACATCATTTTTGCGTTCAAAGTTGAATGGTTTGGAAAAGCTCAACGCTGCCAGCACATCATCTATACCTTCGTTTCTGAAAGATGCGGTTAACTGAATTTTTTTGAGTAAAGGATCTGCTATTTCAATCTTCACTCCATACCAGCGTTCTAATTGCTTAACCAGCTCTTCAAAAGGTTCATCCACAAAAACCAGTTTATCCTGGGTCCACGAAACTTCAACAATGGCTGTGTCTTCTTTATTGATTCTTACAGGTAATAAACCTGAAGCTGGTTCATGCGCCGCCGGGGCAACCTCAGCAGGAATATTTCCATGTGTTTTATCAGCTCTTAATAAATATTTTTCGTTAGGGCTTAATGTAACTTTCCTGTGCTCATTTTTAAGTGATAACTCAACGCTTCCGCGAATAAGCGAAGCTTCACTGGTTCCATCAGTTTCGTAGGCTTTTACATTAAAAGCTGTTCCTAATACTTTTACATCCATTCTGGATGTTTGAACAACAAAGGGCTTTGATGAATCGTGCACAACATCAAAGAATGCTTCGCCGTCAAGCTGGAGCTTACGATCCTGCTTTCCGAAACCAGCATCAACAATAAGCTTACTGCCTGCATTCAGGATAACTTTACTGCCATCCGGAAGTACAAGCGATTTCTTTTCCGCAAATTTTGTAATGTAAGAAAGGGGCGAAGCAACCGGGGCTGTGCTCTTTTGTAAGCGGTAAAAAATTGTGGTTCCTGTGATAAGCACAATACAGGCTGCAGCAGTCATCAGCGTCCACCAAATGGAACGACTTTTGTAAACTGATCCTGTTGTAGCAACGGCTTCTTCTTCAGACAAATCTATCCTTCTCCCCAATTCAGCTATCTGGTTTTTCAATTCTATATTTTGGATACCCTGGCTTGTTAATAAAACAATTGTACGTAATTCATCCAGGCGTATAGCATCTGCCGGATTATCAAGAATTATTTTATTCCATTTTCTGATGTCAGCTTCATTGTGCCCTAAACAGTAATTTATAAAACTCTCGTCTGCCAGCAATTCCTCATCATTCAGATGTAGCATGGTTGCCCTTTTTTTAATAGAGCCGGCAACCGGAATATTTCACTAGTTTTTTCAGGAAAAAATTAAAAAAAATGCAACACAGGCGGAAATAAGTGAAGCTACCACTCTTGCAGGCAGGGAAGATCTGAGCTTTTGCATAGCGGTATAAACAGTATTATACACGGTATTAACAGACAGCTTGTTAGCTTTTGCTATTTCCGCATACGACAACCCGAGAAAAAATTTTTGATACATGACCTCTCTTTGTTGCCTCGGCAAATAGTTCAGGTGCCTGTTTACAAGCATCGATAATCTTTTATTATTCTCCTTATCCAAAATATTTTCTTCGATAGAAGGTTCCGTGAAATACCGGTGTATTTCATCTATATTTTCAATCGTCTCACCCTGTATTTTGCCCGACTGTTCTATTTTTTTCAATATGCTGCGATGAAAAAAAGTGAGGATATAATTATGCGGATGCTGAATGTGCCCAAGTGTTTTTCTCTTCTCCCACAGGTACAGGAAAACATCGTTGATGGTATCTTTTACTGTTTCTGTACCCATGCCCTTTTTTAAACCGATATAGCAGAGATATGCATAGTAGTGCTTGTATAGTTCGTAGTAAGACTCACGGCTTTCGTTTAAAACGAAATCTTTCCAGCAGTGGTTTATGCGTATATCATTTCTCATTTAAAGTGGCTTTCGGCACGCACGTCACATCATGATTAATTAACGTAAAGTTAATCAAACAAGTGATGCCTGCTACCACTTTAACGATATGCGGAAAGAAATCACACAAACGTTTGCAATGGTTTGCATCCCAATTATTGCTCTATATTTATTTTTTATTTCTCACTCCGCAGAAAAGTAGACTGATGAAAAAGCTGTTGATTCTTCCTTTATTTCTTTTATTGTATTGTGTTTCGTTTTCACAGGAACTGGCTTATAAAAACGGTGCTGATGAATGGGATGCCGACTCATTAGGTAATTACAGGGTACTGGTAAATTTTGACGGAACAGGCAATATTGCCAAAGTACATATTCCATGGAGAAGGCGCGATGATAATCCATCATCAAAGAAAATAATTGTTCAGGATGCGCAAACGCAGCAAGTTATCATGAACGCCACCGCAAAAAAAATTACCGGTGCAGGCGGTGATGTATATTTTGAGCCAGCATCAGGCAAAGGCACATATTATATCTACTATATGCCTTACAAAAATGAGGGAAGAACCAATTATCCCAGGGGCGTATACCTGGCTGCGGTTGAAACCGCATCTTCAGAATGGCTTAATGCAATAGATTATGATGCAGTACCCAATGCTACCGCAAAAGAAATTCAGGCAATAAATGCATTCAGCAGCAATTACCCTATGGAAGTAACTGCCACAAGAGCAGAAACAGAAGCATTGCTGAAAAAAAATTCAACCAAGCCTTTTCTTGTTTTTCCAGAGCAACGTGAATATCCCGTGCGCATGAGAAACAGGTTGCCTTACCGCTGGATACAGTCAGGTCCTTCCTATTCGTTTACAGGTGATGCGGCAAGAGGTGAATATTACAGCTTTCAGCTTGCCTTGTTTGCAATACAGCAATTAAAAGATGTAAGCATTAGTTTTACAGAGTTGAGATCATCTTCGGGAAAGATCATTGCCGCAAAAAATATCTCCTGCTTAAATAATACAGGTGTTAAATACGATGCTACAGCTTTTTCGCAAAACGTGCATGTGCCTTCGGGAGAAGTACAGTCATTATGGTGTTTGTTGCAGATACCTGAAACTACCGCTAAGGGAAATTATAAAGGCAAGGCAATTATACATTCCAACGGAAATGCTGATGTTCAGGTGCAGATCAGCATTAATGTATCCGATCAGTTATTAACAGATGGAGGCATAAACGAACCGCGGAAGCAAACCCGCCTGCATTGGCTTAATTCAACTTTGGCGCAGGAAAACAAAGTGATAGCTCCGTATACTCCGCTGAAGATTGATAAAAAAAGCATTTCATTGCTGGGCAGAAAAATATTTATTGGCGACAATGGATTCCCGTTGCAGATATTATCGTATTTCTCCAGGGAGATGACAGATATTGTTACAAAACCTTCACCTGTATTTTCCGGTCATGTGCAGTTGAATGTTACCAGGCAGGGAACAACCAATCCGATGGCATGGAAAGAAAAGGGGCTGGAGTTTGTTAAAAAGGAGCCAGGCACTGTGAGCTGGAAAGCGGAAAGCTATAATAATGATTTAAAAAGAGAGGTAAGCGCAACACTGGAGTTTGACGGCTTTGCCATGTATACCGTAAAGATCATTGCATTGAATAATGTTAATATAAAAGATATCGCGCTGGTATTGCCTTTTACCAGAGACGCTTCAAAATACATGATGGGGCTTGGACAAAAAGGCGGCTACCGCCCGGCATCATTTGACTGGAAATGGGATGTAGCTACAAAAAACCAGGATGGCGCATGGATAGGTAATGTTAACCTGGGATTGCAATACAGTTTGAGAGATGAAAAATACAGCCGCCCGTTAAATACCAATTTTTATTTACAGAAACCTTTACTCTTACCTGCTTCATGGGGCAACAATAATAAAGGCGGCATTACCATAACTGAAGAAAATAACCGGGTAAACGTTACCAATTATTCAGGTGAACGTTTTATGAAGAAAGGCGATACCCTTTACTATAATTTTACTTTATTAATAACACCGTTTCATCCTATTAATACCGACTTTCAATGGGAAACAAGATTTTATCATAAATACTCGCCGGTTAATGAAGTAAGGGCGGTAGGTTCTACTGTAATCAATATTCATCATGCCACTGATATCAACCCCTGGATTAATTATCCTTTTATCGAGTGGCAAAAGATGAAGCGCTATATTGATTCTGCACATACACTTGGGTTGAAAGTGAAAATTTATAATACGGTTAGAGAGGTATCGAACAGGGCCTATGAAACATTCCCGATGCGCAGTCTTGGCCACGAAATCTATTCACCGGGTAAAGGAGGTGGTTATAGCTGGCTGCAGGAACATTTGGGCGATGATTATATTGCCGCATGGTTTGTGCCTTCTATTAAAGATGCCGCCATCATTAACAGCGGTATGAGTCGCTGGCATAATTACTATGTAGAAGGCATGAACTGGCTGGTAAATAATGTGGGAATTGATGGTATCTATTTAGATGATGTGGCTTTTGATCGCATTACCATGAAACGTATCAAACGGGTATTAACGCAAAACGGGCATCCCGGCATTATTGATCTGCATTCTGCCAACCAGTATAATAAGAATGATGGTTTTAATAACAGTGCCAATTTGTACATGGAACATTTTCCTTACCTCAACAGGTTGTGGTTTGGAGAATATTTTGATTATGAAAAAAACAATGCTGACTTTTTTCTTACAGAAGTAAGCGGTATTCCATTTGGCTTAATGGGAGAGATGCTTGAAAAAGGCGGTAACCCCTGGCGTGGAATGATATATGGCATGACAAACCGTATGCCTTATGATGGTAATGACCCTGGTAATATCTGGAAAGTGTGGGATGATTTTGGAATGAAAGGATCAAAAATGATCGGGTACTGGAGTGATAACTGCCCTGTTAGTACCAGCAATAAAAATGTGCTGGCAACGGTATATAAAAAGAATAAATCAGCACTGGTTTCTATTGCAAGCTGGGATAGTACAGATACAAACATTACATTAAATATTGACTGGAAGAAATTAGGTATTGACGCGTCAAATGCAGTGATAACCGCCCCTGCTGTAAAAAACTTCCAGGACGCGAAAACATTTAATGCAAACGACAGCATACCTGTTGAAACAGGAAAAGGCTGGTTGTTAATTATACATGAAAAATAGTAGAATGATGTTGTCAGCGTACAGGGATATTGATGGAATACTTGCACTGGCAGGTGAAAGCGTGAAGAGCGATTTGTTACAGCAGCATGGCATCGCCATCTGGCTCACCGGCTTATCAGGTTCAGGCAAAACCACCATTGCCGGGTTGCTGGAACAGCAATTAAGAGCAGAAAATTATTTTGCCTTAACATTAGATGGCGATGCATTAAGAAATACGCTTAATAAAGATCTTTCTTTTACCACAAAAGACCGTGCAGAAAATATACGCCGTGCGGCAGAGATGGCTAAATTACTGGTGCAGAAAAATGTAATTACCATTTGCTCATTCATTACACCATTACAGCAGCACAGGAATATTGCACATTCCATATTAGGCGACAGCTACTTTGAAGTATATGTTGAATGCCCGCTGTCAATATGTGAAGAACGTGATGTAAAAGGATTGTATAAGAAAGCACGTAATAATGAAATAAAAGATTTTACCGGGATTGGTTCTGCATTTGAAGCGCCTTTGCATCCCTGGAGCATATTAAATACTTCGGATCAATTGCCTGAAGAAAGCGCACAAATGTTATTTACACAAATCTTCCCGCATATTCAACCTGCTTCGCAACAGGATATCTTTGCATAATATGAGCAATGAAACGGTGCAATCTCCGGCTGTTAGTCTCCGCTACCTGTTTTTTACTTTTCTGAAAATAGGCATGGTGTCTTTTGGCGGGCACATGGGCTTGGTGGCTGTTGTAAAAAATATAATGGTTGATAAAGACAAAACACTTAAACACGAAACTATATTAGATGCAGTAGGCATTGGTAGTTTACTGCCCGGGCCGCTTGCTGTAAATGTTGTAGCGTATATAGGTTACGCTATGCGCAAAACCGCAGGAGCCATCATAAGTATGACAGGTGTGATCCTGCCCGCATGTGTAGCCATGCTCATACTTTCCTGGGCATATTTTAAATATGGCTATCAGCAGCAGTTTAAGGAGATCATGTATTATGTTACCGGGGCGGTTAGCGCTATTATATTATCTACCGGGTTGCAATTATATGTAAAGGAATTAAAAGGCAACAGCATAAGAACCATTATTTGTGTGGCAGGCATTGCCGGAGTTCTTCTCACCAATAGTTATGTTTTAACAATAGGCTTTATTGTGGCAGGAGGTATATTGGGCAGTACATTAAAGTTACATACCGGGAAGTTACCTGTGAGTAACAATAATGAGCATAAGAGATTCAGTCGCCGCCCTGGTATTTTTTCTATCATTATACTGGCAGGATTATTATGCCTTGTGGTATTGTTTGTTACTAACGCCCAGCAGTACACGAACAATATACTGCTCAAATTGATCATACTGTTTTCCGGTATCAGCCTCACGCTGTTTGGCGGCGGATATGTTATGATCCCTATTATGCAGGCGTTGTTTGTTACCAATATGGGCTGGCTCACACAACAGGAGTTTTTAGATGCTATTGCATTAAGCCAGTCTACACCAGGACCAATTTTAGTGAGCGCCACTTTCATTGGCTATAAAATGGATGGTTTTACAGGAGCTGTAATTGCCACCATTGCCATTTTTGCTCCTTCTGCTGTACTGAAAGTGATGGTTGCAAAAGCATACCTGCAGGTAAAAGATCATGCGCTGGCAAAAAATATTTTGTCTGGCGTAAAAGCGGTTGTAATAGGGTTGATCATTGGTGCAGCCATAAAGATAGGCGGGCAGCTTACCTGGAATATACCATTGGCTTTAATTACTGCCTGCGCTTTTATCTGTTCATTCCGGTACAAGGTTAGTCCTGTATATATAATCCTTTCTTCTGCTTTATGCGGATGCATCATCTGGTATTTTTCAAAATAGCAAACTATGTTTTTACCCGGCATACAATTTATAGGCACACAGCGATCAGGTTCTAATCTTTTACGTGTAATGCTGGAGCAGCACCCGGCAATCGCGGCGCCGCACCCTCCCCACCTGCTGCATATTTTTATGCCGTTACTACCATTATATGAGCCGATAAATGAAAACAATTATAAATTGTTGCTGAGCGATATGGTGGACTATGTAAATGCCAATCCTGTGCCGTGGGAAGGTGTACAGTTTGATAAAGCTGATATGTTTGCACAATCAACCCGGTATCATATTTTCGAAGCTTTCCGATTGATATATGAAGCTGTTGCCAAAAATAAAAACGCGCAATACTGGTGTTGCAAAAGCATGCAAAATCTATACTATTCCCGGGAAATGGAGCAATACGGGCTGGATCTTAAATATATTTTTTTGTACAGGGATGGCAGGGATGTAGCACTCTCTTTTAAGAAAGCCATAGTAGGCGATAAGCATGTATATCATCTTGCCAAACAATGGAAAGAAGAACAGGATATTTGTATTGATTTATTTAAGCAGTATGGTGGTGAAAAAGTTTTTTTATTGAATTATGAAAAACTGGTGGCTGAACCTGAAAGCATGGTTGAATCGCTTTGCCATTTTTTGAATATTGACTACATGGCGGAAATGATGCAGTTTTATGAATCCGGTTCTTCGAGATCTGCTGCTTCTGCCGGTGATATGTGGAAGAATCTTGAAAAACCCGTAATGCAAAACAATACCAATAAATACCTGAAGGAGCTAAGCGCCGAAGAAATTGAAATGTACGAATTGGTTGCAGGCAATACCCTGCAGGTATTGGGATATAGTTTAAGCAGCAAACTGCAACACCCTGAATGGTTAAGCGCTGATGCTATATTGCGTTATGATGAAGAGAACAAAGAAAGAAAAAAACAGTTTATGGCAACAGCGCCGAAAAATGATATTGAAAAAAGGCAGCCGCAACTGGATATTCTTCAACATATAAAGAAAAGAAAACCGCAATGATTATAGATGCTGAACTGATCAATACAATATTACCCGTTGCTGAAAAAGCCGGCAACGCTATTCTTGATATTTATTATTCAGGAGAAAAAATTCATGTTTCGGTAAAAGCAGATCATACGCCGCTCACCATAGCTGATAAAGCATCAAACAGTATTATTACAAATGGATTGCTGGAATTATTTCCCGGCATTCCCATACTTTCTGAAGAAGGCGCCGCTGTTCCTTATGAAACAAGAAAAGAATGGGACTATTATTGGTGTGTAGACCCGCTTGACGGAACCAAAGAATTTATTTACCGGAGAGATGATTTTACGGTAAACATTGCATTGATGCATAACAACCATCCTGTGCTTGGCATTATTTACGCACCGGTTTATCATGCATTGTATTATGGTTCAGGCGCAACAGGAAGCTGGCTGAAAAAAAATGATCTGCCTCCGGAACAATTGTTTGCCGATAAAGCAGCAAAAGAATGGACAGCCATCGGAAGCCGGTCGCATGCCAGTGAAGAAGAACAGGCGGTATTGGCAATGTATCCTGTAACAAAAACGATTGCCGCAGGCAGTTCGCTCAAATTCTGCAGAATAGCAGAAGGCTCAGCGCATATATATTACCGCCATGGCCCAACCATGGAGTGGGATACTGCCGCCGGTCAGGCAATAGCAGAAAGCAGCGGCGCCGTAATGACAGCAGGTGACGGAACACCGTTTTTATACAATAAGCCCTTGTTGCTGAATAGCGGGTTTATTTGCAAGGTGCTGTAAACATTATACAACAATAGCAGTATTATACCACACCCTGTGCCAGCATAGAGTCTGCAATTTTTACAAAGCCGCCTATGTTAGCGCCCTTCTCATAATTTACATATCCGTCCTTTTCCTTTCCGTGTTTAAGGCATATCTTATGGATATCCCTCATAATACCCCTCAATTTATTGTCAACCTCTTCTCTTGTCCACGCATATCGCTGTGAATTCTGTGACATTTCTAAACCAGATACCGCTACTCCGCCGGCATTGGCTGCTTTACCAGGCGCATAAAAGATTTTTGCTTTATGAAAAACAGATACGGCTTCCGGGGTACAGGGCATATTGGCGCCTTCCGCAACACAAATACATCCGTTTTTAACCAACTGCATAGCATCATCTCCATTCAATTCATTTTGGGTTGCGTTGGGCAGCGCGATGTCGCATTTTATTTTCCACGGGCGTTCTCCCGGGTAAAAATCACAATTATATTTTTTTGCATACTCTTTTATCCTGCCTCTTTCCGTATCCTTCAGATGTTTGATATATGCCAGCTTATGCTCATCAATACCATCTGCGTCATGTATAAACCCTTCTGAATCGGACATGGTAACCACTACCGCTCCCTTTTCAATACATTTTTCAACTGCAAACTGCGCTACATTTCCAGAGCCTGATATAGCTATTTTTTTACCAACCAGCGAGTCGCCTGTTAATTTCAAAATCTCTTCTACAAAATATACAAGCCCGTACCCTGTAGCTTCCGGCCTGATCAGACTTCCGCCCCACTCATACCCCTTGCCGGTTAAAACGCCGCTAAACTCGCCACGTATGCGTTTATATTGACCAAACAAATACCCGATTTCTCTTTTTCCTACACCAATATCTCCGGCAGGAATATCAATATCTGCGCCAACATGCCTGTATAATTCCGTCATAAAGCTCTGGCAAAACTTCATCACCTCATTATCTGATTTTCCTTTGGGATCAAAATCAGAACCACCTTTACCGCCACCCATGGGTAAACCGGTAAGACTATTTTTAAACACCTGCTCAAAAGCGAGAAACTTTAATACACTAAGATTGACAGAAGGATGGAACCGAAGCCCACCTTTGTATGGGCCTATACTGCTGTTCATCTGCACACGAAAGCCTCTGTTCACTTCAACTTCTCCTTTGTCATTCAACCAGGGTACCCTGAAAATGATCACTCTTTCAGGCTCAACGATCCGTTCTAAAATCCTGGCATTTTTATATTGAGGAACTTCGTGTATATAGGGCAGAATTGATTCGGCAACCTCTGTTACGGCTTGTAAAAATTCATTTTCACCGGCATTTCTACACTTCACCTTTTCGATGAACTGGCTTATAATTTCTTGCATAAGGGACCAAGCAAATATTTTTGGGCAATACAGAAGAAATTCAACTCCTGTAATAAAGCATTAAATATAATTAAAGAACCTTGCGAATGTATTTAAAGTATTGCAGAAATAGTGTCATATCGTTAAAAAAATAAAACCTCACAGCAGCTGATATCTGTGAGGTTGTTGAAATTAGTTACCAATCATTACTTGCTCAGGTGCATACTTCTTTCTTTATACAAAGTTCTGAAGTATGGATCACGAAGATCTTTTATAAAGCGTATAGCTTCTCCTGTGGATTTCATTTCAGGGCCTAATTCTTTGTTTACCCCCGGGAATTTATCAAAGCTGAAAACAGGCTCTTTAATCGCAAAGCCTTTCAGATTTTTCTTGAAAGAGAGATCCTTCAGCTTCACTTCACCCAGCATTACTTTGGTAGCAATATTAAGATAAGGTATCTGGTATGCTTTGGCGATGAACGGTGTTGTACGTGATGCACGCGGGTTTGCTTCAATTACGTATACAGTACCGTCTTTAATGGCAAACTGTATATTGATCAGTCCGCGTATATCCAGTGCCCTTGCAATTTTTTCTGAATAAAACTCCATGGTGGTTACTTCCATAGGGCTGAGGTTAAAGGCTGGCAATACCGCGTTACTATCGCCACTATGTATACCCGCAGGTTCAATATGCTCCATCACGCCCATTACATGAAAGGTCTCTCCGTCATATATCGCATCAACTTCCGCTTCCTGGCAACGATCAAGAAAATGATCTATCAAAATTTTATTGCCGGGCAGGTGTTTCAGCAAACTTAATACGCCTTTTTCCAGTTCTTCATCATTCAATACAATCCGCATTCTTTGTCCGCCCAATACATAGCTGGGACGAACCAGCACGGGATAGCCCACTTCTTTCGCTACTTCAATAGCATCATCCGTATTATATGCTGTGCCGTATTTAGGATACGGAATACCAAGGTCTCTTAACAAATCACTGAACCGCCCCCTGTCCTCCGCAATATCCATGCTATCAAAAGAAGTTCCGATAATGGGAATACCTTTTTCGTGAAGGCGTTTGGCAAGTTTCAAAGCGGTTTGTCCGCCAAGCTGCACAATTACGCCAACCGGTTTTTCGTACGCTACAATTTCCCATAAATGTTCCCAGAACACGGGCTCGAAATACAGTTTATCAGCAATATCAAAATCTGTTGAAACGGTTTCAGGATTACAGTTTACCATTATAGATTCGTATCCTGCTTCTTTTATCGCCATCAAACCATGCACACAGCAATAATCAAACTCAATACCCTGTCCAATACGGTTGGGACCTGAGCCGAGCACTATAACCGATCCCTTGCTTTTTGCTTTTTTATTAAACTGGCTTTCGTTGTGTATTACGCCATTACCCTTTGATGCAACAGAGGGCGCCTCAAAGCTGGAATAGAAATAAGGTGTTTTTGCTTCGAACTCCGCCGCACAGGTATCCACCATTTTATATACACGCGTCAATCCCATCTTTTTTCTGCGCTCATATATTTCTTCATCTGTGGTGCCATCCTTTATAATCCGGCAGATCTGCTCATCGCTGAATCCGTTATGTTTTGCTTCAATCAGCAACTCATCCGGCAAAGTATCTCCGTTATATTTAGCGATCTTGTTTTCAATATTCACAATTTCCTGTATCTGGTAAATAAACCAGCGGTCAATGCGTGTTGCTTCACAAATAGATTTTACACTCACGCCCATCATCAACGCATCCTTTATGCGGAACAACCTGTCCCATTTCGGTGTTTTAAGATATTCTACAATTTCATCTGAATGCATCAGGCTCTTGCCATAGTATCCCAGGCCTACCGCTTCGTTTTCCAAACTCTGACAGGCCTTTTGTATAGCTTCCGTAAAATTGCGCCCGATAGACATTACCTCGCCTACAGATTTCATCTGCAATCCTAAAGTATCATTGGCGCCTTTGAATTTGTCGAAATTCCAGCGGGGAACTTTTACAATCACATAATCAAGGGTAGGTTCAAAATATGCAGAGGTTGATTGGGTGATCTGGTTCTTTAATTCATCAAGATTATAACCAATAGCCAGCTTAGCCGCTATTTTAGCGATGGGATAGCCGGTAGCTTTAGATGCTAACGCCGACGAACGGCTAACACGCGGGTTAATTTCAATCGCAATGATCTCCTCTGTTTGAGGGTTAAGTGCAAACTGCACATTACAACCGCCGGCAAAATTGCCCAGGTCGCGCATCATACGTATGGCTGTGTTGCGCATCAATTGAAAAGCGGTATCGCTCAGTGTCATTGCAGGCGCTACGGTTATAGAATCGCCTGTATGCACACCCATAGGGTCAAAGTTCTCAACGGTACAAATAATAGCTACATTATTAGCGCTGTCACGCAGTAATTCCAGCTCAAATTCTTTCCAGCCCAATACTGCTTTCTCTACCAACACTTCATGTATAGGCGAAGCAGATAAACCGCGGTTTAATGCTTCATCCAAAAATTCTTTACTGTGTACAAAGCCGCCGCCTGTTCCACCAAGCGTGTATGAAGGACGGATAACCAGCGGAAACCCGATTTCCTGTGCAAATTCTTTTCCTTCCAAAAATGAGTTGGCTGTTTTTGCAGGAGCCACAGATATACCAAGCTCAATCATCCACTGGCGGAATTTCTCCCTGTCCTCAGCTTTATCAATAGCTTTTATATCCACACCAATCAATCGTACATTATATTTTTCCCAAACACCCAGCTCCTGTGCTTCTTTCGCAAGGTTTAGTGCCGTTTGTCCACCCATTGTTGGAAGCACGGCATCTATCTGGTTTTCCTCCAGTATCTGTTCAATACTTTCTACCGTTAACGGCAAAAGGTATACACGGTCTGCCATCATCGGATCGGTCATAATAGTGGCAGGATTACTGTTGATAAGGATCACCTTCACGCCTTCTTCTCTCAGGCTTCGCGAAGCCTGCGTTCCGGAATAATCAAATTCACAAGCTTGTCCTATAACGATGGGGCCTGAACCAATGATCAGGACTGTTTTAATGGAGTTGTCTTTAGGCATTTCTTAATAAAGATTTGAAAGAATGTGAGGCGTTCTCCGTTGACTACCAATGTGTTAGTTTAAGCCGGCACGGAAAAAACCGGGCAAAGGTAAGATATGCAGTGATAAATCCGAAAGGAACGGGGTTAATTTTCGGGAAGAAGGGTTTAGCTATCAGGTATGAGCCGTGAGCTATGGGCTATAAGGCCCGGCTTTCAGGCGTCAGTCATTATCCGTAGTTCATCATTGGTCGGCAGGTAAAATGTGTTGACAGTCCAAGGCAGACTGCTGATCGCTGATACCTGACCGCTGAAAGCTCATAGCCCATTGCCCACAGCCCACTTACTCCGGTGCATTGAACCGAAAGCCCACACCATGAATAGTTTCAATATTTACCTCCGGATCTGCTTTAAAATGTTTGCGGAGTTTGGTGATAAATACATCCATGCTACGACCGAGAAAATAATCATCCTTACCCCAAACATTTAACAACACTTCTTCCCGCTTTAAAATATGATTACGGTGTTCGCAAAAAAACTTCAGCAGATCGGCTTCCTTTTGTGTGAGGTTTGATTCTTCGGTCCCATTCGAGATTTTCAGGTCGGTATATAAAAAGCGCAGCTTACCAATCTTAAACTCCTGAACATTATCTGAATGCAGCTTTTTTGTACGTCTTAAAAAAACATCCATGCGCATCAGCAGCTCTTTCATGCTGAATGGCTTGGTAATATAATCATCCGCACCGGTAGCAAATCCTTTCAGGCGGTCTTCTTCCATTGATTTTGCGGTTAAAAACAAAATAGGAACCACATCGCTTTTCTGCCTGATTTTTTTTGCTACGGAAAAACCGTCTTTGCTCGGCATCATCACATCCAGTAAACATATATCGAATTCTTCCTTCAAAAAAGATTGCAGCGCATCTTCGCCATCAGGGCATAACATTACCCGGTAGCCTTCCTGTTCCAGGTTATCTTTAATAACATAGCCCAGAGAAAGATCATCTTCTGCAAGTAAAACCCTGGCTTTCGTTGATTGCATGGTAAACAATTTTATGATGGGATGATTATCTTAAACTCGGTGCCTATACCCGGAATGCTGTTCACGACTATTCTTCCATTATGAGCGTCTACAATCTTTTTAACAAAATTAAGGCCTAATCCAAATCCTTTTACATTATGCACATCGCCTGTAGGCACACGGTAAAATTTCTTGAAAATATTCCTGTAATATTTCTTATCAATGCCAATACCATTATCCTTAACGGCTATAAAACTTTCAGCATCTGTTTTGCCTGCTTCAATCACTATATTAGGACTATCAGAATATTTAATACCATTTTCAATAAGATTGACCACTGCCAGTTCGAGGTGATTTTTGTCTGCCATCATTTCTACATCATCATCTTTCAGTCTCACATCTACTTTAGCGCTTTTAGATTCCATTAATGGTTGCAGCTTGGATACAGCCTGCTCAATCAGCTCTTTAACGCTGAATGCATTTTTTTCCAGAGGGAGTTCCTGCTGCTCAGATACTGCTATCTTAAGCAGGCGTTCCACCTGGCTTTGCAGGTGTTCCGTTTCATGCTTGATAATAGAAGTATATTTCTCCATTCTTTCAGGCTGTTTTGTTATGCCGGGTTGGGATAAAACCTCTGAAGCGATCTTCATCACTGCCAGCGGCGTTTTAAATTCATGCGTGAAGTTGTTTACAAAATCTTTTTGTATTTCGACCAGGAACTTTTGTTTGTAGAAATAAAATAAGCTTATTGCAAGCCCTGAAAGCACAAGTATCAGGATAATGCTTCCTACAATCCAGAAATTCATCTGCGAAAGCACGTATTTATTTCTGTCAGGGAAAAAAAGTGCGATATAATTATGATTGGCAGGGTAAACCGAAAGGCTGTTAATATCGTACCTGCTTTGCATTGCCGGTGATACGATCTGCTCCCTGTATACATAATGCTGTTTGTTTTTATCATACGCCGCTACAATACATTCTGTCATCACATCAAAATCCACAAGCTCATTGGTGATATAAAAAATAAGAGTATCCTTTGAAGGAATAATATCTGTTTTGATTATAAAGGTGTTAGGATCGGGCTGTGTGGCTATAAGCTGTTGCAGGTGCCCGGAAGGTTGATCTGATATATCAATATCTTCAAATAGCCCCCTTATGCTTTTAATAACATTGGTACGAAATTGCTTTTGTTCCAGCTTATAAACATGGTTAAGCCAGTATAATTGTATACCTACCATTATGGCAATTACCATGCAGCCAATAAGTACAATCCATTTTAACGTAGCGGAGCGCATTCCAGATATTTTGTAAAAGCTAACCGACACAAAATTTGTTTTTTATTTTTTTAAAAGTTCTGTAACGCGCTGTTTTATTGTTAATCCGCGGTTAACCCCTTTTCAGACCGTTTTGCAAACTATTAACAGGGGTTAACCGCTTCAAATATCGTAATGATACCGCATAACATCAGTTTTTTCGTTAGGTTTGCTACCTCAATTTTTATTGCTTTGGCTATAGAATCACAAAGGAAATCCTTTTTTAAACGTATCAGGGGTCAACAGGAAACAGATGACACGGAAATGAGTTTTGTGGACCATCTGGAAGCATTGCGCTGGCATATAGTGCGTTCGGTATTTGCCGTTTTAATATTTGCCATACTTATTTTCCTGAATATTGATTGGATATACGACCATGTGATCATTGGACCTACCCAATCTGATTTCATTTCATACCGCATGTTTTGTGCACTAAGCCATAAACTGGGGATGGGAGACTCTTTATGCATGCCTCCTATTAATATGAGGCTGCAGGTAACAGAAGTCAGCGGAACTTTTATGACGAGTATTTCTATTGCTGTAGTCGGGGGTGTTCTTGCAGCATTTCCATATTTGTGCTGGGAAGTATGGCGCTTCATTAAGCCTGCTTTGAAAGAAGAAGAGCTGAAGCACACTACAGGCATCATCTTTTGGGTATCATTTTTCTTTTTTATTGGCGCGGCATTCGGTTATTTTATGCTTGCCCCCTTCACTTTTAATTTTCTGTATAATTATACATTAGGCACCAGGCAAATGCTGGAGTATAAGCCAATGCTTGGTGATTACATGGATTCGCTGATTGATATTACACTTGGGTCTGGCATTGCTTTTGAGCTGCCCATGGCATCGTGGGTACTGGCAAGGATAGGGCTGTTAACAGCAGGATTCTTAAGAACTTACAGGAAATATGCGTATATTGCCTTATTGGTAATTGCGGCTATAATAACACCGTCTCCAGACTGGGGAAGCCAGATGATAGTTTGTTTGCCCCTTATATTTTTGTACGAGATCAGTATTATTATTGCAGCCCGGGTTAATAAAAATGCAGAGAAAAAATGGGAAGAATGGAGCTAGCAGGTTAATGTGAATTTCCGTAGCATTTTTATTAATACTCTTTCTCTAAGCGATTGTTCCCCCCTCAGCATTATTCAGTGCATTGGCCATTACTATGGCTGAATGAAAATGGCAATATGAATTTTTTTTAAAAAATTTCCATATTGCTCAAAGGTTTCATTAAAAAAAGTCAATAATATTTAGGAACTTTGAAAAAATTATTAAGAATATGTCATCCAAATTAAATTTAGACAAATTAGACCTGCAGATCATTTCTGCCATGATGGATGACGCAGGGATTTCCTATGCGGATCTGGGTAAAAACCTTTCTGTTTCCGGGGGTACAATACATGTACGCATTAAAAAGCTGCAGGAAAGCGGTATAGTAAAGGGCACAAGACTGAATGTGGAGCTGAAAGAACTGGGTTATGACATTACGGCTTTTGTGGGTATATACCTTGAAAAAAGTTCACTATACGATACTGTTGCTAAAGATTTAAAAAAGATACCGGAAATAGTCCGGCTTAATTATACTACGGGCAACTACAGTATGTTTATTGAAATTATTTGCCGCGATATTGCTCAGTTACGACATGTACTGCACGATGAATTACAGAAAATAAAAGGGATAGAACGTACTGAAACATTAATATCTCTTGAAGAGAGCTTTAACAGGAATGTGCAGGTAGCACCTTTGTAAAAAGGTATAAGGTATAGGGCATAAGGCGTAGGGCCAATGCCATACACCCTGCACCTTATGCCCTACACCTTCCATCTTCTCCCTACACCTTCTCCCTCACATCAAACGCATCACGCAAACCATTTCCCAATAAATTAAAGGCAAGCACCAATATCATAATACATACGCCCGGCGCTATGGCAAGCAGCGGATTGTGCGTAATGATGAAGTTATAATTCTCTTTTATCATTAAACCCCAGCTGGGTTGAGGAGGCTGAACGCCAACACCTAAAAAACTCAGACCTGCCTCAATAACTATCGCGCCTGCAAAGTTGGAAGCTGCTATAACCATTACCGGGCCCAATACATTGGGTAATATATGCCGGAAAATAATCCGGGAATCGGTAAAGCCCAGGGCTTTTGCCGCTTCAACATATTGTAATTCGCGGATGCTCATAACCTGCGTGCGTATAATACGGGCTACGTTCACCCAAAGCGTTAATCCAACGGCAATGAATACCTGCCAGAACCCTTTCCCTAACACAATGGTTATAGCAAAAACCAATAATAAAGTAGGTATGCTCCAGATAACATTAATAAACCACATAATAATATTGTCTGTTCTTCCCCTGAAATAACCAGCCATCAAACCAAGCAGGATGCCTATAGATAAGGAAATACTCACCGCAATTAAGCCAACTGCCAGGCTTACACGGGTTCCAACAATAAGCCGGCTCAAAATATCACGACCAAACTTATCAGTGCCGCACCAAAAAATTTTGGTAACAATATAATTTCCGGAAACATTTTCCGGGCTGCTTGTATTATATGCCTGGCGTTCATATATGCCTTCATCTATATATTTCTGAACAACAATGCTATCTCCTTTTATTTGCCATGAGGATACAGGAATATAATTGAATGCATCTTCAGCACCGTTTATTAACCTTTGGAAAAAGCCTGTTTGCTGTACTGCCTTCTCTTTAGGCAGCAATAAAAAATTCATTTTGAAACCGGGCTTTTGTCCGCCGATCTCAAGTATCATCCTGTTGGCATTGGGCGAGTGATCAGGGGCAATATAATATGCAGCAATACAAACAACTATTGCAACACCAATAGTGAACAATCCAAAAACAGCGCCCCTGTTTTTACGTAGTCTTTTCCATGCAGAAAACCAGAATGAAGATTGGGTGTGCACGAATGCAAAATACTGATTTAATTATGGTGTTCGGAAAATAAGGTTCGATGGGTCGGATAGGCAAGGGTATTTCAGCCCAAGCCCTCCACAAAACCGTGCTTGAGATTCTCACCTCACACGGCTTTTCTCATTCAGGATAAGAAGAATCTTATACATAATTGAACTAAACTTGATCCTCCATAAATTGATTTGTGTTGTCTTTCTTAGTACAAATGAATGAGCTGAACCCTTCGCTCCATTTCTATTACAGAAACTTCCTCACTACTACGATTCAGTCCGCCACTCCCTGCGCTTCGGTTCCCTGTGGGGTACCTTGAATCCCGACTTCTGCCGGGAGGCTATTTGCTCATCGCAGTGGTAGTTTCTCACGTTCCCTATAATAGCCTTTGTAAGATTTCTGCCGCCTCAATCCCGGTTGACCTGTAATCAGTATGCGGTTTGTCCATTACAGTCTATCTTATTAGAACTCGAAATCCAATAGTTTCGTCAACAAGTATGCCTTTCGAGACTTCATCGAACGGTTCACTTTCGTTCAGCGCTCTTACAATCACCTGACATTTTTATAATGCCTTTTCTTCATCGCTCAATACCATAACTTTTGATTACAGTACCATGAAGTGGTTTATATACTCCTCCCGCAAGGCGTATATGAGGGACCGACCCCCATCTTTTATACAGCATTGAAAAGAACTCGCATCCTTTTCATTCGTGACACACTCGAATAGCAAGGGCTTTTTACAAACCTATTTTTAAAATGGTAATAAAAGAGAAATAATAATAAAAACGGCGATAGACTTTCTCAACAATAAATCTTATAGAATGGGCTACAGGTTTATATATAGCATATTAATTGAAAAATTTAATTATGGAAAATTGTTAGTTACATTTTAAAATATAAAGCAAAATTCAGATTATAATAGTAGTATTAATTTGAGTTTACATGCAGCGTTTTTTGAGATATAATCCTCACTCAGATTTAAAATGTTCCATTTTTAGAAATTGAGAACAATAAACTTACTATGATGAAAACAATAACTTTCTCTTTATTAATTGGTATAGGTTTGATACTGTCTTCCTTTTCATGTAACAAAGAAGGAGATAATGAATTTTGTACAAAAAACCGAGTAATAGAGGCAACAGTTTTTAACCGCTCCGGCACTGTTTATTTTATAGAGCCATATAACAAATGGGGAATTAGGATTGATTCTGCAATCGCAAGCATGGATGATACATTTACAGGTTTTCCATGTGACCTCCCGGAAGAGATCAAAAAAAAAGGATTAAAAATAAGTTTCAGCGGAGTGCTTAAACTACTGAATGAAGAAGAAATAGTTAAGCCAACCGTAGCTGGAGGACATTATTATTATATTGACCTGACGTCCATTGAAAATAAAAACTAAAAGATATGAAAAAAATCTACTTACTGCTATTCCTATTTATTTCAGCTAACGCCTCTGCTTAGCTTTTATACGATCATGGACCATTAATGCCACCAAAAGGGAAATTTGAAATTCAACCCAATTTTGTCGCTGTTGGATCATGGGGTAAAACAAACATCACCTATTTCTTTCAAAATGGTTCTACAGATATAGCAGGAACCGGAGAACAAGCTTCCGTTATTCAAGGGATGCAATTGTGGGCAACATATACCCCCCTTACTTTTACTCCTGTGACAAGTGCTGCCGCTGCTGACATAGTAATTTCATGGCAGGTTGGCGGATCATGGAGATGGATCTCCGTTTGACGGAATTAACAATACACTGGCTCATGGCTTTTTCCCAGGAAGTGGTGTTGGCGGTGACCTGCATTTTGATGATGCAGAAAATTGGTCGCAAGCAATGCAAGCAACATGGGCACAGCCAATAGACTTGGTAACGGTTGCAGCGCATGAAATAGGTCATACTTTGGGTTTAGATCATAGTGGAGTAGCTTGCGCTTTAATGCAGGCAACCTATGTGGGTTCTCATAGGTATTTAGCACCTGATGACATAGCTGGTATAAGATCTTTATATGGAAACAAAAACCCCATAGTAGTATCAGGTTTAACCTGTAACGGAGCTTCGCTGTCAATTCCCGGTCTTGGAGATGGACCAACAATAGCATGGAATAGTAGTAATAATGCTATTGCAACAGTAAGCGCAGCAGGAGTGGTTACAAGAAGTGGTACTGCTAACGGAATCGTTACAATAACAGCAACCATTACGCTTCCTTGCGGGCTAAATCATACAGAATCCGTGCAAATTGAAATAGGAGCTCCTAATTACCTGTTTGAAATATTGCATTTGCCAATATCAACATTCACAACCTGTCATAAATTAAATAAGAGTTACACATTTAAGGCATATCCTAATGGATCAATGGCAGGCTATTCAAGCGGCTCATATCAATGGCAATTAGTTAGAACTTCTCCAACATCAGCAACATATTCTCTCGGATCAACCACAAGTACAGTGTCTTTCACTTTCCCAGGTGCTGGAAATTATATTTTGAAAGTACGATATGGAAATTCATGTGGAAACGGCCCATGGACGGAATCAGAAGAAATGTATGCCGGCTCAGATTGCGGAAGCGGCGCTCTTGTTGCAGTATCACCCAATCCTGCAAGTAATGTTCTGAATGTGACACTGGAAGTTGAAAATACATTGAAAACAGCTTCAGGATCTGAGGAAGTGAGCTATGCGTTGTATGATTTCAATACTCAGAAGCTCATTAAAAATTGGAAATATTCAAGAACCGGCAATACCCAGTCATTAGATATTAGTGGTATTAAACAGGGTATTTATGCACTTGAAGTCAAGTATAAAAAGGAAAGAGTTGTGACAAAGGTTATAATTCAATAAAATAAAAGAAGCGACTGTAAAACGGTCGCTTCTTTTATACTTCAATTGTTATGTTTAAACGGTCGCTTTCGCCATTTACATAACAATATTTATTATTGATTTTTTAGGCCAGTGCATCGTAAATTCATAATTTCCCCTAACGAGCGTAAGGGTGATCCTTTCTGATGAACAGGCATTGTCTTTTCGAAATGGTGATGAAAGGCACTTGCATACTTTTTTAATGAGCTGCAGCCCGCAATAACCCACTATATCATATTGAAGAAATAATAATTGAATGGCAACCACTATTTACCGTTTATTTATTTCACCACCCTTCCCTTCCACCTGTACTTTCCTATGCTTCCAAAAAAACCGGAAACAACAATATATGCAATATGCAATGGTTGAAATAAAGGGAAAACAGGCATGAAAGCCTGCAGATCAAAATACCGGAGAATATCTTTTACAAATGCCCATTCAATAATACATTTATAAAAAACAAAAACCACGAAAAAGATAAACAATGCCGGATTTATTATACTGCCGGCAAGCAACAAAAACAAGCTAAGATTGAGCAGGTATACCAACCCTAATACCGCCATGATCCTTTTATCACTATAATGCTTTGTTTTGCTTGCCCATCGTATGCGCTGATTAAAAAACTGTTTCCAGCTTTTTTCAGGAAGTGTTTCCACAATAGCCGTTTTGTTTTTTATATACGCAATGCCTTCAGGGAATTTGCCGGCAATTTTTTCCATCAGCAGCATATCATCGCCAGAGGCAATATGATCAATATTTTCAAAACCGTTTACTGCATAAAATACCTGCTTCTCATAAGCAAGATTAGCGCCATTGCACATGCGGTGAAAATTTTTATATACTGATGCGCCGGTGATGCCCTGCATAATGGCAAAGTCAATACTTTGAAAAATGGAAAGCGCTGTGTTGTCCGGAATGATTTTTACCGGGGCAACAATAAAGCATTTTTTATGGCTGATGTAAAAATCGACAATAGTATTTATCCAGTCTTTACCTGCCACACAATCCGCATCAGTAGTTATGATCAAATCGCCGGTGCATTCGGCAATACCAAATTCAATCGCCTTTTTTTTGTGGGCGATAATATTGCCTTCTTCCAAATAATTATTTAAAGAAATCAATTTTAATTTCTCTGAAACATATTTGCTTACAATCGCCGCGGTATCATCATCTGAATGATCATCAACAATTATTATTTGCAGTAAATCGCCGGGATAATGCTGATGCAACAATGATTGTAAACAATGCTCAATCACCAGTGATTCGTTTCGTGCCGGAACAATTACAGATACTTTTATTCCGTCCGTTTTATTATACTGTTCAATATTATAAAGCGGTATATGCATCCATGCAGCATAGTAGTAACCTATTAAAAAATAATAAGCGATCAGTAAAATAACAGGTATGATTATTATAATTACCACTAAGAAATTTTTCAGGTTATAATTTACCGGCTATCTCATCAACATTTTTTTCATGCAATACTCTATGCCCGCAATTCAATATATGCAGGGTACACAATCTTCCGATACCTGCTCTGAATTTTTCGCCCGTGGTATAGCGGATAACTTTATCATATCGTCCATATATCAATATTACCGGTGTAGTACAGGAAATAATAAGTTGTTTTATGACTCGTATATCCGGTTTCATTTTGCGCATCGTTGTCCATATATTATATAAGCGCTCCCTCATGTCATTTGTTTTTAAGTGCTGGTGTACATATTTATATACACCTGTATTAATCAGTGAAAGCTTTTTGAGGATAGTAGTTACCGCAAAAAAGCCACCAGGCTTCTTCATCACCCAATAAAACAATGTATTACCCACACTTGTTTGTGTAGCAAGCCGGTACCAGGGATTAATGATGATGCCATCAGGCGCAATCAAGATAAGTTTTTCGATCTTTTGGGGTATAGCCTGGTACAACTGCAACGCAAGCCGTCCGCCCATACTATATCCCAACACAGAAAAACTCCTGCCTTTAACTCCCGGAATTGTATTTATAATTTCCGCAAGCTCATCTACCGTAAATAATAATGCTTCTTTCCAAACTGTTTTTCCATGTAAAGGCATATCAAGCATTACAATAGTATATTTATTTGTAAGATGTTCTGCAAGCGGAATAAAGCTTTCTGCACTTTCAGCAAAGCCATGCAGGCATATCAAAATTCTTTCTCCTGTGCCTGTTGTGATATAGTGAATGTTTGAATTTCTGAAAGACACAAAAGATGATTGCATACTATCAAATGTAAATGAAATTTAATTTTCGCGCTGAAAGTGGGCAGTGAGTTGGTGCATTCTCCATCCGGCGAAGGTTTGGAATGCATGCTTGCCGTCATTATTACTCTGAACAAAACGTTAATTTAGGTTAAAGCATTATATCAAATACTTTTAAACCTCAGTATAGCATACTAACTTTGCCCTCTCCCCTGCAACTAACTTTTTTTACAGGTTTATGCAAGCATGTTTTGCATAAGCGGATATATTTTTAATCTCAACTATCTTTTTAATGAAGAATTCAACACTGATCCTTGTATTTATTTTTTCTTTTTTTGCAGCTTATGCACAAAACCCTGAGCAGCAGATGCCTGATGATCCCACTATTCAATTTAAACAAAACCGGATTTTTGGGAAGCTGGTTGATCAGCAATCTGATAAAGCTATTGAAGCTGCTTCTGTTCAAATATATAATGCCGCAACAGACAGCCTGGTTGATGGTATGTTAACCAAATCAAACGGCAATTTCAGTTTTAGTCATATTATTCCTTCTGTTACATACAAAATAGTGATATCAGCGCTTGGCTACGAAGTTTTTGAACAATTGATTCCTGCGGCTTCTATGGATAAGAGCAGGGCAGCTAATGACAAATTTGAGAAGGACCTGGGCAATATAGCAATGACACCTGCTATTAAACAACTGGAAGGCATAGTTATAACTGCAACAAAACCTGCTTTGGAAATGGGTATAGACAGAAAGATTTTTAACGTATCGAAAAGCCTTACAGCAACCGGTGGAACAGCAGTGGATGTCATGAAGAATATTCCATCCGTATCAGTTGATATTGACGGGAATGTTGAGCTAAGAAACAGTGCGCCCCAGATTTTTGTGGATGGGCGGCCTACTATTCTTTCACTCGATCAGATACCTGCGGATAATATTGAAAAGGTAGAATTAATCACCAACCCTTCCGCAAAATTTGACGCGGCAACATCAGGAGGTATTATTAATGTGGTGTTGAAAAAAGATAAACGTTTTGGTTTGAATGGTATAGCCTCAGCTTCTGTTGGCACACCTGGTATTCTTAGTGGAAATCTAAATTTAAATTTAAGAGAGGGGAAACTGAACTTTTTTGCAAGTGGTGGCTTTAATCAATCGAGAGGGAAAGCAAAGGGAGAAACGGAGCGTGAAAATAAGCTGAATGGCATCACCCAGGATTATTTTAACCAGCATAGCCTTAACCAAAGGCGCAGGCAATTTACCTTCCTCAATTTTGGTGTTGATTATTTTATAGATAACCGCAATACCATCTCTGTTACGCAAAGATTTGGCGGAGGGCGTTTTGGTAATAATGAAGAACAGCAGCAGGAATATCTTGAAGGTGATAAAACACCGGAATATTATGGGCTCCGTTCTTCTATCAGCAATTCAAAATTCAACAGGAATAGCACGAGAGTAAATTACAAACATACTTTCCCAAAACAGGGAGAGGAGCTTACTGCAGACCTTAATTATAATTACGGACAAGGCTCATCCAATGCAGATATCATCAATACTTATACTTATCCTGATGGTGCTGAGTACAAACAGCCTTCTACTGTTCGCAATGAAGGGCAAAACAATAATCACCAAATTACATTCCAGGCCGATTATTCAAATCCTATCAGCGAGGGATCTAAGTTTGAAGCAGGCGTAAGGATTTACTACAATACTTTTAAAAGCTTTTATAATGCTTTCAGTGTTGAAAATGGCGGAGAAACAAAGCTGCCCCTGAGCAACAACTATGAATATAATGAGATGGTTAATGCGGCTTATATAACCTACTCACAAAAGTTCGGCGGTTTTTCATACCAGGCAGGTCTTCGCAGCGAATATTCAAAGTTCAACGGGCTGATGGTTGACAGCACTTTTAAATTCGGGTATGAATATCCTGCAAAACTGAAGAATATATGGAATGCATTTTTCCCAAGTATTTTCTTAACACAGCAGGTTAGTGAAAAAGATCAGTTGCAGTTCAATTTTTCCCGTCGTATCCGCAGGCCTGATTTCTGGCAGTTGAATCCATTCATTGAAATCAATGATCCTGTTAACCTGCGCCAGGGTAATCCGCAGCTACAACCGGAGTTTGTTAACTCATTTGAGATCAACTATAGCCATGACTACAAGGGTGGAAATTTCCTTGCGGTTCTGTATTGGAGAAATAACCCTAATGATATCACACAATACAGCGATACCATCAGCGCAGAACAATATGTACAGTTACAAAACGCGGGTGTTGATCCCAATGCTATCTTAAATACTTTTGTAAATGCCAATACTACCAACAGGTATGGCGCTGAGTTTACCCTGCAACAAAAATTCGGTAGTAATTTTGATATTACACCAACATTTAACCTTCAATACAGAACCACAAATGCTGATATTGATAAAGTTAATCTGAGTAACAGCGGAATTAACTGGCAGGGAAAACTGACCACTAATTACAAGATCAAAACCGACAGGAGCAAAGTGTTTAACAATCTCGGCTTCCAGTTAATCGGCGAATATGAATCTCCCCGTATAATACCACAGGGGAAAATGATGGCTCAATATGGAGTTGACTTTGCCATGCGTAAAGAATTTTTGAAGAACAACAGGGCATCTGTGACATTTGCTGTAAATGATGTATTTAATACAAAGCGCTGGGGTACAATTTATGATACTGAAACTTTCTACCAGGAATCTTACCGCCGCTGGAATGTCAGAAATTTCAGGCTCAGTCTCAGCTATAAATTTGGTAAAGCAGATTTTTCCTTATTGCACAGGAACAGAGGTGGGGGCGGAGATGATGAGTAAACAGGGGATGAATGCTGCTGTTGCAAATAAAAGCAATAAATATATTGGGAAGTCTGAGCTTATTATCTGAGCAACTAATATTACTTAAATCTCTTATTGAAAAAGAGGCTGCTTAACTTAATAAGCAGCCTCGGATTTTCATATCTGGAAATTGCTTGAGATTTTATTCATCCCACCATACTTTCTGATTGTAAGTATCCTCCGACCAGCCTTGTGCGGAAACGGCCGCAGTACGACTTGCAGAATTCAATGTTTGTTCACTTCTTGGGTATGCAAACCTAACAGGAATTCTATCGTTGTTTACATTATCGCGGCCGGCAACAAGTGCAGGAATATTTGTTCTTCTCCAATCAAACCATGCTTCCAGTCCACCAAAGAATAATGCGATCCATTTTTGTGTGCCGATGAGCGTTAGTGCATCAGTGTTATTGAAAGCAACGCCTGCCTGCGTTAGATAACCTGCAGGCATAGTGCTCTGAAAATAGCTGAACGAAGATTTTATTCCCTCTTCGTAATGCCATTGAGCAGTATTACCGGTATTTACCATCCCCTTCTGAACAGCTTCTGCTAAAATAAACTGTAGTTCAGGATAGCCCATAATATATCCTTTTGCTACCTTCAAACCTGTTTCTGTAATCGCATCAAGAAAGAAATAAGATCCTACTCTTGAAACATTGTTAGGTCCACCATTATAAGCAAGCGCATCTACCTCATTCAAGCCATTAGGTACACCTACATATGTTCCTGTTGCATCAGCTTTTTGAGCAAATATTGCTATTCGTGTATCTCCTAAAGCCAATAGTTTATCACCCAGTGTTTTACTTAAACGAAACTCATCAAAAGAGCCGGAGCGTGTTGTATGCAACGGAAACTGGTTAGGAGATACTGTTAAATAAGTAAGCGCAGCATTATCCGTATTGCTTTCGAAAACAGGTGTGTTTGCCCCACCAATAATTGCCTGCATATCTGCCGCAACATTTCTTTTGTTTGAAATGCGCATCAGGCAACGAAGCTGGAGGGAGTTGGCTAATTTTTTCCATTTGGTTAAATCACCATTAAATAAAATATCGCCAACCAGTGTACCTGCGCCACTATTAAATGTTGTGTTTGCTGTTGCCAGGTCACTTAAAATGCCATTGTATATTGATTCCTGTGAGTCATATTTCGGCATTAAAATACCACCTACACCATTCATTGCCTCGGAATAGGGCACATCTCCATAAGCATCCGTTACAAGGGAATACATCCACGCTTTTAGCACCAGCCCGACTGCCTTATAATTAGGTACATTTTTGGCATCACCTAACGCTATCAGGCGCTCCACATCCCGCATATTGCCATACATATTAGAAAACAACCCGCTCCTGTCGCCCCAGGTATAGCGGTCTTCAGATACAAACTGAATCTTCGCTGTATGTTGTATTACGATATTTCCTATACCCCATGATTGATTTACCATTTCATTGCAGATGCTTCGTATAATAGTAGGCATCAGCAGGTCAGGTGTTACATCATTAATAGCATTTGGGTTTGCATTTTTTTCCTGGAAATCTTTTGTGCAGGAAGTACCCATTGTGCAGCCTATTATAACTGCGTATATATATGTTTTAAACTTTTTCATACTCTTAAGTTTTAACAGGTTTAAAAGGTAAAGCCAAGATTTACGCCCAGGCTGCGTGTTGTAGGCATACCAACTGATTCAACACCTGGTATAATAGTGCCGCCTGATAAAGAGCTTGTTTCAGGATCAATATGAGGAACCTTGCTCCATACCGCCAAGTTACGCCCAACAACTGAAACGTTTAATCCTTTAAACCTGATCTTTGAAAGCACTTTTGGATTGAAAGAATATCCGAAACGGACCTCCCTCAGTTTAATATAATCCGCATCAAAAACACCGCCCTCTTCAATATCGCGGTTCCCGGTGCGGGATTGATGATACTCACGGGCTGTAAGCTTAACATCGTTCACCCTGTATGTTCCATCTGCATTTTGAATTACACCTTTTCCGATAACACCATTGCCCGGCTTGCTCAGATCATAGCCATCGGCTCTTCCTTCCAGTGTTTCTGCTAACTGACCGGCTTCCAGACCAACCACCCAGGTTTCGGAGAAAATTTGTCCGCCATAACGTGCATCTAAGAGAAAGCTCAGGTTGAAGTTTTTATATGTAAATGAATTTCTGATACCGGCAAGCCATTTGGGATTATAGTTTCCCACCTTTACAATATCATTTGTTCCCACAAACCGTCCTTCGCTGTTAAATATCTGTTGGCCATAATAAGGACTAGACGGGTCGTCTACCTTTTTAAATCCTATTGAATACATATCACCCATTTGCTGGCCAACAGTGGCATTTATGTAAATACCATGACGTTCAGCCATTGAATAGGTAGTAACATTACCGTCAAATTCCAATACTTTGCTGCGGTTGGCTGACCAGTTAATGGTAACATCCCATTTAAAGTTTTTGCCATCTACGGGGCGACCGGTTAACAATAATTCATAGCCATAGTTCCTGATTTTACCGGCGTTAACCACACGACTTGTTGATCCGGATGTTGTACTGATAGGAACGCTTGGCAGGATCTGATTACGGGTATTGATATCATAATAAGAAAAATCTATACCCAGCCTGCTGTTGAAAAAGCGCCAGTCAATACCAGCTTCCCATGATGTGCTGATTTCAGGCTTAAGATTATAATTCAAAAGATTGCTGGGTGAATAATAAGCTGGTAATCCGGACCAGGGATCAGAAACCCCGTAACTAAAAGAAAACGCATAAGGATCAGTATCATTACCAACCTGTGCAAGGCTGGTTCTAACCTTTGCAAAGCTTACCCATGATGGCAGTTCCACCATATCGCTGATAACAGCACTCAATGATGCAGAAGGATAGAAATAAGAGTTTACTGTTTTACCCAAAGTATCTGCTGATTTGGGAAGGGTGAGGGCACTTGACCAGTCATTACGTGCAGTAAGGTCTAAGAACAAATAGTTGTTGTATGCCAATTGCAATGCACCGTACAAACTATTGATTTGCTTTTGCCCGTCGTAAACAGAACTAACCAGCGCAACTTTATTATTGTACAAACTATAAATACCAGGTATCAACAATTGTGGAGCTGTAACTTCATAATTATTGAACTTGCTGATCTGCCTGTTACCGCCAACGTTAAGGCCAAAGCTGAATTTGTCGGAAATTTCTTTGTTAACTGACACCAGGAAATCCATATTTGTCTCACTGTTTCGCACTCTTTCTTCGCGATAGCTGCCAAATCTGAAGCGCTGGGTGCTGAATGCACGCTGACGTTTTCTTAATTCACTATTAAAGTCAGTGCCTCCGCGAAGCTGAATATTCAACCAGCTTGTTATATCATACTTCAAAGTGATGTTACCGAAAAGCCTTCCTGCATCCTGGCCGTTTGTATTTTCATACAGGTTGAAGTATGGATTATCGTGATAGTTATAGTTAAAGTTGAACTGCTGGCGATTTTCCATTCCTGGTATCCAGTAACTTTTAAGGCTGTTCAAATCAACGTGTTGACCCATCCAGCAATGCAAAAGATAAATAATACTTTCTGTACCGTATGTTAAGTTAGGTCTGTTATCACTATTGGTATTCACATAGTTGGCTGTAATTCTTGCAGATAATTTCGGGGTGAAATTATATCCCGCATTAAAAGCAAATGTGTTTCTTTTAATATCTGTATTCGGAATAATGCCTTTTTGATCTAATAAGGTATATGATAAACGAAAATCTCCTTTATCATTAGCACCGGTAAGAGATACGTTTGTATTATTGGTCACACCGGTTTCGTAAAACTTTCTCAGGTCCATACCAGGTACAAACGGAGTAGCTGTAACTGTTCCCCTTGCTGCAAAATCAGCTGCGGAACCAAGTACACCATCATCTACCAGTGAGATATCTCCACCGCGGTAACCATTAGATGTAGGAGAGTTATGCTGCGCTATTAAGCTGCCGTCCATTTTAGGGCCCCAGCTTTCATCTACACCATCACTTGCGCCGCCACCTTTACCGTCCTGGAAGCTGAACTGGCCATTATTTCCCTGACCATACACCCGTTGAAACTTGGGAAGCACCAATGGGCTTTCTAAAGTAACACCGGTATTAACGGTAACACCAATGCCCTTGCTGTTTTTACCGGATTTAGTAGTGATAACTATAACTCCATTCGCAGCTCTTGAACCATACAATGCCGAAGCATTAGCACCTTTCAATACTGTCATTGTTTCTATGTCATCAGGATTTATCATGGCAGCACCATTACCATAATCAAGTTCCTGGTAACTGCGGCCGCTGGAACCGGTTAATTCATTTGTAATAGGCACGCCATCTATTACAAACAGCGGTTGGTTTTTATTAATGTTAAGTGATTTATCTCCGCGTATCGTTACCCGCGCAGAGCCGCCAACACCACTTGGAGAAGTCATTACCTGAACACCGGCAACCTTGCCAGCCAAGCCACTTACAAAGTTGGTTTCCCTGGCCTTATCCATGTCCGAGCCTTTTACTTCCTGCACTGCATAACCCAAACGTTTTGTCTCTCTTTTTACACCCAGCGCTGTTACAACAACCTCGCTGAGGCTTTTGCCATCTTCCTCCAAATAAACCGACAAGATGCTGCCTGTTCCTACTCCCAGCTCCAGACTTTTAAACCCTACACCAGAAAATACAAGTACATCACCCTGCCGGGCTTCAATAGAAAAGTCACCATCTGAAGTAGTAGAGGTTCCTCTGGTGGTTGATTTGATAGTAACAGTAATGCCCGCTAATGGGGTTTGATCTTTGGCTGATAAAACTTTACCGGAAATTTTCTGCTGGGCTAATGCCATGTAAGGCATCGCACATAGAAGTAGTGCGGCAATAAGTAAATGCCGGGAACAGAACTTTGTTCTCATAAACAGAATTTTGATTGTTAAAAAAAGCAGTCCTTAGGTTACAGCAATTTCAGTAGGGCTTGATGTTTTGCAAAGGTTAAGTCAACATTTAAACCAATAGTTAACCTATTGTTACGAAAGCATTAATTTGTATATTAATACTAAATTAATAATTTCATTTAACAATTTGTTAATGGTTAAAGTATTTTAATTTTTTTTTGTTAACTATTAAAGAGCATTATACTTAAAAACGAAAATTCATTTGCTGAACCAGCCATAGTTCATATAGTATGTTTCAGTTTAATATTTATAAACACATATTTTTTTGTTTTAATGCTTCCTGCTCTGTTTTCATGTTTTCTTAATGCCTGCTTAATACTGTGGTAATATATGTAAAGGATATTTGATAAACATGATAACTATGGAAAAGCGGGCGGTTGATGTAGTTGTAATTTCAGATGTGCATCTTGGCACTTATGGCTGCCAGGCAAAAAAATTGGCAGCCTACCTTAAAAGTATTACGCCTTCCATCCTTATACTTAACGGCGATATTTTTGACGCCTGGCAATTCAGCAAAAGATATTTTCCCGCTTCGCACATGAATGTGCTGAAAGAGATCATCAACCACATTTCCAACGGCATTCGTGTTTTTTACATAACCGGTAATCACGATGAAACACTGCGCAGGTATTCTGCGCTCAATGCAGGCAATCTTGTATTAACAGATAAGCTGGTACTCGAGATTGACAATAAAATGACCTGGATCTTTCATGGTGATGTATTTGATAATACTACCAAAGGCTGGGCTAAAACATTAGCCAAGCTTGGCAGCTCAGGCTATGGTGCATTGATCCTTCTCAACAGGTCAATAAATGCTGTTTTAAAATTTTTTGGCAAAGAACGCGTCTCCCTCTCTAAAAGCGTAATGGAAGGCGTGAACAAAGCAGTTACTAAAATCAATGACTTTGAAACGACTGCTGCAGAAATAGCCATTGAAAAACATTATGATTACGTGATCTGCGGACATATTCATAAACCGCAAAAAAGAGTTATCAGCAACGAAAACGGCAGTGTAACTTATTTAAACAGCGGAGACTGGGTAGAACACTGTACAGCACTGGAGTATTATAAAAAGGAATGGAAACTATTTGAATTTGAAGAAAGCGCTTTTCCTGAATTAAAAGTAGAAAAAGAAAAGCCTGTACCGAATGTTATTACAGATGAGATCAGTTATCATATCAGCTCGCTGGCGGGGTAAGATAATTTGAAAAGGGGAGAATTTGAAAATGCAGGGGATAATGTGAGAATATGGAAGTGTGGAAAATGTGGAAGTGTGGAAATGTGAAAGTGATTACATTCTATTAGAGATACACAGCACGCTCTTTTTCCGGGGAAAAAGAAAAGATAGCCTTTTAATTTTATGAAAATATTTTACGCCATACAGGCAACAGGTAACGGACATATCAGCCGCGCAATGGAATTATTGCCGCATTTGCAGCAACATGGTAAAGTAGATTTGTTTTTAAGCGGTGCAAATAGCAGTCTTGCTTTAGATGCACCCATTAAATACCGCAGTAAAGGATTAAGCCTGTTTTATACCTGTAAGGGAAGTCTTGATTATTTTTCCATGTTTCAAAAAATATCACCATTAAGGTTAAGAAAAGAAATAGCTGAATTACCGGTTGAAAAATATGACCTTGTAATAAACGATTTTGAATGCATTACTTCCATTGCCTGCAGGCAAAAAAAAGTGCCTTCTGTAAACTTTGGTCACCAGGCTAGCTTTATGTCGGCCAATACCCCAAGACCAATAAAGCCCAGTGCTGTAGGGGAATGGATACTTAAGAACTATGCAAAAGCATCTTCGTATATAGGTTTGCATTTCAGGGAATATGATGATTTCATCCTGCCACCGGTAATCAAATCTGAAATCTGGAATGCAACGCCATCTAACCAAAATTATATTACGGTATATCTGCCTTCTTATTGTGATTGTGAAATCCGTAAGTTCTTCAAACAACTTACAGACTATAACTTCCAGGTTTTTTCAAAAGAAGTAAAACAGGTAACCAAAGAAGGTCATCTTACATTTATGCCGGTTGGTAAAAATGCTTTCAACGAAAGCATGATACATTGCGATGCCATTATTTGCGGCGCCGGATTTGAAACACCTGCAGAGGCTCTTCACCTCAACAAAAAAATGATGGTGATGCCGATTAAAGGGCAATACGAACAAAAATGCAATGCCGCCGCCCTGGGGCAATTAGGCGTAAAAACATTAAAAGAGCTTCCGGAAAATTTTCATATTGTTTTTGAAGACTGGTATAATGCCGCAAAACCGGTTGATATAAAATTCAAATACTCGTCTGCCGATATCATCAACATTATGATGCAAAAAGCTTCTGCTCCTGCCAGTTAAATTTTAATGACCGATATTTATTCCGGCAAAACAGGGAGTATGTTCAAAAAAATAAAGCCGGATAAATGGAGGCATTTTGAAGTGGGCATCCTGATGGGATTGGTATTGCAGTTTTTTTCATGGAAAATATTTACAGATAATTTCTGGCTATCGGTGGCTATATCAGCTATTATAGTAATTGCTGTTAGCTATGGCTTTGAGTTATTCTCCAAAATAACAGGCAAAGGTACCTATGATTTTATAGATGCGGTAGCATCAGTTATCGGGGGGATTATAGGAATAGCACTAACATTACCCTTTCAATTGTAAGACGCCACAATGGAACAGATTTTGCTACACAGAGAGCCACGAAGCATACACAAAGTTACACTGAGGGTTTTATTATTCTTTTGTGCAACTTTGTGCTTCCTCTGTGTCCCTTTGTGCAATAACCAGCTTGTTACATCGGAATTATCCGGGATAATTAGTGTGACTTGTGGCTAAAACAGATCCAGCTGCGCCGGTATACACTGAAAACTTTTCCGGTGATGTTCGCACAAGCCATATTCAAGTATCGCTTTGCGGTGTGCAGCGGTGCCATATCCTTTATTATTGCTCCAGCCATAATAAGGAAACTGTTCGTGGAGTTGCGTCATATATTCATCGCGGTAAGTTTTTGCAAGCACACTTGCCGCGGCAATAGAAGCATATATACCATCGCCTTTTATGATACAATGGTGAGGCACTGTGTTATACCGGTTAAACCGGTTGCCGTCTATCAGCAATAATTCAGGAATAACAGATAGCTGCGCAATAGCAAGATGCATTGCCCTGAACGATGCATTTAATATATTGATGGTATCAATTTCTTCTACTTCAACTTTTGCTACGCTGTATGCAATAGCTTCCGCTTCTATACATTGCCGCATCTCATTTCTTTGCTCCGCAGATAGTTGTTTTGAATCATTCAGTATCTCATTGCAAAAATCTCGTGGCAATACTACTGCCGCGGCAAATACTGGGCCTGCAAAACAACCGCGTCCTGCTTCATCACAACCCGCTTCTATCAAAATATCCTGGTAAAAGGCTTTCAACATATATCGCTGCAATGTTAAGAATAAACTTTCTACAATACTTTTGCAGTTATGAACAATTCTCTTACACACAAATCCGATAAGGCGGTGGGCATCTGGTTATTAACGGGCGTAGGCATGATCATGATACAGGTTTTACTGGGCGGCATTACACGCCTCACCGAATCCGGGCTTTCCATTACAGAATGGAAACCTATTACAGGCATGTTGCTGCCTATTGGCAATGCAGCCTGGCTGGCTGAATTTGAAAAATATAAAAATACCGACCAGTTTAAATATATACATGCTGATTTTACACTATCTGATTTTAAGTTCATCTTCTTCTGGGAGTGGTTTCATCGCTTTTGGGGAAGGCTGATCGGCATTGTATTCGCCATCGGGTTTATTTATTTTATCAGGAAGAAAATGTTCAGGAATGAGATGATCATTCCTTTTATTATTCTTTTTTTCCTGGGTGGTATACAGGGAGCAATAGGCTGGATAATGGTAAAAAGCGGGTTAGTGCCTGAAATGTATTTTGTAGGCCATGTGGAGCTTGCCACCCATTTTGTAGCCGCGCTGATATTATTGGTATACACTTTATGGTTCGCATTAACATTATTGGTGCCCCGGCAACACATCAGTCATAATATTACTTTAAAAAGAATGATGACAGGATTGATTATCCTATTGTTTATTCAGTTAACATACGGCGGCTTTATGGCAGGGTTAAGAGCAGGTACCGTTGCACCAACCTGGCCTACACTCAACGGCGAATGGTTTCCTGATGCTCTGCATATGACAAAAGGTAAAGCCAATTATTTCAACAACCCTTTTATGGTGCAGTTTATACACAGGGGCATTGCATATATCTTCACCATTTTAGTATTGGTATGGTTTATACTGGCAAACCGCCATACCGCCTCAGTATGGCTTAACCGCACAAAAGCCTTGCCTGTGATACTGGTGTTGCTGCAGGTTTTGCTTGGCATACTTACGGTTATATATTCACCCAATGCAACTGCTATTGTATGGTTTGGCGTGCTGCACCAGTTTGTTGCCATGCTGTTGCTGATGTCGCTGGTGTGGGTATTGTATCTGGTAAAGGGGTGAACTCAGGCTGACAGTTCCCCATACCATCTTCCCCTCTTTTACGTTAGATACCAAAACATTATATTGCAGGCAATGCCTTCTTCTAACGAAATAAAAGCTTTTATTAAAGGATTTTACTATTCATTCCCTGTGCAACTGTTTATGCTGCACCTCAGGCGTTACCAGGTATTTCTCATTTTCTGGTTTATCCTTTTCAGTACAGTTAACGGCGATTTTATGAGCACGTTTGGCGCTGATGCCTTGTTTCTCTCTCCTGAATACCTGGGTGAGGTAAACTGGTTGGGTATGGTTATAGTAGGCGCGGCAACAGGTATATTCTGCATGAGCTGGAATATTACCACGTTTATCCTGCACAGTAACCAGTTCAAATTTCTGGCCACTACCTCAAAACCGTTTTTAAAATATTGCATCAATAATGCGATCATCCCGCTAACATTTATCATTTTTTATATCGTTAAAAATGTTTTGTTCGATATACATAGTGAACTATTATCAGCAGGCAGAATAATGTTGCTTATTTCAGGTTTTCTAACAGGCATAACAATAACAGTGATCATCGCCTTCCTCTATTTTTTCCGTACGGAAAAATCAATGATGCGTACAATGGAGCCGGTATTTCGCGACCCTAAAGCATTTGCCAAACAGTTTGGTATCGGCGGAAAACATTTTCATGAAAAGGGCATACTGCGTGTGGAATGGTTTTTCAATACAAGCTTTAAGTTGAAAATGCCACGCAATGTTTCTCATTACTCCCAGGAGTTTATTGATACGGTTTTTAAACGTCACCATTTCACCGCGGTAATATCCATCATATTCGCATTTTTGTTTTTAGCGTTATTGGGCATGCTGATGGATAAACCATTTTTTATTATTCCTGCCGCAGCTGCCATTCTTCTTTTCTTTGCTATACTCATTGCCGCATCAGGCGCATTGGCGTATTGGTTAAAAAGCTGGTGGTTCCCGGTGGTGCTGGTAATTATTTTAGTGTTGAATATTTTGTTTGAAAAAGAAATTATTGATCCGCGTAACAAAGCTTATGGTATAAACTATACGAACCGCAAAGAGCGGCCGGTATATAACAGGGATAGCATTATGCAGCTTTGCAACATACAGCAGATGGAAGCAGACAAGCAGCACATGATTGGTATCCTGGAAAAATGGAAGCAGAAACAAACAGAGGAAAAGCCTTTGCTCTATATCATTAATGTGAGCGGCGGTGGTACAAGGTCTGCAACATTTACATTGAATGTTATGCAGCAGCTTGATGCCTTGATGCAGGGCAACCTGATGAATAAAACATTTATCATCAATGGCGCATCAGGCGGTATGCTGGGCGCTGCCTATTACAGGGAACTTTTTCGCTTAAAGCAACAGGGTAAATCTATTAACCTCCAGGATAAACGATACACTGAAAACATTTCTAAAGATTTACTGAACGCATTGTTTTCCTCTTTTGTAACCCGCGACCTTTTTGCACCGGCACAGCAATTTGAAACAGAAAAATTTAAATACTCAAAAGACAGGGGATATGCTTTTGAAGAGCAATTCAGCCGTAATACCGACAGAATACTTGATTACCCGCTGAAGAATATTATCAGTGATGAAGCCGAAGCCAAAGTTCCTTTAATGTTCTTTAATTCTACCATCACCCGCGACGGAAGAAAAATGATGATCAGTACACAGCCTGTCAGTTTTATGATGCGTAACTGGCCTGACTCCGCATCGGGCATCAGTTCAGAAGCAGATGCTATTGATTTTGCTGCCATGTTCAGGAAGCAGGATCCTTATGATCTCCGGTTGCTTTCAATACTCCGCATTAATGCCACATTTCCTTATGTGCTGCCTAATGTATGGTTACCGTCTACTCCAATTATTGATGTGATGGACGCAGGCATGCGTGATAATTTCGGACAGGAATCTTCGCTGCGGTTGTTAAACGTGTTTAAAGAGTGGATTAAAAATAATACCGGCGGTGTTGTTTTTATACAAATACGCGACCGAAAAAGCGGCGAATGGGAAGACGGCTACGAAGACCCGAGTATTGGAGGTATGTTCACCAAGCCTGTTATGACGCTTCAAAATAACTGGATGAAAATGCAGGACTATTACCAGGATGAAATGACGGAATATGGCAATAACAGTTTTCCTTTTTCTTTCAGCAAAATAACCTTTATGTATACGCCTCTTCCAAAACAAAAAGGCGCTGCATTAAATTTTCACTTAACACAAACTGAAAAACTGGATATCAGGCGTTCATTGCAATCAGCGGAAAATGCCGCTTCATTTAAAAGAATCACTTCGCTTGAGCAACGGTCTTCAAAGGACGTATCAGGCGAAATGCGTTAGGAATAATGCGGATATCAAACGAAGCCGCTGTATCCTTAGGATCTCCGTCTACGTGCAAAGGTGCTGCGCCCGGGTTATCAATTACGAGCTTTGCGGTTTGATAATATATTACTTTGTTTTTTGTATATAACCGCTCTTTTACCTTGCCGTTGGTAATTTGATGAAGCAACGAAAACAATAGTTGCAGCTTACTCATTTTTTGAACAATCACAATATCAAGCTGCCCGTCATTCAGGCTTGCCTGCGGTGCAATGGTAAACTGGTTACCGAATTGATTGCTGTTGGCAATGCTTATAAAAAAAGCTTCGGTATCAACCTTTTTATCATCCGCATTAATCGTAAATGTGTAGGGCTTTGCTTTTAAGAAGTTAGCATATGTTTGCCTGGCATAAGTAATAAGCCCTCGTTTTTTTTGTTGAGCAAAATCGTGCGCTACCTGCGCGTCAAAGCCAAGCCCGCTAAGCATGCAGGAAAAATGCCGGTTAATAACAAATGCGTCAGTCAATACCGGCTCGCCTGAAAAAATATTATCAAAAGCCCTGGCTGCTTTTTTTGAAATGCCGGCGCTCAGTGCAAGCCCGTTACCGGAACCACAGGGAATCAATCCGAAATTTACATTGGTATCTCTCAGGTCATTTACCACGCTGCTGATGGTTCCGTCACCGCCGGCTACCACAACATCTGTAAAACCCTCATGTAAAATTTTTTCTCTTACCTCGTCATATTTCCCTTCTGCATTGGTTGGCAGCAACAGGAATGCTGTTTGCATGGCAGGCATTCTTGCTTCTATAAGCCTTTTTATTCCAGACCTGTTGCCGCTACCGGCTATAGGGTTTAGGAGAAATATGATTTTGCGTTTCATGCCAAATATGGTAATCTCGTAAAACGGTGAAATTATTTTAAATAGCGCATTATATGAAAATGTGCAACACTTTTTTCATCGCAGTGTTTTGTAAGCGCTGGTTCTTTAAAAGCGAAGGTTCTCTGAAGTCTTCAACAGGGGTTCCGAACCTTTGGAAGGTTCGGAATCCACTACAACTCTTCAGTAGGGCGGAAAATCAAAGATTGTAATTAAAACTGTAGCCATTAAAAAAGTAAGTTAAACAAACGAGAGACGATGAATATGCCTCGCAGCGTTAAGTTCACGCACAAAAGGCTCGGAGTTGAGACCTTGTGGAGAAGATAATACGCAACGCTTTTCTCATTACCGGTGTCACTTTATTTTACTTATCCAAAACATATTTCAATATGCAAAATTTTATCCGCATAGTCTTTGCTGTCGTGACATTTGCTACCCTGGCATTTAGCTGCACTAAAGAAAAAAAAGCTATTACCTGTGAGGATAAAATGATTGAAAAACTTGGCGCCCAGGTTAGCTGCTCTGTAAAAAGAGGGCTTGAGCGTATGGACCTGGTATTAGCTAAGGGCAACTATAAAGAAGGTATAATCTATTTTATGTTTACCGTGTGCCCATCCTGCAATACTGTTCCGCCGCAGGAAGGGTATGTGTGTGGCAAAGATGATGACATTGAAAAGATCACTATAGATGACTTTCTAAATAACGTAAGCAATTTGACTATAGTAAAAGGTTGCGGAGACTAACGGGCAATAAAAAAACCGGCATTTCTGCACTGCCCCCAAAAAGTTAGACGCTAATTGGGGGTATTTTTATGTTTAAAAGAAACAAGTACAGTTTTTCGCCGTGGTTCGTGTCCCACGAGCCACTCTCTGCAACCACAGCCCCCAATGAAAAGACGGCGGAATTTTGTATATTGAGTAAGTTATGAATTACCAGGAAAAACACCGAAAGTCGTATATCCGCATTGGTGAAATATATTTTTGGACGGCTACCATCAATAACTGGATGAAATTATTAATGAGCGACCAATACAAAGATATTATCATTAGCTCATTCAGATATTTAAGTAATGCCGGCAACATTGATGTATTCGCTTTTGTGATCATGCCAAATCACATCCATGTAATATGGCGTATAAATGCCATGAATGGGAAAGAAACAGCCCAGGGTTCTTTTCTCAAATATACGGCCCATGAATTCAGGAAGCTTTGGCTGTGTGAATATCCCGCTATGCTTAGTTTGTATGCCAGCAATAAGCTGCATGAATTCTGGCAACGCGATCCCTTAGCCATTCATTTATATTCCCGGGAGGTTGCTTACCAGAAATTGGACTACCTGCATCGCAATCCTACAGCAAAGCATTGGCAACTAACAAATGATTATTTAAACTATACCTACTCATCGGTGCGGTTTTATGAACTCGATCTAAAAGAATATGACTTTTTAAAAGACTTGAGAGAAGAGTTTGGTTTTGTGTTTCGTGAGACACGAACCACGGCGGGGATAAAGATGATGACATTGAAAAGATCACTATAGATGACTTTCTAAATAACGTAAGCAATTTTACTATAGTAAAAGGTTGCGGAGACTAACGGGCAATAAAAAAACCAGCATTTCTGCCGGCTTTATATTTAAATATTTTCAGGTAAAATTTATGCTCTTTGCGAAACCTTTTTCCTGCTTTTTAAAGCCTGTGTAATAGAGGCTGATAAATTCTGCAGCGTTGGTTTACCTTCAAAGCGTTCGCCATTTATAAATAAAGCTGGGCCTGTAACACCGGCATCGGCACCTTCCATCTGGTCTTCCCTCACATACCAGCCGTATTTGGAATTCATCAGGTCATCCAGGAAATGTTTGCTGTTTACGCCTGCATCGCGGGCATAACCTTTAAGACTGATCGTGCCGAGTGTGCGCTGATGCTGCAGCAATATTTCATGCATTTCCCAGAATTTTCCTTCCTGGGCTGCCCCAATGGCAGCTTCAGCAGCCTTAAAAGAGCGTTGGTGTATTTTGGTCAAAGGAAAATGGCGAAAGTTGTATTTTATTTTTCCCTTATATGTTTCAAGCAACTGCCGCACCACATCATGGGTTTTGGCGGTTTCAGAGCTCTCATAATCACCATATTCCACAATCAGCACCTTTGCATCAGGGTCGCCAACTATTACTTCTTTTGGAGCGATAATCCTTTCTTCAACTTTAAACTTCATATCCTTTCATTTTATGCTATTTATAATGTCAAAACAAGTGCCACATACGTTATAATGTCTTTAACGGAGTTGGAAATAACCTGCTTTGAAGTTTACCGGCAAACATACGTTTGATTTCCAGTAGATTATTACAATATACAGAAAAATGACATATTGTCTTTATACTGCAACATGGTTTTAACAAAAAACAGGTAGGTTTGGGTGTAAAAACTAGTAATAATACGATGTCTAAAGCCACTAAATCGGAAATTAAGTTCCTGGAAGGTCCTCAGTCAAGATGGGAGGAATTTACGTTTACATTAAAAGTAGTAAGAGAATTTATCAAAGGGTTCAGGGCATTGCATTTTGCCGGGCCCTGCGTAACCATTTTTGGGTCAGCAAGGTTTAAAGAAGATCACCGGTATTATAAACTCACGGAAGAATTAGCAGCGGAAGTAGCTAAATTAGGCTTTACTGTAATGACCGGCGGCGGACCCGGTATTATGGAAGCGGCGAACCGTGGTGCAAAAGAAGTAGGCGGCAAGTCAGTGGGCTGCAATATTATTTTGCCTTTTGAGCAAACGCCTAATCCCTATCTTGATAAATGGGTAGACATTAAATACTTTTTTGTACGCAAAACCCTGCTGATGAAGTATTCCTATGCCTTTATAGTAATGCCCGGGGGATTCGGTACAATGGATGAGTTTTTTGAGGCGCTCACGCTTGTTCAGACAAAAGTCGTACAGTCATTTCCCATCATTGTTTTCTGCAAAGATTTTCATAAAAAACTGATGGAGTATATTGAGCACCTGAAAACAACAGGCACTATTTCGCCGGAAGATATTGACCTGGTATTGTTAACCGACTCAATTGAAGAAGCTATTGCATATCTTAAAATAAAAAGTATTGAGCAGTTCGGGTTGAAATATGCGCAACCCAAACCATTGGGCTGGTTATTTGAGCGGAAGTTTTTCAGGTGAGTACCTTTTTATTTCCTATTTCTCTTCAGCATGAATACAACAATTGCAAATCCATTCCAATTCTAAACTTGTGGATATTAATAAAACAGTGTTGAAATCTGCCACAACCCGGAGAGCGTTTCTTAAAACAGCAGGCGTTGGCGCTGCAGCATTAGCGCTACCCGGCTATTTGTCTGCTGCCGGTTATTCACCGCAGCGCAAAGTTAAGATAGGTATTGTTGGCGGAAGATTTGGCCTGAGCTTCTATTTTCATGAGCATCCTGCCTGTATTGTTGAAGCAGTAAGCGACCTGCGGGAAGACCGCAGAAAACTTCTGATGGATACTTACCGCTGTAAAAAAAGCTATACATCATTAACCGAATTGTTGAAAAACAAAAATATTGAAGCAGTTTTTCTTGCTACGCCTGCACCGGACCATGTAAAGCATACAGTTGAATGCCTTAAAGCCGGTAAACATGTTTTATGCGCAGTGCCTGCTGCAATGACGCTTGATGAATGTGATGAATTAAAAAGAACCGTAGAACAAACCGGGTTGAAGTATATGATGGCAGAAACCAGCGTTTACAGGCAGGGCGCTATTTCTGCAAGAAGGTTTTACAAAGAAGCAAGGTTTGGCAACATATTTAGCGCTGCGGCAGAATATAATCACCCGGGGCTGGAGAAATATTATTTTGAAGAAGGAAAACAAACCTGGCGTCATGGCTTTCCGCCAATGCATTATCCTACACATTGCACAGCATTCCTGGTTTCTGTAACCGGAGCAAGATTAACGGATGTAAGCGCTACAGGTTGGGGTGATGATAGCGATCTGCTGAAGCATAACCCTTACAACAACCCTTTCTGGAACGAAACAGCTTTCTTTAATACCAGTCAAAATATTCCTTTTCGTGTTGAAGTTAACTGGAAGGGCGCACTGGTTGAAGCTGAAAGAGCAGAATGGCGGGGAGATAAGATGAGTTTTTTTTATCCTGACGGGCGAAGTAAGCAATTTTCTGTAATAAGCGCCGGAACGGCTTTGGGTAAGGATGATGCCGGATTTACACATGCCCACAATGTGGCAGAGCCGTACGAAGTGCCCAAATGGTGGGAAACAGATATGCTGCCTGAGCCATTGAGACACGATAGCGGTCACGAAGGTTCGCATACTTTTATTACACATGAATTTGTGGATGCCATCATCAATGATCGAACTCCCGAAGTAGATGTTTACGAAGCCATTGCTTACACTGCTCCGGGTATTGTAGCACACCAGTCTGCCCTTAAAGGAGGGGAGTATATGGCAATACCGGGATTTGATAAGTAAGCTTTTGCTATCGTTTGAAAGCAGCATGATGAAGTCCTGCTCAATTATTTTTTACCCGGGGATATTCCTCTGTTTTTCTGTTAAGGGTATAACTGAAGTCCTCATCTCCTGAAAGCAGATGCCCCCTGGTATCAATAAAAAACAGGATATTGTCGTCTCCTTTAAGCAAATCAAGCGGGCGTGCCCATCCATCAAAACTAAGACGGTAAAGAATACGCCCGGATTGCTCTGTAATAATTTGCCAGCTGCCTTTTGCCATCGTTTCTTTTCTATAACCCATGCCGCCCATCATGAAATAAGATGGGTTTCCTGTGAGCGTATCCATGTAAAGAAGAATATACCACTTCATTTTATTGCAGTCCTCATTTTTTTCCAGGCCAAGCTGTATAGCCAAATCGCGGCACAGAGTCCGTCCTTCAAAAACCTGCGGATTGGGTGTTACTGATTGTTTGGCTTTCAGATTAAATGCACCTGTATCTATCGGATTAATATTATTTAATGCAAAGCTATATCCCCCATTTCCAATAAGCATATTACCATTTCTGTCGAGCAGGTGCAATACATTCTGATTTATTTCCAGGATTGAAAGTACTTTGCCTTCATGCTCAAGATGATAATAATGCCCGGATTGATTTAATTGTCCTTCAAAGGCTACACTTTGTTCATTTATAAATCCCGGTGTTCCGGGTTTAGAGATGCCATACTTTGCAACAAGCTTAAATCTTGGTGAATTGATTTCTAATTTCCAGCGTATAAAATCAATAGAATCAACCAAAGATATCCGAAAAAACTCCCTTACAACAGCATGCGGAGGTGTGGAACCTACATAGGTTTGGGGTTTTGCGCCCGCCTGGCTGCAAATAATCATTAAAAACAGGAGACAAAAACAGGCTTTCATAAATTTTATTTTAAGATAGCAACTGTTTTACCACTTCTTCAACAAAATATATCAACTACCAATTTTTTTGACAAACAGGATTATAATAGCAGCAACCGGAATAAAACGGATTTGTGGATAGGATAAACAAAATGGTTATACAGCATATGGTTGTTTATCATCCGGCTCTGTTCCAAACCTTAAAACATGACCGTCGGGATCCTCTATCTGCATTTCGCAGGCCCATGGAAAATTAGTGGGAGTAAGCCTTATCACCACACCACAGGACCGGAGGTATTGATGAAAAGCGGATATATCCCCGTCAAAACCGATCCATATCCATGTTCCTGAAGCGCCTTGCCCATCCCGGCATAAATATAACCCTGTATTGTCGCGGTTAATGCAGGTAAAACTATCATCACCCCATTCAGCATTTTTAAAGCCAAGAATACCAACATAAAATGCCAGGCTCCGGGAAATGTCTTTTACATTCAGAATAGGAGTAATGTTTTCAAGTCTAAAACCTGCTGAAATACTTTCGCCCATATACCGCCGGGTTTAATAGTAATCAATACCAACATTCAATATGCAACAATTACAGTGTTGCATATTTTGCACAATGTCCGTTATATCTCACGCTTCCTGGATTTTGCATTTTATTAATAATGCAAAAATCAGGCTGAATAGTATCTGTTACTATTTATTTTTTGTATTATGTTCTTATAAAACCATATGCTGGCATGAAGTTTTAATTATCTAATAATTGTTCACCCCAAAATAATGATCATGAAAAATGTTGCACAGGTAAAACAAGATCAGAAAAAGGGATTCAGTAATTCCAAGCCGCCTGCAAGAGATAAACTTGATAGTCGCGGGGATTTAGAGATTAACGAAAATCCGGCGGTTCATAATAAGAAGAAATTAAGAAAAGGGGTTAAGGATAAGAACAATGACCCGCAGGGCACCCGTTTGAAAAAGTAAACGCAGCTATTAAGCATAAAAAAATTGCGCAGGTTCAATACGGTAAAGCCTGCGCAATTCTAAAACATATCTCTCTTACAATAAATGCTTCTCCATCAAATATTCTGCTATCTGCACTGCATTGGTAGCAGCGCCCTTGCGCAGATTATCACTTACAATCCACATATTTAAAGTATTGGGCTGCGTTTCATCTCTTCTTAACCTGCCTACAAATACCTCATCCTTTTCATGGGCGTCTTTGGGCATTGGATATACTGCATTTGCGGGATCATCAGCCACTATTATTCCCGGTGATTTTGCCAAAAGATTTTTTACATCAGCTAAATCAAAATCTTTTTCAAACTCCACGTTTACACTTTCGCTGTGGCCGCCCATTACCGGTATACGAACCGTGGTGGCAGTTACCCTGATATTATCATCCCGCATGATCTTTTTGGTTTCATTCACCATTTTCATTTCTTCTTTGGTATACCCATTGTCAACAAACACATCTATCTGAGGAATCACGTTCAGGTCAATCGGGTATTTATATGCCATGGGGTATTCGCCATTTTCTCCCTTAACAGATTTGTTTCTCTCACCATGCAATTGCTCAACCGCTTTAACGCCGGTGCCGGTAACGCTCTGGTAAGTACTCACAACAATTCTTTTAATGCCGTATTCTTTATGCAGCGGGTTTAAAGCCACCACCATTTGTATGGTTGAGCAATTGGGGTTGGCTATAATCTTGTCTTCTTTAGTAAGTGCGTCCGCGTTTATTTCAGGTACCACCAGTTTTTTGGAAGGGTCCATACGCCATGCAGAAGAATTATCAATTACCGTTATACCTGCCGCGGCAAATTGCGGCGCAAGCGCAAGGGATGTACTTCCTCCTGCTGAAAATATAGCCACATCAGGCTTTGCTGCGATAGCATCTGCTGCTCCCACTACCTTGTACTTCTTACCCTTAAACTCCACTTCTTTTCCTATTGACCTTTCTGAGGCAACAGGGATCAGTTCCGTAACCGGGAAATTTCTTTCTGCAAGAACCTGTAACATTTTGGAGCCTACTAAGCCGGTGGCTCCTACTACCGCAACTTTCATTTTGGTTTGTTTTAATTTTTAAAGTAATGAAAAATAAAAAAGCCCTTCCGTTCAGGAAAGGCCTTGAATATATTTGTCATACAATACACTTCTTAACCTTTCCTCTGGAGGAACTGTTTCTTTGTGCGCTTTGTATGTTTCATTTTTGTCATAAACGGGGGCAAAAGTAATCAGCCTTTATCATTCTTCCAAAAAATAAACTAATCAACCTGTAAATACGTTTCATCAATAACAACTCATTGAGCTTAACCTGTGGTTTATTCAATATTTTTGTATTTGATCAAATCAGCAATTCTATGAGGAAAGGATTTGTTATAACAGCCATAATAGCTATCGTATTAACGGTTATCCTGAGTTTTACCGCAAGCATGTGGTGGCTTGTGGCGCTTGCTTTTGTATTGTTGGTAACCGGTATGGGCGTTCACGATATGAACCAGAAAAAGCATTCTATTATGCGTACGTACCCGGTGCTTGGGCGCATGCGCTATTGGATGGAAGAGCTAAGACCTAAAATGTATCAATACTTTGTGGAGTCAGATATTGACGGCCGCCCTATAAACCGTATTGACAGGTCAACCATATACCAGCGCGCCAAAAAGCAAACGGACACTATGCCTTTTGGAACGCAGTTGAATGTATATGAAGAAGGATATGAATGGATGAGCCATTCTATTGCACCTAAAGATTTTAATACATTAGATCATAACCCACGGGTACTGATAGGCAATAAGGATTGCAGCCAGCCATATTCAGCCAGCATTTTTAATGTATCGGCTATGAGCTTTGGCTCATTGAGCTCCAATGCCATTGAGGCATTGAATGCAGGTGCTAAAATAGGCGGGTTTGCACATAATACCGGCGAAGGGGGATTAAGCCCATACCATTTAAAGCCCGGGGGTGATATTATATGGCAGATAGGCACCGGTTATTTTGGTTGCCGGAATGAGCAGGGAAATTTTTCTGCCGAAGTGTTTAAAAAAACAGTTGATAAGCCGCAGATCAAAATGGTGGAACTGAAATTATCGCAGGGTGCAAAACCGGGGCATGGAGGGATTTTGCCGGCAAAGAAGAATACACCGGAAATAGCTGCCATCCGCCATGTTGCGCCTCATACTACTATATTTTCACCACCATATCACAGTGCTTTTCATCACCCCAAAGGGCTTATTCAGTTCATACATGAAATGCGCACACTTTCCGGTGGCAAGCCTACAGGGTTTAAATTATGTATCGGTAAAAAAAGCGAATTTATAGGTATCTGCAAGGCGATGGTTGAACTAGACATCTACCCTGATTTTATTACTGTAGATGGTGGCGAGGGCGGAACAGGAGCTGCACCCCAGGAGTTCTCTAACTATGTAGGCGCTCCTTTAATGGATGGACTGGCTTTTGTACATAATATGCTGGTTGGCTTTGGTATCAGGCATCACATCACGATCATCGCTTCCGGAAAAATTTTATCAGGCTTCCATTTGCTGAGGGCAATTGCACTTGGTGCAGACGCCTGTAACAGCGCAAGGGCGATGATGATGGCACTGGGTTGTATACAGGCATTGCAGTGCAATACCAATAAATGTCCTACCGGTGTGGCAACACAGGATCCGGAACTTACGGTTGGGCTGGTTGTTGAAGACAAAAAGCTACGTGTAGCCAACTATCACGAGGACACAATTAAAACATTCCTTGAGTTAACAGCCGCTGCCGGGCTTGATAATTATAAGCAACTTACCCGCTCGCATATTTACAGAAGGGTATTTATGAATGAAATGAGAACATTTGAAGATATCTATCCTTCTCTTAAACCTGGATGCTTTGTAAATGGTGAGATTCCGGAAAAGTATAAGCAGGATATAGAAGCAGCGAGTGCGGATACGTGGTGAAGCGTCTTTGTAGTTTGTGGTTTATAGTTTGTGGTTTCAACCTGCAACCATCCTCTCTACTTCAACCGCTTAACCTTCACCATCTCAATCCGGGTATCGCTCACGTTAATAATATCAAATTCATAGCTGTCGATTATTATCCGGTCTTTTATTTTGGGGATCATTTCATAATTGCTGATGATAAAGCCGGATAAGGTTTCTGATTCGGTTTCTTCAAAATCGAAATGGTATTTTTTATTGAGATAATCAAGCTCAAGCCTTCCGGAAAAAATAAATTCGTTTTCAGATATCTGTTTTTCAACAAACCTGTCGGTGTCGTATTCATCACGGATCTCTCCAAAGATCTCTTCCAGCAGATCTTCCATTGTTATAATGCCGGCTGTGCCTCCAAATTCATCTACCACCCATGCTATAGTCTTGCGCTCTTTGGTAAATTTTGTAATAAGGTCAGATGCACTCATGCTTTCCGGAACCGCGGGAATAGGCAATAATATTGACTTTATATCAGCAGGGTTTTTGAAAAGCCCGAGCTGGTGAATATATCCCACAATATTGTCTACATTCTCTTCATACACTATTAACCGGCTTAGCTTGGTCTCTATAAACCTGCGTTTAACTTCTTCTATTGGCGTTGCAATATCTACAGCGTCAATCTCTTTCCTTGGAATAAGGCATTGCCTGATCTTAACAGAAGGCAATTGAAGTGCATTCTCAAAAAGCTGTGTATTCATGTCCTGCGATCCATCACTCTGGTCTTTATTCTGCTGAACAAATGTTTCAAGATCAACAGGAGTAATAGCAGGCTTTTGATCAGATATGCGGATATTAAAAAGATATTTCAGTATCCACTCTGAAGCGCCTACAAACAGGGAGGCGATAGGCGAAAACAATCCATGAAAAAAGTCGAGAATACCCATTTGGGCAAAAACAGATAAAACAGAATCATTCTTTGCCCTGAAAAACGCCCTGAAAGAAAACTGTACAATTAAAATAATAATAGTTGATAGTAATGTTTCAAATATCAACCGCATGTATTTTATATATGCGGAAAAAGTTGAGGTAATATGTCGTTCTATCCAATCCCATAATGGCGACAAAAACTCGCCTACCAGTAATCCGTATATAACAATGGTAAGGGTAAGTCCCAGTATAGCAGTACCAATAAATTTTACGGGCTGATCAAGCAGTTGCGATAAGATTTTACCACTGCGTAATCCCTGCTTTCTTTTTAATTCAAAAGAAAATTTATTGGCAGAGACGAATGCCACTTCAATCCCGGCAAAAAAACCAACCAGGAGCAAAGTGAAAACAATACCTACTATTTTTAATACATCTACATTATTCATCTATTCCAAAAATAACAAATTGGTGAAACAAACGGAAAACTATATTCTGTAAAATATTGAGGTATACATTGTTATATACCCCGAGTTGCAGGGATTTCGCTTTCAGAAAAAACTGTTTGCGGGCATCGTCATTTCGACCGCGCAGTACGAAGGCTATACTGTAATCGCTTTTACGCGCGGGAGAAATCTGCCGGGATTGGGTGACGGCGGGATTCAAAATGGCGATCACCGTTTGCATTTCACTGCCAGCACTAATACAAAGTGTATAACTATTCAACTTAAAAGCGAAATCCCTGCCGGGAATAGTAACGGAACGGGAATAATTATAGTGTGAACAAAAGGATAAATCAGCTATTGAGATAATTTATGATAATCTCTTCCGTTTCGGCGCAGGCCGAATTCAAATCTTTATTAATAACAATATGATGAAAATGATCTTTAAACGATAATTCATAAGAGGCTTTATTCACCCTTGCAGCCAGCGATGCTGCGGTTTCTGTTCCTCTGCTTTGCAGGCGTTTCTTTAATTCATCTACCGAGGGCGGTTGTATGAAAAGCGACAGGGAGCAATCCGGGTACCGCTCTAAAATACGCAAGGCGCCTTTTACATCAATATCCAGCACAGGCGTTTTGTTCATATTCCAGATACGCTGTATTTCTGATTGCAAAGTGCCGTAATATTTTCCCTCGTAAACCATTTCCCATTCCACAAATTCGTTTTGATGTATCTTTTGTTTAAACTCATCTTCGCTCATAAAATAATAATCCCTGCCGCTCACTTCGTTCTCTCTCGGTTTACGTGTAGCCGCAGACACAGAAAACGCGAGTTGGCCGGGATACTTTTGAAGCAGGTAATGAACAATGGATGTTTTGCCTGCGCCAGAGGGAGCTGTTATAATAATTATTTTATGATTGTTTACCGCCATGCTTTCTTATTATATCCTTTTTATCTGCGCTCCAAGAGCGGTTAATCTTTTATCAATATATTGGTAGCCCCTGTCAATTTGCTCAATATTCTGAATAATGCTTTTGCCATCCGCGCTCAGCGCCGCGATCAGCAAAGAAACACCTGCGCGTATATCAGGGCTGCTCATAGTGATACCGCGAAGGCTTTGTGATCTTCCCAAACCAATTACGGCAGCACGGTGCGGATCACACAAAATAATCTGTGCGCCCATATCAATCAGCTTGTCTACAAAAAACAGGCGGCTCTCAAACATTTTTTGATGAATAAGCACTGAACCACGCGCCTGTGTGGCTATAACCAGCATTATACTGATAAGATCTGGGGTGAAGCCAGGCCATGGGTGATCGTAAATGGTCATCACAGACCCGTCAAGAAAAGTTTGAATTTCATATACTTCCTGTGCGGGTATATGTATATCATCTCCTTTAAACTCCAGCTGAATACCAAGCTGCCTGAATTTTTCCGGTATCTGCCCCAGGTGCTCAATACCTGCATTTTTAATAGTGATATCGCTCTGCGTCATAGCAGCCAGCCCAATAAAGGATCCTACTTCAATCATATCAGGCAACATGCTGTGTTCTGTTCCGCCAAGGCTATCAACGCCTTCTATTGTCAGCAGGTTAGAGCCAATGCCATTGATCTTTGCGCCCATACGTACCAGCATTTTACACAACTGTTGCAGGTAAGGTTCGCAGGCGGCATTATATATTGTGGTTGTGCCGCTTGCCAGCACGGCAGCCATTACTATATTGGCGGTGCCGGTTACAGAAGGCTCATCAAGCAGCATATAAGTGCCTTTCAGCTTTTCGGCTTCAAGGTGAAAAAATCCATCCTCCGGATGATAGTTAAATGCGGCGCCTAATTTTTCAAAACCAATGATATGGGTGTCAAGCCTGCGGCGGCCTATTTTATCGCCCCCGGGTTTGGGAATAAATGCTTTTTTAAACCGCGCAAGTAAAGGCCCTGCCAGCATAACGGAACCGCGTAAACGACCGCTCTTTTTTTGATATGCCTCACTGCGTAAATAATCAATGTTTACATCATCGGCCTTAAAGGAGCATACATGCTGGCTGATGCGGTCAACCTTAACATTCATATCCTTTAACAACTCAATCAATAAATTTACATCAAGTATATCAGGAATATTACTGATGGTTACCTTTTCCGGGGTAAGTAAAACAGCACTGATGATCTGGAGCGCTTCATTTTTAGCGCCCTGCGGGGTTATTTCACCACTTAGTTTTTTGCCTCCGGTAACTTCGAATGCATTCATATAAAAAAGAATGTTTGCAAATATAAAACCCCGGGAATTCCGGGGTTATTTTATTTTTTGAGGAAAGCTTTATTTGAATCTTTTCTTAAAATGCTTGCCGTTATTATTCTTATTGTTCCTGTCGTTGCGGCCGTTGCCGTTATTTCTTTGCTGAAAATTATTTTTACCTCCGCGTTGGTAGCGACCGCTATCCCTGTTATCTCTTTCGCGAAATGCTTTTACAAAAGGTGTGTTGGTAAATTCCAATTGACCGTCTGTAATAGAATTTAGCTCGCTGCGTATAGCATCATCATGTACCAGTTCTTTATGCCAGGTGTTGTAGGCAAGCTTCATATAGTAAGCGATAGAGTTTGCAAATCCAGACTTCTTTTCAGGATTTTCTTCTTTCAGCGCTTTATTAATAACCAGCTCAAGATTTTTACCCAAATGGGAATATTTTGGATATTTCTTGGGGTAAGCAAGCATTTCAGGTTTTGCCTTTAATGTTTCGCGGGTAGGTATAGGGTAGGGGCTTTCAACATCCAGTTTGAAATCAGATATCAAAAAAAGATGATCCCATAATTTATGGCGGAAATCCTCTACGTTTTTTAAATGTGGGTTAAGAAAACCCATGAGTTCAATCAAAGCCTGCGCGTTTTTTTGCCTCCGTTCCTTATCTTCTATGGATATTACATAGTCGATCATTTTTTGAATATGCCTGCCATATTCCCGCATTATCAGGTGATTTCTTGTTGTATTATATTCCATGTAGCTTAAATGAGAAAAACAAAAATACGAAAGAGTTGGCAACTTTAAGTACCAACTCTTTCTATAATTTAACGAAGATATGTTTACTTTATGATAAGCCTGCTTACCTGTTGTTCTTTTGTTTTAACATCTATTATCTTCAGGAAATATACACCAGAAGCGTACCTGCTGTTAAACTGCAGTGCTCCCTGGCTTGTTCCGTTCAAATTTAAGCGGCTTGTTTGTACCACCTGCCCGGTACTATTTATAAGCTGAACCTGTATATTATTTTGTCTGGGCGTTCTAAACTGAAGGGTTACTCCGTTGGTGGCAGGGTTAGGAAATAAAGAAAGATTAGTTTGTAATTCATTGTTTGCATCAACCCATTTAATGGCCGTATATTTTACTTTTCCGGCAGCGTCTGTTTGTTTTACACGGAAATACAGTTTACCTGTTACTCCTGCTGGGCGCTCATGATCAAACATATATTTTACAACCGTTGCAGGATTTTCAGGCTTCTTGCTCTGCATACTTCCTATTGTGGTAAAATCTACTCCATTGGCACTCATTTCCACGCCATATATTATATTATTCTCTTCGTTTTCCTTGGTCCAGCTTAATGCTATACTACTATTTTCAGAAGCCTTGGCAAAAAACTCCAGTTTACCAGAAGGCAATACAGAATTGGTACAATAGGTATAAGTAATGCTCATACTGACATTGGTAGCCATTGTAATAACATTGCTCCCTACATGTGAACCAACACTACGGTAAGTAAATTGCGGGTAGATATCGTAAATCACAGCAGTCATACCGCCACCTATGTAGCTGGAAAATGCACTTGCCGGTATGGTTGTATTATAGGTTGTGCCCGCAGGAGGCAGAAAAGCACTCCCTCCCCATATATTAGTGTAATCACTATTTATTTCCCACGGTGGGAGTAAAGAAGGATTATAGCTTGGACCAACCAGAGCATCCGGAAAATTAACTGTGCCATCATATACTTCATCGGTACCAATGCCAGGCAGTGTGATCTCATCCGTTCTTTGAAATACGATCCTGGTAAAGTTGTTTGCAAAGTCGTCTGCATTTATAAGCTGTAACATGGTAAACCCATCAGTGGTCAAATTAAATTCCGCACCAATCAAAGTTCCCATAGATGGGTTAAATTGAGGAAGATAATAAGTCTCGTGCTGCGTTGCAGGTGGACCACCAACATTGTATGTAACCGTTTGGGGGCTGCCTGTAGCACACTGTGCATTAACACTCTTATTAAAGTTTAATAAAGCATAAACTATAATTATGTAAAAGTGTAGAGATTTTAGCCTCATAGGAATTCTTTTAGGTTTACAATAGGTATGGATAATATTTTTCCGGTGTTTTCCATTTTGCCTGCGGTCAGACCGGTTAACTTTGCCCCATTCACGCTTCAATGCTCATGGTTCAGTTTAAAAACGGCCTTATTCACCTATTAAAACACCCATTTATTCGAATAATTGTATGCTATGGACGTAATGATAAGCCTATCCCGGCGATTTTTAACAAAGGACAACAACAGCAATACCCTGGTAGAAAATATTATAACCACTATATGCAATCAATACCCCGGTGCTCATTTTTACCTGTTATCTTATGATAATAAGCAATACAAATTTTCATTGCCAGGCAATGTGCAAACAATAATTGCAGCAATTCCTTTTTTTTTGAGACCCATAACAAAGTGGATATATCAACGTAAACTAAAAGCACTGGTTAAAAAGTTCAATGCTCAGATATTACTCCATATTAATGATTATATTCCTGTAAATGCAGCAACAACATATTTGCTGCTCACAAGTGTTACAAACAGTAAACCAAACCAATTAAACAAACTGGATGGAATTATCACATCTTCCCTTTCCATTAAAAATGAACTTGTAAAAAACAACATTGATCCATCACGGATTAGAATTATCCAATCAATGGCTCCCAACATATATCAACCCCTTGATTGGGATACACGTGAACAATCAAAAGAATATTTTTCTGAGGGGAAAGAATATTTTCTTTTTAACGCCTCAGGAGCATCTCATACAAATTTCCTGAACGTATTGAAGGGTTTTTCGGCCGTAAAGAAATGGCTTAAATCGGGTATAAGATTGATTATCGTTAATATGGAAACGGGAAAGCGTACTGAGAATTTGCTTAACACGTATAAATATAAAAGTGATATAACAATATCAGCAACAATAAGTAACGCTGATTATCCCAAACTAGCCGGGGCGGCATTGGCGTTTATATACTTACCCCAATTTGATAGCAATGGTCTGCCATTGGTTGAGGCAATGCAATGCGGTGTGCCTGTAATTACATGGCATAACAATATTTTTTTTGAGTTAGGCAATGATGCTGTTTTATATGTTGAACCGAATAATGAGCAGGATATTGGCGAAAAAATGATGAAAATATATAAAGACGAAAAAACCAGGACAGTATTAATCCAAAAATCCCTGCTGCAGCTGCAAACATTAGCAACGCATAATACAGCCGCTATATTGGAATAATACCGGATTCTTAAGGAAAGAAATCCCTCCTTACATTTGCAGCTTATTTATAAATACAATGGAACAATCAAGCATTACTATTGATGTAAAATTAGATCATGATAAAATTCCGCAGCAAATACTTTGGAATGCTTCTTCAAGCAGCGCGGAAGATACCCAGACTGCCAAAGCAATGATGCTGGCTTTTTGGGATGGCAAAGAAAAATCTGCATTGCGTATTGATTTGTGGACAAAAGAGATGATGATGGATGAAATGGGTGACTTCTTCTATCAAACCCTTATGACGATGGCTGACACATATAACAGGGCCACTCATCAGAAAGAGCTGGTTGATGATCTAAAAAAATTCGCAGCAGACTTTTATGCCAGGTCAAGAAAATTGCTGGAGAAATAATAAGCCGTAGCTTTATTTATAAACTATCATTCTAAATTTCTACCGTATGTCACTGGAACAAACTATAAATGATAAATTGAAAACTGCCATGCTGGCCAAAGATGAAAAGGGGCTTCGCGGATTAAGAGCTATTAAGGCAGCAATTATAATTGCTAAAACCGCTGAAGGTGCAGGTGGTAAGATTTCAGAAGCAGATGAAATAAAATTGCTTCAGAAACTGGTAAAGCAAAGAAAGGATTCTCTTGAAATATATCAACAACAAAACAGGCCTGAGCTTGCACAAAAAGAGCAGGAAGAGATTGAAGTAATTGAAGCATTTTTACCCAAACAGCTTGGTGAAGATGAGTTGAAAGAGGTATTGAAGAAAATAATTGCGGAAACCGGAGCTTCTTCACCTGCAGACATGGGTAAGGTTATGGGGGCTGCAACCAAACAATTATCGGGGCAGGCAGATGGTAAGGCCATCAGCGCAATGGTCAAAATACTGCTGTCAAACTAATGGCGTTTCTGTCATTTCACCTTCAACCTGAAACTTGTATTAATACCATATGTGGCTTGATATAGTTTTTGTAATAATCTTAATTACCGCTGTAATAAAAGGAATTAGCCGTGGCATCATAATGGCGATTTTCTCCTTTATAGGTTGGTTTATCGGTCTTGCAGCAGCCTTAAAACTATCTGCATCACTTGCCGCCTACCTGCAGGACCACACAGCAATAAATAGTAAATGGTTGCCTTTACTATCTTTTATTATCGTATTTGTAATAGCCGTTTTACTTGTGCAACTGGCAGGTAAGGCAGTAGAAAAAATATTCACCATTTCATTATTAGGATGGGTAAATAAGCTGGGGGGTGCATTACTTTATGCGGCCATGTATACGCTGGCTTTTAGTATTATACTTTTTTTTGCAGGGAAAATGCATTTGATAAGTGAGGCTACCGCTTCATCCAGCAGGGTATACAGCATGCTCAGCGGGCTGGGACCATCTGTTATAGAAGCCATAGGCACGATTATGCCTTTTATTAAAAATTCATTTCACGAACTGGAAAAGTATTTTGAAAATGCAGGTAAGAAAGGAAGCCTGATCTGATTTTATTGCTCCGGTTTCTTTTCAATTTTTATAGAATCAGCCTTGTTATCACCACTGCTGTCCTGCGAAGCAGTAACGCCCGAAAACTCGGAGTCTGAAACAATAAGTCTTCCGTCAATAGTTTGAAAAAGCTCTATTTTCTTAAAATCCTGAGAAGCCTTAAGTCCCTTTGTTGCAGGTATAATAGTGCCGTCTTTTTTTGTGATCTTAGCCGGCTTATCAGTATAAAACACCTGTTTATTTTGATCCCACCAAAGCTCCTCACACCTTACTGTGTCCTGTTTTGTTAACTGAATAGCAACCACACTATCACGCAGGTAAGCTTTGTTCTGTCCTTCAATATATCTCCCATACTTAGCATCTACAATACTCTCCACCTGCATGGTCGAATCAAAAAAATCTATATGAAGGGAATTAGGAAACTCAACTCTCGGTAATGTATCCTGGTAGCGGTTCATTACCGGTGCGGTAAGCTTGGAACGCACTTTTCCAGCCTGGCTGTAAAGCAACTCAACTTTTTTTGCTTCATCAACACCGATTTTTCTTTTTGCACGCTCACGCAAAACATTTTCATCGTTTTCGCAGGCTGCTAAAAACATGCAGCACACACAAATAAAAAGGGGAAGAAAAGAAATATAGTTGTTTCGGTCAGGCATTATTGATAAGTGCGTTTTATAAACCAGATATCACTTAAAGAAAGCCCGACAGCAATGCGGTAAAAGCTTTCCCGGAGCGAATTGCTTTTATTGCCACGGGCGCCGATTTCAAATGCGGTGTTTATGCTGGTATACTGTCCGGTATAAAGGCTATATCCATATTTACGCACAGGAAAGGATGCTCCGAACGTTACGGCATAAGTAGGCAGGTTTTTGTTAACCGTTACATAATCCGGTCCTACATAAAAACCGGCGCGGTACTGAACCTGTCCCCAATAGCTGTTGCTTTTATAGTTAGGGATGAAGCTTGTACCCAGGCGGAATACCCAGGTATTCTTAACATCGTCTTTGGTATCATAATACCTGTAATCTGCCCACTGGGCAATATTATATTCGGCGCTAACAGACCATGCCAGCTCTTTCTCTATTGAAATAGCAGCGCCATAAGAAGCAGGCATTATAATTTTACCCTTATCATCAGTAGAGAAATAAACACTGTCTTTCATGATTTCCCCATAAGTGGAATTCACTACATATGTTTCACGCCTGATATCTCGTGTGGCATTCAGATTACTTTTCAACTGTGCAAATGCGCCAAGTTTTAATAATACACTTTTACTTATATGGGTAGAGTACTGAACACCGCCATGTAGGAATACGCCACCAAAATGCGTACTATCGGCCCATTTTCCTCTCTCGTAAAACACTGTATCATTAACCAGGGAACGCTGTGTTACATAATTTTTACTGCCGAACGCATATCCAAAATTAAAACCAGCTGTAAAATGCTTGCTGCCAAAACCGGTACCTACATACGTTTGATAAAGCCCGCCATCGCCGGTATAATTTGTTTGCACACTGTCTATGCCAGGCAAACGTTCATTTTGCTGAAGCTGGTAACTGATGCGTGTCACGGGACGGATGCCTATATTCATTCCCCAGTTTCTTTTTTTTGCCAGGGGAAATCCTACCTGTATATAAGAAGGAATAATATAGCCCGACCTAAGCGTACGAACAGGATCAACAGCCCGGAGTGTTCTGCCGGTATAATCCAATCCGACATCAAATGTGGTATATTTTAAACGTGCATAAGACGCGGGATTTGTAAAGTTTACTGTAACAGGGTCGTAATAAGTTGCTGATATACCGCCCATTGCGCGGTTAACGATATTTTGCCCCGGAAGAATATCTCCAAGTCCATACCGGGAATATGGCGAGTTTTCCTGTGCCAAAGCATTATTGTTTACTGCTGATAGAACCAAACTGAAAAAAACCAATCTTCTGCAGTTAGTTATTATACTCACTGATTGCATACAAGCCTTTATAGATTAATTGAGGGTCTGCAAATATCTTATTTTTCATCAGTTGAGCAAAATAGGGTGAATCACCTCCGGTTAAAAGCACGTTAAAGTTGCTATATCGTTCTGAGTATGCGTCAATTATACCATCAATTTCTTTTGCCATTCCTAATATCACACCACTGGTTATATTGGTTCTGGTATCATAACCAACCAATGGAAAATTCCAGTCTGCTTTTACCAGCGGCAATTTAGCAGTATAATCTCTTAATGATTTCAACCTCATTTCCATGCCAGGAGATATGCCGCCTCCTAAAAACTGCCTGTATTTATCTATAAAATTATAAGTAATACATGTTCCCAAACCAATTACAAGATTATGCCTGCCCGGAAAAAATTCCACTGCCGCAGCACAAAGCGCTAACCTGTCCGCACCAATCGTTTCGGGTTTTGTAACAGGAGCTGTAAACGGCAAAATAGTGGTATTAGAAAGCAAATGAAACTTTGAATAATTAGCTAAGATGGTTTCAACCTCTTTGGTATGCTCTATTACAGAAGAAAGAATGGTTTTGGCAGGCGATGTTTCTTTCATCAGGTTGGTTATGGTAGCAGGCTCTGCATCGGGTAAAACTTTTTCATATTGCAACGATCTATCATTGAATACTGCGTATTTAAGACGTGTGTTTCCAAAATCAAAACAAACGGTTATCATTTTGTGCAGTTTGGGTTTATAAAAAATGCATAAAGAGATCAAAAATCACAGGGATTTCGCTTTTAAAAGAAACCGTTTGCAGGCATCGTCATTTCGACCGAGCAGTACGAAGACTATACTGTAATCGCTTTTACGCGCGGGAGAGAAATGACGGGCACCGTTTGCATTTCACTGCCAGCACTAATGCAAAGTGTATAACTATACAACTTAAAAGCGAAATCCCTGTCAAAAGTCAGATAAATAATCCATTTATTTAATAAACATTAATTTTGTAATATCTTTTTTTTAATTCGATTTTCTTCCACAGACTGTTTGCCAGGAAACCTTTTAAAAACTGTAGCTGCATTTTACACAAAGCATGGCTATACAAAAACTTAGGTTAAATGCATCTTATCAAAACTATGACAGCAGAACATCAACGACTTTCCGTAAACGCATCAAGAAAAATACCACTGGAGCAATGGGGACCATATTTAAGCGAAAGACAATGGGGAACAGTAAGGGAGGATTACAGCAGCAATGGTGATGCCTGGAATTATTTTCCTTTTAAAGATTCGCACAGCAGAACATATAAATGGGGTGAGGACGGATTGGCAGGTATTTGTGATTTTTTTGGAAACCTGTGCTTTGCCATTGCATTATGGAATGGAAAGGATAAAATACTAAAGGAAAGATTATTTGGATTGGGTAACAGTGAAGGCAATCATGGTGAAGATGTAAAGGAGCTTTATTACCAGCTTGATAATATTCCCACACATTACTATATGGAATACCTGTATAAATACCCGCAACAGGCATTCCCTTATGATAAACTGGTGCAGGAAAACCGTTCCAGGTCGCGGACGGAGCCTGAATACGAAATATTGGATACCGGCGTATTCGACAAAAATGAGTACTTCGACGTACTGACCACTTATGCCAAACAAAGTCCGCAGGATATCGTAATTAAAATTGACGTAACCAACCACGGACCCAAAGCTGCACCTATAACGGTATTGCCTACCCTATGGTTTTATAACCGTTGGAGTTATGTTGGTTCAGATAAAAAGCCTGGTATCAGCTACCTCAGCAAAACTGCGGTAAAAGCAAACCACCATCGCCTGGGAACCTATTACCTGTATTTTCAAAAGCCGGATGATTGCTTTTTTACAGAGAATGAAACCAATATGGAAAAAATTACCGGCAAGCCTAATGAAACGCCTTTTGTAAAAGATGCTTTTCATGACGCGGTTATTGAAGGGAAAAACCTACAGGCATTACGCGATAAAAAATCAGGCACAAAATGCTCTCCTGTTTACAAATTGAATATTCCTGCCGGAGCTACTAAAACTATTTACTGCAGGCTCAGCAATAAACTTATTGAAAACCCTTTTGCTGTTGGCTTTGAAAAAATATTTACCACCCGCAAAGAGGAGGCAAATGATTTTTATGCCGCTATTTTACCTGCCGGTATGGATGCTGATATGGCAACCATACAGCGCCAGGCATTAGCAGGATTATTATGGAGTAAACAATATTATCATTATGATGTAGAACGATGGCTCACTACCGGCGATGGTATAACACCGGTTAGTGACACCAGGAAGCATGGGCGCAACAACGACTGGAAACACCTGAAGAACCAGGACGTTATAGCCATGCCTGATAAATGGGAATATCCCTGGTATGCGGCATGGGACCTGGCATTTCACTGTATAGCAATGGCGGTAGCTGACCCTTGTTTTGCAAAACACCAGCTACTCCTGATCATGAGGGAATGGTATATGAAACCCGATGGGCAGTTGCCTGCATACGAATGGAATTTCAGTGATGTAAATCCCCCGGTACAAGGATGGGCGGCTTTGCAGGTATACTATATTGAGAAGAAGAAAGAAGGCAAAGGAGATATATTGTTTTTGAAAAAGGTTTTTCAAAAACTGCTGATCAATTTTACGTGGTGGATGAACAGGAAAGACATAAAAGGCAATAATTTGTTTGAAGGAGGATTCCTGGGACTGGATAATATCGGCGTATTTAACCGCAGCTCTCCTCTCGGTAGCAATATGCATCTTGAACAGGCCGACGGTACAAGCTGGATGGCCATGTATGCGCTGAATATGATGGATATGGCTTTGGAAATAGCCATTCATGATAAAGCTTTTGAAGATACCGCCACCAAATTTTTTGAGCAGTTTGTATTGATTGCTGAAGCATTAAACGAACATGGTTTATGGAATGAAGACGACAAGTTTTTTTATGATACTCTTTCCATTGCCGGTTCCCAACCATTGCAATTGCGTATTCAGTCTATTGTTGGGTTAACCACATTATTTGCAGTATCTAATATTCAGAAAAAATCACTGGATAAATTAGACGATTTTAAAAAGCGAATGACGTGGTTTGAAAACTACCGCAAACGCAATAACTTATTTTGGCCTAATGAAGATCGTAATGATGGAGAGGTTGTGCTGCTGTCTCTCCTGCCAAAAGAAAGACTGGTCTTTTTGCTAACACGTTTGCTGAACGAAAGTGAGTTTTTATCTGAAGGTGGTATAAGGGCGCTCTCAAAGTACCATAAGGATAATCCTTATTCCGTAACCATCAACGGCACGTCCTATAATGCCCAGTACGACCCCGGCGATTCAACCTCAGATTTTTATGGAGGAAACTCCAACTGGCGCGGGCCGGTATGGATGCCGATGAATTATCTCGTTATTCAGTCAATCAGGAAATACGGAACTTTTTACGGGGAAAATCTTACTGTTGAATATCCTACAGGCTCAGGTGTACAGTTAACATTAGGTGAAGTGGCTGATGAACTTACGAGGCGCGTGATAAGTTTATTTAAGAAGAATGATAAAGGCGAACGAAAACTTTATGGTGAATACAACTGGTTTTATAAAAATCCCGGCAATGAATCGCTTGTATTATTCTATGAATATTTTCACGGTGACTCAGGTAAAGGATTAGGTGCCTGCCACCAAACCGGCTGGACGGCCCTTGTGGCAGAACTTATAAACGAACTGCATCACAGCACCGCTAAAACAGATCTTGCCTCCGAAGCTGTAGCCGCAGAAAGATTGGCCAAACTGAGGAAAACTGTGGAGGAAGCAGATGAAATAGAATAAGCAGCAGGAAGTAAGCTTTCGCTAAAGCAAAATAGAGATTTCTATAGAACACTATAATACCTGTACGAGGTAACACATTCATCAACCCAGGCTTTGCAGGCTTGTTTGTAACCAGTACCTTTGCTCCACTTTTTTAAAAAGTAAGCAATGAGCACACAACATTTATCTGAGCAGGAAATTATAAGAAGAGAGAAAAGAATTGAACTGGAAAAGCTGGGCATTAATCCCTATCCGCCTGAAGCTTTCCCGGTAACGCACACCGCCGCACAGATCAGAAATAATTTTTCTGAAGAAACCAAGGACCAGTTTGCAGATATAAGTTTTGCCGGCAGAATAATGAGCATACGTGATATGGGCAAAGCCTCTTTCGCGGTGTTACAGGATAATACCGGTCGTATTCAGATTTATGTAAAACGGGATGATATATGTCCGGGTGAAGACAAAACATTATACAATACTGTTTGGAAAAAATTGCTTGATATAGGAGATATTATTGGCGTGAAGGGGTATGGCTTTATTACCAAAACAGGAGAAATATCCATACATGTAAGCAGCTTTACAGTTCTATCAAAATCGCTTAAGCCATTGCCGGTTGTTAAGGAAGCTGATGGTCAAAGCTTTGACGCAGTTACCGATCCCGAATTTAAATACCGCCAACGCTATGTTGATCTTATCATCAATCCCCAGGTTAAGGATACTTTCATAAAACGTACGGTAATGATCAACACTATCCGTGAGTATCTTAACAATCACGGGGCATTAGAGGTTGATACACCGGTTTTGCAAAGCATTCCCGGAGGAGCTGCTGCCCGGCCCTTCATCACGCATCATAATGCGCTGGATATTCCTTTATACCTGCGCATCGCCAATGAACTGTATTTAAAAAGACTGATCGTTGGCGGCTTTGACTGGGTATATGAATTCAGCCGCAATTTCAGGAACGAAGGCATGGACCGTACCCATAATCCTGAATTTACCATTCTTGAATTTTATGTAGCATATAAAGATTATTTCTGGATGATGAATACAACAGAAGCGCTTTTGGAAAAAGTGGCTGTTGCTATGCATAATACTACCGATGTACAGGTGGGCGATAAAACCATCAGTTTTAAAACACCATTCAAACGTGTATCTATATATGATGCTATTAAAGAACATACGGGTATTGATGTGAGTGCGATGAATGAAGATGAACTGAGAGCAGTATGCAAACAACTGCATGTAGAAAACAAACCCAATATGGGTAAGGGCAAATTGATTGATTCCATATTTGGGGAAAAATGTGAGCATCACTATATACAACCAACTTTCATTACAGACTATCCTGTTGAAATGAGCCCGCTTACTAAAAAGCATCGTGAGAAAGCCGGGCTGGTTGAGCGATTTGAATTAATGATCAACGGAAAAGAAATCGCCAACGCGTATTCAGAACTTAATGACCCAATAGATCAGCGTGAGCGTTTTGAAGAACAATTAAAGCTGATGGAGCGCGGCGATGATGAAGCCATGTTTATCGATCACGATTTTTTGCGGGCTCTTGAATATGGCATGCCGCCTACTGCGGGTATTGGCATTGGTATAGACAGGTTGTGTATGCTACTTACCAACCAGGCTTCCATACAGGATGTTTTATTTTTCCCGCAAATGCGGCCGGAAAAAAGAGAGGGAGAAGCACAGGCAATACAGGAAAGCTAAGCAGGATTATTTCCAATGATACTTATCGCTTTTGGCCTGCTTTTCGGGCATATAGCGTACTGGTAACAACAGATGCTTATAGTGTGTTGCTCATAGAATCTATAGATATTGCATATGCTATAGAAATATCTCACAAGCTGTTCCCTGAAATATTTTATCTTTTCTGCATCTGCACCAGTATTGCACAAATCACAAAGCAAACATTTTCTTAATCTAAAAGAAAAGGTTAACCCCAGGGATTTGCACATATCCCAATAAAAAAACCTGCAGCAAAATGCTGCAGGCCCTCTTCATAAAAAACAATTTTATCCATTCACCACAAGGCGGAAACCATTGCCATGAATATTCACGATCTCGATATTATCGTCTTCTTTTAAATACTTTCTCAGCTTTGCGATATACACATCCATGCTCCTTCCATTAAAATAAGTATCGCTACCCCATATTCTTTTCAACGCTATTTCACGCGGCAACAAATCATTTTTATATTCTGCCAGCATACGGAGCAATTCATTCTCTTTAGGTGAAAGGGTTTGCGTTTTGCCTTCTACACTCAGCTCTCTGAGTTTCGGATTGAAATGATATTTGCCTAAATCAAACTCAACATTCGCTGTATCCTTGCTCAAATCCTCATTGCGTTTCAGGATGGCTTTTATTTTCAGCAATAAAACTTCGCTGTCAAAAGGCTTGGTAATATAATCATCCGCGCCAAGTTTATATCCCTGTATAATATCTTCCTTCATTGTTTTTGCAGAAAGGAAAAATAATGGAATATCAGGATTGATGTCTCTTATTTCTTCGGCTAATTTAAAGCCATCCATATTAGGCATCATCACATCCAAAAGGCAGAGTTCAAACTTTTCGCGTTGAAACGCCGCTAAGCCAAGCCGCCCATCTCTTTCAAGCGTTACATCATAATCATTCAATTCAAGATAGTTTTTCAAAACCAATCCAAGATTCGGATCATCCTCGCATAATAAAATTTTGTGCTTTTGCGCTTCCATAATCAAAATATTTAATTCAAAATAAATATAATCATTTCCTGCTTACGTATTACCATCAATAAAGTTTTGTTAAACCCTTTTTTTGAGATATGAATGAAGCAGCATTTTTAAAAACATGAATCTTTATTTTTGTTGCAAAAAATATGAGACTTACACCTGAAAATAAATTCAAAAAGTTAGTAGTTATTGGTGATAGGGTGCTTATTAAACCTGTGCATGGTAATGAGCGCACTGCCAGCGGTTTATATCTTCCCCCCGGTGTGCAGGAAAAGGAAAAAGTGCAACAGGGATATGTAATAAAACATGGTCCGGGTTATGCTATCCCGATGCCTGTTGAAACAGAAACCTGGAAGGCGGAAGAAGAGCAGGTAAAATATATTCCCTTACAAGCCAGGGAAGGGGACCTGGCTATATTTCTTTTAAGCGGTGCTACTGAAGTAATGTATGAGAACGACAAATATTTTATTGTGCCTCAGAGCGCCATCCTCATGCTGGAACGCGAAGAAGAACTTTAAAACATTTCAACTATCTTTCCCTAAAAATTTCCATTATGCCTGATAAAAACGGCTTTATTGATTCCATTAAAGCGGGATATAGTTTTAAAGGAGAAAGTTTTCCGCTTGGGGGCGCCATGCTTGATGGCGAAGTTCTGGAGGGGACCATCGTTCAGCTGCCATTAAAAACAATGAACCGCCACGGGCTGATTGCCGGCGCAACAGGCACCGGAAAAACAAAAACCCTGCAGGTAATTGCCGAAGGACTAAGCGATGCCAGTGTTCCCGTTTTGATGATGGATATCAAAGGTGATTTGAGTGGCATAGCGGAAGCAGGCACAGAAAATGATAAGATAAAGGAACGTTATAGCAGGATAGGGCTTACCTGGTCTGCAAGAGCATACCCGGTAGAACTGATGACGCTTAGTAATGAAAAAGGCGTTCGTTTAAGGGCTACCGTTACTGAGTTTGGTCCAATACTGATTTCAAAAATTCTTGGATTAAACGATACTCAGCAGGGGCTGGTAGCAATGATATTTAAGTATTGCGATGATAATAAGATACCATTGCTGGATCTTAAAGACTTTACCAAAATATTACAGTATGTAAGCAATGAGGGCAAAGCGGAGCTTGAAAAAACCTATGGCAAAATAGCAACCACAAGCACCGGCACTATTTTACGCAAAGTGATAGAACTGCAGCAACAGGACGCTGATGTTTTTTTTGGCGAACCGTCTTTTGAGGTAGATGATTTGATGCGGATAAGCAATGATGGCGGCGGCATAATAAATATACTGAGGGTAACGGATATGCAAAACCGCCCAAAGCTGTTTTCAACTTTTATGCTGCAACTGCTTGCAGAGCTATATGCCGTATTGCCCGAAGCAGGAGACCTTGATAAGCCTAAACTGGTTTTATTTATTGATGAAGCTCATCTCGTATTCCAGGAAGCAACCCAGGCTTTGATGCAGCAAATAGAAACGGTTATTAAACTCATACGCTCAAAAGGTGTTGGCATTTTCTTTTGCACGCAAAACCCGCAGGATGTACCGGCTTCTGTGCTCAGCCAGTTAGGGTTAAAAGTGCAGCATGCGCTGCGTGCTTTTACCGCTGCTGACCGTAAAACCATAAAACAGGCCGCAGATAATTATCCGGAAACAACTTATTATAAGGTTGAAGACCTTATCACTCAAATGGGTATAGGAGAAGCCTTTGTTACATTATTAAATGAAAAAGGTATTCCAACTCCTTTAGTGCATACTATGCTTGCTTCTCCTCGTTCAAGAATGGATGTACTGACAGATGGAGAAATTGATGGTTTGATAAAACAATCAAAGCTTGTAAAGAAATATGAAGAAACTATTGATAACGAAAGTGCTTACGAGATAATTAATGACAAATTAGCAGAAGCCGGAAAGAAGTCGCAGGAAGAAAAAACAACTTCCAGGAAGGAGAAAGAACCACCCTCTGTTATTGAAAAAGTATTAGATAACTCTGTCACCCGGCAGGTGGGAAGAACTGCCGCATCTATTATTACCCGCAGTTTGTTAGGCGCTTTAGGTTTGGGCGGGCGAAGCTCTAAAAAGAAAAGCAGTTGGTTTTAGGATCAAATTGTCAGGTTCTGCATTTTTACAATAAACATTTAATTTTTTTCTAAAAAGATCGTATTTTATACAACACAAAAAATTAAATAGATACCACGAAAAGGGTATTGCAGGAATATATATCCTGTATATCTTTGACTCGGTTTTTCATAGGATATTGGATTTTAAAAACGGGCTGGATTTTTATCCTGGCCCTTTTTTTTTATACAGAGTTTCCCTGAATTATCTTCCGTCATACTGAGTATATTTTCTCCAATAAGATGATCAATAATATTCCAGAGTTTTTGTTCTTCGGTTATGCCTAACTGTTGTACCAGTTCTTTAACTGTTGCCGGAGTTTTTTGAAGCAACGTAATTACCTGTAGTTCTAGTTGTGAAAATTCCTTTTTTGATATACCGTGTTTTCTTTTTTTTGAAAGGCAATTATCACACACGCCACAATCTTTAGCAGTCGTATCTCCAAAATAATTTGCGATGATTTTTGCACGGCACGTCGTTGCGTCTTTCACATAATTTGTGATAGAGGCAATCTGCGACACCAACGCACCTTTCCTTTCATTATAATGCTGCAGATTGATGGTTAAATTTTCTGCTGCTGGTCTTTTATATAAAAACTGTATCTGCGGTTGATCTTTTTGCGGTTGATAACTAATAATATTTTTCTGTGCCAGCTTTATCAAAGCCTTTATAAACTTGTTTGTATCAACTTTCAAAATACCCGCGAGTTCTTTTTCATTTACAGGTACCGGTGCATCAAATATGCCGCCATAAGAGCGAAGCAGCACTTTTATGTACGGCTCCGCTGCAGGATAATCCTTTTCAAAATCTTCAAGCGTATTTTTGCTGCAGGTAAATGTAACAGTTGAAGATAAAAACACCTGCTCATTATAGGTGAGCAGCCCATCCTGCTCCAACGCTTTTATTGCGTAGATGGTAGTAAGCGGTGCAAGTTTAAATGCCTTAACAAATTCCTGTATATTAAAATCGAAATATACGTCTTCACCCGCACCGGCAGGAACCTGCAAATAATTTACCAGCGCCTGGTATATTTTCTTTATTTCTGTGAGAGATGGAAATTTTATTCCGGGGAGCTTTTCCAACTCCCTGATATCATTATCATGATATAATAAAACAGCGTAGGATTTTTTTCCATCACGTCCTGCACGACCGGCTTCCTGGTAATAGCTCTCTAAACATTCGGGTATATCCACATGAACAACCAATCGTACATCAGGCTTGTCTATGCCCATACCAAAAGCATTGGTACATACCATTATTCTTGTGGTATTGTTCAGCCACTTATCCTGTTTTTCATTTCTTTGTTCGTGTGTAAGCCCCGCGTGGTAGTAATCTGCTTTTATATTATGCAGTTGCAATAATTCGGCAATCTCTTTTGTTCTCTTTCTGTTCCTGCAATATACAATACCGCAACCCTGTACTTTGTTTACAATATCCAGCAGCTTATTGATTTTTACTTCCACATTCAATACACTGTATGAAAGATTAGGACGCTCATACGATAATTTAAAAACCTGCTGATGTGTAAATTCAAGTTTCTCACAAATATCTTTTTGTACGGCCTCTGTGGCCGAAGCGGTTAACGCCAGTACCGGCACACCTGGTTTTTCTTTTCGTATATCCGCAATAGCCAGATAGGCAGGTCGAAAATCATAACCCCATTGCGAAATACAGTGCGCTTCATCAACAGCAATAAGGTTAAGCGGCAACGCGGGCAAATATTCTTTAAAGAAACTCGTTTGTAATCTTTCAGGAGAAACATACAGGAATTTATAATTGCCGTATAATGCATTGTCCAGTGTTTTCTTTACTTCAGGGAACGGCATGCCGGAATGAATTGCCAGTGCCAGTATGCCTTTTTCTTTCAGCTTAGCAACCTGATCCTTCATCAGCGCGATAAGCGGCGTTACCACCAGGCATATTCCTTTTTCCGCCAATGCCGGCACCTGGAAGCTGATAGACTTACCTCCACCCGTAGGCATAATAGCTAAGGTATCATTGCCATCTAATACTGATGTAATGATATCTTCCTGCAATGGGCGGAATGTATTATACCCCCAGTTGGTTTGTAATATGGAATGAATATCTGCCAGTAGAAAAGTTTAACAGCAAATATCAGTGAAAGTAAGAAGTGAACGAAATGCGTTTTATTTGCAGATGGGTTATCAGAAAAATATATGGATCGCAGGATTATTTTTAATAACATTGATTTCCTGCTGTTCCCGGAAAAACATTGTCAAAAATCCTCTTTTAAGTGATGGCAATCCTATTATTATGGGCGACCCTTTTATGTATAAGTATAATAACCGTTATTATCTTACCGGCACGTATGGTTCTGCCAACGAAGGGTTCCCGTGTTATATCTCTGATGATATGATACACTGGAAATTCAATGGCATGCTGTGGCAAAAGAATGAAAACAGTTGGGCATCGGAAGCGTTCTGGGCACCTGAGGTAAAATTTTACAACAATAAATTCTATCTTACGTACAGTGGATTAAGTAAAGAAAAGAAGGAGCTGCGTATAGCCCTGGCCGTTAGCGATAACCCCGAAGGGCCTTTTAAAGATTTGCATGCTCCCTGGTTTGATTTTGGCTTTGGCGCTATTGACGGCGATATATTTGTAGATGGCGATCAACCCTATTTATATTTTAGTATGAATGGCTTTAAAGACGGGTATAGTTTCGGAATTATATATGGGGTAAAATTAGCAAAGGATTTGTCTGCCCCTGTTGGCGACACGGTTAAACTGCTGGAAGCTTCCCAACCCTGGGAGCGGGTTAACTGGGAGCATAACCGCTGTAATGAAGGCCCTTTTGTTTTTAAATATAATGATACCTATTACATGACCTATTCAGGCAATCATACGTTTGAGCAAAATTATGGAATCGGTTATGCTACGGCATCTTCCCCGCTTGGTCCATGGACTAAAGCTGATGAAAATCCTATTGCCGCAAAAGATACCATACAGCATATTTCCGGTATAGGACACAATTCGCTGCTGCCCACAAAGCATGAAAACAAAAAGCTCATCATATACCATACGCATGAAAACCCCAAACAACCGGAAAACCAGAGAAGAAATGCCAATATAGGATTAATAAAAATTGACAAAAAAGGCAAGCTGCATTTTGTTCCGGGGGTTAAATAAAGCGCAGTAACCAATAAAAATCCTATCTTAACCCCTTATTCAACACTATATCTTTTGCCATATGCAACAACACAAATTCAGCCGCAGGGCATGGAGTAAATTAATGTTAACAGGTTTTGCTGGATCTGTACTTCCTTCCGCGCTTTCTGCAAATACGTTTTCACACAAATCATCTTTTGTATTAGGTGTTCAAAGCTATAGCCTGCGCGATAAGTCAAGAGAAGAGGCAATACAGATCATGAAAGAACTGGGCATTAAAAGCTGTGAAGTATGGCAGGGGCATATTGAGCCGCGGGAATTTCAATGGGCAAGAAATATTACCGCGGAACAATTAAAAGAGCGCCAGGACTCGCTGGTTAAATGGAAACAGCAGCTTGACATGAAAGAAATAGCCGCGATGTATAAGCAATTCAAAAATGCCGGTATAAAAATACAGGCATACAGCGCCAATATGAATGATAGTACTTCCGACCATGATGTGGAACTGAATTTTAAAATAGCCAAAGCGCTGGGAACAGATACGCTTACTACATCAGCCACTATCACTTCAATGAAAAGAATTGATGCGTATGCCCAGCAGTATAAGATAAAAGTAGGTATGCATAACCATTCCAATGTTGACAGACCGAATGATTTTTCAACACCGGAAAGTTTTCAAAAAGCAATGGAAGGTTGTTCATCTTTTACACGCATCAACCTTGATATCGGGCATTTTGTTGCTGCTAATTTAGACCCTGTTGATTTTATCAAAAACAACCATGATAGAATAGTTTGCCTTCATGTAAAAGACCGCAAAAAGAACCAGGGTGAGAATGTTCCTTTTGGTGAAGGTGATACTCCTATAAAACAGGTGCTGGAGCTGGTAAGGGATAATGGCTGGCCGATTCCCGCAAATATTGAATATGAATATGGCGGCGCTGATACCAAAACAGAGTTAGGTAAATGCATGCAGTATTGCAGGGATATTATTGACAGGAAAAAATAAACTGAGATAACTGAATCGTTGTGCTAAGCATCTTTGCTTAGCACAACGATTCAGTCTTAACCGCACACAGCCTCATTGGAAACGCTGCGGACGAATCAGTTCTGCATTCTCCATAAAATGTTCTTTAGTTATTATCATTCAAGATGTACCCAAGCCCAGGCATCAGCAAATCCGGTAGCCTGATCATGTACTGCAATATTTGAATAACTTACGTATATCTTCTTCCTTCTTAAAGTCTATATTATTTGCTTTAATGTATTCTCTCAAGCCATCCCTCTTTTCTGAAAAGATTTTTAAGAATCCATCTTTGTCGGCTATTCTAAAATGGTTAAACCTGTTACCAATAAAATACCCAATAACAGGGAAATAATCTGTTTCATTTAAAGTACCAATATATTCAATCGCCCTGGATTGTATAGTTTTCCTGATAGCTATCTTATATCCATTGTTCCTGCTGATCAGAAGGAGATATACTTTGTCATAAAAATAAACCCTGTCACCAATAACCAAACTATCCATTAGTTCAGGCTCGATCAGCTTTAATGTATCTCCGGCACCAGACAATAGTTGCATTTCTTCCCGAAAGCAATTATAGTTGAACAGGTGAGTGCCTGTGGTACCATTTTTAAGAAATATCGTTCCCGGAGTAAAAGCAGGCAGGTCATATAATAACTCATGAGGTGTAGTATCGGTTTTATTGTCTTTCGGCCAATCCGATAAGAAAGAGTGGGCTCTTGGTAAATTACAGAGAATCAAAATGGCAAATACTATTATTCTCTTCATAGCAGCACAATACTACAGAATTACTTCAAAACGATCTCCGGATTTAACCTCTCTTCTATCATTCGGATGCCCTACAACACTTTCTTCACAAACAATCTTCCTGAATTAATCGCCAGCACCACATCACTCAGCCCCATTACGAGGGCACCAAACATCGGGCTGAGAAAACCGAAAGCCGCCAGAGGGATAGCAACTATATTATAGCAAAATGCCCAGAAAAGGTTTTGTTTGATGGTGAGAAAGGTATGTTTACCCAAGCCTAATGACAGCGGCAGGTTTTTTAATCCATGATTCATAAGTACTACATCAGCGGTTTGCACGGCTATATGTGAGGCATCGCTCAATGAAATACCAATAGTGGCTTTTGCCAAAGCCGGCGCATCATTTATACCATCACCTATCATGGCAGTTGGCGCCTGTTTTGTCAGCCTTTCTATATGAGCAAGCTTTTGTTCAGGTGTTTGTTCGGCTATCACTTCATCAATACCCAATTCACCGGCAATAGCTTTTGATTTAGCTTCGCTGTCGCCGCTTAGCAAATATGTTTTTATCCCTTTTGCCTTTAGATACTGTACTACGGTTTTTGCTTCCGGGCGTATATCATCTTTTACATCAACCCAGCCAGCAAGGCTTTTGTTTTTCAGTACATATACATTATGCGATTTATCATCGCTGATGCCTTCAGTCACTTTAAATGAACCGGCTATATATTCATCTCCTTCTTTACTGGTAGCTTTCATACCCAGCCCTTTTACTTCTTCAATCTTATCCCAGCGTATGTCTCCTCTCATTTTCCAGGCGGCCGTTATGCTTTTTGCAATGGGGTGATTGGAATATTTTTCGAGAGAAAAAACAATCCGTTTAAATTCTTCCTCGGTTAAATTACTATCTGCTATTTTAAATGTAGCTACTGTTAATGCCCCGGTGGTTAGCGTGCCTGTTTTATCAAATACCACCTGGCTGATATCTTTAAATAATTCAAGGCTTGTAGCATTGCGGAATAATACGCCACTGCGGGCTGCACGGCCTAAGCCTACCGCTACAGCGGCCGGTGTTGCCAGTCCTAACGCACACGGACAGGCAATAACCAGCACCGCAATGCTCCGCATTAATGATGCTGTAAAATCATGCAATACCAAATAATTAATAATGAACGTTAGCACCGCAATTGCTATTACTGCCGGCACAAAAATGGCGCTCACTTTATCTGCCATTTGCTGCACTGGTGGTTTTTCTCCCTGCGCCTGCTTTACCAGGTTTACAATATTTGCCAATGCTGAATCAGAAGCAGCCGCTGTTACCTGGGCTTTTACTGTACCATTCACTACAAGGCTTCCGCCTATCAATACATCTTTAGCGTGTTTATCAACAGGCAGGCTTTCCCCTGTAATAATAGATTCATTTATACTCGCATCACCCCATAAAATTTTACAATCCGCAGGCACCTGTTCACCACTTTTGATCAATATAAGATCTCCTGAACGCAGGTCAGCATTGTCAACCGGCATAATTACTTCCTGGTGATTCTCGTCAAAGGCTATCATATTGGCTACAACCTTCTGCGATTTAGCCAGTTTGTTCAATGCTTTTTGGGTTGATTGTATAGAAGCGCTTTCAAGGTAATTACCAAAGAAAACCAGCGTGATTATGGTAGCCGCGGTTTCATAAAAAAGGTAATCCTCCCCAAGGTTTTGTAAAGTGCCGATCAGGCTATATGCAAAAGCCGCTGTTGCACCAACCGCTATCAATACATTCATATTAGGCATGCCATTCCGCAAGCTCTTGATAGCGCTTTTGCCAAAATAACCCATACCAATAATATATACGGGTGCACACAAAGCCAATTGTACCCAGGGGTTCATCAGCCAATGCCAGCCCAGTACGCCATGAAACATGTGCAGCAACAACACAATAGTAAAAGGCAGGCACATTAAGGTATATCTTAAATGTATATTGATAGCAGGCTTTGCAGGCACTGATCCGTTATCTGTAATATTGCCTGCCACCATATATCCTAAACCTTCCACACCCTTTTGTATTTGCGCAGGCGTACTTTTGCCATTTATCTGAAAAGCTACATCGCCATCTACAAAATTCACTTTAATAGCAGTAGCACCCTCTTTCTCCAGATAGCGCCTTACAGTTAATGCACAATTGGTACAATCCATTCCTTCTACTTTCCAATGTATATTTTCCATGTCGCAAAATTAATTTGAAGCTATATGGTGAACGAATTGCAGCAGGAATATCTTTGCAACATAGTAGCAGTAAAGGCTGAAAAAGCCAATTATCTTTGCAACCTTGTAGCATTCAATATATGTATGAGATTATTACAGCGATTGAAAAAATTGGAGAAGCCGCCAATACTTTTTGGCAAAATGTTGATGGTAAAGTTTTTGCTTTTGAAGGAGAAATGGGCGCCGGCAAAACTACTTTTATCACAGCGCTCTGCCACGCCAAAGGGGTTAAAAACCCGGTAAGCAGCCCTACTTTTTCACTGATCAATGAATATAGCTATACCGAGAACGGGGTTACGCGTCCTATTTATCATATAGACTTCTACCGGATAAAAAACGAGCAGGAAGCCATAAATGCAGGCATTGAGGATTGCCTGTACTCCGGCAATATATGTTTTGTGGAATGGCCGCAAAAAGCACTTAATATTTTACCGGAAAATACCGTGCATATTTACATTGAAGTATTAAGTGAAAATACGCGGCTTTTGAAAATTGATTTTCACAGGTGATTTTTTTGTAAATTGTCCGCTCAAATCTATCGCGATTATGCCGGCAGAAAAGCCATTTGTGGGAGCTTCCTTCAGCTATGAAACATTAGAAGAGACCCTGGATATTAAACCCCGCGAAGCCCAGTTATTGATTGGACTTCCGAGGGAAAATACTTTTAATGAAAACCGTATAGCGCTTACGCCTGATGCTATAAATGTATTGGTGAGCAATGGTCACAGGGTAGTGGTGGAGCACAGGGCCGGCGAGGGTGCTCATTTTTCTGAAAAAGATTACAGCGATGCCGGCGCTAAAATTGCCTATGATAAGAAAGAAGTTTTTCAGTGTGATCTTATTATGAAGTCCGCACCGGTAAACGAATGCGAACTGGAGCTTTTGAAGCCGGATCAAACGATCATCTCCCCTATTCATTTACCTGTAATGAAAACGTCCATACTGCAAAGCATGATGGAAAAGCGCATTACAGCACTTTCTTTCGAAAACTTTAAAGACGACTCAGGGCATAACCCTATTGTAAGAAGCATGAGTGAAATTGCGGGCAGCGCAGTTATGCTGCTTGCCGGTAATTATTTAAGCAATGCCAATAACGGGAAAGGAATGTTGCTGGGAGGTATTTCAGGGATCCCTCCAACCAAAGTGGTGATTATTGGCGCAGGTATAGTAGGCGAATATGCAGCACGTACTGCGCTTGCAATGGGCAGCAGCGTAAAAGTGTTTGACAATAATATTTACAAGCTCAAGCGCATGCAGGGCAATATAGGGGTTCGCATGTGGACCTCTGTTATCGAGCCTAAAATATTAGCGAAACAGCTAAAAACCTGCGATGTGGCAGTAGGTGCTTTGTCCTCTTCGGGAGGAAGAACGCCGATTGTTGCTACAGAAGAAATGGTTTCTATTATGCGGCCCGGAAGTGTGATACTGGATGTTTGTATTGACCGTGGCGGCTGTTTTGAAACTTCTGAAATCACCTCACATGAAAACCCTGTTTTTCTTAAACACGGCGTAATCCATTACTGCGTACCCAATATACCCTCAGGTTTTGCACGCACTGCCTCCCAGGCTATCAGCAATGTGCTGATGCCCTTATTGCTGGAAATTGGCGATGAAGGCGGCCTTGAAAAGCTGGTATGGCATAAGTTTAATATCCGCAGCGGTATCTACCTGTTTAAAGGGGCACTTACCAATGTGTATCTCAGCCAGCGGTTTAATTTAAAATATACTGATTTGAATCTGCTGATCGCAAGCAGGAGATAAATCATCTCCAGGATAAAACCTTACATCTTATTTATTCTATAAGAAAAGCCATCCTTATCGGATGGCTTTCTTCTTTATAATATTTCAATAAATCAATTTATTGCTTAGGCTCAAGCAGCTTAAAGAACTGATCAAGCTGAGGCAGGATAGCTATCCTTGTTCTGCGGTTTGCAGCTCTTCCGGTAGCAGTATTGTTGTCAGAAACAGGAATGTACTCACTACGCCCTGCAGCTACCATTTTAGCTGGTTCTATACCATATTGTTTTTGTAATACTCTTACAATAGATGTAGCTCTTTTAACACTCAGATCCCAGTTGTCAAGCAAAACGCCTTTGCTGTAGCTGAGATTATCTGTGTGTCCTTCAACCATAAATTCAATATTTGGCTGAGCTTTCAACACTTGTGCAACCTTTCCTAATACTTCTTTTGCTTTGTCGGTAATATCATAGCTGCCGCTTTTGAAAAGAAGTTTGTCAGAAATGTCGATAAACACTACACCTTTATCAACTTTTACATTAATATCCTGGTCATCAAGATTACCAATAGCTCCTTTAAGGTTCATTACAAGCGCCATATTTAAAGAATCTTTACGCGCCATAGCAGCCTGCAGATCCTGGATATACGCATCTTTAGCACCTATATTCTCAAGAGATTTTTTGATGCTTTCAGCCTGTGCAGTAGAAATAACTGAAAGATCTTCCAACTGTTTTAAAGCAGTTGTATTGTTTTCTTTGAGGAAAGCAAGTTGTTTGTTCAAATCAGCAATCTGTGCTTCATAGGCCGTCTTCTGACGTTCAGCTTCTGCTTTGGTATCTTCACAAAGCTTAAAATCACCCTGCAATTTTGAATGTGCCTGGTTTAGGGAGTCTAACTGCGCCTGTGCAGCTTTAAATTTTTTGCTGCTCACGCAAGAAAACAGGAAGGCAGGAGCAACAGCCAAAAGAAAAAAATACTTCAATTTCATTTCGTTGTTTTTTGAGATGTTAGGTATTGGTAAAGATATGATATCAGGCTGAATTACAGGGCTGATACTTAAAATTTATCGCGCAAAGCTATTGATTTAATAAAAAAGGGAGAAATAATATCTTCATTATTTCTCCTTTTTATATATGTAAGTGTGAAATGTCAAAAAGGCTATCCTCTTCTCACCCTGCCTTCAGCATTTCCTCCGGAAGACCTGCTGCTCCTGCCACCATCGCCTCCTGTGCTGCGGTTGCTGCCTGCCGGTCTGTCGAAACTTCTTTGCTGGGCCGGCTGCTGCCTCGGCTGATCAAAACTGCGTTGCGCCGGCTGCTGCTGTCTTGGCTGGTCAAAACTCCGCCGGGCAGGCTGCTGCTGTCTTTGCTGTTCAACGTTTCTTTGCTGTTGCGCCCTCGCTGCATTGTTATTTTGGGATTGTGCTGCCTGCGTTCTTTCTGATCTGTTAAACACCGACGGCTGCTGGCTATTTCCTTCAGCAAGTTGCCTTCTGACAGGTTCATTGTTTCTTACATTATTATCTCCTGAAGGAAAAGTTGCCCTGGAATTTCCATTACTACCATTGTTTGTATTACCTGCACTTCTGTCAAACCCTCTTGAAGGTCTTGAACCATTCTGATTATTGATCACTCCATTGTTTGATGGCTGTCCATTAGCTACCCTTGGTGAACGGCCTCCATCAATAGAACCGTCTCTTCTTACAACAGATGGCCTGCTGTTATTATTTACACCTGCATTTCTCTGAACAGATGGGCGGGCATTACCGTATCTTCCGGGCGAAGATTGTGGTGTTCTGGTATAAGAACCTATTCTGCGATTGTCTCTTGTTACTACATCTCTTCGGTTATTATAAATATTATTATTGCGATAAATGTTCACGTTATTTACAATATAGGTATTACCACCGCGACGTCCATAGTATCCACCATAATAACCGCCGTAATTATAATGGCCTCCATAGTATCCATTCCAGCAGTAAGAAGGGCGATAGATAGATGGTCCCCACCATCCGCCCCAATAACCCCACGGACTGTATGAACCAAAACCCATATTGAACCATCCCCAGTTATAATTAAAGCCAAAGCCCCAACCTGTCCACGGGTTGTAATGCATATTGAATCCCCATGTGTATGGACGTGCAAAATAATGTCTTCCCCACCAAGGGCGGTAATAATAACCCGTACCATATACTACTGTTGGACCATATATATAGGTATTAAGATATCCGGGGGTATAGCCCATGTATACGTAATCAGGAGTTACATCGTAAACATACACATATTTCATTCCGTATACCGGGTAACTGGCAGGAATATATGTAACTGCATAGGGACGCTCAACTGCTACACTCCACGGGCCTGTAGCGCTATATGATTGAAACCACACACCATTATCTACCGCGTAATAATTCCCTCTCCAGCGTATTACCTGCCCGGATGTATTTACAGCATAATCCATATCAGTGCCCTCAATGTCTTCAAACTGAGGATCTCCGTCATATTGAATATCTGCTTTCGCGTTCCGGCGATCTACTTTTGCTGTCTGAGGTACCTGGGCATTCATCACCGCATCTTTTGCAGCAACTGTTCCTGCCACGCTTGCCAGCACATTATCTTTAGGAGACCCTTCGGGGATTTTGGCAAAATCGGCAGGCAATTTATCAGAAGCCATATACTGCCATTTACCGTCAAGCGCTGAGGAGCGATACCAACGTCCGGAAAGCAATACATAATACTGCTGACCATCAACATCCATAAAAATATCGTTGTTTGAATTCTTTACATACAAAAGGTTTGTTCTCTGTATTGATGTGAAATTAGGTTCGCCATTTGATTGTAATAATTCTGCAGGCTCAATACTTACAATAATATTTGAAATGATATTATCATTGTCTTCCTGCTGCACATTATTCTCTTTATTTGCAGCGGCTATATCAGTTTGAATTGCTTCAAGGTTGGAGGGAACATTTGTGGTAAGGCTGAAAGGACCGGTTGCAGCATTAGCTACATACCAGTGTTTACCACCATACAAATAAAATCTGTTATCATTATTCTTAACAATAATAAAAGGAGTGTTTACAACAGCCTGAACATTCCATTTACTGTTCATCTGCAGTTTAGGCGCACCATCAATTACTACAAGTAATGAAGGTTTGCTGGTATATAATATTTTAGGAGGATTGTTATTAAACCCTGAAGCCAACCTGGTTTCTTCCTGGTCAAGCTTTAAGGCATTACTGATTTCACTTACGGGGAGCGATAAATTCCAGCGTGTCATTGCAGTTGCTATATCATTACGCAACATATCCAGCTTGCTCTGCTCTGTTTCATTCGGAAGCTTTACTTCACTAATATTTACAGACTGCACATTGAACTGCTGCCCCTGTGTGCTGGCATCAGCATTAAACCATATCATTCCGAAAACAGGATCATCACTGTTTTTACTTAATACTGAAATAGCGGCGTTTGCCTGGAGATTACCATTTGTATACGCTTCGGGCTGCCACTGATAAATTTTTACCAGGCTGCCATCTGAAGCGGTGATGGTTTTAGGCCATTCATTTTGGGAAACGCCTGTTGCCGGAAAAATTAACCCGGTAATAACCGAGAGCATAAGCGTGTATAAAGTTTTCATATTTCTAAGTTTAAGTTGCCGGTATGACAATCATACCATTTATTAGTTTAAAAATAACGCATGAAAGATGCATTTGTAACAGTGACTTTGTTAATAATTTAACTAATTCTGTGAAAGAAATGCTAAGAACGATGAACAGCCCTGCCCTTCAGGGCGGGGGTATAATAAATTTTCTAACCCGCCCTGAAGGACGGGGAAATGCATATCTCTTTTTCCCTGCCCTAAAGGGCAGGGCTATTCATCCCCGAAGCGTGACGTTATTCATCCCTTAAGTTCTATGGAAATCTTCCCGACCTCAAAACCAAGGCAATTTCAAATCTCGAATATTATAATGTGAACTTATACCCTACCCCCCTGATGGATTGGAAATAACGTGGATTCCGGCTGTCTTCTTCAAAGTATTTCCGGAAACTGAGAATAAAGTTGTCTACAGTGCGGGTAGTGGGATAAACATTATATCCCCAAACGGATTGCAGTATCTTCTCGCGGGGCACTACATCATTTTTATTTTCAAGCAACAGCTTCAGCAGCATTACTTCTTTTTTACTCAATTCAATATTTTCACCCCTGAAGTTGGTAGCTGTTTGCGCCTTGAAATCAACTGTATTTTTACCAAACTGGTAACGGTCTTCTATTGTTTCTTTATCCTGGAGCTTTTTGTTTTTGTTGATCAGTTTTTGAACCCGCAGTAGTAATTCTTCAAGATTAAAAGGCTTGGTAATATAATCATCTGCACCCTTTTTTAACCCAAGTACTTTATCAGCATTGGTGCTTTTAGCGCTCAGCATTAATATAGGCACATCATTATTTTTCAATCTCACATTTTCGGCTACGCCAATACCATCAAGCTCCGGAAGCATTACATCAAGAATAATAAGATCAAAATACTCTTCATTTATTCTTTTCAATGCATCAGAGCCATTGCCTGCACAGGTTACTTCATACCCTTCCAGCTCAAGGTTGAGCTTTAATGCTTCCTGTAAATTTTCCTCGTCTTCAACCAATAAAATATATCCCTGTTTTTTTTGCGTGCTCATAATTATGCTGGTTCTGCAGTGTGTAGTGTAATTGCAAAAATACAACCGGAGGGTATATTATCAGTAACCTTTATGATGCCGCTATGGTCTTTTATAATTTTTTTAGTAAGGTATAATCCAAGCCCGGTTCCCTTGGTTTGCCTGGTGTTTTCATTACCGCTACGATAGAACTTCTCAAATATCCTTTTCTTTTCTGCGCCTGATATGCCTTCGCCTTCATCTTTTATCTCAAGCAAAACATTGCTATCGTTTTTTTTCAGGCTTATGGTAACTACTTTTTGTCTTCCGGAATATTTTATCGCATTATCTATTAGGTTATTTACTGCCAGCTGCAACAGCAGATCATCTCCTTTCACATATATACCTTCTTCGATCTGCTCTTCAATTATAGTAAAAGCAGGGAACCTGGTTTTAAAATAATCTACACTTTCATATACCAATTCTGTAAAATTGATCTCCTGGTTATCGAGCAGGTAATTGCCGGAGTCTATTTGTGAGGCAAGCAGTATATTATTACAAAGGTCATTGAGCCGGTTTGCCTCTTTCAATGTATTATCCAACAACTTCTCCTGCTGGGCGCCCTCAAGTTTACGCTTCAGCATTGTTTCAAGATTAAGTTTTGCAACAGCGATAGGTGTTTTTAGTTCATGCGTTATCGCCATCATAAAATTCTGTTGCTGGTTATTCAGCCGTATCTGTTTCCGCGTAGCACGATATACAAAAACAGCGCCTACCAGAATCAGCAGCATAAACGTAGCGCCCTCACCTATATACTGAAATTCCTTTTTCTTTCTTTCGGTTTCAATTTCAGCAACACGGTTAATATAATCCGGCTGGTCCATTTTAAGCTGCATCATTTTATATGACGACATCTGCTCATTTTGCTTAAGCAGGGATATAAACCAGAATACTAACGCGGTAAGAATATATGTGAGCAGAAACCAATATGCTATGGTAATAACGGTAAGCCGCTTTCTTTTGTATAAGCTTCTCATTATTGCACAACTTTTTCAACCCGTATGCCGGCATTCATTATGTGCTGCAGGGGTGTTTCACGCATAACCTGCTCAATGGTAAAAGTAGTTTTGCCGGGTGTTTTAAACCGGAATGGCTGAGGTGTGATCAACTGTCTTACTTCATATATATCATCCATACCGGTACCAAGCCAAGCTTCATTAGAGGCCAGTGGAATTTCCACACGTTGTTGTTTTACCGTATCACCGGGTAGCTGAAACTGCACATTCAGCCATATATTATTATAGCCATAGGCATGCGTATGCCTTAGCGTAACATATATATTATATAGTGATGTGGTATCTGCAATGTCAAAATTCACGGAAGGTTTAAAAGAACGCTCCCATGCCTGGTTGGGAATAGCAATGTTGCGCTCAAAAAAATCATTTGTTTTGCAGGATGAAAAATATAAAACAAAAAACGCCGGTGCCAGAACTGAAATTACGCTAAAAGTATACTTGTCCATAGATGTTATATCTTCTTGCTTACAAAACATTTAAAACCTGTTCTTTTGCTTTTTCCAGCTCGTCTTTCATAATTACCACCGCTTTTTGTATTTCAGAATCATACGCTTTTGCTCCGGTAGTATTTATTTCCCTGCCTATTTCCTGTAATACAAACGATAATTTTTTCCCTTTAGCATCTCCGGGCTCTTTTAATAAGGATATAAAATATTCACAGTGGTTTTTCAATCTCACCTGTTCTTCATTAATATCTATCTTCTCAATATAATATATCATTTCCTGCTCCATTCTGTTGCGGTCAAAATTATCCTTGCCTACATTCTCTTCCAGAAGCTTAACTAATCCTTCCCTAATTTTCTGCTGGCGCAGTGGCTCAAGTTTAATCACTTTGTTTTGCAGCTCTCTTATATTATTTATTCTTAGCTCCAAATCCCTTTCCAGCATTTCTCCTTCATTAATCCTATGCATATTAATATTGGTTATGGCCTCATTCACCACATCCTGAAAAAGCGCCCATTCATCTTTATCCATTATTTCTGTTGACGGCACCACTACTTCAGGAAGCTTTAACAGCGAGCTGAGAATAGAGCCGGTATCCAGCTTAAGGCTCTCGGCCATTTCAGCTAATTGCTGGTAATACGATTTAGCCAGCTCCGTATTGATCACAACAGGTTTGGCCGCTCCATTTTGCTTTAATGATATGGTACAGTCTATCGTTCCCCTCAGCAATTTTTCTGAGAGCTGGTTCCTGATATCAAATTCATATGCTTTTAACAGCGAAGGAAGTTTCAGCAAGATCTCAAATTGTTTCCCATTCAGCGATTTAATTTCAACGAGGAAGGTTTTCTTTCCTATCGCTTTTTCAGCACGTCCGAAGCCGGTCATTGATTTAACCATGTTTTCTATTTATAGCAAGGTAATTTATTTTCCGAAGAGTTGACGATAGATTGTATTTCCTGACAAGGCTTTAATATCACCCGGCTGCAAATCTCCTATAGTAATATTACCTATCGCACTTCTTATTAAACGCAATGTAGGAAAACCAACTGCTGCTGTCATCTTCCTTACCTGCCTGTTCTTGCCTTCTGTAAGGGTTAATTCAATCCATGATGTTGGAATATTTTTCCGGTAACGTACCGGAGGATTTCGATCTGGTATTAAGGGTGCTCCATTTATGAGCGTTGCTTCGCAGGATTGCGTGCGATATGTTTTGCCATTTATATTAATGTCAATGCCGCCCTGTAATTTCACCAACGCTTCTGTTGTTATCTGTCCATCAACCTGCACCATATACTTTCGTTGATGTTTAAACAAAGGGTTCAGTAATTTATGATTCAATGCTGCATCATTGGTAAGTATAAGTAAACCCTCGCTATCATAGTCAAGTCTTCCTACAGGATAAACATCTCTTCCGGGAGAAAAGAGATCTTTCAAACACTGCTTGCCATCAACTGATGTAAACTGCGAAAGCACCATGTAAGGTTTATAGATAATGTAGTATGAGTGATGCATGTGCAAATAAAAAGCCCCCGGTTAACGGGGACTTTATTATATGGATGGGTTAGTAAGTACCGGGAAATAAATTTCCCGACACAATATTAAAAATAATTTTTACTACCAAGAAAAAAAATCAAATAAATTTTATACACATTTTTAATATTGTTTCTGTGGATATCAACCCGCTCATCGAAAATTTTGATGCCTGCTCAAACCTGGTTGCGGATATTTTTTCTTCATTGCCTATACTGCATACACAGATTTTATTTCCGCTAAACATGTCCTTAATATCATCTTCTTTGTTTATTGTTACATACACACAGCCTGTAATGCTTAGCTGTTACAGGTTTCAGGAGTATAGCATTAAAACATGCAACAGGTTATAAAGCATAAACAACAGCAGAATTACTTTGCAATAATCTTGCAATGCTGATTTACTTTTGTAAAAAATCGCTTCATGAAATTTCCATCTCCTGTTTCGGTACAATGGGTTGCTGATTTAATAGGTGCCCGGATTGCCGGCAACCTCAATGCCCATGCAACCGGTATTAACGAAATTCACAGGGTTGAACAAGGTGACATTGTATTTGTTGACCACCCTAAGTACTATGATACCTGCATTAACTCTGCGGCAACCTGCATCATCATAAATAATGAAACTACTTTTCCGGAAGGAAAAACTTTGCTGATCACAGAGCATCCATTTGAGGCGTACCTGGCTATAGTGAAACATTTCCGGCCTTTTATTCCTCAAACACAAAGTATACACAACTCAGTAATTGCAGGAGAAGGAACTGTTATATACCCGGGCGTTTTTATTGGCAGCAATTGCATTATAGGGAAGAACTGCATTATTCATCCTAATGTTACCATTCTTGATCATTGCATAATAGGAGACAATGTAGTTATTCAGGCGGGAACAGTTATAGGCTCGGATGCTTTTTACTATAACACTAAAAAAAGCAGGGAGGTATGGTTTAAGAAAATGGAAAGTTGTGGAAGAGTAGTTATTGAAGATGATGTTGAAATGGGCGCCGGTTGCACAATTGATCGTGGTGTAACAAATGATACTGTAATCGGCAAAGGCACCAAGATGGATAATATGGTGCATATTGGCCACGATACTATTCTAGGAAAGAACTGTTTGTTAGCAGCACAGGTTGGCATTGCAGGCGGTGTGGAAATAGGCAACGGCGTAACACTTTGGGGACAGGTTGGCGTAAGCAAAACACTTACGATCGGCGACAATGCCGTTGTATTGGCACAAAGTGGAGTACCATCATCATTAGAAGGAAATAAAACTTATTTCGGTTATCCTGCAGAAGATGCCGGACTTAAAAAACGTGAACTGGTTTGGATAAAACGTATCCCGGAATTATGGAAAAAGGTGATGGGGTAGCGCGTAATTTATGATTTAAATGCTCCGCATAGCTTTGCTTTGTAGTTGATGTGGTAGTTAATATAGTTTGGAGCTATCCTACCGCACCAAAAAGATGAGGGCTTTAGCTGGATTTCAACCATCTTTCATATTTGTTCGGCAGTAATGATTATATACCTGTGTACAGCGTAGCAACCGCAGGCAGGGAAAAGAGGGCGGTGCTGCAGCGCTATTGCCATTAATATGTCTGCCACATCCATCAACAAATCCGGACCTGGCATTTTCACATTCTCACACTTCCACATTTTCACATTTTCAAATCATCAAATCTCTCCTCCCTTGCTCAAAGAAAATTTTATTATCTTCAAATTGCATATGCGTAATATCAGTAAGGTCTCACCATTCCTTTTTTGTTTATTGATGCTTCTTCATTCTTGCGTAAGCAACAACAAACAAGATGATACAGCTTCAATAAATGCGGTTCCCCGGCTTTCTTACAAACTGGTTAATACCTACCCGCATGATACTTCAGCATTTACAGAAGGGGTGGCCTGGTATAAAGGAAAATTATATGAAAGCACAGGTTCGCCTGATAATATGCCCCACACCAAAAGCTATTTTGGAGTTGTGGATATTAAAAGCGGTGTTGTTAAAAACAAAATTGAGCTTGACAGGAAAATATTTTTTGGAGAAGGCATTGCCATTATCAACGACACAGTATTTCAACTCACCTATAAAAACAGGAAAGGCTTTTTGTATAATGTAAATACACTGCAAAAAACTGGGGAGTTCAGTTATAACAATAAAGAAGGCTGGGGACTGACAACGGATGGTAAGAGCCTTATTATGAGCGATGGTACGGATATGATTACCTGGATTGATCCGCACAGTTTTAAAGTTGAAAAAGCATTACGGGTTTCAGAAAACGGAAATGCAGTTAGCAACCTGAATGAGCTGGAGTATATTAACGGCTATATATTTGCCAATGTATATACCACAAATACAATAGTAAAAATAAATGCGGAAACAGGAGAAATCATCGGGAAATTAGACTTGTGGAATATTGATAAAATGGCGAGAGATGAATATCCGAAAGCATTGCACATGAACGGTATTGCTTATGATAGCACAACAAATAAACTATTGGTTACCGGTAAAATGTGGCCGAAGTATTTTGAACTGGAGTTGTTGTAAATTTTATTGCAGGTGATTCTCCAGCACCCTCGCCAATTGTTTTACTGCTTCATTATTTTCGGCCATTGCGCCTTTTGAACGAACAGGTAAAATAGATACGCCATTATAAATACTGTAATGCAGCGTGAGCTTTTGCCCGTTAAAAACAAAATCCCAGTACGAAGTGTTAGAGTCGTCAATCTTATTAGTGAAGTTAACATTCAGCTTATCCGTTAGTAATCCGGCAACACCGTAAAACTTATCAAAGCCGCAGTTTTCATCGATTATAGCTTCTATACAACCATAATCATTACGCAGGGTCAGGTTCATGGTTTATACATTTAAAGATGATCTAATTCTTAAACGACTTAGCCTTGGGTACTTTCTCGCCGCTGAGAACCCTCTCTGCCCCAACGCTTTTTCCGTTAGCAGGGCAACCGTACTTCGCGGAGCATCCGCTTGTATACGACATTATTAAGAGACTACTTGCTGCATACAAGAGTAATTTTTTCATAGCATCTACTATTAAATAAGCTGTATCAAACAGATTTATTACTTATTCTAAACGATTAATGAGCATTTTTGGTATGCAAAAATACCAAATATCATTTGCCGGGTAAGTACAAAATATTTATTGTTCAGCTATATAATTCGCAGAGCTGCAATAGTGTTTTAAAAGGATAAGCGATATTTGCTACTTAAAACAATATAACCGATAAATATATATATGTTACTGGCCACAGACCTGGATGGAACTTTTTTAGGGGGAACTGAAGATGAACGCAAAAATCTCTATCATTTTATTAACAAACATACTGATATAGCGCTTGTTTTTGTAACAGGCCGCGGATTGCACAGCGTGCTTTCGCTTTTCACGGGAGACCTTATGCTTCCTGTTCCTGAATGTTTTATTTGCGATGTGGGAGCTACTATTCTTAACGGTGACACGCATGAGCCCATTGAGCCAATACACAGCAGCATTGAAGCAAAATGGCCGGGCAAACAAAGAATATTAGAGAAATTAAAAGATGTACCGGGGCTTATTCCGCAGGATGTGCCGCAGGAAAGGAGATGCTCTTTCTTTTTTGATGAAAATATTGACCGGGAAAAACTTGAGCAAACTGTACAATTATTGAACTGCGATCTTATAATGTCTGCTGATAAATTTGTTGATGTACTCCCCAAAGGCGTTAACAAAGGAAACACTTTAAAGCAATATATTACATTGCTTAACTATCCTGCAGATGAGATACTGGTTGCAGGAGATACATTTAATGACCTCTCTTTATTTGAAACAGGATACAAGTCAGTAGCCGTTGGAAATTCAGAAGCCGGGCTTATCAGCGCTACAAAAGATAAACCCCATGTTTATCATGCAAAAAATGAAGGTGCGGGCGGAATACTGGAAGCGATGAAGTATTTCGGGTTTATTAGCTGAGCTATTCTTCTGCTCAATATTTTTTTAATTTTGGCTCAAATGCTTTTATGAAACACGCTAAACCTTTTGCCCTGGGCAAATTATGGTTACCATTATGGGGCATAATATTCCTGTTTTCTTCCTGCGCCCATATAAATTCGTCACATCATTTTGCGTATGCACCCTCTGCAATCAATGCTCCTTTTTTAAAAGAGAAAAATCAGCTCAGGTTATCTGGTAATATTACAATGGGCGAAGGTGATGAGCATAACAGCAACAGTTTTTCAAATTATGGCAAGCACCTGAGAGCGGCGTATGCCATCTCTGATCATTTTGGCGTTACAGCAGCATATGCTACCTCAAAGGAAAGGGATACATATAATCCCAGCTTCCCTGAGTTATCCAAAACAATAGCTTACCGGCGTAGTTCAGGAGAGATAAGCGCAGGCTATTTTACAGCCGTAAATAAAAAAAAGAAGCTTTACCTGGAGTGTTACGGTGGTTATGGCCCGGGAAGAAACAGGATAACGGAAAGCTACGAATACCCCGGTACCGCTAATGCTACCGGAGGTTTTTTTGACAACAATTATCACCTGATTTATATACAACCTGCAATAGTGCTTCATCATGAAAATCTTCTGCAGATGGGGATTTCACTTCGTACAACTATGATAAAGTTTGGAACAGCTTCAACCAATTATCGTGAAGATGTGTTGAGAGATAGCGATGTGAAACTATACGGGCTCAACAAAGAGCCTTATATTTTTTTTCAACCCACTTTGAGCTTTAGAATACCATTATCAAAAAGAGGAAAGTTGAATTTAAATCTGGAAGCAACCAGGTCATTCCCGTTATCAGGAAAAAATATATATACCCGGGAAAATATTTTGTTGTTGGGACTTACCTATTCTCCTCTTTCCCGAAAATAAATGCCCCGCAAATTTTATTCAGGTATTCTTTGGCTGATCTTATATTTTTAGCCTATATTTCTTTATAAATTCAATTCAATGTCTGAAAAAAGATTTCAACCTTTTGTTGCGCCTGAAACCAAAATGGCTGAATTCACCATTAAAGCCATTATCACGGGTTCTGTTTTCGGAATTATATTCGGCGCGGCAACCGTATACCTTGCGTTAAAGGCCGGACTTACAGTATCTGCTTCCATACCCATTGCGGTAATGGCAATAACATTAAGCCGGTTGTTTTTAAAAACAACAATTCTTGAAAATAATATTATTCAGACAACAGGCTCAGCGGGCGAAAGCATTGCAGCCGGAGTAGTGTTTACGCTGCCCGGTTTTTTATTTTTAAGCGATAAATCCAACGAGAGTTACTTTAACTATATTACTATACTGGCGCTTGCCATGCTTGGTGGTGTGCTTGGCACATTGATGATGATACCATTAAGAAGACCTTTAATAGTAAAAGAACATGATACGCTTCCCTACCCTGAAGGAACGGCCTGTGCATCTGTTTTAAAAGCTGGTGAAAAAGGCGGGCATTTTGCCAAAACTGCATTCAGTGGTTTAGGCGTTGCGCTGGTATATGCATTCCTGCAAAAAGTTTTTCATGTAATTGCCGAAACGCCTGCATTCATGACAAAGCAGGTAAATAAATTCTTACCATCGGCAAAAGTGAGCGGTGAAATTACCCCGGAATATCTTGGTGTTGGATATATTATTGGGCCTAAAATCAGCGGTGTGTTGGTGGCAGGCAGTGTACTGGCTTCATTCGCGCTTATACCCTTACTGGCTACGCTGGTACCACCGGAAACTATAGCCGGGCAACTCGTAAAGCTTGGCGTACTGGCAGATATTACAAAGCCCGGAGGCAGGGGCGGCTGGAGTCCCGATACAAGAAGTTTTACTGATTTTTCTGTCGCAATCTATTGGGCATATATACGGCAGATAGGCGCCGGTGCGGTAGCCGCAGGTGGGTTTATCACACTGATAAAAACAATTCCAACTATTGTTGCTTCTTTCAAAAGCAGCATGGGCTCTTTAAATAAAAAAGGAGATACAACAAGCAGCCAACTGCGTACAGATAAAGACCTGAGCCTGAAAGTTGTTGGTATCGGCAGTATAGGGCTGATATTGATCGTTTCTGTATTGCCTTTTATTCCCGGAGATAATTTTTTCAGTCGTATACTGGTTGGCATACTCATCATTCTGTTTGGTGCTTTATTTGTTACGGTATCATCCCGCATCGTTGGTTTGATCGGCTCATCCAACAATCCCATTTCAGGAATGACAATAGCTACAATACTCGGCACCTGCCTGATATTTATTGCAGTTGGCTGGACGGGCAAGATGTACGAACCGATGGTATTGGTAGTAGGAGGAATGATCTGTATTGCAGCCGCAAATGCCGGCACAACATCGCAGGATCTGAAAACAGGATACCTGGTGGGCGCCACACCAAAGTATCAGCAAATAGCATTATTCATTGGTGCCATTGTTTCTTCGCTTGCCGTTGGTATAACTATAAAAGTATTGGATACGCCAACTCCGGAAATGGTAAGCCAGGGTATTCATCACGCTATCGGACAAACAAAGTATGCAGCTCCGCAGGCAACATTAATGGCAACCCTGATCAAAGGCGTACTGTCTTTTAATCTTGACTGGCAATATGTATTAGTGGGTGTTTTTATTGCCATTGTTGTTGAATTATGTGGTATAAAGGCACTATCATTCGCAATCGGTTTATACCTTCCGCTGGCAACAACATTGCCTATTTTTATCGGAGGCGTTATACGGGGTATTGTTGACTATAAGCAGAAGAAAAAAGGCGAGCAGCTTTCTCCTGAAGAAGAAGACCTGGGTAAGGGAAATTTGTTTGCTACGGGCCTGGTAGCCGGTGGCGCTATAGCAGGGGTGATTGTGGCATTTCTCTCTGTAAACGGTACTATTGCAAACTGGTTGTCAAAAATTAATCTTGAGCATGATCTTTCTTCTTTACTTGGCGGAGCATTGGGTTATGAAATTTTAGGCGTAATATTTTTTGCAATACTTGGTGTGATATTATACAGGGTGGCAGCAGGGAAGAAAGCGGAAGCGTAGGTTTACCTTACCCAACCTTAGTGTTAAGAAACGCGAATACTGTTTATGTAACAGTACACAACAAACAACTTAAGGTATGAAAAAACTACTCCTTGGGTCAATTGTCCTGACTTTGTTCTCAATTTCTATATTGTTATTCCAGATCAGTTGCCGCAAAGAGGTATCCGCAAGAAATATGGGAGATGGAACCGCCGCCAAAGTTTTGATGTCTAAAGATGTAGAAGTAAAGTATTTTGTGCAAACCGGTGTTGATTCTTTAAATAACCCGCATTTTGATGAGCTGATATTTACCTGTCTCGAATTTTATATTTTGAAAGATGATGAAACTGCACCCGCTAAAATAAACATTAGCTTACCACCCGATGAATATCCATGGCTCGAAGCATGTCTTTCAAAGGATGGCAGCAAAATATTTTTTGGTACGTACCATAAAATTAAAGGATACTCAGGTGTGTACGCCTGCAATGTTGACGGCAGTGATGTTCACATGATAGGTGATGAAAGCTTTTTTCTGCGCGATGTGAAATAGATTAATCTATCCTGTTTGCACCAAAATAGCCATGCAGCACCCCGGGCAGCGCTATATGGTTTTCCTGCTGGTTGTTTTCAAGCAGGCACGCAACTATACGGGGCAGCGCCAGTGAGCTTCCGTTAAGCGTGTGTGCCAGCTGATTTTTGCCATACTGATCTTTAAAACGGATTTTTGCCCTGTTTGCCTGGTAAGCTTCAAAATTACTTACCGAGCTTACTTCAAGCCATTTTTCCTGTGCAGCGCTGAACACCTCAAAATCATAGGTAAGCGCAGAGGTAAAGCTCATGTCGCCACCGCAAAGTTTAAGAATACGGTAAGGCAGTTCAAGTGTATTCAGCAATCCTTCAACATGGGCTACCATTTCTTCCAAAGCATCGTAACTTTTATCAGGATGTACGATCTGTACAATTTCTACTTTTTCAAATTGGTGTACCCGGTTAAGCCCGCGCACATCTTTACCAAAGCTGCCGGCTTCCCTTCTGAAACACGGGGAATAAGCCGTCATTTTTACCGGCAATAATGCTTCTTTAATAATTTCATCACGATAAATATTGGTTACCGGCACTTCAGATGTAGGGATCATGTAAAAGTTATCTTCCTGCATATAATACATCTGCCCTTCCTTATCAGGCAACTGCCCTGTTCCGTAAGCAGACGCCTCATTTACCATAAAAGGCGGCAGGTATTCCGTGTAGCCGGCTTTTGTATTGTAATCAAGAAAATACTGAATAAGTGAACGTTGCAGTTTAGCACCCTTGCCTTTATAAAGCGGAAAGCCGCTGCCTGTAATCTTTGCGCCGGTTTCAAAATCAATGATGTCGTATTTTTTTATCAGCTCCCAATGAGGAACGGCATTTTGTGGCAAAACCGGTTTGTTTCCTCCTTCCCGCACCACCACATTATCTTCAGGTGTTTTGCCCGCAGGCACTTTTTCTGAAGGGATATTAGGCAACCTGATCAGCTCAGCCTGTAATTGCTTTTCTGTTTCGGAGAGCTGTTCACTTATCGTGGTTATCTGTTGCTTGTTTGCCGCAACGGCCTGTTTTGCTTTTTCGGCTTCTTCTTTTTGCCCTTTTGCAATCAGTTGTCCTATTGATTTTGAGCTGCTGTTTACAGCAGCCTGGGCGGTATCAAATGCCAGTTGCAGTTTTTTTCTTGTATCATCCAGTTCTATTATTTTATCAACCAGGCTTATATCGGCAAAATGCTTTACCGCTAATCTTTCTTTAACCCATGCTGTGTTCTGCCTGATCGTATTAACCTGTAACATGCTGAAAAATTTTTGCAAATGTAACTGTAAAGCTAATATTAGCGGTCAGCAATCAGGTATCAGCAATCAGTTATTAATTAACACCAAATGCTGAAAGCTGATTGCTGACCGCTCACAGCTAATAGCCAGTTACCCGTATTTTTGCAAAATGAATAATATAGATAGTGATCTGCAAACCCGCTGGTGGAGCCTGGAAGCAAAACTGGTGGAGCGCTTTGGTAAAAAGCCTGATATGGAAACGATTTTGTTCCTGGTAGGAATCCAGGAATTTGGAGATATCCGCTCAAAATTCACCAAAGAGCAAAAACAGGACCTGATGCATGTGGCTGTTTGCAGTTTATTTGCGCAGAGCGGATATTATGAATTAGAAAGAGTGGATGAGGATGGCTGGCCGCATTTTAAGCAGCTAAAACCATTACCTGTAATGAATTTGATTGAGCAGGAAAATTTTATGAAGGATCATGTGCTGCTCTATTTTAAGAACAATGATTTTCTTGATTAAATAATTGCTACATGCTCCTCCTGAAAAGAACCGGGTATATACCATGGATTTGTTTGGTTACGGTTATTTCATTTATTGGCTGTAATCCCAAAATTGCCGATGGGGTAAGGAAAAAAGATCTAACCAAAGATGTTGAGATGATTACAGACAAAGGCACTATCTACATACGTTTATCCGATAGTACGCCTTTGCATCGCAATAACTTTTTAAGGCTGGCAAAACAGCATTATTATGACGGCATTTTGTTTCACAGGGTAATTCAGCATTTTATGATACAGGCCGGTGATCCCCAAAGCAAAAATGCTGCTGCAGGTATTAAACTGGGTGAAGGTGATCTGGGGTATACCATACCAGCAGAATTTAATGCTGCTTTATTTCACAAAAAGGGTGTTATAGCAGCGGCAAGAGAGGGAGATGATAAAAACCCACAGAAGGCGAGCAGCGCTGCCCACTTCTATATTGTTCAGGGAATGATTTTTAGTGAGAAAGGATTGGATTCACTACAACAGTTTCGTTTAAAAGGCAAAATAATCCCCCCGGAAAGAAGGGCAGTTTATACTACCATTGGCGGTACACCGCACCTGGATGGCAGCTATACTGTTTTTGGGGAAGTTATAAAGGGACTGGAAATAGTAGACAGTATAGCAGCTACGCCGGTTAGCAGGGAGCTTGGAAACCGGCCTTTACAGGATATACATATTAAAAAACTAAGGCTTATAAAAAGATAGTGGGTACAATTGTATTTTTTTGATAGTTGTATCAGTCTTTTCATAATCTTTGCAGCCTAAAATCTGCATCATGGATTTCCCCAAAGAATTACATTATACCAAAGATCATGAATGGGTACGCCTTGAAGGTGATATCGCTACAATCGGCATTACTGAATTTGCTCAAAGCGAACTGGGCGACATTGTATATGTAGAAATTGAAACTGCAGGACAGCATCTTGGCGCTGAAGCTGTATTTGGAACAGTAGAAGCTGTTAAAACAGTAAGCGACCTGTTCCTGCCGGTTACAGGCACTATAACAGAAGTAAATCCCGAGTTAAATAATCAACCTGAACTGGTAAACAGCGACCCTTATGGTGAAGGGTGGATGATCAAAGTGAAAGTGGACAATCCTGCTGATATAGAAAATCTCCTGACGTCAGATGCATACGCCGCCCAGGTAGGAAGCTAATATACCTGCCTGCAAATAAGATGAAAGCAAAATGGCTTAGCTCAATTTGGCCGGCACTGATATGGTCAATGGCTATTTTTATATTGTTAGTTATCCCCGGAAGAGAATTACCGGAAGGCCCCGAAGTGCCATCTCTGGATAAAATTATTCACGCATTTTTGTTCGGAGTGCAGGTATGGCTGTGGTGCGTATATTATAAAAAAGGAGGAAAATTTTCCAGCCTCCCGTGGCTTTTTTTTCTCATATTCCTCTTATCATCCCTGTATGGTATAGCAATGGAGTATGTTCAGAAGTACTTTGTAATTAATCGTGCATTTGAGCTGGGAGATATTATAGCTGATATTGTGGGCTCTGCTATAGGGTGGTTATTGGCAGTAAGGCGAAAAGGTTGACTATATACAAAAAAATTGGCCTCTATAGAAATAGAGGCCGCAACCAAAACTAACTGCTTATGAGAAAATTGACTGTTTTAAATCTCTTTATATTAAGACGCACAACCCGGTAAAAAGTTTAACGTCATTTTGTTAATGTTTTCTAAAGAACTGGTTGGTTTATTAACGTAATATACAAAATTTAATTGCAATTACAATACCAACTTGGTTTTACAAATTTCAGGCAAAATCTCCAAATACACTCTTAATGATTTGTAAAAAAATTATCAAATTTTTTGATCAGCGTCTTGTTCTGCAATAATAATCCTCCAAAATTGCTTTTGTTACCCTGTAAATCCCGCTTTTTAAAAGTGTTTTGCCCTGGTTTAAAAACTGGCTTAAATTAGTTACCTGTTAATTCTTTTTTTTATGACCAAAACTGAACGCTTTCTGGCGCTTGACGTATTGCGGGGAATGACCATCTGCTTTATGATTATTGTAAACACGCCAGGCAGCGGCGCCCTGCCCTTTTCACCGCTTTTGCATGCAGACTGGTTTGGCTTTACTCCCACAGATCTGGTATTTCCTACCTTTTTATTTGTGGTGGGAAACGCCATGAGCTTTTCGATGCCTAAGTACAGGCAGCTGGGCACAGGCAATGTATTGGGCAAGATATTTAAAAGAACAGCTATTATATTTCTGCTCGGCTACCTCATGTACTGGTTTCCTTTCTTCAGGGAAGGGAAGAGCGGAGGATATGAATTCTTCCCTATAAAGGACACCCGCATTCTGGGCGTTTTACAACGGATTGCGCTGGCTTATTGTGCTGCTTCTCTCATGATACATTTTCTTTCACGGAAGGCAGTCTGGCTGCTCAGTATTATATTTTTGATTGGCTACTGGATCATTCTGTATGTTGGAGGCGATTACAGCATGACCGGAAATGCAGGACAAAAGCTGGATCTGCTGTTGTTTGGCGAAAGTCATCTTTATCATGGTGAAGGTGTAGCATTTGACCCTGAAGGATTATTAAGTACTGTACCTGCTATTGTTAACGTAATTGTTGGCTACTATGCAGGCATCTTTATTCAGCAGAAGGGCAAAACCTATGAAGCTGTAACCAAGCTGCTGATAACCGGGTTTGCTTTTCTTACGGTAGCCTATTTCTGGGACTTTGTTTTTCCTATCAGTAAAAAGCTGTGGACAAGCCCTTTTGTGCTATACACAACCGGGCTGGATTTAATAATAATCGGAATATTGATTTTTGCAATTGAAATTAAAGGATACACCAAAGGCATATATTTTTTCCAGGTATTTGGCAAAAATCCCCTGTTCATTTATTTGCTGTCGGAGATACTGGTTATTGTACTGTATACCATAAAAACTGATGCCCAAACATCTCTTTATCATGGAATTAATAATACCATATTTCAGAAATTATTGCCTGGTCCATGGGGTTCATTGCTTTTTGCCACTTGCTTTATGCTTACCTGTTGGCTTGTTGGTTATTGGATGGATAAAAAGAATATATATATACGGGTATAACCGGTTTAATCAACTTTGCGTAAACAATAAGTAGTAACAAAGGCAGTATTTACACCCGGCATTAGTTCAATCAAACCTGTTTTATTATTAAAAGCATCAGGCGGCGCACTAAGGTTTTCAATAGCTATGCTGTTTCTGTGCGGAGGTATATAAATCTGAAGATAGGGATATGACCTTTCGGGAGATATTTCTAACTGCCACCCTGATACAGCATCTCGTAATATGCACATAGGTTGAGGCAGAGAGAAGTCAAGCACAAAAGAATTGTCAATTTCCTTATTCCCAATAATAACAGCTTTTAAAAATGCTTTTGTCTCAATAGTATTACCTGTTGGAATGAGATTGGCAAACTCAAGCATGCTTGTTGAATTAAACTGCAATTCAAGTTCATCAACTTTTTTATGGAAGGTAAAATAAGGATGCCAGCCATCTGCTATGGGTAAAGCGGATTTCCCGTTATTTGTGATAGTTGTTGTTACAGTAAGGTTCCTGTTTTTTTTCAGGCAATAGGTTACTTCACAGTTGTATGTAAATGGATAGCCGGCATCATCACCAGGGTATTGATAAAATAACGTAATGCGAGCTTCATGCTCATCTGCATATTTTGAAGAAACAGCAAATGGTTTTTTATACAGTAAGCCATGTATAGCAGATCCCTTTGTAAGGTTTTTACTGAAGTTGTATTGCTTGTTGTTAAAAATGTAAGATGCATTTTGAATTCTGCAGGGGAATGGTGAAAGCTTTAATCCCTTATAACCTTTTGATTCTGCTTCGGCATCAAATGCTGCTTTATTTGTGTAGCTATCTATAATATTTATAACGCCGCTATTGCTCTTTGTAATAAATGCATGCAGCATAGCGCCGCAAGCAGGTATTATCTCAACTGATGTATCAGTACTGTTATCAATTAAAGCAATGGTATCAAATCCATTTTTGTTTTCTTCTTTAAGGCAAAACATATCGGCTATTTCCACAGCAAATTATGATATGTAGCTTGCAAAAAGCGGATCAAACGGTTGCGCAATTTTTACCCGGATTGTCCATCCTCGTTTCATAAAAGGGATAAACCACCAGGTATGCATAAACACCAATGAATTGGCTAGGGGATATATAAGCCGCAAATTCACGTGCCTTATGTAGGCAATTTGATAGAATTACAACCATTAAGGAGTTAAGAAAGATTAAGGCCATTTATTCGGTATCCTTAATTCCCTTAATTTCTTAATGGTTGTAGAGCATACACGATCCGGAAAGCATTTTTTAAAAAATATTCGTGCATTCGTAGCTATAAGTATTCAGGTATCAGTTCAGGTACTTTGTTATTTCCTCGCTCATAGGATTAACCTTACTTGGAAAAACAGCGATTAATTTTCCATTTTCATCAACCAGGAATTTTGTAAAATTCCACTTGATCGGATCTTTTGCGCCCAGGTGTTCAGCTTCATCACTCAGGTACTTAAATAACGGATCAATGTCGTCGCCCTTTACTGAAACCTTAGCTGACATCGGGAATGTAACACCGTAATTCTTCTGACAGAATTCTTTGATCTCTGTATTGGTTCCGGGTTCCTGTCCTCTGAAATTATTTGCAGGAAAACCTATAACAACCAACTTGTCTTTATATGTTTTATACAGCGTTTCCAGCTCTTTATACTGGGGAGTAAACCCGCATTTGGATGCAGTATTTACAATAAGCATTTTTTTTCCTTTATAATCTGCCAGGTCAATTTTGCTTCCTTCCAGGCTCTCCACTTTAAAATCATATATGGAAGTGATGAAGGCTAAACTGATAGCTACTAATAATAAACGTATCATAATTGTTGTTTTTTATTGTAATACAAATTTGGTGCAAAATTCAGGATTCTCATTATTGTTTTTCATAACAGCCTATATCCGGGTTTGTTGAACGCGTATTACCGTCAAGGTCACCATTTTCTGATACCTGTATCGCGGCATCTAAAGCAGGTGATGGCTTTTTGCCAACATGAAAATCAAAGTAACGGCGACTTGTATTTATGCTGTCAAAAAGCGGGTCCTGGTTCGCTATACTGTTTACCAATTGAATAGCGGAAGCCAGGTCCTTTGATTTATATAATACATTTTCAAGCAGAACATCATATATCCCGGAGCCCTTTTTCTCGCTCAGCACTTCATTTTCCACGCTTCCGCCATCACCCCACAATATACAATTACGAAAAACGGCATTCAGGGGGTAAGTATTTTCATCCACATCAAAATTGTTGATATATGTTACCGGCATTTTATGCTCAATGTAATTATTGCCGTAGCTGGCAATGGTGCAGTAGGTAAAATTATATACGCCTCCCCCGGTTAAAGCAACATTCAGTCCACAATTGCTTATCAGGCAATTTACTGCTGTGATGTTTGAAGAAACAGCCATTATACCAGTATCATAAATATTATCAATAATGCACTTATCCAAATTAAGCTTGGGCGAAGCGTTTACAGAAGGCCCGTTAACAATTATTCCCTGGTAGGCATTGGTAATGATCCCATATCTTATAGTATTATTCCTGCTGGTTGCTGTAAAGTATATTCCGGGCCAAGATGCCGGCAGATCACGGTATCCTTCATCAAGCCTGTCGCCCCTAAAAATTACACTATCTGTTTTAGTGCCATTAACAACCAGTGTTCCATCTACAATAAAAGGTGCATCAGCGTGCATATAAATGCGGCAACCTTTTTCAACGATAAGTGTAGTTCCTTCTTCAATTAAAACGCCTCCTGATATTACATATGGCAAATCATTTTTCCATATTGTAGTGGTTCCTATGATCTTACTTCTTAAAAAATGTGCGTTTTGCCCGTAAGCCTGCAACTGTACATATTTTTCATTTCCATTATAACTTACAAGAATACTATCCTGTACTATAAAAGGTAAATTTCCTGCGGAAGGGTCAATGGTAACGGCTACAAAAACATATAAGCTGTCCCCGGCATCAATTTCTATATTATCCGACTGGGTAGCAGCAACACCATCAATATTAATCTTAAATACAGAGTTAGCACCACCCATTAGCCTCACCGCATCTAATTTCAATTTCTGATCATTGGGATTGGTGATGGTAAAGTATTGGGTAATGGATCCCACAGAAGTAAATACAGTATCAAAAAACAGGGTGTCGGCTCCTAAAGTAATGGAAGCAGCCTTGTCAGTTATAAAAGTATTTTTTTTGCATGCAAACAGCGTACAAGCCAGGCTTATTATAAGTATATATTTTATAAAAGATTTCATCTCTTATTATTATCAGGCATTTGCATAGGCAAGTGCTGCAATATTCAGTTTCACTCCCGGTATATCCTCCAGTATTGCATTGCCGCATGCTTCAATGGTAGCACCGGTGGTAATTACATCATCTACCAGTAAAAGGTTTTTGTTTTGCACAATGCTTTGCTCCTTTGTAATAAATACGCCTTCCACATTCTGCCATCTTTCCATGCGTGTTTTATGGGTTTGCGTTTCTGTATAACGAATGCGATGAACTACATTGTATATAACGGGTATCTGCATAACGGAGGCAATGCCTTCGCATAGTAATGCCGCCTGGTTATATCCCCTTTTTCTCTGTTTATCCGGAAAAAGAGGCAATGGTATAATGGCATCAATTGCATTAAAACGATTTGCCTCACGCAATGTTTCACCCATGCACTTACCAAGGTATACGGCAATATCTTTATTTGATTTGTATTTAAACTGGTGTACCAGGTGCTGTAATACCGAGCCTTTAGAAAAGTAATATTGACTGGTTGCGGCTGAACAGGCTAATCTGCCCCAAAGTGTTTTTTCAACCGTATTATCAGGCAGCAATTCAAAATTGGTTTTGTAAAGATGATCATAGCATTTAGTGCACAGTAAATGCTTATCATCTAAAAGATCGGAGCCACAACCATTACAGAGATGTGGAAACAAAAGATGACTGACGCTATTTACTATTGCTTTAAACAAGGTTAATTAAAATAGATATTTATATAAATCTTCTACTTTACTCATAGTAACCAATTCAATATTAAAATGCTGCTTACCCAAACCCTTTTGATTGTATTTGCTGATGCCGATTTTTTCAAATCCCAGTTTCTCTGCTTCGGCAATGCGCTGCTCAATACGGTTTACAGCTCTTATCTCCCCACTTAGTCCAACCTCGCCGGCAAAAGCTATATGCTGGGGAAGAGGTATGTCTTCATACGAGCTCAGCAATGCACTTACCATAGCAAGGTCAATAGATGGATCTTCTACTTTTAATCCGCCGGCTATATTGACAAATACATCCTTCATTCCAAAATGAAATCCTCCTCTTTTTTCAAGTACTGCTAATAATAATTGTAACCTTCGTAAATCAAAGCCGCTGCTTGTGCGTTGCGGTGTACCATATACTGATTGCGTAACCAATGCCTGCACTTCTATTAATAAAGGCCGTAATCCTTCAAGCGTGGCAGCAATACTTATACCACTGAGTTGCTCTTCTTTTTGTGTAATAAGTATTTCAGAAGGATTAGAAACAGTGCGCATACCGGTTCCTGTCATTTCATATATCCCCAGCTCTGACGTAGAGCCAAACCTGTTTTTTATTGTTCGCAATATCCTGTAAGCATAATGCTGGTCGCCCTCAAACTGAAGAACAGTATCAACCATATGCTCAAGAATTTTTGGACCGGCAATATTTCCTTCCTTGGTAATATGGCCTATTAAAAACACAGGTGTATTGGTTTCTTTAGCAAAGCGTTGAAACTCGGCGGCGCTCTCTCTTATTTGTGAAACGCTTCCTGCAGAAGATTCAATAAAAGGAGAATGCAAAGTTTGAATGGAGTCTACAATTACCAGTTGAGGCTTCAGCTTTTTTATTTCCTGGAAAATAACCTGTGTAGAAGTTTCCGTAAGTAAATAAAAGTTTTCATTCTTTATATTCAACCGGTCTGCACGCATTTTTATCTGTTGTTCGCTTTCTTCTCCACTTATATATAATGTGATAATATCCTTTAACAATAAACCGTTTTGAAGAAACAACGTAGATTTACCAATGCCCGGCTCTCCTGCAATCAATGTAATGCTCCCGGCAACAATACCATTTCCTAATACTCTGTTTAACTCCGCATCAGATGTAATTATTCTTTTTTCTTCTCCGGCCGATACTTCATGTAATGCAACCGTTTTACCATTAAGCTCGTTATTGTTGTATGCCGCCCATTCTCTTCTGTTGTTTTTAGCTGAAGGTTTTTCAATCAACTCTTCTACAAAAGTATTCCACTCATTGCATGATGGACATTTACCTGTCCACTTGGTAGATTCATAACCACAGTTGCTACAAAAAAATGCGGTTTTAATTTTGCTCATGGGATTAAAGATAAGCGAGTAATTGTAATTGTGAGATGTAATGATGAACAGTTTGGATTGTTAACAGCCCGATATATTTTTTTGGAATGATTAATGCATCAGTTTGTATAAAAATATCATCGCAAAAAAATCAATCGGTATTCATCGCTCAATCACATGTTATCAACAAAAAATTGCCTGAAGTAATAAACTGAAATTGAAAATTGGTTTGCAAAAGAATTATTGAAGACGATGATCCAAAATTTCTTTCTTTAAAAAGTTAAAGGGTCAACTTTCGCTGACCCTTTAGTACTTACTAACCCATTAAATTCTTGCACTAAATTACAAATTGCTCAAACATAACAAAATTAATTTTGCTCCCTGTGAATAACTTTTATACTTCCTCTTTAAGCGTATCAACGCATTTAATTAGCTGAAAATCAAATTATTGTGACTTGAAAAATTTTGAGAACAATTTTTAAAATTCGTCATTTTGTCAGATTTTTTTCTTAAAAAAAACAATTTATGACAAATCGGCTTTTCAATGGCCATTTTATAAAAATGGTAATAGCTTTGATGTATACATACTCAAAAAAATAATTTAATATGGGATCGATATGGTTGGTTTCTTTAATTTTTGTAGGTATAAGTATGCTGGTCAGCATGCAGTTGAGGGGCAAGTTTGCCAGGTATAGCAAAGTGGGGTTAATGAGCGGTTTAACCGGAAAACAGGTAGCTGAAAAGATGCTTAAAGAAAATGGTATTTATGACGTAGCTGTAACCGCTTCTGATGGCTTTTTAACAGACCACTATAATCCTTTAAACAAGACTGTAAACCTGAGCCCGGATGTTTACAATGGGGTCTCGGTAGCCGCTGCTGCTGTAGCCGCTCACGAATGCGGGCATGCCGTTCAGCATGCCACTTCATATAAGTGGTTGATGCTCAGGAGCAAATTGGTGCCATTCGTACAATACAGTTCCATGCTGGTGCAATGGGTATTGATTGGTGGGATTATATTGATAAAAGTGTTTCCGACCCTGCTACTGGTAGGGATCGTCCTTTTTGCACTGACTACCATATTCTCAGTTATAACGCTTCCTGTAGAGTTTGATGCCAGTAACAGGGCATTAGCCTGGTTGCAGCATACCAATGTTACCAATGCGCAGGAATTTCCTATGGCTAAAGATGCACTTAAATGGGCGGCAATGACTTATGTTGTAGCAGCAGTAGCATCGATAGTAACACTTGCCCAGTATGTTTTAATATATATGGGAAATAAAAGAAATTAGTTATTTTTTTATACAATTCAACGTTTTAAAACAAAAGGTCGCGATAAGTGGCCTTTTTTTATGTTTGACACCCTATTTTTAATTGTTTATTTGGCTTATATTTGATTTATTAAATTATTTTTAATAAAACCAAAACAACATGAGAAAATGGTTTAAGCTTGCCATGCTTACGGGCATGGCTATTTGCATTCTGCTACAGGTTAGTGTGGCGCAAACTAAATTAATAAAAGGGAAAATCTCCGATGCAAAAGACGGAAGCCCCATCGCAGGAGCCACAATTAAATCTGATAAGTCTGATGTTGCTACAGTAACAAATACTGATGGCACCTTTGAATTCAAAGCCCTTCCTGCAGCTACAAAATTAATTATCACCTACGTGGGTTATAAGACTGTGGAGTTGCCAATAACTTCCGATTTTTCCAATATCCAATTAGAAGAAGGGTCTTCACAATCTCTCAGCGAGGTGGTGGTTGTAGGCTTTGGTAGCAGGATAAGAAAAGACCTTACCGGAAATATTGCTAAGGTAAGGGGCGAGGAAATTAAAAATGTACCTGTTCCAAACTTTACGCAGGCTATACAAGGCCGTGCGGCAGGTGTATTTGTAGAAAGTGAAAGTGGAAGAGTGGGAGGCGGCATTAAATTACGTATCCGCGGATCAGGTTCAATAACAGCTACCAATGAGCCGCTGTATGTTATTGATGGAATTCCTATGAATACCTCAACGGTAGGAGGAAATACAACGGCAGACATTAATTTCAACGATGTTGAATCGTTTGAAATATTAAAAGATGCTTCCGCAGCTGCTATTTATGGCTCCCGGGCTGCCAATGGCGTAGTTCTTATCACTACCAAAAAAGGGAAGGCCGGCAGAACAAAGCTGGATGTGAACCTGCAGCATGGATTTAATAAACCTACTCACCTGAGAGGATTTTTAAATGCCGCTGAGTATGTGGAGTTCTTTACCGAAGCTGCTACAAACGACGCCAAGTATTACTGGAACAGAAATAATGACAAAGCCATTGATGATGGATTTGTAAGCGAACAGGATGTAATAGATTATAATGTTGGTGTGGTAGAAGGCAGGTTTAACAGGTATTCTGGTTATAACGATAACTGGAAAACACTTTCAACCAATACAAACTGGGAAAAGCTTGCTTTTAATGATAAAGCAAATACTACTACTGCTGATGTAACAGCTTCCGGCGGTACTGATAAAACGAAATTTTACTTTAGCGGCAGCTATACCGACCAGGATGGTATATTAATAGGTAATACATTCCAGCGTATTTCAGGAAGGCTTAATGTTGATCACGAGGTATCAAAGCTTTTTAAGTTTGGAGCTAATTTAAGTGTATCCCGTACAAAGGGTAGAAGAGTTGCTGCTGATAATGCATTTACTACACCGATGCAGATTGTGGCCCTGGCTCCGATTACACCGGTAAGAGATGAAAACGGAGAACTGAATGACAGACCCATCACCACATATTATAACCCATTGCTCGATTTTGAAGGAACTAAAAATATTGCTACCGGGTTTAGAAATCTTTCAAATATTTATGGGCAACTTAGTTTTACCCGCAATTTCTCTTTCAGGTCTGAACTGGGGCTTGATATATTTAACCAGGAAAGAAATGCATACTACGGCACCAAAACGTATACTGGTGGTGGTACAACGGGAGGATATGGCATAAGTGAATGGCTGAGAACTGTTAACCTGAATACAAACAATTACTTTAACTATCACAATACCTTCTCTGATCGTCACGACCTGGATGTTGTACTGGGCACATCTTTTCAAAAGGTCACAACAGATGATGCTTATGTTGAAGGAGAAGGATTTCCTGTAGATGACTTAAACAAATTAGCAAGTGCAGGACAAATAACGGGAGGATCGTCTACACAAACCAATTATTCTTTTGTTTCTTATTTTTCGCGTATCAACTACAAGTTCAACGATAAATATATTCTGAACCTGAGTGGAAGAATTGATGGATCATCAAGGTTTGGTAAAGACTCCCGTTACGGATTTTTCCCGGCAATATCTGCAGGCTGGATCATCAGTAACGAATCTTTTCTGTCAGGATCAGACTTCCTGAGTTTTCTTAAGCTCAGGGCAAGCTATGGCTTTACCGGTACAGCCGATGGTATTGGCGATTTCCCACAACTGGGTTTGTGGACAGCCTCCAAATACAATCTCCTTTCCGGGTTGGTGCCTTCTCAGCTTCCTAATCCTGAACTTAAATGGGAGCAATCTAAACAAACTGATATTGGATTAGACTTCGGATTTCTTAATAACAGGATTACCGGTGAGTTAGACTATTATATTCGTAAAACCTCTAACCTCTTATATAATGTACCCGTACCCGGCACCTCAGGATTCACTACGCAATACCAGAATGTAGGTTCCATGGAAAATAAGGGTGTGGAGCTGGTATTGAACGCCAATATCATTGACGGGCGTGATTTCAAATGGTCTGCAGGAGGTAATATATCCTGGAATCAGAACAAGATTACCAGGCTGGATGGTGATACAGACACATTGCCGGGAAATGATGGGCGTTATTTAAACTCTCTTATCGTGGGTCAGCCTATCGGTATATTTTATGGACCTAAATACGCAGGCGTTGACCCTGCTAACGGGGACGCATTATATTATCTTGCTGATGGCAAAACAACAACCAATGATTATAATGATGCCGGCAACTTTGTTGTTGGTAACCCTAATCCCAAATTCTTTTATGGTTTCAATACCAATGTTTCTTTTAAAGGCATTGAGCTGCTTGTTTTATTCCAGGGAGTATATGGGAACAAGATTATGAATGGTGCAGGAGGCTTTATGTCTGCAAATGGTGACTGGTTCGACAATCAAACCAAAGACCAGTTAAGAAGATGGCAAAACCCGGGTGATATTACTGATGTGCCGCAGGCCAGGTTAGCATGGTTAGGAAATCCATCAAATGGTATCGCTGCATCGAGCCGCTACATTGAAGATGGAAGCTATCTGCGACTGAAGACATTAACACTGTCGTATAATTTGCCGGCCAGTATTATGAAGGCTGCAAAACTAAGGAGCGCGAGAATATTTGTGTCAGGGCAAAACCTGCTTACGTTCACAAACTATACCGGATGGGATCCTGAAGTAAACAGTGATTACCGTTCAGGTAACCGCAACCAGGGTGGTGATTTTTATTCTGCTCCCCAAATTAAAACTATTTCTTTCGGTATTAACCTTGGACTTTAATTCTAAAACTGAAGTAATGAAAAAATTAATCATATTGTGCTGTGCAGCCGGGCTGTTATTTTCTTCCTGCAACAAGCAATTAGATCTGGAGCCCCGCCAAACTATATCAGATGAGGTTGTATTTACTAATGATGCTAATATTAAAAAAGCATTAACCGGAGCTTATGATGCATTGAGCTCAGGATATTTATTAGGCGGAGAATTTCTTTTATATAGTGAATTACAGGCTGCCGATGGAGAAATTTCCTGGGTTGGAACTTATAATCAACCCCGGGAAATATTTAATAAAACAATACTAACCAATAATAGTTATGTGAGAGATACCTGGACCGAGGCATACAGCACTATTAATATATGCAACAATATTATAGCCGCTATTGATAAGGTAAACGAGGATGACAGAGACAGGGTTATGGGTGAGGCTTTTTTTATAAGAGGTATTACCTATTTTAATCTTATAACTTTTTATGCTAAACCCTACAGCCACGGAAATACTACTGAGGCGGAAAGTGGAGTGCCTTTGGTATTGACACCCACAACAGGCATTAATGAAGAAAGTTATGTATCCAGGAATACTGTTGAAGAGGTATATGCTAAGATTATTGAAGATTTATCAACCGCTGAAAGTCTCCTGCCTGATGAAAATGATGTTTTCGCTACAAACATTGCAGCCGCAGGCTTTTTATCGCGTGTATATCTTCAGATGGAAAAATATCCTGAAGCGCTTACTGCAGTAAATACCGCTTTCGATGATGCTGATGGCTCAAAATCCCTGAATAGTAATTATGCCGATGCATTCAATAATGAATCGATGACAAAAGAAGACATATTTATTATTGCTGTTAACTCACAGGATGGAGCAAACGATATGCACTTGTTTTGGTCCACAGGTGCAGATGGAGCCAGAGATGGTGATGTAGAAATAAATCAGAAGCACCTTAATCTGTATGAAGCCGGTGATGAAAGATTAGACCTGTTTTATACAGGTGCAGGTGCTGTGCGCAGCGGAAAATGGAAACAGCGTTACAAAAACCTGTCTATTATGCGCCTGGCAGAGTTATATCTTACCCGCGCTGAATGTAATTTCAGGCTGGCAAGTTCTGAAGGCGCAACTGTGTTAAGCGACGTTTCTACGGTCCGCAGCAGAGTTGGTCTTACAACTATAGCCGGAGATATTGATCTGGGTTTTATTTTGAAAGAAAGAAAACTTGAACTCGCACATGAAGGGCAAGCGATACAGGACGCAAAAAGACTGAAGAAAACAGTAGATGCTTTTCCATTTAATGATAACAAGCTGGTTTTCCCAATTCCTCTGCGTGAAATGAATGCTAATCCGAATCTAAAACAAAATCCGGGTTACGGAGGATAAGCAATGATATAGAAAAAGATAAAGCACTTTCCAAAAAAGAAAGTGCTTTATCTTTTTATCCTTCTGTGCCGGGTTCTTCACAGCATGATAAAATAAAACGTTTATTTATTTTTTGCCATCATAACCAACCCTGGTAATAAGTTTATTGTTCATTTACCCTGACTGCAACACATGATCTGCGTCAAAAATATAATCTCATTGTCAATCATATGCTGATGAAGTAGCAAAGTTCGTAAACCCTGAAATCTGTATTGAACTTTTCAAACAGCTACGTCTTCATTTTTATATCTATCTAAAACTTCGGACATCCCAATTTCTTCCTGTTCGGATCGCTGGCCTTTCTTATATAAATAAGGGAAATTTCATTGCCACCCCTGCTGTTGGATGCTGTATTGAGTGAAGAATTATTTACATCATAACTATACCCCAGCCTTAAGCCTGCAAACTCAATTCCCACGTAAGGAATAAACGCATCTTTAAAACGATACCATAAACCTGTATAAAGCGCTGTTTCTGTATCCTCATCATCATTCAGCTTAAATGAAAGCGCTGCACCGGCAACCGTTTCTGTTGCCCCGGCCTGGCGCTGGTGAATAAAGCTGGCATGCAGCGTTGTAATTCTTCCTACAGGCACATAACCACCGCCATGCACGGTAAGACGTGGATTAAGAATATAATTGCCCCCGGTAAATGATTCTTTAGGACGGTTGATGTGATATGTAGAAACACCAAGATAAAAGTTATTGTAACCATCTGTGCTTCCTGAATATAACAACCCGGCATTTACATCAAAATAATTAAGATTGATATTGCTCGTATTATTTGCAAAATCTTCCTGAGTAGTACCGGTAAAACCATCAGCCTGCAGCATATCTTCAAATGTGGCCTTAGAAACATCCAGCCGCTTATTGGCATAAGTACCCTGGAATCCAACGGTAATGGTATGGTACCCGTTTTCATCTAATGCCTTATGATAGGCGGTTGATAAAGAAATAAAATTGTTGTTCAGTATCTTATTTCCGCTCTGGTCATTCAGTCCCATAATACCTACCCCCCATGTATCAAACTCAGGAATCCTTTTTTGTAATATACCAAAATCAACAGAAGCGGTTGCTGTAGTAAATGCGTTATTAATGGTAGGCCATTGGTTACGATAATTCCCGGCTGCACGAAAAGTGCCATCGAACTTACCCGTATATGCAGGGTTTAAAGTTAAGGGTGAAGCAAAGAACTGGGAAAAATGCGGATCCTGTGCAAACCCATGCACATAAGCAGTCAGCGCTACTACCAAAACAACGAGCTTTTTCATCCGGGTTTTATTGTTTTTCAAGTTACGAATTCTTTTTGTTAAGACTGCATCTTAGGCCCAAATGCAAGATCTCCTGCATCTCCCAGGCCTGGCACTATATAACCTTTTGCCGTCAGCTCATCATCAATAGCGCCACACCATATATTGACGCCCGGCTCTTCTCTTTTTACCAGCTCAATACCAATGGTGCAGGCAATAGCCGATACAATATGGATTTCCCTGGGGTTTCCCTCCGCTTTTAAAAACTGTATGGTTTTTACCAGCGAGGCCCCGGTTGCCAGCATCGGATCTGAAATGATCACTATTCTTTCATTAAGATCCGGGCAGGAAACATATTCAATATTTATTTCGAACGACCCATCGCGGTGGTGTTTCCGGTATGCCGAAATAAACGCGTTATCCGCTTTGTCAAAATAATTCAGCAAACCCTGGTGCAAAGGAACGCCTGCACGAAGTATGGTAGCCAGCACCGGTTGATGTTTCAGCATTTTACAAACCGAAACACCTAATGGTGTAGGTACATCCTTTTCTTCCCACTCCATATGCTTGCTCATTTCATATGCAATTACTTCTCCTATTCTTTCCAGGTTACGCCTGAAGCGCATCCTGTCAAGCTGGATTTCAGTATGCCTGAGCTCGGCAACCCAGTTGCTCATTAATGAATGCTCTGCGCTAAGATTGATGACCATGAAACAGCAGTTTGGTTTCTAATAGTTCAATGTAAATCAATAGTTTTACCCAACAAATCTAAACGCTGTTATCTATAATCTAAAATTTCTTTAATGATTTACAGAGCTATTGGCCTTATGAGCGGCAGTTCATTAGACGGACTGGATATTGCCTTCGTCCATTTGCATGAAAACGCAGGAAAATGGAGCTTTGATATAGTACACGCTGATTGTTATGCATATACCCGGGAGTGGAAAAACAAATTGCAATCTTCGATTAAGCTTAACGCGCTGGACTACTTATTATTAGATGCAGCGTATGGGCATTATACCGGCGCTTTGGTAAATGAATTTATTAACAAATATCAATTGCATTATAAGGTACAGTTAATTGCTTCGCATGGGCATACTACTTTTCATGTTCCCTCAAAAAAAATGACTGCACAATTGGGAAATGGGGCCGCAATAGCCGCGGAAACGGGAATTCCGGTTGTAAGCAACCTGCGTGCGCTTGATGTTGCCTTTGGTGGACAGGGTGCACCGATAGTACCGGTTGGTGATAAACTATTGTTTGCTGAATACAATTACTGTTTGAATATCGGGGGCATTGCTAATATTTCTTCAACACGGCATAGTGAATATATCTCGTTTGATATATGTCCGGCAAACAGGGTGTTGAATATGCTCGCAGAAAAAATTGGAAAAGAGTATGATAATAATGGTGATATAGCCCGCTCCGGCACAATCAAAACTGACCTGCTGCAAAAATTAAATGTGCTGGATTATTATGCACAGGCTTATCCAAAATCCTTAGCCAACAGTTTTGGCACGGATATCGTCTATCCTCTCCTGGAAAGTTCAGGATATACTACAGAAGATTTGCTGGCAACATATGTTGAACATATTGTGGTACAGATAAAAGATGCTGTTGAGAAAATATCAGATGGCGGGTCTGCCGAAAAAAAATTACTTGCCACCGGCGGCGGTGCATTGAATACTTTTCTGATGGAAAGATTACAAAGCAGTTTGTCTGCGGTGAATATTACTGTAACAGTGCCTGAGCAAAATGTAGTTTTATATAAAGAAGCATTAGTAATGGCATTAATTGGTGTTTTAAGGTGGAGAGAAGAAAATAATGTTATGGCTTCAGTAACAGGTGCTGCACGAAATTCTGTTAATGGTGCTGTATGGATGGGCGCCGAGGCGTAATAAGATAAAACTGATTGTGCCATATTTATTTTGATTAACCCCTTCGTTTTTTATTATTAAACTTGTGGTAACTTTCCTGTAAATGGCAAAACATATTATTAATTCATAACTTAATAAATGGCCGGCAAAAGTTTATCCTACAAAAAAAAAATAATCAAGCAGCTCTATTTTTCAAACCTGCTTTCCTGTGCAGAACTGAGTATTAAAATAGAAAAAAGCCTTTCGCTTACAACCAAAATGCTGAATGAGCTGATAAGTGAAGGCATTGTAGTAGAAACTGGCTATGCGCCATCCAGTGGAGGCAGGCGCCCGTTGATGTATACCCTTAAAACAGATATATTTTATACTGTAGCCATTGCAATGGACCAGTTTTTTACCCGCATAGCCATTATGGATATGCGCAATAATTACATCAACAAGGTTGAAAAATTTGAATTGCGGCTGGCAGATAACCCGGATGCTTTACATGTTTTAACAAACCGCATTGAAGAAGTGATTACGCAGTCAGGCATCAGCAAAAATAAAATTGCAGGCATAGGTATCGGAATGCCCGGTTTTGTTAATGTGCAGGAAGGTGCTAACTACACCTTTTTACAAACAAGCGGAGAAAGTATTACTGAACATATTTTTAAAAAGACAGGCGTACCTGCGTTTATTGAAAATGACTCGAGCATAGTAGCATTGGCAGAACTGAGATTTGGTGCAGCGCGCAACCGCAAAAACGCGATGGTAATAAATATTGGCTGGGGGGTTGGACTTGGTATGATAATGGACGGTGAATTATTCAGAGGTGAAAATGGCTTTGCAGGTGAATTCAGTCACATCCCGCTATTTAACAATGGCAAGTTATGCAGTTGCGGTAAAAGCGGATGCCTTGAAACAGAAACCTCTCTTTTTGTAATTGTTGAGAAAGCAAAAGCCGGTATACAGGCCGGCCGGGTTACTGCATTGAAGCAATTGATCTCCGGTAAAGAAGAGCATCTTGAAAGGGACGCAGAAGCTATTATTAATTCTGCCGGTAAGGGTGACCGCTTTGCTATTGAGTTATTATCAGAAGCAGGGTATAATATAGGCAGGGGTATTGCCATATTGATACATTTACTTAATCCCGGTATTGTGGTATTAAGTGGAAGAGGAGCCCTGGCAGGAAAGATATGGCAGGCACCTATTCAGCAGGCATTAAATGAACACTGCATTCCACGTTTGTCGGTTAATACCGAGATAGCACTCTCCGCATTGGGATATGAGGCAGAACTTATAGGCAGCGCCGCGCTTGTTATGGAAAAATATGGAGAAGTTATAAAAAAGCCCGCTAAAAAAGATAACGTAAAATCGCGAACCATTAGTTTTAAAGGCATTTCCTGATATCCGCTCTACAATCCACCGGATTGATTTATTTTAGCGCCTCATGTTATTTAAAGATATTATAGCACAGGATGAGGTAAAGGACCACCTGGTACAGTTGGTTGATCAAAACCGGCTTAGTCACGCATTATTATTATTAGGCAAAGAAGGTTCAGGTGCATTGCCGCTGGCTATTGCATTTGCCAACTATGTAAGCTTATTCTCCCCTGAAAATAATTCCGAAAATAACGCTCCTTCCTTGTTTGGCGAAGCGCCTTTGCCTGCAAATGCCAAGGAGCAGCATTCAAGCTGGAGAGAGGCTGATGCATGGATACAAAAGCAAACCGCGTATTCCAAGGTTGCAGGAATGGTTCATCCTGATATACATTTTTCCTATCCTGTTATTCCAAGGAAACCCGGTGATAAGCCCGTCAGCACAGACTATATATCAGAATGGAGAGAATTTGTGAAGCTTTATCCTTATGGAAATGCCTATGATTGGCTGCAGTTTATAGGTGCTGAAAATAAGCAGGGCAATATTACGGCTTATGAATGTACAGATATTATCAGGAAACTCAACTTAAAGAGCTTTGAAAGCAACTTTAAAATACTGTTGATGTGGCTTCCTGAATATTTAGGTAACGAAGGGAATAAATTGCTTAAGCTTATAGAAGAGCCGCCGCCTAATACCTTGTTTTTACTGGTGGCAGAAAACGAAAGCCTTATTTTACCTACTATATTATCCCGCACGCAACTGGTTAAAATACCTGCCCTGCAGTCGTCAGAAATCCAGGAAGCATTACAGGAGCGGGCATCAGTATCGCCGGAACAGGCAAGGCAGATATCGCTGGTAAGCGAAGGTAATTACCGCGAAGCTTTACAACTGGTGCAACATACCGGCGAAGACTGGCAAAGCATGTTGAGGGAATGGCTAAACGCTATTGTAAAAACCGGCCCGGTAGCGCAGGTAAAATGGATTGAAGAGATCAGCAGGCAGGGAAGAGAAAAACAAAAACAATTTTTAAGATATTTTAATCATTTGCTGGAGCTGAGCATACGCCTGCAGGTTATGCCGCAACTGGGTAGTCAATTGCCTGGCGCGGAAAAAGATTTTGCAGAAAGACTGAACAAAATAGCTTCCTTATCCCAGCATCAATTGATTATTGAAGAACTTGATAAAGCAGTGTATTATATAGAGCGGAATGCACATGCTAAAATGCTTTTTCATGCGCTTACTATAAAACTATATCATATCATCAGCTTAAAAGAAGCAGTGGAAATAAAGTAGTGGTAAGCCAAATAAATCATGTCTTTATACTTTCATGAGAAGTGAAACGAACGAACGCATTTCAAGTTTTTTGAATTGAACCCTATCCTCCTGCCTTTCTTAGCCGGAACCCGATCATTTCCCTGTCTTCCCATTTCTTTTCGCTTTCTTTCTGTTCAGTGAAGCCTTCCATTGCAGTAAGTATCTGCGCCAGTTGTTCATTATGAAGATTCACAAGATTTTTTAATGCTTTAACCTGATCTGACAGGTTTGTATAATCCAAAGTAAGCCTGCGTACTTCCACAAATGCTCTCATAATAGCAATATTCATATGAATGGCTTTATCAGAGTGCAACACACTGCTGAGCATGGCAATGCCCTGCTCGGTAAAAGCAAATGGCAAATACCTGTTGCCCCCACGCTGGTTTGAGGTGCTTAATCTGCACCTCAAATTTTCAAATTCTTCCTTCGTGAGCTCAAACATGAAATCAGCCGGGAACCTTTTAGCATTCTGTCTAACCGCACGTTTCAGATATTTGGTTTCAATTTCATATAGCATAGCAAGGTCAAGGTCCAGCATTGCCTTTTGCCCGCGGATATCATATATCCTGTTGTGAATAATTTGTAATTGTTGCATAGCACTCCGTTTTCCGGCTCATCAAAGCCATCCACTAAAGTACAATTTATTCTTAGTTTAAAACTAAAAAATTTAGCAATTCTGAAAAAAACTATCTCTTTAACTTTTTTTATAAGTGATAGTTTCTATATGTTTTTAAGGGGAAAATCTTTATTTTATTTCCATTGAAAAGCATTGGCGGATCCGTCTGAGTCCTGTTCATTAATCTCATCATTATTGTCACACATGCTTATCGTGCCCTGCTCTACATATAACGCTAATTTTTCTAAAGATTGCTGTGTACCTGTTTCATTGTCTTCAGGTCTGATGCCAACAGGAATATGCTCAAAATAAAAACGGACTTCAGTGCCCCCGGCTTTAGATACAAAGTATATTTTCAGGATCATGTCTCCTTTAAATTGAGGATGGTCAGAATCAAAACGTACTGACATTACTATTTCTTCCGCAGGTTTAAGCGTGATCAGCTTTGTTATAAATCGATCTTCAATATTCGTGGTTTTTCCCTCATGGTTGATGTGACCATGATAAAAAAGCGACATTTGATAACCTCCCCCTTCGCGCCAGTCGAATTGATGAATTTTTCCCGTCATATTATCCGGCACCAGCCAGCTTTCGAGTGCTTTTGCATTACAAAATGCGCGGTAAATAACATCTGCATTTGCCCGGATAAATTTTATATTTTGTGATGTTTGTACCAGGTTTTTATTTTTAAAATTAGTAAATCTGATACTTCAAACTTCATACCGGTGATTAATAAAATATTACCAGGTAAACAGCGTGACCGCAGGGTATTATTTATTGTTATAAATCTCAAGTGTTTTGCCTGATATAATACAGGCGGCTAAAATAAAAACGCCCCACCACTCTGGTGAAGCGTAGTTTTTACATAGGCGAATTTCCCTTGTCCCGTATCAGTTTATTGCCTGGGCAAAATCTTATAGTGTACTTCTTTTTACTTTAAAAAAACCTTCAATTTTTACCGGTGTCCAGGTAATGCCTGTGCCGGTGATGGTTCGCTTGCCGGCTTTTTCCATATAAAAGCTGCCCATCACATATCGCCCTGCTATGGTTGAATACTTACTGAATACAATACCACCCGGGCTGGGCACTACTTTATTTCCTGCTATCATATAGTGCTGGTAAGCTGTGTTGCCCGGTGGCGCATACAAAAACCACGGAAATTTTTCACCCCATGCAATATTCGTTCCGGCAGAAGGATAGCCTGTCCACTTTAAGCTCACAGCGGCATCAACCTGCCCATTATTACCCGAAGAAACAGCGCCATCTATATTATCAATATCCTGCGCTAAAACAGCACCTAAGGGTACCGGGCATTGCAGCCATGGCCCGTTGTCAATTCTGAAGCTGATGCCTTCCGGGCCGATATAAATATTAGAGACAAGCATATACTGTGTTGCTCCCGGGCCATTGAGCACAACAGAAACGGCAACAGGATTTTTTGCAGGCATGGTTGACGGAGCTGTATATATTGCTGTGCTGCCCGAAGGGTTAATTAAACCGCCGCCACCAACTTTCCATTCACGTATATACTTAGCAGTTATGTTTTTCCCGGAAGCTATTGGTTTGGGTGTATCACCGGGCAGTGGCAATAAATCATCGTCTGATAAATAATTCACAACATGCATATCAAGCGATTCATTAAAGTTTACAGAGCCGGAGCCTGGAAATAATTCCAGCGATTTAAAAAGACTCCAGTCACTGAAATGTGTAGTGCTGAACGACAATGTGCCAGCTGCTGTATCCATAACTCCTGCGCTGCCCTGCCATACACCCTTGTCATCCTGGTAAGCAATCCCGATTGCTTCAGGTATGGTTCCCTCAAGATCAGAGGTGTTATATACAAACGAAATGCTGACCGGTTTGGAAAAATGATTGCCATGTGGCAGCAGGCGGAAAGCCTGACCAAAACCCGCAATATTGGTATTGCTGACTGGTTGAATGCTGAATGTTTTGCTTTCTCCTACCGCGCCTGCAGGCACGGTTATTTTTAATTTCCCGTCTGCCGATTGCAGGGTGCCGCCTTCAACGCCAATTATTGCTGTTGTTGCAGCACCCTGTTCAACACCTACAGGTGTTACGGCTCCTTCTGTCTGTGGTATTGTAACAGGGGGCGTATCAAAGATTGATTTTTTGCATGATGTTGCAGCGATTGTATATAATAGTATTGCCGTCACCATTCTTACGATGATAAAAAAAGTATGCCTGTTCATTATTATGAAGTTTAATGCGCCGCAAAATTGAATGAATGCGATGCTGCTTCAAACCCCAATGTGTATGAACCGGGTTAATGAACGAATGGAATGTAAATAACACTGCCGGTATATATGTACCGGCAGTAAAGTAAAGTTGTAATATTTGTGATGCTATTTTGAATGTATGGCAAGAATAGGCAACTGGCTGTTGTATGCAAGCTTCTTTGTATAGCTCTCCGTAAATAGTTTTTTGAAGAATGAATGTTTACGTGGCACGGTAATGATCATATCCGGCTTATATTCCTTAACAAATTTATCAATGGCGTCAATAAAATCAGGATCGGTTATATGGAAAAAAGCCGGGTTGAAGTGCTCAAGCATTTTTTGCAAAGCATCTTTTTCTTTTTTTATACTGTCCGGCATCTCTCCTACTTCAAAAGCTACATGCGCTACACTCAGCTCAGGCTTTAGATCGCTGAGCACAGATTGCAGTTCTTTTACCGGCGTTGTAGATGCAACATCTTTTAAATCGGTAGTAAGTACTGCCTTATTTATTTTTTTATAGGTTGCATCAGCAGGCACAATCAATACAGGGCAGATATCTTCGCTGATAACACTAAGGGTATTACTGCCAATAATAATTTGCTCAAGGCGGGATGTACCTGTTATACCCATTACTATAAGTTCAATACCCAGGTGCTCAACATATTTTACTAATGTTGAAGAAAGTCTTCCTGGCTCTATGGCTATATCAATGTTTACATTTCCGGCATCACCTAATTCTGCTTTAAGATTGTTCAGTGCGCCTGAAGCAATTACTTTTCTTGCATCAGCATCTACAAGTAAAGGTGTTCCGTCTGAGCCTGCGGTCATCACTTCATACGTATAATATAAAGTGAGCGATGATCCGGGTATATCTTTTGCTAACGCCAACGCATACCTGGCAGCGTTTTTAGATGGTTCTGAAAAGTCTACTGCCGCAAGAATTTTTTTCATGAAATCAGATTTAAAATGAAAAATTAATGAATAGGGAAGATACAACAGTTTGTGCTTCCGTTATGGCTATTTCACATCAATTAATCATCATAACTGTTAAAGTAATCCCAGGAAATGTTTTATTCTTTTTATCGTTTCCTCTTTTCCAAGCAGTGCGGCAATATCAAATACATGCGGCCCGAATTTTCCGCCTACAAGCATAATGCGCAGCGGCAACAATACTTCTCCGGGCTTTACCTGGTTAGCAGCAGCCATCTCCTTAAAATTATGCTCCAGCTCAGCAGCATTCCAGATGGTACTTAATTCAAAATTCCGGATCACTTCTGCAAAGAAAAGCGCTTTAGCTTCATTCCATTTTGGTTTAACGGCATCAACATCAAACTTTTCCGGCGTTGTAAAAAAGAACGAACCCTGTTCAACAAAATCAGTAAGTAAGTGGCATCTTTCTTTTACAAGATCAATAACCTTAATCAAAAGTTTTTCATCTGCAATGTTGATGGACTTTGCTTCAAAAAAAGGTTTTACCTGTTGTGCCAGGTCGGCGGCAGGTAATAGTTTTATCCATTCATGGTTAAACCACTTTGCTTTTTCATAATCAAATTTCGCTCCGCCGCTATGCACTCTTTCCATGGAGAATTTTTCAATCAATGCTTCTTTGGTAAATATCTCCTGCACCGACCCATCATTCCAGCCCAGCAACGCAAGCATATTGATAAATGCTTCCGGTAAAAATCCTTTTTCTTTAAATCCTTCCGTCAATTCATTTGTTTTAGGATCAAGCCAGTTCATCGCAAAAACCGGGAAACCATATTTTGCTCCGTCTCTTTTGCTCAGCTTTCCATTTGGCCCGAGTATCAAAGGCAGGTGCGCCCATTCAGGCATATTATCAGGCCCGAATAAATATTTCCAGAGTAATACATGCACCGGTGCACTGGGCAGCCATTCTTCACCACGAAAAGCATGGGTGATTTTCATAAGATAGTCATCAACTACTACGGCAAGGTGATAAGTAGGCATGCCATCTGCCTTCAGCAACACCTTGTCATCCACTACAGCAGTATCAAAGCTTACCTCGCCTCTGATCATATCAGTAAACGATACGGTTTCATTCGCTGGCATTTTAATGCGGATTACATGACGCGTACCTGCATCAAGCAGTTGTTGTACTTCTGCAGCAGTAAGCGTTAGCGAGTTCCTCATTTTATTTCTTATGTTATGATCGTATTGCGGAGAAGGATTAACCGCTGTTTTGAAATCATTGCGCATTTTCTCCAGCTCTTCAGGAGTATCAAAAGCATAATACGCGTAGCCGTCTTTTATTAATTGTTCAGCATAAGTTTTATACAGGCTTTTTCTTTCGCTTTGGCGATACGGACCATATTGCCCGCCTTGTATAGCACTTTCATCAGGCTCAAGCCCGGTCCATTGTAAACAATTAAAAATATATTCCTCTGCGCCAGACACATACCTGTTCTGGTCAGTATCTTCTATACGAAGTATAAAATCCCCTTTATGTTGTTTGGCAAAAAGATAATTGTATAATACCGTTCTGACACCGCCCAGGTGCAAACCGCCTGTTGGACTGGGCGCAAATCTTACACGTACTTTTTTTGATGACATGGTTAAATATAAATTGAACGCGAAAGTACAAAAAGCATGATGATCTGATATTATTAGGGAACACTATTAGTTCTTATAATTAACCATTAAGACATTAAGAAAATTAAGTAAAAAGCCTTAATGACCCTTAACTTCTTAATCGTTTTCAAAACATATATTGTTTTTTACGAACTAAATATGGCTTCTGTCAATAAATCACTAATGCTATACCTTTATACGCGGTTTAAAAAATCAAAAACAGCATATGTTCTATTTTGCAAAAACGCCCTGGCTTTTAAAAAAAATGTATCCCGCTGCAATTTGGGGTATGCCTGACCGTGAGAAAGTTATTTATCTCACTTTTGATGATGGACCTCACCCGGAAATAACCCCGTTTGTATTGAATGAGCTTAAAAAATTTAACGCGAAAGCTACTTTTTTCTGCATAGGTAATAATGTGGTAAAATATCGCGGCATATATACAAACATCATAGACGACGGGCATAGAATAGGCAATCACACCTACAATCATTTGAATGGCTGGAAAACAGACGATAAAAAATATTTTACAGATATAGCAGAGGCAAGAAAGTATATTGACGCTGATCTTTTCAGACCGCCATACGGCAGAATATCAAAACTGCAGTTGAAATATCTTACTGAATCGTTTAACATGAAAGTAATTATGTGGTCGGTACTGAGCGGAGATTTCGACCAGAAGATCACACCGGAAGCATGCCTGAAAAACGTTGTGCTTTCAACAAAAAGCGGAAGCATTATTGTTTTTCATGACAGCGAAAAAGCATTTAAAAATATGCAATATGCTTTGCCAAGAACCCTGGAATATTTTGAAAAGCAGGGTTACAGGTTTGATAAAATTAATTTATAAGAAGCTTATAATTAGGCAATAAATAAATCTGAAAAAAAGCTATTTAAAAAAGTTGGGCCGGGGTAGAAACCCTGGCCCGTTTTTAATCCGTACCCTATGAAAACTGTGGCTAAATTACACAGTTTTTTTGTTATTGCAATTTTTTTTACGCTTAAAATGAAGCTACACAATGAGTTGTATAGTATTTTTACGGAAAAAACACTTAGTAAAACTGGGGAAAGTACGCTTGAAAAATTAGTCTTTTTTGCGTTGGAGAATGAAACCGAATGTGGTTCCTACGTCGGGTTTACTACGTACATGCATCCTTTGCCCGTGAGCCTCAATGATATGCTTACAGATAGCCAGCCCCAAACCGCTGCCGCCCTCCTTCCTGCTCCTTGCAGCATCTGTTCTGTAAAATCTTTCTGAAATCCTGGGTATATGTTCTTCGGCTATACCAATACCATCATCGCTGATCTCTACCAGCACATGCTTTTCATCGGTTAAATAAGCACTGGCGGTTACATTACCGTTTATTTTGCCATATTTTATGGCATTATCTGTAAGATTTATGATTACCTGCCTGATCTTTTCCTTATCAGCAAAAACAGTGATGGGAAATTCGCATCCCTTTTTGATATTCAGCTTTATTCCTTTTTTAGAGGCAAGTAAGGATAAAGAGTCAAATACTTCGCGTATAAGTTCCTGTATAATGAAATTCTGTTTATATAAAACCTGTTCACCGCTTTCAAGCCTTGTTATTTCATCAAGGTCATTCAGCAGGTTAACCAATCGCGTTATGTTTTTTGATGTGTTGTTGAGGAATTTTGTACTGAGTTCCTGGTTTTCCATTGCGCCACCGAGTAAGGTATCTACATATCCCTGTATAGCGAAAATGGGCGTTTTTAATTCGTGCGAAAGGTTTTGAAGGAACTCTTTTCTAAAGGCTTCATTGGCCTGCAATATTTCAATCTCTTTCTTTTTTTGTTCTGCCCAAAATTCAACATCCTGTCTAACTTCGTCTATGCTTTTCTGTGGTAATATGTTCTTGTAATAAAACTCTTCCCGCTTGCTTGCCTTTGTTTGGTAAATAAACTTGTAGATCAATTTTATTTTCCGGTAAATAAACCGCTGAAGGGTAAATAAAATAAGCGCATAGCTTCCCGCCAATACAAGCAGAAATGCAATCAGCGCCACCCACCATTTAGGATCGAAAAAATATATCCCCAGAGCAACAGGTATTGCAATCATTAATGCCGTGTAGCCGGCTAACTGGCGGGGTGAAAAATTTTTAGTATTAAACATTTCGTTTACCTCATATTCAGACTACCATTTTATAGCCTACACCCTTTACGGTGGTAATGCAATCTATGCCAAGTTTTTGACGAATCTTACGAATATGCACATCAATGGTTCTGTCGCCAACAATTACTTCGGTTCCCCATATCTGGCTTAAGATTTCATTTCTTAAAAATACCCTGCCCGGCTTGGTAGCCAGCAGGTGCAATAATTCAAATTCTTTTTTTGCCAGTACTATGTCCTGCCCGTTTATCGTAACCACAAATTTAACCGGGTCAATAATGATATTGCCTGTTTGTATGGTTTTATCATCCGGCTTTTGTATCCTGCGAAATAAGGCGTTAACCTTGGAAACCAGTATTTTGGGACTTACAGGTTTACTGATAAAATCATCCGCACCATATTCCAGTCCTTTAATATGAGAAGTCTCATCACTTAAAGCTGTTAAAAAAATGATCAGTGTGTCCTGGTAAACTGGCTGGGTTCTCAATAATTTGCAAACCTCCATGCCATTTTTATTAGGCATCATCACATCCAGCATTATCAGGTCTGGTTTATACAACCTGGCTTTTTGGATAGCATCCTCTCCGTCTTTGGCGGTTATGGTTTCATAACCTTCCCTGGTAAGATTGTAACTTAATATCTCCAGTATATCCGGTTCATCATCAGCTATCAGTATTTTTTTGCCTTTCGGTTCCATCTTAACAATATGTTTACGCAAAAATAACCTTGCCCCGGCTCACCGCCCAAAAACACTGGATTATGAAATTGTTATCCATTGCGGGAAATTTGGCACTAAATTCACACTATATACGTTAATGTGTAGGTTTTTAACTCATTCTAAATAAGTTATATACCACTGCACCTGTTAACCATAAAGCTATTATCCTAATTTTGCATGATAGTGCGCAACATGTATAAACTTTATCTGGCTGTTATATTAATGTTCTTTTCCGTACTTACCACAAGAGGTAATGAAGCGGATACAACTAAAAAAAAGGTTGACATTGCCCGTATACGCTATCATGAAAATATTGAGAAACAGCAAAAGCAGGCGCTAAGTTATAATGGCGGAGACGGGAAGGTGCTGAATGTATCTAAAAACAAAGACATTAATGCTTTTGTAACAGAGGCTATTATTAACGAAGTAGATATACTGAAAGATACCATTGAATCAGCAGGCTATCTCGATCATCGTCTTAAAGTAAAATACCTAAGCGGGCTTGAAAATTTAGTTAAAGGATTTTACAACGGCTGGCGTAATAAAAGCTTTAACCCGGCAATGGGTTCAATCCTGGTTAAAAATTACAAAGCGCTGATGCAGGCTGATACAAAAAAACAGGATATTTCACCTATAGTAGAGAAGGCTTCTTACGAGGTTGGAAATATAAATATCAACGGAGAAGGCACCGCTTTGTATGAAAATATCGGTTATGCAGAAGCCCGCAATATTCTTTTCAGAAAATTCTGCCAGAAAAATCCTGATAAGGTATTGCCCATGCTTGAGCAATATTTTAGTGTACCCTTTGCCGATAGCCTGGTAGCTGCCGCGGCGCATCGCAATCCCAACCAGTTATATGACTATGCCGCTGCAACCCGCACAAATGTGGGAAGATTGATCAGGAGAAATAACGACTCTCTTGTAAAAGCGATCGTAGCAATTGCTTCCAGCAAAAGCGGGCAACAGTATTATCCTTTTATTGATGAAATTGTACACGAAAGATTAACCCTGCAGGATATTTATGACGTGATGGGCGATAATGTGCAATACTACCGCCTGCTGGTAAAAACACAAACCGCCTATAACGACAGGCTGATCAAAAAAGATACGCCTGTTGCTTATGATAAGCTGCTGACAAAATTAAAAGACAGGGCGGAGAATGTATTTATTGAACAGATCAATGCATTGCATGATTCTCCTGATAATATCCGTTTTAAAATACTAGATCCTTTAACACCGCAGGAGCTATATTACCTTATAGTGCTGGGTGAAGATGTTATTTATACTTCAAGCTATAAGGGTGTATATAACAGGATGATGCAAAGACTCAGCACACCTGCCGGCGATAGTTTGCTGATGAGCGTGCGCTTTGACAAATTCAAAAAATTCATCAAGCTTGCCGCGGGGTATAATAAGCTGGATGAATTTTTAGCAACCATGCCTGATAGTAGTTCACAAAGATTAATGATGGCATTTGTAAGAGGGCTTGAAAAAACCGGAACCCTGGAAGACGCGGTGGATGTGGCGGATTCTTATGGAAGCATAAGTAATCCACTGGTAAGAAGATTGATTGACCAGGAAATAGAAAAGAATTTACTGGAAGGAAAGCAAAAGCAGGAAAGAAGAACTATCGTAATATATGATATACTTCAAACCATTTTCCAGTCATCGCAGGACAGCAGTATAGATATTTCGGCAAAGCTGAATATACCGCCTGTATATAAAGTGGATTATAAAGACCTGGTGGATGATAGCGGACGTGTTGTGCAACAGGTTTTCTTTTATGGTGATAAAGATGGTAAAGAATCATACGCCAATTTTATGAGCATGTTTACCAATGCCGGTGAATGGAAGGTGAAGAAAAACGCGGAATGGACAGAAATAAGATCCGCGAAAGGCAAACCTGTGTATATCTATGCCAATCTTCCGCTTGATTACGAATCAGGCCTGGATTCGATAGCGCAATCTAAAATGGCAGCCTATATGGAAAAGCACAACCTGAAGCCAAGCATTACCATTCACCGCGGACATAGCTATTGGGTAGGCTCAACCATACGCAACCTGGCGCCTTCGTCCAAAATCGTTATTCTCGGCTCATGCGGCGGTTTCCATAACCTGGATGATGTATTAAGAACATGCCCTGATGCACATATCATTTCCTCAAAAGAAGTGGGCACACGTATAATTAATGAACCTATCCTGAAAGCTATTAATGATGATATTAAAGTGGGCAAAAATGTAGAATGGCTCACAATATGGAAAGAACTTTCTGCAAGGTTTACAACAGGCGATGCAAAAGAAAGATTCGATAACTATATACCACCGCACAAAAACTTAGGCGCACTGTTTATTAAAGCATATACAAGGCAGATGGGGAGTATGGAATAGAGAGTTCTGCTATCAGGCATCAGCAGTCGGCTATTAGTTATTAGCTATCTATCAGCGTTAAACCTTATAGGTTCATTCATTATTCTCAAATTTTGAACAGCATACTATCTCCCGCAGGTATTAAAAGCAATAACAGCAATGCCAATAAGCAATATAGATAGAAAGAGAATGATTTTTTTTCTGATCTGGAATTTGAATTGAGGGTCATTCATGGAATGGTTTTTATATCCCGCCCAAAAGGCACTGCAGGTTGTAAACGGTTGAGCCAAACGGTATCTCCTTCAAACTTTATATCAATTTGAGTTTGATTGCCAAGGGATTGATATATAACAACCTCGTTCATATTATCATAATTGCTATTTTATCAAATAAAGTCAGGCTGATTATTATTTGATTGCATCTTTAAAACGTACAAAATATCAAATAGGCATCAATACCCTCTCCAAACTCATTTCCCTTCCAGCAAATTTTTCTCCACCTTTCCGTTTTTTATGATCACCAGAAATTTGTTTGCGGGATCAGCGATCAATGAAAGGTCCTGAAGGGGGTTACCATCTACCAATATCAGATCTGCAAGCGCACCTTTTTCTACCACACCCAGTTTGCCGGGGTATGGGCTTCTTAAGCCAGACAGCTGTAAAAGTTGTGCATTGTCGTGGGTAACCATTTTTAATATTTCTGCATTGGTAAACCATTTTTGCAGGCGCAGTATATAGGCATTTTGCTGCTCGTTTAATTCGGGCTCAAAAAGAAAATCGGTACCCCATGCCAGCTTTATTTTATATTTTTTTGCCAGCGGCCAAATCTTTGCCTGTCCTTCTATAACGGGTTTGCGCTTTGCCCTTCTCTGCGGATCCATATCAGGTGTATCTTCAACAAGGTTCTGAAGGCTGAGCCAGATTTTTTTTTCAGCTATCAGCTTCAGTGTCGGCTCATCCAGCAGTTGCCCATGCTCAATGCATTTTACACCTGCAGCAATTGCGCGTTGTACTGCCCGCGGTGTATAGGCATGTACGGTTACATAAGTGCCCCAGTCTTCTGCAGCTTCTACGGCGGCTTTCATTTCATCTAAGGTATACTGGGTAACGTCTATAGGGTCGTACGCAGAAGATGTGCCGCCGCCGGCCATCAGTTTTATCTGGCTGGCGCCAAAACGCAGGTTTTCCCGCACGGCTGTCAGCACTTCATCACGTCCATCAGCTATAAATGTGGCGCCATATTTTTCAGCCCTGGATGGTTCTCCAAAAAAGCGACGGGATCTTTCAGCAGGTGTTCTGAAATCGCCGTGACCGGCAGTCTGACTAATCGTAGCGCCTGATGGCCATATTCTTGGCCCGGATAGCTTTCCGCCATCAATAGCGGCTTTAAGCGGAAATATTGGCCCGCCCGCATCACGCACACTTGTAAAACCCCGCAACAGCGTTTTATGCGCTGATGCGCCTGCTTTTTCGAGAATAAAGCTTTCTGATAAATCCGGCAACATCATATCCTGCATGGTAAGTGCGCCAAAAACCATATGCACATGCACATCAATCAATCCCGGTATCAGCGTTCTGCCTCCTCCGTTAATTTTAGTTACCTCCGCTTCAACAGCAACAGGAGCGGCACTAATGGTTTGAATAATATTGCCGGAAATTAAAACATTCACAGGTGTGGAAACGGCCTGGGATCTTCCATTGAACACCCGAACGTTCTCCAATAAAATTTTTTGCTCCTGCTGAGCCCGGGCCGGGCAAAGGAATGATCCTACCGATAAAAAAAAGAATAACAATAATACCCGCATAAGCTATATATTTTATTTATGAAAGGAACAGGGTATGGATCATTTTTATAACGCCTCCAACAAACGAAAGAATTACCCCGGCAAGAAAGCAGTTCAATGTTTTCCTGTAAAACCTGCGGGCGTTTGCCCTGTCGTAATCATTGTTGAGTATACGGTATAAAGAAACTATTAAGAACGTTATTCCTGAAAGGGTAAATAAAATAATAAGCAGGGCGATCAGATCATTTTTACTTTCTCTTTTAACCAGTTCCGTGGCAAAGTTTAAAACAAACCCGAGTATTATACCTGCGGCAGTAACAAGCGGTTGCCTGAAATTAAAAAGCTGATCTTTTTCCATTGTATAACCTTGCTTTGAGTTGTGATGTTTTTTAAGGTTATATAGCATCTTTCAAGAGTACATTTCAGGTTTTCGCATGTACGGCAATCTTATGCAGATGCCTCGTGCCCCGGCATGACAAACCAAAGTACTATTTTCAGCTTTAGTGTTATTGGTGAACATTAGCACAATTGTTCAACATACATTCTTCCGCCTGTCATGCCGGGGCACGAGGCATCTGCCGTAGCAGTAGTACCTGCATACGAAAATTTGAAGTTACCATCTTTCAAGCGATAATGAAAAGTACTGTATTTTACCGGTTTTATAAGCTCATAACAGAAAGATTAATGCTCAATTCAAAAAAGGATTATTCCGTTTTTCAAAACCAATGGTTGTTGGGTCGCCATGCCCTGAATATACTTTTACATCATCCGGCAACACAAATAATTTTTGCCTGATGCTGTTCAACAGGGTCTGGTGGTCTCCGCCCGGGAGGTCTGTTCTGCCGATGCTCATCCTGAATAATACATCTCCGCCAATAACAAACCCCTGTTTTTTGCAATAAAATACAATGCTGCCAGGGGAGTGCCCGGGTGTAAAAAAAACTTCCAGTTCATCATCTGCCAACCGAACTATATCATTTTCCCGTAGATATATTACGTCACCTGCGTAATTGTCAAAAGGTAAGTTCCATCTTAATCCGGCAATAGCGGCATTATCAAGCACTATCTTTTCTTTTTCGTGGAGGTGGGGTTTTAATCCGTACTTTTCCGCTATCTGCTTATTGCCGAAAACATGATCAAGGTGGCAGTGTGTATTCAGCAACAACCTGGGAGTTAAACCGTTATTGTCTATAAAAGAAGTCAATTCATCCAGTTCAAAGTCGTAATAGCAGCCTGGATCTATAATGATGCATTCCTTATGTTCATTATACAAAATATATGTATTCTCCTGCAGGGGGCTAAATATGAAAACTTTAACAGCTAACATCCTGATTATTTGTACTTTTAAAACGCTAATTTTATTATAAGAATGCACGAATTTATGGGAATCTCACAGAACAGGCTTCGCTCTTATATCGGATCGTTTATTATTGCAGGCAGTATATTTTTTGCGGGGATAGATGTTAATGCACAGGTTAATGCGGTAGAGTTCGGCAAAAACAGGGTTCAGTACAAAAAGTTCAAGTGGCGCTATTACCAAACGCGCAATTTTAATGTATACTTTAGCCAGAATGGTTTGGCGCTCGGAAAATATACTGCCCAGTTAGCTGAAAAAGAATTACCGCAACTGGAAGATTTTGTTGAATACGGTTCGCAGCGGAGAATCAATATTGTTGTGTATAACAATTTCAACGATTTGCAGCAATCCAATATCGGGCTGGGTATCGACTGGCAAAACACCGGTGGTGTTACCAAGTTCGTTAATAATAAAATGATTGTTTACTTTGATGGCAATCATGAAAACCTGAGAAAGCAAATAAGGCAGGGCGTAACAAGAACACTGGTAGAAAATTTATTGTTTGGAGATGATCTTGGTGAATTTGCCAGTAACCAGGCATTGCTCGACTTACCTAAATGGCTAACCGACGGCTATGTGATGTATGCCGCGGAAAACTGGAGCCCGGAGCTGGATGACAAATTAAAATCAGCATTGCTTTCAGGAGATTATAAATCTTTTTATCAATTTGCTTTTGACAAGCCGGAACTGGCCGGTCATGCTTTCTGGAGGTATATAGCGGATAATTACCGGAAGGATAATGTTACTTATTTTCTCTACCTCGCAAGAATATATAAAAGCCTGAATGCCGCAAGCATGAAAGTGACCAAAAAGAAATTTAAAGAGGTGCTTGCAGAATTCATGGATAAAGAATCGGAGAAATATTACCAGGATATCCGTGGCAGAAGAAATACACCTAAAGGAAATATAGTTGCACTTGAAGAAACGGATAAAAATCTCGACTACTACCGCTTTCAGCTTAACCCTAATGCAAAAAACAATACATATGCGGTGGTAAGGTTTAAAAAAGGTATCTACAGGATAGAGCTTGAAGATTTTGGATACAAAAGAAAAATATTGCTCAAATCAGGAGTGCTCGATAATCAGAATGAAATTAATCCTACATACCCGCAAATGGCATGGGATCCCAAAGGCACAAGACTGGCAGTGATATACATGGAAAAGAAAACCATCCGCATGTTTGTATACGACCTGGTGAAGCGGTTAAAAACAACCAAGCAGGCTTTGCCCGATGAATTGGACCAGGTGCAGGATGTTAAATATATGCTCGATCAGAACACACTGTTATTAAGCGCGGTTAAAAACGGGCACTCTGATATTTTCATTTACAAAATACAGGAACAAACATTGCAGCAGATAACTAATGATGTGTATGATGATCTTGATCCTAATTTTGTGGCTTTCCCCGGCAAAACAGGTATATTGTTTTCTTCTAACCGGCCTTATGGCAATGCACCCAACAGCGATACAGTACTGCCTTCCGACAACAGGTTCAACATTTTTATGGTAAACAACTGGAACAGCAGTGAGTTCAGGCAGATAACACAGCTTACCAATGTTAAAAGAGGCAATGCTCGCTACCCGATGTCTTACAATACCAATCACTTTACGTTTGTGAATGATGAAATGGGAATAGCCAACCGGTATGCAGGATTTTTTACCAGCAGGAAGGCCGGATTAGATACGATCTACAGAATTGGAGATGAACTGCTGCGCAACCCCGATAAACAGGAGCTTGATTCTACATTGCAGTTATGGAATAAAAGTGAGCCGGATTCAATAGGATATATGACGGTTACTACTGATTCTGCCTATGCATTCCCTATTACCAACTACCAAAGCGGCTTGCAGGAAACACGGATAGCAGGTGATAAAGGACAGGTGTCTGAAGTAAGGCAGGAAGGCAACTTGAAAATGTTATATAAGCTCAGGGTGAATGAGGATGCATTAAAAAAGAGAAACGTAAATGTTAAGCCCACGGAATATATGAAGAAAGTGATTGACCAGGAGCGGATTGTAAAAGGAGCTGCGACCATATATCAGCCACAGGTGATTGACACAACCAAAACGCAGGGCGATATATTTCAGAGTGAGTTTGAAAATGATAATGATACTTCTGCCGCCGGTAAAATAGTGGAGGTGGAAGAAGTGGTAAAAGATGAAACTATATTATCAGATGCAAAGTTGTATGATTACCGGTTGAAATTTGCTACTGAATACTCAGTATCTGGATTCAATAATTCGGTGCTGATGACACGCTGGCAGCCCTATGCAGGCGGCAACGGGCCTATATATATGACTAACGGAAGTTCTAACCTTAATGGTATTATACGTATAGGCGTTTCTGATTTATTTGAAGATATTAAGTTTATTGGAGGGTTCAGATTAGGTTTAAATCTTGCAGATAAAGATGTATTGTTCAGCTTTTATAATATGCGGAAAAGGTTAGACTGGGGATTGACCTTCTACCGGTCAACCGTAAGCGATTATTCGCTTTACCAGGATACTGATGAGCGATATGGCTACCCGAATAAATTGTTTACAAATATTTACCAGGTAAACCTTAGTTACCCGTTAGACAGGGTAAGGAGTATAAGGGCAAATATTGCTTACAGGAGTGACAGGGTAGCGCTCAAGAGTTTAGATTACCCGTCTACAAAATGGGGAGATACTTTAATGAAATCATTGCTTACACATATTGAATATGTGCATGACAATACCATAAACCCTGCTCTGAATATCTGGAATGGTTTGCGCTATAAAATATATACGGATATTAATACTGATCTTGTTAAGCAGAGGCAAGGCAGGCTTACATATAATCTTGGCGCAGATATAAGATATTATTATCCCATCTACAGAAACTTTATATGGGCAGGGCGCGGTGCTGTTGATTTGTCCTGGGGCGACAGAAAAATTGTTTACTTTCTTGGTGGCACCGATAGCTGGATAGCGCCTAAATTTAATGATGCCAATAAACCTGCTCCTGATCAAACATATGCTTATCAATCCCTGGCGGTTAATATGCGTGGTTACAGGCAAAATGCTGCCAATGGCAATAATGCGATAGTGCTAAACAGTGAGTTCAGGTTACCAGTATTTACAACACTGCTGAGCAGGCCAATTAACAATGCCTTTGTAAGAAATTTTCAGATCATACAATTTATTGATCTTGGTACAGCCTGGAATGGAAAATACAATGCATTAAAACGCCCGTCTATTACTTATGGAAATCCGCCTATTCAGGTTACCATGAAACCTGATGGTGTGGGTCCTTTTGTGGGCGGTTATGGTTTTGGTGCAAGAAGTACATTACTCGGATATTTTCTTAGACTGGATGCCGGATGGCCAATGACTGGGTTCTTTAACGGAAAGCCGGTTTGGTATTTTTCATTGGGGCTTGATTTTTAGGTGAGGTAAAGGGTATAGGGTGGAAGGTATAAGGTCTTCTACCCTATACCTTACGCCTTCATCCTTCCACCTATAACTCCCTCATCGCCTGCTTCAACTGCTTAATGGTATAATAACAGATGATCATTAGCACAGAGAATAAAAATGTTACGCCCCAAGTACGCATATTATCTTCCGGGTTTAACGCGATATATTTTACATCCCTGTAAATTTCATGCGGATTAGCAACTACATCCCAGCTATTCCAGCGCAGGTACCTTCCGGCATATACACCAAATGCGCATAGCACTAATGAAATGTATACCATCACATTCACCTGCGTTCTGCTGAACCTGGTTAAAAGAAATTTCTCAATGTTCAGCAAAGAGATAAATCCGAGTATCAATCCATTCCATGCTGCCCAGAAAATAATAACAAGGTCATACCAGAAAGGGACCGGAGGTGTATGATCAAGGTGAACAAAATCAGTAATTATATACGGCGCATTGGGAAGGAAAATCAACCAACAGGCAAGCAGGAAGTACTGTATCCATTTTGAGCTGTTTGTTTTTTTCAGGAGCGTTGTACTGAATATAAAAGGCAAAAATGCCAGGAACATATTCCATACCAATGATGCAAACCGCCAGTTGCCGGTATATATTATACGGATGGCAATCAACAGCACTGTGCATAATAGCGACAGGTATAAAATGCTGTTTATGGATGACTTCTTTTTCATATTAATTCAGCTGTTCAAAAATTTTAGGTAAAAAAATAATGAGTCCGATAATAAGGCTAACAACGGCTGACACTAACACTGCGCCTGCGGCAATATCTTTTATGATTTTTATGGCAGGGTGTATATTGGGCTCTACCATGTCGCAAAGTTTTTCAATAGATGCATTGATCATTTCAAGCGATATAACCATTGCGGTGCAAAGGAGCACTGCTATCCATTCGGTGTTTGAAATGTGCAGTACAAAACCCGTTGCTATAGCAATGATGGCAAAACATAACTCCAGTTTACCATTGGGGTCTCTGCTGAAAAAAGTATATACGCCCCGGAAAGCATACATAAAAGCTTTTAATAGTTTCATATATCAGGTTTAAAGAGCCATTAAGAAGTTAAGACAGTTAAGACAGTTAAGTTAATCTTAATGAATCTTAACTTCTTAATGTTTTACCATCAGGACAAGGCAACATTTGCTTTTCCAGGAATCGCATTCTTGCCATACCAGTCAATCTTTCTTGAATAGTACATGATGATGGCAATGAGTATGAACAATCCTATACTTCCGAACAATAATGCGCCATCCTGTAATTGTATCAGGATAAATATAAAACTGTACAGCATCGCCAGCAATCCTCCGAAGAGTAATGCAATTTTCCATTTATTGAACAATCCTTTTGTATAGAGCGTTATCAATAATACCGTTGCGGTGGTAGCAATAGCATACGCAATATTAAATCGTACATATTCTGAAATAGATAAAAGTAATGTATAGAAAATGCTCAGTGCTAATCCAATCAATACATACTGTACCGGGTGAACCGCGGTTTTCTGTAATATTTCCACAAAAAAATATAACCCGAAAGTGAGCGCTATAAACAGTATGGCATATTTAACCGAACGCATTGTTTTGGAATAGGAATCTACAGGTTGTAATAAGGTAATACCAAAATCAGAAGCGGCGATATTATACTTTTCGTTTTTCCAGCTTTGGGGATAATTGCGGTTCAGGTGCTGTATTTTCCAGTCGGCATCAAATCCGGTTTCCGTTACCTCAGGAATATTAAGCGGTAGAAAGCTCCCGTCGAATTTAGGGTTTGCCCATGGTGAAGAAAAATGCACTTCAGTAGTTTTTCCAACAGGCGTAAAGGCTAATCTTTCCGAACCGCGTAAGCGTAACTGAATAGTAAATCTGTTTATTTTTGCTATTGCTTCTTCGTTAAGATTGATAGCTGTGTTTACACCATTGGTAATAACAGCATCATCGGGCACTCCTGCGTTGAAAGTATAACTACTATCGTTCCACCTTATATTCAGTTGTTCCTCTATGCCCCTGAAATCATTAATACCCATGCATATAAAGGCCCTGTCTGCATGAAAATCAGCTTTGGCAATATTGAGTTTGTCTGCATTCAGCGGCGCGAAATCACCCTGAATGGTGATATCGGATTTATATACCGCGATATTAAAAATACTGCGATGACGAATTTCTGGCTGCAGTTTGCCGTTAATGGTTAAATGCTCCGGTAAAAAGTAGGCGAACTTTTCAAACACATTTATTTTTCCGTCTTTATCCTGTACAGATTCGCTGTAAGGAACAACCAGTAAAGGACCTGTCAGGGTTTGCGCTCCTGCCCATTTTGAACTCACTTCTTTTGCTACTTCCTGTTGCCTTTCAGATCGCTCACTTACAAGATTCATGATAAATGCTGAAGGGATAAGCATGATAAGAATAAGGAAACCTACTATTACGCCTTTTATAGTATACCTGTTCCTGTGTAAAAAATTGTCTTCCTGAATTTTGACCTGCATATAATTTTCGTTTTAAAAGTGCTTTGAATTTCAAAGTATATAATTAAAAAAATTTACCCTAAGAATTTGATCATTTGCTCCAGCCCATCAAGATGCGATTTAAATGCTTTTTCACCTGCCTTTGTTACGGAGTAGGTTGTATTTGTTTTTCTTCCGATAAAACCTTTCTGTACTTTAATATATCCATTCTCTTCCAGGTTTTTAAGGTGAGAGGCAAGATTGCCATCCGTTACCTCCACAATTTCCTTTAGCTGATTAAAATTGAGTTCCTCGTTCACCATAAGCGAACTCATAATGCCCAACCTTATCCGGCTGTCGAATACTTTATTTAAATTTTCTATCGGATTTTTCATTTTTATGCTTTGAGCGGTCAGCTATCAGCTATCAGCCATCAGATAGCCGATAACTCAAAGCCCATAGCTGATAGCTGACCGCTGATGGCTTTTAGCTCTTTCTTTCGTATTTCCACCACATCATTGCTCCATATATAATGTGCAGCACACCAAAACCTATTGTCCAAAAATATAAACCATAACCCAAAAACCAGCAATTGATCAAACCTAATATCACCTGGCAATACCCAAGATACCTTACTTCTCCTAAAGTATATTTACTGGCATTTATTAAAGCAATGCCATAAAATATGAGGCAACCGGGTGCTATCATTCCAAAATAACCCAATTGTATCATACGCAGCAAAAAAATTCCTCCTGCTACCAAAGGAAAAGCCACATTCCACATTAATCTTTTGGATGAAGTACCCCAGATAGGCACATTATTTTTCCTGCTTTTGACCCAGGTAAATATCAATGCCAGTATAAATGCTGCAACCAAAGTAAACAAAGCGACACGGAATAATTTATATCCCATAAATTGTTTCAGGGCAATAATATCAGGATAATGTGTTTCATACTGCCTGTACCCTGAACTGCTGCCGTTAATAACATCAAATGCAAACCATGCGCCAACCAGGGCGCAAATTCCGGCCGCAATACCGCTTAATCCACTAAGACTGATAAAACGGCTGCTGCGTTCCATCATTTGCCTGATGTCTTTCAGCGTATCCAAACCCGTATTTTTATCTGACATAAAAGTACTTTGAAAGTCAAAGTAAATATTAAAATTTTGTTCCCCCAAGTTTTTTCGATGGATTTTTTAAAGAATCGCGTTTGTGAATTACCACTCATGGAACGAGATTATAAATATTCTATTCCGGTATAATATTCAGATTCTTAATACTTACATAAATTATACTTCTAATGTGAGTATTATCGTTTAACGCTTATTATTTTTGCATATGGCTTGGAAATCATTATGTTCTTATGTGGCAGTAAGTTTTTGTTTCATTTTTATTACCGGCTCGGCTTTTGCGCAACAAAGAAAAATTTACGGATATGTGCAGGATTCTCATAGTGAAGAGCGCATTCCTTTCGCATCATTAAAATTTAAACGTTCGGCAGAAGGTACATTAAGTGATTCCGCAGGAAATTTTTCTTTTACACTTGATGCATGGCCCTCTGATACCATAGAGGTAACTTATGTTGGCTATGAAAATTTCTATCTCGCCATAGATACCACTGCAGAAGAAATGCAGGTTGTGATCAATCTTGAACGGGGGAAACGAAATACCGAAGTAGTCATAAAAAGCAAGATCGGGAAAGGAATGATCCTGTGGCGGAAGATCGTAAAGAACAAACCGATTAATGATCGCAGCAGGTTTGAAAATTATTCTTATGAGCTATATAATAAGCTTGAAGCGGATCTTAATGACCCGGCTAACAATAAACTGATAAAACTTACCATACTAAAGCCGTTTAAAAAAATCATTAACCAGAATATAGACAGCACCACCGAAATTAAGCCTGTACTTCCACTATATCTTACTGAATCATTGTCTGATTATTACTACCAGCGAAGCCCAAGGAAAACACGAGAGGTAATGAAAGCGGTGAAAACAATGGGATTCAATAACCAGAGCATCAGTAAAATGCTTGGGGGAATGTACCAGAATGTAAATGTGTATAAAAATTTCATACCGGTTTTTGATAAGGATTTTGTGAGCCCGATAAGCGATAACGGGTCAGCATATTATAATTACCGTTTGCCGGATACACAATATGTTGCCGGCAGAAGAATGCTGCATTTTGTTTTTGAACCAAAGCATAAGGGAGAGAATACTTTTATCGGCGATGCATGGATTGCGGATTCATCTTTTGCAGTAATGAAAATGAATCTGAGAGTGCCGGAAGGTGCTAATCTTAATTTTGTAGAAAGGCTCGATCTTATACAGGAGTACCAGTTAGTGAATGATTCCATCTGGTTTCTCTCAAAAGATAAGTTTGTGGCTGATTTTATTTTTCTTGATAAGAACAGGTTAAATTTTGTGGGGAGAAAAACCAGCACCTACCGTAATATTTCTATTAACGATACTGCAATTGATACCGAGCTTGCAAAAAATAAGCTGCGGGAAGAAGTGATCGTGCAGGACTCTGCTAACACAAAAACGGATGAGTTTTGGCAGGATGCCCGTCATGAACAGTTATCAAAAACAGAGAAAGGTATTTACCAGATGATTGATACCCTGATGGCAATGCCCAGCTTTCAGCGGTTTACAGATCTTGTATATTTTTTAGGAACCGGGTATAAGAATGTGGGAAATTATGAGATTGGTCCCTGGTACAATTGGTTTACTGCAAATGCATACGAAGGGGCAAGGGTTAGGTTTGACCTGGGCACCAATACCGGGTTTCACCGTAAGCTTTATCTCACAGGATATTTAGCTTATGGATTTCTCGACAAGAAACTTAAAGGAAGGTTTCAAACATTATACCTGTTGAATAAATCTCCCCGGTCAACATTATTTGCTTCCTATTTAAATGATATTGATAACGGGCAGGTGTATTACGACGAAGTAGGCAGTGATAACCTTTTTGCGATAGCATTACGTAAGCCAAATGTTCCGTTGCGTTATATGAAAATAGAGCAGATGAAGCTGGAATATTTTAAGGAATGGAGTAGTGGATTGTCAGTAACGTTTACGGGTCAGCGAAGAAGATTTACGCCATTAAGCAACCTCCCGGTAAAGGAGCATTATCCTTCTGAATCAGGCGGAGAGCCATTAAATACGTTTGAAGCCGGTGCAAAAGTTCGCTTTGCATACCTGGAAAAATTCCTCGATGGTAATTTTTACCGCATGAGCCTGGGCAGTGATTACCCCATTGTAGAAGCACATTATATGAAAGGCTTTGCAGGCATTTTAAACAGCAGTTATAATTATCACCGTATTGGCGGAAGCATATCAGATTACAAAAAACTGTCTCCTTATGGTAGCATTTACTATAACCTGTATGCAGGTAAAGTATATGGCACCTTGCCTTACACATTGCTTGAAATTCCACCGGGAAATAATATCTGGTATTATAATAAGTATGCTTTCAATATGATGACACGTTATGAATACCTGGCAGACTGGTATTCGGGCATAAATGTAGAGCATAATATAGGTAATGGCGTATTCAGGTTTATCCCACTTACAAGAATGCTTAAATTCAGGCAATTTTGGGGAGCTAAAATCATGTGGAGCGGACTAAGCCAGGCTAATAAAGATTATAATACTGATAATAACGGACACTCTTTTAAAACACTTGATGGAAAGCCATATCTTGAACTGGGAACCGGTGTAGATAATATTTTCAAAATTTTCAGGCTTGATTTTATCTGGAAGGTATTACCCCGCCCGTTGCCTGATAAAACATTTGAACGTTTCGGGATATTTGGTAGTTTCAGGGTGGTGTTTTAGGGCTGTCGGCAGTCAGCTATCAGCGGTCAGCTGATGGCTGGCCAGGTTAAAACCTGTAAAGTTTGCAGTGCTGCAATGATGCCAGGCAAAACAGGTTTACGCCTGTGCTGTTGTAAATAGCCAGCACCTTTACAGCCCATAGCTGAAGGCTGACCCCTGATACCTGATAGCTAAAACAAAAACTCCTACATATGGACATATCAATACAACAGGCCCAGCAACAGGTTGATCTTTGGATACAAACCGTGGGCGTTAGATATTTCAGCGAGCTTACCAACCTCGGTATATTAATGGAAGAAGTTGGGGAACTATCGAGATTGATGGTGAGAACTTATGGTGAACAATCTTTTAAAGAAAGCGATAAAGGCAGGGAGTTGGGAGATGAAATGGCTGATGTATTGTGGGTATTACTTTGCCTCGCCAATCAAACTGGCGTGAATCTTACAGAGGCGCTTCAAAAAAATTTTGAGAAAAAGAATATACGTGATGTGAACAGGCATAGGGATAATGAAAAGTTGAAATAACCAGACGGCTATTACATATTACACGCTCTTTAATATTTATATACACCCCATCTGTCTATTAAATTTAGCTTTGCATATATCCTGCCTTATCATTTACTACGAAAAATATTTTTTGTTTTTATTTACCGCAATCGTTTCCGTAATAATTATTTTTTATATGAGATTAAATTTTGTTTAAATTGTTCTAAATTTAAAACGCTTTTTGCTAATCAAGTTCTTTAAAGTTTAAAACTAATACTTATGATTGTTGAACAAACCTTTGTTAATGTTCCGTTTTATTTTCACTTAAATTCTACACCCTTTTGATGCCAGTATTTAGAACTGGCTACATTCCTCTCACGACAATCTTGCTATATTAGTTATTCTATGATTTAAATCCTATGCGAAACAACCCCCTCCCCTTTTATTGAAGTTTATTTTAATTAAAACAAAATTGACACTTATGACAAAATTTAAGTTTTTGATGCTATTTATATTAATAGCCAATGTTGTGTCAGCACAAACCCGGCAATTGAATGGGGTTGTAACTGATGCAAGTAATAATGGAGTGCCTAGTGCTACGGTAAAGGTAAAGGGTAAGAATGCTCAAACCCTTACAGATACTGATGGCAAGTTTTCATTTTCTGTACCATCAGGAAATATTGTTTTGGAAATTTCTTCAGTAGGTTTTACTACTAAAGAAATAGCTGTTGAGGGTACAGATAATAGCGTATCCGTAGTGTTGGAAATCAGTTCAGCAAGCATGAGTGAAGTCGTAGTAACGGCATTGGGTATTCAGAGAAAAGCAAAGAGTCTTACCTATTCTACCCAAACCGTTAAAGGTGATGAGCTAACGAAAGCGAAAGATGCAAATCCCATGAACAACCTGATCGGAAAAGTTTCGGGCTTACAGATTAACAGAAGTTCATCAGGTGCCGGCGGCTCTGTAAATATTACATTAAGAGGATTAAAGTCTTTGAGAAACAATCAGCCGCTATATGTAGTTGATGGATTACCGATCACTAATACCGGAGGCAGCGGCCCTACCGGGCCATTTGGCGGGGGTACAGACAGAGGGGACATCTTAAGTACTTTAAATGCAGATGACATTGTTAGCATTAATGTATTGAAGGGAGCCTCTGCATCTGCCTTATACGGTAGTGAAGGTGCTAACGGCGCCATTATGATCACTACAAAAAAGGGTGCGGCAGGAACCACTAAAATAGATGTCTCCAGCAGCACAATGTTTGATCAGGCATTTTACCTTCCTAAATTGCAAACTACATATGGACAATCTCCTTCTGATAAAGGTGATGCAGAGGAAAGCTGGGGCGATAAAGGTAATTTTAAAGATCCTGTCGATGGCTTCTTTAATACAGGGACTACCCTCATCAATAGTATAAGTTTAAGTGGTGGCACTGCAAAATCTCAAAACTATTTTTCCTACGCTAATACAGCTAATAAGGGAATAATGCCTACCAATAAATTTAATCAGCATACAGTAGCTTTTCGTAACTCAACAAAGTTTTTTAATGATAAACTTTCTTTTGACGGAAGCCTGATGTATGCTGCCCAGGATATTCATAACAGACCTGCATCCGGTTTGTATTTTGGAGTTTTACCTGGTTTATATATGTTCCCCCGGAATCTGGATTTTGAAGATTATAAAAACAATTTTGAGTATTTATCTCCAACACGTAATTTATATCTGCAAAACTGGTTTGATATTAATTATGATAAAGATCTGAGTGGAACGCATCATGAACAAAATCCATTTTGGGCTTTACACAGAAATCCAACAGATCAAACAAGGCATAACCTGATAGGTGCTGTTAGCCTGAAATATTCCATTACAGATTGGTTGACATTAAGCGCAAGAGGAACTTTAAACCGTATGTGGAATAAATTCGAAAGAAAAGTGTATGCCGGAACACAGGGCGTAATATCGGGCCAAACATCAACACTTTTAACTGTAGACAATGGAAGGTATATACGTGAAGAAAGCACTTCATTAAATAAATATGGAGATATTCTTTTGATTGGTAACAAAGATTTAAGTGATGACCTGACCCTTAACTTTACAGCGGGCGCATCAATTACAGATGCTCAAAGCTCCGGATGGTCTCTTGACGCAAGAAAATTAAAAGTAGCAAATGGTTTTTTCCTGAATAATATCTTCAGAGAGGAAGCAAATTCTATTGCAGGCCTTACCGAATCTTTTGGCAGGCTTCAGAAGCAGGGTGTCTTCGGTTCAGCAAACCTCGGTTTTAAAGATCTGGTATATGTTGATCTTACAGCAAGAAACGACTGGTCGTCTTCTTTGGCAAATACCCCCAGTGAAAAATCAGGATATTTTTATTATTCTGCAGGTGTATCACTGGTACTTTCAGAGTTACTGAAATTATCAAATAACTATAGTAAGCTTCGCTTTACTTATGCAGAGGTTGGTAATGATGTGGCGCAGTTTGCTACAATGACACCTCAGGCTACAATAGGAAATGGTGTTATTGCTATTAATAACTCAGGTGTTTTTGGTGATGAGCCTCTTAAACCAGAAATAAGCAAAAGTTTTGAACTGGGCTATGAAGGCAGGTTTATTAATAACAGGCTTAGTGTAGACATTGCCCTGTACAAGTCTAATACAGTAAATCAATATGTATCCTTTTCAGGCCCATCAGGTTTGCTGAATACAACTTTGTATTTAAATGCGGGTAATGTAGAAAACAAAGGTGTGGAAATAGCTGTGGGCTTTGATGTTATAAAAGGAAGCAAGTTTAACTGGACTACTAATTTGAATTATACTGCTAACAGGAATAAAGTACTTGAGCTGCATCCTAAATTAGGTAACTATTATTCTATAGGCGGCAACTTCAACGTGCTGAGAGTTGGTGGATCATTTGGTGATTTCTGGGGTAAAACTTTCCTGAGAGATGATAAAGGAAAGATTGTTGTAAGTGATGATGGAACACCTATGGGATCTGTTGACGGATATATTGGCACATCAAATCCTAAAGCCATTGTAGGATGGAACAACAGTCTTAATTATGGTAAGTTTACTTTCAGTGTTAGCATTGATGGCAGATTTGGAGGAAATGTTATCAGCACTACACAAGGTTACCTTAACTCCTTTGGCTATAGCCAGGAAAGTGCTGATGCGAGAGATGCCGGAGGTGTGGCAGTAGATGTTGTAAAACAAGATGGTACTGCAGTTAATTTAGTACCTGCTCAAAAATGGTATGGCGGCATTGGAAACAGGGATGGTATAATTGAAGGACAGGTCTACAGTGCCACAAACATCAGGCTTCGTGAATTATCCTTAGGCTATACTATACCAATCAAATCAAATGTTTTGAAATTTGCAAGTATAAGCGTAGTGGGTCGTAACCTGTTTTTCTTTAAAAACAATGCGCCTTACGATCCGGAATTAAATACTACTACCGGTGTTGGCGGACAGGGTTATGATATCTTCGGATTGCCTACTACACGCAGTTATGGCGTAAATCTGAAATTTACTCTTTAGTAACACTCTGATTGATTAATAGCTTAAATCAAATAAAATGAACATCAAACATAATATTAATACTATATTATCTATCTCTGCTTCTTTGCTGCTGTTATCTACAAGCTGCACAAAGAATTTTAAAGAGTATAATACTAATCCTATCGGATTAACCAATGAACAGATCAATGCCGACTTTACATTGGCCAGTGCCTTCCTGCAGCAGGCCCAAAGGGGAATAATTCCGGAGGACGTAGGCTCTTACCAGCTAGCAGAGAACCTTACCAGCGATTCATATAGTGGGTATATGGGAGCAGAGGCGCCCTTCAGATCAAACTCAAATAATCTTACATATGATTTAGTTGATGGGTGGAACAGTTCAATATGGAGCTACAGGTACACCAATGTTATGAATCCAACATATAAGGTAATTAACCTGGCGGCAGAAAACCCCAACTTTAAAGATCTGGATGCATTTGCAAGAATTGTGAGGGTGTCAGCTATGTCCAGAGTTAGTGAAAAAATCGGACCCATAATTTATAGCCAATATAATGTAATGAATGAACAGAATTATATTGCCTACGATAAACAAACTGACATTTATAATTACTTTTTTGAAGATCTGGAATCTGCCATTAATACCTTAAAAGGATTGGTAAGTTCAGATGTGTCCTCACAAATGTTAAAGTCTGATCTAGCTTATACAGAAAACAATTACGAAAATTGGTTGCGATATGCTAATACCTTAAGATTAAGATTAGCACTCCGTTTAGTATATGTTGATGCGGGTTTAGCAAAAACACAAGGTGAGGCAGCACTGGATCCTGCCAATGGCGGACTCCTGTCTGAAAACAGCCAAAACTGTTTTATTAATTTGAGTGTGTCACACCCTTTAAATGTAATCGGTTATGAGTGGAGCGATACGAGAATGGGGGCTCCTATGGAATCAATTATGGGGGGATACAACGACCCGAGAATAAGCAAATATTTTGAACCGGCTACAGATCCTGTTGTTGCAGGCCAATATAAAGGAATAAGAAGCGGTATTGAAATTGATTCAAAAGCCAGATATGATTCTTATTCAAAGCTTGACTTTTTTAATGAAAATAAGCTACAGATTATGGTGGCTGCTGAATCCTGGTTTTTAAAAGCAGAAGCTGCTTTAAGAGGTTGGGCCAATGCGGGAGATGCTAAAACCAATTATGAAACAGGCATACAGAAGTCTTTTGAAATGTATGGCTTAGGTGCAAGTGCTTCTGCATACATAAATGACGGAACCAGCAAACCCAAACCATATATTGATCCCAAATCTGTTACGACTGGTCAAAATGATATTACCACAGGATCTTCATATTTAAGTACTATTACCATCAAGTGGGATGATGGTGCAACAAATGACAAGAAGCTGGAAAGAATTATTACTCAAAAGTGGATTGCAATTTTTCCTGATGGTGAAGAGGCATGGGCTGAATACAGAAGAACAGGTTACCCAATCTTATTTCCTGTTGTTGTGAATTACAGTGCCGGAGCAATTCCTACTATTCCGGGTGTAAGAAGAATTCCTATTCCGCTTTCTGAATACAATACCAATACAGCCGGCGCAGAAGAAGCTGCAGGAACACTTGGAGGCCCTGATACCGGTGGTACAAGATTACGCTGGGATGTAGAGGATAAGAGTTTCTAAACATGAACACCTTCTAAGTTTTATTTGTTTAAACAATAGTAATGCCCCCTGCGCAATTGCAGGGGGCATTTTTGTATGCCTAAACCAGCTTTAAACTATATTAAAAAAATAAATTTGTAGAAATATGCATATTATGGCAAGTGTACTGGAAAAGGAAATGTACAGTTACTTTATCCAATTAAATGAAGCGGAAAAAAAATCTGTAGGGCAGATGCTGAAAACATTTGTAAGGGGAAAAGTAAAACGAACGCTCGTGTCAGTATTGAGCAATACAACAAGGAACTGGAAGAGGCTGAGCGACAGATAGAATCCGGAAATTTTATCACGCAGGAAGAGCTTGAAAAAGAAATAAAGCAATGGTGAGCAGAAAACGGAGTGTTCGAAAAATATAAGTACAGGGTGGCTTATCGCGTATTGGAAGATGAAACAAGAATATTGAGGGTGCGCCATACCAGTGTGGAACCTAAAGCATACTGATCCTAAAACAAACCCGGTCGGAAAGTTGTGTGTTGAGACAATGAAAAAGATTCTCGCAGCGTCGCGGCGATATACCTGTTGTTGTTTTGCGCGATTCTGCACCTTTGCGTTCGCTGCGTGAAATCCATACAGCCGAATAAATTGAATGTAATTTCCGGGGAAATCAAATCCAGCGAAATATAGTCTGCACTTCGAATTAAGCCCAGGTGTATTTTAATTTTTTCGTATGAGAAAATATGCCCTGGTCTAAGGCATAGACCCCTCCTTGGGTTCGGGGTGACAAGGATGTATACTGAGCTATAGTACAATTATTGAACATTCAGCCTAATGCTGAACATATTGTACTATAGCCTGTCACCCCGAACCCAAGGAGGGGTCTGCCTGATTACCTGTGAGCAAAGGTTAATGCATACAAGAACTTTGCACATAATCCTAAACAAGCGAAAACCTGGAATGCATCCCTGTTACCTTCACTTATAATACAATCAGTTTTTTAGTTGCTGAAAAATTACTTGTTTCCATTTTGTAGTAGTAAGTTCCCCTGCTTAATCCATGGTTATTCAATTCAATCAGGTGCGTCCCTTTTTCGTGTATCCGCTTTACCAGCACTTTTACTTCTTTTCCGTTTACATCAAACAACGTAAGCCTTACAAACCCTGCCTGAGGAAGGGTATACCGGATGATTGTACTTTGAGTGAATGGGTTAGGGTAATTCTGAAGCAATGCATACCCTGCAGCGCTGCCATCTAAATTAACGGAAACAATTTTGGTAAATACAAAACGCCCATCCAGGTCAACCTGCCTTAACCGGTAATAATACCTGCCCGGAGCAAGGTTATTATCGTTATAGCTGTAGCTGAGCAGCAGGTTGCTGTTTCCTGCCCCATTTACAAAACCTATATTGGTCCACTGAACGCCATCTGTGCTCCGTTGTATTTCAAAGCCCTGGTTATTGTTTTCCGAAGCGGTTTGCCAGGTTAATTTTACACTGTTATCCGCAGGTGTTGCAAAAAGGTTGGTTAGTGTAACAGGTAATGCTGAACAATCCATTGGCTGCAATACAAGGTTCTGCAAAGCTCCTTCCAGCTTACAGCCATTGGCATCAGTAATCTGTGTTAAATTGATTGTTTCAGTAGCCTGGGTTTGAAATGCAACATCCGCCCAGTAGTTGGCTGTGCTGCTATTGGTGGGGTATCCTCCACTATATGTAAACACACTGCCCGCTAATGCGGTAAGCGGGGCATTTACCACATTGTTGTTCAGCCCCCCAGCGGTATATGCATAATGCCCACCCGGTGAAAAATAAGAAGCAACATAAGTAATATTGGCATTTATGGCAACAGGACTTGCAAAATTGATCTGCTTCCAGCCAATGGTATTATCGGTTGTTAAAGTGGCGGTTGCCAAAGGAGAAACAGGATTGACAGGATCCCATAAATTACCGGTGTAGGTACGGATAACATTATCTGTTTTATAAAACCTTATGCCTGCAATATATCCCGCGTCAGTGGAAGTAAATCTTACACCCAGCTCCACCGCAGCCTCATCAACGTTTTGAGTTCCGCCGGTTGTTGAAGCATCCCAAATAGTATGTACATCGTTCAAAGGCGCCTGGATATGTGTATTAAAGGCAGTTTGATGATTTATATTATTAAATGTTTCCCCGTTAATAACAAGTGTGTATGGAGCGGCGCCCGTTGCGGCATTAAAATTCAGGAAAACTTCCTCGCCTGTGCAAACGGGTGTAACAGGCAGCAGGCTGCCTGAAGGCAATGCATTCACTGTTACCGTTGCGGTACTTAATGCAGCCCCGGTGTTATTGCAATCACCGGCATCTGTTATGCTTGTGAGCACATAATCAATGGGCGAGCCTGACGAGGTTACTTCGGAAAATAAAACATCAGCCCAGTAGTTGGCATTGCTGCTCAGGGGGTCATTAGGAAAACCACCGCCATATTTGAACACGCCATTGGGTCCATCTGTTCCTGCCGATAGAGCAGTGAGGGAAGAATTGCTTACCGCATTGGTAAGGCCTCCGCTGGTGTAAGCAAAATAGCCTGACGGCGAATAGTAAGAAGCAACATACGTAGTATTGGCCGTTATATAAACAGGAGTGGCAAAGCGCACTTCCTGCCAACCGCTTTCGGTTTCATTGGTAAAGGTGGCGCTGGCCAAAAGAGCGCTTCCATCAGCGGACCATAATTTGCCAATATGCGTGTTGTTTGTACCGCCATTGCCTGAACCTTTGTAAAAGCGAACACCGGTAACATACCCGTTAACTGCGGATCTGAATTTAACACCAACTTCAATAGGCTCGTTATCTGTTGCATTGGCATTATCCGGCGTACCGGTATTGCCCCATACGCTCGTTTCTGAAGCAGAAAAGCTGGCGAATTCATCTCCTACATGCACCCCGGTGTAGGTAACTCCGTTTACTATAATATTAAATGGCGCCACACCGGTTGCAGATGCAAGCGTTAGCTTTACCGGTTCTCCCTGGCATACCGGCGATGTTGCCGTAATAGTTGCCGTGGGTGCAACACATTCAGCGTAATTGGCTATGTAATCTCCTGTGGCGGCTTCATAAAAGCCGTACTCCATTCCCTTTATCATCTGAGAGGTAAAGGATACCGGCACTCCGTTTCTTGTAATGCTGTTCAGCTTTAGATTATTCACATACTTTGGCAGCATGGCCTGTAAGAAATTAGCCCCTTCAGCAGCCGTTATGGAAAAGCTTAATTCGTTATTATCCCAGCTCGTAATGCCGAATGATGAATTGTTTCTTCCATCCAGCCAGGTGAGCATTTGTTTGGCTGAAATAACAGGCACCTGCCTGACCAATGCAGAGGCAATAATGGCTTCCGACCCGGCGTGAAGCGGACCATCCGACAAATCAGTATGCATATTGGCGCAAAACACCCCATAGTAACCTTCTGCCCCAAGCGCCTTATCTAATAAAGCATTACAAAAACTGCTGTAATCTATGCCTGATTCATCTGTCATTTGAGTAGGTACCTGGTAACAATCAATGAGAGCGCCGTCTGTTTTGGCAAAACGCATAGGCATTCCTGATCCGGTAAACATGCCCGGCCTGTTTTGTACCCAGCTTGCGGGCCAATAATAATAATTTACATCAAGCCGGATGCCGTGGTCGGCTTCTACTTCCGCCTCCGATGCCCAGTCGCTCCAGGCAATACAATGCGTACGATTGGTAACGATAGGGTTAATATTAGATAAGTTCCCCAGTAGTGTCGCTTTTTGATTAGTTATAAACCCATCCAGCGAGGTGGGTGTCCAGTTGTCGCAATTGGTATTTACATGTAACCCTATTTCAAAGCCCTGTGCCTGATAAGCAGTAACCTGTTCCTTTGTAATAGGCGTATTGGGAAAAATATAAGAAGTACCGCGGATGGCTGTCCAGTCAGCAGTAGATGAGCTCTGGGGACTTAGCGCAAGGTACCTGTCGAACCTACCGGCTGTTCCTCCGGTGCCATGATCATCGCCGCTCATTACGATGGCGGCTTTCAATCCTCTTGGTAAAAACCAGAACCTGGGCAGCGGCTTGCGGTGAAAGTTAGACTGAATGATAATATTGGTGAGCAATCTTTGCTGTTCATCAGCCTGTGGTATGGCTATTTTATTAAAATCAATCCAGTCGGGCTGGATATCGCCTGTCTTTGCACCATAAAACATATCATTGGAGCGTATGGGACCGCTTTGCCCATCCCGTTCATCGCCTGCCCATAAAGGGTTACCCTGACGTGTATATACTACTGATTTTGCAAGATCATAGGTAAAGGACACCGCCCTCCCGCCATTTGCACCTACGTTATGTGTGGTAACAGCAGGATTTGCAGTTGCTGTTGCGGCATCGGCATACAGGGTTGCCAGCGCAGTTGCCCCGTTCAGCATATACAGATCGGCTGTTCCATGGTATTGCATGGTTTGGTTAACAATGCCAACGCCGGGCCCCTCCGAAGTGTTTACCAGCAGATAGGCTTCGGGTAGATTTCCCGCGGTCAGGGTAATGCCTAACAGGGATTGCAGTTGCGCATCAGGGCGCATAGTGATTAAAGTGCCGCCATTGTTTACCCAGTTGCTCAACATGGTTACCTGTCCTGCATCCAACTGCATTTCCCCCAGTATCGCCACGTCATAATTATTGAGCCCGCTTTCGGTAACAGCAGTAATATCTGTGGCAGCAAAGGCATTTAATCCCTCGGCACGTAATATTTCAACCATATAGCGGCTGAAAGGGTTTGATGTATTACTGATCACCAGTATTGGCCCGCCGGGCCCATCATTTGGGTTGGATGGCTGCGCATAAATAAATGCAAAAGATAAAAGGATGGCATGCAGGCACAATAAGGTTTTGCACATGGGTTGGGTAAAAAATTTTTTCATTTTAGTTGCAGATTAGTCATTGTGGATCAAGCGTATTTTAGCCATTATAAGTAATGGGCCTGGCAGATTTGGTTTACCAGGATATTGAAAAAAAGGCAGGATAAGATATTAAGTGTTAATTGTGTGTATAATAATAGGAAACCATTAGTGTGATGTAAGGTACATAAAATAGATATTCGCACAAAAAAAGGACGTATTTCGGTTTCCCGGACTTAAAAATATACCTGGTTGCAGGTTACCACAAGTCTAAAATTTCCCCAATGCTTTTAAATAAACAAAATTATCCATAGCTTTGAAATAGTTGTTTAACTAACTATATGACAAACAACCAATTTAAACGAGGAGAACTTTACAGCTTTATAACAGGTGTTGCTTCCACCGCTATAGGGAGAAGATTGCAGAAGAAATTCAAGCAACAGGACATTGATATCACTATTGAGCAATGGAGTGTGCTGTATCATTTATGGAAACAGGATGGCTTGAGCCAGCAGGAATTATGCAATGCCACTTTCAGGGATAAACCCAGTATAACAAGGTTGGTTGACAATCTCGAAAAATTAAAACTTGTAAAAAGAGTACCTTCTAAAGAAGACAGGCGGATAAACCTTATACATCTTACCGATACTTCAACCAAACTCCGTGATGAAACAATGGATGTCGCAAATGAAACATTGAATGAAGCATTAGGCGGGGTAACCGCACAGGAAATTGAAGTATGCAAATCTGTTTTGCAGCGGGTATACGATAACCTGAAATAACTATTGCTAAACATAAAATTTTCAAATCATGAGTACAGTATCAACTCCGGCAGCACTTAAAGGCGGTGAATGGATAATAAAGGAAAGTATGCCTTCGGATATTTTTACGCCGGAGGCGTTTAATGAGGAACAGCACATGATCATGGATATGTGTACCACTTTTGTGAAAACAGAGGTGTTGCCTTTAATTGAGCGTATTGATAATCTTGAACCCGGTTTAATGCCTTCTCTTTTGGATAAAGCCGGCGAACAGGGTTTGCTGGGAATATCTATTCCTGAAGATTTGGGCGGTCTTGGAAAAGATTTTGTTACATCAACATTGGTGAATGAGGGACTGGGTTGCGGCTTCTCATTTTCTGTAGCAATAGCTGCACACACAGGCATTGGCACGCTGCCTATATTATATTTTGGAACGGAAGCGCAAAAACAAAAATATATTCCCAGGCTGGCAACCGGTGAATGGAAAGGCTCTTACGGGCTTACCGAACCCAACAGCGGGAGTGATGCTTTAAGTGCTAAAACAACAGCAAAGCTCAGCGCTGATGGAAAATATTATTTGCTTAACGGGCAAAAATGCTGGATAACCAATGGCGGTTTTGCTGATGTATATACAGTATTTGCCAAGGTTGATGGCGATAACCTGCCTGACGGCAAGGCAGGGTTTACTGCGTTTATAGTTGACCGTGGTATTGAAGGTTTCACACAGGGACAGGAAGAGCATAAAATGGGTATCAAAGGTTCATCAACCGTTCAGTTATATTTCCAGGATGCAAAGGTGCCTGTAGAAAATGTATTGGGTGAGATTGGCAAAGGACATATCATCGCCTTTAATATCCTTAACATTGGCCGCCTAAAATTATGTGCCGCCGCATTGGGTGGTGCAAAATCCGCTGCCACTACCTCTATTGAATATGCCAATACCCGTGAGCAATTCAAACAACCTATTGCCAACTTTGGCGCGGTAAAACATAAGATTGCTGAAATGGCAATCCGCATGTGGGTAGCGGAAAGTGCATTATACAGAACCGCCAAATGGATTGATGAAAAAGAGCAGGAATTATTAAGCAACGGCAAACCTTTTAATGAGGCTTTGCTGGGCGCTGCTGAAGAATATGCCATTGAATGCGCCATGCTTAAAGTATTTGGCAGTGAAGTGCTGGATTTTGTGGTGGATGAAGGCGTACAGATTCATGGTGGTAACGGGTTCAGTGCGGAATATATTATTTCAAGGGCGTACAGAGACAGCCGCATCAACAGGATATTTGAAGGAACCAATGAAATCAATCGCTTGCTCACGGTAGATATGGTTTTAAAACGTGCCATGAAGGGAAGACTAGATCTGATGGGCCCGGCGATGGCAGTACAAAAAGAACTAATGAGCATTCCTGATTTCAGCAGTGGCGATGATGGCACATTTGTAAAAGAGTTTAAGCTCGTAGCCAATATGAAAAAAGCGATCCTGATGGTTGCCGGAGCTGCCGTTCAGAAGCTGATGATGAAAATAGAAAGTGAGCAGGAAATCCTGATGAATATAGCAGATATGGCTATCAATGTATTTCATGCAGAAAGCGCATTATTGCGCACCGCTAAAATGGTTGAAACACAGGGAGAACAGGCTGCTGGATTGCAAATTGATATTGCTAAAACATATTTATATGATACTGCTGATCGCGTAAACAAAAGCGGGCGTGATGCCATCAATGCATTTGCAGAAGGCGACGAACAAAGAATGATGCTTTTGGGTGTTAAGCGCTTTACAAAAGCAGAATCATTTAATACCAAAGAGGCACGAAGAAGAATTGCGGATAAGCTGATTGCAGATAATAAATACTCGTTGTAAAAATATTACTTACCGGAAGTGAATTACATATAATTAATATAGAATGGCAGATTGTTCTGCCATTCTATTTATCAGCATTGCAGCCTGATATCAGTGGGTGTTCAGCCAGTTCGTTAATGAGGGGTTCGTCTACGCTGTTTGATGTAGTTGGCACATTAGAGGTAGCGCAAAACATTTCGTGTGCCTATCCTGGTCAGGCAGAAGGTATATGTTACTTCTTGTTTTATAAAAACAAGTCAGTATATAATTTTCCTCCGGGCACAATGCTGTATTTGCTCAAATCAGTAATTCCTTCTTCTGCCAGTACTGCTTCATCAATAAAAAAATTACCGGTGCAGGTTTCAGCCGGGCGGGATAAAATATAATAAGCAGCATCAGCAACAATTTCGGGTTTACGGCTCATTTGAATTAGAGTATCTCCTCCCAGTAAATTTTGTACAGCGGCAGTTGCAATGGTTGTTTTTGGCCATAGGGTATTGGCTGCGATCTTGTCTTTTCTGAGTTCTTCAGCCAATCCTATTGCTATCATGCTCATATTGTATTTGCTGAGTGTGTATGCAAGGTGAGCGCCAAACCATTTTGGTTGTAAGTTAACAGGCGGAGAGAGATTGAGTATATGAGGGTTTAAACCTTTTTTCAAATGTGGGATACATGCTTTGCTTACAAAAAAAGTTCCCCTTACATTTATGTCATGCATCAGGTCGAATCGTTTAGGCTCTGTTTTTTCTATAGTGGTTAATGAAATGGCAGATGCATTATTGATGAGTATATCTATTCCGCCAAATACTTCAATAGTTTTTGCTACAGCGTTTTCTACCTGGTCTTCAAACCGGATATCACATTGAACAGGCAACGCTTCTCCACCGGCTTCTGCTACCTCTTTTGCAACAGAATAAATGGTTCCCCCCAGTTTTGGGTTTTCTTCCACTGATTTTGCGGCTATCACTATTTGTGCTCCTTCAGCCGCCAGGCGTAGCGCTATTGCTTTTCCTATTCCCCTGCTGCCCCCGGTAATAAAAACGGTTTTGTTTTTAAAAGACATATACTGCAATTTGGATTGTAAGCTACGGGAATTTTTGTTAAATTAAAGCGCCCGGATTTTATACTTTAGATGCCGCTATTATTAATCTGGCTGCACCAATATGAATGTTATTACTGAATTAGCTTCTTCGATTAACCGAAAAGATGAGATGCCAAATAAAATACTGGCAAAAAAGATTGCGGAAACAAATAATACAAATGCTGTTAAAGTATTGATCGGATTGCTTCAGGATGAAAACAAGGATGTCCGGTATAATAGCATAAAAGTGCTGTATGAAACCGGCGCATTAAAACCTGGAATGATCAGCGGTTATTGTACAGAATTTATAGCGTTATCCAAATCTAAAGACAACCGGATGCAATGGGGTGCTATGACAGCATTGCATGTTATTGTTAAAGAGAAACCTGCTTTAATTTATAGATCAATACCCGCTTTATTACAGATTGAGAAAAATGGATCAGTAATAACAAGAGATAATTTTGTGGGTATACTTATCCACTTGTATTCCTTAAAACAGTACGCTGAAAATATAGTTCCATTACTGGTTGAGCAATTGGCAATTTGCCCATCAAACCAGTTGCCGATGTACGCAGAAAGTTTTTTAAAGGTTATACGCGGCGACCATAAGGGCAAACTATTGAAACTGTTAACATCCAGGGTAGGCGATTTTGAAAAGGAGCGTAAGCGTAAACGCGTTGAGAAAGTAATAAAAAAACTCCAATTAAGGTAAATGGCTTTTTATGATTTAACCAAACAGCAGCGGATAAAAAAAGTTGATCTGATCAATAGTATAATCTGTGATGAACTAAATGCCGATGCTTATCGGAAGACCTATACATATTTTTCTAACCCCGATACTTATATCAGGAAAGCAGCCTACATATCTGTAGGGAGGATTTACTTTGAAAGAAAAGAGTATCAATTTAAAATTATAAAAATTTTGACTGGTTGTTTAAAGCACAAAGATTTTAAAGTGCGGCAAACAGCTATAAATGCTGCAGGCGAGATTGGTAAAAAAAACTTTAAAGTCGTAGCGCATATTTTTGATGCAGGATTATTTGATGAACATCATTCACCGCGTAATGCTGTAATCGGTTCTGTAAAAAAGATGGGGCAGGTAAATCCTGTGCCGGTACTATCCTGGGCGAAAAGGTATCTTCATCATGATGACAGGGAAATACGAAGAGAAATTTGCCATGGTATTGAATTAAGAGGAAGAACGCATCCGGGAGATATTTTGCCATTATTAAAGGAGTTGCAGTATGATACAACTGCGCGGGTAAGAACAACACTGGTGCATGTTATAGGACAAATTGCTTATAAGAAAGGTTGCCTTGAAATTGTTGTTGCTGAGCTTAACAGGTGGGAGAATCAATTGTTAGTGCAGGAGGCTTTAATAGAGATTGTTGATGTGCATCACAGGTATAGAACTTTTGCTGCATTAACACAAAAGCAAGCTGCAGCATATGTAGCCAGGCACAGTAAAATTAAGATATAATATAAAGTTAATTGTGAAAAGCAAGGGCGCAATATCTGTTTTATAAAAAACATTAAGAAGTTAAGGTACATGAAGGCTTTTACTTAATTTTCTTAATTCCTTAATGGTTATTTGTAAGCACTAATAGCCTTCCCTGGTAATAAGTTCCCGGTTTACAGGTTGCAATATTCGTTATTCACTTTTGCCGGTTCAATCATTCTCCGGGCTTCGTTCGTTGCTTTCTTTTCTGTGCCATCGGCACAATCTGTTTGTAGATAAAGCGGTTAATGTTTCCATTATGCGCCATAGACGCTACCCTTGTTATGCAAAAGAAGGCTGCTAAAAAAGACTGATTTTCAATTCATCCGTAATGATGTCATTATAAGGAGGCATCTGCACATGATTGCCCAACTCGCGAAAATTAGTATAACACTGATCATAATGCCAATTCAACCGCAGGGTCCCAGAAAACTTTATCGAAGTCAACGATTGTGTCGTTCTTCACTTTAATACCTTCCTTTTTTAATAATTTCTCCATTGCATCCGGTGTGCCGAAATGATGTTTGCCGCTGAGCATACCATTCCGGTTTACCACCCTGTGTGCCGGCACCTTAGGACGTGCGGAACCTGCTGCATTCATAGCCCAGCCTACCATTCTTGCCGACAGCTTAGTGCCGATATAGGCGGCAATGGCTCCATACGAAGTTGCGCGCCCCCTGGGAATGAGCCTCGCTACGTCATATACAGTTTCGAAAAAAGAATCTTTGCGATCCGGCTTTTCTTTTAATGCCCTTGTTCCGGCAACTGTTTTTCCTCTCTTTTTAAGCTGTGTCATACAAGCAGCATTATTAATGATTTTTTCTTTCAGTAAGCAATCGTGTTTTCCCTGGCTCAGGAACATTCATATACTCATAGGGGCAATGCCTGCATCCGTTGCCGCAACAATAGCCTCGTTTTAAAAGAAAGCTTTCGGTTAAAACCATAAGTCCTTCTTCGTTAAAATAAAAATCTTCACCTTCCTTCAATGACTGATTCACCGAGTAATTGCTTTAACTGATCATCTTTTTCTAAGGGTATATTTTCAGACGTCCTGAATTTTATATAGTGCACTTTACTGCTGCCAGCTATATCAAGGCTTTCATAATAGGTTTTAATCTTCAGATCAGGGTGTATACCAGGCTGCGCATATACATCACTGTAAATTTCAATTACTTCAAGTTTATATAATGTTGTGACCAGCTGTGTAAAGTTATATAAGTCAGGAGAATCGGTTTTTAAATGAATCACACCATCTTTATCAAGTATCTTTTCATATAAACGCAGAAATCTTGGGTGTGTTAATCTTTTCTTTGCTCTTGATAACCGCAGCTGAGGGTCAGGAAAAGTGATCCATATCTCGCTCACCTCATTTGTATCAAAATAATCGGTTATACGCTCAATTTGTGTGCGGAGAAAAGCCGCATTTTTTAAACCTTCTTCCAAAGCTTTTTTTGCACCTGCCCATATACGATTGCCTTTCAGATCAACACCAATAAAATTTCTTCCAGGATACAGCCTTGCAAGCGAAACTGTATACTCTCCTTTTCCGCAAGCCAGCTCGAGTGTAATGGGATTTGAGTTCCCAAAGAATTCATGCCATTTCCCTTTCATCCCTTCGGGATATTGCAACACGTTGGGAAATGATTTTATCGCTTCAAACCGTATTAATTTTTTATGACCCATGCAGCAAAGATAGGGAGGAAGGCGGAAGGAAGAAGAGTATAAAGTGCCTTGGGGAAGCCCGAGTAGTATTCAGGAAACTGGAGCCTGCCCGCTGACTTTTTTTGTTCCTGATTTTAATACTAACCCAACAATTAAAGCTGTAATTGAATAGGGTAATATACTATCTAAATCCATCTGCTCCAAAACAACCGAAATAGTAATAATTATACCTACAACAGCTACTGCAATTAAAATAAGTTTGGATAATAGCACAGGTATATTACTCCGGGCCAGAAAATAAAAGCAGCATAGATATATTAAAAGTGTTGGAATAGAAAAGGCAAAACCAAAAAGAATTAAATAAGGATACAAGCCTAATAATAAAAAGGACGCATCTATTGACTTGCGCATCACTATATTTTGGAATATACAAATTGTAAATGGAGAAATTAAAATCGTTAAAACCCAGTGCCAGATTGCATAGGAGTTGCGCATACGCTTAAAAGTTTAGGGTCAGGTCTATCAAATGATGTTTATATTATTGCGAAAGGTTATTAAGGTCCCAGCTTTCAGGTTCGCGTATTAATATTCCATTAATCTTTTCACACATTCATCCAGCCTCGCTTTCGCCATGAAATTTTTTTCCAGTTCAATATTAAAAGGCACGGGGGTATCCAGAGATGCACAGCGCATAACCGGCGCGTCAAGCAGAGAAAAACAATGCTCCTGTATCCATGCTGCTATTTCAGCGCCGATGCCGCCGGTTAAAGTGTCTTCATGCAAAATAAGTATGCGCCCGGTGCGTGAAACAGCGGCTTTTATAGCGTCATAGTCCAAAGGTAAAAGCGTGCGGAGATCAAGTATATCAAAAGAAATACCAGGATGTTTACCCGCATATTCCAATGCCCAGTGCACCCCGGCGCCGTAGGTAATGATAGCAATATCTTCACCCTCTTCAATCAGCCTTGCTTTGCCAATAGGTATCTCGTAATATTCTTCAGGAACCAACCCACTAACGGAACGGTATAAAGCTTTATGTTCAAAATACATTACTGGATTAGGGTCGTTAATAGCTGCTGTAAGTAAGCCCTTCGCATCTGCTGGTGATGAAGGATATACCACTTTTAATCCTGGTGTATGTACAAACCACGCTTCATTGCTTTGCGAATGAAAAGGCCCTGCACCAACACCGCCGCCTGCCGGCATACGAATGACCACATCCGCGTTTTGTCCCCAGCGGTAATGTATTTTGGCAAGATTATTTATGATCTGGTTAAAGCCAGCAGTAACAAAATCCGCAAACTGCATTTCTACAACGCTCTTATACCCTTCCAGGCTTAACCCAAGCGCGGCGCCGATAACAGCGCTTTCACATAAAGGTGTATTGCGTACTCTTTCTTTACCGAACTTATTTACCAACCCATCTGTTATTTTAAATGCGCCTCCATATTCTGCAATGTCCTGTCCCATTAAAATAAGGTTATCATGCGTAAGCATACTTTGGTATAACCCTTCGGATATGGCATCAATAAATCTTTTTTCAAGGAGATTAAATCCCTGCTGGTGGATGCCATCAACATCTGTAATTACATTAACGGTAAATTTTTTATCTGCTGTTCCGCAGGTAGCGTATACATCATCCTCTTCTTCTTTTGCAGAGGGAGTAATGGTTGTTGCTGCAAATCCTTTTTCAACTGCTGTATTAATATAATTTTTAAATTCCGTTTTAATGCTTTCAACATCTACCGTGGTTAAGATATTTTCTTTTAGCAGCCACTCTTCAAATGTTTTAACCGGGTCTTTCTTTTGCCAGGTTTCAAACAACTCCTCCGGAACATATTTGGTTCCGCTTGCTTCTTCATGCCCCCTCATACGAAAGGTCATGCATTCTATCAGATAGGGTTTCTGTTTTTCAATACAATATTCACGAACGCCTTTTAGGGTATCGTATACCGTTAGTATATTGTTGCCGTCTATCTGTACGCCTTCCATGCCATAGCCCTTTGCCCTGTCAATAAGGTTTTCGCAGCGGTATTGTTCCTGTACCGGCGTGCTTAAGCCATAACCGTTGTTTTCAATTATAAATATTACAGGCAGGTCCCAAACCGCTGCCACGTTCAATGCTTCATGAAAATCACCTTCGCTTGTCGCGCCTTCGCCACAAAAAGCAAGTGCAGCTTTATTTTCTTTCTTTAATTTATATGCCAAAGCCACACCATCCGCAACAGACATTTGCGGACCGAGATGTGATATCATGCCGCATATATGATGCTCACGTGTGCCGAAATGAAAACTCCTTTCCCGTCCCTTGCTGTATCCCTGTTTTGAACCCTGCCATTGCATAATGAGTTTATCAAGCGGTAATCCTCTTGTTGTAAATACACCAAGATTACGATGCAGCGGCATTATCCATTCATCCTGCTGCATGGCAAGCGTTGCACCTGTGGATATTGCTTCCTGGCCTATACCGCTAAACCACTTACTGATACGGCCCTGTCTTAGCAACAGCAACATTTTTTCTTCTGTCATTCTTGGCAAAAGAATAGCCCGGTAAAATTCCTCCAATTGTTGTTTGCTGAAATGCTGTTGAGAGAAATGCATACACAAACCTATTGGTTTTTTGAAATACGGAGGAATATAATGGTTGCCGCGCTGTTTGATGATGTAACGTTTGTTGTTTTAAACGTATATAAAGGGCTGTTTTGGTATGTCAAAATCAATATTTTAAGCGTGATTTACTCATTTTTGCCGCTAAACAGCAGGGAAGTTACTATGGAAAGCAATAATCCGAATAGCAATGCCCACCAAAAGCCGTCAATATGTATACCATTTACCATTTTAGAAGCCAGCAATACCATAAGCGCGGTGATCACAAATAAAAACAAACCAAGGGTAATAAAGGTTAGGGGTATGGTAAGAATAACCAGCAGCGGGCGAATAAATACATTTACCAATGCCAGTACAAAAGAAAAAACGATGGCTGTCCAGTAAGTATCAATATGAATGCCGCTGAGGATCTGTGATAACCCGAAGGCAACGGCTGCTGTAACCAATAGTTTGATGATGAAGTTCATAATAATGATTTTGCAAAAATTACAAAAAAATGCACAGTAGAAGCTTAAATAAGGCAATTAATAATTTTTTGCTGGGATATGGTTATTTCACAGAGGTACACAAAGCATACACAAAGTTCCACAAAGAATAATAAAACGCTCTGTATGGGCGCATTTCACATTTTCGCATATAGGTACTACTGCTACAGCAGACCTCTCGTGCCTCGAGGTGACAGGCTGCAGTGCAATGCCGAACTATGTTACTATTGCCTGGCATTTGTATCAATGCTGAACAACCCACCGCTGCTGTCACCTCGAGGCACGAGGCATCTGCGTCTGATTGCCCAATTCGCGAAAATCTGAAGTGCACCCCTCTGTGTAACGCTGCATTCTTTGTGTAGCAAATCCTGTTCCGCCATGGCAGACACCGGAATTTGCGGCTACAATTCAGTGAATTAATTCTGTAATTCAATAGTTTAAACTTCTCAAACCGGGTCAAAATAAGTTTCTTTGCACTTTCTAAAATGCAATCCTGTATTAAATGTGGAAAAAACTCGGGAAGTTTATTGTAAGAAACCGGCTTGTGCTTTTGATTGTATTGCTGCTTTCTACAGCATTCATGTTATACCATGCATTAAAAGTTACCATCAGTTACGAATTTGTAAGAACCATACCTGTTGATAATCCACTTTACCAGCGATACCTTGCTTTTAAAAAACAATTTGGCGATGACGGCAACACATTGGTGATCGGGTTTACAAAAAATGATCTTTTCAAAAAAGCAATTTTTGATGACTATACTGCTTTATGCAATAACCTGAAAAAAGTTGATAAAGTAGAGAGTGTGCTGAGCGTAGCTAATGCCATCAATCTTAAAAAAAATGACAGCACGCAAAAGCTGGAGGTAAAGCCTGTTTTCCGGGGGGCGTTGGCATCCCAGCAGGAAATTGATAGTGCTGTTCAGCTATTTCAGTCGCTGCCTTTCTATAAGGGATTATTGTATAACCCTGAAACCAACGCTTATCTTATTGCCGTAAGAATTAATAAAGATGTGCTTGCTTCAAAAGCAAGGGAAAAAGTTATTGCTGAAATAGAGCACTATACTTATGCCTTTGGTGAAAAGCATAATGTGGAAATGCACATCAGCGGGCTGCCGTTGATAAGAACCAATATGGCAATTAAGGTGGCTAAAGAAATGCAATGGTTTTTGATAGGCTCTGTGTTGATCTCCGCAATTATCCTGATGCTGTTCTTCCGGTCGGTAAGCGCAACAGTATTATCGCTTGGCGTGGTTATTATTGGCGTTATTTGGAGTATGGGCATCCTGCATTTATGCGGGTATTATATCAGCCTGCTTACCGCACTTATTCCGCCATTGGTGGTAGTAATAGGGATCCCTAACTGTATTTATTTTCTTAATAAATACCATACCGCATGGCTTGATACTGGTAAAAAAGAAGAAACATTGGTTGAAATGGTAAACCGGATGGGAATTATTACCCTGTTCTGCAATATTTCCGCGGCAATCGGGTTTGCAGTGTTCGCACTAACAAAAAGTGCCATACTCAAAGAGTTTGGTGTTGTTGCAGGCACAAGCATTATAGCCATATTTTTTATTTCGCTGGCAGCCATACCTCCTGTATTGAGTTATCTGCCTCCGCCTAAACAAAAGCATACCAAATACCTTGAGAGCAGGTGGCTCGAAGCCGTGCTGAAGAAAATTGAAAAATGGGTATTTAACCATACCAAAACCATTTATGTAACCACAGCTATAATGCTGGTGTTTTCAGTAGCCGGTATTCTCCGCCTTGTATCTGTAGGGCACATGGTAGATGATATTCCTCAAACAGATAAGATCTATGTTGATCTGAAGTTTTTTGAGCGGAATTTTAAAGGCATTATGCCGCTGGAAATTATTGTTGATACCAAAAGAAAGTATGGGTTGAGCGGTATGAAAGCACTGGATGTTTTTTCACGGATAGATTCCTTATCACAATATATTACCTTAAAAAAAGAAATGGCAAGACCGCTATCGCTTGCTGATGGATTAAAGTTTGCCAAGCAGGCTTTTTATGATGGCGACACATTGAACTACGCAATGCCCAATACATTTGACGGCGCTTTTGTAGGAGATTATTTACGGGTGAGAAAGGATACAGGCAATTCCTCTGCCTCCAACAATGCTTTTCAGCAGTTGATGAATGCGTTTATGGATACCGCCAGGCAAAAAACCAGGATAAGCGTGAATATGGCTGATGTGGGAAGTAAAGCGTTGCCTTTGATATTAGACGATATCAAAAAAAGATCTGATCAGCTTTTTGATTCTACCAAATACAATGTTGAATTTACCGGCACCAGCATTACATTTCTTGAAGGCAGCCGCTTTATTATTAACGGATTGAAAGAAAGTATTATGTGGGCTTTTTTGCTGATAGCATTATGCATGCTCTACCTGTTTAAATCGGTTAGAATATTGATTTGCTCCCTTGTACCCAATATTGTGCCGCTTATGCTTACCGCGGGCATTATGGGCTGGACGGGAGTACCGCTAAAACCTTCTACCGTTTTAATATTTGGTATTGCACTGGGTATAGCTATAGATGTAACTATCCGGTTCCTGGTAACTTACCGGCAGCAGTTACCTGCTAATGGTAATAATGTGAAAACCACTGTAATGCAAACCATTCATCATACCGGCATCAGCATTATATATACTTCGCTTGTATTAATTGCCGGCTTCAGCATTTTCATTTTTAGTGGATTTGGCGGCACCCAGGCGCTGGGGTGGCTTACATCGCTTACCTTATTATTTGCAACGGTTACCAACCTGGTGCTGTTGCCTGTTTTACTCAATATGTTGCACAAACAAGGTTTTCCAGGAAAGAAAATAACAGACAAAATAAACTAACGATTGTTAACATAAGTTAAAGGTTTTCATTTCAAAACATATGCATATAAAACATATGTTTTAAGTATTGCGATAGTTTTCTGATTGGATGGCTTTACTAAGCAGCAAATCTTTCTTTTCTTTTGTCTTTTAACAGTCAAATAATAAAAATTTAACAAAAAGTTCAGATTTGTTAAATCTTTTTATATTTGGCACTTCATTTTAAAAAAACAAACATGAGAAAACTTGCAGCACTCTTTGCGGTGCTGATGCTATGCATTGCATCAGTATATTCGCAAACCAAAACCGTAACAGGTAGGGTTACAGACGCAAATGGAGACCCGGTACCTTATGCAACCATCAAAATTAAAGGCGCAAACACAGGGGTTGCCGCCGATCAGAATGGTAACTTCAGCATTGAAGTAAATCCCAAAGCCACATTAACGATAAGCGCTGCCGGTTTTGAAGAGCAGGATATAGCGGTAAGCGACCGGTCTACTTTGACCATCAATCTGCAACCTTCTGCTAATATGCAGGAAGTAGTAGTGACCGCTCTTGGCATTAAGCGTAATAAAAACACATTACCGTATGCTGCACAGCAGGTAAAAGGTGATGAAGTAAGCAAGATACGTACGGGTAACGCAGCTGCCGCACTCTCCGGTAAAGTATCTGGTGTACAGATCATTCAGGGCAATGGTATTGGCGGATCTACAAACGTGGTAGTTCGCGGTATGAAATCTTTACAGTCAAATAATCAGGCATTATTTGTTGTTGATGGTGTGCCTGTAGATAACAGCACATATAATACTTCAAACCAAAGAACTGGTAGAGGTGGTTACGATTATGGTAATGCAGCCGCAGACATTAACCCTGATGATATTGATAATATTTCAGTATTAAAAGGTGCTGCAGCAACCGCGTTATATGGTTCAAGAGCAGCTAACGGTGTGATTATGATCACCACCAAAAAAGGTAAAAAAGGGTTAGGCATATCTGTAAATACCGGCGTTAGAGTAGGACAGATAGATAAAAATACCTTTGCAAAATACCAGGATCAGTATGGCGCCGGGTATTCTGCTAATTATTCAGGTACTTCCTCTCCCAACAGACTTTTCTGGTATTTTGACGCGAACGGCGATGGTGTTGATGATTTAGTAGTGCCTACTTCAGAAGACGCATCTTATGGTGCTAAATTTGATCCCAGCCTTATGGTATATCACTGGGACGCTTTTGATCCTGCTTCACCATACTATAAAACTGCAAAACCCTGGGTAGCCGCAACATATACTCCTGCTGATTTTTATGAAACGGCTGTTTCTACTAATAACAATGTGGTTTTAACGGGTGGCACAGATAGGGGAACTATAAAACTCGCTTATACCCGCGATGATGAAAAAGGGGTATTACCAAACAGCCGCGTTTTGAAAAATACGATCAACTTTGGTTCTACATATAATATTACATCAAAACTTATTGCAACTGCCAGCGCTAACTATTCTAAAATAGATGGTAAAGGACGTTATGGCACCGGTTACAGCGGCAGAAATGTAAATCAGAACTTTCGCCAGTGGTATCAAAGAAACGTGGATATACAGGAACAGAAGGAAGCTTATTTCAGAAATCGTCAAAACATTACCTGGAACTGGAAAGACCCTTCTACTGAAGCCGGCACTGTACCAATTTACACAGATAATTATTACTGGACATTATACGAAAATTATGAAAAAGATACCAGGTCCCGCATTTTCGGTAATGTACAGTTAGATTACAAAATTACCGAGTGGTTAAGTATCCTTGGTCGAGCAACGCTTGATTCGTATACTCAGTTTATGGATGAAAGAATAGCAGTAGGCAGCCAGGGTACACCAGGTTATACAAGATATGATTTGAGCTTCAGCGAAAGAAACTATGATTTGCTCGCAAACTTTGATAAAAATATCGGTGCAGATTTTAACGTAAAAGCGCTGGTAGGAACAAACCGGAGAAGAAGTACATATACTTATCTTGGACAGGCTACTTCCGGTGGATTGATTGTTCCCGGCTTATATTCTATTGCAAACTCAAAAGGTACTGTACCTAACCCAACGGAATATTACCAGCCAAAAGCGGTAGATGGTTATTTCGGCGGTCTCACACTGGGATATAAAGAGACATTAATTCTTGATGGGACATTCAGGAGAGACAGGTCTTCTACTCTTCCCGAAAACTCAAATGCATATAATTACTATGCGGTTTCAGCAGGTTGGATTTTTTCCAAGCATCTTTCTCAACTTGACTGGTTATCTTACGGTAAAGTAAGATTGAACTATGCTGAAGTAGGTAATGATGCAGCATGGGGCGCTCTTAGAGATACTTACGATCAGCCAACTCCATTCGGCAGCACAATTTTATTCTCTGTTCCGGGAACAAAAAACAATGAAAATCTTGTACCGGAAAGAACAAAAAGCAGGGAAATTGGTTTAGAAGCTGCATTTCTGAATAATCGTTTGGGATTTGACATTACTTACTACAAAACAAATACACATAACCAGATCATACCTGTTTCTGTATCTACTGCCACAGGGTATAATAGCAAATATGTAAATGCTGGTAATATTGAAAATAAAGGAATTGAATTATCTGTATTTGTGACCCCGGTAAAAACAAGAGATTTTTCCTGGAACATTAATTTGAACTGGACTAAAAACACCAACAAAGTGGTTGAGCTGTTTAAAGATGAAAGCGGTAATGAAATTACCAATATTCAGCTTGGTTCATTCCAGGGTGGTGTAAGTATAAATGCAACAGTAGGTCAACCTTATGGAACAATTCAGGGTAAAACATACATGATGATTGATCCTAAAGATGCAAGCCAGGTTATTACCTGGGATGGAGTTTCACCAAGAGTTGTGGCATCAAGCGGCTTCTACAGAACTACTACAACAACTACCAATGTATTTGGCAGCTATAATCCCGATTGGATCGGTGGTATTTACAATACATTCAAATACAAAAATTTCTCATTAGGTTTCTTAATTGATGCAAGAAAAGGAGGTAAAGTATGGTCTTTGGATATGTATTATGGTTTAAACTACACAGGTATTTATCCTGAATCAGCTGGTCTTAATGAAAATGGTAAATCGATCAGAACAACAGATGATGGCGGCGGTGTGATTTTAGATGGTGTTTTGGCGGACGGTAGTAAAAACACAAAACGCGTAGCGCTTGATGCAAACCAGGCTGGTTTTGCCGCTTCTGATTTTGCTTACGATGCGAGTTATGTCAAACTAAGAGAAGCAGTACTTACCTATTCTTTCCCTCAGGGCTTATTCAAAAATGCCAGTGTTATTAAAGGCGTGGATTTTTCTATTATAGGAAGAAACTTATGGATCATTCATAAGAACCTGCCTTATTCAGATCCTGAAGAAAATCTTTCTGCCGGTAATATACAGGGTATGCAGAGCGGCGCCTATCCTACCACCAGAACACTGGGTTTTAACCTGAATGTAAAATTCTAAACACAGAAAAATGAAAAAATTAATAATATCTATAGCCATTCTGCAGGGGCTCCTGATCACTTCCTGCACGAAGGATATTTCAAGCTACAATGATGAAACCAAGCGTGCAGCAAATGTTCCTGCAGGTACTTTGTTTTCAAATGCTACAAGAAATTTATCCGACAACCTGGTTTCTGCCAGTGTTAATACCAATCCTTTCCGCTTTATAGTAAAGCATTGGTCAATGGCAACATACCAGGATGAAGCACAGTTTGATTTTTCTACCAGGAATATTCCACAAACCTGGTGGGGAGCTATGTACAGAGATGTATTGACAGATTATAAAGAATCAGCTAAAATTATAACTGATGATGCAACACTGCTTGAAGGTGAGAAGGCAAATAAACTTGCGATCGTTGATATTATGCAGGTATATGTATTTGCCAACCTGGTAACTACTTTTGGCGATATCCCATATTCTCAGGCACTCGATCCTGGCAATGTTTATCCTGTTTATGATGATGCAAAAACAGTATACAGTGATTTGCTTTCAAGATTGGCCGCAGATATTTCAGCGCTTAACACAGACAATAAAGGATTTTCGAGCTCAGAAGATTTTTTATATGCTGGCAGCGTAAGTAAATGGAAAAAATTTGCCAATACATTGAGATTTAAGCTAGGTATGATATTGGCTGATTCAGATGCTGCTACTGCAAAATCAAATGTGGAAGCTGCAGATGCAGGTGCATTTACAAGTTCGGACGATGATGGACTTATGCCTTATCTGTCTGCTACCCCAAATACCAATCCTCTTTATGCAGATATTATATTGGGGGGTCGTGGTGATTATCTCGCTGCAGAAGATTTAATGGACCCGCTTATTGATTTAAACGATCCAAGAAAATCACTTTACTTCGGGACCAATAATGATGGTGAATATGTAGGTGGTGTTGTTGGTGCGGGTAATACATATTCCACTACATCCAAGCCAAGTGCACAGGTATCGGCAGCAGATGCTCCCGGTATATTTTTAACGTACTCAGAACTGGAGTTTTACCGCGCAGAAGCAATTGAAAGAGGATTTACTGTGGCTGGTACCGCTGCTGAACATTATACAAATGGTATTAAGGCATCAATCCTTGATTGGGGTGGTTCCGCTGGAGATGCTACAACTTACCTGGCGCAACCAGAAGTAGCTTATGCAACTGCAACCGGCACATGGAAAGAAAAAATTGCTTTCCAGAAATGGATTGCTTTATATAACCGACCAATGGATGGCTGGTTAGAACTCAGGAGACTGGATTATCCGGAATTAACATTGCCTGTTGGCGCTAAATCAGGATTTCCTGTAAGATACCAGTACCCTAATAATGAACAGCAGTTAAATCCTGCAAACTATACCAGCGCTGCTTCTAAAATTGGTGGCGATGAAGTTGAAACAAAATTATTCTGGGACGCAAACTAGATAAGTATTTTATAAAACATGTTAAGGGGTTACACTTATTTAAGTGTAGCCCTTTTCTTTTTATAAATATTTATGTCCGCTTCAAGATAAGTTTTTATTAAATAGTTCAGTTTCATTCAACTATTCGTGCAGCACCGGCGTTTCTCATTTTGTCTGTTTTTGTTGGCACCAGGATATTTACGCTTTTTATTAGTAGATGTCTATGACATATCCTGTATATGCCGCATTATTAAAACCTATTTAAATATGAGAAAAACTTTAATGCTTCTCGCAGTACTGCTGCAATGGTCGGTACTGGTAATTGCTCAAACAAAAACCATAACCGGCCAGGTTATGGATGATAAAGGAAATCCTATTCCTTTTGCCACAGTAAAGATTAAAGGTAATGACGCCTCAGGGGTTGCTGCTGATGAAAATGGGAACTTCAGCATACAGGCAACTTCATCCGCAGTTTTAGTAGTAAGTGCTGCCGGGTTTACCACCCAGGAAATTACTGTAGGAGATCAAACTAATATTAATGTAGCGTTGACCTCTGGCTCAACCCTGCAGGAGGTAGTGGTAACCGCTTTAGGAATTTCAAGGGAAAAGAAAAGCCTTGGATATGCCACTCAAAGCGTAAAAGGCGATGCGTTGGTGCAGGCTGCCAATACAGGTTTAGCGGGTGCTTTGCAAGGTAAGGTATCGGGTGTTCAGATAACACCTTCAAGTGGTATGCCTGGCGCTTCTTCTTTGATTACTATCCGAGGCGCACGTTCATTTACCGGCAATAATACCCCGTTGTATGTAATTGATGGTATGCCCATTTCTTCTAATGCTGATTTAAGTACCGGTAATAGTGTAACCGGAACAGATATTGCAAACCGCGCTGTTGATATTGACCCTAACGATATTGCAAATATTGAAGTGCTTAAAGGCCAGGCTGCATCGGCATTGTATGGTATAAGGGCTTCTAACGGCGTAATAGTTATTACAACCAAAAGTGGAAAAGGGGCTTCGAAGGGTAAACCTCAGGTGTCTTTTAATTCCAGTGTAAGCTTTGATGATCTCTCCCGCTACCCTGACTTGCAAACTACATATGCACAGGGTGCTAACGGAGCGTTTAATCCGAATGCATCAACCTCTTATGGCCCAAAGGTAGTTGACTTACCCAAGAGTACGCTTTATGGAGGGGATACAACTAACCAGTATACTAATGCTGATGGTATGCACCCGGGTCAATATTATGTGCCCCAGCGTGCATTGGCCGGCCTTAATCCTTGGGTAACCCCTGCAGTATATAATAATGTCCGCGATTTCTTTGACATTGGTACAATTTTCAATAATTCCATAAGTATATTGAATGCAACCGACAGGGGTTCGTATGCAGTAGCTTTAGGCAGTACCAATCAGAAAGGAATTGTTCCGCATACCGGCATGAACAGGTATAATGCTAAAATAGCAGGCGAAACAAAATTATCAGAACACTTTAAAGCCTCTTTTAGTGGTAATTTTATCAATTCAGATATTGATAAAGCTCCTTCAGCAAATGATGGTATTATCGCAACAGTTTACCCGGCCCCTGTAAGTTATGATCTTAAAGGCATTCCTAACCACGCCGAAGGCAATATATACAGCCCTGTCGGATATCGTGGCGGCGCATTTGTAAATCCTTACTGGGGTCAGGAGCATAACACCTGGAATGAAAAAACAAATCGTTTTTTTGGAAATACCAATGTTACCTATACTGCTGATCTTTCAAGCAATATGAAGCTGGATGTAAAGTACCAGATCGGCGCAGATGCTTATACTACAAACTACCAGGATATATGGAGTTTTGGCTCCCCAACGCGTGGTTCAAATAACAACGGTGATATTACAGAATATACTTACACCAATACTACATTAAACTCGTTGCTTACAGGTAATTTTAAATGGGACGTTAGTTCAGATTTTGGCTTGAACCTGTTAGTAGGTAATGAGATCGTTAACACCAATACCAAGTATTTAACAGCTTATGGTTCCAGTTTTGCATTTGCAGGATGGAATCATATGGATAATACCGGTACTAAAGACGCAACTGAAACATCTTCCAAACTCAGAACTTTTGGAAACTTTGCCAATCTTTCTTTATCCTTCAGGCAAATGTTATTCCTGAGTGTTACCGGTCGCCAGGATATTGTATCCTCTATGCCAAGCAATAACAGAAAGTTCTTTTATCCTTCAGCCGCATTGGGATTTGTATTTACAGAATTGAACGGGCTTGACAACAGTTCATTCCTGAATTTTGGAAAACTAAGATTTTCTGTAGCACAGGTAGGCCAGGCAGGAACTTACCGAAGCAATTTCTACACACTGCCGGCATATGGTGGCGGATTCTATAGTGGTAGCCCGATATTGTATCCCATCAATGGAATTAAAGCATATATACCCAGTGACCTGGTATATGATCCCAACTTAAAGCCACAGAATACCACTTCATATGAAATTGGTGCTGATTTGAATTTCTTCAATAACCTGGTTGAAGTAAATTATACATTTTCCCGTCAGAATGTAAAAGACCAGATATTTGATGTACCGTCACCAGGTTCAACAGGCTCTACTGAATTCAGAACCAACGGTGGTAAGATTCACACCAATGCGCATGAAGCTATCATCAATATTAATGCCATCAGGAAAGCTGATGTTGAATGGAGCATAGGAGCTAACTTTTCCAAAATTGATAACTATGTAGATGAATTAGCGCCTGGTGTTGAAAGCATCTTCCTCGGTGGTTTTACAACGCCGCAGGTCAGAGCTGGTATTGGCGACAAATTCCCTGTGATATATGGTACATCATATGCCAGGGATGAGAAAACAGGAAAAGTGATTGTTGATGCAAATGGAACTCCTATAGCCGGAGCACCTGCCGTTATTGGACGTGCTGCGCCAGACTTTCTTCTAGGTGCTAACACAAGGATCAGGTTTAAGATGCTTACATTAACCGCCGTGATGGATTGGAAACAAGGTGGTGAAATGTACAGCGGTACTACAGGATTATTCGATAATTATGGTGTGAGCAAAGCAAGTGAAGAAGCAAGATTAAAAAATGCAGTACAGTTTCCTGATGCTGTTAAGGAAGACGGTACACCGAATGATATTGTTGTTTCAGGATATAATAATATTCAAAAGTATTTCCAGGATATTAATACTATTGATGAAAGCAGCATTGTAAAAAGCTCTTTTATCAAAATGAGAGAAATTTCACTCCGCGTTCAGGCTATTAAAAAAGCAAATTTTGGATTGGGTGTGAACTTCTTTGCGAGAAACCTGCTGTTGTGGACCAATTCTCCTTACCTGGATCCGGAATCCAGCCAGGGCAATACAAATATGGCAGGTGCATTTGAAAGATTTACTTTACCTCAAACCAAAAGTTTTGGTGTAGGTATTAATCTCCAGTTTTAATATAGTTAAATCAAAAAAATAGAATGATGAAATCTTTAAAAATATTTAGCCTTGCTGTAGCGGCATCAGCTATGTTTATTTCTTCTTGTTCTAAAAAGGAGCTGGATAGAGTAAACTTTAATCCCAATAATCCATCTGACGTTTCAGCGAAGTTTATCTTAACCGATATGATAACATCTACCGCCTTTTCTGTGGTTGGTGGTGATATTTCCCTGTATTCTTCTGTTTATCTTGAACATGAAGCAGGTGTTTGGGGTCAAACATTTAATGCCGAAACACGTGTAGGTGAGCCTACCCAGGCAACCACGTATAATAATAGCTGGAATGCTATATATGCAAATATTAAATCCTTAAAAATTATCATTGCTAAAACCTCTGCTGGTGGTCCCGAAGAAGGCAATGATGTAACCTGCGGGATAGCTAAAGTATTATTGGCGTATAACCTTGGGGTTTTAACTGATTTTTTCGGTGATACTCCTTTCAGTGAATCAGGAGTTATTGATGCAAGTGGTTCGCCTGTTATTTTGCAACCCAAGATTGATAAACAATCCGAGCTTTATCCACAGATACAAACACTGCTGGATGATGCGATTACTTTGCTTGACGGCACGGATGGTGCGGGTACAGGTTCGGTAGGCAGCCAGGATTTAATTTATGGTGGCAATAAAGCGTTATGGAAAAAAGCAGCATATGGCTTAAAGGCACGTTATTTAATGCATACTTTAAAAATATCCTCGGATGTTGATGGCGATTTGACCAAAGTTGTAGATAATATAGATAAGTCTTTTGAAAGTGCGGATGAGGAATTGATATTTAATATTTATGATGGAGAAGCTAATATAAACCCGCTTTTTGGATATTCAAATGCCAGGGACGGGTTGGGAATAAGTCAAAGTCTTGCTAAAAAATTTAAAACCTTAAATGATCCCAGGGGAGAACAGGCATTTATGGATTACAATTTTGAAGCTATAAGCCTGGAAGATGCAATAGCAGATGGCGTTCCCAATGGTACTCCAATACAACAGCAATATACGTATCCTATTTCTGTTGCTGAATATGCCACTACGGCTCCTACATTATTATTAAGCTATCATGAATTGATGTTCCTGAAGGCAGAAGCGTTGGCGAGAATGAATGAGGATGAAGATGCAAAAGATGCACTTAAAGAAGCTGTTATTGCCGCATTTGCCAACCTGTCGCGTTCTTTAAATTCAACGAATGATTCTTATGGATTAGGATTGAGTATTGATCTGTCAGAAGATGTGGCAACAGATTATTTTGACAACGAAGTAACTCCTCGTTTTGAAACTGATGCTTTAAAAGAAATCATGCTTCAAAAATATCTTGCATTTTATGGTGCTTCAGGTGAATCTACAGAGGCATTTAATGACTATCGCAGACTTAAAGCTATGGGTGAGGCTGATTTTATCGGACTGGAAAACCCTCTGAATGCAAGTAATAAATTCCCACTGCGGTTTACATATGGAAACTCTGATGTTTCTGCTAATCCTTCTGTAAAATCTGCATACGGAGATGGTAATTATGTATACACCGAAAACGTTTGGTGGGCCGGAGGTACAAGGTAGGTATTACTTACTTATTACGAGGCAAACCTTATTGATTTTTATAATGAACCATTAAGGAGTTAAGAAAGTTAAGCATAAGCCTTACTATACCTTAACTTCTTAATGGTTTGTATATGGCTTGTTTTAATGTAGCTACACCACCACCAACTCATAAAACTTCTCCGGCTGCAAATACCTGTTCGCCAGCTCCTGCACTTCTTTAACCGTTATACTTTTTATGTCATTGATAGCTTTATAGAAATGATCATTACCCAGCTCGTTCAGTATAATGTTTTTCCACCGCCCTATAATATGAAAAGGCCCATCAAGATCACCGAGAATGGTACCGATAAGATAGTTTTTTACCAGCAACAGTTCTTCCTCTGATGCAGGTTCATTACGCAATAATTCCATCTCCTTATATACTTCAGAAACCGTGGCTTCACATACATCTCTGCCCGCTTCAGTGCTTATCATCCATGCACAATCCTGCATATGGTTTTGCATATAGCTGTGTATGCCATATGTGTACCCTTTATCTTCACGTATATTGCTCATGAGCCTTGAACCAAAGTAGCCGCCAAAAAGCGTATTTACCACCTGGGCTTTTGTAAAATCAGGGTGATGCCGGTTAGGAAAATGGCTGGCTATGCGAATAGCGCCCTGCAGCCCTTTGTCATCGTTGTTTATCCTGTATTTTTTTTCAGTTGCAGCTTTTACAGGGTGCGTTATAACCGGTAGGTTATATTTATTTACAGTTAAGCCTCCTAATGAATCGTTTACCTGCTTTTCAATATCAGCAGGCAATTTACCTGCTACAAAAATTATACACCTGCCATTTATATAGTAATCTTTATAAAAAGAGTGCAACTGTGCGCTCTGCAAAGCATTGTAGGCGGCAACAGAACTGTATTTGCCATACGGATGATCAATGCCATACAGGTACTCATCAATTAAGCGATTGGCTATGAAATCAGGTTTTTTTAAATTGATTTCCAGCTTCTGCTTCATGTTCTGCCGGAAAATATCCAGCTCTGTTTCCGGGAAAATGGAATCGGTTACCAGTTCTCTTACAACCGGCAATAGCTCTTTTAAATGTTTGGTAAGGCTATGCAGGCTAACCGTAGCGGTTTCGTTGTAGCAATGCCTGTTAAGGTATGCACCATAATATTCAAAATGCTCATTTATTTCAAAGGCACTTTTAGTATTTGTACCGTTTTTTAATAAATGATTGGTTGCTGCCGCAACAATATTCTGTTCTTCGTACCAGTTGCCTGCATAAAAAACCAGTTCTACCTGTATCACATCTTCTTCACCGGCATTAATAGCATATACATCCACACCGTTATCCAACGTAAATTTTGTATAAGGCTTAAGTTCAAGCTCAAAATCTACAGCATCTTTAATTACCGGTGCTGTTGTTCTGTTTGTCATATATTGATTAGTTAAATTGTTGTTGGCGGAGGGTTATGGGCTTTGAGCTGTCAGCTGTCAGCTATCAGCAGCTCACGTTTCACATTTTCACAGGTTGCAGGTTACTGGTTGCCTGTGTTGCTGATAGCTGACTGCTGATAGCTGATAGCTTATTGCCCATCCCCATAATAATACATCGTGCTGCTGTTGCTGTCGGTAAAAATAATATTGGCCTCGTTGCGTATATCTTCCGGTGTTACCGCCTGGTATTTGCCAAGCTCTTCATTTATCAAACCTGTATTGCCAAGCAGTGTATAATAAGCAAGGCTGTTGGCACGGTTTGTTAAACTCATATCTTCAAAAGCAATAAGACTTTCCGTTTTATTTTTTACTTTTTGCAATTCTTTTTCTGTAATAGTGCTTTGCTTTATTTTGTTCAGCTCTTCTTCAATAGCAGCTTCAGCCGCAGTCATGCTCACACTTTTTACCAGCTTTCCTTCAATGGTAAGTAATCCCGCATCAGTTGTGCCAAAGTGATAACATTCAATATTGCTGAACAATTGTTTTTCTTTTACCAGTACCTGGAAAAGTCTTGAAGACGCACCTCCGCCTAATATATCTGTTATGAGATCGGTGATGTAATAACGCTTGTCGAGCCGGGGATAGATATGCCAGCATTTATATAAAGCATCAATCGGCACATTGGCTTTTACTTCAAGCTGATGATGTATGGTTTGTACCGGCTCCTGCGGAATATCGCGAACATATTTCTCTCCGGGAGGAATATCACCAAACCATTTTTCCGCCAGTTGTTTTACCTGCGGCACCGTAACATGACCAGCCACTACAAGAATGGCATTTACCGGGCGGTAATGTTTGAAAAAGAAATCTTTTACGTCCGAAAGTGTAGCATTTTCAATATGACTTAATGCAGCGCCGATGGTCATCCACCTGTAAGGATGTTTTTCAAAAGCGAGCTCACGCATTTTATGCCATACATCTCCATAGGGTTTGTTAAGATAATGTTCTTTAAATTCTTCGCTTACTACCTTTCGTTGTACTTCCAGGCTTTTTTCTCCAAATGCAAGGCTTAACATCCTGTCGCTCTCCAACCAGAAAGCCGTTTCAATATTTTCTGCCGGTAACTGGCAATAATAATTAGTGAGATCATTGGTGGTATATGCATTATTTTCACCGCCGGCCAATTGCAGCGGTTCATCATATACCGGAATATTTACAGAACCGCCAAACATGAGGTGCTCAAACAAATGAGCAAAGCCTGTTTTTTCAGGATTTTCATCTCTTGCACCAACATCATACATAATATTCACTACCGCCATTGGCGTTGAGTGGTCTTCATGCACAACTACTCTTAACCCGTTATCTAAAACAAATTGTTCAAAATGTATCATATGTGTTATGTCCGGTATTAAATCAGCCTGCAAATATGGGAAATTAATCGGTAAGAATGGAAACGTTTAAAATTGCACAAGGGGGTAGGAAAATACAAGGGTGAGGTTGTCCGTCCTTTCGACCGAGCCAACACGGGCATATTGCTTTAATCACTTTTACGCGAGGGAGAAATCCGCCGGGCTTTGATACTATTGCTCAACTTTTGCACTACTGCCCAACAGATTTCTCTCCCGCCGCAAGATGCATTTAATTCAATCTTCATGAGGCGGGATTCGAAATGACCGGGAGATTGCTTTTCAGAGAATACTGTCAGGCTTAAGTGTAAGTATGATCAGTTCTTCATTGCGGCTGATGATGACTTTGTGTTTTTGCGTGGAAGATTGCAGTAAGTTTTTGTATGCCTGTATATTGTTAGAAAAATCTGATCCGACACTTACAACAATATCGCCTATTTTAAATCCGGCTTTTTCAGCAGGAGAACCGGGTATAACGTCTTCTACCGTTATTTTGCCTTCTATAGCATAAATGCCTAAGCCTGTATATGCATAATCAAATGGACTGTAAAAATGTGTATTGGGAATAAGGTGAATTTCCTTTTTAGCATAGTTTAAAGTAACATTGAATCTTCGCAACAGGTCGTTGCCGATCAATCCTGCCAGGTAAGGGTACGCGGTAATATTATAGGCATCTTCAAATATATATGTAGGCACATTTTTAAACTTGTATGGGCCTATCCGCACTTCTTTAACTGTTGTAACCCTCATTTCGGTTTTGCCTCCAAGTCCTTCTGCCTGGGTAAGAAAGGTTTTTTTCTTTGGATTAATTACAAGACTGTCACCTGCAAAATTTTCTGATAATAAGAAACATAAACCAGCGCCGGAATCAAAATAAAATCTCGCATCGAACCTGGCTCTGTCGCGGAATCTTGACGGAACAATGGGAATGGAAGTAAGGATCGGCTTCAGGATATAGCCCCCTTTTTTGTATTTAAAATCTCCCTTTGTATATACGGTCATTAAAAAACTATCATAATCAATATTGACAATATACCTTGACAAAAAGCTTAATCCTATTATACCGTCAATTTTTACTCCGTACACACTGCTTAGAATTTCGTAATCATTTATATGAAAATCCAGGCTGTCAACGGAAAGGCCTGGAAGGTGCAATGTTGCATTATATAAAAAATTTACCCGCCTTATACCTGCAATACCTCTTATTGTTCTCTCTGATGGTGTAGTTGGAATGTTTAATTCAATAACGGTTGAAGAATCTAATGAAATGCCGCCGCTGCCTGTATCTAAAATAAAGTTTAATGAATCAGCGTAATTATTCAACCGTGCTTTGATTATGACCACCCCGCCACTGAATTGTTCAAATGCAAACTGTGTAACAATCCTGGCAGGGGTACCAGTAACTTTTACTTGTGATAAAGCCGGCAACCCCGGCATCAGCAATAAAGAAAGCACTAAGCAGTTATATATCCGTTTCATATATGGCTATATAAATTTAGGTCATTTGTATATCAAAAAAGCAACCGTTCATCATTCATAATTGTTAGTACTTTTGCAAATCATGAATGCAGCAGATATTTTACAGAAAGCATTGAATTTTGAATTTCTTAGTGTTGAGGAAGGAATATTCTTATACCAGAATGCAGCGTTAACAGAACTGATGTATGTGGCTGATGAGATGAGAAAAATACAGGTTCCTCATGGTAAAGTTACCTGGCAGATAGACAGGAACGTGAATACCACCAATGTATGTATAGCCAATTGTAAGTTTTGTAATTTTTATCGTATCCCCGGTCATAAAGACGCCTACATAACGGATATGGCTACCTACCGTAAAAAAATCAGGGAAACCATTAAATATGGCGGAGATCAATTACTATTACAGGGAGGTCACCATCCTGAATTAGGACTGCAATTTTATACCAATACTTTCCGGCAGATCAAGAATGAGTTTCCCGATATACGGCTGCATGCGTTGGGGCCTCCCGAAGTGGCGCATATATGCAAGCTGGAAAAAATGACTCACCACGATGTATTAAAAGCATTGAAAGAAGCAGGGCTTGATTCATTGCCGGGTGCAGGGGCTGAAATATTGATAGACCGCGTAAGGCGATTAATAAGTAAGGGAAAATGTGGAGCACAGGAGTGGCTTGATATAATGCATGAAGCACATAAGCTTTATATTACTACCAGCGCTACCATGATGTTTGGTCATGTGGAAACATTACAGGAACGTTTTGAACACCTTGTAAAGATCCGTGAGGTGCAAAGCCGTAAACCGGAAGACGCGAAAGGATTTCTTGCCTTTATTCCGTGGACATTCCAGGATGTAGATACTTTGCTTACAAGAATACGCGGCGTGCATAATCTTACAACCGCGGATGAGTATATACGTATGATAGCTTTATCGCGTATCATGCTTCCGAATATAAAAAACATACAGGCTTCATGGCTTACCGTTGGTAAAAAAACTGCACAGATTTGCCTGCATGCCGGGGCAAATGACTTTGGAAGTATAATGATTGAAGAAAATGTGGTAAGTGCCGCAGGCGCCCCACACAGGTTTACCTATAAATCAATGCAGGACGCGATACGCGAAGCAGGCTTCGAACCCCAGTTACGCAACCAGCAATATGAGTGGAGAACAATACCTGAATTGATTGAAGAGCAGGTGATAGATTATTAGCAAACAGCCCGGAGAAGAGTTTATGGTTTGTGGTTTCTAGTCTATCGCTCAAACCACAAACTACATATTCGTCATGGTTCTAGATTTTAAACCTCCCCTTCACGCAAGTTTGTCAACCTGATTTTAATTTGGGCTGCCTTCTTTTCTACGCGGAGAGAGGCTGGGGTGAGATTCAATAACTACGCTCATCAATTGACTCAAGTATTGTACAATAACTCACATACCTGTCTATATTAACTTCACCATTTTCAACCGCGGATTTAACAGCGCAACCAGGTTCGTTCATGTGCAGGCAGTTATTAAACTGGCAATCATTGATCAATTCCCGCATCTCCGGAAAATAATGAGAAAGTTCCTGCTTTGATATATCTACTATTCCAAATTCACGAATGCCGGGGGTATCAATAATTCTTCCACCACCGGGTATATCATACATTTCCGCGAAAGTGGTTGTATGTAATCCTTTGCCGCTCCAACCGCTTACTTCCTGCGTTTTAAGAGAAAAAGACGGAAGAAGAAAATTGATGAAAGAAGATTTACCAACACCTGAATGCCCGCTGATCAATGTTGTTTTGTTTTTAATGATATCCTGTATCGCTTCAAGCCCTTCTTTTTTTTCAATACTCACCAGCAGCACTTTATACCCAATACGTTCATACATTGCTTTCCACTCAGCAAATTTTTCTGATTCTTTCTTCTTATAGATGTCAGCCTTATTAAATAACAGTATGGCAGGTATATGATATGCTTCCGCAGCAACGAGGAAACGGTCTATAAACCCCTGCGAAGTTCTGGGCTCTTTTATTGTGCAGATAAGCAATACCTGGTCAACATTGGCCGCTATAATATGGTGCTGGTATTTATTGGAGGGTGATTGACGGTTGATATAATTCCTGCGATCTGATATATTGCTGATAACTGCAGTTCCTTCAGCGCCATCCTCCGGCTCCATTTCAATTTCATCGCCAACGGTTACAGGATTGGTTGAAGTGATATCACTATCTATTTTAAATTTTCCTTTTACCCTTGCATTATACTGCCTGCCGCTTTCGTCCTTTACAACGTACCAACTACCGGTTGATTTGTATACCAATCCTTTCATCTAATAAAATTCGGAAAATTATACATGAGCTTCTGCTAACACCATTCTTTTATTTCCTTCCCTATACTCATTCATCCAGGCGCTTAACGTTTTTGTCCATAGCGGAGAAGTATTTATACACGGAATAAAAGTATATGACTCCCCTCCGGCTTCCATAAAAGTTTCTTTACCGCGCATGGCTATTTCTTCCAACGTTTCCAAACAATCACTTACAAAAGCAGGACATAATATGAGTATTCTTTTAATGCCTTCTTCTGGCATTTGCGCTAACCGGATATCTGTAAAAGGCTCCAGCCAGCCTTTACCAAGCCTTGACTGGAACGATATACTATATTTCTCCTTCGGCAGTCCGAGTTTTTCTGTAACCAGCCTTGTTGTTTCAAAACACTGGTACCTGTAGCAGAACTCCCTTGCAGGAGAGGGCGTTTGACAACATTCTCCCCTGGTATCTTCCGTGTGGCTTCCTGTAGGATCTGCTTTAACAAGATGCCTTGCCGGTATGCCATGATAGCTGAATAGTATATGATCGAAAGGTTCTTTCATATATGGTTTCATGCTTTCTGCCATTGCATCTATATAACCAGGTTCGTTGTAAAATGGTTTTATAAAATCAAGTTTGAAAGGGTATTTTCTCTTCCTGTGGATGACTTTTGCATGCTCAACGGCCGTTTCATAAGACGACATAGCATAATGGGGGTACAATGGAACGGCAATTACTTCTTCCAGGCCTTTTACTTTCTCCATCAGGCTATCAAATGCATGTTCCACTGTAGGGTTACCGTAACGCATGGCTATTTCCACTGGTTCACTCACATATTTCTGCAGCTCTTCCTGCAATTGCCTGGTTAGCACAATTAACGGAGAGCCTTCTTTCGTCCATATTTCTTTATAGGCTTCCGCGGATTTTGGCGCACGAAACGGAACGATTATTCCACCCACCAGTGGCAGGCGAAGCAAATACGGTTTGTCAATTACTCTTTCATCCATAAGGAACTGCATCAGGTACCTGCGCACATCCTTTACATCGGTTGAATCCGGTGAGCCAAGATTCATTAAAACAATCCCTCTTTTCTTTTCTGTATTCATTGTTTGCAAAGTTCTGCAAGATTTCTTAAAAATAGTAAAGGTCACTACTTAGTGTGACCTTTACTGATATGATGGATCAAAAACGGGACGCAGCCTGTATGGTACGGTCCAGGTCTTGATAGGAAATGGCATTACTGATAAACCATGTCTCAAACGCTGATGGGGGCAAATATACACCGGAATCCAACATATGATGGAAGAATTTATTGAAAGTGGCAATATCCGCATTTGCAGCACTGTTAAAATCCTTAACAACATGATCGCTGAAATGTATGCTGATCATGGTTCCCAGCCTGTTGATGACATACGCAATTCCTTTATTGCTAAATACTTCTCTTAATCCTTCTTCCAAATATTTTCCTTTGGCTTCCAGTTCATCATACACCGAGGGATCATTTTTCAGAATGCTTAATAAAGTATAGCCGGCGATCATTGCCAATGGGTTTCCGCTTAAAGTGCCTGCCTGGTATACATTTCCCACTGGTGCTATATGCTGCATAATTTCTTTTTTACCGGCAAAAGCGCCTACCGGCATACCGGCGCCAATTATTTTTCCATAGGTAACTAAATCAGCATCTATTTTCAGCCGCTCCTGCGCGCCGCCAGGCGCAAGCCGAAAGCCTGTCATTACTTCATCAAATATGAATACGATTTTTTCTTTGGTGCAAATGCTGCGCAACGCTTCAAGAAAACCAGGATCAGGCAATATACAACCCATATTGCCGGCAACAGGTTCAATAATAATAGCAGCAATTTCATTTTTATGATCCGCTACTAATTTTTCAACAGCAGCAATATCATTGTATGCACAGGTTAGTGTGTCATTTGCCACACCGGATGTAACACCGGGCACTGTCTGAATATTGAATGTAGCTACGCCACTGCCGGCCTTTACTAAAAAACAATCCGCATGACCATGATAGCATCCTTCAAATTTTATGATCTTGTTTTTCCCTGTATATCCCCTGGCTAATCTTACAGCACTCATACATGCTTCTGTTCCGCTGTTTACCATGCGGATCATATCTACATTGGGCGCCATTGTTTTAATCAGCTCAGCTATTTCAATTTCCAGTTCCGTTGGCGCACCAAATGAAGTGGAAAGGGCGGCTTTCTCCTGTATTGCTTTTACAACTTCATCATGCGCATGACCAAGTATCATTGGTCCCCAGGAGTTAATGAAATCTATATACTCGTTTCCATCAGCATCATACATATATGCGCCTTTGGCCCTGGTAATAAACAGTGGCGTTCCGCCCACACTTTTAAAAGCCCGTACCGGTGAATTTACACCTCCGGGAATGGATTGCTGTGCGCGGGAGAAGAGGGATTGGCTTGTTGTTGTGTTCATGTGAATGGGCAATGGGCAATAGGCAATGGTGAATGGGCAATGGTGAATGGGCAATAGTGAATATGGATTTACCATTAACTATTCGTTATTGCCCATTCACTATTCACCTATCCCTTCTGTTTTCCTATCATACCGGTTAATAATTTAAATGTTGCAATTATAGTTTTTCCCAGGATTGTTACATCTATATTTTTCAAATAATCCAGGTCTGACGCTGCATCAAGCGCCGCATCAATTTCTACAATCGAACCTCTTGCTATTTCATAATACCGCTTTCTCTCTGCTTCTGACCTTCGGGATGCCCCTTCTGATATATTTAGATGTACCGACAATGCTGCTCTTCGTATCTGCGAAACCATTGCATATTTTTCCTCCGGCGGTAAAGCTTTTGTCAGCTTATAACATTCCTTTATTAAAGCACGTGAGAGGGCATAAACCTCCATTTTTTGATGATTCAGTGTTAAGAACATAGGTTATAGTTTTATTGGTTAAGAATGAGATACTTACTTATTGTAAAAAGGGTGAATGATGAATAGGCAATAGTGAATTGTCAATGGTGAATCCATATTCACTATTACCCATTGCCCATTCACTATTGCCTATTTACCATCTCCGCTGCCTGCTTCGCAAAATACGTGGCAATCAAATCAGCTCCTGCTCTTTTAATGGATGTAAGGCTTTCAATGATCGCTTTGTTTTCATCAAGCCAGCCCATTTTTGCCGCGGTTTTGATCATCGCATATTCACCACTTACATGATAGGCACTAACAGGCACGGTTACACTATTTTTTACTTCACGGATTATATCAAGATAAGACATCGCTGGTTTTACCATCACTATGTCAGCGCCCTGCTCCACATCCTGCAACGCTTCATTAATGGCTTCGCGGCGGTTGGCATAATTCATCTGGTAAGTCTTTTTATCACCAAAGCCCGGAGCACTGTCTAATGCATCCCTGAATGGTCCGTAAAAGCATGAAGCGTATTTAGCACTGTATGCCATGATACCCACTTTGGTAAAATGCGTTTCTTCCAATGCTTTGCGTATAGCGCCAATGCGCCCGTCCATCATATCGCTGGGTGCAACAAAATCCGCACCTGCTTCCGCATGACTCAAACTCATTTTTACCAGCGCGTCAACCGTTTCGTCATTCACTATTTCACCATCTTTTACAATACCATCATGCCCGTAAACAGAATATGGATCAAGTGCCACATCCGTCATCACCAGCATTTCCGGTATAGCGTTTTTTATCGCTTTAATACTGCGTTGCATCAACCCGTCAGGATTCCAGGCTTCTTTTCCGGTATTATCTTTTACTTCGTCTTTGGCTTTTACAAAAATCAATACGCTTTTTATCCCCATCGCCCATACTTCTTTCACTTCTTTTACCAAAAGGTCAAGCGAGTATCGGTAATAGCCAGGCATAGAAGGAATTTCATGTTTTACATTTTCGCCTTCGTCAACAAAAACGGGTAAAATAAAGTCGTTTGGCGTCAAAACTGTTTCGGCAACCAGGCTGCGAATGGATGAGTTGGTGCGGAGTATGCGATTGCGCTTTTGAAGATACATAATGAAGTGGCTGATTTGAGCCGCAAAATTAACCTATCCTGCGCTTATTTGGGGAGATGGTTTATCATGTTATCGTCATTTTCCGGGAAAAGCGGGTGTGGCTTATTCTTTTCGACACGCTGTAGGTATCCTCGCATAGTCAAAAAATTGTTCCGGATCCGTTATGAAATTGGAGCAAAAAAAAGAGGAGATATAATATCCCCTCCCTTTTAAACATGAGAAAACGATGATCAACTATTTATCTCCCCTGGCATATACTGCCACAGTTTCTGTTTCACCATTTGTATCTGCATTGATGTGCATATACTTTTTATCGTCCTTTAAAACAATTCTGTAATTAATGCCGGCACTATTGGTGATTTCAATTACGCCACACACCTCTTTTTGAGCGTACTTCTGTTTTACTTTATATAAAACATTTGAAGGCAGTCCATTTTCCGTGTAGTAGCGAATGGTTTGAACAAGACGTCCTTTGCTATCAAACAAAGCACGTGTTTTAACGGAAGCATTTACAAAAGATGCTTCATAATAATCTCCCGAAACATTCCATGCCGGGGTGCTTGCGTTGCTGAAAACCTCGTTAAAAGTTTTCCTTACTTTTTCATTTACAGGGGTTACCCTGGATGCAGCAGTTGCGGTGATGCTTAAAAATATGACTGCTGAAAAGATAATTATTTTCATTTTTTTAGCTGTTTAATATTTTATTTATAATTATTGCACAAACATATACCACTGTGGTATCCCGGGAAAGTATATATTGTTCAAAGGCACTAAAACCTGTAATGAACTGTATCTTTTTAACAGTGAGCCGCGTAGCCACTTTCTCTGAGTGGTTATGCGAGACGCCCTGCCTCGCATTAACTGCTTACACATTAACTGTTACTTTCAGAAATGTTGCAGGAATAGCAGTTGTATTGTCACCACTTATGTTCTGCCTGTTGAATAATGCTTCCATCTCGTCCTGAAGCTGTTCTGCTTTGCCATTCTTTTCTGCGGCTTCAAATGCATTCATTGTAGGTCCGTAATATTTTCTGAATACAGTTACAAACTCAGAAGGTGAATAAGGCGCTATAAATGTAAATGTATCCTTCTCGCAGATGATATTTTCTTTTGGTATACCTGCCTGTGCAAAACGTTCTGTAACTTCTTCTACCTTTCCCCATAACATCGGGCTGATGAAGCCTTCGGGCGGCGGCGGAGTGTATGCAGCGCTTATCTTTAGTATTTGTGCCACCAGAGTGGGATCACCAGGTATCCAGTTTCCCATCACTATCCTTCCACCTGGTTTTGTAACACGTACTATTTCTTTTGCCACATCATATGGCTTTGGCGCAAACATGGCACCAAAAATGGAAACAACAAGATCAAAACTTTTATCTTCCAGATCAACAAGCGCTATGGCATCACCTTCCTGGAATGTAATATTAGTCAGCCCTTCTTCTTCCACACGTTTGTTTCCGGCGGCTACAAGATTCCTGGCTATATCTACACCCAAAACCCGTGCTCCTGCTTTTGCTTCTGGTATTGCTGTTGTGCCGTCACCACAGCCAAGGTCAAGCACAGTAAGACCTTTAGTAACATTTAATTTAGTAACCAGCGCTTCGCCGCTTTCACGCATTGTTTTAGCAAGTTGAGTGAAATCTCCTTTCTCCCAAAGCATTTTGTTCGCATTCATAATTGCTTTTTTAATTAATAATGATGCAAAACTAAAAAGCGCTATACAAAACCTTTTTACTGTAAAGCCCGGGAATTTGACAAATCAGTTCAAAACTGCTACTTGTTTCTTTAAAGCTGAAGGGGGTACTCCAAATTGCTTGCTGAAGGCTCTGCTGAAATGGGCGCTGCTCTCAAACCCACTTTCAAAAGCAGCATCGCTTACAGATTTACCGGCTACGGTGAGCAGGTTTTTAGCATGTTGCAATCTTTTTTCTATCAGCCACTTACCCGGTGAAGTATTGTACACTTGTTCGAAGTCTCTCTTGAATGCTGATAAGCTACGGTAGCTTAGTCTTGCAAAGTCTTCAAGCTTTAAATTAAAGCAGAAATTATCTTCCATCACGGTTTGCAATGAAACACTTTGCGGAGATTTTAACAAATTACAGAAATAGCATAAGAGCTCTTTATTGTTTTTGTTATCTGCCAGCAGAAGAATGAGCTCTCTGAATTTTAATTGTAATAGTGATTGATCGGGAACCTGCGGAGCATTAAAATAGGGGAGCATTGATTTAAAATAAGCATGTACTGCCTCGCTGCTTTCAATATGAATAACGGGATAATATTTTTTTTCTGTAGAAGGAAGCGCTGTGGTTTTTGTTTTTAACACCTCACAAATAAATTCATCTGATACAAAAAAAAGATAGAAGCAAAAACCCGGTCCTGCGAATTGTTCGATGATCGCGGCGCCGCGACGAATGAAGACACAACTACCTGCCTGCAAATCGTAAGAACCCTGCGTTGTGTGCCATATTTTCCGCCCTTCAGTTACGTACACTATATAATTATTATGACTCCATATATCTGCAGATTTTTGATCTAACGGGCAGGTATACACAGAAAAAAGAGCATCTCCGCAACTAAGCTTGTGACAGATACCAGGGGTATCCACAATATATTCGTTGAAGTTGAACACCTTACAATTTTCGGGCATTAAAAGTAGACAACATTTGATAATATATGGTCTTCAGCAACAAATGTTGAGTATACAGACAGTAGTTTTTCCCAAATAATTATTACTCAACCCTGTACAAAATATTTTTTTTTACATTTTTATGTGGATGGAAAAACTGAAGGCAGCATACAATTGCCGGCGCAGAAAAACAAAACTTTGAAAATTTAAAATAAAAACTAACAATGATAAAAAATCTACTTTCTACAGCTTTTATTTGTTTCTGTTAATGCATCAGCTCCGGGTTAATTCAATTATGACGCTACACCCATTCTCTCGGATGCTGGCAGGCATCCAGCAATCTTGCTTCTTCGCTGCCGGGTTGAGGTTGATAATTATAATCAAACCTTACGGTTGGAGGCAGGCTCATTAATATACTCTCTGTTCTGCCATTTGTTTTTAGCCCGAATATGGTCCCTCGGTCGTGAATGAGATTGAATTCAACATACCTGCCGCGTCGAATTTCCTGCCAGTATTTATGATCTGAAGACCAGGGTGTATTTTTTCTTTTTTCAATAATGGGTATATATGCTTCCGTAAAGCAATTACCATTAGCCTGCTGAAAGGAGAATAACTTTTCCGCGTCCGCGTCATCTGAGGGACGCAGGTAGTCGTAGAAAACGCCACCAATACCCCGCATTTCATTGCCGCGATGCTTATTGGCAAAATATACATCACAGTTCTTTTTATACTGCGGATATAGATCTGCGCCAAATGGCGTAATGGCATTATATAATGTTTGATGAAAATGTTTCGCGTCTTCTTCAAATAAATAATATGGAGTAAGATCAGCGCCGCCGCCAAACCACCTGTCAATTACATTTTTATCAGTATCATACAATTCAAAATACCGCCAGTTGGCATGTGTGGTCGGCACAAAAGGATTAAGCGGATGAATCACTAAACTTAACCCGCATGCAAACCAGCTATCACCATCAATTTTAAGTTGTGAACGCATCGCATCGCTTACCTTTCCAAAAACAACAGAAGTATTTACGCCGCCTTTTTCAAATACATTGCCATTAGCAATTACCCTTGTTCTTCCGCCGCCTCCGCCTTCACGCTCCCATTTGTCCTCAACAAATACTGCTTTGCCATCTGATTGCTCAAGGGCAGAGCAGATAGTGTCCTGAAGGGTATGTATATATTGTATCCAGATGGCGGTTGTAAAATGATTCATTTTTATAAATGTCTTTGAAAGCTGATAGCCCGTTGCCCTTCTTATTTATTTTGCAATCGCTATTCCCACTCCTTCACTGTATCCACAAATGCCCTTGCATGATCAACAGGCACATTCGGTAAAATACCATGACCAAGATTAGCGATATACCTGCCATTGCCAAAAGCATTCAGCATTTTGCTTACTTCTTTTTTCAACACAGGTATGGGTGATAATAGTTTTGCAGGATCAAAATTTCCCTGCAAAGTGATATTATTACCAGCCATTTTCCTGGCCAATTCCGGTTTAATACACCAGTCGATGCCTAAACCATGCGCCCCGGTTGCTGCCATATCTTCCAAAGCATACCAAGCTCCTTTCGCAAAAATAATTACCGGCACCTCATCTTTCAGCGCGGCAACAATCTGCTTTATATATGGTAAAGAAATATTGCTGAAATCTTCAGGACTCAGCAATCCCGCCCAACTGTCAAACAACTGTATGGTATCTGCACCGGTTTTTACCTGTGCTTTCAGGTATGCTATTGTTGTATCGGTTATCATCTGCAAAAGCTCATGCGCCAGGTCAGGTTGTGTATAGCAAAAAGCTTTTGCTTCGTCAAATGTTTTGGACCCTTTGCCCTGCACCATATAACATAGCAACGTCCATGGAGCACCGGCAAAACCAATTAAGGGCGCACGCCCGTTCAATTCTTTTTTTATCAGTTGAATCGCATCAAATACATACTGTAATGTTTCGTGCACATCAGGTACACGTACGCGTTGTAAGTCGCTGCGGGTTTTTATTGGTTCGGGTAATACCGGGCCTTTGCTTTCAATCAACTGCACTTCCAATCCCATTGCCTGCGGCACAACCAATATATCTGAAAAAAGTATGGCGGCATCTACACCAATAATATCCACAGGCTGCAAAGTAATTTCACAAGCCAGTTCCGGCGTTTGGCATCTTTCAAAAAAACCGTACTTCTCTCTTAAAACCATATACTCCGGTAAATAGCGGCCTGCCTGCCGCATCATCCATACAGGCGGACGGCTGGTTGCTTCTCCTCTTAATGTTCTCAATAATAAATCATTCATGTCGTAGTCCTCGCAATTATTCATCAGTGCCACGCACCGCTTTGTTTTTTGTATTTCCAAAATATTCAATCGCCAGCTCTATAAGATTGGCTTCTCCCGGCCATTGGCTGGTTATTACCTTATTGCTGCAATATGATTCAATGGTTGCCGTAGTTGTTTTGCCAATAGAAAATAATACTACAGCAACAGAAATAGTATTGGTTGAAAAGAAACTATGTACCCCACTGGGACTGAAAAATAATATACCCTGGTAATGTTTATTAATAGTAACCGGAGTACCCACCGTTTGGTAAACAATAATTTCAGTAACCTTTATACCATTGCCCTGCAGGGTTTCAGGAAGATCGTTAAGCCGCTGCTTGCCACAGAAAAAAACAACCTGTTTAATATTAACATGCTGCAGGATTTTTTCTGCAAGCCCGCTTGCGTTTTTAGCCGTGCCGGTAATGGCGGACTCATCAAAGGTTTCGAGCAGGGCTTCTTTTGTTGCGCCACCGGTGCAAAAAATTTCCCAGGTTGGCGGAATATCAGGAAGCTCACTTTTTACAACTTCCACCGCATGTATGCTGGTAAATACAGCAACTATTTTTTGCGCTGTAAGCAGTTTTATTTCATTAGCTATTTCAGTAGAAACATCAGGAATATTTTGAATAAAAGGAATGGATGCTATCTTGATATCCTGCAAGCCAGCTTTCTCAACCAGGTCTTGGTTTAAATTCCGGGTTGATAATATCTCTATGTTATTTGATGCCATTACGGATTGATTGAATTATTGTGTTACCACCTTTTTCCAGCATTTCATTGGCTGCAATCTTCCCTGTATTTTCAGCATCGTTAATTATTACTGTTCTTTCGGCTTCAATTTTATCTCTGCCGTCAGGAGAAATTATATTTCCCCTGAAGAATACCTGGCCGTTTTTAATTTCTGCCAGCGCACTTATAGGTGTTGAGCAACCCCCCATTAATGTTCTTAAAAAGTCCCGTTCAATGCCCGTGCATAATGCCGTGTTGCTATCATTAAAAGCAGCACAAATCTTTTTAAGCGCAATATCTTCATCCCTGCACACAGCAACAACGGTTCCCTGTGCCGGGGCTGGTAACATCCAGCTAAGGTCAATACTATTTTCGGGGCGGATGTCAATACGTTCCAAACCGGCAGCCGCAAAGATAGCGCCATCCCAATTGCTTTCTTCGAGCTTTTTAAGGCGGGTATTTACATTGCCTCTTAAATTATCTATCGTATGGTGCGGAAAGCGATTGAGCCATTGCGCACGGCGGCGCACACTGCTTGTAGCTATTGTAAGCGCTGACCCGGTAAAACCTTCGCCGGGTGTTTGCCATTTGCCATCGTGAATATTAAGATTATGAAACAGCTTTTCTTTATCGCCCTTAAATACGAGGATATCCCTGTAAGAATCTCTTTTTAATACCGCGGCAGCAGCAAGTCCTTTGGCTAATTGCGTAGGCACATCTTTATAAGAATGTACAGCAAGGTCAATTTGCTTTTTAAGCAAAGCCATATCAAGCGCCTTTGTAAAAATGCCCTGCACGCCTATTTCATACAACGGCGTGGTAAGATCAATATCACCTTCGCTTTTTATAGGAACCAACTCGGCTTTGATATGCTGTTCTGCCAGCAGCGCCTGTACTTTTTTTGCCTGCCACATGGCCAAAGCGCTCTCACGGGTTCCGATTTTAACTACCTGCATCATTGCGTGAATGTACTAAGGAAACTTATATTGAAATTAAATCAAACAAAAAATATAATGAATAAATAAAGCAGGAGAAGATCAGTTACGAATGACTGATTTTTAAATACTCGTGCATGGTATTTATATACTGGCAGCCTCTTGCTGTTTGGGTTTGAGACCGCAGATCAACCGCAAGTGTTTTCACTGCTTTTTGTATAAGGAAATCTTTACCATCTTTAGGAAATGCAAGGCAGGAATCAGCCTCACTTAATTCATACAACTTTGATTTTACCTGCCCCAAAAAATGCCTGTGAAGAAAAACCTTATGCCATTCAACAAATTCGCCAAGCGTGTCTTCTATAATGGCAATAGCTTTTGGAATTTCAGCTTTTCTTTTTGCGAAGGTATCGTTGAGGATTGCAGATATTTCGTCTACATCCATTAAAGTAATATTGTTCCTGGTTTTAACTGCTGGATGAATGCTTTTGGGAACAGAAAGATCCAGCAATAATCTTGGCTTTTCTGTTTTAAAAAACCCTGGCAGTATAGTGTAATCTTCTGCGGTTGTGCTCACAATCAAGATATCGCTCTCCTCACATTGCTGGGCCAGCGCTTCGTAAGGCACGGGAAGCATATCATGTTCCTGCGCAAAATCTTCTGCCTTGCTGAATGTTCTGTTGGTAATGCGCACTTTAGCGCCAGGAAAATATTCGCCGATATTTCTTGCAACATTGCGTCCGAATTTTCCCGCACCAACCAGCAGTATATTTTTATTAGCAATATCAGCAACCCTTTCGCGGATCACTTCAATAGCCGCATAAGCAACTGATACCGTACCGGTGCTGAGTTTGGTTTCAGACTTTATTCTTTTTGATGCCTGCAATGCAAAATTTACCAGCCTGTCGCTTAATGAACCAAGCAGTTCATTATCCTTTGCGTACCTGGCTGCTTTTTTCAATTGCATCAAAATTTCATAATCACCAATGATCTGTGAATCTAATCCTGAAGCAACTTTAAAAAGATGTTTAACCGCGTCCATACCGGTATAAACATAACCATGCTGGTGGAATAAGCTGGTGGAGTTTCCTGTAGCCTCACACAAAATTTCAATCAATAATTCCGTGCTTGCCAGCCCATAAATTTCTGTACGGTTACAGGTTGAAAGTACAATAATGTCTTTCAGCTTTTTTTCTTTTGCAAAAAAGGTAATCCTTTCCTGTGTGATATTGCAAACGGCAAAACTGCTTCTTACAGCAATATCTGCATTTTGATAATTAATACCGATAATTCCAAAGTTTTCGAGTCCGCTGCAAATATCGTATGTGGAAGAATAATCCATGAGTGAGGGCAAAAGTAATAGACAAAATTCATCTTCAAGAGAATGAATTGTCATAATATAGTCATCTCTTAATAACCTGATTTAGATCATAATACGCGCTGATGAACATCATCGTAAAAGTAATTCACAGGGCTTTAAACCGGTGTGTTTTTTGAACGCAGTAGAAAAATGTGATATAGATGAATAGCCAAGCATCAGTGAAACTTCGGTAACACTCAACCCCTTTTCGTATAAAAGGTATTTTGCATGTTCCATGCGCTGGCTCTGGTAAAAATCAAAAATGGTAGTGCCGAATATTTCTTTGAATCCTTTTTTAAGATAGCACTCATTAATAGCTACCCTGCGGCTAAGGTTTTTTATAGTAATCGGTTCACCGATATTCTGTAATAATATATCCCTTGCTTTTAAAATCTTATCCCTGTCAACATCATTGGTAAGAAATTTACAGGCGCCAAAAACCTCTTCTTCTTTATCGCCCAGCATACATTCCAGGCTGTATAGTAACAGCATTTGTGTTTGGGCATTCACGTAAATATTTTCCAGGCTTTCAATGTACGTATTATTCAACAAGCTCTCCAACGACATTCTTGTACGGCTGCACAATGGCAGCATTTTAGAGAATGAAGTATTGTGCTTAAAAGATAAAACACGGTTGGTAAAGCTGGTGGATCGGGTACTTTTTACAAACTGCTGCAGGTGTTCGGTTAAAAAAGTAAAATGCAATACATCAACCGTTTCTTCTTTTGCCACGCAGTTTTTCGACATACCTGCTTTGCATTCACCACATTCATAGCTTTTACCGTTGCAATACATATTGCCGGTTATACAAAACTTAAGCTCGAGGCTGTTTTCGGAAGGCTCACTTTTTTTATAATTGTACGAAATCATACCCACATCTTCTATATCCCATTGAGTATGTTTTCGGTATCGCCTTATTGAATATCTAACCGAACCGGGTGTCTGGCGTTCTTTTTCATGCAGTAAAGAAAGGTCTTCAACCATCACCGGGCGCTTTTGTGCCAGATCCAATATTTCTAAAGTCTGTTGCATGGAGGCTGCAAATATACAATGTTTGTATAGTAAAAACATGCGTGACAAATGAATGACTTGTTTATGACAAATGAAAACCACTTTAGAATAGTACCGAAATACACCGTTGAAACTGATTAATGCGGAGATTTTCCGTGAATATCCGTTTCATCTGTGTTCCATCCTTCGAATTTAATACTACAAAATAAAAAAAGTTAGAGATGCCATCATCCCTAACCTTTCAACACCCAAACAAACAGGTGTACTATACCAGGCTAGCTTCCATCGTTATTTCAGTATTCAGCAGTTTGCTGATAGGGCAGTTCGCTTTTGCATCAGCTGCAGCTTCGTCAAACTTAGCTTTATCAATGCCCGGCACTTTTGCCTTTAATACAAGATGAGAAGAAGTGATCTCACCGTTTTCAAAAGTGATGGTGCAATCTGTATGAATTTCATCGGCGGTAAAGCCGGCGGCATTCAGCACGAAGCTTAGTTTCATACTGAAACATCCGGCATGTGCCGCGGCAATCAATTCTTCAGGATTGGTGCCTACCCCATTCTCAAAACGGGAGTTAAAAGAATACTGCGTATTGCTCAATACGGTGCTTTGTGTACTTAATACACCTTTGCCTTCTTTACCTGATCCGTTCCAAACGGCGGTTGCTGATCTTTTCATCGTATTATGTTTTTATTTATTCTTCCGAAAACCATTAAGGCATTAGATAGTTAAGATACGCTTAATGCATCTTCACTTCTTAATGGTTTATAAATTTACACTCTAAGTTCTGAAATCTTTTTAAATCGTAATTACTTAACTGATAATTTTATGCCACTAAAAAACATATATGCCGGCGTCAATTATATCTAAACTTCCTGATGTTGGAACCACCATTTTTACAGTGATGAGCTCCCTGGCAGTGGAACATAATGCCATAAACCTGGGGCAGGGTTTCCCCGATTTTAATATGAGCGATGAGCTGATAGCACGGGTAAACGAAGCAATGCTGAAAGGATTTAACCAATACGTGCACATGAATGGCTATATGCCTTTACGTGAAGTGCTGGCGGAGAAAATTTTTGACTTATATAATGCTGCTGTTAATCCTGAAACCGATATTACCATTACGCCCGGGGGAACCTATGCGATATATACCGCTTTAACCACAGTGCTCCGTCCGGGCGATGAAGTAATTGTATTTCAGCCGGGATATGATAGTTATATTCCGGATATTGAAATCAATGGCGCTACGCCTGTAATAATTCCGCTGGAATATCCTGGTTATAGTATTAACTGGGAAGCAGTACAGAAAGCCCTAACGCCCCGCACCCGCATGATCATGCTCAACTCGCCCAATAATCCTACTGGCGCTATACTTAATGAGAATGATATTAACGCACTGCAACGTATAGTTGGCGGCACTGATATATTTATATTAAGTGATGAAGTGTATGAACATGTAATTTTTGATGAAAAGCCACACCTGAGCATGCTGCGTTATCCTGACCTTGCGGCAAGAAGCTTTATATGTTTTTCATTTGGCAAAACTTACCATTGTACGGGTTGGAAAATTGGCTATTGCGTGGCACCGGCCGCGTTTATGAAAGAGTTCAGGAAGGTACACCAGTTTAATGTGTTTTCTGTTGATAGTCCGAAGCAGGTAGCGCTGGCTAAATTCCTGCAGCAGAAAGAGCAATATTTATCATTAGGAAATTTTGTACAGCAGAAGCGGGATTATTTTCTTTCGATGATGGCAGATACAAAATTTAAAATGCATACCAGTCACGGCAGTTATTTTATATTAGCAAGCTATGGTCATTTCAGCGATGAAGCTGAAATAGATTTTACAATGAGGCTTACAAAAGATTTTGGTGTAGCTGCTATACCTGTTTCCGCATTTTATAAAAAACCGGTTGATAATAAAGTAATACGGTTTTGTTTTTGCAAGAAAGAAGAAACATTAGAGAAGGCGGCGGAGCGGTTGAGCAAACTGTGAGGAGGGTGAATAGTAAATGGATTCCGCTTATAAGATCACGCATTAATTAAAAGAAGTTATTTTAATATGGGAACACGCAATTCATACTTTTTACTGATCACTTTTTCTTTCTTCTTATCAGGAAACAATTATGCGCAGGAACAACAGGTTTTAAAAACCAGAGGACTTGTTGCTTACTGGGATTTTGCGACATATAATAACGGCTATACGTCAAAAGGAAAGAACAAGCTCCTTTTGAAAAGCGGCACATCAAATAATATTGCTGTAGCAGAGGATGGACCTCTTTCAGGAAAATCCATAAAGCTAAGTGGTAAAGATTTTCTGTTTATCCCTTATAATGAAACCGGGGCATTAAACGTACAAACCAATACCGTAACCGTTGTAGCCTGGGTAAAATGGACCGGCGAACAAACAGGATTTGTTGCCGGTATGTGGAATGAATATGAGGATGGCGGGAAACGGCAATACGGACTTTTTGCATCACTTCCTTATTATAATGGAGCTAACCAGGTTTGCGGTCATATTTCTAAAACCGGGCAACCCACGCCACCATTTCCTTATTCTATAGATTATGCTGCCAGTAAGCAAACTATAACGCCCGGCATATGGGTTTGTATTGCATTTACTTATGATGGAAAATACATCAGGAGCTACCTGGATGGCATGTTTGAAAAAAGGGCTCCGGAATTAATCAATAATACCAGGGGATTTGAAGGTTTTCCCGACGGACTTATACAGTCCAAGAACCCCTACTATTTTCCGGATGGCATAGGAGACAATGGCTCTGATTTTACAGTTGGGGCAGTAATGCTGAAAAGGGGGATGGGAAATTTTTTTAAAGGCCAGATTGGCGGAATTGCTGTATTTAACCGTGCTTTGAGAAAAAGGGAACTTAAGCGGTTGGCAACATTTAACAGGAAACTTAATTCCTGAATCGGAAAAGCCTCTATAGAAAATAATTTCTTAAAGTAGAAGAAATATTCTCTGTTGAGCAAAATCCTACTAATCTCTTTTTTTAGGGAAGTAACTGATAGCTCTTGTCAAACAACTCCCCTATGTTATTCCTTATCGTTAACCAGCTCATCCATGTCATAACCGCTACAATCAGCCAGCCGGCAACCTGTAACCATAGCGGGTGTTTATAACCATTCAGTAAACGAGGCTTTGCAGCTATTATCAGTATAACGGCTAATGCAAGCGGTAATATTATACCATTAAAAGCGCCGGCAAGTATCAGCAGCGTTACAGGATTGGAAGAAATCATAAAGATCAAAGTAGAAATGATAATGAAAAGGCTGATGATAATCTTTTCATTTTTCGCAATGGCGGGATGAAATGTTTTCCAGAAAGAAACCGAAGTATAAGATGCGCCGATAACTGATGTAATGGCTGCACACCACAATACTATACCGAAAAACAGATACCCGGGCCTGCCGGCCGCAGACCTGAATACTTCCCCAGCAGGATTCTGGTTGCCCAAACTTACACCATGCCATACCACACCCAATGCCGCGAGGAATAATATAAACCGCATCAGCGAAGTAATGAGTATACCGCTAACAGCACTTTGGGTAACATCTTTTATAGCCAGCTTTCCGCTTATACCGGCATCAAGCAACCGGTGGGCGCCTGCAAATGAAATATAACCGCCAACTGTTCCGCCAACAAGGGTTACAATTTTCATTACATCAATCTTGTCTGGTAAAAATGTTTTGTATACAGCTTCCTCAAGCGGAGGCTTTGAAGCAAAAGCCACATATATGGTAAGCGCTATCATTAATAGTCCAAGCAGTTTTGTAACCAGGTCAATCATCTTACCCGCGTCTTTATACCAGAATATAAGCAGCGCGAAAACACAACTTATGATAGCGCCGGTGCGTGTATCCATTCCTGTTATTACCTGCAGCCCCAAGCCACAGCCTGCTATATTACCCACATTAAATACAATGCCACCCAGGGCTATTAATGCGGCAAGAAAATAGCCCAGCCCGGGCAGGAGTTTATTGGTAAGATCCTGCGCACGCTGCCCGCTTACCGTAACAATCCGCCAGATATTTAATTGTACGCCTATATCAAGCAACACGGAAATAAGGATAACAAAACCGAAGCTGGCAACCAGTTCTTCTGTAAACTTTGCTGTTTGCGTAAGAAACCCCGGGCCTATAGCAGATGTTGCCATAAGAAAGGCGGCGCCCATCAACGCTCCGCCCAACCCGGAAGATTTAAATGGTTTCAATACTGATGCCTTTTTGCTGTAAGGTCTCAAAAATAGTTTTGGCAAAAACAATAGCATGAGCGCCATCGCCGTGCAGGCATAGGGTATCTGCTTTCACAAAAACCATTTTACCTGTAACAGAAATCACCCTGTTTTCAGCAACCAGTTGTATTGCCTGCTTCACTGCTGTGGATGTATCTGTTATTAATGCATTGCTCATGGTCCTGGGTGTAAGCGTGCCATCATCCTGGTAGGTTCTGTCGGCAAAAACCTCGCTGGCGGCTTTAACGGTTAAGGCTTTTGCTTCTCCTGTCATATATGAATTACTTAGTCCGTAAAAAACCAGCGCCGGGTCTATATCCTTAACAGCTTTTAAAATAGTTTGCGCATATTCTTTATCCGTAGCCGCCATATTGTATAAAGCGCCGTGTGGTTTTACATGGTGCAATACAGCTCCCATTTGTGCAGCTATTGTTTTAACCAGTAACACCTGGGAGGAAAATAAATCATACAATGCTTCACGAGATAATTTTACAGCAGTTCTGCCAAAGTTTTTTTTATCAGCAAACCCCGGGTGGGCGCCTATTGCAACTTTATATTTGAGGCAATGTACTATTGTTCGCTTAATTGTATCTTCATCGCCTGCATGAGCGCCGCTGGCAATATTGGCTGAACTGATATAGGGCATAATGGCTTCATCAGTATGCATGCCTTCGCCCATATCGCAATTCAGATCAATCTTCAGCATATGATTTGTGATGTGCCTGTTCGCATAAAAGTTTGAAGCCTGTTCATTTGTCATGCAGAAAATTACTTTTTAAAATAATCAGCCCACATCATTGAGCAACCATTTTTTAATATGGTGAGATGATGTTCCTGCTTTAACAATAATTCTTCTGCTGTTTGTATATCCGTTATCTTAAATCGCAGCGGCTTGTCTTCTTTGAGCTGGGCAATTTTTGTTCGATGCGCTTTTATAACATGAGCGATTCTCGGATAACCTCCCGTTGTTTGGTGTCCGGCCATCAAAACAATCATTTGCCCGCCCGGTAATAATTGGATAGTGCCAAAATCTACAACAGAAGATATAAGCTCACATGGCATATTGATGGAGACAGCGGCGCCTTCCAGTGTATAGCCCATCCTGTCTGATGTGCGGCTTACAGAAAATAATTGCTCCTGGAAAATCAGCTTGCCTTCATCGGTTATATAATCCCATTCATTGCCGGGCAAAACAAAAATCTCATCAGCAGGAGCGCTGTCATAAAAAGGAACAGCTTTCCATTTTAACACTTCCTGCTTTTTGTCGTCCACATCCTGCACAGGAGCTAAATCAGTGAAGGGAATAATATCTCCCTTTTTCAACAATCTTCCTTTCCAGCCACCGGCATTGATTTTTGTATGTGTTGAATAACTGCCCAGCCATTTTTCTGCTCCCATCGTACCATTTACTGCAAGGTAGCACCAGCGCCCTTCCTTCCATTGCTCAAACTTCAACGTGGAGTTAGCACCTGTTTTAACGGGATGAAATAAAGGAACAGGCTTTCCATTAAGTGTAGCGGAAAAATCAGCGCCGCCTATAGCTATTATTGCCGGCGCGTCAAAAAAAACAGAAGCTGCAGGAAAACTCATTTCAATTACTGGCGCATATTCTGAATTGCCTGCCAAAAGATTAACCGTTCGCATAGAAAACATATCAATCGCTCCACCGGGATTAATACCCATATACTGAAAGCCATGCCTGCCGCAATCCTGTATACTATCGCAAATGCCTGCTTTAATAATTTTCAAATTCATCTCTGCTTATTGAATAAAATTGTACAATATCTCCCGGCTGAAAAAAAGTGCTGAAGTTATCGCTATCCTTCATCTCGTATAGTTTTATCGGCGTTCTGCCGATAATATGCCAGCCACCGGGAGAATTGATGGGGTATATACCGGTTTGGTTGCCGGCAATACCAACACTGCCTGCCTGCACTTTTTGTGGTGTAGCTTTTCTTGGCATTGCAATCTTCTCATTAATTTCTCCCATATAAGCAAAGCCGGGTAAAAACCCCAGCATATACACCCGGTACGCAGGAGAGCTGTGCAGGCTGATCAATTCCTGTTTGGTAATTTTCTTTTCCCGCAAAATGGTTTTCAAATCGGGCGCCACCGCTTCATCATAGCATACAGGCATTTTTACCGTTCGCGGCTGATCCGTTAAAGTGCAACTTTTCTTTTCAAGAATTTCCTCCAGCTTCTCTTTTGCTATATCACTTATCGTTTCCCTGCTCCTGATCTCTTTTTTAAGTATAGCAGGATTATAGAATATGGTGAGCGAGCTGTAAGCCGGCACACATTCAATAAACCCTTGTACAGGGTTCGCCTGCATATATTTAAAAACGCCCATTATATGTGCGCTGATATCCTGGTCAATACAGTTACCAAAATCTACAGTAAGCGCGGTATCGCCAAGGGGAAAAATAGTATATGGAAAATAGTTACGCATAATAAGATTAAAATTGAAAGATACGGTATATATAGAGTTGTTTGTGTAGATTTTCCGGGATTCGAAATGTGCCTGAAACAATAAAAATATTTAAGCCGGTAAGCGCAAAAGTTTAACATACAGAAAATACTTTTGCCAAAATTTTTTATGACATTATACGGTATACCCAATTGCGATACAACAAAAAAAGCAATGGACTGGTTGAAGTTGAATAAAATTGATTTTGCATTTCATAACTATAAAGAAGCAGGCATCTCAGTTCAGAAATTAAATGAGTGGTGTGATAAGGCAGGCTGGGAAAAAATATTGAACAAACGGAGCACTACATGGCGGGAATTACCTGCCGCGAAACAAAAGGCTGTTACTGATCAGCCATCCGCGGTACAGGTAATGCAGCAAAACAACAGCATAATAAAACGCCCCGTTTTGGAATATAAAGAACAACTATTGATAGGCTTTGACGAAAAGAAATATGCGGGAATTTTTCAGCAATAGTATTAGCATTATTATTCTTTATTTTTTAATGCGTTGATTCACAGTTAATTTAGAGTAAAATAAAATCCTGCGTTCAATTACTGCTTACCGATAACAAGCCATTAACCAGTTTCTTTAATTAAACGTTTGTTTAAGTTAAACAATTGTTTAGTTTTGCACCGCAATTAGCAATGATGACAGACAAACATGTACATATTCTCCAGGTGGCGGAAGCGTTATTTGCGGATAAAGGATTTGACGGAACTTCTGTAAGGGATATTGCAGGGCAGGCGGGTGTGAACCTGGCAATGATATCATATTATTTTGGGTCGAAGGAAAAACTGATGGCTGCGTTGGTGGAATACAGATCGAATTATACAAGAGGCTTGCTGGAAGAATTGAACAAAGATGAATCGTTAACTCCCTGGGATAAAATTGACAGGTTAATTGATCTGTATGTAGATAAGATACTTAACAACTATAAGTTTCATTGTATAATGACAACGCATTTGCCTACTATCCAATCCGGTGAGATAAAAGAAATGATCACTGATATCAAGGCAAAGAATTATGAAGAGGTAAAAAAAATTATCCAGGAAGGGCAAAAGAAAAAGGTGTTCAGGAAAATAGATATTGAACTTTCGGTTGGGAGCATTATGGGAACCCTCACACATGCCACCCTTTCAAAAAGCCTGTATTGCCGTTTATTGAATATTGACTGCAATGATGACGAGTTGTACAGGAAAAAAATGATACCTAAGATAAAAGCACATCTCAAACAATTGCTAAGAGCTCATCTGGATATAAAAAATCAGGAATAACATTTTAACAAGTAAGCAATGAAAAAATTTGCAACCGCCGTAATGCTGATAATTACGGGATATGCTACTGTATACGCTCAGGTCAAAACACTAAGCCTTGAAGAGGCTGTGGCTCTCGGATTACAAAGCAGCAAGCAACTTACACTCGCCAAACATGAAGTGGATAAGGCGTCTGCGGAATTGGAACAGGCAAAAGATGCATCATTACCAACAGCCAAAGTAACAGCAGGATACAGCCATGCGCTTATGCTGGCAAGAAGCTTTTATATTCCTTCTTCTGACGGTGGCGGACCTAAAAAGCTTACGCTACCTTTTGATAACAGCGTAACAATGGCTACGCTAAGCATCAGTCAGCCTATATTTTCAGGCAATCAATTCCATTACGCAAGAAAATCTGCAGAGCTTATGATTGAAGTAAGCAAGCTGAACGGAGAAACCGATAAAGATGAAATTGCTTTCAACATCATCAGCGCTTATATTAATTATTACAAGCTGAAGCAAAATCAGAAAATACTGGCTCAAAACCTTTCAGATATTGATAGTAAACTGGAAGAAATTAAAAAGTTTGAAAGCCGGGGCCTGGCTACAAGAAACGACGTGTTGCGTTTTGAGCTGGAAAAGTCTAATATGAAATTATCAGCCATAGAGCTAGAGAATAACCGCAAAATTGTAAACTACAATCTTAATATTTTGCTTGGTTTGGCTGACAGCACCGTTATTGAAGAGCAGGATGTAAGCTATAAGCTGGATATGAATGACAGCTTTGAAAATTATCTCGCCCAGGCATTAAAAGACAGGAAAGAGCTGGCGGGCTTAAAATACCAGGATCAGTTATCTGATATTAATATCAATAAAGTAAAGGATGAAAAATTGCCAACATTAGGCGTTGCCGGAAACCTGTATTACATAAATCCTTCAAAAGATATTATCCCAAAAAGCGGCGCTTACCTGGCTCCTTTTATGATAGGGCTGAATGCAGGCTGGGATATTTCATCTCTTTACAAAAACAAGAACAAGCTTAACGAGGCAAAAATCCAGAAGCAGCAGGTAGCCGACAGAACGGAAATAATAAAAGACCAGATAAAAACAGACGTTAATAAAAGCTATATCCAATATAAGCAGGCCCTTGAAAAAATTGTTGTGCTGCAGGATGCAATAACACAGGCAACAGAAAATGAGAGAATAACAGAATCTAAATTCCAGAATAACCTCGCTACTACTACAGACAGGATAGACGCGCAGACATTATTGTATCAATCACGCATCAATCTCGAGCTGGCAAAATCAGACGCGACAGCAGCATATTATGCCTTGCTGAAATCAACAGGGCATATCCAACCATAACAAACTAAAAATAACTCAAAGCATAAAAACTATTGTATGAGTAATAACCAGAAAAAATCAAAAGGTAAAAAAATAATATTCCCAATCCTGCTGGGATTGGTATTGGTAGTGGCGCTGATCATAACACTGAAGGAATATTTTTATTCGCAAAGCCATGAAGAAACAGATAACGCGCAGGTGGACGCGGATATAAGTCCTGTAATCAGCAGGGTACAGGGTTATGTAAAAGAAATACGTTTTAAAGACAACCAGGTAGTAAAGGCTGGTGACACCCTTGTGATATTGGATGACAGGGATTATAAAATAAAACTACAACAGGCTGAAGCTGCCCTGGCATCGGTTAAACAATCGGTAAATGTTGCGAGGTATGCCGTTGCAGAAACAAAATCAAATATCGCTACAGCGCAGGCAAATGTGCAGGCTGCTAAAGTGAAGGTATGGAAAGCAACTGAAGACTACAACCGCTATAAGAACCTGTATGACGACCATGCCATTACCAAAGCGCAGTATGATGCGATGAAGGCAGAAAAAGAATCAGCGGAAGCGGCTTTACTGGCAGCGCAAACACAGGTGCCTGTAATTAACAAAAGGATAGGCACCAATGAGCAGCAAACCGAAGCCTATGCTACCAACATTGCTCCAAAGCAATCTGATGTAGATTATGCTAAACTGCAGTTATCCTATACTGTTATAACAGCGCCTGCAGATGGTATTGCTTCAAAAAGAAATATTCAGTTAGGGCAATTGGTACAGGCAGGGCAATCATTACTTTCCGTTGTAAATGATAACGGTTTGTATATAACCGCAAACTTTAAAGAAACGCAGATGGAGCATCTTAAGGTTGGAGAAAAGGTTGATATAAAAGTAGACGCTTACAAACATGAGCCGGCACAGGGCATGGTTGAATCTGTTGCAGGCGCTACAGGTGCTAAGTTTTCTTTGCTTCCCCCGGATAATGCCACCGGAAATTTTGTAAAAGTTGTACAACGTGTGCCGGTAAGAATAAAACTTGATGCATCTCCTGAATTTATATCAAAACTTCGCCCGGGCATGAGCGTGAAGGTAGTGGTGCATACGAAGTAAAGGGGTGAGGGCGATGAGCGGTGGGCTGTGAGCAATGGGCAGTGAGCGGTGGGTGATGGGTGATGGGAAGTGGATAAATGTAAGACTTTACACGAGAGCGACGGGACAAAGAAGTATGAATCTATATCATCTGCCTTACACCTTCTGCCTCAATTAACAATATTCATTTAGTCAATTTACTATAACAATGGCTGAGCATGGTTTAAGAAAGTGGATTATCACAATAACAGTGATCATGGCATCGCTGCTGGAATTGATTGATACTACAATTGTGAATGTGGCGCTGCCTGATATTATGGGTAACCTCGGCGCAACATTAGAAGATGCAGGATGGCTGGTTACCGGTTATGCCGTGGCAAACGTAATTGTATTACCTATGTCGGGTTGGCTGGGAGACCGTTTTGGCCGGAAGAATTATTTTCTCACTTCCATAGTGGTGTTTACAATAGCATCAGTGCTCTGCGGCAACTCTACCAGTCTTGAAGAACTGGTAGCATTCAGAATATTACAGGGATTAGCAGGTGGAGGTTTGCTTTCTACAGCCCAGGCTATTCTTTTAGAAACATGGCCGAGAGAAGAAGTTGGTATGGCAACTGCGCTATTTGGTTTAGGCGCCGTAGTAGGCCCTACTATCGGCCCTACTATTGGCGGCTTTATTGTTGACAATAAAAGTTGGCCCTATATATTTTATGTAAACATTCCTGTTGGCGCTTTAGCAGCTTTCCTGGTTACAACATTTGTAAGAGAATCTCCCAAATATGGCAAAGGTCAGCCGGTTGACTGGTGGGGTATTTTATTATTAGCAATTGGTGTGGGCAGCCTGCAGGTTGTATTGGAGAAAGGAGAATCAGAAGACTGGTTTGCAACACCATACATAGCTGCACTTACCATTGCTACCATATTGGCTGCCATAGCATTTATATGGCGTGAGCTTAGTACAGATCATCCTGTAGTTAATTTCAGGATCCTTAAATACCGCAGCTTTACCATAGGGATCTTTACTTCGTTCGCGCTGGGGTTCGCGTTATATGGCTCGATGTTCACCTTCCCTGTTTTTTGTCAGAATCTTTTAGGGTTTACCGCGCAGCAAACAGGAGAGCTAATGTTTCCCGGCGGATTAGCCACCATTTGTATGATGCCCTTTGTAGGCATGATGCTGAAAAAAGGAATACCTGCACAGTTCATGGCAACGCTGGGCTTTTTCCTGTTTTTTGTTTTTAGTTTGATGTTATCAAATTCTACACTCGAATCAGGCACCAATGATTTTTTCTGGCCGCTTATTATACGTGGTGTTGGTATGAGTGTATTGTTTGTGCCGCTAACCACTTTAGGTATACAGGATCTGCATGGTAAAGATATAGGCCAGGGCGCGGGTCTGAACAATATGATGCGGCAGTTGGGCGGTTCATTCGGCGTAGCTATTCTTACCACGCTTATACATGTAAACAGTGGAAAAAACAGGAATATACTGCTTGAAAATATAAACAGCTATAATACTCCTTTTCTTGAAAGAAAGCAGGCATACCTGCAGGGCTTTATGGGCAAAGGTTACAGTGCCTTTGATGCAGAGCAAATGGCTAATCGTGCAATGGAAGGTATGATTACCAAACAAACCATGTTGCTTACGTACGATAATATTTACCTGCTGGTAGGTGTATTTGTATTATGCTGTATTCCACTGGTATACCTGCAGAAGTTTAAAAAGAATGTTGCCATACCTGTTGACGCGCATTAATTCAACAAAACATTATCTTTATAAAAACATTTTGCTATGTCATTGCTTAATCAACAGAATAATAAAGGCAAAAAGAAAGGAAATAAAAAAAATAATCTTCCTCAAAACCAAGGTTCAAAGTTTATACAGAAAGCACAACCCAAAGGCGGCTTTGTAAGCAAGCAGGCGAATACAGGTTCGCAGAGAGGTAGTTAATCCCTTAGTTGTTTTATCAGTTGCCGGATAGCCACCGGAAGAAAAATTTTAGCAGGCATGGAGTTAAGTATACTTAATTCTTCTGCAGGAGTAGTTTCATTATCAAGGAATTTAAAAATTTTATGTGCAGGCAGCGACTGAAAAAGTCGCGAAAAAATTGCCTTCCCCGGCATAATATTATCGTGTAATATTTTCAACAGTATACTATCATATAGCCTGAACCGGGGAGCCGGATTATTTTGCTTTAAGGAGTCACAGGCTTTTAGTGCTGCTGCTATATCTGCAGACTGTTTTTGAATGAAGCTGAACGTATACCCGCTTGATGGTTTTGTTTGTCCGCCTGCCGAGCCAATATGATACATCCCGTCTTTATAAAAAGGAAAACGCTGGTTTGTCATAGGGATAACACCATACTCTGTATGTTCAATAGCATATGCTTTTATCTGTAGCATATGCTCTATATAATTTTTTAACACGTTATCGTATTGTGCGTCTTGTAATACTGTTGAAGAAAATACCGTGTATTCAATCAACGCGCTGTTTTCATCAAGCGGTAAGGTATATACAAAAGCAGTGCCCGCAGATTGGTCAACCCTGAAATCCATCAGGCAGGGTTTTATATTACTGTTACCCGTTGTACGGATAATCCATCCTTTAAAATGCTGCAAAAGTGAAATGATGTTGCTGCCGGCTTCAGCTTTGTTCGGAATACTGCTGAATATAAATCCTGCTGCTGCTTCAATTGTATGGCCGGCTGCTTTTATGCTGCAATGTTTGCCCGTCACTTCTACCGCTTGTATCTCCGCTGTCTGAAACGCTACGCCCGGCGCCTGTTGTATCCGGTTAAAACAATGCGTGTAAAAATCAATGCCTCGGATCATTTTGTACGTATAATCTCCCATTGACAATTGCTTATAACCGTCATCATCACAAAAGTTTAGTTCGTTCCATTTGCGGTAAACGATATTATCAAAATAGCCTGCTTCCTTCTCCCAATAACACCAGGTACGATCATTGGTGTTTTTTTCCGTTCTGTCAATAAGTAAAACTTTCGCGCCGGCATTTTTATCAAGCAGCCGCATTAATAAGCTTAATCCTGCGCAACCTGCACCTATAATAATATAGTCGTATTGTTTTATCATACAAGCAATGTGCGCAGTACCAAGAAAAACATGAGCTGAATCATCAGCAGGTATAAGGCAAATATATTTTTTTTGTGAAATGGAAGCAGGGAGAACAACGACAGCAAAATCACGCTGACGCCAAACCAGCTTATATAGTTAAGCATAGGTATTGAACCATCACCTGCCCATGTCCAGAAGCCAAGCTTTACAGCAACCGGTTCCATCACCCAGTCAAAAAAAACAGCGAACAAAGCCCCGTCAATGATAACTGAGGCGATACTCCATTTTTTATATGCCTGCAGTTGCTCGTCAGGCAACCGTTTTTTAAATGCAGCAGTAACAAGTTGTATAACCGTGCCGCAGCAATACATTACAATAAACCAGTTGATGCCAATGATCAGCGGAATACTACTGAGCTGGGACCCAAGTACTTTTCCATAAGTATAATTTCCGAAAAGAACGCCGGTATGCACGCCAATATATTCAGCAAAATAGCCAGAGAACAAACAGGCAAGCATAAAGAAGATAAAAGATTTGTTGATCTTTTCCTGCGTCCACAACAAAAGCAAAAACATGATCAGCAGGTTAGCGGGTGTATATGCGGCAAACAATTGCCTGTTTCCCCAAAGCATGCCGGCTAACCCGGAAATATGAATGACGAGTGAGATGATAAAGGCTATGTTATATTTCTTCCGGATGAGCATGCTTTAGCGAAGAAAGTACTATCGCATGAAATTACAAAAGGGTTTTATAATGCGTTAGCTATAACTGCTGTTCATCAAAAAAAGAGTAATGGACAATTTTCTTTTTCGCATCGAGTATTACTACAGCTTTATGTTGCAGGTCTACTTTTAATTTGTAATATATTAAGTATGTACTGTCGGTTTTGGATATTGGGGGAATATATACATCTACAAAAAAGCCCGTACCATCAATAGCTGAGGTTATACCGTAACTAAAGCCATATCCATGTTTATAAAATGTTTCGTTAGCCTTTCGGATATATGATTCATCATTTACCAGCCATTCAATCTTATTGTGAATTTCTATGGCAGAATCTACCTGCATATCAAATTTATCTCTCCAATTGCAGCCCCATATGCTATCCAGCGTTGAATAGACGGATCTGTTATTTGAATATTTTCTATCAGCTATTTCTCTGGTTACAACACATCCGGCAATGGCACGATAACGAAATCCATATCTGCGGGCAATTATATTGGCTACAGCTCCATATTCAATTGCCGGTAATCCGGTCGTATAAATTTCTAATAACGGAGGATACGGTGATGTTGCCCGGGGAAGAGGTTCTTGCTGTACACATCCTCCAAAAACAAATGCCAGTATAATTAATTGTTTCATACAGTGGATAGATGCAGAAAGAATACCATTCCATATTCAACAAACTTATAAATCAGCTTTTATCAACAGGTAATATTACAAAAGGGTAAGTTAAGAATAACCCACCCTCTTTCTGCTTATGTTACCGTCCTGTTCCTAAAACTGTATCCTGTAATTAAAGTTCGGCCAAAACCCAAGCTGGTTTTGGGTACGTATCTTACCAGCCCTGCTATCGTACCACTGGTTAAATATATTTTTATGATTGCTTACGTTTTGAAAGTCTACAAAAAATTCCTGCATAAAACCTTTGTTGTTCATACGGTAGGTGAGCTTAAGATCAAGCCTGAAATAAGCTTTTGTTTTTTCCTCAAATGAACGTTCCTCATAATACACCGCCTTTCCTGCAATTTTCGATGCCGCTTCATTAATAGGGGTAAAACGTTTTCCCCCTGCGGTAGTGATCTTAAAATCTACTGCTACCGTGTGTATGCCGCGTATCTGCCACTCTTTGCCGCCCAATGCATTTACTACATAATGCCCGTTAAACGCAGTATTGTGTGTAATGCCGTTACTGCCTTTATACTTTGAATCAAATCCAGATACGGTTGCCAGTGCATAATACCCGTTGGCAAATGGTTTGTCAAGCGTCAACTCTAACCCGTAATTATAACCCTTGCCTTTGTTCACAAGACTGTCTTCCAATCCCGCACCATATCCTGCACCCAGGTTTAATACCGACCAGTCTGTTGGTCTCCTTTCCACAGGTACATCGCTTAACAACTGCGTATATGCTTCAAGTTTATATTTCCAGGCATTCTTCAGCGTTTGCTCCCAACCCGCCACTATATGATTGCTTTTTGTAAAGCCCAGGTTACGGTTGGTTTGTATAAAATTTTCACCTGAACGCGTTTCATGAAAGTAGGTCATGAGTGTTTGCATCTGGCTATGTGTGCCATAAGCAAGTGTAAACGCCCCGGCATTATTAAGCGCATAGCGCACACCAATGCGTCCTTCTATTGAAGTGTTTTTATTGAGTGTGAGATACTGCGCGTATGCCCCGGTATTAAGGGTGAGCCTGTTTGAAAAGCGGTGCTGCCACTGTGCATAAGCCCGCAGCAATTCCGTATGGTTTTTCTCTGTAACAAAAGGAATAAAACCATAATCCCTGTCGAGTATACTGTCTGAATAACTGAAATGCAACTGGTCAGCAGTGATCCCTGTTGTAAGACGATCGCTGGCAGAGAATTTTTTGTTCACTACGGCACTTGCCACATAGCGCCATTCATTCCCGTTTTCACGGTAGTTTTTATGCGGTATCCTGTTGTCGTCAAGCGAATCCTGCCTTGTAGTAACATTACTGCCGGTTGCAGCCAGCGTAAGCGTATATGAAGTAGTACTGTTAAAAAAGTAAGTATGCTTCAAGCCGGCAACACCCATTTTTGTGCTGTTGTATAAGTTGCTGTATGGGTCGTTGTAAAAATTACTGGTGTCTTTCAGCTCTCCCTTAAAATCAATACTGCTTTTTCCACCAATACCAAACAAGGTAAATTGCCCGGCTTTTTTGGTTGGTATATCAAACTTAAAACTCAGATCCTGGTAGCGTGGCACTGCCGCACCAACACCCACGTCAACACCAAGCGATTTTAATAAACCCGGAATACTGTAGCGGTAATAAACAAGATAGGAAGCTTTGCTTTTTTTGCTGAAAGGTCCTTCTGCTCCCAGTTCAAGCCCGTTAAAGCCAACCTGTGCTGTAAATTCGTGACTGTTATAATTTCCTTTACGCAGGTTCAGATCAAACGCGCCTGCTGTGGCATTACCAAACTGTGCAGGAAAAGCGCCTGTATAAAAAGCAGATTGACCAATTACATTATTGTTCAGCATACCTACCGGCCCACCTGTAGCGCCGAGACTGCCGAAATGGTTGGGGTTAGGAATGTCCACACCTTCCAGGCGCCATAATAATCCAAGCGGGGAATTGCCGCGGATGATAATATCATTGCTCCCGTCATTTACACTATTCACCCCGGCAAAATTGGATGCCATGCGGGCTACATCATTACGGCTGCCGGCAAAGCGACGACTGTCTTCAGCATTAAACTCAACAGCGCTTACTGTAGCCATCTGGCGGCTGGTGAGCTTTTCTTTCTTGCCTGATATTATGATCTCCTTCTGTGTTACGTTCAGCTTTTCCAGCAGTTCCAGGTTCAGCATTGTTTCCTTACCAGATTCTACCACAATATTATATAATTGAAAAGGTTCATAGCCAACATGACTTACCTGGATGGTTACCCTGCCAACAGGTACCTGGTAAATAACGAAACCACCGCTGCTGTCGGTAACAGTAGCCAGGTTCCTGCCCTGTATTGATACGGTAGCCTGTTCAATGCCCTTTTTTGATTGCTGGTCAACGATAATGCCTCTAACTGTTTGCACCTGTTGCTGACCAAAAGAAAATACTGTACTTAATAAAGCCAGCATTACGAGAAAGCCCTTCCTCTTGCCTGAATAATTACGCCACATAATGATTATAATTTTTTCGAATGATGTGCAAATGTATAATTCCGTTGCAGGGATTTTTTTTGAAAGGGGCGGTTGTCAAGCCTTTAGTGGCGAACAGCAATTTGGGATGAGCGGCAAAGGAAAAAGCATTGTATTAAATATTTTTGTGGAGCAAAATACAGGACCCTGAAAACATTTAATGATGGAGCACCATTGCAAAACATTGTTTTATTGATCAGCATTATTGATGTATGTATTTAGTTTATCTTTTTAACAAACCATTTCCGGTAAATACCTGGCGTTGGTATAAGCTCCGCGGTATAGGGTTTGGACTTTTTGTGCTTTCATTTCTTTTTTTGTTTAAGCCTTTCCGGCTCGACCTGTATTCACCGCTGCAATTATTATATACTTCGGCTATGTATGGTTTTGTTACCGGCTTTGTTATATTAACCGGGGGATATTTTTTTATCAAAGCAATAGCTCCGCGTATTAATGAAGAACAATGGACGCTCGGTAAACAGATTCTGTTAAATATAATATTGATGATAGGCATTACCATTTGTAATGTACTGGTTACCCAATGGGTTCATCAAATCACCCTGCCGCTGTGGTGGCATTTCAATATGCTGAAATGGGTGCTGATGCTAGGCGCGTTACCCATTGTAATAGCAGAATTATTTTCCTATAATTATTACCTGCAGCAGCATGTTAAAAGCGCAGAACGTTTGTCGAAAAACATTCCGGTATCTCATGAAGCAGGCAGGCAACCAGCGGAAAGGGGGGTACACCATCAATTGATAAACAATATTTCATTGAAGCAAATAGATACTATATTTACTGTTGCGGAAGAAGAAACAAAAGCAATATTCAGAAGGCGTTCATCTTTACTTACATTAACCGGTGATAACCAGAACGACAGACTTGAAATACCCCATAAAAGTTTACTGGCAGTGCAGGCGCTCGATAATTATGTAAATATTTTTTGGGAACAAAACGGTAATCTCCAAACAACCATGCTGCGTAATACACTTACCAATATAAACGAACAGTTGAGTGATATTCCGTGCATGTACCGCAGCCACCGTGGCTGGCTGGTTAATACAAAAAGAGTAATGCAGGTAGCAGGTAATGCACAGGGGCTTAAACTTTCAGTTGATCTTTTACCCCAGCCGGTGCCGGTATCACGGGGTAATATACCTGGCTACAGGCAGGTTGCTGAACAACATTTGATAATGCAGAACTGATCGGGAATAATTTTTACCTGGTTTTAAACCCTTTCACATATATAGCTGACCAACCGGTCTGCCACCGGCATTTTTGTGGTTTGATATGCCTTTCTTAAATTGCTATATATACAACTTCCCGGAGTGCATTATTTATAAAATGCCTTCAACATCAACTTTATGCGGTTAAAAAATATCGTGTTATTGTTTGCCATAACAATGTACTTTTCCTGTGAAAAGGAAGATAAGTTTATTATTGAAGGCGTTATACGTGATGCTGCTTCTGATAGACCCCTGGAAGGCATAAGCCTGAAAGTAGATGCTATCAGGTCTTCGTCAGGATGGGGCATTCTTACAGATGGAAGAAGAGAAACTGTAGCATCTGCCTCTACCGATGCAAATGGATATTATCGTATTAAGATTAAGGTATTTAAATTGGCAGAATCATTAGAGTTCTATTTAAACCCGGATATTTCCCAAAACCATGTGAGCACGATGAAAGACATTATGCTATCGGCGATTAATATTAGAGAGACAAATACGATGAATTTTAAATTAAGCCCCCTTTCTATATTAAAAATTAATTTCAAAAATACCGCACCAGTAGCAGATGATGATTTCTTTAGTTTTGGCTGGTATGATAATGGAACAGGTTGGTCAAAGGGAGTGATTGGCAGGCTAAATTGCGGTACTGTTCAGGTTAACGAAGCTGCTAACTGGATTGGAAAAGATGTGTGCGGTAGTTATAATGTGAATACCGTAGCAGAAGATTATACACATGTTTACTGGACAGTGAAAAAAAACGGGCTTACAACAACCTACAACGATTCCATATTTGTGAAAGTTGATATGATAAACGAGTTCACAATAAATTATTAAATCGCTAAAAAAGAAGGTACGGCGATATTTACTCCGTACCTTAATATTATACTACATTCATATTTACTCATTCACTACATCCACTATCCGTATCTTCTTCATTCCCCCGGGTAAAGCCCATTGTATTGTCATTCCCTTTTTAAAACCAATCAATGCTACGCCCAATGGTGAGAACACAGATATTTTCTGTTCTTTCAGGTTTGCCTCCCCGGGTAAAGTAAGCATCAGCTTCCATTTCTTTTTACTGGATATATCCTCTGCTTCAAAAAGAGAATTGATTTTAATTACATCATTGCCTAATTTTTTATCGGTTACCACTTCGGCTTTGTTTAATTCATCCATTAATTGCCCTATTTCCTTTGTTTTAAGATGTTGCGGGCAATTTACGATCAACGACTTTAATGTAGTATAGTCACTATTGCTTATTACAGGTTTCATAATAAATAAACTTTTTACCGGTAAAGCATTTTATAGTGCCATACCGACAGATTAATAAAATATTCTTTACGGAGTATGTATCCCTCCGTTTCACAAAATATACCCGGAAAACAAACGGAGGGCTTAAAAAATGAAGGCTCTGTTATTAAGCGTAATAAGAAACAGTCGCTTGCTGTAAGGCTTGCCTGCAACCACAGGTGATATGTTGTAAAACTGTTTCATAAAATAAATAACTGCTAAAATAGCAATTTTTAATTACAATAACTAATGTGAGATGTTAAACAATTATTGTATACCAGTAAATAAAAAGTACGCTGCAATTACAACGTACTTTTTGATAAACAACTGACGAAGCAGCATCAGTTATTTTATAATGGATGTGTTATTCATTTATCAGGCCGCTTCCTTCATTTGCTGGATTTTTTCCAGTCTTTTACCAATAGCAGTCTCTATATCGTTCGACATATCAGGATTGCGTTTATCGTGCATTACCGCAAAGCGGTTAAGTTCATTATTCCACCCGAATACACAAATTGGGTTATCATTAAAACTTACCCTGTATCTGAGTTCTTCACTGCCATTTATATATTCTGTAGCCTTAACAGTATAAATATTTCCACCAGATACAATCTCAAAATTTTCAGTTGTTAATCTCATAACTTACCATTTTAGTTTACAAATTTTCAGATACCCATCATTCATTCAGGTATCCGTTCTACAACCTGTAGTTTTCAATAAACATGCCATACCATGCCAATATAGTTGTTAAAAAAAGCCTAAGGGATATAAGTTAATACATATAAAACTTTATTTAAACAACATATACATGTACATGATTTTACATACTCACAACCTTATCCTGTCATTTCATCGTAATTTTTCGACAATTCAGGCTAAATAATAGCGCTGAAAGTTTATGCTCTGATGCGCGTAATGTAACTTTGTGTTCTCTTCGAAGCTGCTTGCTTGACATACGATGTGCTTCCTGCCTTTTTAAAAAAGTTTGAATTGAAATGAGCAAGTCATTAAAAAAAGATAATCCTGATGTGGTACTGATTGGCGCCGGCATTATGAGCGCTACGCTGGGCATGATGCTTAAAGAACTGCAACCAGATTTAAGTATTCATGTTGTGGAGCGTTTGCATACCGTGGCCGCCGAAAGTTCTGACGCATGGAATAACGCCGGCACAGGGCATTCCGCTTTTTGCGAGTTAAATTATACTCCTGAAAAAGAAGACGGAGCAATTGATGCTTCAAAAGCGATTAAAATAGCCGCACAGTTTTTACAAAGCAAAGAGTTCTGGTCATACCTGGTAGAACAGGACTATATAAGAAATCCCCGGGATTTCATCCGGCTTGTGCCCCACATGAGTTTTGTGCGCGGTGAAGCAAATACAGACTATCTGAAAAAGCGGTATGATGCGTTGATAAAGTACCATTTGTTTGAAGGTATGCAATACAGTGACGATGCGAAGGAAATTGAGAACTGGATGCCCCTCGTAATGGAAGGACGCGATCCAGCAGAGCTGGTTGCTGCAACCAAAATGGATAGCGGAACCGACGTGAATTTTGGTGCACTTACCCGCAAGCTTTTCCGCTATTTGTTTGACAAACCTGATGTAAAGCTTTTTCTGGCACATGAGGTTCAGGACCTGGAAAAAAAGAACGATGGTGGCTGGAGAATAAAAATGAAGAATCTTACCACTGATGAAAAGAAGGTTGTTGAAACTAAATTTATTTTTATAGGAGCAGGTGGCGGTTCTTTGCCACTGCTTGAAAAATCTGATATCCCGGAAAGTAAAGGTTATGGCGGTTTCCCGGTTAGCGGCCAATGGTTAATTTGCAATAACCCCGCGGTTATTGAAAGACATAACGCTAAAGTATATGGCAAAGCTGCCGTCGGCTCTCCTCCCATGAGTGTTCCGCACCTGGATACACGTGTTATTGACGGAAAGAAATCATTATTGTTCGGACCATACGCGGGTTTTTCAACCAGGTTTTTAAAAAATGGCTCTTTGTGGGATCTGCCGGGCTCCATCAAGTTCAGCAATATAAAACCGATGGTAATGGCAGGCGTAAAAAACATTCCGCTTACCAAATACCTGATTGAGCAGGTTACACAATCATCTGAAGACAGGATGGAAGCGCTGAGGGAATATTTCCCAAATGCCGTTGCCGAAGACTGGGATCTTGAAGTGGCAGGTCAGCGGGTGCAGGTTATTAAAAAAGATGAAGAAGAAGGAGGTATACTGGAATTTGGTACCGAAGTAGTAAGCGCTGCAGATGGAAGTATAGCAGCATTGTTAGGTGCATCTCCCGGCGCGTCAACAGCGGTTTCTATTATGCTTGATTTGTTGCAGCGTTGTTTTCCTGAGCAAATAAAAACAACTGGCTGGCAAACAAAGCTGGAGCAAATGATACCTTCTTATAAAAAATCTTTAGTTGATAATGCAGCGCTTTACCGGGAAACCAAAGAAAGAACGGCACAACTGCTTGCATTAACCGCAACAGTTCCGGCCTGACCCGGGTATAGCTATTAACGCTTCCAAAGTGGATTTTTCACATCATGATAAAAAAGAAAAGTCCACTTTTCTTTTTGCCCTTCCTCCCACCATTGCTGCCTTAGTTCCATGCATTTTTTCCCATCATAATCATACTTGGCAATAAACCTGCTTTTCATTTGTGACAACTGCGGGGCATCGTCTGCGCCAAAAAAAATAATTTCATCATCTTCTTTAATGGTATACACCTGGTGAAAAGGAGCATGTGCACCGGTTAATTCATAATGAATATATCCGTCTATTGTTCCGTTTCCATCCAAAAAAACCACGTTATCCAACTCTCCCAAAATTTCAATTTCTTCCGGTATATATGAAGGCAACCCTTTTTCCAAAGCATAGTCCAGCTCTTTTTTTTGCACATAGTATGTAGCTGAAGGAAAGCTGGGAAAGTATCTGTTCAGTATGCGGTCTTTCATACTCACACCGCCTGCATGATCTTTATGCAAATGGCTCATCAACACTTTTGTTATGTCTGAAGGATCAATATTATTATCAATGAGGTTCTGGTGAAGCTGTAAAGTGCCGTCGGGATTGGTAAATCCAAGTCCGGTATCAAGCAGCAGCACATCTTTTGATGTAATAATAACAAAAGGTTGAATTTCTACCAGTAGGCTTCCGCGATTGCGCTCCCGCAGGTTATCGGTATCATTATTAAAAGGAATGAATTGTTTGGAATGATCTATTGTAAATGTGCCTTCACTTAATGGTATAATTTTCATCCGGCAAATTTACCTGAGTATTTTTAGTTTGTGCCAGATTATTAACAGGAAAGGCTTTTAATGTGTATTTTCAGTAAATAATTTTTGCAATGAAAAAGCTGCTTTTCTTTTTGTATACTATGCTTGGGCTCACGTATTTTGCTACTGCTCAAAACGCTGATGAAAAAGCCATCCTCAAAGTGCTTGACGACCAGGTATATTACTGGAACAAAGGCGACCTCAACAATTTTGTAAAAGGTTACTGGAATAATGATTCCGTAATGTTTATTGGCAGCAAAGGAGTTGTATACGGTTATCAGAATACGCTTAACCGCTATAAGCAATCGTATAGCGATACCGCTAAAATGGGCAAGCTCAGTTTTAAAATACTGCACGTAAACAAACTCTCGCCCGATACCTATTATGTGGTGGGTAAATTCTTCCTGAAAAGAAGCGTAGGCGATGCAGAAGGGCACTACACTTTAGTATTCAGAAAAATTAATGGTGAGTGGAAGATCGTTTCTGATCATAGCAGTTGAGGGAAGATATGGGCTAACAGCCGTCAGCTATCAGCGATGGCAATGAATATTCCAGAAACCGGGAACCAGCAACCTGCATTGGAGAAATAGTGCCTTACACCCTAAACCTTTTACCTTCCACCTTCTTTCTATCTTTTCCAAACCTTATAAAGAAAATAAATAAGCCCGATAAAACTCACTACAAACCAAATATAAAATATGGCATTAAGAATGTTGAAATGGTGGTGAATATGCGCCCACTCAAGGTACAAACCAAAAAACATGGTGATAACAGCCCAAACCACCAGCGCGGTAACAGCCTGTAATATCTTTATCAAAAACTCTTTTATATCTGGTTCTGCACCTGCCATAATATTTTTTATTGCAGCAATAATTGTTGAAATGCCAGGGAATCTCCATTGAAAACATTAAAGTCAACCCTATTACCGATTCCGTTTACCCTGCCGGTCTCGCTGTGTTGCCAAAAAGTCCACACACGTTTGATACGCGGTTTCTGAGGCTGAAGATAATGCGCTACCCATAATGGATATTCATCAAACTCCTCACCAAGATAATGATCATAAAAATCAACATTGGTGTAAATAATAGGCTTTACCTTATAATAGGCTTCAATAGTGGTTAACCAATCTTTTACCCGTACACGTAAATCTTTTGGTTTTACTCCATATAATTGTTCTACATCTAAAACCGGGGGAAGATCACCGGGCTCCAGGTTTACCTGTGCTATAAAATTATCAGCCTGCTTTTTACCGCTTTTGGTTGCCAGAAAAAAATGGTACGCGCCTCTTGTCATCCCTTCTTCCCGGGCCTTAAACCAGTTACGCTTAAACATGCGGTCTACATTCATCAATCCTTCAGTAGCTTTAATAAAAGCAAAGCCCAGGCGCATCTCTTCTATATTCATGCTTTTTACTTCACCCCAGTCAATCACATCCTGGTGATGAGATACATCAATACCGTGAATATTATAATTTACCGGGATGTCAATGCCAAAAGCGGAGTATCGTACAAAATGAACATGATACGCTTTATATTTTATATAGCCGTAAACTCCTGCCGCAATCAGTATCATCGCCCCTGTCATGTACAGAAAAGCCTTCCATCCGCTGATTTTGTTTTTCTTTCGGGCCATGCGTTGTTAAATAAAAAAGCCTCTCCCTCATTCCCACTCCATATAATGGAGACGACGGTATTGCAGAATATATTCTAAACTTTAAGTTCTACCATATCATCTATCCGGGCAAAGCAGCCCCCAAGTTCTCTCATTTTTAAATCATCAAATTTTCAAATTCACTTCCACATTTCCACATTCTCATACTTCCACATTCTTTCTCTCCTCATTTTCAAATTTTCAAATCATCAAATTTTCAAATTAAACCATCACTCCCTTCCCTTCATACATCGTTTCTCTCAACTGCTTTACTCTTTCATCTGAAAGATATTCATCAAATGTTGTGAGCCGGTCAATAATGCCTTTAGGTGTTAATTCAATTACCCTGTTGGCAACTGTTTCCATAAAAGTATGGTCGTGAGAGGTGAGCAATACAACACCTTTAAAGTTTACCATGCTTTCGTTGAACGACTGTATACTTTCAAGGTCAAGGTGGTTGGTTGGCTCATCAAGAATAACAAGATTAGGATTCTGTATCATCATACGGCTGATCATACAACGCACTTTTTCACCTCCGCTCAATACACTTGTTTTCTTCAGAATCTCATCACCGCTGAAAAGCATTTTTCCGAGGAAGCCGCGGAGAAATGGTTCATCCACATCCGTAACAGTTGGCGGCACGTATTGCCTCAGCCAGTCCATCAGGTTCAGGTTCCCGTCTTTAAAATATTTCGCATTATCATTCGGCAGGTATGCTTTGGTGATAGTAGTTCCCCATTCAAACTTCCCGCCATCTGCTTTTTCTTCCCCGTTAATGATTTGAAAGAAAGAAGTAAGCGCCAAATGATCTTTTGAAAAGAACGCGATCTTATCTCCCTTATTCACCGAAAAGCTTACATCGCTGAAAAGTACCCTTCCGCCTTCCGCTTTTTTTGATAGCTTCTCTATATTCAATACCTGGTTACCCACTTCCCTGTCCTGTTTAAATATTATACCAGGGTAACGGCGGTTTGAGGGTTCAATATCTTCAATAACCAGTTTTTCCAATGCTTTTTTACGGGAAGTAGCCTGCTTGCTTTTAGAAGCGTTAGCGCTAAAGCGGGCAATGAAGTCAAGCAGATCCTTACGTTTTTCCTCCATCTTCTTGTTCTTATCGCTCAACTGCCTTGCCGCTAACTGGCTGCTCTCATACCAGAACGTATAGTTACCGGTATATATTTTAATTTTCTGGCGGTCAACATCTGCCACATGCGTGCAAACCGCATCCAGGAAGTGCCTGTCGTGGCTCACTACTATCACGATATTTTCATAGTCAGCCAAAAAATTTTCCAGCCAGCTGATGGTTTCCACATCAAGGTCATTGGTAGGCTCATCCAGTATCAGTATATCCGGATTACCAAATAAAGCCTGTGCCAGCAAAATTCTCACCTTCATACTACCGGGCAGGTCTTTCATTAAGGTTTGGTGGTGTTCTTCCGTAACACCCAGCTCGCCTAATAAAGTAGCAGCGTCACTTTCCGCGGTATAGCCGCCCATTTCCCCGAATTCACCTTCAAGCTCACCGGCACGCAGCCCGTCTTCTTCGCTGAAATCTTCTTTGGCGTAGATAGCATCTCTTTCGTGCATCACTTCCCAAAGCTTATTATGCCCCATCATTACCGTATGCAATGCGGATTGATTATCAAATGCGAAGTGGTTTTGCTGCAATACAGCCATGCGTTCGCCAGGCGTAATATCTATAGTTCCTTTTGTAGGGTCAATTTCGCCTGATAATATTTTTAGAAAAGTGGATTTGCCGGCGCCATTGGCGCCAATAACACCATAACAGTTCCCCTTGTTAAAATTCAGGTTTACTTCATCAAATAACACCCTTTTACCAAAGGATAACGAAACATTGTTCACTGAGATCATAACGGCTGATAATTTTAAAGTCCCGCATACCGGCGGGACAAGGCGCAAAGGTACATTATAATGCGCTAAGGATAGGTTAGAAAAAGTAAATTACTAAACAAATTTGTTAATACATTTGTATTAAAACAAACACATTCATATTATTCTATGAAAGGAATAGAACATTTAAAAGGGTTACATCCGGGTATTGTGCTCGAAAGGGAGTTGAAAAAACGTAAACTCCGGAAGGGACCCTTTGCACTTTCCATACAGGAATACCCTCAAACTATTACGGCAATTACTAAGGGTAATCGTAGTATGAACACATCTCTTGCTATGAGAATCGAAGAAGCCCTGGGATTAGAAGAAGGCTTTTTCATGACGCTTCAGGTTTTTTATAATATTGAAGAAGAAAAGAAGAAAGCACAGATGAATACCGGGCCTGATCTCTCCAAAATACGTCCTGCTCTTTTCTGGGATACAGATATAAATAAAATAAAATGGTCATCTCAAAAGAAGGCTGTCATTCTGCGTGTGTGGGAACGAGGAAATGCGGAAGAAAAAAAAGAAATCACACGGTTTTATGGTAAGCCGGAAATTGAAAGTATACTCGCATCTGTAAAACAATCTGTCTCATGAAGGACCGGTTACATTGGCATACTGTAACACCATTACTTCAGTTAACCTTGATTGAGCTAATGAAAGAGCCGCTTTTTAAACCATTTCGATTGGTGGGCGGCACTTCTTTAAGTCTGCAAAAAGGCCATCGCAAGTCGGAAGATATAGATTTGTTTACAGAGAAACCATACGGCTCTCTTAATTTTGACAGTATAGATAAATGGCTCCGAAAAAATTATACCTATGTAAGCCATCTTCTCCCGGGGCCTATAGGAATGGGATTGTCGTATTTAATCGGCAATTCACCCCGCGATGCTGTTAAGCTCGATATGTTTTATACAGACGAGTTTATCAGACCCGCGTTTGTAAAAGAGCATATAAGGTTTGCCAATATAGAAGATATTATTGCCATGAAAATTGATATTATTCAACGTAAAGCACGGAAGAAAGATTTTTGGGACATACATGCTTTATTAGATGAATACACTGTAAAACAAATGATTGCCCTGCATAAAGAAAAGTACCCATATGCGCATGATGAAAAATTGATCATACAAAATTTCACCAACTTTTTGCAGGCAAATGACGACCTCGATCCCATTTGCCTGCTTCAAAAACATTGGGAAGTTATCAGGTATGAAATCGCGGAAGCAGTAGCGCAATCTTTCGGTTAACATCATAATTTTCTCTACATTTAACCTTTCCCAAAATAATATTTGTCAAACCCACTTCTTGCCATGCACACATTTTTTTTGTCGCTTATCAAATCCTGTAGAAAAAATTCTTTTTTGATACTTACAGCGCTCAGTTGCTTTTACTTTAGTTGTAATCAGCCTGGTAAAACCTCTGCTGAAACCAAAGATCTTTCAGAAGAAGAAAAGCATTTGCCGGAAAATGCCTTATATGGCATAAAATGGCCCGATGATCTGGATATCACGCTTTTTGCCAGCGAACCCATGCTGGTTAACCCAACCAATATGGATATTGATGAAAAAGGAAGAGTGTGGGTATGCGAAGGCTATAATTACCGTTATTCTTTACATCCCGATAATCCCTATAATAAGGAAGGTGACAGGATCGTAATATTAGAAGATACTGATGGAGACGGCAAAGCCGATAAGCAAACTGTTTTTTACCAGGGAGAAGATATTAATTCCGCACTTGGTATTGCAGTATTAGGTAATAAAGTAATCGTGTCACGCAGCCCGGATGTATTTGTGTTTACCGACGAAAACGGCGATGGTAAAGCAGACAAAAAAGATACCCTGTTCTCGCATATCAGCGGTGTTGAGCATGATCATGCTATACATGCTTTTAATTTTGGTCCGGATGGTAAGCTCTATTTCAATTTTGGTAATGAAGGCGACAGTTTAAAAGACAAGCATGGTAATCTTTTAAAAGATATCTATGGCAATGATATTACCAACAGCGGTAATCCCTGGAGGGAAGGCATGGTTTTTCGCTGTGATATTGATGGAAAAAATATTGAAGTGCTGGGCAGTAACTTCCGTAATCCTTACGAAATTTCAGAAGATTCTTATGGCACGCTCTGGCAATCTGATAATGATGATGACGGTAATAAAGGAGTGCGTATAAACTATGTAATGCAGTATGGAAAATTTGGATATAAAGATGAAATGACCGGTGCGTACTGGGGAGAAAGAAGGGTGAATATTGAAGACTCTGTTCCCTTTCGTCACTGGCATTTGAATGATCCCGGTGTGGTGCCTAATATGCTGCAAACCGGCGGCGGTTCGCCAACAGGCATACTCGTATATGAGGGCGATCTGTTGCCTGAACGTTTCCGTAACCAGCTTATTCACTGCGATGCGGGCCCGAATGTTGTTCGTTCTTATGCGGTATCAGATGACGGCGCGGGATATAAAGCAGCCATTAATAATATTGCAGAAGGAACAGGAGATAATTGGTTCCGGCCTTCGGATGTATGTATAGCACCTGATGGCTCACTGCTGATAGCTGACTGGTACGACCCGGGCGTTGGCGGTCACAATATCGGCGACTTTAAAAAGGGAAGAATTTTTCGTGTTACACCAAAAGGCAATACAAAATATACTTTACCTGCATTAAACCTTAATACCATTGATGGCGCGATACAGGCACTGCAAAGCCCTAATCTTTCCACAAGATATCTTGCCTGGCAAAAGCTTAACAACGAAGGAGAAAAAGCAGCGCCTGCATTGGAAAAAATGCTCCAGTCATCCAATAGCCGTTTTCGTGCAAGGGCATTATGGTTGTTAAGTAAGATGCCCGCCAAAGGGTTGAGCTATGTGCAGCAGGCATTAAAAGATCAGGATGCCAATATCCGCATCACAGCTTTGCGGGCAGGTCTGCAAATTAAAGCCGACACCTTGCAAATGGTGCAGGCATTAATAAACGATCAGAACGTACAGGTAAGGAGAGAAGCCTTGCTGGCACTTCACCACAACAAATCGGCCGATGCCCCTTCAATATGGGCGCAACTGGCTAACCAGTATGATGGCAGTGACAGGTGGTACCTTGAAGCACTGGGTATTGGCGCGGAACAGCAGTGGGACAGTTTTTACCAGGCATGGCTGCAGCTGGTGAATAATAGCTGGAATACCCCTAAAGGCAAAGATATTGTATGGCGTTCCAGAACAGATGCTGCACTTCCAATGCTGGTGAGTATCATATCAGATCATAATGTTGACCCGCATTCGCAATTAAAATATTTCAGGGCTTTTGATTTTCATAAGGGGCCTGCAAAAACAAAAGCCTTGTTGTCGCTGCTTGAAGCCAATCATCCGCAGCAGGATTATATAAACGCCATAACATTATTGCAGCTTGATCCTAAAACACCGCAAACGCCTCAATTAAAAAAGGCATTTGTAAGCGGTTTGAAGAATGTGGCCGGAACACAAACCTATATTGACCTTTTAAGAAAATATAATATCAAAGGAAAGCATGCGGAGCTGATAGCAATTTTTGATAACAATGAAAAGGAGCAAACCAAAACAGACGCCTTGAGGTATATACTTCAATCGGGCGGAAGCACTTACCTTAAAAAAATTATTGATGCAGATAATGCACAATCAAAAAAAGTAGTGAGCCTGATCGGGAAAACTGCTGACAAAAATGCCGAAGAAATATTACAAAGGGTAATAACGGATACAGCAAAAAACACTGACTTAAGAAAAGAAGCAATGGTTTCGCTTGCTTCACGCTGGAACGGGCAGACGATACTATTGAAAATGGCAAAGGAGCAAAAATTTTCGGATGATATTAAGCCCGCAGCCTGGGAAATTTTTTCAACATCATACCGGCAGGATTTAAAAGATGAAGCGGCAAAACAAATGGGGGGTATGGTTGCTGCAAAAACAAGCCTGCCTGATATTTCAACCATGGTGGGCATGAAAGGAAATGCTGACTCAGGCACGATTGCATATACAACATATTGCGGTGTTTGTCACCAGGTGCAGGGTAAAGGCATTGCTTTTGGTCCTGACCTTTCTGAAATAGGAACAAAATTGCCAAAGGAAGCATTGTATACCGCTATCTTAAAACCCGGCGAAGGAATAAGTTTTGGTTTTGAAGGATATACTTTCAAGCTGAAAAACGGCACTGAAATAACGGGCTATATCGCCAGCCAGACAGAAGATGAGGTCAGTATCAAAACCATTGGCGGTGCGGTAGAAAAGCAAAAGAAGTCGGATATAGTGAGCAAAACGCCGTTAAAGCAATCATTAATGCCCGAAGGCTTGGGAGAAGGAATGGGCGTGAATCAATTAGTGAACCTGGTGGAATATTTGAGTGAGTTGAAGAAGAAGTGAGATTTAGAATAACAAAATTAAAATGTTTAACCTGTGTCAGGATTTTTTAAAAAGAAGTTGCCTCACTGTAACGAGCTGTTTGAGAAGTTTTTCAGCCCATGGTATGATGGAGAGGATAAGCCTAAAATGACAAGACCAGATATGTATCAAATCGCAGCCTATGAAGGAGAACCTCTAAACTTAGATGAGATACAATATATGCCTGAAGATTATATTGAAAATGTGAAGAAGCATATTAATATTGATATGGTTGATGCAGCCCTGGAAGATTTTCAGCATATTATTAAGTCAGACAAACTTGATTTGACTGTTCTTGCTGCTGTTGATAAATATTATGACCGCAAAAAGATAGCTGAATTAATTAAAGAAAGTGATCCAAAAGATTTTTCTAATTCATATGTAGTAACTGTTTGTGAGTTCGGTGCTATGCTCGGCTATTTATTTAAACAAATAGATGGATTTGACTGGCTCTACTCACATCCATATTTTCATTCTATAATTGTTCATAAAAATACAGGCTTTGGTATAACTGTTTTTGATTGGGCAATAAAAAAATTTAGTGAGTATGGTGTTGATGATGGTTTTGTTGAAAAATTTAATGCGGCACTTGCCGGCGTAAATGGAGAGTGGGAAGAAGATGAGGATAAAAATGATTAATTGAAATATTATTAAGATATATGTCTTCTATATAATTATTTGCGGAAGTTTTTGTTTTGCATATTGTAATCCTTCTAAAAAACAACCTCCTGCTTTTTCACAGGAAAAACTATATACTTACGGCAATAAAACACCCGACGGCATCGGCAAATATTACCAGGGCAGGGAAATAGCGCACATGATGGGACCCGTTGGAATAGACTGGTTAAACAGAACTGAAAGAGATGAAGAAGAAAACGTGACGATGGCAATTGACAGCATGAAACTACAACCGGGAATGGTAATTGCAGACATTGGTGCAGGTTCCGGCTACTATAGTTTCAGGATAGCCAAAAAAATCGGCAGGGGAAAAGTATACGCCGTAGAAGTGCAGGATGAAATGATTGATGCCTTGAAAACTGAGAAGCAACAATTACAGGATAGTATTGTTGAGGTAGTAAAAGGCGATTCTGTAAGCGTGAATTTACCAGGCAGCTCTATTGATCTTGCTATAATGGTAGATGTATATCATGAACTGGAATATCCGCATGAAATATTGCAGTCCATCAAAAAAGCATTAAAACCCGGTGGCAAAATTTTACTGGTTGAATATAAAGGAGAAGACCCCAAAATACCTATCAGGCCATTGCATAAAATGACAGTAGCCCAGGCAGATAAAGAAATGCAGGCAAATGGATTTATATCATATTACAAAGGAGATTTTTTGCCGTGGCAGCATTTCCTGGAATACAAACAGACTGTCCGTTAAACCTTTAGTGTTTACGGCTGAATTACGGCGCTGTAAACCCTATAGGTTTTTTACGAGAACATTTGGAAATATCACGGCAACTTTGCCACAAGCTTCTCCGGCATCAGCCGGAGTATATGATATATCATTTTCCATTTAAACCCGGGAACAATAACGAAACTTCGACCGGCATTGATAACCGCTTTTGCTATAAATGATGGTTCGAGCATGAGTGATTCGGGAAGATCAAGCCCGGCAGTCATTTTGCTTCGTATATAACCGGCAACAATCACATTCACCTGTATATTCCTGCTGAATAAATATTGCCTTAACCCTGCGAGGTATTGTGTAAATGCAGCCTTGGTACTACCATAAATAAAATTACTCTTACGCCCACGCACACCCGAAAGAGAGGATAACCCGATAATCCTTTTTAAATTTTGATTGGATTCATCCATCGCAATAATATTGAGTATGGATACCGCGCCGCAGTAATGCACTTTCATCATATCAAAGCTTCCTTCCCAGTCGCGCAATGCCTCTTCATTATGCTTTAAAAAACCTGCGGCATATACCACTATATGCGGTTTAACAGGCAGATTATCATAAAAGGATTGATGTGCATTAAAATCAGTCGCATCAAAATACAGCACGGTCATCTGCTGCGCTGTAAACTGCTGCGTTTTTGCAAAAGCCTTTAATTCTTCTGTGCTCCGGGATGCGGCAACTACACTATATCCTTTCTGTATATACAAAGGAATGGCTGCTTTTGCCACATCAGCATTTGCTCCAAGAATCAATACTGCGGAAGAAATTGAATGCATAAATAACTATTGTTATGTTCGGCGCAATTTGTTGTGTTTATTTCATTGCTGAAAAGTGAAACGATAAACGTGAGATTCTGACATTTGACATCTCACTTCTCACGTTTGCTTCAGCACTACTATTCAACTCAGGCTTCTGGTGAAGCCAGCTCGCTGATATCAAACTGCATTTCATTCAGCCTCCTGTATAAACCGTTTTTATTCATCAGTTCATTATGCGTACCTGATTCTGCAATCACGCCTTTATCTATTACCATAATCTTATCCGCGTTGCGGATGGTTGAAAGCCTGTGCGCTATTACAAAAGATGTTCTTCCTTTCATAAGGTTCTCCAATGCTTCCTGTACCAGTTGTTCACTTTCACTATCAAGTGAGGAAGTAGCTTCATCTAATATAAGTATGGAAGGATTTTTTAAAATTGCTCTTGCAATAGCAACACGTTGCCGTTGCCCGCCGCTCAGCTTCATGCCATGCTCCCCCACTACAGTATCATATTTTTCAGGAAAAGAAGAAATGAATAAATGCGCGTTTGCTTTTTCTGCCGCCGCTATAATTTCCGCATCGGTAGTGCCAGGCTTTCCGTAAGCAATATTTTCTTTAATGGTTCCGCCAAATAAAATAATATCCTGCGGCACCAAAGCCATTTGTTTACGCAACTGAGATAAAGGAAAAGCCGCGGCAGGTTTACCATCAAAAAAAATGGTGCCGCTATCTGGTTTATAAAAGCGGAGCAATAATGAAGTGATGGTACTCTTGCCTGCGCCACTCGGACCCACAAGCGCAATTTGTTCTCCATTGTTGGCGGTTAACGAAATATCTTTTAATACCTGCACATCTTTTCTTGAAGGGTAGCTGAAAGCGATATGATCAAATGTTACATTACCGTGCAATGTAAAAGCAGGTTCAACCACGATATCATTTAATGCAACAGGCTCTCCGTCGCTGCGCAATATTTCGCGGATGCTTTGCGTGGCGCCTAATGTTTTTTGCAGCTGACTGAACATATCTGCAAAGCCGGCAAAGGTTGTTCCTACCAAAACAGAAAAAATCACGAACATTACCAGTAATCCAATCTTAAGCTCACCAGCCTGCACCATATTAATGCCGTTCCACATCACAAAAGCAATACCGCCAAATACGCTGAATATCATAAACGCGATAAAAGCTCCGCGGTAACGGGCATTGGTAATGGCAGTTTGCACAACAGCGTAAATACTCTTTGCGTAACGGGCAATTTCATAATATTCATTTGTAAACGCTTTTACAATGGCAATACCCTGGAATGTTTCCTGCACTATAGTGCCGCTTTCTGCTAACTGATCCTGGGCTTTACCGGCCATTTTCCTGATGCGTGAACCAAATACAACGGCGAGGACAGCAACCACCGGCACTACCGCCAGCATGATCAGTGCAAGTTTTGTACTTACCCAGAAAATAAAAAATAACCCGATGATCAAAGTAAATACCGCACGCAAAAATTCAGCGAATGTAAAAGAGATGGCGTCCTGTATCTGCGAGAGGTCAGAAGATATCCTGTTGCTCAGTTCCCCCACTCTTTTCTCCGCGTAAAACGACATGGGCATACTCAGCAATTTACTGTATACATCCTGCCGCATTCTTGCCAATCCTTTTTCGCCAATTTCGGTAAGCAGGTATACCCGCATAAAAGAGAAAATGGTTTGTGCACCTAACTGCAGGAATATAAACAGCAGTGTAGTATTCACGCTCCAGTGAATATTTTTTAAATCCAATCCGAAGCCACCGGTATTACCGGCAACAGGAATGGTCGTTCCCGGCACTGCGGCATCAATCATCTTGCCTAAGAACAATGGGAACAGGCTTGTTGTAAAAGCTGATAAGGCTATGAACAGCAATGCCCAAACAAATTTTATGCGGTAGGGTTTGAGGTATTTAAAAAGACTCAGCGCCTGTGAAATATTTTCCCGGGAGATCTTAGCCTTGGGCGATGCGTCGTTACCATTATTATCCCTTCTTGATTTTGCCATGTAAGAATATATGTAAAGCTGAGTGAATGAGTTTACTGACGCCGGCAAAATTATCATTTCTTAAAAAGCATAAATGCTTTTTTTATTCGTTTCTTTTTTTATAAGTTGTGTTACCTAAACCCTTATAATATGAACACGCTGTCATATTCCGCTAACCAGCCTGTTACCAGTCAGCAAACCATTGAAGTGTCTGAATCATTTAAAAAACAGGGTGGTAATGTTGTATCCTCCATCATTTTATTTTTTATAGTTTACCTGCTGTTGGTAGCCGCTTCGGTAGCGCTTGCCATCGCGTGTTTTTATATGGGTATAGCCATCATAGTTGCTTTACCACGACTGATCACCATTATTCTCGGGCTTGGACTGATTGCAGTGGGCGGATCAGTAATATTCTTCCTGGTCAAATTCATATTTGCTGTTTCCAAAAATGAAAACCCCGGCAGGGTGGAAATTAAAGAAGCCGATCAGCCCCGCTTATTTGCATTGATACGTGAATTAACACAGCAAACCAATACACAGTTCCCGAAAAAGATATTTCTTTCACCAGAGGTAAATGCATGTGTATTTTACAATTCCAGTTTCTGGAGCATGTTTTTGCCGGTGCGTAAAAATCTTGAAATAGGATTAGGGTTGGTTAATTCTGTAAACGTAAGTGAATTTAAGGCTGTGATGGCGCATGAATTCGGGCATTTTAGTCAGCGCAGCATGAAGCTGGGAAGCTTTACCTATAATGTAAACCGGGTGATTTATAATATGCTCTATGAGAACAACAGCTATACCAGCTTTTTAAACTCATGGGGAAATATACATGGTTTACTTGCCCTACTTGCTATTGTTACCAGCAAAATAGCACAGGGCATACAATGGATACTGAGAGGAATGTATGGGTTTATCAATAAAAATTATATGGGATTGAGCAGGGAAATGGAATTTCATGCAGACGCTATTGCAGCAAGTGTTGCCGGCGGCAATAATATTATTTCGGGACTAAGCAGGATAGAAGTTGCCCAGAATTGTTATGATTCAGCTTTAAACAAAGCTGGCGAAATGCTGAAGCAGCATAAAAAGTCGAAGAATATTTTCAACAACCAGCTAACCATTTTTCAAACGCTTGCCAAAGAACACAAGCTGGATATTACAAAGGAGTTGCCTGATATTTCTTACCAGTTCATTCAATCCTTTTCTTCATCGCGGGTAAACTTTAAAAATCAATGGGCAAGCCATCCCACGCTGGAGGAAAGAAAAGCCAGTGTAGATAAACTGGGCATGAACAAAGCGCCTGATACTACAAGGGCATGGAGCATTTTTGATAACGCTGAGCAATGGCAGGAAATGCTGACAGCTAAAATTTATGCAAATGTTAGTTTGGAAAAAGAGCCTGCACTGTATGACAAAAACGAATTTGACGAATCATATCATAAGGATCGCGATTTATACCGATTGCCCGAAGTGTATAAAGGATTTTATGATGGAAGGTATATTGACATAAAAGACTGGAATATCAGTGAAATATTAACCGCTGCTCCTGCAAAAACTTTTGAAGAAATATTTACAGATGAGAATACAGCCTTATATAAATCAATCAAACAAAATGAAGCAGATCTTGATATTGTAAAGGCAATTGCTGAAAAACAGATTGATACAAAGACATTTGATTTTGACGGGGAAAAGTACAATGCCGCAGACGCACAAACGGTTATTAAAAAACTGGAAGACGATATAGCAAATCAGAAAAAATTATTGAGTGATGCAGATAAAGAAGTATTTCGTTTGTTTTATCATAAAGCCGGCGCGGAGAGAGAATCACTTAAACTGAGATACAAACACTATATAGCTTTAACTGAACAGCAGACAGCATATCTCGACATTGCCAACAAAACACTTGACACGATCAATCCCTTATACAGGAACGGTAATTCCATTGATTTTGTGAATAATGTTATTGCTGATTTAAAGCATGACGCGGAGCCCAAATTGAAGCGTGTATTTCGTGAAACCATCAGCAGCAATATCATAACAACAGAAAATAACCATGAGCTGTTCGAAAAGCTGAACGGTTTCCTGGGCAGGGAGTATGCTTATTTTATTAATGGAGAATTCCAGGATAATGAGCTGTTGGAATTAAATGAGCTTATACAGGCTGTAGCCGGGGCATGGGATGAATATAAATTCAAAGTGTTTAAGAAAATACTGGAAGAACAGTTGAAGTATTAATTTTTCTCTGAAAAGGCCGTTAAAAAATCGTGCGTAGAATGATGATAGTGACCCGGAATTGGATAAGTACCAGTACAAAATTTATAGTAATTGCCTGTATAATCCTTCTTGTATTGAGAAGTGTACTACATTATGGAGAGTTAGGGTTCTTTGAATTCATTTTGTTTAACCTATTCCCCAACTGGCTCCTTTTACTCCTTCCAATTTCTATATTGATATATAGAATTATTAAAAAGCGTATAAAACTTTCAGTTATTACGGACTCAGCAATGATACTGCTAACCTTCTATACAATTTATTTTGTAATGACGCCTGACAATCTTGATCAAATGGATTGGAACAGAAATTATTATAAAAGACAGGAAATTGTGCGCCTTGCAAAAGAAAAGAAACTTGCTAATGTGTATGGAAGTATTTACAAGATTCCACATTCGCTTCACTTATTCCCATATTTTAAAAGCAGGGAAATAAATATACAATATAATGCTGACGAAACGTTAACCATAACTTTTTTTACCGACAGAGGATTACTTGATCATTATTCCGGTTTTATCTACAGCAATAATAAAGAGATGGTTGAATCACTTGATGAAAAAGTAAAAGAAGGAGGGAATGACTACAAAAAAGAAATGAACTGGTATTTTATACACGATTAGCGCGCCCTTCCCTGCACCCGGATCTGGTCTCTTATATTCATTCCTTCTGTACCTGGAATGACCAAAGGAATATATTTTATACACTATTGCATTAAGCGATATAATTCATCGAGGTTTGGTGAAAGTATTATTTCTGTACGACGATTCAGGGATCTGCCTTCAGGAGTCGCGTTGGTATCACGCGGATCAAAATAACTATGGCCTGAAGCAATTACCCTTGCAGGGTCTACCTGGTAGTTCGTAGTAAGTATTCTAACTATAGATACAGCCCTGGCAGTACTTAAAGCCCAGTTGTCTTCAAATGTTCTTCTAATGGGAATGCTGTCTGTATGTCCTTCTACCAGTATCTGAATTTTGGGGTCTGTATTCAACACCTGGGCAATTTTTCCCAGTGCTTCTATACCTTCTTTTCCAACTACAGCACTGCCCGATTTGAATAATAGTTTCTCCTGCAGAGAAACATATACTTTTCCGTTCTTCACATATACGTCCAAATCTTCAGCCTTATATTGTCCAAGTGCATTATCAATTGTTTTATGCAGGTTTTCAACAACACTGCGCTGCTGATCTATCAGTTTTTGCAGGTCCTGCAATCTTTTTTGTTGTTCTTCGATGGTAAGAGAGCTGCTGCTTAATTTTTCTTTGGTGGTATTAAGCTGGCTGGTAGTATTTTCAAGCAATTTTTGCGTAGAACTCAATGCTTCTTCTTTCAGGTTACTTGCCTGCAGCAGATCATTATATTTCTTTTGCAATTCATCATGCTTCTGTTTGCTGTCTCTTAAATTATCACGGGTGGTAGCAAGGCTTGATTCAAGTTGAAGACTGTCCTGCTGTAATGCTTTTATTGAATTTGTTGCTTCAAGGAATTTTTTCTTTGATACGCATGAGAATAATACAATAGTTGCAATAGCGAAAGTAAAAGGGAGCCGAATGAATTTCATTATTCAGTAAGTTTTTGTAATAAGATATTTGCAGAATTGATGCCAAATGTAAAATAAATTTAGCTAATAATTGGATGAGGTGCATTCCGGATTAATAAAGCAAGAACCTCCCAATGCATGCTCCGGGTACGGTATGCTTTATATAACCAGGGTAGCACCGATTGCTGAAAGCTGACTGCTGAAAGCCGACAGCTTATAGCCCTTCGTGGCTTTTGTGATATACTTTGGGGAACTTCGTGATTAAATGATGAAGAGCGGATTCTATAAATCAGGTATTAACCACAAAATACACAAAGGCGTTTCACAAAGGAATGATGGAATATGACAAAGGCTGCATTTCAAAATTTCGCGTGTAGATACTACAGCTCTGCCCCGGGCATGACTCCGTAACGATATGATCAGTATTGATACCTTGCTTTATATACATAAAAAAACCTCCTTCCGGAGGTTTATAAAAAATAAATTCATTGAATGCTACCAGCTGCTTAACCGCACACCAACCGTATAAGGATGCTGGGTTACGCCATATTGATGAAGCGGCGTTATAGCATAAGAGCCGTATAGTTTTACAGGGCCAAGACCAACTTCACCTACATAAGCCAATTTCCATCTTTCAAGGTTAAAATCGCCTGCAAATTTCTGTTTGCCAAAATCATCGCTGCGCTGCTTGTTTCTTGCGCCATATAAATAGCTGGCGCTTGCACCAACACTAAGACTTAACCCTTCTTTTCCCCGTTTCCCATTAGGGTTAATATTCAGCATCAGCGGCACTGTAACATAATCTACCGCAAGTTTGTTACAGGTAAAATCAACGGACTGTCTTTCCACATAAGGATCTGCTCCTTCTATATATCTTATATCCGATTTATAATAGAACTTGTATAACTCAATACCAATACCATATTTTAAATTCACTACACGATCTACCAGACTCATCCGCTGCATAAAAAGCCATAAGTTAAAATTGAAAGAGCCTGCTTTAACAGCAAAATCACTTTTTGCAGCAGGATGACCTGTTGTTTGCCCATGCACAAAATCCTGAGCTTCAGCAGAAGCGTAATTTGTTTTATCATCGTGATTTACAAATCCCAGGTCAACAATTAACCAGTTGGTAGAAATATTGTTTCTCCAGCGGGATGGCTTATGGTGCGTATAACTTCGGCGTTTTTCACTTTCGGAAGAACCGGCTGGTTGTTCCTTTCCATCTTTTATAATAATAATGCTTCCTACCCTGATCGTATCTGATGAGGCCGGCTGTACGATTGTGGTATCTGTTTGTGCGCCTGCGCCAAGGCAAAGCAATAATCCTCCCATCATCATAAGATGTGCTTTCTTCATAATTCCTGATTTAATAATGTGAACTTATTTTTTAGCAATTTCAAAACTGGCAACCCTTACTACTGACTGATCATTTTCATTACCGGTATTTGTTACGTGATCAACAAAGCGGGATGCTTTTCTAAATAAACCCCGGAGTTTTCCTTTGGGTTTTTTCTCGTTATTATCGGTATCCAGGAAAACAATATTTTCATTGTTCTCCATTTCATTTTGCGATGTGCTTTTATCTTCCCCGTTAAAAGCCTGCTGATCAAGGATCAAAGGTTTTACAGTAGCTGACGGTTTTGCAATATCATTTAAAGCAATTTGTTTATCAGCTATTGTCTTATTATATAGCGCTTCCTCCCTGCGTTCATCTGATGGCACCCCGGCTATAAGATTTGTTATGCTCTTTTCCCTGTCAACGGTTTTCTCCTGTATATTATTAACGGCAGGCTCAACAATTCCTGTTTCCTTAGTTGCAACAGGATAATTGATTGTATTACGCGGTTGTTCAATCTTCTCCGTTGCCGCTATTGCCTGCTTTTCCTCAGCAACAACATCATTTAAAGGCTCCGTAAGCTGTGGTTTAATATCTTCCTGTGCTTTTTTAACTTCTTTTATTCCTGATGGTTTGCCGGCAAGTGCAGCGTGTTGATCTGTTTCAGCAGTTTCGTTATCATAGATATTTGTCCAAACCGCGATGCCCGTTAACAGCACTGCCGCTGCTGCAGCTACACTAATCCAACGCATGGAGATGATGCGGACCGGTTTCTGCGTTGTACGGTATAAAATATCTTTATTGCTGAATACTATATTTTCTTCCGGCGCCAATTTTACCCTTTGCAGCAGGGTCAGTTCAGCCTGCTTTTCTTTATGAGTTGCCGCAAATGCTTCAACGGCTTTTCTTTCTTCCGCGTTCAACTCATTATCTGTATATAATAAAAAATATTCGCTGTAATTGTTTTCATTAACCATGCCCGGTTCAATGTGTTTGAACAATCCTGCTTTATGCGGGTATACCAGGGCATCTTCTACCGGTAATTTTGTTTGGGCAAACAGGTATAGTTCGTCCCGGAGATCAGGGTGTTCCTCAACAAATTTTTCTACTTCGGCACGCACGCTCTCTGTCAATTCATTATCCGCGTACAGCAGGAAAAATTCTTCGTAATTATTGCTGTTGATTTTCATTTGTTCCAGATTTTGATGCACTAAACCAGGTTCTCCATTTTAACCAGGTATTCTTTCAGTTGAAGCCTTGCCCTGTGCAGGTATACCTTTACCTGGCTTTCACTTAATCCTGTAATTTTACCTATTTCCTCATAAGAATATCCCTCATAATCCTTAAGCATCACCAGCGACCGTTGTGTTTCATTTAAACGAGACAATGCGTGTTCCAGGATTTTTTTCAGGTTCTGTTTGGGCTGCTGGATACTGACATCATCTTTAAAATCTTCCTTCAGGCTGACCCTGCTTCCTTTCCTTATATGATCAATCATCTGGTTATAAGCAACTGTAAACAGGTAAGATTTACTTTTCTCATATATTACTTCCTCCCTGTTACGCCATAGTTTTTCAAAAGCAGTTTGCACCACATCCCTCGCGTCTTCTTCATGCTTTAAATTTTTAACGATAAACCGAAACACATTGTCTGCGTACAGGTTCACACATTCATTGTACTCTTTTTCTGTCATACAGTCAGTTATTCCCGATAAAATTACTTCCTATTCTAAGTGATTCATATATTATACGGATGAGTGGCATTAAGGTTACATAAGCTCAAAAAAAATGATTTGATGATAAAAACCGGAAATCCATAGGTTTGCAATTGAAAATTCAGTTGATATGTCATTTTACGACCCCGCTCATGAAATTATCCTTGTAAATGAGCTTGACGAGCAAACAGGCACCGCAGAAAAGATGGAAGCTCACCATAAGGCTTTATTACACAGAGCCTTCAGCGTATTCATTTTTAATACCAAAGGAGAAATGCTGTTGCAGCAAAGAGCCTTATCCAAATATCACAGTGCAGGCTTATGGACCAATGCCTGCTGCAGTCACCCCCGCCCTGGTGAGGAAACCATACATGGAGCAAAAAGAAGATTAAAGGAAGAACTGGGTTTTACCGCTGAGCTTAAAAAAGCTTTTGATTTTACTTACAGCGCCAGCTTTGATAACGGGCTTACCGAAAACGAATTTGATCATGTATTTACCGGGATATACGATGGACCGGTTGAACCCAACCCGGAAGAAGTGATGGATTATAATTATAAACCTATGGAAAAGATCAAAGAAGCATTGATTACCAACCCGCAGTTATATACCGCGTGGTTTATTATCGCTTTTCCTAAAATTGAGGAATACCTGGCAAAACGATAAGCTCATAGCTGCGCATTAAGCAGCGGTAGCTCATTCGCGATTTCATTTGCTTTCTGCAGCAAATCCGGTCTTTGCAGGTTATTAAGATGCCTTTCGTGGTGAAGATCGGTACCGAGCAATTCAATTTGTTTTTTCTTAAAGAGCCGTTCCGCGGTCTGCTGCACACCTCTTCCATAATATCCAATAAGCGAAAGCAGGTTTACCTGGAAAAAACAACCCGCATGCCGAAGCTCATCATACACTTCTGGCTTACTATGAAAATAACCATACCGTTCGGGGTGTGCCAAAATGGGTTTATACCCCTTCATTTGTATGTCAAATATTTTTTGCTTGTAATCGAGCGGCGGGCTTGCGAACGAAAACTCAACCAGCACCATATTATCTTTAATGGTAAGCAATGGTTCTTTTTTTTCGAGCAGGCTGTCAAAATGATCATCAAGAAAATATTCTGCCGCTGCTTTTATTTCAACATTCATTTTCCGTTTTTCCAATTCAGCGGTCAGCTTATTGCAGGCGCTGGTTATGGTCTGCCTGTTATTGGGGTAGAGGTCAATCATTAAATGCGGGGTAGTAATAAATTTTTTATACCCCAGCGCTGTTAACCCTTCGATCAATTGTATAGACGTATCAATATCAGGCGATCCGTCATCAATACCCGGAAGCAAATGTGAATGCATATCGGTGCCTATAATGCCCAGGTCGCCGGAGAAAACAGGTTTCTTTTTTTTGAAGAAGGAGAACATGGGTGTTGTTTATTTTACCTGGTAAAGTGATGAAAAATAATATCGTGAAACTTGAGAAGCCAAATGCGAAATTACAGATGATAGACGAGAATGGCTCACCTTCCACCTTTTACGGGTGCATTTCAAATTTTCGCATGTAGGCACTGTAGCTACGGCAGATGCCTCGTGCCTCGGCATGACAGGCGGAAGAATGTATATTGAACAATAGTACCAATGTTCAACAATAGCACTAATGCCGAACACAGCACTGCGGTTTGTCATGCCGAGGCACGAGGCATCTGCACTATATTCCCATACACGCGAAAATTTGAAATGCGCCCACCTTTTACCCTCCACCTTTCACCTATTTTATAAAAAACTGGCCAAGCTTGCGCATTGGTTTCAGGTACAAAGTAAACGGAAAAGGTTTAAGATTATTGATTTTCCATGCCATTCTATCCTGCCTGTTGGCTTTGATCCTGTTTTTTAATGACCCGGTACTCACGCCTCCTACCCGCATTTTTATAATTACTTTGTTAATATAGGTGGCTTTTATATTATGTTTCAATAAAATTCGCAGCATCAACTCATAATCTGCCGCAGAGCCTAAATTAATATTAAACGCGCCCACGGTATCATATACTTCTCTTCTCACAAAGAAAGTAGGGTGTGGAGGCATCCAGCCATAATAGAAACTGCTTTTTGTATACCTGCCGGCCTTCCATGAGCGCACAACTTTTGACATATCATCACGCTGCACAAATTGCAGGTCTGCATACAAAGCCATTGCCTGTGGATGCTCCTCAAAAGTTTGTGCAACCAGGGAAAGTATATCTGGCGAAGCATATACATCATCTGAATTGAGTATACCGATGATATCGCCACCTGCTATTGCAATGCCTTTGTTCATGGCATCATATATGCCATTATCTTTTTCTGAAACAAACCGGCTGATGTGGCTATACTTTTTAATTATGTTTATCGTATCATCAGTAGATCCCCCGTCAATAATGATATGCTCTATGTCCGGGTGATCCTGGTTTTGAATACACTCCAGTGTGTCTGCTAAGGTAGCAGCGCTATTGTATGTGGCAGTGATGATGGAGAGTTTCATGATAGGTTATTCAATTATACGTTGCTTTACCGGAACAGCAGGGTTACCGGAGTAAACAGTATTCGCTTCCATATTTTTTACAGATACAGAAGCAACGGTAAGTACACTGTGGCTATATGCAGTTACGCCCGGACAAACAACAGCCTGGGCACCTATCCAAACCCCATCTTCCAGGTGTATGCCTGCAACCATCAGATCAAAACTTGCTTTTTTATAATTGTGATTACCCGTAAGCAGCATTGCTCCCTGTGATATACATACATTATTACCAATAACTATGTCCGCAAGGTTATCAATCCATACTTTTTCTCCCACCCAAACATGATCTCCTGTTTTAAGTTTCCAGGGATACTTAATATTTACGCCAGGCTTAATAACAACACCCTGTCCCAGCTTTGCACCAAACCACCTGAGCAACATACATTTTAGTGCTGATGATGGATTAAGCGGGTTTATAAAAAAAATAATATTGATGAAATACCAGCAGGCCTGTTTCATCCGGACTGCCCCGATTTCTTTGCTGTACCAGTCATTATTGTATTTACTCAGATCTGCTTTGCTCATGGTCATGAAAAAAGTTCTATGTATTTTTCTTTCAGCTTTGCATTTTCCTGGTAAGATTTTGCAAACTGCCATGCACCCTTGCACCATTCCTGAAACTCCTTGTCTTCCATATTTGCTACGTCTGTTATCACTTTTATAAAAGTCGCGGCATCATTCAATGGCAAATCCCATCCTGCTTTTTGTGCTGCAAGATTTTTCCATGGTGTTTGATCACTGATAAGCACAGGACGACCCGCACTCAAAGCTTCAAAAATAGCGTGTCCAAAGTTTTCGCCCAGCGTAGGGAGCACAAATACATGATGCTGCCGGATAAGCGCAGGCACGGCATTGTTTTGTATAATACCATTAAAGTTAACCGTAATATGCGGAGGAAGTTTTTTTATTAACAGCTCACACGCTTCCCAATAGTCCGCATCTTCTATACCGCCCCGCACCGTTAATGTTATTGACAGTCCGGAAGGTATATCACTTAGCAATGACAGTAAATAGCCAAGGTTTTTTTTCGGTGAAACCCTTGAGATGAACAGTATATTGAGTGTTCCTGCTTTTTTTTCTATAAACTGGTATACTGATACAGGCGCTGAAAAATTAGGTATGATATCAATCCGTTTAATGCCTGGAAAATGTTTTGCTATATCTTGCTGCTCCTGCATATCCGTTGCGTGAGCACGAACATTTTTTAATATTCTCAGGGTTCTCAAGATTTTAAGGAACAATATTTTCTTTTGGTGCTTATACTGCATAGCCCCTTTTTGAAGCATTCCTCTTGGAGCTAAAACTATCCGGGCTTTTGTTTTTTTCATCCAATGCAGCAGCAGCGGGTAAATGGTAAAATACCGCGAATACATATTATTCAGGTAAATAAAATCCGGGGACAGGTTAGCAATACAGTTTTTAATATTTTTCCAGCTCAGGTTTTCAGGAGAAATATAAAACACGTGCACATTTCCCTGTGCTATCCACTTATCGCGCTCAATACCAGGATAAGGATCTCTATCATTCAAGTCGCGGTCTCCTGTTAAAATATAGATATCATAATCTTCATTCATCTGCTGCGCAAAATTAGCAACAGACCTGATAGGACCACCTGCTTTAAAGCCAGGTTCGTACCAGTCGGAGAAGATTAATATTTTGCTTTTAGCTGTCATGCAGAACGCTCATAAGGTTGGCAGCCCAGGTAGCGTGGTTTATTTTTTTTGACAGCTCCCGGCTTCGCATTCCAAAATCTTGCAATGCGCTGTCGCCGGAGTGCATTAGCCGGCTCAATTGCTTTTTAAAATGTGCTTCATCCAACGATCTGAAAACGGCCCCGTTGTATCCGTTGATCAAAAAAGCTGAAGCTGCGCCACAGGTATCTGAGAGTAATAACGCTAATCCCGCGGCAGCTGCCTCCTGAACCACCAGTCCCCAATGCTCGTGAACACTGGGCATACAAAAAATACAGGAATCGTGGTACAGAGCAACAAGGTCCCGGGGTTGAACAAAGGGCAGGAACTGAATATTTCTTTCCCCTGCATACTGCTGTTTAAGCTTATCCTGCATCGGGCCATTACCAACCATCAGCAACTCCCATTCCTGCAAACCGGTATCTGTACTAACTAACGACACAAATGTCTTTAATAATAAGTCAGGGCGTTTATATTCCACCATTCTGCCCGCGAAAATGATCCGTTTGCGAAACCCATCCGTTTGTTTATAAAACTTTGTGGTATCCGCGCAATACATATCAAACAAAATATGGCTTGCCGGAAATCCAAGTCTTCGTACAAACTCATATTGTGGGTAGCCCGGAATCCAGAGATGGGTAGCCATACTTCTAAGGTAGCTCCCGGAAACAATAGCGGCCAATCTTTGCCGCCAGGTATTCTGCCAAAGATTATCTACCCCTATTACCACAGGTACTTTTTGTTTCCAACTCCGGGCAATTTTTTTATAGTCTTTATCTATCCAACCCGATACATATAGCACATCAGGATTCCATTGATGCAATTCCTGCAATTTTTTTTTCCCTGTAATCCTGACTTTTGCATGTTGATTTTGCAGCTCATAAGGAGCATTATCATCATTTTTAAAACAAACAACCCAAGCCTCCGAGTCCGGAACTGCTTTTTCTACCAGATATTTAACGCATTGGTAAAAATAATCAGGTAGTCTCGAGTATAGGAACAGGAATTTTAGTCGTTTCTTTTCGGGCATTTTTTTGTTGTTGAGTTATTTTTTGATTATGCTGCTTATACCGCATGAAATTGATAAGTAGCATAGCGAAGAAAAAGGGGGTTCCATAATCGATATATCCTCCTAGTTTGAATGACTTGCAAATAAAATGGCTTAAACATGCAAGAGAGATACCTCTGAAAATACCGTTATCCAATAATATTACTTTCCGGGCCAATGTTGTTATATATAGAATAAGCCCGACCATTCCAAATTCAGAAAATATTCTTATAGTCAGCGAATGGGCAGAAGGAGCATTCAATCCAAAGAAATAGTTGTATTTAAATGTTGAATGTTCATAATAGCGATAGTACGTTTCCTCATGCCCGCCCAAACCACTGCCAATCAAATTGCCTTTTATGAAATTATTCCATGCCACCATAAGGTTAGAATACAAGGAAACAGTAGTTCCATTAGCATCGATTGTTCTGTTCAATACATTAACATCTCCTCTAAACACTCCGACCGTTTCCTGTATTCGTAGATTAAAATTCTCATTAAAATTAGCAAACACATAAAATATCAAATAATATAATACCGGAACTGAAATCATAAAATAGAACAAGTTGACATAAGCGATACTTACCACCAACAGAAAAGCTATATAACCAGTAAGATTAAAAGTTAATATTAAAGCGATTAACATTACAGAAAAATAAAGTTTGTAGTGTTTGATGTTGAAGAAAGTAAATACTAAAGCAGGCACAAGAATAGAGGCATAATGCGAAGGCTCGTAAGCAATTGAATCAAGCCTACCAGGCTGTAAGTTAAGTAAATCAATCCCACCCAGCGACGCAACAACTTGGACAATACCAAAAATGGCAGACAAATAGGCAAATTTGATATATAAACGAAATATCTTTCTCCAATCATGCCTGTTTACAATAAAAAGATTAACGGAATAAATTACAATTATTGGGAAAATTTGCTTTAAAAAACCGATATAGCCTATTTGCAATATAAAAATGGATAGCATTGAAGTTATTAATAAGTATAAATACGTTTTCCTGGGAAAACTTTGCGATAAAAGTATATTCTTAATATTAAACAGGAAATATAATACCGCGAAGGGGTAAGCAATGAAGTCAAAGTCAATTCCGAAAATCCTTCTTGATCCAATCTCTTTGGTAAAAACGCTTAGCACCAGTAATACCTCCGCAAAGGAAGCAATATACACCTGCTTTTTAGGGTTAACAATCGAATAAAGGTAAATGAGCATTATTTAAACAATGTATCAAAATTTGATTTTATCCAGCAAAACGATTCCAGCATTCACAGAAATAGTTAGGTTATCTCCAACCTTTAAGCCAAGTGTTTTCATTTCTTCAACGCTTATAAGTATCTCTTTAGGCATCTTATTTGAAATCTTTTTAGCAACTGAGTTAAATGCGGTTTTAACAACAAGCGTAGCATTGTCATCCACCACTTTTGCGATAATTGCCAATGAGTGTGTTTTCGAACGATTGGCTGGTACCCGACATTGTATCTTACTGTTTTGTGAAAGCCTTACGTAAGTAGTGAAATTGTTGAAGTCAAAACCTTGTAAATTGGGCGCCTCTGTTATCAAGGATTTCTCCGGAATTTTATCTGCGTTTTCAGCCTCTATTTCAACATCCTTTATCCAATAGTAAGGATGCTCGTATTGATGCCAACCGTCTAACTGCCAAAATAGGGGTTGTGCTTTAGATAGATCAAGAATATACATACTACCTTGGCGCCTGATGTTAAAACTGATTTTTTTTTTATTTATTTCAATTTGTGTTTTGATTTCTATGTCACTGTTGCCCTTATAATTCGAGTTAGGCTGTATTGTTCCAAATATAAGATACCTGTTACCAAGCTTTCTAACCATTACCAGGTGATTGGGTGCTGAAGCTGCGAACGCATATGGCATTCGCTGTTCATTGGTGTTAGGATCTTCCAACAATTCGCCATTTTCCAGAAAATCCATAACATGGGATGCCATAGCCTGTGCATAAGCTGGCATTGCAGCCTGGTATATATACCCCCGCGGATCATTTGGACCTTTTCCATTGGGCCAGCCTGTATTTCCAGTTACATTAAAATAACCTACATGAAAGAAATCTGCGCCAAGCATAACCATACTTTTCAGTAATCCGAGCCATTGTGCAGGACGGATGTTATTTTCTTCTAATCCCCATCCGGCATTAACAAACGGCGCAAAATATTTAACGCCCAATTCAAATTCTTTCTTTCTTCCTTCTGCAATTTTTCCATACCCATTCAAAGGGCCTGCTCCAGTTCTCCAATTCTGTGGTTTTGATGGATAAAACGAAGGTGTAGAACGAGGAGTTCCGTTGAAATAGCTATTCGTATTTATCCTTTCCCTGTAGTCTGGCCAATAGCTGCTGTTATATGCACTTACGTTATAAAAAGTAAATTTCACATCTTTCCAGGGAATATTATGAAGAATGGTAGTTTTATATACAGAGTCAAACCGGTTTTGCATCCAACCATTAAACCGGTAATAATCCATTCCGGTATCTTTTAGAAAAGAGATAATCTCGGGGCTTTTTTCCAAAAGCTCTGTTTTCCATTGGTGACCAAACCATTCCCCATTCTCATTGATCGTATTTAACGGTCTGGTTAGGTATCCAGCAAGTTGATTAATATAAAAAACCGAAGTCAGCGCATCTTTCTCAATCAGTTCCGTTCCAGTAAAAGGACTTAACCACTTTTTATTACTATTAATAATCGGTACTCCCTTCTTATCCTCCATGTAGTATTTGTTTGGAAGATCCTGCCGGCGGACATAAGCCGATTTAGATCCTAATCCTGCGTCAGATGGCTTATTTTGCATCTGCATTAAAATAGTTACAGCCGGTAACTGAGGGTTTTGATTGGCATATTTAATTAAGGAAGAGAAAATTTGTACGGAATCAGTATAGCGTTTCCGCGCTGTCTCTGAATCAACCCTCAATGTTGGTAATTCAATATAATAATTCCAGTTTTTTGCCAGTTCATCAGTTAGTTCAATAGCTTTTAAAGGATTTACTTTACCAAATCCTTTTGCGCCAGGCGATGTCAACTCACGATGTAGATAGGTGATATCCATCCAAGGAATATTTCGCGGAATGTCTATACCTGCTGCGTATCTGGGTAAAGGGAAACTCTTTAATTGATCCGTTGCCTGTATAGTATAGTTTGGGTAACCCGGTGCAAATTCTTTATCATCTACCTGGTAGGTTTCAAAATAATCTTCCTTAGCAACTTTTGTAGATTCAACCGCCATTAATTTAAAGGAATAATGCTCCTGTCTCTGTAATTCAGTCCAATGCAACCTGATCATTTGGGGTGAAAGGGCTTTATTATAAAATGCAAACTCGTCAAGTGCATCAGAAACTCTCCATCCATCGGCGCCATCAATTGCCCATTTTTCGAAAGACGGTACTGTTTTCATAAACCGGGGATCTGTTTTACCATCTATCCAGATTTCAAAAGCACCAGACCGCTTTGCAACAAAAACAAAATGATGCCAACTGCTATCCCTGATAAGATAGTCATAACTTGTTATGCCCGTACCGGTTAAAGGAATAGACCAATTTACTTGATCGTTCTTATTGTCTCTCCATACATTAGCAGAGATATTTAATGCATATAGTGAAAAACTCAACCTAAAGTCTGCTTTTGGAAAAGTAGTAAATATAAACTGAGTTCCCCTGAAGGCAAACTCAATAGAAAAATCACTTCCCAGCGCAGTAGTCTTTAAAAGATTTGTAACCATCAATTGGTTAGGGATCTCTACCTCTATTGCATTACCCGTTATACCCTTTGCTCTTTTTACCTGTACTTTATAAGAGTCAATATTAATTTTTTTTTCACCAATTTGATCTGCCAGAAAATCTTTATTATCAAAAGTCCAGTAAGCTACAGGATCCTGGGCTTTCAACAAAAATGAAGAGAAAGACCCGAGTAAAATAAGGAAAACAATTTTCATTGATTATCTACTCTCGTTTTTATTGAATGAAGCAATTTTTTACTCACATCCTCCCAAATAAAATGCTTTGCTATGTGATTATATGCAGCAATTTTCTTCTCTCTAATTTCAGTTGAAGAACTTTTAATAGCCTGTTCCATCGCTTGCCGCAGACCTTCAATATTAGCCGGAGGTATTAACCATCCGTTTTTATCATTCACCAAAATGGAAACAGCACCTACATCCGTGGCTATTACAGCACACCCATTAGCCATACCTTCAAAGATCACATTTGGCATGCCCTCAGCATAACTTGGACAAACAAGAATATCTGCATCAGTCAAAATTTTTTGAAGGATATTTTTATCAACAACCTTACCATAGTATTGTGCCTTGGGAAAAGATAACTGCTTATCTGATGGAATCGGCCCCACAAAGCTGAATTTAAAATCATATCCTTTGCTGAAAAGATCTCCAGCAACCCGGTTTATTTCCTCAATCCCTTTTCGTCTTTCATATCTACCTATAAAAACAAATTGCAAAGGATTGTGAACGGAGGTATTGGTATCGTTCATCCATTCAGGTTCAATTGCAGAGGGCGCTTCAATAATTTTGTCCTGAGGCACACCAAGATTTCTGATTAACCCGGTAATTTTTCCTCCATACGAAAACACATAATCCGCATTCCTGTTAACCCACGTAAGAGGAAATCGCAACAGCAGTGATTCCAGATACATCTTAAAATTGGCCTTTTTCTGCATAAACTCATACCCATGAATATTAATTCCAATACGAGGAGTAGTTCTTCCTTTCTTTGTAAGAAAGTACCAGCCAGTCATCCCCTTTGCAATAATAAAATCGACATCGGGAAAGCCGCCAAGCTTGTGATATATTTCCCGGGAATAAAGCCATGATTGATAAATATAATGACCTGGAAAAGATTTAACTTTAGGTTTAGCAACCCATACCGCATGTATATATTTTTTTTCCTCCTCACTAAAACAGCTCAGCTCTATAATGTCTTCAGATATTCGAGCAGACGTATGTATGAGCAGTATGTTAATTTTATTTCGTGCAAAATACCTACATAGAAAATAAGAATGCTTCTGCATCCCACCAATTACGTAGGGCCAAATTCCGTCCGTAAATAATGCAATCTTCATCAGTTTAATTTATCAATAATTTTTATTTGACTCTGTTTTCATTGTATCAGTTACAGAAAATCTGAATTTAATTCTTAAAAATGGAGTTTCATAAAAGGTATATGATAACCAGGCAATCAAGATACTTAGTAAAAGTACCTATATATAACAATACGTTCGCCCATTCTTATTCTTCGTTGAACGTGGTCCATTCATTTTTTCGCAGAATATTGATTAAAAATCCGATATAGATAGAATGCCAGAGATAAAGGCCGTAAGAGATATTACCAACCAATAAAAATATTTTATTTTCAAGAGTTTGTGAATTTACTGCGCCATTGATTATTATCATCAAAAAAAGAATAGAATAAACGATATGATGTGCTTCAAAAAGCTTTGCTGCTGATTCAGAAATATTAGGGCAAGCATTAGGGCTATATTTTTTTTAATATTTCTACCACCCAAATGCTTTTTGTAAATTAGCCATGCGCCTAAGCCGCCGATTCCCATACACTCCATGCGCATGGCAACAACAAGATCTTTGATCTAGCGAATTGTTCTGCATCCATTAGCTGCATTTTATTACAAATGACTAAAAGAACTTTAATGCCAATAAACAGGATTATAAACAGTCCAATGCTCCTCATCTTTCTATGGAAAGCTACAAGTAAAAGCGGCCCCAAAAATAGAATTGTTCTTCTACGCCAACGGACCGTATTGGTGCAACACATGGAATTTCTTTGAAGAATGACAGAGCCACATTGGGCATGAATAAACAGAGTAGATAAGTTTATCCCCAAAATATTCATGTATCCCTTCTGAATAACCTACAATATAAAAAATGGGTATGATTGGCAAAATAAAGTAACGCAGAGCTATAATCATATAATAAAGTGGTCATATACGAAGTATCCGACGCATATAGAATTTATTAATGACGGTTGATCCTGTTGTTTTCTATTTCTTTAAGAAGAAAAGTTGTAATCAAGAACCCGCTTAATACCCTTAATTAGTTTTCTCCACATTTCGTTTATAATATGTTTGGCTTGTTTTAGTTTTTTAAACGGTAGTCATATTTTGTAATAATAGTCTCCAACGAAATTATTCCGGCCCCAAGTAAAGTATACAAACGTCTTTTTAATCATTCTGGAAACTTGTTTTTAGTAAAGTAAATTTGAGTAAAAAAATTTATGTTGCAGTACATTTTTTATATATCTCAATCAGCATTTCCACATGTCGTTTAGGAGAAAAAAAAGAACTAGCAAGCTCCCAAGCATTTTTCGACATTTGCTTATACAGTTCCGGGTTATTAATCATTCTTTGAATGCTTTCGCGTAAAGCATCCGCTGTGACATCATCTAATAAAAAACCATTAAAATTGTCTTTCAGCCAAGTAGATACTCCTCCATTATTAAAGGCTATCACTGGCTTTGAATGCATTCCAGCTTCTATGCCTACCAATCCGAATGCCTCTGGATAGATGGAAGGAAAAAGAACACAATAGGATGCTTTCATTAAGGCACTAATATCTTCAGAAGATTTCCATTTTTCAACTATTATTTGATTTTGTAAGTGGTGAACGTTTATAAAGTTGGTTACATACTTATATAAGGGTCCGTCTCCAACAATTTGTAGAAAATTGGTTATACTCCCTTGTAAAACAGGCAGCATAGCATCTAATAGCTGATATATGCCTTTATGCTCAATTAACCTGCCTACAAATAAAAATCTTTTCTGCGTTCCTTCAAACGGTAAATAAGGCAATTTAAATTTAGTAAAATGTGGATTACATATCACTTTATCCGGATTAATACCTCCTTTAATTGCTTCTTTGCGAATAAATTCAGACATTGTCAGAATAGCAGCATACCTTTTTGAAGCGTCGTTTACTTCAAACATAGTATTGCGATAAGCATTGATTACATTTAACGGATTTCGGCTTCTGAAACATTTTTGGGTATATGCGTGATAAAAACAATGCAATCCAAACTTGACTGTACAAGGCTTGCCTGATGCTACCAAAAATTTTCCATAACCCGGGCAAACCATACGGGGCTCATGCATCGTTCTTACAACTGTAAAATTCGATAGAAAATAATCTATTGCCTGCGGATTTGACAAGCCATGAATATGCACAATATCAATACTATAATTTCTAATAATTTTGTCAAGGCTGTGTACTAAATTAGCCTGAGTGACAGTAGTTTTATGTTCCCTATTTAGATATATACTAACTGTTGACTTTTTAGCTTCAATAAATAAAAGAATATTCTTAATTCCTCTTACCTCTAACTCTAAACTAACATCTCTTATGTAAACTTCGCTACCACCTTTGATAGCCGGATTTTCATGAACACGAAGTACAGTCATTTACTCTTTTTGAAATTGATGGACTCGATTAAGGCTTGTTCCACATGTTTGCCACAAATATCCCAGGTATGGTTTGTTTTTACATATTCACATAGATGTTCAGCAATAGTGGTTCTGTATAGGTTCTGACCTTTCAGTTTCAAAATTTTTTCTGCCATGTTATTTACATTGCCGGGTACAAATGAAAAATTATTAAAATCGTCTTCTGATGGAAAAAACCTATTGAATACTTGATACCGGGGAACAAGCGTTGCTTTTTTATAGCTGCAATATTCTAAATATTTTACAGGATACATATGGTATGCACAGTCAGGAATAATTCCTAAATCCATCCGCCTATAAATTTGATAAACCTTTTCCGGAGGCAACTTTCCAATAAAAAGAATATTCTTAAGGTTTTTTTTATTAATCTCGGAAGTCAATTCTTCATATTTCCACCCTGCCCCAGCAATAACAAAGCAAATCTCTGGCACGTCCTTTAAATGTTCTGCTGCTTCAAGTAATAGATGTACTTTTTGATACTTTTGAAACAATCCTACAAATGCAATTACAAATTTATCTTTTAATTCATACCTGTCCTCAAAAGAAGAAATATCGCTATCTAGTGATATCTTATTCAGATCTATTCCTAAATCTTTATTAAATACCCTATCATGCTTAATCTTCCAATACTTTTTACATAACTCAATTGAAAATTCAGACTGAACGGTTATAGCATCAGCTGTAGAAAACTTAATTTTCTCCAGATAAAAATAAAACAACCTGTTAAACAAAAAAGATGTTGCTCCTCTTTTCAACTCAAACATTAACACATCAGTCTCCATACAACGAGGAATATTGTACTTCCCGGCAAGCTTATATCCTGTTGAGTATCCATAACAAGACCTCTCATAAATGACATCCGGTCGGTATTCCTTAATTAATTCTTCTGTTTTCACCAATACATCTCTGTCTCGCTGTATTATTCTGAAGTCTTGAAAGAGGTACTTAATAAAATTGGGTATATGCGACTTCCAGGTTTTTTGCCTACTTATAGTATTCTTCTCTTGAATGCCGTGATTCCGTGCTATCAGGTCTCCCCCAATGGCCTGAATAACCTGATGATCTTTTTCAAGATATTGTATGGTTGCCCGCATATGGGTTCCGGCACCACCTACCTGATTATAGCTTAAATTGGTATCTGAAGCGATATAAAGTATTTTCATCAAAAGTTTATTTAGCCCATCATCTATAATTCGAATCAATTGTACACCTTAAATTTCAATAATAACCTGTAAAAAATCCGATAATAAATTTGAAATATTATTTTGAATATTAATTGACACTAACTCAATTTATTACCTCCATAAACTTCTATCTCTTGACCATACAGGATAGTTTAATTGTTGGTGCTAATACACACTTATATTAATGATAATACAACTTCAAGAATTCTTTGTGTGGCTTTTCCATCCCATTTATCTGGAACAGATCCCGATTTATATCGTCCGGAATTTATGGCGCTAATAAACTCTTCTATAATTTGTATATCGAGGGGAATTAAAGTGTTGGATCCTATTTCTACGGTAACAGGGCGCTCAGTATTGGGACGAAGTGTGAGACATGGCTTTCTAAGAAATGTTGTCTCTTCCTGTATTCCGCCACTATCCGTTATTACATATTTACACCTTGTAATTAATTTTTGAAAAGCAAAATAATCAAGGGGGGGGGTATACAGCAATCGTTTATTAGACTCAAAAGCATCTTTCAAACCAAATTTTTCAAAATTTTTAAGCGTCCGGGGATGAATAGGAAATACAAGCTTTAAATCCTGCGTAATAAATTCAATAATTTGGCGCAGTTTCTGCAGCCCCTCTAGGCAGTCTACTGTAGCTGGTCTGTGCATAGTCATAAGCACATAATCTTCACTTTCCAACTCCAGCTCTGTAAGTATTGGAGATTGCTCTATCTCTTTGTTATACGCTACCAAAGTATCGATCATTGTATTACCGACAAAAAATATCCGGTTTTCCGGCTTGCCTTCATTTATAAGATTACCATACCCACTTGACTCAGTTACAAAAAAATAGTCTGTAATTTCATCTGTAATGAGTCGGTTAATTTCTTCAGGCATTGTTCTGTCAAAGCTTCTTAATCCGCTTTCTACATGCCCCAGTTTAATCCCCAGCTTGTTGGCACAAAGTGCCGCAGCTAATGTTGAGTTCACATCTCCTACTACCAGCAGGATATCTGGCTTCTCAATTTCTTCAAAGAGAGTTTCCAGATTGTCCATTATTTCTCCTATCTGGCGGTTGGGTGATGCCGGGCGAATATTTAAAAAGTAATCGGGAGTTAGTCCCAGCTGTTGAAAGAATATGTCAGACATACCGGCATCATAATGCTGACCAGTATGAATTATTTTAATTTGTATGTTTTCATTCCATTGCCCAGCAGTTTTAAACTGTGTAACCTTGATAAAATTGGGTCTGGTTCCCACCACTATGTACACCTTCTTAATCTTCATATTTAAAACTTTAATTTTATAGGGAGATTTCTGGTGAAACAATTAATAATAAAATGACTAAAACAACTCATTGATTCGCTATTGTAATTTATCTAACATTTTATGAAATAACATCAATATGCATTTTTTAGACTAGCATTAATTAAAATGATATTGGTCAAGCCGACCTCTTTGTTTTACCAATTTCCGCCAGCTTTGTTAAAAATCCTGAATTTATATCTTTTACTACTTGATAATATACCTTTCGATTTAATACCATACTTTCTTTTGAAAGCTTTAAATTACTAGTTAGAACATCTGTTTCCAAATCGGTCTCAACATTAAATATCTTAAACCCAACTCGCTCAAACCAAGAAAGAGACGGGTTCTGTTTACTTAAATAGACCTTCACTCCTGAGCATAAGGCTATGAAAATATTTCCCATCGCCATTTGCCTGTAGGAATAAAATACAGCAGCACTATGTTGTTGTATTAGAGAGATATATTCATCTAGTGCAACAAAATTGTCTAACATACAAATAGATACCTTATATTTCTTAATCTCATCCCGAAATTTTTCAATATACTTTTTGTTACTGCCGTAATTAAATGGTATTGTAACTCTTCCTGTATAATTTAGTTTTTCTAATTTTTTAATAATATCAATATGGTTATTGTATGGACTTGCAGAGTTACCAACCAAAATACTATCTGATTTCTCCGTAGTATACGGAATAGAAGTAAAAGTAGCGGCAACTAAATATTCAATAAATTGCGGTAGTTTGTTTTTTAGTTTATTATTCAGATAATCGTACTCTTCTCTACCATATAATGCAAAAAAATCGATTTTTGCTATAGCTTGTCGGCGTGCAACAATGGAGCTCTTATTCCCTTTGAAGTACTGATATATAGGCCGAATTATGCGTTTAAAATAATAGCTTATATTTCTAGCGATATTTAGGTCTAGCAGGTTGACGGTCTCATCACTAAACAACCTTTCTTTGAGCTCGGGCAAGCTATATAAATCAGCTCCATAAAAAACCCATATGATTGTAGCGTTGTTATATTGTAGTCTATTAACAATATTGATTTTTTCTTTGTCTAAATCATACAAAATTATTATATCGTATAATACACATTCTTCAATTATTTCATAATAATCTTTTGAGTAAGGAACAACATGTTTTACAATTTGGGAAGAGGCGGAGTAAGTATTTTCATTCTTTAAAAAAATAAAGGTGTTTTCAAAATTACCAGGTTTAATATTAGCGATGTACTGATCAACAAATTTATCATGATTGAAAATGTGTATAATTTTTAACGCCATACGAGAAAATTATATAGTAGCCTCTAGAAGACTTCAAGCTACGACTATTTTGCAAAAAGGGTATATGTAAAACTCATCCAAGATGTCTTTTCCTAAAGCAACATTCTTAAGTTATTCTTGGCATAATTCCAATTTGAATTCACTATCTACAGAATATTTTGTGTAGATCTGCCAAACTTTCTTTTCTTGAAAAATGGCTAATAATAATATCTCTGTTTCTATTAAGTGCATCGCTTTTTACTTGTGTGGCATTTTTTAAGTCTTCTTGTTTTGCAAAAAAGATATTCCACTCTTTTAATGTCTTACACAAATTGTTATCAGGGTTCATTATCACAACTTTTTCCATATATAAAGCGGCTACAACATTACCCGCAGCTTGTTGCCGGTTATGATTCATCCAAATAATGCCACAAGAGTTCATGCATTCATGATATTGATCCAAAGTCATAAATGTTGTAAGTGAAATAAATCTTTCGCCAAAATTGTATACTCCATATTTTATTACATCTTCAGCATATGCTTTACTACCATAGGATAGAGGAACTACTATCTCTCCTTGCCAGTCTATACGTTTAAGGTAATCTAAAGCATCGAAATGATTATTTGTATCCGTTGCAGAATTACCCAACCATATACGATTTAAATCCAGCTTCTGCAAATCCACATTGTACAACCCCATTTGTTCCGTTGTAAAATAGGAATAATGTAGCCATTTCATAGCTGGGTTTATATGTCTAATCATTTCATAATCATATCTTACCCAAGTTATGCACGTATCAATTTTTCGGATTAACCTTCGCGTAAGGTGGCTTCTTACAAATCGAGAATAAAAGTTATCAATTTTCCGAGATACCGTTCTAATTATACCAGCATTTCTATTCAGGATGCCTCTTTTATACTCCCATGTTAAAGGCTGATACCACTGTTTCTCGTTTGTTGTAAAGCAATATCCATCTCCGCCCCAAAACATCCACATTACTTTAATATCTTTTCTCAATTTTCGGAGGAACAGGTTTAAGTAAGGGAAAAAAAAACTATGTAATATAATTGTACTATATTGATTCGCCTCCATTGATAGATTAATAACTGTGTTTTTTGACCATTCCACCGTCTTTACTATAGATGAATTTATATATATTAATTTATTTGATGTTTTCGATTGAGCAACCCAGTAAACAGATTTTCCTTCCATAACTTCTTCAGACTGGACTATAAAATAATCAAAAAACTTTTCATCTATCATCAGGTGAAGTATATGTTCCCTTTTTTGCATAAATATTTTTCATCAATAATTTAAATCCCTTGCTATTTAAACGCTTTAAAAGATATATATATAATACAAGCGTAAAAAATGCGGCTATAAAATGAAATCCCATAAAAGATGCAGTTAAAGAATTTTCTGAGCTCTTATACCAATATTTAGCAAATAGTAAAAGCAGCATGGAAAGAAGAGATGCTAAAACCTCTGGAATGATATTCAGAAAAAAGTCCCTTAACTTATTCAATAGCACATGGGAAACAAAATACGATTCTATTAAAAATGCAAAAGTACTCGAAATTACATACCCCCAAACCATGCCCAAAAGCCTCCCATAGAAAAGTCCTCCTGCAATACCGATAATCATAAGAGCTTTCGATACAAGACCGACTTTGAACATTAATGCTGTTCTTCCAGTCGCATAAAACACAGATCCGGATAAAGTCGCAACAGATTGAATCGCACCTAGAAAACAGAAAATCTTAAACAAGGGGACAACCTCCAACCAGCCTGAACCATAAACAATAAAAATGACCTCATTTGCATATACTCCGAGGAAGGACATTAAAGGAAAGCTAATCATTGCGACAAGAGACATCATTTTCCCATATTGATCCCACATTTTGCCGGAGTCGTGCTGAATGATAGCAAAAGAAGGAAACATAACACGTGTAAGAGTTACGGAGATTTGCCTTACAGGTAAAAGCATCAAGCTATAAGCCCGATTATAAATTCCCAACAAAGAAGCCCCCAAAAACTTACCCACTAGTAGATTATCAATATTACGAACCCAGTAGTTAATAGTACTGTCACCCAACAAAGGCATAGAGTATTTCATATGGTTTTTCAATAAGGCTTTGTTGAATACCCACCTTGGCCGCCATTTCACCATACGGAAACTGATGATTACACCGGTAATAGTTGTAAGCAAGCTTTGTCCAATTAAAGCCCATACGCCAAATCCTTTATAAGCAAGCCATATACCCAGTATCCCTCCTGCAAGAACAGTTCCTAAGTTGCGATAAAAATAACTTTTGAAATCTATCGCTTTTTGTATTAAAGCATCTGGAACAACCGTCATAGCGCCCATTACAAAATTGAGTGACATCACCCTTACTAATAAAGTAAGCCGGGGTTCTTTAAAAAAGTTTGCAAGCAACGGTGCAGCAAGCATCAATAATAACATAAGCAAGCAGCCAACTGCCATATTAAGCCAGAAGATGGAAGATTGTTCTGTAGCCGAAATTTCTTGTTTCCGGATAATGCTGGAACCAAGCCCCATATCTCTGAACACTTGTAAAAAACCAATCGCAACAGTTATCATGCCGAGCAGTCCATATTCTGCAGGTGTTAGCAGCCTTGACAATATACCAGAAATAATCAGTGTGATCAGTTGCTTTACTACCTGATCTATAACCGACCATTTGATTCCTGCTTTAGTTTTTGTGGAACTCAAATTAAAGTACCTTCTTTATAATTGATATTATATAATCCTGCTCATCTTCTTTCAATTCATAAAACAGAGGTAACCTTACCAACCTATCTGAATAGTAATCACTCCAGGCTAGTTCATTACCCGAATACTTAGGTTGGAAATAAACGCTCTTATGAAGACTTAAATAATGAAACACGGCCCAAATACCAGCTTCTTTCAGTGCTTTGAGTAATTGGGTACGTTGCACTAAACTTCCGCATACTATGTAAAACATATGGGCATTATTGGTGGTCCCCTCCGACAAATTAGGGAATTTAATACCTTTTATACTCAATGTTTCGTAAAGCCCATCCCAATACCGATTCCATAAATATTTCCGCCTGGTTTGTATTTCATCAAGGTGTTCGAGTTGCGCGTATAAAAACGCTGAAATAATTTCAGACGGTAGAAAAGACGAACCAAGAGACACCCATCCATATTTATCTACTTCACCCCTGAAAAACGCTGAACGGTTGGTTCCTTTCTCTCTTATGATTTCGGCTTGCTTGATAAACCGCTCATCATTTACCACCAACATTCCGCCTTCTCCGGAAATAATATTCTTTGTTTCGTGAAAAGAAAATGCGGCAAAATGCCCGATGCTTCCCAGGGGTTTACCAAAATAAAAGGAGTCTATTGCCTGTGCAGCATCTTCTACTACCCAAAGTGAATATTTATCAGCTATAGCCATAATTGTGTTCATATCGCAGGCTATTCCTGCATAATGTACCGGAACAATCGCTTTGGTTTTGGGAGTAATTAGCGATTCAATTGACGCTGCATCTACATTGGGATTAAATTCTGTACTGTCCGCAAATACAATTGTAGCCCCCCTTAAAGCAAATGCATTAGCAGTAGATACAAAAGTATAAGAGGGAATAATGACCTCATCTCCAGGTTGTATATCAATTAATAGTGCTGCTAACTCCAAAGCATCGGTACAGGATGTTGTTAATAAACATCTTTTAAAACCATATCGTTCCTCAAAAAACCGGTGGCATTTTTTTGTGAACATCCCGTCTCCGGATATTTTGCCGGATTGAGCTGCCTGCGATATGTACTGAGTTTCTTTGCCTGTTAAAAAAGGCTTGTTAAACGGAATATTTATATTCATTTCCAAATGTGAAAAACGTTTACAGATGATTCTTTATGAAAACCAGCTTTAAGGTAAAGGTTTACTGCCGGGGTATTTTGAGCCTGCGTCACTACCTGGATATCATGAAAACCTTTGTGCATAGCATATTCCTCGGCATGTTGTAGTAACTGTGTTCCTACGCCCTTGCCCCGGGAATTAAAATCGACACCTATTAGACCGATATCAAGCCTTCCCTTTTTCTCACCCAATGTTATCAACCCCTCGTCATTCCCCCATACACAAACCTCATCACAAATACTTCGGGATAAAGATTTTTCCAACCAGGTTTTATATAGCCTTTGATAATTGTCTTTCCCAATTTTTTTATCCGTAAAAAACCTTGAAAACTCGCCAATTTGCACAACAAGATTATACAACCTTTCATTTGCTGCGTAAGCAGAATGGATTTCCTTACGGGTATTTATCGTTTCAGCTTTGCCTATGGTTGATTTAACAAAAGTCACTTTTTCATCTACCCATTTAGCTGAAGGTATTAAGTATTCTATCTCATTTAAATTACCGGGTGCATGATTAAACAGGTATATAAGATCACAATCACTGGATGCAAGAGCTTCCTTCAAATTCATCAAAGTTTCGGTTGATTGTCCTTCAATGGTTACCGCACCTATGTTATACCCCAAAAAAGCAGAATCCCATTCCAGTTTTTGAATTGAAATACCAGCCATACCAATTGATTTTTCATTTGGTTTTCTTCTGAAATAAAAATGTTTTCTTTTTATTTTTGTCAAAATAGTCTCCTCCATACCCATACCCATATCCATATCCATAAGCAGCACCACCGCCATAGCCATAGTAGCCTTTATACCTACCCTGGGCATGTATATCATTAACCACCAAACCCATGTTTGACAGTCTTTTCTTTGCATACAGATCTTCTACCATTGAGAGTTGTCGCCTGAGCGTGTAACCCTGCCGCACTATATACAAACATGCATCGGCAGATGAACTTAAGGTAAAGGCATCACTTACCAGCCCGACAGGCGCACTGTCGATAATAATATAATCAAACTGTTCTTTCAGTTTTTCAAAAAGCAGCTTCACATTACTGTCTAACAATAGTTCAGAAGGATTGGGTGGTATGGGTCCGCAGCCGATTACATGCAAGCCGGGAAAATCCTGCACAGGATGTATGATCTCATTAACATCTGTTATATTGCCTATGATAAAATTGCTCAGTCCTTTGGCGCTCTGCATGCCAAGGCCTTTCAGCAGCCGGGGTTTGCGGATATCAAATTCCAGCACCACGGTTTTTTTACCGGTAAGCGCTATGGCAGCGCCATAATTGGTGGCGATGAATGATTTACCCTCCCCGCTTACAGAGGAAGTAACCAGCATGACCGGCTTTTGTACCTTGCTTACCAGGTACTGCACATTGGTGCGCATAATGCGAAACTGTTCGGCAACGATTGTACGGGCACCGGCAAGCACCACAAGCGTATTTTCATCGCCGGCATGGCCTATCTCACCCACAATGGGTACAGAAGTATATTTTACCACTTGCTCCCGCTCGGTAACCTTGTCATTCAGCATTTCCATGATGGCTATTATAGCAACCGGGATCAAAATACCCACCAACAGCGCAACAAGGTAAATGTTCTTTTTATTGGGCTTTACCGGGTTGCCGGAAGAAGCCGCTTCTTCGAGGGGATAGGAACTGGCAACAGTAGCCGCGGCAGCAATGGCAGCCTCTTCTCTTTTCTGTAGCAGGAAAAGATACAGGTCCTGCTTAATCTTTTGCTGCCGTTCAATGTCGAGCAGACCCTTTGCTTTAGACGGAACAGCTTTTAAACTCGACTGTACCCGGCTGATCTGTTCCTGCATTTTATCGGTCGCTATGGTATATGATTTTTTTACATTCTTCAGCGCTTCTGCTATCTGCTCCCTGAGCTTGGAAAGGCTAACATCTATATTTACCAGCGCCGCATTGGCAGGGCCTGTGGTTTGCTCCAGGGTATTACGCTGCAACTGCAGGGTATTATACTGACCCAGTAGGGGCAGCAATACCGGCTCCTGTATGCCGAGGTCGGTAGGTACCAGCTTATGCTCATTGCCGGCTTCATTGATATACCGGATCAGGTAATCCAATACCCCCATCTGCACATGCTGCGCATTGAATTGCTGGTTAAGCTCAGAATAATTCTGGTAATACTGCTGTGACTGTGTAGTCAGGTCTATCACTTCATTTTTTTCACGGAAACGAAGCAGCCCGGTTTCCACGCCACCCAGCTCATTTTTAATGGTGTCTAAACGTTCATCAATAAACTGCATGGTTACCTGCGATATTTCCCTTTTTTCCTCGATATTCATTTTGCCATATTCCTTCATCAGCTCGTTCAACACATCTTTGCCATAGGCAGGATTGTCTGTTTCAATTGTGATATTAAGAATGGTGGCCTGCTCAATATTTTGAGCTGTTTTAATCTGGGAAGCAAGGATACTGGCAGACAAGGAAAGAGGCCTGTATTGAATTATATAATTGCTACTGTTAAATCCTCTAAAAGATTTTCCTGGTACTTTATGCAGGCGGAATGTTCCTGCCTTTGTTTGAAATTCGGCATTGTATAATAATATTGCTTTGGTGTCGGTAAACCTGAAATTCTCCTCGGTCGCTTCAATATCAAGGGAAAAACCACCGGAAGCATCTTTCAGGCTTATGATCTCCAGTTCAACAGGCGATTCCCGGTAAATATTAGACGACCGTACATTACCTTTATTCAGGTAGTTAAATTGTAATCCCAGGTTTTGTGCAACCCGCTTCAGCAGGGGTTTGGATTTAAGGATTTCCAGCTCGTTTTTCAGGTTCACATTGTCCGGGAACATGAACATATTCTGCAGATCTGCACCAGCAGAATTGTTTGCAGGTTGCTTATTAATGAATAAAGCACCTGACACACTATATACAGGCGTACTATACCGGATTATAACAAAAGCAATAGTAAGCGCGATAATAATAAAAGCAAGCAGTAAAGGCCAATACCTCAGGTATTTGAATATAAATTCTTTTAGCTGGAATTCCTTCCTGTTTGCATTACCTTCAAATCCTGTTTCAAAACTGTCAGACATGTAATATTTATTATATGCTTTGTTTTTAGGGAGCCTAATCTTCAATCTTAATTTATGTATGTGCTGTTATCGCACTCTCGTAAAGATCAAAGTAAGCGAAACGAGTATAGACATAATGGCGGTAACCCTGGTTAATCTCCTGGTAGCTGTTTGCTCAGAAATACCAGGTTTTTTAGGATTCGCCTTTACAATCACCACGTCATTCTGCCGTAGGTAATAGTAAGGAGAAAGCATTACCTCCGGCTTGCCTACATTAAGATAACCGAAACTTCTTTTACCGTTTATTTCCCGCACAACCATTATGCTGTCTTTTTCTCCGTACATGGTAATATCTCCTGCCAGGCCCAGGGCCTCCAGTATGCTGATCTTCTCGTTAGGAATGGAATATACGCCCTGCCTTGCAACTTCGCCCAGCATGGTAAATTTATAGTTCAGAAACCGGATATTGCAATAAGGGTTTTTGAGAAAGGGATTGAGCTTTTCTTTAAGCATTTGTTCCAGCTCCGCCCTGGTCATGCCTTCCACATGCAGCAAGCCCAGCGACTGGAAACGGATATCGCCATTGGCATCTACCAGGTAACCCGGCATAACAGCACCGGATTGCCCTGTTGTGCCGGCTCCTCCAACCTGGGCAGAAGAAGACATGGTAGTATTCATCTGCTGGTTGTATACCGCTGTTGCTTCAGGGTTATCGCTGTAAACCGTTATCCCGATTAGGTCGCCCTTTTGAATAAGGGGTTCCGGCAGGGCTATGGTGCTCAGCGCTGAGGTATCAATAGACCCCTGCAGGTATTGTACCTGCTTTGGCGCTTTGCAGGAAAATATAATCAGAAGAAAAGATAGCAGGACTATATAAACCCCTGGCGCGGCACTAAGTCGCTTCACGCAGTAAGGCTGGTTTTTCATGCATGTTGTTGGTTTGGTTCATATAAAGATTGTTCATTGTGTTAAGAAAAAGCATGATGACTACTCTTTCACTTCTATATGTTCACGTTTCACTAACTTCATCGTTGCCTGTTCCCCCTCTACTGCCTGTATCACATTCTCACCCAGCCCTGCGGTTAATTTAAAACCAAGGCTTTCCAGCACTACCTGCACTTTATTTTTTTCTGAACGTATCACTATCCCTTCTTCATCCATTAATATACCGTTCATTATTTTTACCCTTTGATTGGGTATCAGCCTCACAGGCTCTGCTGAAACGAACTCATACTCGTTCAGAAATTTTTTGATGGTGTTGATCTCTTTTTCTCTTATTACCGCAGGCTTGCCGTTCCAGTAAATAAAATTAACAATACCGGGTATCATCCTCACCTTTTTCATTTCCTCGTTGTTTATATGTACAAAAACGTATGACTTAAACAGCGGCTCGTTAATAATTTTATACCGGTCGCTCCATCTTCTCCGCACTTTGTTTAAGGGGCAATAAGCAGCTATTCCCTTTTCTGCCAGCAGGGCAAATACCTTTTTTTCCCACCTGGGTTTGGTATATACTGCATGCCATCTTTGCGTACTGCTCATGTATTGTAACAATAATTGAAAAGTAAATCAATGATTTACAGCATGGCTTCGCCCTCTCAGTCACATAATGCTTTTTTGTAACTGCTTTGGCAACCTTGTTTGGGCTTTGTATTGCTACTGTATACTAACATATACGGCTTTTATAAAAACATTGTCTGATGATATCCGAATGCTCATCCGCTTGTACCTCCCGACGTTTTATTATCACCACACAATTACAAGAACTCAAACAAAGTCAGGCGGTTATATGAACGAAACCACCTTGTATTTTCGTACGCAAATATAGATCTAAAAAAGATTCCAGTAATGTTTGAGTTTCAGCCCTTCCCGAAAACCGGGAAAGAAAGGGACATGATCTTATAAGGTTTTACAGCATTGTATTTTAAGCAAAGATCAGCATCATTGCGTTTATGGCACTTTGAATACAGCACTATTTCTTCAAATTATATATTCTCTCAATTATTTCTATCACTTTCAATCCTTCCAGGGCATTGGTGGTAATAGGTGAACGCCCCTTTAATACATCAACAACATTTTCAAAAATATAATGATGGTTTGCTGCCGAACCTTTATACGGGCCATAATCGTTGGGCGGATTAGCCGGCGGCAGCTCAGGCATAACATAATCCTTTATATGACAAAACTCTACCTCATTCATATACTGACCCCCCACTTTTACCATACCATTTTCTGCTATTACGGTTACGCTGCTTTCCAGGTTTTTGTTCCAGCAGGATGTTGAATAACTGAAATTACCCATACCGCCATTTACAAAATCAAACTGCACAAAGCCCGAATCCTCAAACTCCGTTAAACCGCTATGATTAAAATTGGCAAATCGCCCGCTGATATTGCTGATATCTCCAAACAGCCAGAACATGATATCTACAAAATGAGAAAACTGCGTATAGAGCGTTCCTCCGTCTAATTTTGCCGTGCCATGCCAGTTGCCTTTGGTATAATAACGCTCATCCCTGTTCCAGTAACAATTAACCTGCACCAGGAATATTTTTCCCAAAATGCCTTGCCGTAAAATATCTTTCAGCCAAACGGATGTGGGAGAATACCTGTTTTGCATTACACAAAACACCTGCTTATGCTGGTGAAGCGCTTCGTAAATGATCTTTTCACAACCGGCTTTGGTCAATGCCATCGGTTTTTCAATAACCACATGCTTGCCGGCTTTTAAACCCATCAAGGCATGCTCCTCGTGAAAGCCATTGGGAGTGGCGATGCTTAAAACATCAAACTCCGTGTTGCTTTTCAAAAGATCTTCCAGTGAATTAAAGTAATGTGTTGGCTTATGTGTTGTAAATTTAACATCCGCTTCCGGCAGCATATCGCATCCTGCAACCCATTCACACTCAGCATTCTGGCTGATCATTGCCCCGTGGCGTTTTCCAATATGTCCCAATCCTGCTACTGCAAATTTTATTTTATTACCGTCGTTCATAAAGCTGCCGTTACCATTTTATCTTTTAAAATATATTTTTCGTTTGTTTCCGGGCAAAAAGCTATGCCTTCATTATTAAAATTCAGCTTATGCCCGTTCTTGCTCATCCAGCCGGTTTGCTTTGCCGGGTTTCCCACCATTAATGCATAAGCAGGCACAGGTTTGGTAATAACCGCGCCGGCTCCTATAAATGCATATTCCCCAATCTCGTAGCCGCAAACGATGGTGGCGTTTGCACCAATGCTGGCGCCTTTCCTTACGATTGTTTTCCTGTATTCCTCCTTGCGGGAAACCGCGCTTCTCGGGTTGAAAACATTGGTAAAAACCATAGAAGGCCCCAGGAATACATCATCCTCGCATATAACACCGGTGTATACAGAAACATTGTTCTGCACCTTAATATTATTACCTAAAATAACCCCTGGCGATACCACTACATTCTGACCGATATTACAATTTTCTCCAATGGTGCTGTGAGACATAATGTGAGAGAAATGCCAGATCCTGGTTCCTTTTCCAATGGTACAATTTTCATCAATAACCGCGGTAGGGTGAGCAAAGTAGTCCATAATTATTAAGATAACCGGAGCGATTAATATTAAATCACAGGTGATTAATAACGCAATGTTTGCGGATTTCGTGCGCAAATATATACCAAAACCTTTAACAACTTTTAACCACCAAAAACCTCCTGATTCGGTATCTTAGCACTCCGATTATGTTGAAATTTATACTATATATTATTCTTGGGTATTTTCTCTTCAGGTTTATTACCGGCTTCGTAATTCCTGTTTTCAGAACAGGAAAACAAATTAAAAGGCAGTTCAACGATATGCAGCAGCGCATGGAAGAGCAGATGAGACAGCAACAGGCGGCTGCAGCAAACAACGCGCCGCAGGCAGAAAAGCAGTCTCCGGCTACGCCTGTTGGAGATTATATTGACTTTGAAGAGGTGAAATAATGAAATAACCTACATTTGCCATCCTTTTTCATCACATCTTCAACAATTATGGCAAATCAATCATTCGATTTCGGGTTAATAGGTTTGGGCGTAATGGGCCGCAACCTCTTGCTTAATATGGCAGATCATGGTTTTGCAGTGATAGGATATAACAGAAGTCCGCAAAAAGTAACCGAGCTTGAATCGGAAATTGTGCCCGGCACAACTGTAAAAGGCACTTCAGACCTTAGCCTTATGGTTAAGGAATTAAAAACGCCACGCAGGATTATGATGCTGGTACAGGCCGGCAAACCGGTAGACGATGTTTTAGCTGAACTTATTCCGCTGCTCGATAAAGGCGATATTGTAATTGACGGTGGAAATTCTCACTATACAGATACTTTACGCAGGGTGCAATATATGCAGGAAAAAGGCTTTCACTTTATGGGTGTGGGCGTATCGGGCGGAGAAGAGGGCGCAAGAAGAGGCCCCAGCATTATGCCCGGCGGCGATAAGGAAGCCTACCCTCATGTTAAACCAATGCTGGAAGCGGTTTCCGCGAAAGTAAATGGTGAGCCCTGTGTGGCTTACCTGGGTAACGGCGCTGCAGGGCACTATGTAAAAATGGTGCATAACGGCATTGAATATGGTATAATGCAACTGATCAGTGAAGTATATGATGTGCTGCACCGTGGTTACGGGCTTACCAATGATGAATTGCACCAGGTGTTTACAGATTGGAATGAAGGTGAGCTGCAATCCTTCCTTGTTGAAATTACCCGCGACATCTTTCCTAAAGTGGATGATAAAACAGGAAAGCGACTGGTTGATCTTATTTTAGATAAAGCCGGTTCAAAAGGCACAGGCAAATGGACATCGCAGGACGCGATGGACCTGGGCATTGCTATCCCCACCATTGATATTGCGGTAAGCATGCGTAACCTTTCTGCCTTAAAAGATGAAAGAGTTGCCGCTTCCGGAATTTATCCCGCTGCTATTAAGATCACCGGCGTTTCAAAGGAAGAAATCATACAGCAGGCAAGAGAAGCACTGTTTTTCGGCACATTGATCAGCTATGCACAGGGGCTGGCATTATTATATGTAGCATCCAAAGAATATAATATGGAAATACCGCTGCCGCAGGTTGTAAAAATCTGGAGGGGAGGATGTATTATCCGCTCAACCTTGCTTGAGATTTATTACAAGGCTTATACCAGCAATCCTGCTTTATCTAATATTTTGCTTGATGCCAATATTGCCGCGTTAATTAAATCGAGAGAAGCCAATACAAGAAAATTCATCGCTACCGCTGTTCAGGCTGGTATTCCTGCTGCCGCGCTGAGCGTATCACTGGGATATTTTGATGCCTACAGGAGCGAAACAATGCCAACCAACCTGATACAGGCGCAACGCGACTTCTTTGGAGCGCATACCTATCAGCGTATTGATGAACCCGGAATATTTCACACCAACTGGCAATAAAAATGCAAAACCATAAACGACCACCTGCCTCACTGATTTTTATTTTTGGAGGAAGCGGAGACCTTAATCTCCGTAAGCTTACTCCTGCATTATATAACTTATTTCTTGACGAGTGGATGCCGGAAAAATTTGGCATTGTTGGTATAGGAAGATCTGATTATTCTGATGAAACATACAGGGGGCATTTATTGGAAGGAATTAAAAAATTCTCCCGCCGTAAAGAGGAAGTAGACAATCAATGGAATGGTTTTGCGCAGCATGTAAGCTATCTGCAGATGGATGCAGAGAATGACGCTTCTTACGCTAAGATCAGCGATTTTGTAAAAGCAAAAGAGCAGGAATATGGCGAACATCCTAATGTGATCTTCTACCTTGCTGTTGCGCCGCAACTGGTGCCTGATATCGCCAGCAAGCTTGGACCGCTCAATATTTGCGCGGATACCAAATGTACCCGTATTGTGGTTGAAAAACCTTTTGGCCATGACCTTAAAAGCGCGCAGGAAATTAACCACCTGCTCAGCACGATGTTTGATGAAAACCAGATTTTCCGCATAGATCATTACCTCGGTAAGGAAACCGTGCAGAATATACTGGCGTTGCGCTTTGCCAACGCATTGTTTGAGCCTATCTGGAATCGTAACTATATAGAAAACGTACAGATCACCGCATCAGAAACAGTAGGAGCGGAGAGCCGCGGCGCGTATTATGAAAAATCCGGCGCTTTGCGTGATATGGTGCAAAATCATATCCTGCAATTGATGTGTATGATCGGTATGGAAGCCCCGGTATCTTTTGATGCCAATGAGATCCGAAATAAAAAGGTGGATGTACTGAATGCCATCCGTAAGATTGATCATAGTGAAGTGCAGGATTATGCTGTCCGCGGTCAGTACAGCGAGGGCTGGATGCAGGGCGAAAAAGTGGGGGGCTACAGAAGTGAGAAAAATGTTGCCTCCAACTCAAATGTTGAAACTTTTGCAGCGCTGAAGTTTTATATTGATAACTGGCGCTGGCAGGATGTGCCTTTTTACGTGCGCACGGGTAAACGCATGCATAGTAAAAGCACATTTATTACCATACAGTTCCGCCCGGCGCCGAATTATGCATTTCCGCCGGAAGCGGCCAATAGCTGGCGGCCTAACCGGCTTACCATAGGCATTCAGCCGGAAATGGATATCCGTCTTCGTTTCCAGGCAAAACGCCCGGGGCAAAACCTCATCCTCAGCCCGGTTGATATGACCTTTAATTACGACGCTTATGATGAGCATGAGCCTGAAGCGTATGAAACCCTGCTGCTGGATGTAATGGAGGGCAATGCTACTTTATTTATGCGCGCAGACCAGGTAGAAGCAGCATGGAAGATCATTATGCCGATACAGGAAACCTGGGAAACAAGGCAACCGGTTGATTTCCCTAATTATGCTCCCGGTTCATGGGGACCTGAAGACGCGGAAGCGCTGATAGCAAGAGACGGGTTTAACTGGGTTACGCTAAATACTCCGGAGGGGGGATAATTTGAAAATGGGGGAGGGGAGAATGTGGAAATATGGGAATGTGGAAACGGGGGATGCTCAATAGGGCCTTCCTGCTTCCTTATACCTTCAGCCTTATACCTTTAATCTCACACCTTTAATACTATGCACCTTCATATACAACAAAATCCCGAAGCTGTAAGCCTTGAACTGGCTGAATGGATAACGGTATCTATAGCGTCTGTTTTACAAAAGCAGGATAAATGCACCTTTGTATTAACCGGGGGCAATTCGCCCAAACGTTTATATGAGCTGCTGGCAACCGCTCCGTACAAAGAACGTATTGACTGGAGCAGGGTCCATATTTTTTGGGGTGATGAACGCGCTGTTCCTTTTACAGATGACCGCAATAACGCTAAAATGACCTATGATCATTTGCTCAGCAAAGTGCCGGTATTGAAGGAAAATGTTCATATTATGCAGACGGATATTGAACCGGAACAGTCTGCGGCTGAATATGAGAAAATATTACACAGTTATTTTGAAGAAACAGGTAAAAGTTTTGATATCGTGCTCTCCGGCATGGGCGATGACGGGCATACGCTATCCCTGTTCCCTGGTACGGAGGTAATTCATGAAAAGAAATTATGGGTTAAAGCATTTTATCTTGCCCCCCAGCAGATGTTCAGGATCACACTTACGGCTCCGATAGTAAATAGGGCTGCGAAGATCGCCTTTCTCACTTTTGGCGCCGGTAAAGCTCATGCGCTTAAAGAAGTGCTTGAAGGAAAATATGATCCGGACCTGTATCCCTCACAGGTAATACAACCTGAAGCAGGCGAGCTGCATTGGTTTACTGATACAACTGCGGCAGCGGAGCTGAAAGAAAAAAACTAAGCAGTTTTCATTATATCAGCCATTAGCAATCAGGATTCATCTGTCAGCTTTCAGCAATACATGTTTCAGATTTTTCATGCCATACCATCACTCATTTTTCCGGCTGTGCTGCTTTCTTTTCCTGCTACAGGCGCAACCTGCCCGTGCTGATTCAATTCCTCGTGCATCCCGTTTTTATTCAAATTTGATGGAGTTTTTTTAGGAAAAAAAAGCAGAAACCCTTTATCTTCCCGCACTTAAAAACTTTACTCGGCTATGAATAAGTTCAGCAGCTCGGCTCCTTTTTATTTATTGGGTTTTGTTTCACTGGCAGGGCTTTTTGTTCCCCTGGTTGGCGATTTTGATGGTGCAGGAGTTTATAACCAGGCAGATATGTCGTGGGTGCTGATATCTTCAGCCCTTGTACTTTTAATGACCCCGGGGCTTGCCTTTTTTTATGGAGGTATGGTAAGCAAGAAAAATGTTATTTCTACCATGCTGCAAAGCTTTATTGCTACCGGGCTGATCAGTGTACTATGGCTGGTATTTGGCTTTGGACTTGCATTTGGCGATTCCTTTCACGGGTTTATCGGCAACCCGGCAGCGTTCTTGTTTATGCGCGGCATAAACGGTCATGCACCCTGGACTTTTGCGCCAACTATCCCGCTTTTGTTGTTCGCATTGTTTCAGTTAAAATTTGCCATTATTGCGCCGGCGCTGGTTGTTGGTGCAACGGCTGAGCGGATAAAGTTTACTTCATACGTTTTGTTCATGATACTTTTTAGTGTGCTGATCTATGCTCCTATAGCACACTGGACCTGGCACCCGGAGGGCTTATTATTAAAGATGGGAGTGCTGGATTTTGCAGGAGGTACCGTTGTTCATATTTCTGCAGGTTGCGCCGCATTGGTTGGGGCTATCGTACTGAAGCGAAGAAAAGTGCATCTCAACAAAGAAGAGGTAAAGCCGGCAAGAATAACCTATGTTTTATTGGGAACCGGGTTACTGTGGTTTGGCTGGTTTGGCTTTAACGGTGGTTCTGCATTAAGCGCAAGCAGCCTGGCGGTTGATGCTTTTGCAAATACCAATGTTGCTTCAGCGGCTGCGGGTTTATCATGGATATTTTTTGATGCCAGGGGCGGCAGAAAACCTTCGGCGCTTGGGTTTTGTATAGGCGCTGTTGTTGGGCTTGTTGCTATTACGCCTGCCGCGGGCTTTGTAGGGCTTCCGCAAAGTTGCTTTATTGGTTTTATATCGGCCATTATTTCAAATCTTGCAGTGCATTGGAAAAGCAAAACAAGCATTGATGATACACTGGATGTATTCCCCTGCCATGGCGTGGGCGGTATAACAGGTATGATATGCACCGGCATTTTTGCAAGCAAGGACATTAATCCTGCAGGCGCTGACGGATTGTTTTACGGAGGAACGCATTTCTTCCTGGTGCAATGCCTGGGCTGTATTATAGTAGTGGTATTTTCTTTAGCCATGAGTTTTGTTGTTTTTAAATTAACTGATCTCATACATCCTATGCGGGTAAGTGAAAAAGAAGAAGAAGAAGGGTTGGATGTTTCGCAGCATGATGAAAAACTATAAGGAAGAATTGATATAAAGCCTGCACACTATAATAAAAAATGATAATTGACAGGTTGATATAATAAGCTCCTCGGCATCTTATGCTCTTTTTATATAGCGGCACATACCGCTCATGATAAGTTTCAGGTTTAGTAGCTGAATTTTTTAGATAAACGGTAAAAAAAACTGACGGAAACTTTGGTTACGAATAAAGTTTCCATAGTTTTGTGCCTGATTTTGAAGCTATGGAGATACAGGAACGAATTGCCCAAAAGGCGCATGATCTTTTTTTACAGTACGGTATTCGCAGCATCAGCATGGACGAAATTGCTGCACAGCTTGGCATCAGTAAAAAAACCATTTACCAGTTTTACACAGATAAGGATGCGCTGGTTGACAGTGTGATTGCTATTGTGGTAAAAGAGAATGAAGATGAATGCTTCTGCTGCCAGCGAAAAAGCGAAAATCCGATCCATGAGGTTTTTGTAGCGATAGATATGGTACAGGAAATGCTGAGAGCAATGAACCCAACAGTAATGTATGACCTGCAGAAATACCATCCCGCTGCTTTTCAAAAGATCAGTGATCATAAGAACAAGTTTCTGTATAAGCAGATTAAAGAAAATCTTGAGAAAGGAATTGAATTGCAAATATATCGTGATGATATCGATGTTGAGATTCTTTCACGATTCAGGCTTGCCACCACATTCATGCTCTTCTCCCCTGATTTCTTCCCTCCCGGAAAGCACAAGCTGGATATGATAATGGAAGAGATAAGCATCCATTTTTTGTACGGGCTTGCTACGCCTAAAGGCGTAAAGCTTATACAGAAATATCAACAACAACGACAAAACAAACATATATGAATTTGAAAGAATGGAAATTGGTTAAATGGGGCATAGTAGTATGCGCTGTATGCTGCAGCACTTTCCTATATGCCCAGCAGGATACTGCGCATGAACATGCCTTCACCCTTCAGCAGGCATTGGACTATGCACGTAAAAACAACATGCAGGTAAAAAACGCATTGATAGATATACAGATTCAGCAACAGGTTAACCGTGAGGTAACGGGAAGGGCTTATCCGCAGATCAGCGCCAGCGGTTCGCTGGTGTATAATGCACAGCTTCCTGTAAGCCTTGTTCCTGCTGAATTTTTTGGAGGACAACCCGGCACTTTTGAAAAACTGGCTTTTGGTGTAAAGTGGGGCGCTACCGGGGGTGTATCACTAAATCAATTGTTATTTGACGGACAGGTTTTTATAGGACTCAAGGCCAGGAACACCCTTATGGAATTTGCTACTACAAAGGAAGCAATAACAGAAGAAGCCATCAGGGCTAATATTACCAAAATATATTACCAGCTGGTAGCCGGCAAAACACAAATTGATTTACTGGATGCCAATATTTCATTACTGGATAAACTGCAGCACGACACTAAAATAATGTTTGATAATGGCTTTGCCGAGCAACTGGATATTGATAAGCTGACAGTGCAGATCGCTAATCTTCAAACAGAAAAAATAAGTGCTTTGAATCAAATTCAAAACGGAATGCTGGGATTGAAAGTTTTAATGGGTATGCCTGTTAAAGATGCTCTTATACTCATTGATACCATTACTGATGAACAAATAAAAGATGGCTTACTGGATGCCGGCAATTTTGATTACAGCCAACGCAAGGATTTTCAATATGCTGATTTGGGCGTTAAGCTGGGAGAGTTTGACGTAAGACGATATAAGCTTGCCAAGCTACCCACTCTTTCGCTTAATGGCTATTATAATAAAAACGCGCAGCGGAATAAATTTGATTTTTTAGGAAAGGGAGACTGGTTTGGCATTTCTGCTATTACACTGCAACTGCAGATTCCACTCTTTACCGGTTTTTCTGCCAATGCCCGTATCCAACAGGCTAACCTGTCATTGCAACAAAGCATCAATCAACGGGAAGCATTAAAAAATGATATTGATAATGAAATAACCACTGCAAAAAACAATTTCAGCACCGCAGTGTCTACACTCGATTATCAAAAGAAAAATATGCAGCTGGCTGAAACTGTTTTTAATCAAACTAAGAAGAAGTTTGAAGTTGGAACAGGCTCAAACACAGAGATCATACAGGCACAAACGGATATGAAGGCAGCACAAACCAATTATATCAATGCTTTGTACAACGCCATCATAGCAAGGGTTGATTACATTAAAGCAACAGGAAAATTATAAACAGCTTTTAAAAAAAATTGAATGACTTATAAAAACTATTATATGCAAAACTCATTTAAAACTGCTTCGGTTATTGCAGCAATGGTATTGCTGGCTGCATGTGGCGCTTCTACTTCAAAACCGGGAGATAATAAAGCCATTGCGGATAAGAAAATCCAGCTTGAAAAATTAAAAACTGAACAAAAAGCGCTGAACGATAAAGTTGCGGCTTTGGAAGAAGAATTGATAAAGCTTGACCCTTCATTAAAAAAGGAGAACGCCAGGCTGGTTGCTACAGTAAAACTGGAGCCCGAAAACTTTACGCACTATATTGACCTGCAGGGTAAGCTTGATGCTACCAATATTGCGTATGTAGCGCCGCGCGGACAGGGCGGACTTGTTAAAGCTGTATATGTTAAGCAGGGTGATAATATAAGAAAGGGGCAACTGCTGCTGAAACTGGATGATGTTATTTATCAAAAACAGATTGACCAACTGAACACCCAGCTGGCTTATGCAAAAGATCTTTTGCAAAGGCAGCAAAATTTGTGGGACCAGAAAATTGGTACAGAAGTACAATTACTGAATGCAAAAAACAATGTGGCCAATATTGAAAAACAAATTGCTACAGTGCAGGAACAATCCTCCTTTTCAAATGTATATGCTGAAATGAGTGGTGTGGCAGAAACAGTGAACATTAAGGTAGGTGAAATGTTTATGGGCGGGCAGCAAATCCGTATTGTTAATACGGATGATTTAAAAGTAACAGCACAGGTGCCGGAAAATTATATGGAGCGTGTAAACGTAGGCAGCCAGCTCGTGGTAAATTTTCCTGAAGCTAATAAAACCATCAATACAAAGGTTTCTGTAGCCGGTAAGCTGATAGACCCTAACAGCCGCTCCTTCTATATTGAAGCAAAGATGCCTTACGATAAATCGCTGCGTCCTAACCAGATCGCTATGATACAGATACAGGATTATACCGCTAAAAATGTAATTACTGTGCCTGTAGCTGCTATGCAAAACGACGATAAAGGAAAATTTGTGATGGTGGCAGTGCAGGAAAACGACAAATGGATAGCCCGCAAAAAGATGATCACCATCGGGCAGTTATACAAGGATAAAGTGGAAATAAAGTCAGGTGTGCAGGCAGGAGACCAGATCATTACAGAAGGTGTGCAGGGCTTATACGACGGGCAGACTATTATTCCTTCTGCGGCATAAAAGACTGCAAACAAGAAAGATTCACAATTATTTGTTGAGATCAACAGAACAATACTATGAGTGCTTTAGAAAATTTTACAGGAAAGTTTAAGGAATTTAAACCTACTACCTGGAGTATAAAAAACAAGACATCTATTTACCTGCTTATGCTCTTTGTGAGTATCATTGGCATTACGCAATTTATTACTTTACCAAAAGAGCAGTTTCCTGATGTGGTAATTCCTACCGTATACGTACAAACGATATACGTGGGCAATTCTCCAAAGGACATAGAAAATCTGGTTACACAGCCAATAGAGAAACAGATAAAAGCGATAACCGGCGTTAAAATTCAAAAAACCACCAGCACATCCATACAGGATTATTCTGCTGTTGTGGTAGAGTTTGACGCAAATGAAAATATTGATGTGGCGGTGCAGAAAGTGAAAGACGCGGTAGATAAAGCTAAAACCGATTTGCCTACAGACCTTACAGAAGAACCTTCGGTAATGGAAGTAGCCTTGTCCGAAATACCGATCATGTATGTAAACATCAGTGGTGATTATGATAATATGAAGCTGAAAAAATTCGCGGATGATATACAGGACCGGCTGGAAGAATTACCACAGATAACAAGAGTTGATATTGTAGGCGCTCCTGAACGCGAGTTCCAGATCAATGTTGACAACTACCGCATGCGCAGCGCTAATGTTACATTTGATGATATCGCAAATGCTGTTGCCCGCGAAAATATGGATATCACCGGAGGCTTGCTGGAAGTAGGCAATACAAAAAGAACAATGCAGCTGAAAGGGCAGTTCCGTTCAGTGGCGGATATTGAAAAAGTGGTTGTGCGCGGCCCCACCGGCGGTGCCATATATTTAAAAGATATTGCACAGATTAAAGACACCACAAAGGAAAGGGAAAGCTATGCGCGGCTTGACGGCAAGAATGTAATTACATTAAACATCGTTAAACGTTCCGGTGAAAACCTGATTGAAACAGCCGACCAGGTAAAAACAGCGATGGAAGAAATGCGGAGCAATGAATTGCCCAAAGATCTGAACGTAACCATCACCGGAGACCAAAGTAAAAATGCAAGACACTCCTTTAACGAGCTGGTTAACTCTATTGTAATCGGGTTTATTCTTGTATTGGTCATCCTGATGTTTTTTATGGGAGTAACCAATGCGTTTTTCGTGGCGCTGTCCGTTCCGCTGAGCATGTTTGTGGCCTTTTGGTTTTTACCTGTAGCTGATATTATTATAGGATCGAATGTTACCCTCAACTTCATGGTATTGTTTGCGCTGCTGTTTGGATTGGGTATAATAGTAGATGATGCGATAGTTGTTATAGAAAATACACACCGCATTTTCGTGCAGGCAAATGGTAAGCTCAGCTCGGAAAAAAGCGCCATGATGGCCGCGGGAGAAGTGTTTATTCCTGTATTGGCTGGTACACTTACTACGCTGGCGCCATTCTTCCCGCTATTATTCTGGCCGGGGCTAATAGGTAAGTTCATGATATACCTCCCGGTAATGCTCATATTTACGCTGACGGCCTCGCTGATCGTAGCGTTCATCATGAACCCGGTATTTGCGGTAGATTTCATGAACCATCCCGAAGGAGAACACAAGAAAAAGAAGTCGGATATTTTCAGGAAACCGTTTTTCTGGATAGCTATTGTGGTTGGTATACTGTTCGACATCATGGGCATCACGTTCCTGGGTAATATAATATTGTTCCTTGTGTTGCTCGTGTTGCTGAATATTTATGTGTTAGACGGTGTTATTCACAGTTTCCAGAACAGGGCGTTGCCCTGGATCATGGGTCATTATGAATCATTATTAAAATGGGCGCTGAAAGGCTGGAGGCCTGTATATCTTTTAATAGGCACATTCCTATTGCTGATATTCAGCTTTATGATATTTGGCGCATCTGTAAGCAGCCAGCGCGTTAAAGTAGTGTTCTTCCCCAAATCAGATCCCAACTTCATTTATGTATATCTTAAGCTGCCTGTTGGTACTGATGTAGAATATACGGATTCCATCACCCGCAACCTGGAGCAGCGTGTAGTAAAAGTGCTCGGTATGGAAAACGGCAAGCAGAACCCTATAGTGGAAAGCGTAATCTCTAATGTGGCTGTAGGCGCCAGTGATCCTAACAGCGGCGACAGGAGCACAAGGCCGGAACTGGGAAGGGTGCAGGTATCGTTTGTTGAATTTGAAAAACGACATGGCGCTTCAACCGCTGCCATACTCGATTCTGTGCGTAAAGCCATTAAGGGAATACCTGGTGCAGAAATTTCTGTTGACCAGGAGTCAAGCGGGCCTCCTACTGACCCCCCTATTAATATAGAAATAGCGAGTGATGATTTTGATAAGCTGATCAAAACAGGTGTTGCGTTGAAGAATTACCTCGACTCTATACAGGTGCCGGGAGTGGAAGAGCTGAAGATGGATGTTGACCTTACCAACCCGGAAATAACATTAACGGTAGACAGGCAGCGTGCATTAATAGAAGGCGTATCATCTGCGCAGATTGGTATGGAAATCAGGACGGCATTGTTTGGCCGCGAGGTTTCAAAAATTAAAGATGGTGATGATGAATACAAGATCCAGCTGCGCAATAATGAATTGCAGCGCAAGAGCCTTTCGGACCTGTTGAATATGAATATTACCTTCCGTGATATGGCAAGTGGCGGAGCAATCAAAAATGTGCCGATCAGCTCGCTGGTAAAAGTTGACTATACTACTACGTTGGGAAGCGTAAAAAGAAAAGATCAGAAACGTACCATCACCCTGCGTTCAAACGTGCTGGAATCGCAGGGATATACACCCACTGCTGTAAATGCGCAAATCAAAAACTATATTGATGCATTTACAGGCACTGCGGAAGGCGTTACGATTAAACAAACAGGTGAAGGAGAACAACAGGCTGAAACAGGAAGATTCCTGATGAAAGCAATGATGATAGCATTGATGCTGATCCTGTTCATACTGGTATTACAGTTCAACTCCATAAGCAAGCCGGTAATTATTTTAATGGAAATTGTTTTCAGCATTATTGGTGTATTGCTTGGTTTTAGTTTAACAGGCATGGATGTTTCGGTTGCCTTTACAGGATTAGGCGTTGTTGGACTGGCAGGTATAGTGGTGAAAAATGGTATACTGGTGATTGAATTTGCCGATGAGCTGAGAATGCGCGGAATGAAAACAAGAGAAGCGGTTATTGAAGCCGGCAAGACACGTATCATACCGGTATTACTTACCGCATTAGCTGCGATATTCGGGCTGATACCATTGGCGGTGGGCTTCAATATTGATTTTGTGGGCTTATTCTCCAGCTTTGATCCACATATATTTTTGGGTGGTGATAGTGCCAGCTTCTGGAAGCCGTTGGCATGGACAATCATCTTTGGCCTGATATTCGCGTTCTTTATGACGCTGATCATTGTGCCGGCTATGTACCTGATAGCAGAGCGTTTGAAGCGCCCGATGCGTAATATGTATGGTGGTAAATGGATATCGATGCTGGGCATTCCGCCATTAACAATTATCTTCCTTCCGCTGGTATTTGCAACCATGTTCAGGCACAGGTTTGATGTGGCGAGAAGAAAGAGAAAATTAGCCAATGATACAGCAGCAAATGAAAAATGGATAAAGAGTTGGTTTTAGTTTCAGTTTTTGAGATGATGCACAAAAAAAATCCCGGCTTGATGCCGGGGTTTTTATTTGGCATGATACCTAATATTTTGGTGCCGTGTATTTTATTATCTATCGTTTTTTAGCGTATTTTCTGCGTGGGTTACGTTTATGATGATATATGGATACTATAATTATTAGCTTATTCAATTCATCAATATAATATATCAGATTAAATGGATATTTTTTTAGTGTTAATTCTCGTAAATTTTTATATGTATTTCGATATCTCTCAGGGTGTGTGCATACTGCATTTACAGCCTCCTGAACAGCTACAATAAAGCCATCTGCAGCAATTACACTTTTTTCTTCATAGGAATGCATAGTCGGCCATACTTATTTTCTCTTTTTTCTAACTGCCTTAAACCTTTTATTCATTTCTGCAGGTGTTACCATTTTGCCTCCGCTTAAATAGTATTCTACGCTTCGGTTAAGTTCTGCTTTAAATTCATTTGTGTAGGCTACAGAGATTTCTTTTAGATCATCTTCTACCATCACATATACTGCTTTCAGTTTCTTATCATCAGCAACCTCAAGACAGTTATGCAATTGCTGTCTTATGCTTGTAGTATTCATACGCTGATTTTACACAATTTAAAGCTCAAATTTTAAATTTACCTGTTGATTAACACCCTTGCTGTTGTTTCCCACCAAACCAAATTTAATTATTCTTTACCAAACGCAGGCGGATCCCATATCGTTGCGCCTATATATCTTTCACGCCCGGTTTTATTATCCATGAAATAATAGATCGCCACTATTCTTCCATCAGGACGCTGTACTATTCTCGGGTAGCCGACATCCTGCCCTGACCCGTCATCGCGTAAAATATATTCCCTGCTCCATGATTTGCCATTATCACTGCTGAGGCGTGCCCTGATATCGCTTGTTTTTGTATTGGCGGCAATGCTTTCCGCATCAGACCTGTAGCCATATACCAGGCAAATGCGCCCATCTTTCATCCTTATCATAGCAGGTGGATTACCGATACCGGTATCATCACAGGCATTTTGCAATTGATTCCAGCTTTTGCCATTGTCAGATGAATACCATACAGGAATCAAACTAACATCTCTCTCTTTTTTACGGGTGGTTACCAGGATTTCATTTTTTGATATACGCACTGACGCGGGCATAATATCATATCCCTCCGGCTCTCCGCCTATGCGTGAGCGTAATAACCATGTTTTACCGCCGTCTGTTGTCTTTACACAAATCACCCTCCCTTCTTTACTATTCGATTTGGCAGCAGTAATAAAAAGCGTGCATTCGTCTTTCCCGTCAATAATATAATCTGTTCTCGCTGCTGTACCGGGCGTGCCGAAGTTGGGCAAGGCAAACGGACCTTTCCAGTTATACCCTTTATCATACGAATACCAATAACGTGATTCTCCGGCATCGCTGTTGGAATAAGCAGCAAGCGCAAAACCCGGGTGCTGAAAATTAATGGGCTCCTTTAACGGCTGTACCTTCTGTTGTGGAACATCGGTTCTTGGTTTAGCTACAAAATGCCCGTGTGGCACCAATCCTCTTGTTGCAGGGTCTTCTATTGCCCAGGTATTACCGCCATCTTTACTACGGGCAAGCAAATGCAATTGAGGCTTATCCCTGTCTATATTATGTTTTGGTCCAAGATCTTTATAATATCCTTTTGAAAAACCAACCAGTATTTCGTTGCCCCATATCCATATACCATTATTTGCAGGCCAGCCTCCATACATGCCGGGTTCATAATATACTTTTACATGTTGCACATTTTTAGCTGCAACCTGGGCTGATAAATTATTGTATGTGCCCGGTAATACAATCAACAGGAAGAGCGTAAATTTTTTCATATGGGATAATCAACGTTATAATAGCGTAAAGACAAATAAGGAAGAAGGATACTCATTATAATTATCCTGCTGTTGGTTTTATAAAAGTTTAGGAATAATTTTTTATCACAAAGCGGTACAAAGGTTTACACAAAGAAACACAAAGGCAAACGTTTGAAAAGGTAATAATAAAAAATCCCGGCTGTTTGCCGGGATATCCAAAAGCTTTACAATAATTATACATCTACAGAATCATACACAACGACCTTTTTCCAGAGGTGCTTACATTCCTCCACAAATTTCAGGTGTATAGGGTCTACCTGGTAGCTATCCTGGTCTGCTTTGTTTTTAAACAATAACATCCACGATACGGAATAAGATCGGTCAATAACATCCCGGTTGGTATCAGCGGGTTTCCCGATATGAAAAGAGGCGATGGTTTTAACTGCCGATAATTTTTTTAATCCTGCTACCAGTTGATTAAAATCTTCTTTGCTTTCCGGATTGTTAAGCCAGAAATAAACATGATGAATGAATGTTCCTTTTTCTATCATAGCCTGAGTATTTGATACCACGCCGGCAGCCACAACAGTGGCAAAAGCGGCTTTAGTGGTTTGATTAACGAATTTACGACGAGAAATTTTTTTCATATTAAGGGCTACAATTTATTTAATTTTCTTAAGCCAGTCGTTTATACCATCAACTATTTTCTTTGCGGTAGCCACCCTGAACTTAGGATCAAGTATTCTTTTTTCATCATCCAAATTGCTTAGAAAAGCTACTTCAACAAGGCAATTGGGATAATCTGTGGGGCCATTCAGCGAAAAATTAAAGCTGCCTACATTGCCAATTTCTATCAGTTTAAGTTCCAGCATTCTTTTTAACACAGATTGCGAGAGGCTGCGGAAGCCTATATAACGGTAATATGTACTCGTACCTTTTATCAGCGCGTTGCCTGATGAGTTAAAGTGTATGCTGATGAGAATATCCGGGTTCCAGGCTTTCAGCATTTCAACCCTTGTTGCCATATCTAAAGTAGTATCCGTAGTGCGTGTCATAAAGGTTTTTACATTATTCTTCTTTAGCAGCTTATTAAGCTCATTTGCAAATTTTAATGTGTAGTCTTTTTCCAGTATGCCCGATGATTTACCTGACGCGCCGGTGTTTGTACCCCCATGTCCGGCATCAATAGCAATTTTCAATTTACTCAAAGTTAATACCAGGGGTTGCCGCTTTACTTTAATGATAAGCCTGGGAAATACACTGTCATAAGAAATATTATACCCCCAATGCTGGCTGTGCTTTAATTCAATAAATACCCGCATCACATCATCTTCTATCTGCTCGTACCAACTATTCTTTATTTCCTTTACTGAGTTAAACTGGGATATCCAGTTGCTGTTGGATGTTGCACCGAATATATCTATTGCAATACGTGATGGATTAATTTGCTGAATACTTCTGTATGGCAACCGTTCATCAAGATTGATAGTTACATAGTCAAAGCCTGTAGTATCATTACCAAATACGCGCCAGTTTGATGTAAGATAATATGGTCTTGGCCTTTTTTCAGGTACAGGTTTTACATTTTCTTTACTGATATACGCGGAGTGATTTTTTGAGAGCTGAACCCTGTAATCTCCGTCTGCAGAATCTACAACCAGCATTACAACACCAGAATCGAGGTAAGTCATTTTAGCGCCACCCAGCCTGTCGTCTCCCAAACCATATTCCAGGTAAGGCAACCTGCCAATGGTTTGCACCATCATTGGTTTACGGGTAGAATCCTGTGCGCTTGATTGCAGGTAAACAAATGTTAACAACACGATCAATATATGCTTCATGCAGTGAAGATATGGTAAAAAGAAAACCCCACGGCAGGCTATGCGGGGGTTTCTACATCCTAACTTATACAAGCACGGAACTATCTTATAATAGAGTACGTTATTGCGATCATCGTTGCAACGGCTCAGTTGATATACGTGCAATAGTGAGAGAAGGTTGGGAAAAGCGCCAGCCCATCCCGACCTTTCCGAAGGGAAGGAGACCCAAGGACAGCCTTATATACTTATCTTATTTATTCAACCTGCGCTGTACTTGTATTACACCTCAGCTATAATGAACATTTAAACGCTTTGCATGATCTTGCTTTGTAGCTGATGTATTGTTAATATAGCCTGGAGTTATTCCAGGGCACTGAAGAGAGAAAAAACTTTATCTGAATTTCAAACGCCTTTCATACCTGTTGGTCAATCGTGATATATGCCCATACGTGTAGTTACCGGGGCATGCTTTGGAAGATGATACAGAGTGATAGCTTTAAACAGAAAAGCCGTCTCTTAAGACGGCTTTCAAATATCAAAACACCATTAAAGTAACTGTAGCTATTTTTCGATAATCACTTCCGTGCCTATGGGAAGCATATCGTATAACTCTGCCATATCGCTGTATCTAACCGAAATACAACCTGCAGTCCAGTTAATATATTTATCTATTACCCATTCTTCGTTAGGACGTGTGCCGTGTATACCTACGCCACCACCAATGGTTGCTTTTTTAGGTATGGTACCGGCAGCTTTTCTTGAATTAAATCTTGCATAACTTTCTTTTGTGGGATAATCAAGCGCAAGAAATTTACCCCACTGCTTATGAATTCTCTTTCCAACAATTTTAAAACTTCCTTCAGGTGTAAGCCTGTCGCCTTCCATTTTTTTGTCTTCCTGGCTCTTACTACCAAATACTACCGGGTAGGTACCATACCATCCATCTTCATCATATATCGTCATTTCGTAAGCACTCTTCTTAATAACAACTTTGTAAGAACCCGGCGCTGCTTTAATGTCTTCCTGCTTTGCTTTGCCAAATGAAGTATCGACAACATCATTTATATTTTTCGCAGAAGAAAACTTTGCATCTTTAAATCCCTGTAAAAAAACACAGGTAAAGATGGCGAACAATGATAAGAGGATTCGGATAAAACTCATAGTGATTCTTAATTAGCGTTATAAAAAACGAGTAGAGATTTTAAATATTTTCCCTTATTACTTTCTTTGACTTTTGTTAGCAGTTAAAATTAAAATACCAGCGTGTTAAATATTTTCTATTTAACGCAATATTTTCGCGTTGATATCCAACAGCATTTAACTGATAAACAATTGTTATAAACCTGCTTTTAATTCGAGTAGAAATCCTTTCAATTTTTGGAGACGTTGTATGAGTTCAAAATTTTGTTGCGCTTTTGATTTATTTTTTTTCAAATAATCTTTTGCACCTTCAATAGTATATTTTCTTTGCCGTAATAAGTGATGTATCAGGTATAAATTCTTTATGTCTTCAGGCCTGAAATGACGATCGCCTTTCCTGTTTTTCCTTGGCTTCAAAATATCAAATTCTGTTTCCCAATACCTGAGCAATGAAGTGTTGAGTTGAAACATAGCGGAAACCTCGCCTATACTGTAGTACTGTTTTTTAAACAACACTTCATCTTCGGGAATACTGATAAAATCAGATTCTCCCTCCATTTCCTTAAGTGATTTTCTGCCGCGCTTTCCCTTAACAGGTTTTGAAGCTACTTTCGTTTTCCTTTCTTCTGTTAATATATTATCAGCTACAGGCGTTGCTTCCACTAAAAAAATATCCGTTTCTTCTTCAGCTGCTATATCGCCTTCGCCCGGTCTGTTAATTGATCCTTCAAAAAAAATTTCTTCCGTTTCTGCAATAGTTATATCATCCTGCCCGGCAGTTATCTCTTCCTCCTGTATAGAAGCAGGCACAACTTCAGCCCTTTTATCATCCTTTTTTGGATGCTCATCAGGAAAACCCGCAAATAAATCCAGCTGCTTAAACATTCCTCTAAATTAACGGTATGCAGAAAAAATAATGCCGCGAATTATTAACATTTAGTCAAAACTTTGATTGCCTGCCGCGGCCATTTTAAGTATACGGTCAAACTGCTCAGGTGTAAGATCATTATAGAAGAAATAAATAGGATCAATATGCCGCCCGTTTTTATGCACCTCGTAATGTACGTGAGGGCCGGTTGATTTACCCGTGCTTCCCACCCAGCCAATTAATTCACCGCGCTTTACACGCTGGCCCGATTTTACTTTTATTTTATACTGGTGACCATACAGGGTTTCATAACCATAGCCATGGTTAATAATAACATAATTACCATAGCCATTGCCTGTATTGCCGGCAAGTTTTACCACGCCATCGGCTGTTGAGTAAATAGGTGTTCCCTGCGGCGCCGCAAAATCAAGCCCGGCATGCATTTTAACGGTTTTATATACCGGGTCGATGCGGTATCCAAAGCCTGACGCCATGCGGCTGAGGTCTTTATTGCTGATGGGTTGAATGGCAGGTGTGGCCGCCAACAGCTTTTCTTTGTTCTTTATCATGCCCTCGATGTCATTGTAAGATTTTTTCTGAAAATTCATACGGTTCATCAGGTTATCAACTGTTGCAGCTATTGAATATGCAAGCTCATTATCCTCCATAGATTCTGTAAGCCTGATCTCCTTTTGCTTTTCCAGGGTTTTAGCCCTGGCGCTGTCAGGTATGGGGTTAGCTTCAAATATTTCCCGGTAAACCTGGTTATCTCTCTTTTCCAGCTCCGTCATCTGCTCCTCCATGGTTTTTATTTTATTGTTCAGGAGCACATAATCTTCCTTTATCCGCTCATTTTCCTGGCGGATAAGCATTTCTTTTGGAGAATCAATTACCTGGAAACCAATAAAAACTATAATAAATGCTGTTACAAGAGCCGCGGCAAGAAAACCCAATATGCGCAACAGTTTCACCCTAAGCGGGACCACTAATTTTTCATACCGGAGCGTATTGGTATTATAATAGTATTTAATTTTTTTCATTAGAGGATATCTGAAACCGGTTTGCCTTGCGCAAAAATCCAACCATAAATTAATTACCTTCGCACACTTGCTTTGGCAGGAAGGCAAATATAAAATTTAAACATTCAAACGGTATAAAAATTATAAAAGTATAGCGATGACCTCTTCCCAGATAAGAAAAGCTTTCCTTGATTTTTTTCAGTCGAAAGGGCACCAGATCGTTCCATCGGCCCCGATAGTTATCAAGAACGATCCTACACTTTTATTTACCAATGCCGGCATGAACCAGTTTAAAGACTATTTCCTGGGCAATAAAAAGTCTCCTTTTCCCCGTGTGGCCGATACCCAGAAATGTTTGCGCGTAAGCGGCAAACATAATGACCTGGAAGAAGTAGGGGTAGATACCTATCACCATACCATGTTTGAAATGCTGGGTAACTGGAGCTTTGGCGATTATTTTAAGGCTGAAGCTATTGCATGGAGCTGGGAATTACTTACAGCAGTATGTAAGCTTGATAAAAATCGTTTATACGTTACCGTTTTTGAGGGTGATGAAAAAGAAGGCATCCCCAAAGACCAGGAAGCCTACGATGAATGGAAAAAGCATATAGCCGAAGACAGGATATTGCTGGGCAATAAAAAAGATAATTTCTGGGAGATGGGCGATACCGGGCCCTGCGGACCTTGTACGGAAATTCATGTGGATTGCAGGCCTGATGAAGAGCGCAATACTATATCCGGTAAAATGCTGGTGAACAATGATCACCCGCAGGTGATTGAAATATGGAATAATGTATTCATCCAGTTTAACAGGGTATGGATAGATAAAAAGGGATTTGATACCTGGAGTAATGTAAACAGGAATACTGCAAAAGAGGAAAGAGCGAAAAAGATTATTGAAAGTACAACGCTGGAATCATTACCCGCAAAGCATGTAGATACCGGGATGGGATTTGAACGCCTGGTAAGGGTGCTTCAGCAAAAAACATCCAATTATGATACGGATGTATTTACAGGAACGATTGCCGCTACAGAAAATATCACCCATAAAAAATATGATCACAGCGATAGCAAAGAAGCGATTGCTTTCAGGGTTATCGCCGATCATTTAAGAGCTATCAGCTTTACCATTGCTGATGGGCAATTGCCTTCCAATACAGGAGCAGGGTATGTGATAAGAAGAATATTGAGAAGAGCGGTAAGATATTATTATTCTTACCTGCATTATAAACAACCCTTGTTGTTTCAACTCGTGCCATTGCTGGCAAAGCAGTTTGAAGATGTTTTTCCTGAACTGGAAAAGCAGGTTGATTTTGTGAGTAAGGTAGTGAAAGAAGAAGAGGAAGGGTTTTTGAGGACATTGGAAAAGGGACTGAAAAGAATTGATGATATTATTAAATCTTCGGCGGTTAATGCACAAACAGTTATTTCAGGCAAGGACGCTTTTGAACTGTATGACACTTACGGCTTCCCGATAGACTTAACAAGGCTAATAGCAGTTGAAAATAAGCTTACGGTTGATGAGCCGGGATTTGAACTGGAAATGAAAGCGCAGAAAGACCGTTCCCGCGCTGCTACCACTATTGATACCGAAGACTGGGTTGATGTAAACAAGGTTGATAAAACTTCTTTTGTCGGCTATAATGATCTGCTGATTGAAACACAGGTGGTAAAATACAGGAAGGCTACAGCGAAGGGAAAACAACAGTTCCAGGTAGTGCTTGAAACAACACCTTTTTATGCCGAAAGCGGCGGGCAGGTTGGCGACAAAGGTATTTTGCAGTTTGGTGAAGAAAAGATAAATGTAGTCAACACCAAAAAGGAGAACGACCTCATTATACATTTCACAGAAGGGTTACCTGCAGATATAACGGCGCCTGTAACTGCTGCAGTAGACTTTGAGCAGCGGCTGAATACCATGTATAATCATACGGCAACGCACCTGTTGCATGCGGCGCTGCGGCAAATATTGGGCAAACATGTGGCCCAGAAAGGTTCGCTGGTGTCACCTGATGAACTTCGTTTCGACTTTTCTCATTTTTCTAAAGTTACCGATGAGGAATTAAGAAAAATTGAACTGCTGGTAAATGAAAAAATAAGGCAGAACATCCCTGTTGTAATAAATGAAATGCCCAAAGAAGAAGCACTGAAACTCGGCGCTATGGCATTGTTTGGCGAAAAATACGGAGATACTGTTCGCGTGGTTGTTATTGACCCCGCTTATTCTATTGAGCTTTGCGGCGGCACACATATTGGCCACACAGGCATGATAGGACTGTTTACCATTACCGGCGAACAGGCAGTAGCTGCCGGCGTCAGGAGGATTGAAGCGCTTACAGGGCCTGCCGCTATACAATATACTTTTGATAAGATAAACCAGTTTAAAAATATTGGTGAACTATTGAAAGCCAAAGAACCGCTGAAAGCCATTGAAAAACTGATGGACGAAAAAGCGGTACTGCAAAAAAGAATTGAAAGTCTTGAAGCAAGACAACTGGTGCAGATAAGAAATGAAATACTGCAGAAAGACGAGATTGTGAACGGCGTTACTTTTATTGGAGATATTATTGAAGTAAGCAGCGCAGACGCTTTAAAAAAACTCTGCTTTGATGTAAAGAACCAACTCCGTGATTATGTAATTGTGCTTTGTGCCAATATAGATGGCAAGCCTTATGTGGCTATCGGCATGTCTGATGTGGTAGCAGCAGCAAAGCAACTGGATGCAGGTAAAATAATTAAAGAACATGTAGCGCCATTAATAAAAGGCGGCGGCGGTGGTCAAAAAACACTGGCTACCGCAGGCGGTCAGGACGTGTCGCAACTGAAGGATGTGATTACTGTTGTGAAAGGACTGCTTTAAAGAGTTACCTTCCTCTGGAAGATGAGTAACCCTGACCAACAAAAAAGGCTGATGATCACTCATCAGCCTTTTTTGGTAAAAGAAAGATTTATTCCTGCCACCACAGTTTAATACCCTTATTATCTCCTCCCATAGCCGTTTTTGCCTGGTTATATGCTTCTGCGTTGTTGGATTGCTCCGCAAGCGGGTACGTTATCCTGTAAGGAACGGTAGTCACTGTATTATCCAGTATGGTATTAGGTATTCTGAAAAAAGGATCACCGTTGGGTTTTGTAAAGTTCAGCCTTGTTCTTTCAAACCAGCCCTGTAAACCCTGGTTGTACAGCGCTACCCATTTTTGAGTACCGATTATATTTTTCCAGTTTGCCTGGTCATAGGGGTTGTTAGTAATAAATGTATTAGCTGCTGTTTCATCTACTCCCCAAAAAGACATACTCGCTTTTATACCATTGGCATAAAAGGTTTCGGCATCACCGCCCACATTAAAGCCACGTGCAGCGGCTTCTGCCAATGCAAATTGCACTTCTGCATAGCTCATAATATATCCCGGAAACGTTGTACTGTATACTTTCGCGCTACCTCTTGAGTATTCATTAATGTTAGTGAAGCTGCCAAGTCCATACGGTTTTCCTACAATGGTTCCGGTAGCAGGAGCAACCCTTGCATACATTGGCAAGCGTGGGTCGCCTGTTTCGTTCATAAAATCAACCAGTGTAGCAGAAACAAAATATGCATTGGAGATATTGGTTCCATCCTGGTCATTATATGGAAATTGATCGGGAGCAATAGATAAATAGGTGAATTTTGCCTCATCACCAATACTGGTAAAGGTATTGGCGCTTGCTTCTTCAATCACCTGCTTGGCCTTTACAGCGTCTGCATTCACCATTCTAAGCCCAATGCGGATCTTTAAAGCATTGGCAAGTTTTTTCCATTTATTTATATCTCCCTGGTATATTAACTCTCCGCTTCTGAAAGAACTGAATGTTGGATCGAGTTCCGCTATTTGCTCGTTCAGGAGCGTAATTAATCCATCGTAAACTGATTTTGAATCATCATACTTCGATGTAAGAAAAAGCTGATCGCCACGTAATGCTTCACTAAAAGGAACATTACCATAAGCGTCTGTAAGCACCTGGTAAATCCATACGCTTAAAATTTTTGCGATAGCGTTTTGGTTGCCGGAAGCCGGCTCAGGATTTAAGGAATTTATTCTCAGTAACTCCTGAATGTTAGAAAGCGGCACGCTGTAAGATGTCCATAGTTGATTGTTGGCCGCTTCATCCAACTGATATTGGCTTTGTGTTTCTGTTTGTGTTTGCGAAAAATATTGCGCATACAACATGCCTACATTATCGTTAACTGCTCCGCTGTACATAATGTCGGACGCTGTTCTTTCAATTCCTGTAATCAGCTGAGTTGCGGTTACAGCAGTTGGCTTAGTGGGATCCTGGTTTATTTCTTCAAAACCTTTTGTACATGAAAATTGTGCCAGGATATACACCAGAACTATTAAAAACGCTGATACTTTATATAATGATTTCATATTTCTGTTTTTAAAGGGTTAGAAGCTAATGTTTAAGTTAATGCCGACAGATCTCACAGACGGTAATGCTCCGCCTTCAAGACCAATAACATTTGAATCAGAGTTCAAAATATTTGAAGGATCAACATTAGGCGCGTTGGAGCTGATCAGCCATAAATTTCTTCCATACAAGGAAATACTCGCGTTACTGGTATGAAGAAACTGATTCACTTTTGCTGGCAATGCATATCCCAACCTTAGCTCTCTTAAATAAACATAGCTCGCATCATATAAATTGGCCGTACTTATCCGGATACCATAGTTATTCTTGAAATGGAAAGGCGCGTTTACATGCACCGTCTTTTTTGTTCCATCTGCTAACACGCCTGATACGTCAACACCTGTTTCTCTAACATTATTATCAACTGTTTCAGCCAATGTGCCGGAATACAGTCCGTACATATTGGTATAGGAGAAGAAATTGCCGCCTTTCTGGAAATCAACTAAAGCACTTAAAGTAAATCCTTTGAATGAAAAACTATTGGTTACCCCGCCCACAAAATCAGGCTGTGTATTTCCAATTACCTTCCCTCCGGCTGAAGCTACATACAGACCCGCATCTGTTATTATTTTCTCGCCATTCAGGTAAGTATAATCTGTTCCTGTTAAAACAAATAGCGGCTGACCGACAACTGCTGCTGTTGACACGGTATTTCTTCTTCTTTCTGTAGCCAGTATATACCTGTCAATCGTTGGATTGTTTGGAATATTAAGCGCCAGTAATTTGCTCCTGTTGGCGGAATAGTTAACCACTATATTCCAGGAGAAATGCTCATTTCTAACCGGGGAACCGCTAACCTGAAGCTCTACTCCGCGATTTCTTGATTTACCCACATTTGCATAGAAATTACTATAGCCTGAGGTCAGTGATACTGACAAAGGAATAATCAAATCCCTGGTTATTCTGTTATAATAAGTGAAATCCACACCTACCCTGTTATTGAAAAACTTTAATTCAACACCTGTTTCAAACTCCCTACTTATTTCTGGCCTTAACGCACTATTACCTAAAATAGGGTTTCTGAGAATATAGGAGTTTCCGGTGCTTCCAAATATCACAGGGGCATTATACGCAACATAGGTACGATAAGGATCAGTATCGCTACCAATTTGAGCCATACTTGCCCTGACTTTGCCGAAGCTAAGCCATTTTGCAGATGAAAGCCACTCAGAAAAAATTACAGATAAAGAGGCTGCAGGGTAGAAATAAGAGTTGTTCCCTTTGGGAAGTGTAGAAGACCAATCATTTCTTCCGGATATGTCGAAAAAAACAACATTATCATATCCCAGCGTAGCATTTCCAAAAATTGAATTTATTCGTTTCTGAGCCAAGCTTTCAGAGTAGGTAACGCGTCCGATATTATTGGTTAAGGTATATAAACCCGGCACAGTCAACCCTGCGTAGCTGGCTCCATTTACACCATCCCTGAGTTGCATAATATTACCTCCCACAGAAACGCCAAGGTTGAACTTGCTATTAAGATCCCTGTTTGCAGACGCAAGTAATTGGTAATTTATTTCTCTATGATCAATAGTCGACCTGGCGTACGAACCGGTAGTGTAGTCTCTTGCTACCCTCTCCTGCTGCAGCGTGGTATATTGATCCATAAATGCCTTCGCTGAAATATTTATCCAATCAACCGGTTTAAATTCAAAGCCGGCAAGACCATACAGGCGTTTACGGTTATCGGTAGTATAGTTTTTATACTGATGCCAGTAAGGAGTGGTTGCAAACAGCGGTGTGGGATTGGTTGGAGAAGTTCTGTTCCAGCTAACCTGCGATCCGTCGGGAAACTGGTAGTAAGCAAGCTTATCCATTTCCAGTTGCCGTTGACCATACATGGTGAACAACTGGGTTGGATTATATCCGGAAAATCCTGTTCCGGGCCTTGCTCTCCCAAAATTCTCCGAGTAATTTACGCTGGCAACAATATTCAACTTTTTGCCTAACCTGTGATTACCATTAAATCCAATATTATTCCTTTTTAGTAAAGCGTTAGGCAGTATGAAGTTTTGATTCAAATTACTATAGGCCAGCCTGAATGCTCCTTTATCATTGCTTCCTCCCACGCTAATGCTATTGGTAAGCGTAGTACCTGTTTCATAAAAATCTCTGATATTGTTGGGATGAGGCGACCAGGGTGTGGTTACACCAAAGTACGGGTTACCCTTGTTTTCATCAAAAGAATAATATGGGCGTATAAGCAGTCCTGTAAGTTCCGGACCCCATGATTCATCTACACCATATTGCGGCAGTAAATCATAGCCGCCTTTTACCGGATCATTGTATGTAGGTGCATTTTTAAATAAGGTTGGGTTAGTGCTTTGCCACAAAGTATCAAAACCGCTTGCCACAAAATTTACATTACTTGTGTTAGCACCACCGCCACCATACCTGTTTTGATATGTAGGCAGGTAATAAACGTCGTCCATCTGAACATTCAGATTATAGGTAACACCAAGTCCTTTTTTGCTGCTTCCTTTCTTAGTGGTTATTAACACAACGCCATTAGAACCTCTGCTGCCATAAAGTGCAGTTGCAGCCGCTCCTTTTAAAACGCTTATCTGATCAATATCATCCGGGTTTATATCCTGTATCGGGCTACCGTAGTCGAAGCCGCCGCCGCCATTTTGCTGACCAGCGGGGTTGGTGCCTGTATTGCCCATAAATACACCATCCACAACAAATAGTGCATTATTGCTACCGGTAATAGACTTATTTCCTCTTATTACCACTTTGGTAGACCCTCCCATCGAGCCAGAGTTGGTATTAATTTGCACACCGGCAAGCTTACCTTGCAATGCATTCACAAAATTGGACTCCTTTGCAGTTTGAACGGCATCACCACGAACTTCGGCAATAGAATAACCAACTGCGGAGGTTTTTTTGGAAAGACCAAGCGCTACTACTGTTACTTCGCTCAATTGTTCTTTTTTATCGTCTTTTGTTAAAACGATGGTATAAAAAACTGAGGCATCATTAATGGTGATAGTAGTATCGCGGTAACCTACACTTGTTATTACCAGTTTCACCGGCAAAACAAAAGGAATAGAGAACTCTCCTTTATCATTAGTAACATACGCCCTTCCGGTTTCCGGTATAATGCTCGCATTAGCTAATGGCACATTCCCCGAACCCATAACAACCCCTTTCACAACAGCAGTATCATATGCATTAAGTGGTGGTATTAAAGGTTTTTTGGATTCCCGGGCTAAAGCAACAACAGAGATTAAAAGAAATGCCACGCTGGGCAGGAGTAAACGAAACAATCGATTTGAGATCATATAGGTGTTGAATTGGTGTTGAATACATTCAGAATGATATTGGATCCAGAAACTTTACACAGTAAAAATGTTTACACTTCTTAAAGCTTACTCAATGAAGCAGGGTTGTAATCTTAAATGTATATAAAATCTTTTTTTTAACAATCCTGTATACCACAGGATGGTAGTAAAGAATGTTTTTCGTAAAGGAAACCATAGTGGACCGTTGTATAATTTTTCGGAAGAAGAAATAAAGAATATTACTGCACTGATAAATATTGAATAAATATTGCTACAAATTAAACTTCCGCCAAAACATTTCTGTTGTAAATTGAAGTTTTATACAGGCTATCCATAATTGTTAAAGAAGCATACTGATGAAAAATAAAATATTTATTACATCTGTTTTTTTATTAGCATCGGGCTTTGTTCTCGCCCAAAACTCCTTACAAAAGATATCTCCTGTAAGTTATGCCGGCGTAACCATAACAGACGCTTTCTGGAAACCGAAGATGGAAACCGTTGCTACTGCTACTATTGATGCCTGTGTAAATTATACGCAAAATAAAACCGGGCGCATCCGCAATTTTGAAAAAGCTGCAAAGCATTCGGGAAAACATGAAGGCATATACTATGATGATTCAGACGTATACAAGGCTATTGAAGCCATTGCCTACGCTTTAAAAAATCATCCGGATGCGTCATTGGAAAAAAACACCGATGAATGGATTGATAAAATTGCAGCGGCCCAATTACCCGACGGATATCTTAATACATACTACGAACTAACGGACATCAATAATCGCTGGACAGATATGGAGAAGCATGAAGATTATTGCGCCGGGCATTTGATTGAAGCAGGCATAGCCTACTATAACACTACGGGAAAAGACAAGCTGCTGAATACCGCTATCCGGTTTGCAGATCACATTGATTCTGTATTTCGTAAGCAAAGCCGCCCCTGGGTCAGCGGTCACCAGGAAATTGAGCTGGCACTGATGAAATTATATCATCATACAAAAAATAAAAAATACCTGGAATTATCGGATTGGTTTCTTGCGCAGCGGGGAAGGGGCAATGGAAAAGGTGTAATATGGGATCAGTGGAAAGACCCTGATTATTGCCAGGACGGACTACCGGTAAAGGATCAACGAAAAATTACAGGTCATGCGGTAAGAGCCATGTATTTATATACCGGCGCCGCGGATGTTGCGGCCGTTACCAACGACGCGGGTTATATTACTGCAATGGACTCCATATGGCACGATGTGGTATTCCGCCATATGTATATAACAGGCGGTATTGGCGCACAGGGAAAAAATGAAGGATTCGGGCATCCTTATGATCTTCCTAATGAAAGCGCTTATTGTGAAACCTGTGCATCGGTTGGCATGGTATTCTGGAACCAGCGCATGAATATGCTTTCCGGCAATGCACAATATATAGATGTGCTTGAAAGAAGCTTATATAACGGAGCATTAGATGGTTTATCGCTTTCAGGCGATCGTTTTTTTTATGGTAACCCTTTGGCTTCAAACGGGGGATATGGCCGCAGCGAATGGTTTGGAACAGCCTGCTGCCCCTCGAATATAGCAAGACTGGTAAGTTCTGTAGGCAACTATATTTATGGCAGCTCAGCCAACGCGGTATGGGTTAACCTGTTTATAGGCAGCAATACCGTTGTGCAGCAGGGAAAAAATAAAATAGCGCTTGCTATGGAAACAGGCTATCCCTGGAAAGGAAATATAAAGCTTACTGTATCTCCTGCTAAAAAATCATTATTTGAACTTCGGTTACGCGTTCCCGGTTGGTTAACAACACCGGTGCCGGGCAACCTGTATCATTATGCTGAGCAGCAAAATGATCAGCCAACTTTAATGGTTAATGGAGAAAAAGCGGATTATACAATTGATAATGGCTATGCCGTAATAAAACGCAACTGGAAGAAAGGAGATATTGTTACAATGGGATTATCGATGAAAGTGCGAAAAATAGCAAGCAATCCGAAGATAAAACAAAATACAAACCGGGTGGCATTGCAATATGGGCCATTGATTTACTGCATTGAGGGTGAAAAAAACATATTGCAATCCGGGAATATAATGCTGCCGGAAAATACAACTTTCGAAACAGCTTACGAACCATCCTTACTGGGAGGCGTAAATGTAATTCGTTTTGATGCACCGGTTATAAAAGTAGCTGGTGATGGCCTGTCTGTTTCTACCAGCAAACAAACCATTACAGCAATACCATATTTTACCTGGAACAACCGCGGCACAAATGATATGCAGGTATGGCTGCCGGTCAGGATTCAGAAAATCAGGATAAATGAATAGTGTGTGACTAAATCATTAAGAAGTTAAGTTAATTAAGGTTTGATCTTAATGGTCTTAATGCCTTAATGGTTAGACAATACGTAAAATACAATAATAGCATGGCATCATCCGGTAAACCATTGGGCTTTTTTTCGCTCACCATGATAGTGGTGAGCCTTGTTGTGGGAATGGGCATTTTTGGCACACCGGCTAAAGTAGCTGCAACTTCAGGTTCATCCATTATATTTTTTTCAGTATGGCTTACCGGCGGGCTTGTTGCATTGTGTGGCGCATTAACCTATGCTGAAATAGGCGTACGGCTTCCTGTAATGGGGGGCTATTATAAGATTTTCGCGGAATGCTATCACCCTGCGGTAGGGTTTACGGTAAACGCGTTAATACTCATAAGCAATGCTGCATCTCTCGGCGTTGTGGCGCTGATAGGAGCAGATTATGTTAGCGATCTATTATTCGGGAAACCCTCCGGCCAGGGTTTTACTGTAGCGGTTTCAATAATAGCAGTATGTCTTTTTTATACGGTTAACTTAATGGGGCTGCAAACCAGCAGCCGTATGCAGAATATACTTACCGTAGTTAAAACCGCGGTGATGATCCTGCTTATTGCGAGTGTATTAAAAGGCATTATGGTAGAACCCCATGGTTATAATGAAAACAGCAGTGTATATAAAATAGAAGATCACGGCTGGTTAAAGCTGTATATGATCAGCCTGGTACCTGTATTTTTTTCTTATGGGGGCTACCAGCAAACCATCAATTTTGGCAGTGAAGTGCAGCAGACCAGTATATTTCCTAAAGCCATCATTTCCGGCATATTCATTTCTATTTTGCTGTATGTGGGTATAAACTTCGCCTATACGCAGGTGATAGGTTATGAGCGCATGAAGAATGCCTCTGCCATCGGCGCTTTACTTTGTGAAGCATGGTTTGGTAAAACCGGCGCCAAAGTATTTGACGGGTTGATGTTTTTATCCGTACTGGCTTATGTAAATGTAAGCCTGATGAGCAACCCGAGGGTAATGTATGCCATGAGCCGGGACCAGGTACTGCCTGCATTTTTCTCTAAGCGCAATAGTAAAACACTGGCACTAACCGGGGGATTAACAGTGTTTGCCATTATCACCATTATTATTACTTTTTTTGGAAAAGAAGTTGATAATATTCTTGGGTTCAGCATTTTTTTAGACAGCATTGGCATGAGCACTTCTGCAGCTACCCTATTTATCCTGCGCAAAAGAAGAAAAAATGAAGAAGCCGTTTCCGGCGGCTGGACAAAATGGACGCCATTGCTGGCAGCAATATTTGTATTGGCGTATGCAGGCGTTGCGGTAGCTGTAATTATTGATAAACCATTGGCTGCATTAACCGGTGTAATACTTTTGCTTCTTTTAACCATTGTATATTTTATTTTTTATTACAGAAAGAAAGCATAGCATATGGATATCTCTTACATCATAAATGAACTTGGAGAAGAACGCGAAAAATATTTTAACGCGGTAGCGCCTCCCATTATTCAAACCAGCAATTTTGTTTTTAATACGGTAGATGACATGCGTCGCCTGTTTGAAGATGAATATACAGGCTATATTTATACAAGAGGGCTTAACCCAACGGTTGACATCCTGCGAAAAAAACTGGCAGCACTGGATGAAGCGGAAGACTGTCTCGTTTTCAACAGCGGCTCTTCTGCTATATATGCTTCGGTAATGGCGAATGTAAAATCCGGCGATCATATTGTATCCGTGAACAAGCCCTATACCTGGGCGCAGAAATTATTCAATAATATATTGCCGAATTTTGGCGTAACCACCACCTATGTAAACGGAACCGCTGTTGAAAATTTTGAAAAGGCTATTCAACCCAATACTACCATCATTTATCTTGAAACGCCAAACTCCTGGTATCTTGACCTGCAGGATTTGCGCGCTATTGCGGCAATAGCAAAATCAAAAGGTATACTAACCATTTGCGATAATAGTTATTGCAGCCCTTTATATCAAAAGCCCATTACCATGGGCATTGATATAGCGCTGCAGTCTGCTACTAAATACATAGGAGGCCACAGTGATGTTGTTGCAGGCGTATTAACCGGCACAACAGCCATGATGAAAAAAATTTTTGAAACAGAGTTTTGCACTGCCGGCACAGGCATTTCGCCATTTAATGCCTGGCTGCTTATACGCGGGCTGAGAACATTACCCGTGCGGCTTCAGCAAATAACCGCAAACACCGGCAAGGTGCTGGCATTTTTACAACAACATGAAAAAGTAGAAGAAATTATTTTCCCGTTTGATAAGAGTTTCCCCCAATACGAACTGGCAAAAAAACAGATGGGTGGCGCATGCGGGCTGCTTTCTTTTCACCTGAAAGTAAAAAAAATTGAAGATATCGTAACTTTCTGCGAAAGCCTTAAGCATATACTTATGGCGGTAAGCTGGGGAGGCTATGAATCGCTCATCATTCCCGGTTGCGCATCTGTACAAGAGCAGGATTATGATATTAATAAAAAATCTCAACGCATGCTCCGTTTGTATGTTGGTCAGGAGGAGCCTGAATATATTATTAATGACTTACAACAGGCATTAAATATTATATAAGAGGTTTTGTCAAATGTTTTTTTAGTTGAATATTTGTAGGATAATAATAATAATAATATTCGCTCATGATAACTTGGCGAATACTATTCCTATCATAAATTTTGTTCATGAGAAAATTCTTTTTTTGCCTGGCTGCGGTAATAATATTTGCGAACCTATCATTAGCACAGGATGGTAATAACTGGAACTTGCGGAGATGTATAAGCTATGCCATGGAAAATAATATCCAGGTGCGCCAACAGGCAATTCAATTTCAACTATCTCATTTAACCTATATCCAAAGTAAATATTCACAATACCCCTCACTAAACTCAACCATTAATGGCGGCTGGAATTTTGGACGTTCGGTTGACCAGGTAAATTATACATACACCAACCAGGCCTTTTTTCAAACTACCGCAGGGTTAAACAGCAATGTAACCTTGTTTAACTGGTTCAGTAAAAAAAATACAACCGCAGCGGATAAGTTAACAGAAAAAGCAGATGAACTTCAGATAGATAAGATTAAGAATGATATTGCATTAAATGTTGCCAATCTGTACCTGCAGGTATTGTTCAATATTCAACAGGCGGATATTAATAAAACCCGCATGGAGCAATCGAGGGCCCAGTTTGACAATACACGTAAACAGGTAGATGCCGGCTTATTGCCGGAACTAAATGCGGTTGAGCTGGAAGCACAGTTGGGAACTGACAGCGCCAATTGGATACAATCAAAAACAACAATAGAATTATCATTGCTTCAACTCAAGTCAGCATTAAATCTTCCTGCAGACACAGCTTTTGTTATCGATACTCCTCCTGTTGAAAGTATTCCGGTCGATAATATTCTTGAAGTTTCACCTGCAGCCATTTATGATATGGCTATTACATCATTACCCCAGTTTAGGGTGAATGATTTAAGATTGCAGGCTGCCCAAAAAGATTACCAGGCAGCAGTAGGAATGCAATATCCCACTATTTCTTTGTATGGATCAGTAAATAGTTTATTGAATGACAAGGCTATGGAAGGGCATGGAAATTATGTGGAAATAAATCCTGTAATAGGAACAGTTGGTACAGGCCCCGGAGCGCAGACGGTTAATTCAATTGCCAAACAAAGAATATTTGACGAGTATAGAAAAATCTCTCCGTGGAAACAGGTAAACAACAACTTCAATCAGAATATTGGAATCGGCATAAGCATTCCTATTTTCAATGGACTTGCTGCCAGAACAAATGTTTCTAGACAAAAACTGAATATACAAAACCAGGAGCTGCTGCTTACACAGGATAAGCTGAATATGAAGCGGGATATTTTTGATGCATACCAACAGGCATTAGGAGCGTTTGAGAAATATAATGCAAGTAAAAAGTCGGTTGAGTCTGCACAAAAAGCATTTGACTATGCTACTAAGCGATACGATATAGGCGTATTGCAAACCATACAATGGTTAAATAATCAAAACACATTAGCCCAGGCTAAAATCAATGCTTTAATAGCGCAATATGACTATGTGTTTAAAATGAAAGTACTGGAGTTTTACAAAGGACAGGGAATTAAATTATAATCATCAACTTATTTAACAAGAATATCTCATGAACAAAAAACTGCTTTGGATTGTAATTATACTGGTTGCTTTAGTTGTGTTGCTGATCGCTTTAAAAAAGGCCGGTGTAATTGGAAAAGAAGAAGGAACTAAAGTATCCGCTGAAAAAGTAGTACGCCGCAATATCACGGAAATAGTAACCGCGAGCGGTAAAGTATATCCTGAGATAGAAGTAAAAATAAGCCCCGACGTTTCGGGTGAGATAACCGAATTGAATGTAGAAGAAGGAGACAGTGTAAGAAAAGGGCAGATACTTGCCCGGATATATGCGGATATATATGCTACGCAACGCGACCAGGCCGCGGCACAGGTAGCGGGTCAGCAATCTTTGGTAGCAAACTCACAGGCGCAGTTAGAAGCATTGAAATCAGCGCTTGACCTCGCGAAAACGACTTACGAAAGGCAGGAAAAATTATTGAAGGATAAAGTAATTTCAAAATCAGAGTTTGAACAGGCGCAAAACAGCCTGAACAGCGCACAGGCAAATTACAACGCAGCATTGCAAAGCATTCGCAGCAACGAGGCGCAGGTAAAAAGCGCAGCCGCAAATCTTTCAAAAGCTAACAAAGACCTGAGCAGAACCGCGCTAATATCTCCGATGACAGGTGTTGTGTCGCTGCTGAGTGTAAAGAAGGGTGAAAGAGTAGTGGGAAACTCTATGATGGCAGGTACGGAAATGATGCGCATTGCGGATATAAGCGTATTTGAAATAAGGGTGGAAGTTGGAGAAAATGATGTGCAGAAAATAAATATCGGCGATACTTCTATTATAGAGGTAGATGCTTATAATAACAGGAAGTTTAAAGGAGTAGTTACACAAATAGCCAGCAGCCAGAAAGGCGCTGCCACGCAAACATCTTCCTCGCTTAGCAGCAGCACAGATGTAACTAATTATGAAGTACGTATACGTATTTTACGTGAATCTTATGCTGACCTTATTGATCCTTCCAAACCAAGAAAGTTCCCCTTCAGACCAGGCATGAGCGCCAGCGCGGATATACAAACCCGAACGCATAACAATGTGCTGTCTGTTCCTATAAACGCGGTAACCACCCGCGATAAAAATGATACCGCTGCCAGCAAAACAAAAACCGTTGCAGTAAAAAAAGAAACAACAAATACGGATAATAATGCGTCTGCACCCGGCTCATCTGACACCAATGATGATTTGCTTGAAGTGGTATTTGTATTGCAGAAAGACAATACGGTTAAATTAAAACAGGTTAAAACCAGCATACAGGATATCAATAATATTGAGATAAGTGAAGGCTTGCAGGAAGGAGATGAAGTGATCACAGGACCATATACCATTGTTAGCAAAACGCTTAAATCAGGAACCAAGGTAAAAGTTGTGCCGAAAGATCAGTTGTTTGAAGTGAAGAAATAAGGAAGGTTTATGGTTTGTAGTTTATGGTTTACGGTTAGAGATACGTTGCTTTCAACTACAAACCACAAACCATAAACTATAAATACTATGCAGTTGGGTATAATAGGTAGTGGCAGTTGGGGAACAGCCCTGGCAAAAATGCTTACCGATAATGGAATGCATATTAACTGGTGCGTGAGGGGAGACGAAACCCTTCAGCATATATTGAAAAGACATCACAATCCCAATTATCTTACTTCTGTTGCATTTGATACAAATCTTTTATCGTTAACTACCGATGCGGCAAATACAATCCGGCAATCTGATCATATTGTAATGGTAACGCCTTCGGCTTTTGTAGTGCAGCAGTTAAATGGACTCAGGGTAGAAGACCTTGAACGGAAAAAAATCATATCTGCTGTTAAAGGTATGCTTCCGCAGCATAACCAATTGCTGAATGATTACCTGGCATCGGAATACCATTTCAGTATAGATAATTATTTCACCATTATGGGGCCCTGCCATGCCGAAGAAGTGGCGGCAGAGCGACTGTCTTATCTGACATTTTCAGGCACCAATGCGGAAGCGACAGAAGATATTGCCAGGCATTTTTCTACAGCGTATATCAATACAATTATTAATACAGACATATATGGTGTTCAATATGCCGCGATTTTAAAAAATATATATGCAGTGGCTTCAGGCATTGCGCACGGCAAAGGCTATGGCGATAATTTTTTAAGCGTTCTTATTGCCAACTGCGCAGATGAAATGGCGGAATTTTTAAAAAAGGTTGGCATACGCAATATTGATGTAGGTGTACATACTGCTGATAAAACACAGCACAAAAAATCACCGAATTACGCGGCTTCTGTGTATCTCGGCGACCTGCTGGTAACCTGCTACTCCCTCTTCAGCCGCAACAGAACATTTGGCAATATGATAGGCAAGGGACATTCTGTACTATCTGCCCAGCTTGAAATGAATATGGTGGCTGAAGGATATAATGCCAGCAAAAGCATCTACAATATCAATAAAGAAATACAGGCTGATATGCCTATTGCCAAAGTAGTATATGAAATACTATGGGAAAAGCTGCCTGTAGCAACAGGACTGAAAAGAATTGAAGAATGTTTGATTTGAGGAAAGGCAGAAGGTGGAAGGTGTAGGGTATAAAGCAGGTTAATCATAATAAAAATTGGGTATACAGGTATTACTGTCTTCTCTTTACGACCTGTGCTTATACCGGCACAGGTCGTAAATTTTTATAATGAAGAAGCTATTCCATTTATTGCTGCTCCTCTGCCTGCTTGCAACCCTTGGTTGCTCTCAAAAAAACATTGCGGATGTTCCGGAAAAGCTGCCGGTTAAAATAGCTGTAAATCCTCACCCTTCAGGCGCGCCCTTATCGCCGGAAGAAAGTATGAAAACCATTCATCTGCCCGAAGGATACAAGCTTGAGCTGGTTGCCAGCGAACCCATGATACAGGAGCCGGTTGCCATAGCCTGGGATGGTAACGGCGCAATGTATGTGGCACAAATGAAAACATATATGCAGGATATAAATGCTACTGATGAAAATCTGCCCATCAGCAGCATTGTGCGGCTGGAAGATACCGATAACGATGGCAAAATGGACAAGCGTACTGTTTTTATTGACAGCCTTGTACTGCCGCGCATGATACTGGCACTGGATGACAGGCTGGTGGTTGCAGAAACTTATTCAAGCAATTTATATACTTACAGGGATACGGATAACGATGGCGTTGCAGATGAAAAAGTGCAGGTATACCACAACGATATACCGGATACCCGTAACCTGGAACATCAGCGCAGCGGACTGGTTTGGAACCTGGATAACTGGATATATACCAGCCGGCAGTTACGTTATAAGTGGGCTGGACAGGAGCTGGTAGTAGATAGTCTTGTGGATGTTCCGGGCGGCCAATGGGGCTTGGGTAATGATGATTATGGCAGACTGTTTCTTTCCTCTGCCGGTGGTGAAGTAGCAGCGCTTGGCTTTCAGCAGATGCCTGCCTATGGCGAGCTTGATTTTGAAGAAGCACAATATGAAGGAGATTTTCATACCCCCTGGCCAATTATTGCAACACCGGATATTGAAGGTGGTAAAAAAAGATTGAAAGCCGATAGCACGCTTAACCATTTTACTGCAACATGCGGGCAAACCATTTACCGCGGCGACAGGTTGCCGCAAACCATGAAAGGTGATCTCTTTATCTGTGAACCGGTGGGCAGGTTGATCAGGCGGGCGAAAGTGCTTACCAAAAACGGCGTGCGTGTAGTTAAGAACGCTTATGATAAAATGGAATTTATCGCTTCAACAGATATGAACTTCCGCCCGGTGAACCTTGCCACAGGCCCTGATGGTTGTATGTATATAACGGATATGTACAGAGGCATTATACAGGAAGGCAACTGGACAGGGCCTTCATCCTATATCCGCCCGCAGATACAGCGTTTTGGTTTAGATAAAAATATAGGCAGGGGAAGAATTTACCGCATTGTTCACGAGTCTATTCCTCCTGACACGCATAAGCCACAACTACTGAAGGCATCAGCAGAAGCGTTGGTAAAATATCTTGATCACCCCAATGGCTGGTGGAGGGATAATGCGCAAAAGTTACTCATTGTAAGAAATGAACAATCTGCGATACCCGCGCTTAAAAAAATGGCTTTGAATGAGCGCGGTTTTATGGATAAGCTGATGTTTTGGAAAACCGGCACAACACTTACAGGACGAATTCATGCATTATGGACATTGGAAGGTTTGCATGCAATTGATAAACCATTATTATTATCTGCATTAAAAGATAACGTACCTGAAATAAGAAAAATGGCAATATGGCTGAGTGAGCCACTGATAAAAACCAACGATGCTGATATTATGGCCGCAATGGGAAAAATGGTAAATGACAAGGATACAGATGTAAAAACACAACTTGTTCAATCCTTACGGTACAGCACAGGCGAAGTTGCGAAACCGCTGCTTGAAGCAGCAATAGAAACAGATTCAGTGCATACAGGTATGGTATACCAGGCGGCACAGATCACCATTGGTCATCTTACCACATCACAACCGGTACTGGTAAAAACAGATGGGTTGAATGAAGCTGATAAAGCATTGGTGCTGAAGGGTGCGGAGAATTTTAAATCCATTTGTTCTTCCTGCCACGGCTCAGATGGCAAGGGACTGACGTTCGGCAGCTCAGGCATGGTCGCTCCGCCGCTATCAGGCTCTCCAAGAGTTAACGGCGACCCGAGAAAACTGATACGCATTGTATTGAGCGGACTGAAAGGGCCTGTAAATGGTAAAGAATACCCGAGCATTATGCCTCCCATGATGAATAGTGAAGATCAATGGCTGTCGGAAGTCTTCAGTTATATAAGAACAAACCTTGGCAATTCAGCCAGTCCCGTGCATGTTGATGATATTAAAAAGGTGAGAGATATTGTTGGCAGACGCTGGGATCCGTGGACGCTTGAAGAATTAGATGAGAAGGTGAAGTAATGGTGTTAATACCGGCTGGAGGAAACACTGGTATCCGGCAGCATAATCATGCTCCGGGATTTCTTACCTATCTGTTTTTATACTCAATTGGTGATATGCCGGTATGCTTCCGGAAGAACTTGCTGAAAGCGGCAACGGAACTATATTGCAGCTCAGCACTAACCGAACTGACATTATACTCCGGCAGTGCAAGTAATAATTTGGCTTCCGCCAATACGGCTTCTGCTATTAAAGTACCTGGAGTTTTCCCGGCCACTTTTTTGCAGATATCTATCAGGTATTTGTCGGTAATAAATAATTTTCGCGTATAAAAGTCAAGCTGCTTTTCAGATTTAAAATTGTATTGAAGGAGCTTCATGAATTTCATAAACAAAAGCTCGTCATTATTCAGGGCTTTCTTTTTGGTAGCCCCGGTATACTTAAAATAAATTTCGGCTGTTTCAAACAGCAGGTTTATAATAAGGCTTTGCATTATGGTATCGTGAAATATGCCACTGGTTTTTGATTTAGCGCTCAATGCATCAAGCTTTTCTTTCAAAAACACAGCTTCGTTCCTGATGAGATGAATATGCGCCAGGGTATCATAATTAAAAAAGCCAAGTTGCTCCAGCTGTTTGGTATCAGATACATTTTTTAATAAAAAGCCGCGCTCAAATAAAAGCACTTTAATTTTAAAAGCTGAGCTATGTCCAAAAACCTGTATTGCGGTAGAAGGGATAACGGCAAAAAAATCATCCTTTTTAAGTTTGATCCTTTCTCCATTTAAGGCTATGTCTGCAGTGCCCGAAAGACAAATGGAATAAATATAATAATCAGCTCTGAAACCCTCTCCGGGGTACATCATAATTGCAGCTCCTTCAGAAATAAAATAAGAAGCTCCCTGCTCCTGCAATCCAAACAGTTGAAGCGTTGTGCTGATGTTTTTTGTATTGTTCGCCAAATCGTTTATTGTTGATTTGGCAGCAAATCTATCCATAATAATAAAATAACCGGTTTACACTAACTGCAATGGCAATAAAAAAAGCCCGGGAAAATCCCGGGCCTAACCTCTAAGTGATCATCCTGTTGCTTTCACTATTGCCTGTGTCTTCACGGATGACTTTCTTATTTTCCACTGAAGGATAATAACCATTAACACAAAACAAATTATAGCCGTAATGCTGAGCGCCTTAAGCTGAGGGTAAATATCTGCCAGTGTACCGCCATATACCGACAGTTTTCTGAACCCTGCCAGAAAATGTGTCAATGGTAAGCTTTCAGCAATCGCCCTTATCCATGATGGCATGCTTTGTAACGGCCATGTATAACCGCTAAGCAGGAACGATGGCGTAGCAATAACCATTAACAGTTCTGTTGCCTTTAACTGGCTGGGGATGGCTACAGAAAACAACATACCCAGGAAAATACAGGCAAAGCTGAATACCGTAACCAGCAACGCTACCTCCGGGGTAAAAACCGGGATATCAATATCATATATCACATAAAACAAACCGGTAACCAACCACATAAACGCGGTTAGCAACACAAAGGGCAACATTTTAAGGGAAATATGATACAAAGAAGAGCGGCTGGTTTTTACCAGTTCATTAAAATAACCGTCTTCAAAATCGCGGGCAAATACCAATGCCAGTGCCAGGAATATAACCTGCTGCATAACAGTGCCCAATATACCGGGGATCATCAGGTTCATATAATTACCGGAAGGATTATAAAACCGGTTGTAATTAACCTTAAAAGGTTCATACCGCAGAGGTGCTATGGAGGCAGGCGTTCCTGCTTTTTTTAAAGCTTCAATTTCTATACCTGCATTAATGGTACCTAAAACAGTTTGTATGGCGCGGGTTGCAAAATTGGCCGTTACCAGGTTGGCGGTATTAATGTCTACCATTATTTCCGGGTAACGCTTTTGCATAATATCTGCTTCAAATCCTTCCGGAATGCTTAATACTGCTACATATTCCTTAGAAGGTATTTCTTTTGCAATATTGCCGGTGCTGAATTGAACTTTGGCTACGGTTATACTCTCATTATCGTTAAGGGCGTCTATAACTTTTCCGCTGGTAGCGGTATTATCTTCATCAATCACCACAATTTCCATTTTGGTTACCTTGCCCTTTTTATACATATTGATGGTGATAATACCGTACAGCAACGGTGCACCAAAAAATATCATCACCAGCACATTATTAGAAAATATGCGCTTCCACTCTGTATTTAATAATTGAATAAATTGTTTCATCGTAGTAATATTTGGGTGACTACTGTTGCAGCAATACGGTTGAGTTATTATATAATCCTGCGGCTTCCTCAGGCTGCAGCGGTTTCATCTTCAATTCGTAAAACGCTTCGCCAATCTCACGGTTGGGCGCCGTGCTGGTATTATCTGCATAGCGTGGCAATTGTTTTACCATAGTTATTTTTGCAGCAATGGTTTTGCCGGTGCCGGGCACTGTAACTTTTACTTCTTTGCCAACAGGATAATTGTTGATTGCTTTTTCGCCTATAGTAAACCTGAAATAGGCTTCACCCTGTTTGTATCCCGTAAAAAGGGCATACCCCGGCGTTGCAAGTTCCCCTTCTTTAAGCGTAACGCTTTCCAGCAGCATATCGGCCGGTGCCGTAATTACGGTTTCCTTTGCGGCCTGCAATACTTCATTGCGTGCGCCCAAAGCTCTTTCTACCTGTCCCTTAGCACTGTTGATCACTTCAGGTCTTGCTTTGGCTACTTCTTTTTGCTTTGCTTTAATTGCAGCTACCTGCGCCTGTGCAGCAAGGTATTTTGATTTTACTTCATCAAACTTTTGCGCGGGAACCAGTGAATCTTTAAACATGTTTTCCATCCGTGTATAGGACTGCTGTGCAAAATCAAGCTGTGCCAGTGCTGCATCTAACTGGCTTTGTAACTGAGCCAACTGATCACCTGTAGCTCCGCGCCGTGCCATATCCAACTGACCTTCTGCGCTAACAATGGCGCCATTTGCCTGTTCAAGCTTAGCATCTAACTCAGGTACATCAATAACAGCCAGCGTATCTCCTTTATGTACCAACTGACCTTCCTGCACTGTTAGCTTTGCTATACGACCCGCTATTTTAGAGGTAACACTTATACTTTCCAGTTTTACTTTTCCTTCAGGAGAGGAAGAGGTTTGTTGTTTTGGGTTGCAGGCAACCAATGCAAATATGGATAGTGATATGATATTTATATAAGAATATTTCATTGCTATTATTTTTAAAGTGAGTACTACAGGTTATTCAATAAAGTGCCATTTATATCTGCTGCTTTTAGGCCTGCCTGGCGTTGTTCATACAGCGCCTGCTGGTAGTCGAACTTTGCTTTTTCAATGTCGTTCATTGCATCCAGCACATCGTTTAAAGAAGAAAGCCCGTTTTGATATTGTTTATTTACAAAATCATACGTGTCTTCTGTCAACTTTATTTCTGCCTGCTTTAATGTAAGCTTTTGGGTTGCCAGCAGGTAATCTTCTTTCAATTTATCCTGGCCCAGCGTTATCATATCCCGGGCAGCTTTTTTCTGTACTTCCAGTTGCTGTCTTTGCAGCTGGGCTTTCCTGGCATTATTTCTTGCAGCAAAGCCATCAAAAATATTCCACTGCAGCCTGACGCCGGCATACCAAACCGGGTCGAGCAATGAAAGATCTTTATCCCTTAGTTCATATTGTCCGAATGCGGCTACCTTAGGCACATAATCTGCCAGGGCAGCTTTTTGCATATACCGGGTTGCGGCAATACCTTCATCCAGGGCTTTAATTTCAGGCCTGGTGTCAGCAACACCTGTTGTGGTATAGGCCACGGGTATTAATTCCGGGTGAAGTACCTGTAATTCTTCTTCAGCAATACCTGTAAGCTGGTGCATTTTATAGCGGAACAACCGCATATTGGTTTTGTTTTCCAGCTTCTTCATATCTAATTTTTGCTGCGCCAGCTCAATACGTTTTCTTTCCAGCGGAGTAGCCAAACCGTTTTGTATAGCGGCCATAACAAACCTTGTTTGCTCCTGCAGCATTTTTTCGGAAGAATGGATAATAGCATCTGAGCTGTTTATCAATGCCATTTTATCATATACTGCTGCTATATCCAGCCATAATTTGGTTTGCTGTTTGGCAGACAACTGATCATATGCTGATTGCTGGTGCTGGTAAGCCTTAACCGCATTGCTTACCTTAAAACCACTGAACAGCAACCATTGCGCATTTACATTGGCTTTTAAAATGTTCTTCCGCTGAATAGGATCAACCTGTTGCAGCTCTACACCGGGTGGCAGGCTGCTGTTGAAATCCAAACCAATTTTTTCTTTAATCAGTAAGGCCTGGGTACCCATTAAAAGGGTTTGAAGATTTTCCGGGAACACAATATCATCGTTAAGGCGGGTATATGTTCCGGTGAATGCCACTTTAGGCAGATAATTAAAACGGGCAGACTGTATATCCACTCCTGTTTGTTCTTTTTGAAGATGGTACAATTGGAGCGTATCGTTTTTTTCAACAGCCCTGTTATATAATTGCTTCACCTCCTCGTTAAAAAATTGAGCGTGGGTTTGTATTATCCCCAATATCAACACCCACGAAAGAAACAGCTTTTTCATTGCTTTGTATCATTTAAAGGTTAATGCAAAGTTGCAAAATACAAGGGGTCTATCTTTATCCAAAATTCAGAGATGCTTGTCCAAAAATCTGGCAACGATTTGATAGCACAGGTATAAATGCGGGATGAAAAATTAAAGTTGGGAGTTACTGAGTATTCTCCGTGTTCTGCTGCAACGCAGCTTCGTGAATGTAGAATGCATTCTTAACAGCCGGTATGAGTATTTTTCATAGTTTTATTTCTGCATGAGGTTGTTTTTATTCCTTAAATATTATTACGATGTAAACAAGGTGAATTTTGTAATATCCGTTTCTTTATTCCTGCTTTTTAGAAACGCGCTTATCTTTTTGCTAAGCTTTTCGGGCTTCGGATTTCTTATTTCCTATATCACCTGGCATTATTTTCATAATACAGAATATTATTTCTATGCAAATGCGGGCTATTCAAAAACCAGGTTAATACTCCAGGCTATTATCTTAAACATAGCATTTTCAGTCATTATTTATATTCTTTTCAGATGACAGATATGCTTTCAATCTTCGGTATCACACACAGGTTTGGAACTAAATTAGTTTTAAACAATGTAAATTTTGAGATGCGTATTGGCGATATAATTGGCATATTTGGAAGAAACGGCAGTGGAAAATCAACCCTGCTTAACCTGCTGTTTGGAACATTAAGACGCCAGGGCGGCACAATCAATATTAACAATCACAAAATTGCTCCGGTCGAATTAAGAAAGCATATAGCTTACAGCACTCAAAATATTTTTTTACCCGCTTCGCTTACCGTAAGAAATATAATACCATTATATTTTCCGGAGAGCGATGATCAGAATAAAATATTTTATTCTGAAGGGATACACAAAATAGAAAAGTATAAGGTTGGACGTTTATCAATCGGCGAGCAGAAATACCTGCAATTTCTGCTTACGGTTCATTTGCCTCAGCAGTTCATATTGCTTGATGAACCCTTTGCAATGATAGACCCGTTATACCAGGATATAATCAGGAATAAAATTCTTGAATTGTCGGAGGTTAAAGGTTTTATATTGACTGATCACTATTATAAACAGGTATTTGATATAGCCAACAAGTGTTTTTTAATGAAGGAGGGTATATTAAATCCAATAACATCAATAAAAGATTTAAAAGATGGAGGGTATATATCAGGGGGATAAAAACCATATTTTTTAAACAGGGATCTCACATTTAAATTGAATGATTATACACCTTGCCTTAGGCTGGTAGTAAAATGCAAACGCCTCCCGTTATTTTGAGTACCAAACCTGATTCAGGAAAAATATAAAGATGACATTACAATGGCTTGTTGTAAAAACAGCATTATTAAGAGCTATATCATTTAGGAAAGCTATTTCGTTTTAAGCACAGGTTGCATTATTCACTGGTTATTTCACAGAGGTACGCGAAGGCTACACAAAGAGCCGCAAAGAATAATAAATCGCTCTGTGTAACTTTGTGTATGCTTTGTGGCTCTTTGTATAGCAAATCCTGTTTCGCCGATGCGAACACCGGAATTCGTGGCAGGAAATATATCAAGGTTTATTTAAAAATAACTTCGGGCATGCCAATACGCAGAATGGAACACGGATAAAACGGATATGGCGGATATTCACGGAATGTATCCATGTTTATCAGTATCATCCGTTCATCAGCAGTAGTACAAATATTGAGCATTAGTACCAAGGCCCGGCATATCTCTCACTCGCGCCAAAACGATGATAGTAAAGTTCCCGTGTTGCTTGTTCGAGATGACGCATAACCGCGAACGTTTTTTTCTAAAAGCAAAATCCCTGATTTTTTAACTACTATAAACACCATATACAGTTATATTTGCTATTTTATTTTGAGCCCGTATGAAGTTCAGCAATTTTTTCGCTAATGTGCAGGTGGATGAGTTTTCTTCTACTCCCAAATATTTACAGCTTACCAATTCAATACTCAATGCCATTGAAGCAGGCAAATTGAAGAAAGATGATATCGTTCCTTCTATAAACGAATTAAGCTTTGAGCTTGAAGTATCAAGAGACACTGCCGAAAAGGGGTATAAGCATCTCAAAAAAATGGGGGTACTTGGTTCTGTGCCCGGTAAAGGCTATTATATAGTGAATGACAATATCAGGCAGTCTCAGCGGGTAATGCTGCTCTTTAACAAGCTGAGCGCTCACAAAAAAATAGTATATGATGCCTTTGTAGAAACACTTGGCGAAAATGTTGCCATTGACTTCTACATTTACAATAACGATTACGCGCTGTTCAAAAAGCTTATTACAAATGCAAAAGAAGACTATTCTCACTATGTGATCATTCCGCATTTTATTGAAGCAGGAGATAATGCGGATGACATCATCAATACTATTCCCAAACACAAATTAATATTGCTGGATAAAAGCCTGCCGGGCGTTGACGGAGAGTATGGAGGCGTATATGAAAATTTTGAGAAAGATATTTATAATGCGCTTGAACAGGCGCTGAAACCACTTGCCAAATATCATACGCTCAAAATAATTTTTCCTGAAAAAAGCTATTTCCCGCAGGAGATCATTAAAGGATTCAACAGGTTTTGCCATGAATATGCTTTCACCCATAAAATAGTGCATGATATATCTTCAGAACCCATTCACAGCGGCGAAGTATACATTAACTTAATGGAGGCTGATCTTGTAGCGCTGGTGGAAAGATTGATATCAATGAAGTTAAAAATAGGAAAAGATATTGGCGTAATTTCTTACAACGAAACCGTTATGAAAAAAATCATTCTTAACGGTATTACAACCATCTCAACAGACTTTTATGAAATGGGCGTACAGGCGGCCCAACTTGTATTGACGGGTGATAAGAAACATATTGAAGTACCATTCAAGCTTACATTGAGAGCTTCCCTGTAATATACTTTGTGTTAACCATAGCAGGCTGCTCCTTTCTGTGAACAGGCTATCGCCAGTTTATTTGCTATTCACGCTTTGCCATTTCATACTCCTGTTTGCACAGTTCATAACCACTTACATTTTTCATACATACTGCCCGGAATATTTTTGCAAAAAAATATGAAAAAAATTATCCTCGTAGCAATAGCACTGTCATCATTGTTTGGTACATGTGAGAAAGATCCGGTACAACCATCCCCAGGCGATTACGGAAATGGGCCAAGAACTCCTGTTTCTTCCGGCATGCAGGGCAACTGGATGTATGGCAACTTTTCAATGACAGAATACTGGAGCCAGAACCCGGCTGATTATCTCGGCAATGCATTTGAAATAGCAATTGCTTTTAAGCTTAATGCAAACGGAACCTATGAGCAGTATTTTACTTCTAAAACAGTAACAGGTACATTAAGCACTTATCATCAATCGCTTACCAAAGGAACCATTGAAATTAACGAAGCATCCAAAACAATTATCACACATGCGCATACTGCACATTACAGGCAAAGCAAAAACGGGCAGACAACGGAAGACCGGGATCTGGATAAAAGCGAAATGGCCGTGAATACCAGCTACACTTATGAACTTAAAACAGAGGGGAATGGTACCAAAGCCATTTATCTCAAGATTAACGGTTCGGGAAACGCATTACAGTTTCTGCAGAAATTGTAGGCAGTGCTTTTCAAGTTTGAAAGCACGATGAAATCTGGCAATTGATTGGTGTATAATCTCATTCATTTTAACCATTTGTCAAACCACTCAAAAGCTTCCTGTTGCATCGGTCTGTCAAATTTGTGCAACCCATCATAATAAGAACAACGATATTTATCAGAGGTGCCGGACTTTTTATACAACTGTTGTAAGATAGTATCGGCACGTTTCATTTCGGGCAGGGTAAACAGCTGATCCTCGTTGTTGTTCAAAACCAGTGTGGGCAGTGGTATGCGCAATCCTAATATTTCAGGAAAATCCAGTTCATTGGGCAACAATGGTACATATGTCATCCAGGTATGGGTAAAAGATTTATAGAGCATAAAGTCTTTCCATGTAGTCATAAAACCAACACATACCGCACATTTTATCCGATCATCCAGTCCACCCATAAATACTGTTCGCATACCTCCACCTGATAGCCCGGCACAACCAACCCGTTGAGCATCTACGTCGTTGCGGGCACACAAAATGTCGAGCGCAATGCGATCCTCTGCCCAGAAAACCGCAGGCCATGTAGTGCCGGCACAAAACAATGATTTAGCCATAATGTGTTCATGCTCGCCGGCCCATTTGTTATATGCTTCTATATTTACAGGGGCTTCAGGATCGTTGTCATTTAGCCCTCCCCGTTGCATTTGCGGAACATCCTGTAACATTACCCTGCGGCTGGCAAATGGAAAAGCATCTGATACCATTACCACATAACCTCGCTTTGCAACTTCGTTTGCCCATGCCATGCCTTCATAATACTCTTTCTGGTGTTCAACTGCAAGCGGGTGTTGCTGGTCAGCGGTTTTTGTAATTTTTCTTGTACCAAAGTATTTATTGCCACCATGATCATGAAAAGCAAGTATGGCGGGCAACTTACCTTTTACGTTTGCTGGTTTTAGTACTATTGCATCGGTAGGCCTTCCGTAAGGCAACTGCCATTGCAGCTCTTCAATCTTCAGCCCGTCGTATTCATAACGCTTAAGGATTTTGCTGTCAGGTGTTTTGATATCAGGTACCGATAATCGATCTAATACATGCTGTTTCGCTGCTTTTTTCCAACTGGATAAATCATTCCACTCATCACGCCTGTAAGACATTCGGGGTAGTTTTTTTTCAATCAGCCCTGCCGCCCAGGAGCCATATAAGCCAATCAGGCTAAGAGATTCTTCATCCGGCAACATAGTAAAGCTATTTTTTTGAAGTAATGAATTGCAGGCGCTGCCCGTAGAAAAAGAAAGGGCATTTACCAGGCTGCCGGAGCCTAATCCTGTTAAGGCAGCTAATTTTAAAAACTGTCGTCTTTTGCTCATATACACTCATTTAATAAAAATCAAATGTGCTAATGAATATATTTAAGATAAGGATATAATTCTCAATTGTATCATTTCAGTTGATCAATCATCTTCCCCATACTTATCCTGCAGTTATCCCATTGCTCAACATCGTAGCTCCATACATCTAAATTACCGATCGACTTTTCCCCGAAAGGTTGTTTTATAATACTATTTACTATAGTATCAACACGGCTCCTGTTTTTATCCAGAGCCGAAAGAAGGCGCATATACTCATATTCCTGCACACCATTCCGCATGGCTTTCAAACGTATGCTGGCACAATACCTGTTTACATTAGGTATAATACCAGGCTCGTATACCAGCAATGCGCTTCCGTTAATTTTTTTATAAGTGAACTCAGGATCAGAATCAGCGCCATGCTTATATACATCTTTCCATGTTTCAGGGTCATACCATCCGCTCTTTCCTCCTACGCCAATACCCCAGCTTATCCACGAATAGGTATGATACTTCCATACGGCCCAACTGATAGCCCTGTCGTTAAGAAAAGGCAGGTCGGTAAACGTACAGCTTCCTACCCAACTGTTTACCTTTCCTTCGTACAGCAAGGGGCCATACAGCCAGTCTTTAATGCCCATATCCTGGTATTGCTTTATTCGTTCTGCATCATAATTGATGGTGTGAGACGCCCATGCGGCAATTGATCTCTTTACATATCCCATTGCTGTATCATCATATGCACCATCAATACGAAAGTCAGCCTCGGGATAATGCTGTTTAAATATATCCCCAAAATAAACCATCCTGCCAAGCGCCTCTTTAAAATAGGATTCGTCCAATCCGTTCAGGTATACGGTAATGTCTGTTTTACCGGGGTTTATCACTGGTTGCAAATGCTTCCTCACCTGTTGAATAGCATCCACATAAATGCCGCTGTTTTTTTCATTGCGCTCTTCTCCCGGTTTTCCTATATCGGGCCACCCGGGTGTATCATGTTTTCCATATACATCAAACGGCAACATAAATGTTTCCAAAGGCTCACCATACCCTGGCCCATCTTCATATCCGTATTTTTCTGTAAAGGCTTCGCCCGTAAAATATTTTTTCAGCCGTTTGTCGAAGGCATCCCAGCCTATCCGCACTTTTTCACCCTTGCCCTGCAACAGTGCAGGCTGATAAGTAGGATCCATTAACCCGATGCGGTTTCTTTTGAAAAGCTGGTATATTTCCAGCTCGTCTTTTTCATCCTTGCCGCTCAGGTATCCTTCTTCCTGTAAACTTGCTTTTAGCCTGTTCTCATTGGGAATGGCAAAATTCCACACATTGAGCTCCAGGGGTATTTTTTTAGTTTTGCCATCAACAGTTACAGTTACTTCCGATGTGTATATTCCGGGCGTTGCGCCATCCGCTTCGAATGGTATAAACTGGTCAACCCAAAAAACAAGTGTACGCTGTCCTTCAATACGATTATTGAAATCGGGCAGCCACAAAGGATATATCCACCTGCCATGCACTTTCGAAGAATCATATTGTATGTTTTCCAGGGGTATGAGCGCATCGGGATACCAGCCTTTTCCGAGAGACGCTTTTGCATACCCGGTGCTGGGTGTTTGAATGTTTATAAACCATTCAAGGAATATCTCGGGCTTTACACCGAGCTCCATTTGCCGGTTGTGGAACGATGGCATTGATATGCTGAGCCCGCGGAGCGTGCTGTCGGTATAATTATTAAGGGCTACCTGAAACGATATGTACTCTCCCCTTGCGCCGTACAGCAACGCTTTATTACCATCGTATATCCAGTTCCTTTTTTGCTGGTAACTGTATTGCCGGTTTTCTATACCCCTGAACCTGTTTTCTACAATTTCGCCTGTTAAAGGGTCAATCCTTACAGAAGCAGGCACAATTGAAATGTCCCATCCTGCTTTGCTGTTAACCACTGAGTTATTGCGTTTGTCAGCGGTGCAGGCAACAGCTATAATCATGCATAGGCTGGCTATGCCAAAAATATTTTTCATCCCGTAGTTGTATATGTAAAGTATGTGAATCAGTTCTTGTATTTAAGATGTTAATCTTTTGCAGCACTTGCAGGAAACACCAGCAACTGGCTAAAGGCTTCATCCTCACCTATCACAATGTATTTTCCGTCTTCGGAGGAAGCAATTGTTCCCAGTTGAAAACCCCTCCAGTCAATGCCCTGCTCAACGCCCGGCGCTATCATTTTAAACTGGGGATTGCCATAATCTTTAAACCCCTCTTTAGCCGGGTCGTAACTGAACAGGTGAGCATATCCCGGAAGGGCGCCGGCAATGCCGAATAATTTTCCATTGTAAGCAAACGCAAGACCACGCAGGCGTGGCATCATAATAGGTTTTCCCAGGTTCCTGATATTCCTGCTTACAGGATCTACTTCCAGTAACTGTCCGTCACCGGCATTCCCGGCAAACAATTTCCCATTCGCAGCCATTGCCCAGCTTTCTATTTGTCCCAGAGATCTTCTACCCCATACTTCGGGTATTTCTTTTTTAAAGAATTCAAACTGCTGAACTATGGGATTAAAAGCAAACATCCTGTTTACGGGTGCACTCCCCAGTACCAGCCCGTTCCTGGCCACTGCCAATGCACTGCATAGATAATCATCTGCTTCCAGCAGGTATTCAGAAAAGAGCTCCGTGTCTTTAGCTGTGGGTACAATATCGTGGTAGGTGTTTATTTTTTTTGTTGCTATGGAATAACTAAAAAATATTCCTGCAGGGTAAGTTATGCCATACAGGTTATTCCCTTTCGCATCTATTGTTAAGGAAAAAATGCCTTCGCCGGGGACAGGAATACCCAGGTCTCTGATAACCGGATGCCCGCCGGCATCAACAGTAACAGCTATAAGGTGCCCGCCGGCATTTGGTTTTTTATCGATCACGCCCGGCAAAGTACCTGCATAAAAAGTATTGTTTTTGCCTTTGCTGAATCCCGTCCTGATCCTTTGCTGGCCCGGAATGACATTTTCAACATCCACAATGCTGTGCATCTCTCTTTTTGAAAGCGATGCTGTAAAAACAAAGGGAGTCAAACCGGCATCGGCGCTTGTTCCGCCGATAATATAGTCTCCGGAAACCACAAGGGAAGTAATAGCATTCCTGTAGCCAGGCAACCGTTTTAATGAAGTATTGTCCAATGATACTTCTATAGCGAAAGCATCTTCAGGTGTAAAAAAACTGTATTGTGCATACAACTGGCATACGTACAATTGCAGTATGCCTATTATTAATCTTTTCATCAATATACTGTTTTATCAGGATTGAATTTTACCAGAAAGGGAACGGTAGACAAACCGCCCAGTTCAGCCAATCCGCCGTTTTTATCTGTGCCGGGAGGAATATTTTTCTTGCCGGCGAAATACATGTTTCCATCCCTGTCCTTTGTATTGCAACCGGTTGCTTCTACAAATACCGTAGATGGGTATTCGAAAAGTATCCTGGGAGTTTTTGTTGCCGGATCAAACTCAACAAGCAGTGACCGGTCTTTCTTTGCATAAATGCCATGACCGCCTATTATATAATACAATTTTCCATTGTCGCCCACATTCAGGTTGGGCACATAATAATTCCATCGTTGTTTACCGGGGATATCAATCACGCCACCCAGGTCCTCTACCCGCCCAATGCCATTTTGCTGTGGATAGAAAGCAAGCACTTTGGCTCCGTATGTAATCAGATAAATCACTCCTTTCTTTTCATCTTTAGCAAAGGCGGTGATGCCTGTAATGATGTGTTCGCCGGGGGTGCCCTCAAAAGCAGGAAGGCTGTTTGATGCAAAAATGAGCTTATCCTGCGATTTTTCATATTTTACCAGTCGTTGCCTCCAGTCTGTATAATAACAATTTCCCCATGTATCGGTAAACATCATACGTGGTACATGGGCACTGCCCAGCCGGCCATAATCTTTAAGTGCGTTACGCTGCTGATCATATATAAGAAAATGCACCTGCGGGTAACTAACCGCATATACGTTCCCGGTGGTTATGTCCACGTCAATATCCTTAATGCTTTCGTATTGCATTCCCATCCCGAGATTGGTCATTCTATCCTGTACAGGATCCCATTTCATCATAAAGCCTCCTGCATATCCCCCCGGGTGCTCCATTAAATATTCTTCCCGGGACTCACCTCCATCGGTTGCGAAATACATTTCGCCCTTAGGCCCAACAGCAAATTTGGAATGTATCTTAGCCTGCCACTGAAAGGATCTTAGCCTGCCAAGGTCATTGATGAAGCCTTTCAGCTTTACTGAATCTTTTACAGGATCATAAATGTATAATGCTACTTTATCCCGGTGATCTGTTATGCCTACATACACCGTATTATCCATAGGATTATATCCAATATCATCCCATGCGGAATTCCCCCCGGGAAAACCATAATACTCAATGAACCGGATGTTTTTTTCCGTAATAATGTTTTGTGTGGTGGCGCTGGTTACCACCACACAAAATAAACAGGTTAATAAAAGTTTGAACATATTGATGTGCCGGAAACGATTTAGTTTCATTATTGTTTGTTTACACCAGGATCGTGTGCAAAATGAAAAGCAGTCCTGGCAAATTCAGCTAGTGTATATCCCACCACAAAGGGGTGGTAATTTTATCAGGCCCTCCTAACAGGTTGACAGCTTTTTCCACTTCCCCGCCGTTACTTTGCCTTTCAGACAACAAGAAGGTAATACGTCTTATCCATTGTGAGGAAGGGTCTGTAAGATCAGGGTTATCGGAGTTGGCAACCGGGTATAATTTATTGTAATGCCCCCTTCGGTAATCTGCCCATGCTTCCATTGCATCCGGAAAAAGCGCGAGCCATTTTTGTGTAGCGATCTGCTCCTTTTGTATACTTTCATTTGCGCCAAACTTTACCGGAATATTTGCTACTGCCGGTGAGTTGAGATAATCATCCGGCGCTATGGGCAGGGATGTACTGTTAATGTATTGCTGAACAGCAGTAGCATCAGTAACGCCCCATTGAGCCATGGAGGCTTTGATGCCGTTTTCATACAACTCTTTTGCAGTTCCGCCCATATTCCATTCCAGCAAGGCACCTTCAGCCCGGAGGAACCATGCTTCCGCCGCACACATTACATTGGCAGGCGTGGAAATATAACCGGCAATTCCACCATAGGCCGGCGATGACCATCTTGGTCCAACATGTGAATTGGCATCAGGCTTGTTCATGGGATCACCCAGCTGGCTTTCAGACAAGCCGTTTCTCAGTCCATCATACTGCCCGGTATTTTTAGCAGGAATGAAATATTCTGATATCCGCGGGTCATCATATCCCTTCAAAACCGATTCCATAGCAGCGCTCATGCGGAACTCATTCCAGTTGGACATTTGAGAGATACGGTTTATATCCTGCGTATTTTTAGGAGAATAGGTATCATCATCAGGGCTTGTGGTAAATACTCCCCCCGCGTAAGCTGCTTCGGCCTCTGCTTTAGCCAGTGCTGCGTTAACATTCGATATCCTCATGGCAAGGCGTAACCGTAATGTATTGGCAAACTTTATCCATTTATCAACATTTCCGTTGTAAATAAGGTCGTATGAGCCGAAAGGTGTTTCTGATCTTTTCCCATCAAGTATATCTGTAGCCTCTTTTAACCGTTTAAAAAAGTCTTCATAAATTTTATCCTGTGGATCATAGGGCACTGAAGTTCCTCCTGTGCCTATGGAAAAATAAGGAATAGGCCCCCAGTAATCTGTTACCCGGTGAAACGCGTATACCCACCAGATATTTGCTAAAGCAGCTTCAGCAGAACCCGGGTCTTTCTTCTCCATTATTACCTGTAACTGCGGCGCCACACGGGTGTACATAGGATCAAAATTGTTTTGCACCCAATCGGATACCATGGTATACCTGTCGGAAGGGAAATAGGTAGCATTGCAGGCAAAATATTGCGCGTATTGTGCGGAAAAAAGATTTTCTGCAACCTGATCGCCCCAGGGAATTGCCGCAATAGCACCGGAAAAAAGAAACGGGATCTCCGCATCACCAATTATAGCTACTGCATTTTTATCGGTATTGATCTCTGCATAGTCTTTTGTACAGGAATGTGCAAGCATTGACAGTACCACAAAACCATATAAACGATAAGGCACCATTGTATTTATTTTCATAATCTTTTAATTTTAAGTGAAGGCATTAAAAAGTCAGCTGCAAATTGAGACCAATGCTGCGTGTAGAAGGGAACGCACCATATTCCACACCTGTAAGTCCGTTTCCTCCGTACAGGCTCATATCCGGGTCCATCCACATTTTTCGTTTACCCAGCCCCGGTATATCCAGTTTTGAACTTCCCCGGTACAACCAAAGGAGGTTGCGGGCCATTGCAGAAATCCGGGCAGTTTTTATAAATGTATTCTTTACAGGTATATCATATCCAAGCGAAAGCTCCCTTATCCTGAAATTAGTTGCATCGTATGTATAGAACTCACCCGTTCCAAAACGTTTACCGGAGGCGGTGCGCCAGAATTGCTGGGCAGAAATAGTTGCAGCAACGGAGTTGCCATTTGCATCTACTCCTCCCAGTGCCAATCCTCCATCACGGTATTTCGCCGTTTCCTCTGTAATACCGCTAAATGATAAATTCATTTCTGTTCCTGATATCATTATACCTCCAATACGTCCGTCTACCAGTATTCTCAACGAAAATTTATCGTAGTATAATGCATTAGATAAACCGATACGGGCTTTTGGATTAAAGTTACCAACCAGCGATGGCAGGTCACCAACACCATTACTTGTCTGCGGTCTGCCATCATCTGTTACCAGGTATTGCCCTTTGTCGTTTTTAAGCCAGGTATGTGCATATATGTCTCCAAAGCTTCCTCCAACGTTAATCTGGGGCTGACCTCCAAAATCTGTAAAGCCTACAAGCTTAATGGATTGAATTTGTTCTGTAAGTTCTTTAACCTTATTCCTGTTAAGCCCAAAATTGAACGAAATGTCCCATCCGAAATTCTTTCTTTTTACCGGAGATCCGTTTATGATTACTTCAACACCCTGGTTTTGTATATTACCGGCGTTCAAATAACTCGTTGCATAGCCGGTGCCCACAGGCAATTGCAATGTAAATAGTTGGTTAAATGAGTTGCTTTTGTAATAGCTAACCGCCAAGCCCATCCTGTTGTCCAAGAACCTTGCATCTACCCCTGCCTCGATGCTTCTAACTATCTCTGGCTTCAGTGTTGGAAAAGGAAGTACATCTCTCCTGTACAAATATCCCTGACCAGCACCCGGCACATAATCATAAGGAGTAGTCAGCAATCCGAACTCCCCGCCATTACCTACTTCCGCGTAACTTACAAATGCTTTTAAGAAGTTCATAGCTCCCGGAAGCTTTATCATATCCGAAATAATACCGGAAAGTCCTACAGAATAATAGCTGAAGGAATGCGGGGAGGGCAGCCTTGAATCCCAGTCGTTGCGATAAGAACCTTCAAGGAAAAGATAATCCTTCAACGAAAGGCTGGCAAGCCCGAACACAGATTGAACGGTAACCTGGTTGCCAGACTGCTGGGAAACAGGTGTAGTAGCAAGGTTCATGCTGAATTTGTTGGTAACATTCAAACCGTCGGCTATGCCAATTGCATTATCATACTTATTGTCTTTATAAATAGCGCCGGCGTGATAATTAATGCTAAGGTCTTTTGTGATCTTATTACTACCTTCTAACATCACATCAAACCATTTCTGCATGTAGTTAATATTATTAATAGAATAGTACCCGCCGGCATTCCAGGCCCATGAGATTGTTCCCTCATAGGTTTTTTGCTCCTGCGTTTCATTAAAAGCGTCGATGTTAGCGCTTGCAGAAACACTCAGCCAGTTCAGTATCTTGTATTTGGCTTTTAAAAACCCTATAATGCTATTCCTCGCTTTATCCAGCCTGTCGTTATTAACCACCCAGTACGGGTTGCCATATACTCCTGGTGCAGTGGAAGGCCAGGGTGCCGGTACCGGTACTCCTATATTATTAATATCCTGGTAATGCTCTGCCATTGCAGTTGACAAGCTGCGTGGCATCTGGTAAACATCCATCACCGGTGTATTGGCTTCGCCTGCTCTTGGGCTTGCTTTAATATTTCTCCTGTGGTAAGTAACTTTTGCATCGGTGGATATTTTTTTGCCTATCTGGTTGGTGATGCGAAGATTAACAATATGGCTGACAAGATTGTTATTGGGAATAATACCCTGGGTGTTATTATTAATATAAGAAAGGAAGGTTTGCGCTTTTTCAGAACCCCCGGATACGCTGATGGCATTATTAAGATTAATACCTGTTCTGAAAAAGTCTTTGATATTATCCGGTTGTGCACCGTAAGAAGATTGGTTGCCAAAGTGATCTGTGTACGACTGCCCCGTCATTTCCGCCCCCCAGCTATCCCCTGTAGAAATATCAATATTTCCATTGGTACCCTGCCCAAAATTATTTTGCACCCTGGATAATGCAAAGGGTCTTTCTACTGTAATGCCTGAATTTAATCCAACTGTTAATCCATCTTTTCTTCCTTTTTTTGTTGTAATTACTATTACACCATTACCCGCTTCGCTTCCATACAGGGCAGCGCCTGCCGAACCGGTAAGAACCGTCATAGATTCAATGTTATCAGGATTGATCCCCGGATCGCCCCCCGGAATACCATCAATAACAATTAAGGCGCTGCTGCTGCCTGTAATAGACCGGTTGCCTCGTAAAATAACTTTGGCTTCACTGCCTAACCCGCCCGAGCTTTGCGTGATCAACGCGTTGGCCACTTTTCCCTGCAGTGAATTTAATACGTTATTAGGGTCTCTGACTTCTGTAAGCGTTGAAGGCTTTACGCTTTGTGTAGCGTAAGAAAGTGATTTGGTTTTACGGCTGATGCCGAGTGCAGTTACCACCACTTCTTCCATACCTGTAGTAATGCTTGCTAACTGAAGATCAATATAGGATCTGCCATCTAATGATACTTCCTGCGTTCCGTAGCCCACGGCGCTCACTATTATTGTGGCCCTGGGCGTTACATCGCGCAATACAAATTCACCGCGTGCGTTGGTAGTGGTTCCGTTCCGGGAACCTTTTACCTGTATGGATGCAGACTCAACCGGTTCATCTCTATCGTTTACAATTTTGCCGCGGATAGTATCCGCAGCAGGAGCAGTGGTAGTGAAGTTCCCTGGATTAATTGACTGGCTTTGGTAAATAATAATTGCGCCATTTTGATTCTTGAAATCAAGAACCGTTTGTGACAGCACCAGTGCAAGTGTTTTAGCAACCGTTCGTTTTGCCTGGGGAATGCTGATATTTGCATATTTCTCCACATCTTCAATGGCATAAGCAATTCTGAAGCCGGAGATCTCTTCAATTTTTTTTAATGCGCCGGAAAGGCTTTCTTTTCGTAGCCCGAGGGTTATCTCTTTATCCATGTCCTGGCCAAGCCCCGGTGCGGCAATCAGCAATTGGATGGTAAGTAAGACGAAGGAGATTGCGCAAATGCTAGCCTTCATGAGAAACCTGATTTGTTGAAAACTATTGGTTGTAAGGAGTTGAAAGCCTGTTCGGGACTTTTCGTGCAAACAGATATTTTTTTGCATAAATTGCAAATGGTTTTAAATGTTAAACAGTAATATTTAAAATTGCCCCCTTCTATCTTTGCAGGAACGAGGGGGCTTTTTATTGACGTTAGGACGTCTTCTGGTTTATTATGAAGAATTTTCTCTTTTCATGGCAGTAGTTATTATTGGTATGAGTAATTGCTTGCATGATTGCCTGGTTTAATTACACCCTTCGCCTGTAAACACAATAGTGCCATCAGTAATTTGTTCAAAACTACCATTCCTTATTGCGCTCAGTACACTTGCCACATGATCTAAAGGTTCGGTTCCGGAAAATGAAGCCCGTATTTTGCATTTCTTTAAAGCTTCATTTTCAAATCGCACCGGTACTCCATACCTGCGGCTCAATATGGCGCCTATTTCTTCAAAAGTAATGCCGTTAAATACCATCGTCTCTTTTGTCCAGTCAGTTACAACAGTTTCAGCATCTACTATATGCTGAGTGCCTTCAGCCTTTTTTATATTATACTCTATCTGCTGATCCGGCGTAAGGACTGCTACTATCCTGGTTGCGTCTTCCACCTTCACTTTTCCTCGTGTAACGGAAACAACTACCTTTTTTTCGTCTGATTTAATATTGAAGGCTGTGCCCAGCACAGTAGTTTTTACGGAGCCTGTATGAATAATAAATGGCTTTTCAGGATTGCGAAATATATCAAAATAAGCTTCCCCGGAAAGCCTCACTTCTCTTGCTCTGCCAGCAAACACGGTTGGATACTCAAGTTTGCTGCCGGCATGAAGCACAACAGAACTGCCGTCGGGCAATGTTATATACCGCGTATAGCCAACTAAAGAAGCCGGCGCCGGCGGGCTGCCTGCGACAGGTGTTTTTTCAACAGGATGAGGTTTTAATCCAACCCTGTATAAGCTCACAAGAAGAACTAATAATACGCTTGCTGCGGCAATCCATCTCCACACATATATTTTCCGGCGCGGTATCAGCATGTGATTATGATCTGGTGCACTGCCTAATATGGCGGCAAGCCTCGCATCGAGCCGCTCCCTTAATGCAAAGTCTGAGTCTTTCAGTTCCGGGTTATTTTTTAAACGGCGCTCAATCATTTCGTTCGCTAACCGGCTATATTCATCTGACTGCATCAGCCCGAATAAATAATCCACTTCATCCGGGGAACAACAGTTGTCGAGATATTTATTAAAAAGTTTTACAAAAAGCTGGTCATTTTCCACAATGTCTTTTAATAAAGACTGCCGGAAATAAAAACAGGACGGTTGACCGGTCCATTTTTTTAAATCATGGGAGGTTACAAATGCAATAAAATGCCAGCATGCCTGCAACGCCAACATGCCCGGAGATATATAAACGGATAGCATCGAACGCATTGACCATATGGTCCTTAATGGTTGATAAAGATATGCCCATTTCTTCACTTGCCTGCCTGTATGTTAGCCCTTCCAGCTTACACAATTCAAAAGCCCTCCGGCGCTGTGGAGGCAGGGTATCAATTGCTTTGCGAAGAAGGTCGGCGTTTTCTTTTGCAAAAAGCGCCTGCTCAATATGGTCGTACCCTTCTGAAGCCATTGTCATTATTTTTGCATGCAATACCTTGTCCCGGTTTACCTGCTGAAAAAAGTCATATACCCTGTTTCGCGCAGTTACAAACAAATACCCGGAAAAACTTTTCTCTATATTAATGGAGGCTTTTTGCTTCCATATTTTCGAGAACACATCCTGTACCAGTTCCTCTGCCGTGCATTCGTCTTTTACCAGCGACAGGATATTATAGTATAAGGGAACACTGTAGTGTTTGTATAATATAGTAAAAGCATGCTCGCTACCCTGGCGTAACGCCTGAAGCAGTTCCCCTTCATTATATGGTACAGTACGGCTTATCAATTTCTCTGAAGATTGGTAAGGTAAATTTAATAAAAAATGATAACTAATTATAACCCAACCGGCAGGGCGCATTTCAATTTTTCTCAGGCGGGTGATATCACCCGCCTGCAGAGCCACTGCCGGCAGGCGTCTCATCCGACCGGAAAGTTAATTAAATCGCAGACTTGCGCGGGAGAACTTTTCTCAACAAAGGTAAATCTGTCGGGCAGTAGTGCAGAAGTTGAGCAATAGTACAATTGCCCGGTAGTTTTGCCCCCTCGCATAAGAATGATTAAATTATTAAAATGCCCGTGTTGGCTCGGTTAAAGACGTAAGAGAGTTCTTGTTTTTGTAACAATCGTTTTTTGCATTTGCATGGGGATATATAATTTTCCAGGCTGTGGCTTGGCAGAAGCGCTTTTGATGAGCGCAACAATTTCTGATCATCGATTATTTTTTTCATACCCCGCAGGAGCGGGAATCTTCACTTGCCCATCCACACTTTAAAATCTGTAACCTTTTCCCTGCTTACAATAGACTCTTTATCTATTGATGGCTTTAACTGAAGGATAAGGCGGTTGCCGAAATAATCTTCTATTTTGTCGATGCTTTTTATGGATACATAAAATGAGCGGCTTATCCGGAAAAATTTTTCCGGCGCCAGCATATCTTCCAGCTCTTCAATGGTATAATCAACAATGAATTTTTTGTTGTCGAAAGTTTTAAAGAAAGTAAACCTGCCTTCGCTATAGAAATAGGCTATATCGTCTACCTCAATACTTACCAGGCGGTTGGCATTTTTTACCAGGAATCTTTTCCGGAATTCTTTGGGTTGAATTTTATTTTTCAGTTCACGCATCAATCCATCAATATCCGCAACAGGCGGATGCCCGGCAAAATTAGCCTTGAATTTTTCTATTGCGTTTTTTAATTCATCTTTTTGGATGGGCTTTAAAAGATAATCAACACTGTTAACCTTAAATGCCTTCAAGGCATATTCATCATAAGAAGTAGTAAATATAACAGGGCATTTTACTTCAGCAAGATTAAATATCTCAAAACTTTGCCCATCGCTCAGTTCAATATCCATAAGGATCAGGTCCGGTTCGGGGTTCTGCTGCAGCCACTCTACCGAAGTCTCAATGCTGTCGCCAACGCCAACAACTTCAATGCTTTCATCAATAACAGCCAGTGTTTTTTTCAGCTTGCTCACAGCCAGTTCTTCATCTTCAATAATCAGTACTTTCATAGTAGTGTGTTTTAATAATAATAAATGTATTGAATTAATAAGGATACCCCGGTTGATATGTAATGTATTGTTGCAAACACCGTATTAATTGCGGCTAAACGTTTTGTGTTGATTCTGCCGGCCGCCATATTAATGGAAGCACAACAGTAAAGTTCCTTTCGCCATCCATTACCTGGAACCCGGGGTATTGCAAAAGTTCATACTTGGCCTTTATATTTTGCAGGCCCATACCATTGGAGTGAGAAAGGCTAACCTTACGCTGCAGGTTATTATTCACCACTAACTTGTTTTCTCCCGAGGTAAAAATTTCTATGGTAAGGGGATATTTTTTTGAAACGGTATTATGCTTTACCGCGTTTTCTACCAGTAATTGCAACGACAGGGATGGAATAAGGTAAGAAAGATACTGCCTGTCGATATTGATACGCATTTTAACTGCCCCGCCATACCGTGTTTTTAACAGCCCGAAATAGGATTCAATAAATTCCAGCTCCTGCGATAAGACACTCAACGAATCCTGGTTGCTGCGCAAAAGGCTGCGGTAAACCTTGCTTAATTCATCCAGGAACTGAACTGCTTTTTGCTTATCAGTACCTATAAGAGATGAAAGTGTATTAAAGCAGTTAAAAAGAAAATGCGGGTTAACCTGGTTTTTAAGTGTATCAAATTCCTGCCTTAGCGAAAGCTGTTGTAACGTAGCGTTTTCAGCGGTGTTTTCTCTAACTCTTCTGAAAACAAAATCGGCCTCATACAAAGTTTCAAATATTACGTTTACGCTCAGCCCAACCAGCGCACCCTGCCACAAATGATCTGGTTGTATACTGTAATTAAACAAATGAAATACGTGGTACAGCAGGAAGATAGCATATACTGATGGCGTCATTACAAATACGGTAATCAGCGATTTCGTCAGTATTCTCTGCCGAGTTTGCGATAACAGCGGATATTTTTTTTCTACCCAATTATCATACTGTACGTGACCCGCCATTGAGAAAAACCCCATTACAAAAATGATCAGTGATGAAAATATCCAGATAGAAGGCTCCTGCCAAACCCTGTCTTCAAACATGATGAGCTGAAGCATGGCTATAATAAAAGGCATTGAAGTTAAAAAGCTATATTGCTTGAGCCTTGTAAATCTCGGGATCAATCTTCTCATGCCCTTACGTTTTCATTAATGAGTTGTATGGAAATCTTTCTTATATCGCCGGCTATATCTGTTACCTCCAGCTGTTTACCCAGCAGCTTATATTTCTTTACCATTGTGTCGAGCCCGGTTTCAATTTCCAAGTCAGTAGAAATTATTTTAGGCCGACGCAGGTTTTGTACCAACAGCATATCCACGTCCTCTGAAAAAATATTGATCTCAAGTGGTTTTAGCCTGCTGATGGCATTCTGGCTGAAAGCGTTTTCAATAATAACCTGCAGCAGCATAGGAACAATATATTTTTGCTTATACACATCGGGTATGTTAATATTTACGCGCAAGCCTTCTCCAAATCTTTTTTCCATCAGATGCAAATACGATTGAAGAAATTGTAATTCCGTATCGAGTGTAACAAGCTGATCGCTGTCATTTTTCAGCATATAGCGGTAAACCTTCGTCATTTCATTAAGAAAGTCTTCCGCCATATCTTCATTTTCTTCAATGAGGCTGCTTAAGGTATTTAAGTTGTTGAATAAAAAATGTGGTGTAATATGACTCTTTAAAGCATTTAATTGCGTTTGCCTGTAATTCGTGTTGAGCAATGCTGTTTCTTTTACACTCTGCTGCCAGGTTTCATATCTTGAAATACCCTCCATCAAAAAAATAAGAAAGATATTGGCAATGGCTATGGAAAGACAAACCCAGGCCAGCCTGTTCTCGTTAAGCTCGGTTTTAAAAAAAGGTAATATCTCATACAGTTTAAATAACAGGTATTTCAGAAAAGAGCTGAGCAGCACAAAACTTACGATCATATAACCCAGCTTTTTTGCCGTTTGTTTTATATCAGGAAATCGTTTTGTAAGTAAAAGCGCTATATAGCCGCAGATAAGAAAATCTATGATTAGCTCTGCATAAGTAATTATGGTGGCGCCGATAAAAAACAAGCCGCTGCTGTAATACAGTTTGCCAAAGTAAATACTGTTAATAATAAATGTAAATGCAAAACAAATAAACGGCATTATCAGCCATTCTTTTGAATTATATGCAGGGCGATGCAGCTTCATACTATACGTTAATTCTGAAAATAGTTTCGGTGATATGCGCCTTTACTGTTGTAGTGGTTTCTCCGTTCAGCTTCTTCAGCCTGTCATTCAGGTCTTTGCTGCTGAAAAAATTATTCAGCTGTTTTGTGTCTCCCGCTTCATTAACAAATTGAAATATATAATACAAAATATTTTTTTCAAACCCTATATAAATCCTCACCTCTTTTACAGCAACACTCATTAAAAATTTCAGGCTTCGTTTAAAAAGCAGCAACAGCTCATATCTTACCTGCATATTCAATTTTAGTTTGCTCACTTTTTCATCTGCTGCAAAATCTATCTGCACATTATGCCTGTTGTTGGTTACCTGCACGTATTTATGAAAGCGCTTTACCAGCTCTTTCATGCTATCATTTTCCGGTGCAATAGCCCACAGCATATCCTGCATGGCCGAAACCATCGCTGCACTTCTCATCTTTATTTCAGCAATAAACTCCCGCGATTTAACAGGATCTGTTTCATGCTTTATGATGGCTATATCACTAAGAATATTCACTTTTTCCAGTGTGCTGCTCACGTCTTCATGCAATTGTCTCGCAATATTTCTGCGCAGTTGCTGCACATCTTCTTTACGTTTCATTCGGTAATAATCCAGCAGAAATAAAATGCCCAGCGCTACAAGCAGTATTAAAATATAAAACCATTCCGTCTGGTAAAACCTGGGGGCTATTTCAACGAACAATTCAGTAACAGAACCTACCTGGTTGTTCTCATCCATTATTCCCGCTTTTAGTAAATATTTGCCTGGTGGCAAATAGTTCATCATGACTTCACTGTTGCCGGAAGTTTCTTTCCATGTTTTATCAATACCTTCCAGCATGTAATATACCGGTAAGGGTTCTTTAAAAGCATTGGTAGTATATCTTACTTTTACAGATACATCTCCCGGGCCAATTTTCAGCCTTTTTAACTTAAGGATGGAATCTACCCTCAGGCTGCTTTCATTCACATATACTTCAGCGATCAGTACTTTGCCTGCAATGTTTTTTTCAACATCCCTCTTCAGCATTTCCGGGTTAAATGCAAGAAATCCATGATTATTTCCAAATACGATCGTTCCGTTACTGATACTGCCTGATGCCGCTATACTAAAAGAGAAATTGCTATAACCATCACGCTGATCATATTTCAATACCGGTTTTTCGTGACGCAACGAAAAAGCCATTAACCCAAGATTGGTACTTGCCCAAACCAGGCCTTCAGCATCTTTTGCCAGGTTAAATATTTCATATTGCGGATAATTATGCCGGATAGAATCAGTATGAAGGTTAAGTGTATTTAACCCCGCAGAAACAATCAGCATTATACTGTCGTTATACTCTAGAAAGTCGCCCGCCCCGGGACTTAATAATTTTTTACCCTCTGGCAGCGAATCAGTATAATGCCTCATTATTGCGCCGGTGGCGGCATCTATACGGAATACGCCATCATAATCCGTTGCCACCCACACTTCATTTTTTTGTGAAACGATCATCCGGTTAACGCTTGAACCGGCTTTGTGTACAAGCAGCCATTCATTGGTAGCCGGGTTAAATTTTATGATGCGTCCACCCTGCACACCCATCCATAAATTATCCTGCGCGTCTTTAGCTAACTGGCGTATAGTATGCTGTGCAGCCAATGCCGGCTGAAAGCTATAAACATGTTTCTTTGCTGCATCATATTTCCATAACCATCCATCCTGCGCTCCCCACCAAATGTCTTCATTGTTCATTTGAACCATACTCCAGATCATTGCAGCTTTTTTGCCAAAATCATCTTTCAGTAGTTTGGAATATACAGGATTGAACGCAGTGTCATAAGTATATATCCCGTTGCCACCCCATGTACTTATCCAAACTTCACCACTGGTTGTTTCAAGAATATCTGTTACTTCTACAGTAAAGGTCTCTTTGTTGCCCGGCTTATAGTTGTTGAAAGATCTGAGTTGTTTATTAGCTGCCGTATACCGGTATAATCCCTGGTTGGTTGAAATCCACATATTGTGTTCGCGATCTTCGTACACATGGTTAACAACATCATATGAAATACTGAATTTACCCGGAGCGCTTTTGGGCACATACAGAAACCTGCTGTTCGTACTGTCGTACAAGGCTAAAAGATTATCTCCATACATCCATAATGCGCCTTTTATTTGCAGCAGCTTAATAATGGTATAATATTCCCCCTTTAAGCCATCGTATATTTCAAGTTCCCGTTTCCTGGTTTTGCCGTTTTTTATATCAATGCTTTTAAAAGAAAGCCCGGTGGTTGCAGGCCATGAAGTGATCCAGCCTGTTTCATTTTGGTCAATAAAAAAGTTCTGGATCATGGTAAGATCCTCTGTCATGGCAATATACCTGTCGGCATCAGTATTATGCCCTTTATAAGAAAGGGTATTCTTTGAGGAGTTATATTTAACCAGTCCTCCGTATGTGGAGGCCCAGTAATTTTGGTTTTTATCCTGCCAGAGCGAGATAAAATTCCACCCTGCGGGTAATTTAAACAGGTTATAGTCCTCCGAAAATTCATGCTTTTCCTCGCTGAACGTTAAAAAAGTTTTGCCGGTGCAGGCGAATATTATTTCCCCATCGTTCGATTCAAAAAAATGAGGATCGCGAACTGCGAGCCCTTTGCCCAGGATAAGCTTTACCGGATGCCATTTAAATGTTACCGGGTCCAGGTATCCCAGTATATCATTTTCAAAAGACACCCATAGCCTGTTTTGTTTATCAATCAGTATTTCTCTTATAAAACCTTGTGGCAGTACGCCCCTGCCGGTATATAAATCCAGGAACCGTATACCATCGTAGCGCTGCAGGCAGCTTCTTGTCATCACCCACATGTAACCGTTTTTATCCTGCTGAACCTGCCTTACATATTCACCTGCAAGCCCATGCTGCATTCCGAGGTATGAAAACAAAAAATCTGGTTGTGCGTCTGTATGTACACAAACCAACAAAAAGAGCGATAAAAGTATGTGCCTGAGCAAGGGTTCTGTTTAATACAAATCTATTGTATCAAACTTAAAAATACATGCCGCATGTACGGCTTGTTTAACAGTTCATACATCAAAATCCTCAATTCATACAGCTACCCGGTAAAGCGGCTAATTAATATTTTGAGGTGCTGATTATATCCAACTACTTATTCATGAATAAGTTTTGGGAAATTCCTGCTCACAGCCTGTTACTTATCTATACCAGTATCCACGTTAGGCGCCTACTTTTACGTGGGCTTTGCTATGTGGCTGATTAAAGGAAATGCTCAATAACGATATACAGCTCACAGGTCTCCTCAAAGTAAAAGTCAGCGCCGTTGTGGATACGATGCCACACCGGCATGAGGTGAAATGTCATAAACTAAATGCATTTGATCATTTATAGCAAAATGTTAATCTCAAAAATTAAAGGTCTTATCTACTTTTGCCCAGCACCTCAAAATATTAATTAGCCGGTAACGCTTACATCACACGGCCCAGGGTGAAGTTGCTGCATACCATATTTTTCTTTGAAACTTTTCTATGCGTGTTCACTGCGTTGCAACATGCTGCTTTAAACATTCATACGCACATCTCAGCAATTGATGCACATCGTTACGCATTTCACAGCGCTTACTGTTGACCGGGGTTTAACCGCGATCAATCTTTGCAATGCAAATCATAAACGGTATGTATAAAATATTCAAACTAACAGTTTGCCTGATCTTTTGTTTTATTGCAGCATCAGCGCAAAACAAATCAAAGATATCTGAAGCAACATTAAATGATATACTGGCAATATATAAAACAACAAAGCAGGATGCGGCAGCACAAAAATCATATTATAAAATACTTGGAGAAAAGGTAGATAACGCGACAGGACAAATCAGGGAATGGGTCATACAGGCAATGCAGGAACAGCAGGAATTGGTAAAGCATTATAAGCCGGGATATGAACACAAAGCTGGTGAAATGAATTTGTTTCCACTATGGGAAGAAATGCCGGGACCCGTTCCTTCTTTGCCTGAAGCAAGGCTAACCAACGCCACTAAATACCAGGCTTATATTGACAAGGTAACGCTGAGAAAAAAACAACTAAGCGACATGATGCAGCAACCGTTGACTGCACAGCGAAGCGATCAGCAAATGATGATTGCTGATGCAAAAGCTGCCGCCAATAATAATGCGATAGTGCAACAAATGGGAGGCACGGATGCGGTAATGAATATGAGCGAAGCAGAAAGAAAACAGGCTGCACAAAAAGCTGCTGAACAGGTGGTGAATAACCCGGAAGGACAGATGAGCGCTTCCGCAGGCTTAAACGCCATGATGAAACGAATGATGAATGACCCTGAATACAGGGAAGCCTATAATAAAATGACCGATGCGCAGAAGCAGGAAGAATTAAAAAAATATATGACGAGCCAACCGGTGAAAAGAGATGATAAGACATCGGAGGAATTACAAAAGAATGTAAACAACACATCTGCCGCTATGAATATTGATATGGTAATAGCGAAATGTTTACAGCAAATGCAGGAAGCAACCATTCCTTATGCCAAAGGAACTGAGCTGGCAAATGAGTTTTATTATACTGTGTACAGCGATATTGAGAAATGGTATAAGCAGCAGTATGATGCGCTGCCGTTTACCGCGCAGCGCGAAAAAAACGGGTTGGCTGAACTCATGAAATGCAAGCAAACCATCAAGCATGCTTTCCAGGAAAAAGAAGCTGCTACCCGCACAATACTGTGGAACCTGCTCAAAACAAATACAAAAATTGCTTTCGGGGAATTCAATGATATGATAGGCGCTTATCCCTGGAGGAAAGCAAAAAATGCCAGTCTTGTTGATTACAATTATACTGAGCCCAGGGTTGCACAGGCAGTGACAAGCCTGTATGATGAAATGATACGTATGACGAGAGAAGCTGAAGCGCTCACCAATGATCATAAAGGAAAACAGGAACAGTTTGAGATTCTAATGAAGTAGTTAAATATTTTAAATAATTCTACAATGCAAGGCAGATTAAAAATTCTAGTGGCATGTTTTCCTGCAGATGGTCACTTTAAGCCGCTTACAGGCATAGCCAAATATCTTGATGCCTGCGGGCATGATGTTCGCTGGTACGCTTCAAAAGAATATACAAATGATATAGCAGGCCTCGGCATGAAGCATTATCCGTTCAGGATCGCAAAAGACCTCCATATTTCGTATATGGAAGTGCATTATCCTGAAAGAGCAAAGATCAAAAACCCTGTCAGAAAATTAAATTTCGACATGATTCATGTTTTTGTTGAACGCGGGGAAGAATACATGAAAGACATTGACGAGATCCGGCAAAATTTTCCGCCAGACATTGTCATCTGCGATATTGCTTTTCCCGGCATTCCTTATATCAAAGATTGCATGAAGCTTCCGGTAATAGCTGTTTCGGTTTTTCCTTTTCCCGGCAGTTCCTGTGACCTGCCTCCTTACGGGCTTGGATTAACACCAGCCAACACCAGTGCAGGTAAAATTTTCCACAAGGGGTTAAGATGGTTATCCCGAAAAATTTTGTTCAGAAAGGCTGATAGTGCCATGCGTAAGGCTTTGGAGAAATACAGCATTGCGCACAACAATACAGGCATATTTGATATAGGCTATAAAAAGTCAGACATCGTTCTGCAAAGCGGTTGCCCGTCTTTTGATTATAAAAGAAGTGATTTGGATAAACGTGTCAGGTTTATCGGTGCGGTGCTTCCTTATCGCAAATCGAACCAGGTAACTTCCTGGTTCGATAAACGGTTGGAGGGATATAAAATAGTTGTATTGGTTACACAGGGAACCGTGGAGAAGGATCCTTCAAAATTAATTATACCTACGCTTGAAGCATTTAAAGATGATGAAGATGTGCTGGTGGTTTGCACAACCGGCAATGCAAATACAGAAGCGCTGCGCGCAAAGTATAATGCGCCCAATATTATTATAGAAGATTTTATTCCTTTTGAAAACATCATGCCCTATACCAATGTATTTATAACCAATGGAGGTTATGGTGGTGTGCTGCTCGGTATTGAGCATAAAATGCCGATGGTGGTTGCCGGTGTGCATGAAGGGAAAAATGAAATATGCGCAAGGGTTGGATATTTTAAATACGGTATTAACCTGAAGACAGAACGCCCGGGAGCCGCCCGGATAAAGAAGGCTGTAAAAGAAATTTTTGAAACCCCGGTATATAAAGCAAATGTTGTAAGGCTTGCACAAGAGCTGAACAGCTATGCAACAGATGCGCTGGTTGAAAAATACATTGACGAATTAATAAACAACCGCTCACCAAAATGCAGGCAATCGCTATTGCCTGAAACGGTTTACTGATAATCCATTTTTAAAGAAAATATTCTTCCCGGAAATCATACTTAGCCGGGTAGCTGGAAATTTTTTTGTAAAAAATATAACAATGAAAAGAATAAAAAAGATAGCCAAAAGATTTGTGTCAGGGCTTTTGATCCTGGTTATACTCCTGGTAGTACTTATATCAATGCGCCAGAATTTAAAGTTCGAGGCCCCGTATCCTGACGTGCGCGCCAGCAGCGACAGTAATATGATCAACAGGGGGCGGCATATTGTTTTCAGCCAGGCACATTGTGCAGATTGCCATAGCAAACAAAATGCTGATTCTTTACTGGAGCTTGGTATTGAACCCGCATTAAGCGGCGGCAGGTTATTTGATGTAGGCATCGCGAAAATTTATACCCCTAACTTAACGTCTGATAGCGTGTATGGTTTGGGAAGAAGAACAGACGGAGAGATTGCGAGGGTTATCCGCTACGGCGTGCATGCCAACGGAAATGCCGTACTGAATTTTATGGGCTTTGCCAATATGAGTGATGATGACCTTACGGCTGTGGTATCTTACCTGCGAACACAAAAGCCGGTTCACGAGCCGGTTCCTTCACCTGAATACAGCATGATGGGGAAAACGGTGAAAGCATTTTTGATCAAACCTGTTGGACCATCTCATGCTGTAGAGAAACATATAAAGCCAGACAGCAGTATTGCGTATGGTGAGTATATGGTAACAAGTACAACCAACTGTGCCGGATGTCATACCAAAAGAGACCTGTCTGGTAAATTCACCGGGCCGCTGATGGCAGGGGGAAATAATGTAGAAGGCCTGATCTCTCCCAATCTTACACCCGATAGCAGCAGCCGTATATTCGGCTGGTCGGAGCAAACTTTTATTGAGCGTATGCGGTTAGGAAAAATTAATCCTGCAAGTCCAATGCCATGGAATAGCTTTAAGCGTATGACGGATCTTGAACTGAAAGCGATATACCGGTACCTGAAATCGATACCTGCGGCAAAAACCCCTGCGGTGGATGAATAGCAGGTAATGAGAAAGTGATGACCGCGGGTGAGCAAGCTTATCCGCGGTTTTATCATGTAGTTGTTATGGGTTTGAATATATATGATAATGCGGAGTCATGCTGTACGTGGCGAAGACGCCACGCACAGCCCTTTTATCGCCTCTGGCGATGTCCTCACCCGCATGTAGGGCAGCAAACAAACGGCACTTCCGTTAGCGGTGAGGTACGCAGTATCCTGTAATTACCCAGTTCTTCATTCAGCGCCTGGCGGTTTTTTCTTCTTCTTTCCAACAATGTTGATGCGATGAGTTGCGTATTATCACTGCCCTGCAACGCCTGCAACTGTTCATCGGTTAATGAAAAGAAATGATCAAAGAAGCTGGTGATATTGCCGAATACCTCTACTACCAGCACACTCAGCGGCGCATCTTCAGGCAGTCCTAATTGTTTAAGCAACACCGCTATTTCTTTGTTATCCCAAACAGCGGTAGCGGTTTTAGGCAGATCCTTATAAATGGCTTTTACAGCGCCGGCCGCCAGTGTAGCATCTGTAAATTTTACAGCGGCTACAGGTGGCGCTGCGTCTTTCAGCTTAAGTTCATCAAATGCCTGCAATATGTTTGTGGCCATGTCCTTATCTATCTTTACCACTTTGCCTTTCCTGTAATCTGTTATAGCCTTTGTTATCTTTCTCTCATATTCACCGCTTACATTCAGCCGCGATACCTCATTCATTAAGGTAAGATTGCTCAGCACCACATTGGCTCTTGCTATATCATCCACTTCCCGCAGGGTCCATACTGTTGATATATTGGTTATGGACGATACAACCGTATTGGTAAAAACGCCGGGATTGAACGTACCAACTGTTCCCCTTGACGGCGGTTTTACCAGTGTCATCAGTTTTTCATCAAGCAGGATATTCCTGTATTCAAGGCGGTCTGCCTGCTGCACCTGCGCATATAATATGCAGTGCAGTTGCGTACGTGGCGGATCACTGGTAACATTCTTTCCTTTCCACACAGCTTTGGCATAAGGGGCGGTTACATATACTTTATCCTTATCCCTGTTTACATTACAAAGCAGTGTTGGCACAGGATGTTGCATGCCTGCAACCACAAGCGGTCTTCCGAAACGTCCCTGCGCTGTGCTCCACAGGTTTTCTTTTCCTTCCTGCCCGTCGCTCCAATGTCCGTGACCGATACGGAACTCATAATTAAAAAATCCAAACAGCTCCGGGCTTTCAGGATGCAACCCCGGAGGCAATGGCAGCAGGTAGTGTATGTCATCATCATCGCTTGCTTTTTCCATAGGCTGCATGGCGCTCAAGCCTGCCATATCATCTGTTTGCCCGGGCGTGATCATGCGTATATATTCCGGATCAATGGGCAATGGCGGAGGCTCTTCTGTTTCGCGCAGCAACTCTGCAAGCTGTTTATTATTACCTATCAATTGATCAGGCGCATAATGAAGCACCCTGCAGAACAAAGTATCCGCCGGGTTTTCAACCGGCTCTTCCAGTTCAACCCATAAATATTTTTGTCTTGCCTCGGTAGATTGATATTTTTCTGCCTTGATATACGGAGAGAACGCCAATCCTACACTCGCAATTTTAGGCACCTGTGATGGAATAACGGTTGAAGGCAACAGAATCAGGTCTGGTTGTATACTTGCAGGCTGTCCATGCCCTGGTTTAAAATTTGGTGTGATGGTATACTGCACTTCTATTGTATCCGGGAAACGCAGTCGCCCGCCAGGAGTAAGTAAAGAAGATTTTGGTTCAATCGCGTCAATAAAAATAATAGTGGTACTGCTCCTGTTCACATTACCAAAAGCGTCCGCCTGTAATGATTCAAATGAAGCCGAATGCTTCAGTTCTATATCGCCGATATTTGCCAGCACCTCTGCTTCATCCGGCGCATCTTTACTGAATTTTTTATTCCGGGAGATAGTAAAGGCTACATCTTCCAATGCGTCCCAGCTCCAGTCGCGGTCAACCCGGTATACCAGGCAGCCCAGCCAGTGGTTACACAAATCTCCTTTGGATGAAAAAGTAATGCTGCTGCCATCGGGCGCCAGGCTATGGCGTATCTTGTTATTGCAGCCAAACACAACCCTTTCGCCTTTTTCTGATACCAACGTTAAGCCATTGGCTTTTACACCCAGTTGCTGTGCAAGCCGCTGCATGATGTTGGGCTGTACACTTGTTTCAGTGCTGAAAAAGAAAAACTGCCCAACAATACCCTTGCGTATATACTCAGGATCAGGCTGTAAATACAGGCCCTGCAACTGAGGAACATTTGCCTTTGGCAGCAGCAGGTTGCTTTCATCAGCAGATTCTTTATAAAACCGGAACTGGGTTGTTTTGCCATAGCGGCTGTCAAGATCATGATTACCCTCGTTAATAAACCCGTAATACGAGCTATTGTTTCCATCACATACAGCTCTTATACTCATTCTTATTTTTCTTGCGGTGGGCAATGGTATATCCTGCATCGCGTCAATAGCTGCTTTGTTCAGTGCAGGATCATTAAACGGATCATCAAGGCTGGCCAGATTAAGTGTTGGTATATCATGAAAAACCACATTCAGTGAAAGTGAATTTTCAAAATCAGCGGCATTGACTACCGCCGGGAAATCTCTTGTGGTTTTGTATAGTGTAATATAATTTTCCTTACCGCTATCGCTGGCCAGGTTATCAAGCCTCAGCGTTTCAACTTCCACCTTAACTTCAACTTTGGTTACATCAGGATCAGCAATGGCAGGCTGAACAACATTGGGCTCATCAGTAGTTCCTCCCTGCTTTTGATCCTGTGCGGATTGTATCAGCAGTTGTACAGGATCGCTGCCCAGTGCCTGGTATTTATCAGTAAATACCACAGCCGGGTAATTCAGCAAAGGCCGCTGAATATTGATTACAGGGTTGGCATCAAAGGTTGAAGGCTGTCCTTCAGCGATGACCTCATTATAAAAATCAGCCTTGACCAATCTTATATTCAATGGCTTTTCTATACGGCATAAAGCCGGTGCAACATATCTTTTAAAACTCCATTCAGATGCAGGAGCCGGTGCATTGTTATATACATCTTCGGATATGCCGGGCCCTCCGCCGCTTATATCCATCATGCGCACCCTGAACTGATAACGGCGGCCATAACGGAGCTGCGTAGCCGCAGGCACTTCATCAAACATATTGTTTGCACCAACAGCTTTGGTTGGGGTGGGATCATCTTTATCTATTCTTGCTTCATCATTCTGGTGAATAGCAATCGCATCAGTGTCTTTTAATATCATGCTCTTTCCTATCCAGCTTGTAAAATACATAGGCAGCCAGAAGGGCGCTGTGGTATCATTATCCAATTGTGTGGGAAAAACCTGGAAGGGTAATTCCAGTTGCTGGTTGGGCGCATTGCCTACCGGCACTCCGCCAAAGCTGTATGCCTGCCTGCAGCTTACCAGGTTAAGGCTGCTCCAGTCTGCATTCACGGCATCTTCCTTTACATCAATCTTATAGCCGAATACACCAAGCGGCGCATCAATACGTTTACCCGGCTCCTGCGGATTGGCTTCTAACTGCCGCATATACCATATCAATATCTGCTCATCATCCCATGCAAGCCGTATGCCTTCATCCTTTACAGGCGCAGCACCATCCTGTTTTTCTGCAAGCCATATACGGCTTACCGGCTGCGCGGCATGTACAATTTTGGAGAAGCCATCATTATATTCATTGAGCTCAGCGAATATTTTATCCCAGGGCGCTTTGGGCGGCTCCGGGTCTACAAGCTCACCTGCTTTTACAAACAATACCGGAAATACAATGGGTGCAAATACAGGTCGTTTGTTTTCATCACCCAATTTTAATTTGGGTATTCTTGCGGCATACGGCTTAATAAACGGGCCATCTGCGGTAATCATCAACTGGTCCTGTATATTTTTATATTCCGGTGTGGTGATATCAGCATATATATAGCAACCTTTTTCGAACAATGCTTTATTGCCGTCATCAATAACCAACTGTGTTTCGTAAACCATACCGCATGCTTTTGCAAGCAATGGCTGGCGGAGTATATAGGCAAATACTTTACCCCAGCTCAGGTCGTCATCGTTTTTCCAGCCATCTTTCTTCTTGGTATCTTTTTTTATGGCGCAGTGATAGCTGTCATCTGTTTTTGCATTAGGCACACGGGGTCCGGTAAAGTTGAATGAATCGCGGTAGGTTTCCGGCAGGTATTTATTCACCGTATAAAATTCATTGGGCGTTTTATCCGTATCCGTAATATTGATCTTAGCGCCAAAATCTGTCCTGATCGCTTCAAGCAAAGCTTTTTTATTTCCCGCAGCATTCACGTTAATGCCAATACTAACAGGGGTTCTGCCAACAGCCAACGCATTACCAATAGGCCATTCACTCATTCCTTTAACTACTTTTAATTCGAACTCAGGGTTAATATCAGCAAAAGCTGTTGCGGTATCAAATGGCGCGGCCAGTCCTGTTGCATTATTAAAAGGATCACGGTTACGCGGAATAAGCACGATGTTCAGCTTTAATACTGTTCCATCAAATCCCTGAGGGAAAACCATCGTAGTATATCTTCTGTTCGCTTCCATAATATTGTATTATCAAAGTTTAATGTTTAGCTGTGAGCTATCGGCTATCGGCATCGGCGTTATTAAACCTTATAGGTTTCTGCTGATGGCTGACGGCCGATTGCTGAAAGCCCATCGCCCATTGCCCACAGCTCATCGCTGACAGCTCTACGCTATCTGCCTGTCTTCTCCCCATGTTTTGGAGAAGCTGATATCAATAATCAAAAAGATGCTGATATCTATAGCAAATGTTACCTGGGCGCTGCAGTCTGTTTTATCACTGCCCAGTTCCCGCACCACTATTCCTTTGGCTTCTATAGTAATGGCAACACATACCAAACCACCCAGCAGGTTTGCCTGACCTTTAAATACCATTAATGCTGCCAGCACCACTTTATCTTTATCTGCATACATTTCCACACCTACCATAAAGCTTACGCTCGCATTGCCTACCACAGGCAGACTAACGACTATGGATACCCCAAAACCAAATTTCAATTGCAGGCTCGGCCCAACCTTAGTATCTGCGGCAATTTTTACATCTACCGCACCAATAGCATATATTGATCCAACACCAACGGAATAACACATGATCTGCAAACCGCCGTGGAATTGCAGGAATGCTCCTGCTGTTGGCAACAATTGTGAAGGGTCTGTAGTAACTTTTAATGCAGCATTAAAATATACGCCGGCGCTTAATGATGCTTCAAGCTTGAGCGGTGTTTGAGCGCTGTTGTATAGTTCATCTGTAGGCGGGAACCGGATGGTGGCGATCTCTTTGCTGGCTTCAAATTTATATTGCCATATTTCGCCACTATTGCTCATGGCAAGCTTCAATCCTTTTTTCAGCACTTCTTTATAATCATTGGTGCTTAACGATGCCAGCATCTGCAGTATATCAATTACCGGTTGTAATGCATCGCTGAATTCTATTTCCGGCATTGGCAGCCCGTCAGTATTACCATCAGGTCCACCTTCATAATTACTCTCTTTGCCTTTTCCGGCATCAAAATTTCCTTTGATAGTCATCAGGCGTTTCATGTCACCCAGGTCAACCACCATCGCAAGATTATTCAGGCGGCTCTTCCATTGGTTGCCCATATCGTTGGCAAAAGAATCTACATCAAAGTTTAGTTTACTGTCTACATAAGTATTAGCAGGAGCATCCTTTTTACCCGTTTTATATTCAATATATATTCTAAGCGCTTCCGTGTCAACCAGCGGCACTTCAAAAGAAGGCACATCAAACCTCAATGCTTTATCAAGAATGCCATTTGCCCCCTGCTTCAGCATATTCATACCCTGGCTGATCGCGGCTTCACCTGCCTTCACTGCTTCCACCTGCATTAACTCCCAAACTTTTGTTCCTCCGTCTTCCAGCACGCTTTGCGTAAAAGCCTGGAAGGTGTTGCCATTACCATCTTTGCTGTTGAGCAAAGGCATGGCCTTGCCAAAATTGTCTATGGCATTACCGATATTAGGGAATATACTTTCCCCGCTCATCAGGCGGTAAGCATCAGCAAAAACAGGCGGCGTTTTGCTGAGCATTTTAGCATTATTCAACTCGTACGCCGGTGTAAGGAATAAGGCTTTTTGCGTTGCGGTTGATTGCAGGTAACCGAAGTTCAGTGTGTCAGCAGCAGGGTCGCGTAATATTTCCATCGGATGCGCCACACGAACAAGTTGTTTCTGCAGAATATTGTTATCAACCACATTTCCTTTTTTCCATGCGCCTGTGCGAATAAGCGGAACCATTGTATCTGTTGGCAGCGGCGTAACTTCTCCTGTGCCCACATTATGCTGAACCAAAGCCCAGCTACCATCTTTAGGCAGAAAAACATTACCCCTTGCAGCCACCACAAATACCGGCTTGGTACCCGCCTTATCAATTGAAGGCGCTACATCAAAACGCGCTGCACGTATTTGCTGGTTGCTTTTATTGATATCGAGCACACAATCAATATCGCCGCCGATGCTCCCGTTTTGCAGATCCAGCAGTTCTTTTAATTGTTGGGCTGTCAGCGGTTTGCCGGCGGGCGCTACCTGCACATAACCGAGTATGCGTTTTGATACCACTCTTTTATTTACATGCCCCTGCACTACATTTTCTATTTCTACATCCGCATCAAAATATACACCGCCGCATTTTACAGGTTCGTGCCGTTCTGTTGCATCGTTTGTATACATCTGCCCTTTTACACCATTTACGTAGTCAGCGTTAGGGGCAATAATATTTTCACTATTGTATTCTGTAACAGAAGGCGCATCTTTAATATTTCTTACATTGAACAATCCTCTTATAATACCTGTATGAAATTCGTATTGCGGAGGTATTCCATTCACCTCATCCGGTATATGTACAAAATCGTTGGTGGTAAGATTGCCGAAAGGATTAACACCTTTCTTTAAATAGCTGAAAGAAAAATCAAATAATCCATCGCTTTCCGCTTTCCAGCCGCTATCAGTTCTGAACACATAGCCCGATCCGGTACGGAAAACCGTAATGGTGCGCACTACGCGTATACCCCAGGGATACAAAATACTTTTCACCTGTATCACTTCATGTCCCGTGCGGCCAAGCATTACATCAAACCTTGCTTTGCTGGTTTGCGCAAGCGCCGCACCGGGACTTACCCAATTGCTAAAAATACTGGCGCCATATCCTGTAACATCCATGCGGGAAACAGGCACGCCACGAGACTCTTTCAATAGAGAGGAAAGGCTTAATGGTCCAAATAAAAATTCATTATTAAAAATTTCTGTCACCCTGTGTCCGAGGTTGCTTGCATAAGAAGCAATACCATACCAGTTCAGCAGGTTATTTGCCTGAACCGTATAGCCGGGAAACATATCACTATCATACTCCGTTGGATTGGCAGGATTGGGTTTACCGAATCTTCCGGCCTGCAGGCTTACCTGGATACCGCCCTCAAGTTTATAGGTGTTATCTTCTTCATTCTTCCTGAACTTTGGCCGGATATTTTCAATAGCCGGCTTTTGCGGTTCAACAAAATGTTTTGAAATATAGCTGATGGCTTTGAGACCGAATGGCAGGGTGAAGGTTGCCAGTGTATAATTACCCGGTTGCGATGTAAAGTCTTCAATCAAACCATTGGTAACCGGTATGGGTGCCAGCGGAACAGGAGCAGCATTGTTATTCCATATACGCGCAGGTCCGCCATCATCGGCATAATATAAAAATCCTGCTTCAGGATCCATCAATAATTTGGGGGAAGATGTATCAAGAGGATTATCCCTGTCCGGTGGAGTAAGATTTATCTCCGGCTCCCAGGCCATTAACGGCAAAGTGAAAGCACGTACCCGGTGCGATGGCAGTTTAACCTGCATGCCTTCCACCAAAAACGGGAACGCGGTATTATACGCCGCGGCATTGTAATCTATATTATGCACTTCTCCATCCCTGCCGCGAACACTTCCTGTTTTTATGATCTGCCAGTTGGTTCCAAAGCTTACACCCAACTGGTTGGCATTGCTACTTACATCTAACAAAGAAAAAAATTCATGCTGAACACCGATGCTGCTATCCCATACATCTTCTATATCTCTCTTCATTTTGGCAAGCGCATTCGCATCATATATTTTTCCATTGCCATCTTTATACCCTGAGAGCAGATCAACATTCAGTTGAGGTTCCTGTTTCATGATTTCGCCGGTTAGTATATCATCTATTACCCCGGGTAAAAACTGGTTGCTTGTTAATTTAGTTGTTGTGCGCAAATTGCCAAACAGAGACCTTGCAACGGTGGCTGTTTGCCGCAATGGTTTCTTTAACGCTGTAATAGTAGTTCTTGCTTTTGCCGCGGAGACTTTAAGCGCTTTTTTAGCAGGCGTTTGCTGCGGAAGATCCATAACATTGGGCAGCTCAACGCCGCCAAAGTAAAAGTTGACTTTTACATTATCTGTTGCTTCATCAGCCCCAACAAAAGTTATGAAACAAACCAGCAGGCTGCTGAAGCCTGCTGCTCCTGTAAGACGGTTATACCTGTCATTGCCGGCACCCCTTCTCCATAATCCCAGGTTTGCTACATAAGGATCAGGCAGGGTTGGCAAATAGCTGTATAGTGTAAATACAACAATAAAATTTCCGCGCTTCACATCCGTCATACTATCATCGCACTCTCCAAAAAGAATAAATGTTTTTACAGGAGATACGGTGAACAAAGCATTTTCAAGCGCAATAGAAAACAACCGCACCTGCTGAGCCGCACCTGCTATATTCGTATTAACTGCCTGGTCAGCCTGCACATCATCTTCTATCAGCATTACTCTTCTTCCGTTTTTGCCGCCGCTCAATAATAATGAGCACGATAAAGATTCTACAGGGAATGGTTCACCGTTCACTTTTACCGGTCTGTCGGCTTGTATATCTGCCGCGCAGAAAGTGCTGATCACTTCAACAGCGGCCTTACTGTTGCTGATAAAAATAAGCGGCGCTTTTTCCAGCAATAAAAGATCAGCAGTTGTGCCATGCGGGTTTTCGTTATCCTGCCATAATTGTAAATGATGTGATGCACCAAGCCCGTTTGATTCAAGATCAATAATAGCAATATCACCTGGCTTGCCTAATATGGTGGGGGCAACAAGACGGATGTCTTCATCCTGCAATCCTGTCCAGCTGATGCGTAGTCCTTCTGCACATTGCAGCATTACCAACCCATTGCCGGAAGCGGCAACCGGCGAAGCTATATTGATTGCGCTGGTTGGCAAAGCCCAATATGATTTTTGCAGCTCTGCGGTGTCGGCAGGCAAAATCCACGGGCTTTGATTTTTTAAAAAGCTAAACTCATTTACACTTGCCTTCCAGGGGATCAGCAGCATATCATTTACATATTTGAAGGCAGTGCTTGCAGCAGGCGTAAAATTGAAAGCAATATCCTGACCGTATATATTACAGGAAGAAGGAGCAACCTGCGTAACGTTCGCTTTATTATTTTGCCATGTAAATGCCCATGTTGCAGGAAGCGTATAAACGGCATCACGTGCATCTTTACCATAAGGAGAAGTTTCTGCAGCTCCTTCATCTTCATCCTGCACCAGCTCCAGCGACATTTCTATTACAGCAGCCGGATTAATTGTTATCTGGTTGTTCTGCAGTGTTGGAGCAGCGCTTAATTTAAGGCTGCCTTTCTTTACCTGCACACCAACAAACCTGTCTGCTGCCGCGGAAGCATACAAAAACCTTGCATTGATCCAAACACTGCCGGCAACAATATTATAAGTGGTGGAGAGTTGATTAGCAGGCAGGAATATGCCGCCGCGGAACGAAGCTTTAAATAAAAGAATGGGTTGGTTACCGAGATATAATGTAATCAGCTTTTCTACACGGTAAATATCTATCCATATCTCACGCCCTTCATTATTCAGGAACGGTCCAAAACTTTCAGCCGGAGAAGCGCCTGCAGCCCAGTCGGGTTTGCTGCCTGCAATTGCGGCATTCAACACCGGAGTACTGCGTACAAAAACATTTTCGGTTGGTTCTGCCCCTGCATTGCCAATTAGCTGGTGAGCCAGGTTATCTATGCTTTGCAGTGTGCTGCTTTTTATATTCTCCCTGCTATAGAGATTGGCTTTATAAAAAAGCTGCTCACTGCCCGTATCTTCAATTTTCTGGTTGAGCAGGGAAGATGCAACCCTCAACCTCGCCTGCAGAAGTTGTTCTTCCTGTGCGGCATCTTTGGCGGTAAGATGGCCGGTAATGCTTTCGAGCATGGCAGACAATTGCGCCTGTGTCATCAAATTGAATTTAATGAATGAACTAATGGATAGGTTTTACACAAAACTCAGAATGTGATTTTACAGGGGATGGCAGGTGCTTTATGCAATAAAGTTTTCTAGTTGCGGATAATGTGTTGTAAAAAGGACCATAGGCATCTGCTCAGGGAGGGAACGTAATATTAGAAAATAGAAATGATTAATCAAAGCATTATGGATTGTTTTTAGTAAACGGTAGATATTCTGTGTTTATCGCAACTTTCTTCCTACAATAATTCCAATCTTAAACTGAAGCGTAAAGAATGAATCGTTTTTAGCATTTCCTCCTCTTATTGAGCCGGGTTGTGCAATATGCGCGGGATCAATTTCTCCCTGCCTGTCGTGAAGCTGCATGGCAAGACCGGCTTTTTCTGGTGAAAGATATTTTTGAAATAATGAAGGATCAATATACCGCGTACTTACATCATCAAGATAATCTGTTGTTGTAATGCGATGAAGTACTTCTATACGGAGATTACACAAAGGGGAGAGTTCATATTTTATTCCTGCGCCAACCGGAAAATTTACCTGTGTTAGTTTATATGGAGCACGATTACCATATTCTGTAAATCCCTGTCCTTCTGTATGCAAGGGCTGAAGGTTTATGCTTTCATTATGCAAGTACGCCTGCGGATTAAAATGGAATATACCAATGCCGCCGGTTATATAAGGTGAAAACCGGGAACGTTTATCATTATTAAAAAGCAAATGCGATAGTGGGTAATACTCAACCAGTAAAAGCAATTCGTAGATATTGCTCCTGAATTGCAAATTTCTTTTATAACGGTTTATTCCGCCGGTTGACTGATCGCTTTTTAGGATATTATCCGAAGCGGTAATAGTTCCTGCATTAAATTCAAGCCTTGCACCCAGCGTATATAAGTAAACAAACCCGGTGCTTATTCCTCCGCTGAATTTAGTATTGACCAGGTTCAGGTCTTTCAAAAAGCCTTTACCTTCTCCTGACCTGCCGCCAAGGTCAGTAAGGCAATTTATTGCACCGGCAGAAGCATTTATTTCAAACAGAAAGTCTTTGTCGTAATAGCGGTTATTGTAAAAATAATCCTGGGAGAAAACGCGTGTGCAGCAAAGAGCACATAAAAAAAGTATCGCCATAGGTTTGGTGGTCATGGTTAACAACGTTTAGCATTAGCAATGGTTACAGCAACAATCCTAAGATACTGAAAATTTATATCACCGCTCCTGTTTTCACAAAAAAAAAGCGCCCCTTAATTGAGGCGCTTTTTTATAAGCTTACTGTCAAACCCTATGACTTTTCTTTTTGTTTGTCTTTCATCTTTCCTTTCATTTCTTCTTTCAAAGATTCGTACTTGGTAAATTGTTCAGGCGTTAATACTCCTTTCAGGGCAGTGTTTCTTTCCTCTTCCAGTGGTTTTATTTTTTCCATCCAGGCACTTCTATCGGCACCGTCTTTTTTGATGTCTTTTGATTTTGTAGCAAAATCAAGGTTTATCGCCTGCACTTTCTGGTATTGTTCATCTGTAAGCGTTAATGCTGTTTTCATTTTATCGCTCATCATTTTCGCTTTCTCTTCCGGGGTTTTGTGTTGCATTTTATCCTGCGCAGATACAGATGCGCTTATCAGCAGGGTAACAGCCATAAATCCCATAGTTACTACTGATTTTACGTTTATACATTTCATAACAATCGATTTAAATGAAGAATAAAGTTCACGGTAAGATATATATCCAAAATGCTACCAGCATTTGGCTTATTGCGTTAAATTAATGTTATAGGAGGGATGGGGGAAAATTGAGATATCCCTGGATTATATAGCGGCAATAATACGGCATGGGGAATTGACAAAAAGCACTCCGCTCCATGATAAAGATCATTGATAAATGCCTGGAACAATTTTAATATTGATGCATGAAAGATTCACGTAAATTTTATAAAGCATTAGGCGATTTATTTTATGCCATTGCCGCCGCCGATGATACTGTAAGAGCAGAAGAAAAAGCTCAATTGGATAAAGAGATACAGTTTGCCTGGAAGCATTATGACAATAGCACCGACCGCTTTGGCAGTGACAGGGCATTCCTGACCGAGTTTGAATTTGAGGCGATGGAAGACAGCATGATTTCTGCCGAAGAAGCATACAATGCTTTTGAAGCTTATTTTGATGATCATCAGCAGGAAATTGATACATATACCCGCGTTCGCATTTTCAACAGTGCGCGGCATATTGCGGAAGCAACACGCAAGCTCAATAAGGAAGAAACAAAATATCTTATAAGATTAAAAAATTTGTTGCGCGTTTAAGTAGCCAGGCCCACAACCGGATATCGCCTTATTATTTATGGTAAAACACTATTTTTGCCGCTTACAAAATCAAAATCATGGGTAAAGGTCCGGTTTCTCAGTTTATACAGCATCATTACCGCCACTTTAACGCGGCTGCGCTTATGGATGCGGCTAAAGGTTATGAAACTCATTTACTGGAAGGTGGCAAAATGATGGTTACGCTTGCAGGAGCAATGAGCACAGCGGAGTTGGGTTTATCATTTGCTGAAATGATCCGCCAGGATAAGGTGCATATTATAAGTTGCACGGGCGCAAATCTTGAAGAAGATATCATGAATCTTGTAGCGCACACGCATTACAAGAGGGTTCCTAATTACCGGGATCTTAGCCCGCAGGATGAATGGGATTTGTTGGAGAATCATTATAACCGCGTTACAGACACCTGCATTCCCGAAGAAGAAGCATTCAGAAGAATTCAGCAGCATATTGCTAAAATATGGAAAGATGCTGACGCAAAAGGAGAGCGCTATTTTCCGCATGAATATATGTATAAGCTACTGCTGAGTGGCGTGCTGGAACAATACTATGAAATTGATCCCCGGAACAGCTGGATGCTGGCTGCCGCGCAAAAAAACATTCCGATCGTTGTGCCCGGGTGGGAAGACAGTACCATGGGAAATATTTTTGCTTCTTACATTATTAAAAATGAAATGAAAGCCACTACCATGAAAAGTGGTATTGAGTATATGGTATGGCTGTCTGACTGGTACAGGAACAACAGCAGCGGAAAGGGTGTAGGGTTTTTCCAGATTGGTGGCGGTATTGCAGGCGACTTTCCTATTTGTGTTGTGCCTATGATGTACCAGGACCTGGAATGGCACGACGTTCCATTCTGGAGTTATTTCTGCCAGATAAGTGACTCAACTACATCTTACGGTTCATATTCCGGCGCTGTGCCCAACGAAAAAATTACCTGGGGAAAGCTGGATGTTAATACACCAAAATTTATTGTGGAGAGTGATGCCACCATAGTAGCGCCACTGATTTTTGCGTGGTTATTGGGTTGGTAAACCTTATTTGTTGATTTTTTAAGAAGCGCTGTATATTTTTTATGCAGCGCTTCTTTTTTTAAGTGCCTGGCTCATTTCTCTTGCATCATGAATAGACCTTACAAGGTAAATAAGTATAAAAATCTTGACTATTATACTGCCTCCAAGATAGGTAGGCTTTATAGCAGCAGAAATTATTGATAATATAATAAAAACAACCAATGCAGATAACAAAGAAGGGTAGGGAGCCTTCTTTGCCAACATAGCAAAAATTGCAAAGAGTACAACGGCAATCATTGTTACAATTGTAACCTCCCACGAAAACTGGCTGTTTGCAAGAAGCGATATAATTTCTGCAATTATAATAAGGCACATTGCATCCAATAGCACATTCCTGATTTTATTAGTGTTAATCTCCATATAGAGGTTTAGGTAATTCCCCGATTGTTTGTAATCCTAAAGTACCGATAAAACAAACATTTTCAAAGTATTAAACCTGAGATTTAGATGAATATCACTAATTTTTCGCTAATTCAATGGAATATCCCGCTTCAACATATCCTTCCTGTTGGCCATTTCCCAACCGGTATAAAATATAAGCTGAGCCCTTTTGCGCATTAAATCATAATTTATTTTATCTGGCGTGTCTGTTGGTTTGTGGTAATCTGCATGCAAACCGCTAAAGTAAAAAATGATAGGCACCCCGCGTTTTGCAAAATTGTAATGATCGCTTCTATAGTAAATTCTTTGAGGATCTTTGGGGTCATTGTATTTATAATCCAGCTCAAGCTTTGTATTCTTTTTATTGATTGATTCGCTGATTGGTTTCAGGTCAGAACTCAGCTTGTCGTCGCCAATTACATATACATAATTGGTGGAGTCACCATATGTGCGGCTGGGATCAATTCTTCCTATCATATCAACGTTCAGGTTTACGCTGGTCTTTTCCAGCGGGTACACAGGGTTAGCGCCATAGTAATCAGAACCCCATAGCCCTTTTTCCTCTCCGCTCACGGCCATAAATAAAATACTTCTTCTCGGGCCTTTGCCATCTGCTTTTGCTTTTGCAAAAGCTTTTGCTATCTGCAATATGCTCACCGTGCCCGATCCATCATCATCTGCGCCATACCATATAACTCCTTTTCTTATACCCAGGTGATCATAATGCGCAGAAATAACAACAAATTCATCCCTGAGATCAGTTCCTTCCAGCAAGCCCAGCACATTACTGCTTTGCAGTGTCAGCCTTTGTTTTTGCAGATCAACAGATACATTGGCGCCGAATGATTTTGAAGCCGCGCTTTTATTCAATGTCGCGGTTTTTGCCGCGTCATAATTGTCTTTCATAATAGCCTTAGCTATTTTTTCACTTACAAAAAAAGTATTGATACGAACTGATCTCTGAAAAGCATTTACATACATATTGCTTTTATCTTCCATCGGGTTTATCTTACCATTAACTACAAACAATGCAGCTGCTCCATTTTTCATGGCAGCTTCCTGTTGTGTAAAAAAATTAAAGCCCCTGCGGTTTTGAGGAGAAGGTTCGCCAGCCATATCCGGCGATAATACCACTACCAGCTTTCCTTTGGCATCAATATCCCTGTAATCATTTCTTGTAGAATCGCTGATGCCGAATCCCGCAAAAACAACCTCACCAAAATTATAGGAAGCCGAATGGTTAGATGAGATTACAAATGAAAAGTCTTCGTTCCGGGAAAAAGCTTCATCATTTACTACAATAGATGAATTAACCAGGGAGTCAATATACACAGGGAATGTCATCTGGTAATTTCCATTATTGCCGGGTTTTAAGCCTATGGATTTAAAATAATCTTCAATAAAAGCCGCGGCTTTTCTTTGTCCTTCTGTAGCTGTTTCCCGCCCTTCCATCTCATCACCTGCAATTATGTAGAGATTTTTTTTCAGGTCGTTTACGGTTATAATTTTAGCATACGGTTTGGGATTAGCTGTTTTCTGAGCAAAAGCACCTAAAGAAGCCATAATGAAAATGGCGATACATGTAATTCTCATGATGATGTATTAAATATCATCAAACATAAACAAAACTATGATATGCATAACATAGTTTTGATAAATGGTTTAACCGGTATTTAACATGATTTATGACAAATGAATATTATATGCAGCAGGCGCTGAAAGAAGCAAGGCAGGCTTTTGATGAAGGAGAAATTCCTATAGGAGCGGTTATAGTACAGGGATCCGCCATTATAGCAAGAGGACATAACCAGGTTGAGAAGCTTAATGATTCAACCGCTCACGCAGAGATCATTGCGCTTACATCTGCATTCAATTATCTCGGCAGCAAATATTTGCCTGAAGCAACATTATATGTTACCATTGAACCATGCATTATGTGTGCAGGAGCTTTGTACTGGAGTAAAATAGGTAAAATTGTATTTGGCGCTGATGATGAAAAAAATGGCAGCATCAGCAAACCTCCTTATATAACCCAGGGGGTTTCGCCGTTTCACCCCAAAACGGTAGTTGAAAGAGGAGTTCTAAAAGAAGCGTGTGCCCAACTGATGAAAAGCTTTTTTCAGCAGAAACGATGAGGGGGCTATCAGCAGTCTGCCATCAGCTATCAGCAGTCAGCGAATTCAAATCTCAAATCAGAAATTTCAAATTCTACAATCCCTCCAGCAACTCTACCACCTTTTCATGTTTAAGTATAAAATATCCAAGCCGGTCGTTACTGATGCCGTCTTTTAACTGGTAGCTGAACGCTAACTTATCATTACTGATATTGGTTTCAAAAAATTTGAAAGATATATTGGGATGATCTTTGATCTCATCACCTATTTCATACAGGTGCGTAGATAAAATAAATAAGGAGCTTTTTATTTTTATTAACCCGTTTATTACCGCAAGGGAACAACGCATGGCATCCTGCACATTTGTGCCTTTAAATAATTCATCAATCAAAACAAGCCACTTCTTTCCATTATTTATAGTCAGTATGGTTTTTTTTATACGCTGTACTTCGTTAAAGAAATAGCTCTCACCCTTCATGATATTGTCTTCCACATTGATATTACTTAGCACGCCATCAAATAAAGAAAGCTCAAGATGTTTGGCCGGTACACCCATTCCAAGATGTGCAAGAAATACCGCTATGCCAAGCGATTTGATAAAAGTGCTTTTGCCGGCCATATTAGCACCGGTAAGAAAAAGAAAATTGCTGCTGGGCGATAGTTGTATATCGTATGAAACAGGCTTAGGCAACAGTATATGATATATTTTGTCTGCCTTTATATAGGGCTCGTCGGTAACCACAAATGTTGGAAAGGTAAGCTGGTATTGCTGAACAGCTTTCGCCATAGCATACCATGCATCCAGTTGATAATAAATTTCAGCCAGCTCTTCATACCTCGATTTAAAGCTTTGTTTAAAAAAATGCCCGAAGTATAAGATCTCTTTGGGTGAAAATTTTTCACCGGCCTTTTTATTTGCAAGTTCCTGTAAAGGCTGATGCAGCAACAGGCTGCGTATACGCGAAGCAAATAGCTGTAAACGCGGCGATGCTTCCGGCGCTTCAATCAGTAAGGCGATTTGCTGCAACCCTACTATAAAATCACGGAAATGGGTAACCGAATACCTGATCAATCCAAAATCAACACTATGAAAGGTTCTGTATGCCTGTATGCTGAATATGTCGTTGGAGCGGGGAATAGGATCAAGCTGGGTATCATAAAATTTATCAATCATCATCATGGTGCCGTTGGTAACAGAAGCCGGCCAATGATCGATGCACGATAAAATGAGCCTGATTATATTTTGTGTATCAATAATTTTATTAAGATCACCGGTTGGTTCATTCATCATCCAGCGCAGCCATTCCTTACCGCCGTTGGTACGGGTAAAATTAATTTTATGAAATACAGAAAACTCCTCTTCATGGCTGAAAAGAGCGAGATCGTTGTATGTGGTTTTATCTATCTGCATTATTTATAAGCTGCCGGGCATGTTAATCTATGCTCACCTGTCAAAACTTAGCCTCATTCCTTTATGAGATTCATCCCAGTTGGTATTTCCATAATTTTCATACACCAGATTTCCATTGACAAAAGTATGGGTAATAGTTGCCGGAAAACCAAACCCTTCCAAAGGGCTCCATCCACATTTGTATAATAGGTTCGAAGTACCAACTGTTGATGCTTTATTCATATCAACTATTACCATATCACCCCAATAGCCTTCCCTGATATACCCCCTGTCTTTAATATTGTAACAATCCGCAACAGCATGGCTCATCTTCTCAGCAATTTTCTCAAGGCTTATTTTGCCCATTTGATAGTAATGCAGCATGAGCAGCAACGGGTGCTGTACCAAAGGCAGCCCGGCATGAGCATGTTCATAAGTGGTGTCTTCATTTTTTACCAGCTTCCCCTGTTCATTCCTGTAATATCCTTTTTCCTTCAGGGTATGTGGCGCATGATCTGTAGCTATTATATCCAGCCGGTTGTCAAGCAATGCTTTCCATAAAGCTTCTTTATTATTCTTTGCCTTGATGGCGGGATTGCATTTTATAAGATAGCCTAACCGTTCGTAATCACTGCTGTCAAAATGAAGATGATGAACGCATACTTCACATGTAATTCTTTTATCCTTTAACGGTATAAGATTGGTAAACAACTGCAGTTCTTTTTCTGTAGAAATATGCAGTATATGCAGGCGGCTGTTGTATTTTTTTGCAAACTGTATAGCGGTAAACGAAGATTCGAAGCAGGCCTCTTCATTACGGATAACCGGATGATCAGACGCTTCCAGGCTTTGTTTTGATTGTTTCAATGCCTCATAGTTGGTTCTGATGATCTTTTCATCTTCACAATGCGTAGCAATCAGCACTTCGCTTTCACGAAAAACTTTATCCAGCGTGAGATAATTGTCAACAAGCATATTGCCGGTACTGGAGCCCATAAAAATTTTGACGCCGCAAATACCTTTTTTGAGCTTATTTACTCTCAGCACTTCTTCGGCGTTATCATTAGCCGTGCCCATAAAAAAGGAATAATTTGCCAAAGACGATTGGGCCGCAATGGTATACTTATCCTCAAGCAACGCAATAGTTAATGCATTGGGCACCGTATTGGGCATTTCCATAAAGGATGTAACGCCACCCGCAACCGCGGCTTTTGATTCCGAATATATAGTAGCTTTATGTGTTAAGCCTGGTTCGCGAAAATGAACCTGGTCGTCTATAACGCCCGGCAAAAGGTACTTACCTTCTCCGTTAATTTCCTGCGCATCAAAATCCACGTCAATTGTTCCTGCTATTTTTTCTATCCGCCCCTTCCTTATCAAAACATCCATCACTGCAACCTTGTTCTCATTAACCACACCAATATTCTTAACCAGATAATTTTTCATATATTAATAAATGCTTGAATATGGGTGCAATTTAAATGAATACCTTTATTTTTACACACCTTTACAAGTCCGATCCCAATATCTTAGGCCCGAATAATCTTCCCTGATTTATGTTTGTAACAATTCACCGAGATGAAGAAATTAACAGTTTCCGTTTTAATTATTATTTCAGCTATCGCAGCACGTGGGCAACAAAAGTCTGTAACAAATTTTGACCTTGACAAAATATGGAGTGGTTACTTTGATGAGAGAAAATATGTGGTGCATTTAATGAACCAGTCGCCTAAGTTTGCCTGGATTCAATCCGATACCGGCGCAGGTCCTCAGGTAATTCTGGCACTGGATTTTAATACCACCCGCATAGTAGATACATTGTTTTCAAATCAGATCAAAAGAGACAGTGATTCTCTCGCAACTACTTTTACTTATTTCCAGGACTTTCAGTTTTCTCCCGACGATAGTAAAATACTCGTTCAAACACAGATTGAACCCTATAATAATATTTCACAAAAGGCCTTCAACTATGTTTGGGATGTTGATAAAAAAATCCTGAATGTAGTTTCAGCTAATGGAAAACAGTTATGCCCGGCTTTTTCCCCGGATAGCAAATATCTTTCTTATATACTCGACGGCAACCTGTACCTGATGGATATTGATAAGAATAAGACTATCCCCATTACGGTTGACGGTGCGCCCGGAGAATTTATATACGGTATGGCTGACGCGTTGTACGAAAATGGGTTTGGCATTACAAAAGCATACGACTGGAGCGCCGATGGCAGGTATATCGCTATGTTGCGGTTTAACGAAAATACCGTAAAACAGTATCCCATTACTACGTATGAGCGCTCTTATGCTGAGATAAGAAGACAGCGCTATCCTCTGGCCGGAGAAATGGTGCCTGACGTAAAAGCATTTGTATATGATATAGCTAATAAACTTTTTATTTCTGTTGATGTGGGTGTAAATCCTGATCAATATATTACCGGCATTAAGTGGGCGCCGGATAATAAAACACTGCTTGTTCAAAAACTTACAAGAGATCAAAAGAGACTGGAAGTATTGAAGACTGATGCCATTACCGGTAAAAGCACCGTTTTATTTACCGAAGAGCGCCCTGCTAATTACGTTGCTATTCAGCCTTCTAATATTTGGTTCATCAATAATGGTAAATCTTTTTTATGGCTAAGTGAAACTGACGGCTTCCGGCATATCTATAATGTAAGTTTAGACACCGCAGGCATGCAACCATTAACCTCCGGAAAATGGGAAGTGATTTCTGTAGAAGGAACAGATGACAGCAAGAAAGAGATTTTTTATACCTCGGATGAAATTGGTTCGCGGCAAAAACATTTATATAAAATTGGGTACGACGGTAAAAACAAAACACGTATCACCACCGGCGCCGGTTATCACGATGTTGCGGTAAGTAATGATAAAAGATTTTTCTTTGATGAGTTTTCTTCTATCAATACACCTTCTGTTTACCAGGCTGTTTCTATTAATGGAAAAGATCCTAAAAAATTAATTGAGAATAAAGAGCTGAAAGACCGTATGAAAGATTTCGGCATTCCTGATGCAGATTTTTTTACGGTAAAGGCAAATGACTCCATGATCCTGAACGGATGGGTAATTCGCCCCTATAATAATAACAGGGCAAAGCTGCCGCTTGTATTATATGTGTATGGGGGCGCCACCCGGCAGGAAGCCGTGGATAAATGGACCGATAAATTCACCCTTACCATGCGCTGGCTGGCTAACCAGGGCTATATAGTTGCCTGTATTGACCCGCGCGGCACGCCGGGCAAAGGTGAAGCTTTCAGGAAAAGCAATTATAAATCTCCGGGAGATATTGAAATGGAGGATCTGTTGAAAGTCAGGAATTTTTTATTGAGAACTTATCGCATTGATACCGCAAATACTGCGGTTATGGGTTGGAGTTATGGTGGTTATTTGGCCGCATTGGCACAAACCAAGTATGCCGGGCAGTTTAAAGCCGCTGTAGCTATTGCGCCGGTAACAAACTGGCGGTTTTATGAAAATGTTTATTCAGAACGTTTGCTTGGATTGCCCAGTGAAAACGCGGAAGGGTATAAACAGGCATCTCCAATAACATTTACGGATAATTATAAGGAAGGATTATTTCTTGTACATGGTACAGCGGATGATAATGTGCACTTACAGAACAGCCTTGAGCTAAGTAAACAATTAACCAACAGCAGGAAGTCGAACTTTGATCAGCATTTTTATGCAGATAAAACGCACACCCTGAGTGATGGCGCACCCAATATACTACGCATCAGCCTCTATACACGGATAAATGATTTTTTAAAGAAAGAACTTAAATAAAAAAGCAGAGCCTCTGTTAATGTTACGCATGTTATATAAACTATATACTTATATTGTAAATTACAGCATCAACTGCTGCACTGATTAATGTGCAGGTTATCATTTTGCCAGTGAGTACCCAAAAAATTATAAATACCGGGCCGAAGCTTATTTTAACGGTCTTAATTCTTTTTATATCAGTATTTATTAATGCCGGGGTTGCACAATCAAACAATCCCTATCATATAAATGGAAACGCTTCGCAGGAAAACTGTAATTGCTATACGCTTACTCCTGATCAGAATACCACATCAGGCTCGGTATGGAATATCAATAAAATAAATCTTACACAATCATTCGATTATCACTTTAATGTTTACCTCGGCTGTAATGATACAGAGGGGGCAGACGGTATCGCATTTGTATTACAGCCGATCAGTACAAGCATTGGGACCACAGGTGAGGGATTAGGTGTGGAAGGCGTATCGCCATCTGTTATTGTTGCTATCGACACTTACCAGAATACCAATAAAAATGATCCGTCATACGATCATATTGATATCCACCTGAATGGTGATCTTGTGCATGGATCAACAAATAATATTGCGGGACCCGTGCAGGCTTTGGCAGGTAGTGTTAATATTGAAGATTGCCAGTGGCATGTGCTCAGGATAGTTTGGAATGCTGCAGGTAAAGTGATGACGATTTATATGGATGGAGACCAGCGATTGACCACCGGCATAGATCTTGTGCAAACTGTTTTTTCCGGAGACCCTATGGTTTTCTGGGGATTTACCGCTGCAACCGGTGGTGCTACCAATCACCAAAGATTTTGCACATCTCTTAATGCCGAATTTTCTCTGCCTGCAGATCAGGTTACCTGCTATCCCGAACCTATTCAATTTATTGACAGCTCAACCTCCTTTGGAAATATTGTGAAATGGTATTGGGATTTTGGAGACGGCACAACCGATACAACAGCACATCCCCCACCACATGTTTATCCCAGGCCGGGAAACTATACTGTAAAACTGAATATTCTTGGTAATAACGGATGCCTTTCAGATACATTTCATCAGCAGATAGTGGCGGGGTCAAAGCCCCTGCCAGGTTTTGATTTTAAATCACCCCCTTACTGCGATGATAAAATGATCCCGTTTAATGATCTGTCAGAAGCAGAATTTGGGACAATTAATTACTGGAAATGGACAGTGAATGGTAGCAGCTTTGTTACCAATGATGGGGCATATTATAAACAATTGCCTGTTGGCGTAAGCAATATTTCATTACAGGTGGCTACCAAAGAAGGCTGTGTATCAGATATCGTCAGTAAAACAATAGCGGTAGAACAGCATCCCGAAATAAGTATAAGCGGGTTAACACAAGCCTGCAAGGAAGAAGAGGTTCGTTTTATGGTTTCTAATAACAACACTGCCGTGCCTTTACAACAGGCATACTGGAATTTTGGTGATGATAACACGGCAGTTTCATATACTGCATTTCACAGTTATGCTGATACAGGCGTTTATACTATACGCGGTTACGCAGTGGCAGAAAACGGATGTCCGTCAGATACCCTTTCGCAAAACATAATCATCTATGGCACTTATGCAAACGCCGGAAATGATACGGTTGTTGCTATTGGTCAACCGCTTCAGTTGCAGGCCTCAGGCGGTAAATATTATAGCTGGTCGCCCTCAACAGGATTAAGCGATGCCTCAATAGCAAACCCCGTAGCAACGCTTGCAAGTGATATTATCTATACAGTTACAGTTTCTTCCGATGCCGGCTGTGCCACAACAGACAAAATAAAAATTAAAGCATATAAAGGCCCTGAATTTTATGTGCCAAATGCATTTACTCCGAATGGTGATGGAAAAAATGATATTCTCCGGTTTACTGCTGCAGGCATGCCGGAGATATTTTATTTTAAAGTATTTAACCGGTACGGACAGGTTGTATATTCCTCTAAAAATATTAATGAAGGGTGGGATGGAACAGTAAATGGCAAGCCTCAATCAACCGATACCTATGTATGGATGATTGAAGGAAAAGATTATACAGGAAAATTGATAAAGAGAACCGGAACAGTAACGCTGCTGAGATAAAGATGTTATAAGCCTGTTCCGGAGCTGCTGCAAAGAATGGAACATATGCGACAGATATTCACGGAGGATCCGCGCTAATCCGCACCATTCGCGTATTCCGTGTGCGATTGGTGCGGAGAATGGAACACGGATGAAACGGATGTCCACGGAATGTACCCGCGCTGATCAGCACCATTCGCGTATTCCGTGTACTGTTTTATAAAAAAATGATTATTTTATCAACCTCAATGTAAACGGGTAACGGTATAGCTTTCCATCGCTTGCCTTTATTGTAGCAACTATTACCAATACCAACGCAATTATACCGGGAAGCCAAAGTAAAAACCACCCGATAACCGAAATCATTAATACGATTATGATCAGCACCAATGTTATCTGGAAATTCAATGACTCTTTAGCATGTGCCGCAACAAAAGTGGAATCATCTTTTTTAATAAGATATATTATTAATGGTGCAAGGATAGGTGCAACAAAGGTGAGAACATGTGAAAGTATCGCCAGCGTTTTCTCATCGCTGTTTGGCGGTATTACAGGTTGTTCCTCTGTGCCGAGGAATTCGCTTTGCTGATCCATAATGTAGTTGGTTTTATACTGAAATATAAACCAAATAATACAGATTTCATAATCGGGAAATACTTCAAACCTTTCGTATAGTCATATTGTATACTGTAATCTGTATCATATATTCAGAGAAACCCCTGATCTTTTATCACCAGGTCCAAATAAGCGGCTATACAACCGTCACAGTTTCTTTTATGTACCTGTGCATTTTAAAGAGGAAATTATATAAATGCTCCATACTTTCTACATCTTCATGTATCAGCAAAAAGTTCCTGCCGGTTTGCTTCAGCCTCGCCTTGTTGGTTTGTGTTTGTACAAACTGGAGCATTTTGTTAAACGTGTCTGATTCAAAATAAGGAGAGTCGGGGTTGTTTACAAAGTAACAGCGCAGTGTATTTTCTTTCAGCACCATTTTTTCAAAGCCCATATCTACCGCCATTTTACGGCAACGCACTGTGGTAAATAAATCTTCTACCTGCGGCGGCATTGGCCCAAAGCGGTCAATCATCTCCGTATGAAACATCTGCAACTCTTCTTCGCCTTCTGAATTATCAAGGCGGGTATATAGAGATAGTCTTTCGTTTATACTTTCCACATAACTATCCGGTATCAGTATTTCCAGGTCGGTATCAATAGTACAATCCTGCACATAATCTTCCTGCTGCTGGATTTCTTCTTTAAACACTTCACGGAAAGAGGTACGCTTCAATTCCCGTATGGCTTCATCAAGGATTTTCTGGTACATCTCAAAACCTATCTCCGCCATAAAGCCACTTTGCTCACCACCCAGTAAATTTCCGGCGCCGCGTATATCAAGGTCACGCATCGCTATCTGGAAACCACTGCCAAGCTCACTATGCTGCTCAAGGGTTTGCAGGCGCTTGCGGGAATCTGCGGGCAATGTACTCATCGGCGGAGCAAGCAGGTAACAAAACGCTTTCTTATTACTTCTTCCCACCCGTCCACGCAACTGGTGCAGATCACTCAAACCAAACTGGTGCGCATTATTTACTATAATGGTATTTACATTCGGGATATCAACACCGCTCTCCACTATATTGGTACAGATCAGTACATCATATTTGCGGTCAATAAAATCAAGTATCCTTTCTTCCAGTATATGACCCTCCAACTGTCCGTGGGCAATACCAATACTCAAATCGGGGCAAAGCCCCTGTATATGCACTGCCATTTCATTTAAGCCCACTACACGGTTGTGTATAAAGAAAACCTGCCCGCCACGCTCTGTTTCGTAATAAATGGCATCGCGGATAAAGTCTTCATTAAACACCTGCACTTCTGTTTGTATTGGCTGCCGGTTAGGCGGGGGGGTATTCATAATGCTCAAATCTCGTGCACCCATTAAGCTGAACTGCAATGTTCTTGGGATAGGCGTTGCCGTTAGTGTAAGACAGTCGACATTTGTTTTAAGCGTTTTGATCTTTTCTTTATGCCCCACGCCAAATTTTTGTTCTTCGTCAACAATCAGTAAACCCAGGTCTTTAAACTTCACTTCCTTACCCACCAAAGCATGGGTGCCGACAATAATATCAATCTTCCCTTCCTGTAATCGCTGTAATGTTTCTTTTTTTTCTTTGGATGATTTAAAGCGGTTTACATAATCTACCGTTACCGGGAAATCTTTCAGCCTTTCTTTGAATGTTTTATAGTGTTGAAATGCAAGAATAGTGGTGGGCACAAGTATAGCAGCCTGCTTATTATCGCAGCAGGCTTTAAAAGCCGCACGTACCGCTATCTCTGTTTTGCCAAACCCCACATCTCCGCATACCAGCCTGTCCATGGGGCTTGGCGTTTGCATATCTTTTTTCACATCTGCAGAGGCCTTGCTCTGGTCTGGTGTATCCTCATAAATAAAAGATGCTTCCAGCTCTGTTTGCATATAATTATCCGGGCTGAAGGAAAATCCTTCCTGCGCTTTTCGCTGCGCATATAATTTTATAAGATCGAAGGCAATTTCCTTAACCTTCGCCTTCGTTTTCTCTTTCAGCTTTTGCCAAACATCACTGCCGAGCTTGTTTATTTTAGGTGTTGTGCCTTCTTTACCTGTATACTTAGCTATTTTATGTAGCGAGTTGATATTTACATAGAGTATATCCGTATCCTTGTAAATAATTCTGACAGCTTCCTGCAGCTTACCATTCACTTCAATTTTTTGCAGACCACTGTATATACCTACCCCATGATCAATATGTGTAACATAATCGCCCGGCTGCAATTCACGCAACGCTCTTAAGGTAAGCGCCTTATTTTTATTATAGGCCTGCTTTACTTTGTATTTATGATAGCGCTGAAAAATCTGGTGGTCAGTGTAACACACAATTTTCAGATCATTATCAATAAACCCTGCATTAACAGAAACCGGAACAGGCGTAAAAGGTATTTCCGCTTTCAGATCAGTAAATATGCTGTGCAGGCGCTCAAGCTGGCGGGGATTTTCCGCAAAAAGGTATATGCTGTATTTCTTCAGCTCCCAACTCTTCAAATCTTTTATCAGCATATCAAACTGGCGGTTGAAGGAAGGTTGCTCTTTTGTATCAAACCCGATTTCTATTCCGCCAAAATGTGGTGTGTGCCCAAACTCTACAACATGTCTGCCGCGCAGTTGTTCTTCAATAATGGCTGCATGCACAAAATCATCTGCACTCACATCTTTCTTTTCAAGATTATCTTCTCCTTCATCATTAACCTTAGTTCGCGACTTGCTTGTTTCCTGTACGCGAAAAAATATTTCAAGATCTTCTTCCTGCACATGCAACTTTTCTTTCACTACATCCCAATCCTGTATCCATACTGCGGTATTTTCCGGGAGAAATTCCGGCAGCGAGACTTTTTCACCGGTTTCAAACTGCGTTTCAACATTGGGAATAATAGTTACCTGCAACAATTTTCTTTCGCTCAACTGTGTTTCCGGATCAAATATGCGAATGGAATCCACATCATTACCAAACAATTCGATACGATAGGGCTTTTCATTGCCGAAAGAATAAATATCGAGTATCCCTCCCCGTAAGGCAAACTGCCCGGGTTCATATACAAAATCCGTCCTTTCAAAACCATAATCTACAAACTGCGAAAGCAGTTCAGTAACATTAATGGTATCGCCTGCTTTAATACGGATAATATTACCTGACAACGTTTTGGGCAATACCACTTTTTCAAACAATGCTTCAGGATATGTAACAATGGCGCCAACCCTGTTACCTGTTGCGGTAGAAAAGCGGGTGAGCATTTCCGTGCGAAGCATTACATGTGAAGCATTAAGCTGCCGGTAGTTCTTACGGTTTTTAAATGAGGCAGGAAAATAAAAAACATTCAGCGCGCTGGTAAGGTTTTCCAGCGAATTATGAAAATACGCGGCTTCTTCCGCATCATTCAAAACAATCAAATGATTTACCTGGGAAGCGAGATCATGCCTGAACACGCTGGCAAAAACAAACTGCGAAGCGCTTCCGTGCAGGTTTTTTAAATAAAGTTGTTGGGGTTTAGACAATACCAGCCTGTCCGCAATCTGAAAAATGCGGGTATCTTTCAAATACTCGTCCAGCAGCACATTCAAATTCATCGTGTATTAATCCTGCCTGTTTTATGCAACAGACTCAGGTAAAGCACTGCAAAGATAAGGCGTAAACTTAAGTTGGCACGCAGTTAATTTTCATGAATACCTTTTGTATTTTGAGTATTTTTTTGAAACCGGCCTACACCCCTGATCAGGCTATATGGGCGACGCTCCGTTCATCTTCATCGCTCCGGGCAACATTTCAAACAAATGCCGTATCATTGAAAAATAAATCATAAACGTTTTACTATGGATTTCATTAAAAAAACGACAGTAGTACTATGTTTACTTACTTGTAATACTATTCTCCATGCCCAGCATACATACAAACTTGTTTGGAGTGATGAATTCAATAAGGATGGCGTACCGGACTCTTCCAAATGGAATTATGAGAAAGGTTTTGTGCGTAATGAAGAGCACCAATGGTATCAGCCGGAAAATGCTTTTTGTAAAAACGGCTTACTGATTATTGAGGCAAGAAGGGAACAAAAACCGAATCCGTTATTTAAAGCGGGCAGTAATAACTGGCGTACCGGCAGAAAAAATATTGAATACACTTCTGCCTGTATGATAACAGCAGGTAAGCATCAATGGCAATACGGCAAATTTGAATTGCGTGCCCGTATTGATATTGATGCAGGTGTTTGGCCCGCATGGTGGACGCTGGGCGTAGAAAAACATTGGCCTGCAAACGGCGAAATTGATATTATGGAATTTTACCGGGATACCCTTTTGGCTAATATTCTTTGCCGTGGTGTTAATAACAGCAATGAGTGGTATACCACCAAAACCGGCGTGCAGCAATTAGGCGGCAAAGCATGGGCTTCTCAGTTTCATACCTGGCGTATGGACTGGACGGAGGAGTATGTTGCCCTATATGTTGACGATTCTTTATTGAATAAGGTAGCGGTTGAAAAATTAGTGAATAAAGATGGCAGCGGCTTTAACCCCTTTAAACAACCTCACTATATGCTGCTGAACCTTGCTATTGGCGGGCAAAACGGCGGAGACCCATCACAAACCGCTTTTCCCAAAAGAATGGAGGTGGATTGGGTAAGGGTTTGGCAGGAATAAGAGCTTAGCGCTATATCAACGTTGCCTGTTTAAGCTGTCAATAGGATTATTCTATCTTTTTCAAAATCTTCCTGGTAAAAAAAATATTAAGATTGTATATTTAACTATACGGTTGCGCCCATATGCTGTTGTTTACTTAACAAGCTGCTATGGATTTGAATGAAAACGAGCGTCTGATCCGCTCCCAAAAGAACCACAACTGGAAAAAATGGGGACCGTATATTTCTGAACGCCAATGGGCAACGGTAAGAGAAGATTACAGCCCCGAGGGGAATACCTGGGGATTTGTAAACCATGATCTTGCCCGCAGTTATGCCTACCGCTGGGGCGAAGATGCCATTGCCGGATTTTGCGACAGCGACCAGGTTTTGTGCATTGCTCCTGCATTCTGGAATGGCAAAGACCCTATTCTTAAAGAGCGCCTTTTCGGGCTTACCAATAATGAGGGCAATCATGGAGAAGATGTAAAAGAACTCTATTTTCATCTCGACTCATCTCCCACACATTCTTATTGCAGGTTTCTCTACAAATATCCCCAGCATGCATTTCCATATATGCAGCTTATACAGCAAAATCAGCGCGACAGGTTATCGCCGGAATTTGAACTACTGGATACCGGTATTTTTAACGACAACCGTTATTTTGATTGTTATATTGAATACGCCAAAGCAGGCGTATCGGATATACTGATGAAAATAACCGTATTTAACCGCGGACCTGAAAAGGCAACAATTCATGTATTACCACATATCTGGTTTCGCAATTTCTGGAAACATAATATCCGTTTCAGCAAACCTGCCATAACATCGGTAACAGATAAATGTATAAAAACAACATCCAGCCGTAATGGCAATTTCTATTTTTACCACGAGGGCGGCGAACAGTTGTTTTGTGAAAATGAAACAAACAACGAACGGATGTATCACCGCACAAATGATGTGCTTTATGTAAAAGATGGCATCAACGATTATATCGTTAATAATCACCCTACGGTCAATCCCGCCAGGGAAGGAACAAAAGCCGCGGTATGGCTTAAGGCAGATATTGCACCGGGTAAATCAAGAACATTCAGGGTAAGGTTAAGCGCTGCCATGCTCGACAATCCGTGGAACGATTTTGAAGAGGTCATTGCTAAGCGTATTAAAGATACCAATGAATACTATGATCAACTGGCTTCTTCTAAAAAGCTTTCAAAAAGCCAGCATAAATTGTTGCGCGGTGCTGTAAGCGGTTTGTTGTGGACAAAACAATTTTACTATCTCGACGTATATAAATGGATATTTGGTGAACCGAATGAAACCGCACCACACCGGCACTATAAAAGAAATTACGACTGGCAGCATCTTACCTGCCGTAATATTATTTCTATGCCCGATAAATGGGAGTATCCCTGGTTCGCGGCATGGGATCTTGCTTTTCATGCAGCAAGCTTTATACATATAGACCCCTATTTCGCCAAGCAGCAATTACTGCTTGTGCTACGTGAATACTATATGCATCCCAACGGACAGATACCGGCGTACGAATGGAACTTCAGCGATGTTAATCCTCCTGTACATGCATGGAGCGTGTGGTATGTGTATGAGGCAGACAAAAAGAAAACAGGTGTTCCTGATTGGGATTTCCTGGAAAGATCATTTCAGAAGCTGCTGATGAATTTTACATGGTGGGTAAACCAGAAAGACGCCAATGGCATAGATATTTTTGAAGGGGGTTTTCTTGGACTGGATAATATAGGTGTGTTTGACAGGAACCATATGCCTGCAGGTATAAAAAAATTACAGCAGGCAGATGCCACAAGCTGGATGGCAATGTATGCCATCAATATGCTGCGCATTTCGCTTGATCTGGCGCAGCACAACAAAGCATATGAAGAATCATCCGCAAAATTTTTCAGGCATTTTCTCAACATCGGCTGGGCAATGCATCACATAGGCAAGAAAGATATATCGTTGTGGGATGAAGAAGATAAATTTTACTACGATGCCATACAGTTTGAGAATGGTACCAGCCAGCGGATGAAAGTACGTTCGCTGGTGGGTATTATTCCATTGCTCGCAGTTGAAATAATGCATAGCGGCATGTTTGATCAGTTAAGAGAGTTTAATACAAGGCTGCAGGTAATAAAGCTTACCCGCCCTGATCTTACCCGTGTTATTTCCGATATTGAGGCAAAGAATAAAGACAACAAATACCTGTTCGCGATAATGATAGGAGACAGGCTGGAAAGTCTCTTAAAAAGATTATTGGATGAAGATGAATTCTTATCTGATTATGGTATAAGATCTCTTTCAAAATATTACCAGCACAATCCATTTGTTTTTGGCTACCAGGGGCATGATTACCGTATTCAATATGAGCCTGGCGAGAGTTCCAGCTCAATGTTTGGAGGCAATTCAAACTGGCGCGGGCCAATATGGTTGCCGTTAAACTATATCATCATAAATGCGTTACGCAAGTATTATGAATATTACGGAGATTCATATACTTATGAATTCCCGGCAAGGTCAGGCAATAAAATGAACCTGAAGCAGATTGCCAATGAGTTGACCAAAAGGCTGTTAAAAATTTTTGAAATAAACGAAAGGGGGCAATACCAGTATCATGCAGATTATCAGCCTGAATGGCAGGAAAAACATTTTAAAGATCATCACCTGTTTTATGAGTTTTTTAATGGTGATACCGGGCAGGGCTTAGGCGCATCTCATCAAACCGGCTGGACGGCATTGATAGCAAATCTGATATTGGAAATGGATGAGTGATTCACTTTTATCGGCAATAATTGTACTGCATTATTATTAATCCCGTTTTAAAGCACAATCAACATTGAGCTTTTCTTAACAGTTTATGCTCCTTAAAACCAAGATTTCGTTAAAACATTTTCCTGTGTTTGATGTGGCAAAATAATGGCGGATATTGTACGTTTCAAGCAAAATTTCACACATTGAAGAAGCTCCTTTTTTTACTATCCTTAGCCGTTGTTTTTATATTTTTTATTACCATAGAAACCAACGCTCAAATGATAACAGGAGTATGGCATGGTAGAATAAACAGGCAAAAAATTGAAATAAAAATTGTTCAAAAAGGCGATAGTTTAGTTGGCACATCTTATTATTATCAATCGCCTGGCAATTACAGGCGCTATAGCATCAGGGGATATTTTGACGGAATAAATAATGAAGCTGTTTGGTGGGATGATCAGTTCCTGGAAGAAAAAACAGGAAGAATGAATATCGGCTCCACCGGTAAAGATGAATTGATTTCCAGGGCAGATTTTAATTGTCCTGGTGGTGGCATTATGAAATTAGATGGCAATGCTGCATTAAAAGAAAACGAAGACAAATCAAAAGGTGAGGTGCATCTTGATAAAGCAAATAATACCGCATTTAATGATGAATGGGATTTTGTAATTGAAAATTACACCGTTGGTGCCAATGATCCTTTTGTTATTGATAGTGTAAATATGATTGCGCGTCAACCTGCGCCTGTGCTACAGCCACAGCCGGAAAGAACAGTTATACCTGTTAGAGAAGAGCCTGCACCCAAACCCATAGCGGTTGCGGAAGAAAAAAGGACAATTACGCCATTGAAGCCGCTAACCATTGAAGAAAAGTTTACGCAACGACAGAAAGTTCCGATAATGGAAATTCCTGTATCGGGCGATTCTATTGAATTGAATTTTTATGATAACGCAGAAATAGACGGTGATTCGATAACACTGTTTTTAAATGAGAAGCTCATCTTCCAGCACATCTATCTCACAGATAAAGCCTTTACTGTAAAAATTCCCGTAAGCGACTTGCAGCAAACCAATGAATTGGTAATGGTAGCTGAAAACCTTGGTTCCATTCCTCCTAATACTTCATTTATGGTTGCAAATGTAGGAGGCAAGCGCTATGAAGCGAGATTGGTAAGTACGGAAGGCAGCAGTGCGATGATAAAGTTTGTAAAAAATGATATTACCGGCACTTCCCCGGAAAAAAAATAAAAACAACACGCCGCAGGTGTAATACGTCGGCTTAGAAAATATTATTTTACAAAAAGCCGCAAAAAGTGCGTTGCTGCGCTGTAAACGTTGCGGAAAATATTGATGAACTATTTTCCGCCCGGCAATGCTGTCATCATATCTTTTAGATTTACAACGCCGATTACTGATAACGGTTATTTTATGGAAACAGCACTTTTATTCATCTCTTTTATATGCGAGGCATCTTTTTAATAATTTTTCTAATTGCCGCTGCTATGTACTTTTTTTTGGTTGCCGCTGTCAACGATGACATCAAATGGTTTCACAACTTTTCTAAAAGTAGTAATCAGAAGTTACTAAAACCATTTCAAGCATTTGACTTTACTTATAATGATGTTTTTTCAACCTGCTTTTCAATCAAGTTTTTACAAAGTGATACAGCATTAATAAGACAGCACTTTACTTCTTCTTCTGACAATCTAAAAATCGGAACTTCTTATTATACTTTACTTTCTAAGGAAGACAAAAAAATCATTGACAGCTTTATCAGCACAATACCCTTTCAAACTTATGACACATCATATTATGAATATTACCAAGACGGAATAGACTACCAATTTTACATTGAAAAGGAAACGATCCAAAAAAGGATTAGGATTCATAGTAACAGCGTTCCTTCAGCATTAGCGGACTTCAAAGACTGGATTGTAAAAAGAAAACAGCAGTATCAGTTGCATCAGTTTGACACAACTATTTATTTTGAGAGTGCAAAATACGTTGTATCTCCTCCACGACCAGTGTCGCCCACGATGGAATTTAAAATTCCTAAAATAGAAAACAGCCGCTAACATGTGCAGCAACCTATAGCTGACCGCCGCCCACCGATCATCTCAACACCATCTGCCGGTCTTTATCCAAACGCAGCAATATAAAGATCATCATACTGAATGTTACAAGAGAAAGCCCTCCATAACTAACAAATGGGAGCGGAATACCAATAACAGGCGCCAGGCCCATCGTCATACACAAATTAATGGCAATATGGAAAAACAATACTGAAGCAACGCCGTACGCATAGCATCTGCTGAAAGTACTTCGCTGCCTTTCCGCAATAGTTACTATACGGAATAGCAACGCTATATAAATAGAAAGGAAGATCATGCTCCCCACGAAGCCAAATCCTTCACCAATAGTGCAGAAAATAAAATCCGTTCTTTGCTCAGGCACAAATGAATAGCGGGTTTGTGTGCCCTTTAATAATCCTTTGCCCGTTAAACCGCCACTACCAATAGCAATTTTACTTTGCTTTACATTATAATCACCGTCATCTTTTTTTGTTTCAGTATTTTTAGCAATATCCGCTGCAGCGGCGGCATCTTTGGGTATATAATCTTTACCCAACGTATCATAAATGCGCTTTACCTGGTAGGGTTCCAATACATGATCAAAAATAAAAGGCACCGCGAAGCGCTGGATGCCTACGCATACAATCCAGATACCGAGGATTCCAAATAAAACAGATTTATATCTTTTGATTTGCCTCCGCATGATATAAATAGCAAGGCCGGCAATACCGGTAAGTATGAGGGCCAATATATCAGGGTCTACCAGTAAAGTGGCAACAACCAGTATCGCAAATGAAAATCCTATAATAAGAATAATTGCAGGCAACCCTTCTCTGAACATTACCAGGAAAAAAGAGAAATACACCAGAGCTAATCCTGTTTCACTCTGCGCAATAGCCAGTATAGCCGGCGCAATTACAATAGCGGCGGCAACAAGCTGCGATCTTGTTTTGGTAAAATCCGTTTCTACACGCGACAAATATTTGGCCAGCGCAAGATTGGCAAACACTATACAAAGCTGTATAGGCTGGAGCTGGAGTGCATTTCCAAATTTGATGATGGATTTTGTACCTTTTACATTGGAGTGAAATGGAAACACGAGTAAAAGCAACAAAATGCCGAACGCGTACCAAAGGTTTGCTGTTGCGGTAAAAAACTTGCTGTCGGTTAACAATACCGCAGTACCTGCTACAATAGATATTAAAAAGAAAATCGACTGTTTGCTATAATCTGTTTTGAAAGACAGAAAGGTTTTAACGATATCATCTCCTTCTCTATAAGTAGCGGCAAAAATGCTTACAATACCGATGCAGCATAATAATATATACAACCACAGCAACAATCCGTCTATCCCCCTTGATATTTCAGGTTTATTCAAACTCATATAGCTGCCTGCTTTTTAAAATGTTTATCATCAACAAAAAGAAATGCTTCTTTATAAAAGCATAGATTCCTGTTCCTGCTGTTGCCATAACTTTTATATGAAACAGGGACCGGGATTTGCTGTTTGATTATCGCGGACTGCTGTTGCTTATTATCAACAGCAGTATTTTTATTTGAACTAACCGTAGTATTGTCCTGTTTGGGCTTCTCAACTTTAGCACTGCGTTGCTTCAAGTATTTTTTAATATAGCTGCTGTCTTTTCTTAAATTAAAATAATAATATGCTCTTGTTGAGTCAGCAATGAATTGTTTTCTTTTAAGGTAAGCAGGCATCAGGTTAGCGGAAGCAATTCTCTCAACATCCTTCTTTTTTTCAGACCTGATAGAATCTGTAAGATATTGTTCAATGAGTAAAGAAGCTATTGGCGCAGCCCAGGTTGATCCAAAGCCTGCATTTTCTACGGCTACAGCTATAGCAATTTTAGGGTCTTCTCTCGGAGCAAAGCAAACAAACATGGAATTGTTGGGCAATTTAATCCTGTGCCCGTCAAGCACCGTATATTTTTCTGCGGTTCCTGTTTTTGCACAAATATTTATACCAGGAATTTTCGCGATACGTGCGGTTCCGCTTTCCACCACATCCTGCATACCGGCGTGAATGGCTTCGTATGCTTCGTCAGAAATATGGGTAAGCGCCTCATGTTTTATTCTGAAAGGTTTTAAAATGCTGTCTGCAGGCGTTTCATTATCAATTTTCTCTACAAAATGCGGTGTATAATAATATCCCTTATTGGCAATTACACACATGGCGTTAGCTAACTGCACAGGTGTTACCTGCATTTTATCCTGGCCAATGCCAAGCGTAACGTTAGTGCAGGAGTTCCATTGGTTGCGGTATACTTTATTATATATTGTTGTATCAGGAATGCTACCAGGTAGTTCATTCGGTAAATCAATGCCCAGTTTTTCTCCCCACCCAAATGCATTCATATAATCCTTCCACCTGGTATAGCCTGCTTTTGTATTATGATCTTTTGGGTTGTCAACCGTCATCCTGTATATCTGGGAAAAATAGGAGTTGCAGGAGTTGGCCAATGCCAGCCGCATATTGGCGGCATGCCCCGGGTTGTGGTGTTCACATTTAATTACCTTGCCGCATCCGTAATATGCGCCAGCGCAGCTAACACCATAACCTGCATTGATTACTCCTAAATCGAGCGCCACCAAGCCGCCTACAGGTTTAAAAGTAGAACCCGGCTCATATAAACCGCGGGTTGCCCTGTTCATTAAGGGAGCTGAAACATCAAGCGCCAGTTTTGCATAATTTTTTTGACGTGTATTGCCGGTAAGATCATTCGGGTCAATAACTGGGCCGGATACCATTGTCAGTATTCCTCCTGTTTTAGGATCAATCGCTACAATACTCCCGACTTTATTGGCCATTAATTTTTCTGCTAATTGCTGCAGTTCAATGTCAATATATGTACGCAGGTTTCGTCCTGCTTTCGCTGATGTATCATATTTTTCATTTTCCCATGGCCCCTGTATCCTGTTCTTATTATCTTTTATAAGGTGCTGCACCCCCCGCTGCCCCATCAGCACGCTTTCATAATACTGTTCCATACCCGATCTGCCCACATAATCGCCCATTTGATAAAAATTCTTGCTGCGCCTGATGATAGCGGTATCAACCTCTCCAATATCTCCCAATAAATGAGCCCCGGCTTTAAATGGATAGGTGCGTATGGGCCGCTCAACCAGCGTGAATCCGGGAAAACGCCAGATATTTTCCTCCAGTTTTGCCTGCAGCTCTAGCGAAAGCAATCCTTCAAAAACAGAAGGACGATATCGCCCGTTTTTGATTATAGCTGTAATTATCCTGTTTTTAAACTCCGCGGTATCGATGCTTAATAACGAACACAGGTAACTTGTATCCACCTGTTTTACTTCGTACGGTGTTACCGTAAGATCATAAATAATGGTATTGTTAAGGATGGCTTTGTTGTTACGGTCAAAGATGATACCCCGGCCCGGGTAAATCGTTTTTTTGTAAACAGCATTGCTGAATGCCTGCGCGTCGTACTTGTCGGAAAACAATTGCAATACTGCGAGGCGCACCACTATTATTAAAAAAGTGGTGGCAAATATGAGGCGAATAACGGTTTGACGTGACTGGTTAAATACAGGCATACCCTAATTGTTTGTCCTGAACTTCTGTTTCCTGTAAAAAAGAACTTCTGTTATTAAAATTAATAAGAAACTAACGCCTGTAGTGGCAATTACCTTGCCTAAGAAGTACCAAATATTTCCAAAACTTAACCATTCTAGAAATACTATCCACCCATTGTGAATAAAAGAAAGCACTAATGTGTATACAAGGTATTGCGGCCATCCCATACTTGACGGAGCAGGAGATGTATAGTTAAACCCCGGATCGTCTTTTGAAATGAGTATGTTAATAAGAAACGGGCGCAGATATGCTACAGTAATGCACGCGGAAGCATGAAGCCCCGGTGTTTTTGTAAAAAAATCGAGGCAAAGCCCATATATAAACCCAAGCAGCGTTAATGAAAGTCTTGGAATTTTATATGGCAGCCAAAGAATATAAATAAAATACAGGTATGGAACAACAAACTGATGTAATGGCGGTATTTTATTCAGAATAAATACCTGCACAAAAATCAGGATAAAAAACCGTATTATATTTTTGAGCAATTCACTCATCGCTTACTCCTGCTTTTGGGTTGCTTTTTCAATAGCGTCCTGCTCTTCCTTCTGCAAATTTTTAACCGCATATACAAACTGCACGTTATAAAAATTGGTTGAAGGCTTAACAGTCAATAAATAAAAATTTGATTCTTTCTGCTCTCCTATATGTGTGATCACGCCCACCATTTCTCCGGCAGGAAATGTTGAATAGCGGCTTGTTACTACGCTATCGCCAACCTTTATCTGCACACTTTTAGGAATATTTTTAAACGTCAGCTCCTGTGGATTTTTCCCATCCCATTCTATACTTCCCGTTTCCCCGGTTTTAAGAAGGCTTGCGCTTACCCTGCTGTTCCTGTGCAGCAGGCTCATTACTGTTGCCATGTTAGGGCTCACGTTTACTATTGTTCCAACTATACCCGAAGGGCTTACCACAGCCATATCTTTACCTAACCCCTGGGCTGTGCCGCGGCTGATGGTAATATAATTATTTTGAGCTGTAACAGAATTATTAATAACCTTGGCGGGATAATAGAAATATCGTCTGTATTGTTCAATCGAATCAACTTTGATGGAATCAACTACCAGCGTGTGAGAAGTATCGTTAACGAGAAAATCCTGTCTGAGTAAATTTCTGAGCCGTTGGTTTTCAGCAACAAGCTGATCATTGGTTTTCTTGAGGTTGAAATAATATTCAACATTATTGTATTGCCTGCTTATTCTTCCTGTTACTTCGCCGGATACATTCATAAATGCCGCTTCGTGAAACCTGTTGTACTGAAACAACATATACAAGGCAATAACCTGCATTATCACGAAAAACAGAAAATTAAAATATCGCCTGATGAACAGAAAGACATTACGCACATGAAGTGTTTTTACAAATTCTATTTATAAGGATAGGATCGGGGCAAATATTTTGAAATGCGCGGGATCAACTATCGCATAACAAATGGATAGCGCTGATAATTTTTCAAAGCGATACCGGTTCCTCTAACCACACTCTTCAACGGATCATCTGCTACATGCACCGGTAATTTTATCTTCTGGCTTAAACGCTTATCTAATCCGCGCAATAATGCACCGCCTCCTGTAATATATATACCTCTGCGATAAATATCAGATGCAAGCTCGGGTGGTGTTGTTTCCAACGCTTTTAAAATCGCTTCTTCAATTTTAAAAATACTTTTATCAAGCGCTTCTGCTACTTCCTGGTAGCTAACCATAATTTGTTTTGGAATACCTGTTACCAGGTCGCGGCCATTTACAGGTAAATCATCCGGTGGAACTTCCAGGTCTTTCATTGCCGCGCCAATCTGGATTTTTATTTGTTCAGCCGTTCTTTCACCAATCAGTAAACTATGATAACGACGTAAAGCCTCCATAATATCCGCGGTAAATTCATCACCTGCAATACGTATAGACTGATCGCACACTATACCAGCTAAAGCGATAACCGTAATACCTGTTGTACCGCCACCAATATCAACGATCATGTTTCCCACTGGTTCTTCCACATCAATGCCGATACCAAGTGCTGCTGCCATAGGTTCATGAAGCAGGTATACTTCCTTAGCGCCAGCCTGCTCGGAACTGTCTCTTACAGCACGCTTTTCAACTTCTGTAATGCTTGAAGGGATACAGATCATCATACGCCAGCTTGGCGGAAAAAGCGGTTTTTTGGGATAGATCATTTTGATCAGCTCCCGTATCATTAATTCCGCGGCATTAAAGTCGGCTATTACACCATCTTTTAACGGGCGGATAGTACGTATGCTTTCATGCGTTTTCTCATGCATCATCAAAGCTTTCTTACCTACCGCAAGTACATTCTTGGGATTGTTCCTGTCGAGGGCAATAATAGAAGGCTCGTTAACTACGATCTCCTCATTATGAATAATAAGGGTGTTAGCTGTACCGAGATCTATAGCAATTTCCTGTGTAAACCAATTGAAGAGACCCATAATTGATATTGGAGAATGTTATTCGTAAATAATGTTTGCAAAGTTGTTGTAAATAATTTGAAATACAACGGCAAAACCTTGATTTTTATTGACTTTGAGAGAAATAAATTTTTTAATGATTATGGGAAGGGCTATCAGGTATCAGCCGTTGCAGTTGCTGTCAGTATCTCCAAAACCCGAAACCTGATAGCTGAAACCTGACTGCTGGCACCTAATAAAACTCATATCCTATATCTTTTCTGAAATGCATACCATCAAACTCAATAACCTCAAGGATCGCCATCGATTTTTCAACGGACTTTTGTAAGGTATTACCCAAAGAGGTAACTGCTAATACCCTGCCGCCTGCCGTTACAATAGTTTCTCCCTCCTGTTTGGTGCCGGCATGAAATACAATTGTTTCCTCTTCCTGTATTAAATCGAGACCCTCTATTGGTTTGCCTTTTTCATATTCTCCGGGGTAGCCGCCGCTTACAGCTACTACAGTAGCTGCGCCTCTCGGGTCGGTTTCAATGTTCACTTCATCCAGTTTTTGAGTGGTAACAGCCTTAAACAAAGCCACCAGGTCATTTCGCAATCTTGGCATAACCACCTCTGTTTCAGGATCTCCCATACGACAGTTGTATTCAATTACAAACGGTTCTTCACCCACTTTAATAATGCCTATAAAGATGAAACCGGCATATTCCAGCTTATCTTCCCTTATTCCTTTTATTGTTGGCTCAACTACCCGGGCAATAATTTTTTGCATGAAGGCTTCATCAGCAAATGGTACCGGGCTGATGGCTCCCATACCGCCGGTATTAAGCCCTTTGTCTCCTTCCCCTATCCGCTTATAGTCTTTTGCTTCAGGAAGAATTACATAATTAACGCCATCTGTAAGCACAAAAACGCTCATTTCTATACCAGAAAGAAACTCCTCTACTACTACTTTTTTACTCGCATCTCCAAACTTTGACTGCTGTATCATCAGCTCAAATTCGGCTACTGCTTCTATATAGTTCTGGCAAATAATCACACCTTTACCTGCTGCAAGCCCGTCTGCTTTTAATACTATCGGCAAAGAATGCGCCTGCAGGTAAGCTACACCTTCTTCATAATTGCTTTCATCAAACTCCCTGTACCCTGCAGATGGAATATGATGCTTTTCCATAAACGCTTTGGCAAAAGCCTTGCTGCCTTCCAGTTGTGCCCCTTTTTTAGATGGACCAATCACAGGAATATGATTAACAGAAACATCTTCTTTAAAAAAATCGTAAATACCCTTTACAAGCGGCTCTTCCGGCCCAACAACCACTATTTCAATGGCATTATCTATGCAGAATTTTTTAATAGATTCGAAATCAGTTGCTGCTATATTCACATTTGTTCCGCACAATGCCGTTCCGGTATTGCCTGGTGCAATAAATAATTTTGTGAGAAGGCTGCTCTGGCTCATTTTCCACGCCAGCGCATGTTCTCTTCCACCTGAACCTAATAATAGAATATTCATGATATGAGCTATAATAATTTATGCGTGCGAAAATAGAGATATAGCCGTTTTAAAAGTGAATTTATTTTACAGGTGGGCATTTATATTGAGTAATATGTAGCAAAATATGCGCTATATTGGCTTTTCAACTTAACTTCTTCTTTGATTAAATTATTTATTAATGAATAATACCCCGGCCAAAGGACACCCAAAGGGACTATACATTTTGTTTGCAACGGAAATGTGGGAACGTTTTAATTTTTACGGAATGCGGGCGATGCTGGTGCTGTTCATGACCAAAGCACTGTTGTTTGATAAAGCCTTCGCGTCAAATCTTTATGGAAGTTATTTAAGCCTTATATATCTTACTCCTTTGCTGGGTGGTTTTATTGCAGACAGGTATTGGGGAAACCGCCGCTCAATTATTGCCGGCGGTATAGTAATGGCCATTGGTGAATTGATTTTATTTGCCTGCGGAACTTTATATAAAAGCGCACCTGATATTTCGTCGGTTTTATTTTTTTCCGGACTTGGATTAATGATTGCAGGGAATGGCTTTTTTAAGCCCAATATTTCGTCGCTTGTAGGGCAGCTATATCCTAAAAATGATCACAGGAAAGATGCAGCCTATACTATTTTTTATATGGGCATTAATACAGGCGGTGCATTAGGTCCATTCATCTGCGGATTATTTGGCGATACCGGCGACCCGTCTGATTTCAGGTGGGCGTTTTTAATTGCGGGCATAGGTATGGTGATAAGTGTGATCGTTCAAAAACTATATCAGCATAAATACGTTGTTGACCCTGATAAAAATGTGCTGGGCATGGTGCCTGCCAACAGCCCCAAAATCATGACATCGCCCTTGCCAACCATATTGGGTTTGGCGGTTCTTGCATTGGCATGTATCGGGTTACTATATCTTGATACCAGGATCAATTACCTCTTTTATTTGCTGGTAGCTTGTATAGTAATTATACCCGCTATTATTTTTATGGACAAAACGCTCAACCAGATAGAAAAAAACAAAGTACTGGTGATTTTTGTGGTGTGCTTTTTCGTGATCTTTTTCTGGGCAGCATTTGAGCAGGCCGGTGCATCACTTACGCTATTTGCAGACGAACAAACAGACAGGACTCTCGGACTGCGCATCCCAACCTGGCTGATAGCAACATTATCAGCGGCATGTATTTATTTTATTTATACACTGTATAAAAAAGCCGCAAAAAATCTTGCCTCCGCTTTCGACAGGGAATTACGTATTACCGTGTATGGACTTTTATTATTGTTTCTTGCAGCTATAATTATTGTTAATGTATATCTCCTTACAAAAGGCATTGATGTAAACATTAAAGAAATTCCTGCAAGCTGGTTTCAGTCGCTTAATTCAGCATTTGTAGTTTTGTTCGCGCCATTTTTTGCCTGGCTTTGGCTGAAGCTTGGAAAAAGAGAGCCTTCCTCTCCAACAAAAATGGCGTGGGGCTTATTTTTATTAGCGCTTGGCTATTTGTGGATAGCAAAAGGGGTTAGCAATGTTGCACCCGGTATTAAAGTAAGTATGATATGGCTCACCGGTATGTATGCGCTGCATACGGCTGGTGAATTATGTTTATCTCCCATTGGTATGTCGCTGGTAAATAAACTATCGCCGCTTAAGTTCTCTTCTTTATTAATGGCAATATGGTTTACTGCTAATGCTTTTGGAAATAAACTTGCCGGTGTATTAAGTTCGTTTTACCCCGACGGAGGAAAAGCAACCAATTTTCTTGGATATGAGATGCATAACCTTTATGACTTCTTTATGTTTTTTGTTTTTCTTGCAGGTATAGCGGCAATTGTACTATTTCTGCTTACAAAGAAGCTGCAGAAGATGATGATGGAATAGCAATTTCCCGCATCACTGAGCCTGCTGTCAGCAGCTTCCCGGTATTCATATCTTATATTATTCAGGCTGCGCTATATACGAGATGTTTAAATAGGCACAGCGCACCGAAATATTAAAATATAAATACCTCCTCCTTTCCTTTGAAGAGCTGGAAAAGGGAGGCTTTTAAAAAAAGGGCAGCCCTTTCAGGCAGCCCGGCATTAAACACGCTATAATCCCACATTAAAATTATTTTGCTTCGCGATGCATGTGTTTAGGTCTCATGCTTTCCATTTTCTTTTGTTGTTCCGGTGTAAGAATTTTGTTCATACCCTCACGCTGATCTTTAAATGCAGCCATCACCTGTTGCTTTTTCGCATCCTCACTCAATGATTGATTCTCACGAATGCTTTTCATTTTCGCTCTTGTATCTTCCTGCAATGTTTTCATTTTTGCAGTTTGTTCGTCTGATAAGCCAAGTTCAGTCTTCATTCTGTCCATTCCCCTGCCAGGTCCACTTTCAAATTTCTTTCCCCTTTCGCTGCGCATTTTTGCTAACTGATCTTTCTGTGCTGTGGTAAGTACATTTTGTATTTGATCATGGTGTTGTTTAGCAATGGCTTTTTTCTTTTCCTTATAATCTTTAACAGTAATTGTTGCTTCTGATTTTTTAAGTTCGGCCATTTTGCTTCTGAAATCTTCCTGTATTTTTTTCATCTGTGCCTGCTGATCCTGGGTAAGATTTAATTTTTTGAACGCTGCATCGTGTTTGCCATGCATTCCGTGTTTGCCGTGATGCTTACCATAAGCAGGGTTCAGCGGAGGGGTTTTATCTGTTTTATCCTGCGCTTGTAAACCTGCAATACCAATCATTAAAGCCAATGTTGCTGATACTATTTTTTTCATGATTCATTCTTTTTAAGATGAAAGATGAAGAATAGACCCGTGTTGATAAAGAAGGTTTATTGCGTTAAAAAGGTTTTAACGTTGATTAACGAGGGGGCTATCAGGGGTAAGTAGTAAGTGGTAAGGGATAAGTGTCTTGTCAAACGTGAAATGTGAAGTGTAAGACTCAATTGTATGTCTCACATTTTACTGATTTGACTCCAGGCTCTTACCACTTACCCCTGATAGCTCACAGCTCCCCCTCACTGCCCCTGCGCCAGGCTATATCCTTTTTTATCGCCACCGCCGTGGTTCGTGCCTCACCATAGTCGTCAACTTAAGGAGCATGAGTGATAAAATACCACGAATGGGGTTTAATTTCAGTAGCCATCGGTGCAACCGGTGGTATATTTATGGCAATTTTACATTGAACCCGGCAGGGGTTCAACAAAAACTTCGACATTTTTACCGTGAGTTTCACTCACGGCTATTCAACTTCAAGCCCTCCGGGCTTAAATTGACGGCTATGGTGCCTCACGAACCAGGGCGAATTTACGCGTTGTGCGTCATTTTAAAATAGCTCCAAAATAATTCCAGAGACATTTAGAGAAGATGAAATTTATTTAATCTACGAATTGTTTCGTATTATTGTGATTAATACGATTTCGCTCTAAAAAATTTAAAGGCTTAAAAATGAAATTATTTATCATTACTCCATTTCTCACTTTACTATTTCTGCAAAGTCAGGTAGCAACGAATAAAATCCACGAAGCTAAATTTATTACTCTTGGCGGCATTGACCAATGGGTTACGGTTAGTGGAGAAAATAAAAGCTTACCATTACTTCTTGTAGTACACGGTGGTCCCGGTGATGCACAATCATGTTATACAGATGTTTATTCTGACTATGAAAAGAAATTTATTGTAGTGCAATGGGATCAACGGGGAGCAGGGAAAACTTTTGGCAAATACCATGAACAAACGCCTAATCTTACAATACAACAATTGATAAATGATGGTATTGAACTGGCAGAATATTTGAAAAAACGTTTTCCGCGAAATGATTTAATTGTTTTAGGTCATTCACTTGGAACAGCGATTGCAACAGACATGGTTGTGAAACGCCCTAACCTTTTTAAAGCTTATGTAGGTACAGGACAAATTGCTAGTTGGTCAGAGTCAGTACAATGGCTTTTTGAATTCATGAAAAATAAGGCAATTGAATCCAAGGATAGCTCATTGTTAAACGAGATGACTGAAATTGGTACTCCAGACCCCAAAAATGCTGACCAGTTTTTTCATTTTACAAGAAGCAGAAGAAAATATCTGGATGCTGCTGATATTTCTTGGTTTGACACTTTACAAAAAGAAACAGTAAAACTCCCTAAATCTGAAGTTAATAATCTTGACAGTGGGATGATGTTTTCTGCAAAAACTCTTTTGCCGTATCAACTTGAAGAGAATCTTTCTACCAGCGCATTAAATTTTAAAATCCCATATTTAGTTATACAAGGTGCTGATGATTTATTTACACCAACTGAACCAGTTAAAAATTACTTTGCAAAAGTAGTTGCGCCAAGAAAAAAAATGGTTATTATAAAAAATGCAGGGCACTTTGCATTTGTAACAAACAGGCAAAGATTTATAGCAGAAATTGAGGAATTCATAAAAGAATAATTACCAACTTACTTTGCTCAAAGGAAAACGAACGCACAACAAAAGTATTTACACAAGCAGGGCCGACAATACTCACTTCGGCAGCAGGTTCGCTATTAGGCTTTTGTTCCGGCTGACACAGCGCTGTTGTGCTTTTTATTATAACTTCAGACTTTGTTTTTCAATCCAGACAGATTCCAGGTCTGACACTGCGCTGAATGCCTTGACGGCATAAATACCGTACCGTTAGCGGTGAGGCATAATGAAATTTTTATTCAGGTTTGGGGCATATTTTTTTAAAGATCAGGTTGGATGCTCTTTGTAATCTGCTGTTGCAGGTAATAGTTTTCTATAGCATTATATACCACAAATTGCATGAAAATAACCGATCGTAAACCCCATCACTATTGATTACTCATCTTGCTACAGCCGATAGCTGAAACCTGATAGCTGACAGCTGACAGCTACCCTTCCTCACTGCCCCTGCGCCAAACTATATCCTTTTTTATCGCCCCACTGATTCAATAATTCAGAAGAGCAAACTTTAAAGTTTCCGCTTAAGCTTATATATAAGCCCAAAATATCCTGTTGATTTAATGGTTCTCCATCCAATGTTTCAAAACGTACATTATACACGTTTACCAGGTTGGTATATACCGAGCCTGTTGGCCAAACCTGCGTACCGCGGTTGCTGATATTAATCAGCTTAAACTTAACGCCACCATGCCGCTCGCATTTAACCGCAATAGATTGCGGCTGTTCATTACTTTCAATAAAAAAATCTACGCCCACGATCGTTTCATTTCCTTCTTCTTTTGATTCCATCATTGCATTTTGCTGCAGCTTAAATGGAGTAGGAGTACCGGGCTTATTCGGCATTATTGGTTTTGGATTAACAACAGGTTGTTTTCCAAAATTGCTGATAACGGCATCGGCAAATTCAGTTGTATTTACAGAAGGTTTTGATTTATCGCCAAAATCCCCGGTATGTATACCACTTTCTAAAGTATATAATAACGCGTTCTCAATTATACCGGCATCTTCTGTAAGCCCAACGTGCATCAGCATAGATATACCGCTAAGCAGCAACGCTGTAGGATTGGCGATATTTTTACCTGCAATATCAGGCGCCGTACCATGCACAGCTTCAAAAATAGAAATATGGTCGCCAATGTTGGCAGAAGGAGCAAACCCCAAACCACCCACCAATCCTGCGCACAGGTCAGAAACAATATCGCCCTGCAGATTGGTTAAAACCACCACGTCAAAACTATCCGGTTTGGTAACCAGTTTCATACAAAGATCATCCACAATAATATCGTCTGCTTTTAACTCCGGGTATTCTTTAGCTACTTCATAAAAGCAATCAAGGAATAAACCATCCGTTATCTTCATAATATTAGCCTTGTGCCCGCATGTTATACGCCTGGCCTTTTTTTGCTTTGCCATTTCAAATGCATAACGGATTACCTGGAGGCTACCGGGCCTGGTGATCATCCTGCGGCTTAACGCCACATCATGGGTAAGCATATGTTCTATACCGCCGTAAGTATCTTCAATATTCTCTCTCACAACTGTAATATCTATTGGTATGCCTGCCTTTGAAAAAACAGTATCAACTCCATGCAGCGATTGAAATACTCTTTTATTGGCAAAAGTGTTCCATGTTTTTCTTGCTGTTACATTAATACTTTTAACGCCCTTGCCTTTAGGTGTTTCCATAGGCCCTTTAAATAATAATCCCAGCGATTCGATAGCCTTTTGCGCTTCGGGAGTCATACCATTGGAGAATCCTTTATCAAACACCCACTTGCCCATGTCTACAAACTCATATTCAAGCGGAACTTTATTGGCTTCAAAAATGCGCAAAACGGCATCCATGATTTCCGGGCCTATACCATCGCCTTTAGCTACAGCTATTTTCATTTACAAAAATTTAATTGGTCATTAAACAAATCCGGGCAAGAAATGTTGTGATAGAGTCGCAAAGGTAAATGTGTTTTTATACAGTAGCACAAAATTTATAGATAAATTACCTTAGGCTATCGTAGTTTTTCGTTATTTTTAGCGTAAACTTTATAGCAGCAATGGCATCAAAAGTCACTGAAGGGGTAATTGTAACGGTTGAAACTTTCTACCAGCCCGATTACAGTAACCCCGTGAGTGGTGAATTTATGTTTGCTTACCGCATCACATTGCAGAATAATAATGCTTTTCCGGTCCGGCTCCTTCGCAGGCATTGGTACATATTTGACAGTAATGGCACCCACCGGGAGGTGGAAGGAGAGGGTGTTGTAGGCGTTCAGCCGCAAATTAACCCCGGCGAGCAATACCAATATGTCAGCGGCTGTAATCTCCGCACAGAAATGGGTAAAATGTATGGTACATACGCCATGGAAAATGTTACGTCTAAAAAGCAGTTTGAGGTAAAAATACCCATGTTCGACATGATAGTGCCTTTTAAGATGAATTAAACAAATTTTCCGATTTTAAGGATTACCTTTGCACACCCGTTCGTCGCAACTACCAGATATCTTTCTTTCCGGAAATATATTTTCAGTAATACGCAGTAAACGGGAAAATTTCCGTTATTAGTAAATCTCCATTGCATATAAATGGGAACTTTATAGCAATGGTAAACAGCAATTAATGTATAAAGTAACCTTCAACAACAAGAACAAAGTATTCTTCAACGCGCTTAAAGCAAACGTTGACCAGTACTTTATTGATAACAATATTGAAAAAACCGGTAACTGGAAGCTTTACCTTAAAACGTTTATACTTATTCCCGCATCCGTATTAATATATTGCGCATTATTGTTTTTGCCTTTAAATATATTCTGGGGTGTGGTATTAAGCGGTTTATTTGGTTTTACGCTGGCAAGCATTGGTTTTAACATCATGCATGATGCCTGCCATGGCAGCTATTCCAAAAAAGGATGGGTTAATGACGTGATGGGGCTTACCATGAATGCTCTTGGCGGTAACGCGTTTTTCTGGAAGCTGAAGCACAATATCGTTCACCATACCTATACCAATATTGATGGTATTGATGATGATATTAACAACAAACCATTTATGAGAGAATGCTCTACGCAAAAATGGTATCCGCCTCATCGTTACCAGCATTACTATATGTTCTTCCTTTACGGGTTTACGTCACTGTTTCTTTTATTTATTACAGATTATATAAAATACGTAACCAAGAAAGTATATACAACGCCACTTAAGCCGATGGACTTTAAAGAACATGCTACCTTCTGGATCTCAAAAGCATTGTATGTTGCTTTTACTGTTGTAATTCCTATAGCTGTTGTAGGCTGGCAGGCATGGCTGCTGGGCTTCCTGGTAATGCACTTTGTATTGGGTTTAACGCTGGCGCTGGTATTTCAGCTGGCGCACGTGGTTGAACATGCCGAATTTGATTTTGCAGGCATTGAACCAAAAAAGATAGAAAACGAATGGGCGATACACCAGGTAAAAACCACTGCCGATTTTGGAGCCAACAATAAAGTACTATCATGGTTAGTAGGAGGGTTGAACTTCCAGATTGAGCATCACCTGTTTCCGCGTATAAGCCATGTGCACTATCCCGAGATCAGCAAAATAGTTGCGAAAACCTGCCAGGAGTTTGGCTTGTATTATAATTATTTCCCAACGTTCGGTGGGGCGGTTGTTTCTCACTTTAAATTTATGAAGCAGTTGGGGCAAAAGCCGGTTGAGCAGGTAAACGGTCTGGAGCGTACGGCTGCATAAAGCAATAGTATTATTGTTGGGTGAATTCACCCGATAAAAAATATAAAGGTGGGTGGTGACACCCACCTTTAAAATTAGACTCCAACAGAAAACGCGTTACCCCTGACCATGACTCATGGCATATATAGCGGAAAATCAATTCTTCGTTACCCGGGAGGTAAAACAAGAGCTACAAGTTTTCTTTTACCCTTCTTCCCTAAAAATTTAAAAACAATTTTTTCTCCGTTTATTGGAGGAGGCTCTGTGGAATTAGCATTAGCAGCAAAAGGCATTAAGGTTTATGGCTATGACATATTTAATCCGCTGGTTGAGTTCTGGCAATGTGCTTTAGAAAAACCGGGTGCCTTGGCCGATGAAGTAGAAAAATATATACCCCTTGCTAAAGATGCGTTTTACACCCTTCAGCAAACACATACCACATTAAAAACAAAACTACAGCGTGCGGCAGCATATTATGTGCTCAACCGTTCCTCCTTTTCAGGTTCTACTTTATCAGGTGGCATGTCTCCCGGGCATCCGCGATTTACTAAAACAGCAATTGAAAGATTGAGGAGTTTTCACAATCCTAATATAGTTATTGCTAAAGCTGATTTTAAAACATCGCTTTTAAAGCACGCTCCGGATTTCGCGTATCTCGATCCGCCATACCTCATTAAAAATGCTTTATATGGAAAAAAGGGTAACGCACATAAAGATTTTGATCATGAAGGACTGGCAGAAATACTAAGCAAAAGAGATAAATGGATTTTATCTTACAACGACTGTGATGATATAAGAAAGTTATACAGCAAATTCAAAATGGTTACCCCTGACTGGAAATATGGAATGAGTAAGGATAAAAGCTCAAAAGAATTGTTGATATTGAGTGATGATGTTGGATTGCATTATAGCCATGGGGTATAGTTGCCTGAGGCGACAATATAGTTATTCAAGGCGAATGTGCTATGTATAGTGAATGGGGACTATAAAAATGTACCTGCCACTTTCTCCAACTTTTTCTTCACCTTCGCTGAAATTCAGTCATGCGTAAAGATATATTTACAGGTAAGGTAACTTCCATCAACCACGAGAAAAACTATGTGTCGGTGGCTTACATGCACAACGATCGTAAGAAAACCATTACCTGCCGCATGAGTGAGAAAGAAACCGGGGATGAAACGCATGAAAAAGTAAAGCATATTTACCGGGTAGGAGATGAAGTAAGCTTCCAGGTTAAGGGCGTTAACCGTGGCGCCGGCATGATTGCTTATAATCTTAAGTTTTTATACAATAATGAGCTACAACATTTACTCGATAAAGCTGCTGCCGATAATCGTTTTATTGGTTACCTGAAAAAAGTTGAGGATGCCTGGTTTATAAAAGAAAGAGGAAGTTATATTTTTTTCCCGCTTGAACTATCAAAATGGGAGAACCTTCCATCTGAAGAACATTTAAACGAGGCAGTAGAGTTCCGGTTACTGCATACAGACAAGCCCGGGCGTATCAGCGCGGAGCTGTTTTCCCATGATTATATTCCTGCATTCAGAAAAGCCATACAGGCTTTTAAAAATAATACGCCGGTTGAGGCAGTAGTAACAAGAATATCTCCTTATGCTATATACGTGGATATGTATGGCGGAAATTTACAATCAAAACTGCCGCTTGCAAAAAGGCAGATCAGCAATCTCAAAGAAGGAGATCGTTTGCAGGTGCGGTTTACCTACCTCGGCAATACACGTATTGTTATAGAAAGCATATAAGGATAATAAAACCTATAAGGTTTGCCGGGCTGAATGTCAGCACAGCAAACCTTATAGGTTATTAAACCAACTAATATACTTTCTCCCCATTTATATACGTTGCTACAACTTTCGTTTTCAAAATATCCACCGGTCCACAATGCATAATGTCTGTATCCGTAATAATAAAATCAGCCTGCTTGCCTTTTTCAATACTTCCTTTTTCTTTTTCTTCAAAGCTGCCTTTCGCCGCCCAAATAGTCATACCACGTAAAGTTTCTTCTCTTGTTAAAGCATTGGATATCTCAAAACCTGTTGCCGGGTACCCGCTTGCATCTTTACGAATCACCGCCGCGTAAAAAGTTTTAAACGGGCTTATATCTTCCACAGGAAAATCTGTACCCAATATTGTCCAGCCATTTTGTTGCAGCAGATCTTTGTACGCATAGGCTGTCGTAATTCTTTCCTTACCCAGCCTGTCTTCCGCCCAATACATATCAGAGGTAGCGTGTGTTGGCTGCACTGAAGGAATGATATTATAGCGTTTAAAGAAATGCAGATCAGAGGTATCAACCACCTGCGCATGCTCTATCCGCCAGCGCCTGTCGTTATTGCCCTTCAAGACTGTCGCATACTGATCAAGTATCATCCTGTTGCCGGAGTCGCCAATAGCGTGTGTGCATGCCTGAAAGGGTGATTGAATGATTTTCTGCAACACCCGTGCGTAGTGAGATATACTGTCCAGCAAAAAACCATTCCATCCCGGTTTATCATTGTATGGTTTTAATAAACAAGCTCCTCTGGAACCAAGAGCGCCGTCAGCATATAATTTAAATCCTGCAATATGCATGCGGTCTGTTTTATATATGCCTGCCTTCAAATAGTGCTCATAATTTTCTTTTGCATCAGATAGTAAAACCGTAAGCTTCATTTTTAGCTTGCCTGCTTTTTGCAGACGATCTAACTGGTCAACCTGTTGCTTCGTCAGCCCGCAATCTGTTATGCCGGTGAGCCCTGCAGCAAAGCAATTGTTTTGTGCATTAAGAAATACGTTTTCGAGTGTAGCCTCATCCGGCAGCGGGGCCACGCTACTTACTTTTGATATAGCATTGTCAATAAGGATCCCGGTGAGCTTTTTGTCTTTTGTTTCAAAAACGCCTCCGGTAATAACTTCCCCGGCTTTTACAGATACTTTATCCAATGCCCGCTGATTAGCGATTGCCGCATGACCATCAATACGGGATAACAATACCGCGTTATCAGGAAAATTTTTATCCAGCAATGATTTATCAGGGAATGATTTTATTTCCCAGTCATTCTGATCCCAACCATTACCGATGACCCATTTACCTGCAGGGATATTATTATTTGCAACAAAAGTTTTGATCCTTTCAATGCATTCATTCCAGCTTTTTGTACCTACAAGGTCAACTTCCTGCAACGATAATGCGTAGCCGTAAAAATGCGCATGCCCGTCAATAAAGCCGGGATATACAGCCTGATGTTTAGCATCAACTATTCTGTCGCTTATATATTCTTCTAAAATATCCTTGCTTGCTCCGGTTGCGGTTATTCTACCATCTTTCACCGCGACAGCTTCTGTTATGGTAAACAAACTATCAACAGTATAAACTTTAGCGTTATGAACGATCAGGTCAACTGTTGTTTTGTTTTTGCAGGATAAAAACAAGAGTAAAAAAAATAACCATTTAAGCTTTTCCATAAGAATTGATTTCTATATCACGAATTTTAAAACAGATTGGAATATACATATAGTACCTTTTGAGCGTATGCTTAGTAGCACGTTGTTAAATTTTCCCTTGTAGTTCCCGTAAACCCTGTAGATTGAAGCATATCTTCAAATGAAAATTTTTTTTCCATACCCGGTGGATAGCACGAAAGAGCATAAACCTCTCCGCATTTCCCAATTTTATTGTTCTTTAAAGTAATTCCTTCTATACGATAATAAAACTTTTCATACTTATCTACTCCCTTATCTGGATACCATTCCCTATTTAGTTGATCAGTTTGAAAAAGTAAATTGGATTTTACATCGTAAACTTTTATTGAGGCAGATTTCATATTAAAGACATACGGACGAAAGCTATCATTCAATCCATCTCTGTTAGGCGTAAACGCAGAGGCGACTTCGATTAATGCCTTGTCATCTTCGGGTAAAATATCATCAACTAAATTATTGCAATGTATGGCAACTTCATCGTTATGCTTTTTACAATTTAAAATAAAAAAACCACATAGTAGTATTGTCACTATTATTAAGCTGCGCATATATAAAATTAAGTTTGTTGTTTATAAGGTTATCGTGTCTTTCAAAAATATAGAATGTTTTGCCATACAAGGACTATTGCGACATTAAAACCCGCTTTCAATATTGCTATAATAAAAAGCAGCATTAACAGTATTTGAAACAAGGCTTTAACCCTGTCACTTTGTCCCGGTTGAAATAGCAAATATTATTTTATTAATCCCTGCAAGATTATCAAAATTTAGCCAAGTGTAGTGAGTTATACTGTCCGCGTCAGCAGATATTGAATTATACCTTTTAATTATTTACGGTTGCCCGGTTTATTATACATTTACAACCGCAAAGTTGCACCATGTATAATAAGGAACAAACACAGCATTTACAGAAAGAAAGCATCAGCCTGCTATCGCATATTGACAAACCCCTGGCGAATAAGGATATTGAGACATTGCGTAATGTTTTGCGTTTTCATGAATACCGCTATTATGTAATGAATGACCCTATTCTCTCCGACGGCGAATATGATAAGCTATACAAAAAGCTGGAACATGCTGAAGCAGCCGATCCTTCTGTCATAACACCTGATTCTCCCACGCAGCGGGTGGCTAAGGGGCTGATCAAAGATTTTCCAAAAGTGCAGCATCTTGTTCCCATGCTATCGCTTGATAATTCTTACAACGCTGAAGACCTTGTTGATTTTGACCGCAGGGCAAGAGAGCTCAGTGGCTTAAAAGAAATAGAATATTGCGTTGAACCTAAATTTGACGGCGCAAGTATTTCGCTGATTTATGAGAATGATGCTTTATCAAGAGGCGCGACACGCGGGGATGGTGTGGTGGGAGATGATATTACCACCAACATACGGCAGATAAGATCTGTGCCATTATATGCAAGATTTTCTGATTATGGCATACAGCAGATAGAGATCAGGGGTGAAGTACTGATGAATAAAAATCATTTTAAAGCATACAACGACGCGCTTGAAGAAGAAGGGTTACCCAGATTAGCAAACCCCAGGAATGCTGCGGCCGGCTCGCTCCGTATTAAAGATCCGAAAGAAGTTAGCCGCAGAAACCTGGAAGCCTTTTTATATCATGTAAGCGATGTAACGCTCCTGCCCGGAAAAACGGCTCCTGAAATTTTACAAACACATAGCGGAGCGCTGGAAATGTTGTGGAATCTAGGCTTTCGCAGCCCGGAAAAAGAAAAAGAGGTATTGAAAGGAATTGATGCAGTTATCGCCTGGTGTAAAGCTTTTGAAAAACAGCGTGATGATCTGCCTTATGAAATAGACGGGATGGTAATAAAAGCCAACCATTTGGAAGCACAGGAAGCAATGGGTATGACAACACATCATCCCCGCTGGGCAATTGCATATAAGTTTAAGGCAAGGCAGGCCACGAGCAAATTACGGGCTGTTGAATTCCAGGTGGGAAGGACCGGCGCAATAACACCGGTTGCTAAAATTGAACCGGTAAATGTTGGCGGAGTAACGGTAGGCAGTATATCTGTGCATAACGAAGATTATATTAAAGAAAAAGATCTGCAGATCGGGGACACTATATTGATTGAACGATCCGGAGATGTGATACCGCAGATCGTAAAATCATTTCCCGAATTGAGAACAGGCGGTGAAACAACTATAGTGTTTCCAACGCATTGCCCTGTTTGCGGATACCCGTTAGAAAAGCCTGCGGATGAAGCAGTATGGCGCTGTAACAACAGCAATGCCTGTTCGGCACAGATTGTTGAGCGTATTATTCATTTTAACAGCAAAGACGCAATGGATATTCGCGGGTTGGGCGATGCTATTGTTCGTAAGTTTTATACCCAGGATTTGCTTAAAGATATTCCCGGCATATATCATCTTCCTTTTGATGAGATAAAGAAGCTGGAAGGTTTTGGCGAGAAAAGTGTAACGAACCTCATTACTGCTATAGAAAAATCTAAAACCCAGCCTTTACATAGACTAATTTACGCACTCGGCATCAGGTATATTGGTGAAACCACGGCTAAAGTGTTGGCCAATGCTGTGAATAATTTATATGATTTTAAAGATTATTCGCTTGAGCAATTGCAGGAACTGGAAGATATAGGACCTAAAGTTGCAGGCAGTGTTTACCAGTTTTTTCACAACGAACAGAATATACAATTACTGCATCAGCTTGAAACCATTGGCCTGCAGTTAAAGAATGAAAAGAAAGAGCTTCATACCGCAGGCAACCTCAGTGGACAAGCATTTTTATTCACCGGCACATTGCATAAGCTCAAGCGCTCCGAAGCGGAAGAAATGGTTGAGCAAAATGGCGGGAAGATTGTAAGCGGGGTAAGCAGTAAACTCAATTATCTTGTAGTTGGTGAAGATGCAGGTTCAAAATTAGAGAAAGCAAAAAAAATTGCTACCATTAAAGTGATCAGTGAAGGGGAGTTTCTGAAAATGCTTCTGAACCGATGAGGGGGAATGTGAGAATGGAGAACTGCTTGTTTGGATGTGTTGAGGACCTCAACCTCTTATCCCTCTCCTTGCAAAAGAGAGGGACGGTGCTGTAGAAGAATTCCAAACTATATTAACTGCCACATCAGCTACAAAACAAAACCATGCAAGGCGTTTAAATATCCGTCACAGTTTTAGATTTTCAACATTCCCCTCACGCAATTCGTCAACCTGATTTGAATTTGGGCTCCCCTCTCCACTCTGTGGGGAGGGGCAGGGGGTGAGGGTCTCTTATTCAACATAAATATTGTAGCTTCATTATTCAAAAATGTTTTATGAAAAAGATTATTGTTTTTCTCGCAATCTGTTTATCACTGCTATCTTTCAACAATAAAAAAGACGGATGGATATCATTATTTGATGGAAAAACCTTTACAAACTGGAAGGTTGGTAATAACGCGTCGAGCTTTACCATAGAAAATGGTACGATAAAAGTAAACGGAGAAACAGCGCATCTTTTTTATGATGGCGATGTGCAGCAACATAATTTCAAAAATTTTGAATTTAAAGCAGAGGTAATGACATTACCCGGTTCCAATTCCGGTATATATTTTCATACCCAGTATCAGCAGGGCGGCTGGCCTGAAAAAGGGTACGAGGTACAGGTAAACAATTCGCATACAGACTGGCGCAGAACCGGAAGCCTGTATGGTATTAAGGATGTAAAAGATAAGTATGCGCAGGATAATGAATGGTATACCGAGTATATAAAAGTGGAGGGCAGAAAAATTACCATCAAAATAAATGATAAAACGGTAGTTGAATATACGGAACCGGAGAATTTAGATGCAGAAAGAAAAAATTCCTTACGCAGGCTCAGCAGTGGCACTTTTGCATTACAGGCACATGACCCCAAAAGCACGATATACTATAAAAATATAATGGTGAAACCTTTACCATAGCAAAGCCCAAATAAAAACCAAACAGCAGGATATCGATACCATTTCCTGGACCCTCATCCGGATTATAAAAATTACTATCTTTAAAATGAATCATTGGATTGCCTGCCGGTAAAACGTATAATGTTTCTGCATTCTGATGTGGATATTCATATTACGGAGTACCGAATAAAGCATCCATATATTGCTGTAACTATATATCAATTTTATATAACCGGTTGTAAAGATGATTGCCTGGCGAAAAAAATGGATATTGCTGTGTTTCTTCCTGTTGCTGGCGATACTATTTACCTGCAGATATGGGTTTACAGGAAATACAGACATTCCTCCTGATGTAGCACAGGCAATGTCAAATCTTCCTGATAAGCTGGACTATAATATCCACGTAAAAAAAATCCTTTCTGATAAATGCTTCAGTTGCCATGGGCCTGATAGTAAAAAACAAAAAGCCGATTTAAGGCTCGATGTTTTCAATGTTGCATATAATAAAACTACCGGCAGCGGCAAAAAAGCCATCAGTCCAGGCAATATTGCCAAAAGCGAAGTAGCGGCACGCATTTTAAGTGATGCTGCAGAATATGTAATGCCCACACCGGCCTCGCATTTAACGCTAACGGCAAATGAAAAAGCAATCATTCTTAAATGGATTGAACAGGGAGCTGAATATAAACCGCACTGGGCTTTTATTGCTCCTGAAAAAAATGCACCCCCGGATATACACGATGTTAAATGGATAAAAAATGAAATAGACCGTTTTGTTTTACACAGGCTGGAAAAGGAAGGATTGTATCCTTCGGCGGAGGCAGACAAAGAAACACTCATACGCAGGGTAAGCTTTGATATTACAGGATTGCCACCAACAATTGCGGAAATAGATGCTTTTGTAAATGATAATACTGCTGATGCTTATGAGCGGATGATAGATAATTATTTTAAATCTCCGCGTTATGGAGAACGTATGGCCGCTCATTGGTTAGATGTTGCAAGATTTGCCGATAGCCACGGTTATCTTGATGATAAACACCGCGACGCTTCTCCCTGGCGTGATTGGGTAATTGAAGCATACAATAAAAATCTGCCGTACGATAAATTTATTACCTGGCAATTGGCCGGAGATCTTTTGCCCAATGCCACAAAAGAACAAATACTGGCTACCGGCTTTAACAGGAATCAAAAACAAAATACCGAAGCTGGCATTATTCCTGAAGAGTTTAGGGTTGAGTATAACGTAGACAGAACCAATACGCTGGGCACCGGTATTCTCGGGCTAACACTCGGTTGCGCCAAATGCCACGATCATAAATATGATCCTGTAAGTCAGAAAGATTATTATTCGCTGTACGCTTTTTTCAACAGCACTTTTGAACTGGGCAGTTCCAATTACGGCAACTATAGCAATATGGTGCCCGGGCCAACACTTTTGCTTACCAGCGATAATGATGATAAAAAGATCGATAGCCTGAATGCAGTAATTCGTTACCTGGAGCAGAACCATCAACCGGAAAAATCCGGCAACCCTCAGAAGAGTCTTTCACAAAAAATAATTGCGCATCTTTCTTTTGACAAAACGGAAATTCAGAAGAATGCAAAAGGAAAACCCGTTGAAGCATTCAGCAATGCTATCCAGCCCCTGCAGCCGGCATTTGCAAACAGGATAAAATCAGCTAAAGGAATTTTGGGTAATGCACTTCTTCTGGATGAAGAAACCTCCGTAAACTTTCGTCCCTATGGATTAGGATATTTTGAACGATATGAACCTTTTGCCATAAGCATTTGGTTAAAAGCGCCTGAAAGCTTTAAGGAGTCGGCTGTTTTGCATCACAGCGATTCGAGGCGTTACGGATTCCAGGGATATGATGTAATGCTGTTTGATAATAAAGTAGGCTTTCGCATAATGCATGCATATCCGCATGATGCTATCAGTATCATCACCAATGAAGAAATTGAGCCGGGAGAATGGTATCATGTTGCCGCAAGCTATGATGGAAGCAGCCGCGCCGCAGGTATGCGCATATATATTAATGGCAAGCCCGCAGCTGTAACGGTGGAATATGATAACCTGAAAAAAAATATCCGCTCTTTCCCGGATATACATAAAACATCTGCGCTTACAGGACTAACCTTTGGCGCCAGGGTATTGGAAAAAACAATGAAAGAAGCTGCGCTTGATGAGTTTTGCTTATTTAATAATACCATTGATGAGACAGAGGCGGAATGGTTGTATAAAAACGCTGCAGTTACATTGTATCGCGATCACAGCAAAGCATTACAACAAAAGCCAGACAGCCTGATGAATGCAAGAATGCAACTGGCGGCTGTATATGATTCTGCCAGAGAAGCCATGGTTATGGGTGATTTGCCCAAACCCCTTGCAACACATATTTTACTGCGCGGCGTATATGATAATTATGGAGAAGAAGTGAAACCGGAAACACCGGCTGCAGTGCTTTCTTTTCCCGGTAATTTTCCCAAAAACAGGCTGGGCCTGGCAAAATGGTTGTTCCTTCCTGAGCATCCGCTTACTGCAAGGGTTGCAGTTAATCACATTTGGGAAATGTACTTTGGAAGAGGGCTGGTTAAAACTTCTGACGATTTTGGAAACCAGGGAGAAATGCCTTCGCACCCTGAATTACTGGATTGGCTGGCGGTTGACTTCAGGGAAAATGGCTGGAACATAAAGCAATTGCAGAAAACAATTTTAATGAGCGCTACCTACCGGCAGCAATCCGTAATTACACCGGAGCTGCAGGAAAAAGATCCGGAGAATATATTGCTTGCGCGGAGCTCACGGTACCGTATGCCCGCAGAAATGATCCGCGATAATGCGCTTGCCATAAGCGGATTGTTGTCTGCCAAAATAGGTGGACCCAGCGTATATCCCTACCAGCCTCCAGGACTATGGGAGGCGCTTAGTGATAAATCCTGGCGCTACATATACAGGCAGTCAGAAGGAGAAGATCTGTTCCGGCGTAGTATCTATACTATTGTTAAGCGATCGAGCCCTCCGCCTTATATGTTGATTTTTGATGCCCCTGACAGGAATTTCTGTACCGTAAAAAGACCGGTTTCAAGTTCCCCGTTGCAGGCGCTGGCATTAATGAATGATCCTACTTTTATTGAGGCATCAAAATTTGTTGCCGCCCGGATAATACATGAGGGAGGAGAAACTCCGGATGATATACTGGCGTTAGGGTTCAGGTTAGTAACAGGGCGTAAGCCGGAGATACCCGAAGTAAAGTTGCTGAACGAAATGTATCAATCTGAAAAAGATGCTTTTAAAAAGCACCCGGGCAAGGCAAAAAATATATTGGCAGTTGGCAGTGCAAAGATGGATCAGCCGGATTCGACAGAACGCTTGATTGAAGCAGCGGCATATACTAATGTAATAATGGCTTTATTGAATACTGATGAGTTTATTACAAGAAAATAAAACCCCTGGAGCATGGACTCCGGCGTGGCGCATGGAGGATGGATTGGGGACTACAACCATTAAGGAGTTAAGAAACATTAAGACCAATTATCCGGCATCCTTAATTCCCTCAATTTCTTAATGGTTGTAAAGAATACAGGATAGAAGATGATGTTCATTTGTGCATTAGCTGCATCAATAGTAAAATTTGTTTAATCATTAATATGGATGATGTTCAAAAAATAGTAAACAACCTTGCGAGGCGTGATTTTTTAAGAGGTTCCGCATTAGGATTGGGAAGCATTGCACTTGGCAGTTTGCTGGGTTGTAATAACAGCAATAAAACAGTTGCCGGGGCAAACAACACTATTGATCATGTGCAGGAAAATAGCCCTCTTGAAGCCCCACATTTTGCTCCCCGGGCAAAAAGGATAATTTATCTTTTTCAAAGTGGTGGTCCTTCGCAAATGGAATTATTTGATTACAAGCCCAGGCTTTACCAAATGCACGGGCAGGAAATACCTCCGAGTGTTATTGGCGGTGGAAGGGTTTCCGGCATGGTTTCCAATCAAAACAGCTTTCCGCTTGCAGCACCCATGACTCAGTTTAAACAATATGGATCTGACGCGGCATATTTCAGCGACCTTATTCCGCATACGGCGGGAATTGCAGATGACATTTGCGTGGTTAAAAGTATGTTCACCGAACAGATCAACCATGAGCCTGCAGTTATCTTTACTCAAACCGGCAACCAGTTAAGCGGCCGGCCGAGTATTGGTTCCTGGATTAGCTATGGATTAGGCAGTCTTAATCAAAACCTTCCTTCATTTGTTGTATTACTTTCCAAAGGAGGAGGCGACCAGCCTATCAGCAATCTTGCATGGAGCAATGGTTTTTTACCATCACATTACCAGGGCGTTCAGTTTATGTCGGGTAAAGATCCGGTACTATATCTTTCTTCTCCTGATGGCGTTGACAGGATAGATCGCCGCCGTGCATTACATTTTATTAAAGCATTTAACCTGTTGCAAAAAGATAAATGGCATGACCCGGAAATTGACAGCCGTCTTAACCAATACGAAATGGCATACCGTATGCAGATGGCCGTTCCGGAAATAACCGATATTTCCAATGAGCCGCAGCATATACTGGATATGTATGGGCCTGATGTAAAGGTTCCCGGCAGCTATGCTTATAATTGCCTGCTGGCGCGAAAGCTGGCAGAAAAAGATGTTCGTTTTGTTCAGTTGTATCACCTGGGCTGGGATCATCATGGCAGGCTTACCAGCGGCATTACACGGGCAACACAGCAAACAGATCAACCATCGGCGGCTTTGGTTAAAGATTTAAAACAACGTGGCTTACTTGACGATACACTGGTTATCTGGGGTGGAGAATTTGGAAGGACAAGCTTTAGCCAGGGAAGATTAACCCGGGAGGATTTTGGCCGCGATCATTTACCCAATGCTTACAGTATATGGATGGCAGGCGGAGGCATTAAAGCCGGCATGCAATATGGAGAAACGGATGACTTTGCACATAATGTTGTTCGCGATAAAGTGCATGTGCACGATTTCCAGGCTACGCTCTTATACCTGCTGGGCATTGACCATGAAAAATTTATTTATAAAAGCCAGGGGCGCCGTTACAGGCTTACGGATGTTTCAGGGAATGTGGTAAAAGATATTATCGCGTGATTTTCCGGCAATCGATACAGGACCGGGTGATTGTAATGTTGTTTGTAGTGCTGTGCATGGCGTCCTCGCCATACATAACTTTGTTGTCGCCGGAGGCAACAAGACATCTGTGCTAAGCGAAAACACTTAGCACAGTATGGGGGCCATATATCATGAAGTAAACGCTGCTATTCTCCCATCTCCGGTAAATAATATTTCTCTTTCGATTTCCGGTATTCTTTCAAATGTTTTTTCCGTTGTAGTATAGCGGCACTTGCCAGCAAACCATTCAGTTTTGTTTTCACCCAATAATTAAAGACAGATTTTTCCCGGTCACGTACAAAAAATATAACAACAGGTTCATCATTCTTTTTGTGTATCGCAATATCATTGGCTAAAAAGCTTACTATCCTTCCAAAAAAAGTTGAGCGGCTGCTGTCTTTCCTGCTCATCAGTTTAATTTTCAGTCCATCGTAAATAAAATGCATTTTTCCTGCTGCGGCATATTTATTTCCAATCCAGTCAGCATATAAAGTGTCTGCTTTGCCTTCCACAACATTTACGTTGGCATAAGGCATCGTAATAGGGCTGAGCTCCGGTAATATCACAGGAGATAATCTTACCTGCAAAGCAAAGGAAGAAAGGCTGTCACCATAAGCCTCGCTGTAATGAAAATAATGCGCAGTGGTATTATACAATTTTAAAGAAGCAAAAAGCATAAGACTATCATTGCTGTTATTCCTGTTGCGTACATGTGTGGCAACCGCATTTATTGCTTCAAGCGGAATAAAGGCTTCCCTGTGTGTTTCCTGTGTTATTTCACGAACATATACTGTTCCGTTATTTATTAATACACTATCAATGTCAACCGGAAATTTCAGATCATTGATCATTCTTGCAAGCATTGGTCTTTCCACTCCGTGCTTAAAAGGATATCGCTTGTCTTTCATTGTAGTAAGCTTTGCTCCTTCTATCATTAGTTTTGAGGCCTTAAAAATGCTATCATCTTTCAGGCTAAAACCATTGATATTTATTTTTCCTGTTTCCAAAAAAGTATAGCCGGCCTGCCATCCTTTTTGTTTGAACCAGGTTTCCGCATCTGCATCAGGCGTGAACTTAAATGTATTTACCGTTACACTTTTTGCCGGCCCGTTGTATACAATTTCGTTTGCTGCAATTGATGATGTTTGGGTTTTATAATAAAGATATACTCCGTTGAGTGATAAAAGAGAGATATACTTTTTCCAGTCAAATTTTTCTTTTTGATAAAAAGAGAATGCATGATTTTGAATATGCCCGGAAAGCTTATTGATACGCATGCCGGTACTATCTGCTTTGGTTAAATTTACCTGGGCACCATTCCATGTAAGAGCAAGCAGGGTGTTTAAATTTAACAGCTGATCCTGCACATGAATTTTTCCAGACTTCAATTCGGCATCCATATCCGCAAGCGATATTTCTGTATCCTTCTTTTTTACCTGCAATGCGCTAAGCTGTACGCCAAGTGATTTCCAGGATAACATAGCTGTTCCGGAATTGCCATGTAAAACATTTTCCCCTGCTATATCAATACCGGTTCTTATAGAAAATGAATCAGAAGATCTTTCGTTGCTATAATTCACCGTTCCTTTTTGAATCAGCAGATTACCAATAGAAATTTCTGTTTGCTTTTCTTTTACAGCAACAACTGCAGGGCTGGTTACATGAGCTGTTTTTGTTTGCTTAATTTCTATATCCGGGCTCTGAATATATAATGATGGCAGATCAATGCTTGTAAAATCGCTGGAGTGTAACTGAAAATCTACGGCTATATGCGGAATAGCAAGCTGTATAAGGCTACCAGGCTTTTTAATTTGTATTGCTGCTTTTGATATCCCTGATCTTGATTGTGTGTTAAGATCAACACTCGTCACCTTTGCATAAAATTCCGGTTGATTGATTTCTATATTGTGAAACAGCCCTTCCGCATTATTCCAGGTAAAAGCGTTCTTTAATGAGTTAATATTATCCGCACAAACTTTTTCACCGTGCATGGCTACACTGCTGGCGCCGGATTGATCAAAACTGATTTTATCAATATCAATTCTGTCGAGGTGAATAACCGGAAGGTCTTTTGCAACAGGTTCTTTTATTCCTTTTGAACGATATACAGTTTGTACAGCCAGCTCCTTTACATGCATTGTATTTACCTGTATCTGCTTATAATTTTGATACCTGTCCCAGTCGAACCTAACCCAGGAAAGATCTTTACCCCGGAGGCTTGTTCCGTTAGCAAGATTTAATTCAAACTTAGTGGCGTAGTTATGCCTTACGTCTCCCTGGAAAGTAAACCCGAATACTTTAAAAGATGCTTTAGGAGCGGTAAAGCTGGTGCTCCCTATTGCCACTGCCGGCAAAGCCCCCTTTACGTCTACCAATGAATCGCTGGAAAAAAGCTGCTCGGGCAAAACCAGGGCATTAATGTTTTGCATTTGCATACTTGCTTCCGAGGCTCCTGTTGATTGATATTTCAGGTTTCCGTTTATGATGCGAAAATTTTTTACAAACACCAGCTCGCTCAGCGCATTCAGCGTATTATAAAACTTATCCTGGCTTTGTTTTTTACTGCCTCCGCCTGCATTGTTTCGTCTTTTCTTTTCAACTTTAAAAAAAATCTGAGGCTCATATAATTCAGCGTCAGTGGCGTTTAATCTTTTTGAAAGCAGGTCTTCAAAATTTACATTATTGAGTTTCAGTAAAGGCGACCTGAATGTGAATATTTTTGTATTATGGTTTTTTTCCGTTGGGCGATAAGATGCATTGCGCAGGTAAACAGCATTTTTTTCAATGGCAAACTCTTCTATATTCAGTTCATATAAACTGTCTTTTGTAACAAGGTTCAGGTTTTTTTGCTTAAGCGAAATAAGATCTATATTTATATCGGCGCTATCCTTGTTAAGCAGAAAATTATATATTTCAAGGTTTGTTCCCTCCGAAGTAAAAACCTGCTGCCGGGTATTTTTTTTCACCACTTCAATATTACCGTCAACAATATCTATATACTTAAAATTAACAAGGTTGAACATTTGCCTGAATGAACCGGCGATTGTTTCCACACTATCTTCTTTATGCTTACCTGCCTCTACAGTTTCAATATATATATCCGGCTTTTGCAAAAGCAATGTATCAAGTATCAGTTCTTCCCTGCTGTAAAAATTTGTTAGCTGGCTTGAGTTAAAAAATAACTTTTGGGCGCTTACAAAATAGGTGCTTCCCTGTTTATTTATACCGGTCAGTGTACAGGTGTCTATTTCAAAAAACTGGTTTTTGCCTGAAAAATGCAGGTTGGTAAAGGTTACTTCATGCAATCCGTCCGGCAATTTCCAATGCTGGTTTAAAATGGAAAGATCAATATCGTCTGAAGAAAGAAAGCTTTTTTGAGGATCATTATTCTTAGAAAAATTTTTTACAAACAGGCTGATGCGATCACTTTTGAAAGGAACCCGGTTATGCCTGCTGCCAAAATCAAAAGATGCTTTGTGAATGCTGAATGATCTTATCTCCAGTTGAGACTTCAGCTTTTGAAGTGCATCAAAGATGGCAGAAGCATGAAAAGCAGCCTGCTTCATTTTTTGATCGGAGTGCTCGTGTATTTTTATTTGCGGTAACGAAATGGATACACTGTCTACAGAAAGCTTCCCGGCAAAAACAAGGTTTTTTATGGATTGCAGGGAAAAGAAAATATCAGGGATTTTTACATCATAGTGGGGAGTTGTATTGGCGGTGTCCTTACAGACAAGGCTCGCGTTTCTGAGCAAAATGCTTTTGCCGGAAAGAGATACATCTATTTTTGATGCGTCAAAAGCGTATAAACCGTTTGACTCCTTATCAACAATAGCCCGGATGGCATCTTTTAAGCGAAAGGCAATGGTGTAGTATAACACCACAACAATCAAAAGCAGTATTCCAAAGAATATGCTTACTCCTTTCAACCATTTTTTTTGCCGGGGTGATATATTCATACCTTGGTATAAAGTAATAGATGGTTGTTCATGGGCAGGATTAGGCCTTATTAATATTGGCAGGCATATAAAGTTACAGAGATGAGACTGAAACCCTGAATTCCGGCTGTGTTTCTTTGTGTTGCAAGGAATAAAAAAACGCGGCAATTATGCCGCGTTATATATAAAAAAGTAAACCGTTGTTTTATTTCCTGCTATTTAACTTTGCCAGCAGTCTTAAAATTTCGAGGTACAACCAAACAATCGTTACCAGCAAACCAAAAGCGCCATACCATTCCATATATTTTGGTGCGCCGGCGTCAGAACCTTTTTCAATCATATCAAAGTCGAGGATAAGATTCAGCGCCGCAATACCCACTACTATCAGTGAAAATATAATTCCGAAAGTAGAGCCCTGGTGAATGAATGGAATATCAATACTGAAAAAGCGAAGCACAATAGTGATCAGGTAAAATATCGCTATTCCTGCAGTGGCCGTTATAATAATTGATTTGAATGTTTCAGTAGCGCGAATAATGCGCATATTGTACAAAACAAACATTGCCAGCGCAACGCCAAAAGTCAGTCCCACGGCCTGCACAATAATAAAAGGTGCTTTTTCTGCAAAGGCATAATTATAATATGCTGAAATGGCGCCAACAAATAATCCCTCCAGCAACGCATATGCCGGAGCCAGGAAAGGAGCCCAGGTTTTTTTAAATACAATTACCAGGGCAACTATTAATCCGCCAATAGCGCCTGTCCACATATATGGTGTTACATCCACTCCTTTTGCAAAACTATACCAGGAGAAAAACGCAGAAGCCATAACCATTAAAAACATAAACCCAAACTTGTTGAGCGTTCCTTTTACTGTCATTACGTCCTGCCTTTCGCCGGTTAACGAGGATTGAAACATTTTCTCGGTAAGCGTTGGATTCCCGGATTTAAATAATTCCATGATGATGTTTTTTGTTTTGTGTGAAGATAACTATTTTTTATACCGCTTTATTTTCAGCTTGTTGTTAAATTTTGAGGTATGGTATTTAAGCGTTTGTACATTTTTAAAACAAAAGAGTGACATAATTTTATGCCTGCCAAAGCCTTTGTTAACCTAACTTTGCAGCGCTTATTCAAATATTTTATAAATATGGCTGCAACAACAGAGGTTTTACAGGAAGTAGTGATAAAATTTGCCGGCGATAGCGGAGACGGTATGCAACTTACCGGTAGCCAGTTTACCAACAATACAGCATTGCTGGGCAACGACTTAGCTACTTTTCCCGATTTTCCGGCTGAGATAAGGGCTCCGCAGGGAACCCTGCCTGGCGTAAGTGGATTCCAGTTGCGATTTTCGAGCGATATGGTATATACTCCCGGAGATGAGTGTGATGTGTTGGTGGCTATGAACGCGGCCGCATTAAAAGTAAACCTCAAATCCCTGAAAAAAGGAGGAAAGATCATTGCCAATACCGATGGTTTTGATGCAAAAAACCTTCGTTTAGCCAATTACCCCGATGGCGTAAATCCTTTAGAAGATGGCAGCCTTTCCGCTTACGAGCTGATAAAGGTTGATGTAACGAAAATGACAAGAGAGGCGCTGAAGGACATTACCATGGGAACCAAAGAAAAAGACCGGGCAAAGAACATGTTTGTGCTTGGCTTTTTGTATTGGATGTATAATAGAAACATGGATAGTTCTATTGCATTCATAAAGGAAAAGTTTGGAAAAAAACCGGAGATATACGAAAGCAATATCAGGGCATTACAGGCCGGCTATAATTTTGGAGATACTATTGAAATTACAGGCGTTACTTATACCGTTGCCAAAGCAAGAATGCAGCCAGGTACATACCGCTCTATAATGGGTAACCAGGCTTTGGCTTATGGTTTAATTGCTTTTTCCGATAAAAGCGAGTTGCCGCTCTTTCTTGGTACATATCCTATTACCCCTGCTTCAGATATTCTGCATGAACTAAGCCGGTATAAAGCATTTGGCATCCGCACCTTCCAGGCAGAGGATGAAATTGCCGGTATTACATCAGCCATCGGTGCTTCATACGGCGGCAGCCTTGGCGTTACTACCACCTCAGGCCCGGGCATGGCATTAAAAGGTGAAGCGATGGGGCTGGCCGTTATGCTTGAAATTCCTTTGGTCATTGTAGATGTACAGAGAGGCGGCCCCTCAACCGGGCTTCCTACCAAAACAGAGCAAAGTGATTTGCTTCAGGCATATTATGGCAGAAATGGTGAGTGCCCGATGCCTGTTATTGCAGCGTCAACGCCAAGCGACTGTTTTGATGGCGTATATGAAGCCTGCCGGATTGCTGTAGAACATATGACGCCTGTAATTTTTTTAAGCGATGGTTATATAGCCAATGGCGCGGAGCCCTGGCGCTTCCCCAAAAGCGAAGATCTGCCTGCGGTGAAAGTATCTTTTAAAACAGATTTAGGTCACGGAGAAGAAAAATTCCAGCCCTATTTAAGAGATGAAAAGCTGGTTCGTCCCTGGGCTGTGCCCGGCACACCCGGACTGGAGCATAGAATTGGCGGTATTGAAAAACAGAATATTACAGGTAATGTTAGCTACGACCCGGAAAATCACCAGTTGATGGTGAAGATCAGGGAGGAGAAAGTAGAAAAGATCGCAGAATATATTCCCGAACAACACTTAGACAGTGGCCCGGAAAAAGGTAAAATCCTGGTGATTGGCTGGGGTTCTACTTATGGCGTTATTAAAAGTACCGTCGCTGAATTGCAGGCGCAGGGGCATGAAGTTTCGCATGCGCATTTACGTTATATCAGGCCTTTCCCCAGAAATTTAGGTGACATTATCAGGAACTTTGACCAGGTGCTTATACCGGAAATAAACAATGGGCAGCTGATAAAAATCATACGTGATAAATATTTGGTTGACGCCAAAGGGTATAATAAGATAATGGGTATTCCCATTACAAAGAGTGAGTTGCTTGAAGTACTTAAAAAAATGCTGGCTTAAATCAATTGTACTTTTTTTAACGGTTTATCCTCATTTCCGGTTGTGGAGTTTTTTTTGCACCGCATCTCAGCGGCATGAGAAAAACTATGTTTTCTATTACCGGGTTTTTATTTTTAATCACTTTGATTTCTGCCGGGTGGTATATTTCAAGATTTAAACCAGCCGAAGCAATTGCGCCGGGTTATACAGACAGTTCCTTCATTAAAAAATTAAACCTCCATTCAGAAAAAATATTGAATTATGCTTCTCAGCATAAATACAATACCGGTATCGCCTTTCTTATTGACATGAGCATTGAATCCGGCAGGAACAGGTTTTTTGTAGTTGATTTAAAAAAGGATAGTATTATAGCCGAAGGCCTCGTAACCCATGGACGCTGCAATCAAACCTGGTTAACCGGCCGCAAATATGGAAATACTGTTGGCTGCGGTTGTACTTCGCTCGGCAGATACAAAATCGGGAACTCATACCAAGGCAGATTCGGGCTTGCATATAAACTTCATGGATTAGATTCTACCAATAGTAATGCATATAAACGGTTTGTAGTGTTGCACTCACATGAATGTGTGCCCGATAACGAAACTTACCCGCTTCCTTTATGCCAGAGTGATGGCTGCCCTACCGTAGCCCCGGATTTTTTGAAGAAATTAAACGTTGTACTGGATTCCGTACGATCGCCTGTGTTATTATCAATTTACGAATAGATCAATGGTATTTACCGTTGTACAGATTTTTTATATACCGGTACAGTGCTGCATGGCTCACCATACATCAGGCTTTTTACAACAGGCTTTAATTTATTGGTGATGGCTACATATGCCGCTTCCGGTAAAACAATATCACCGCAGCCTTTTATTACAATGCGTTTATCAATATATTCTTCAGCGCTTATTTGTTCTATATTCTTAAGCATCAGCGACCGGGTCAACAATTGCTCATCGCCAAATAATACTTCCTTTGCATGTGGTTGCAGATAGCTGGCCACCAGCATATAAGCCCACATCGGAATTATGGCATCTGCCGTATTGGTTATGCCAACAACTTTATCTTTGTATTGCTCCCAATCCGCGTTTTTCAATGCTTCCCTGAATTCTTTTTCCTTAAGAATAAGTTCCCTGAAAAGCCAGCGCTTTAAATCAAAAATGGCTATTTCGTCTTTTGGAAAAAAAGCTTCAAGATTTATGGTAATGATCCCGCTTTCCGCAACCTTGTTTATTATCTCTTCCATATCACAAATTTACCAAAATAAAACAGGGTTGCAATCATCGTAATTGCAACCCTGTATTTTAAATTTTATACCGGTTTATTAATATCCGGCTTTCAATCTTGTGTCTTGTATGTTTGCGGCCTCTTTAAGAGCTTCCATCAATCCATACCCCATTGTTTGCCTCATTTGCATTAATGCCGCTTTTCTCTGTTCTTCTACATTGGCAGCATCGTTAGGCAAAGCGCCTATGTTTTTTACTTCTACCACATATACGCCGGTTGTGCCGGTTAATGGCTGGGATGGTTTTCCCTGGTATGCCTTATCAAAGGATGCTCCGATAACGATCAATTCATTGCCAAATCCTGGTTTAAAATTATCAGAAAAGCGAATGCTGTCTGTCGTTTGAACCTGCTGATCGGTATTTTTAGCTGCTTCATCAATACTTGAATATTTTCCGAATTTTTGAACCAGCATTGCCGCTTTCTTTTTATTACGCAAAATGGGTTCAATGGCTAATTTAGCTGTTGCTGCCGACTGAACACCAGCAGGTTTTTCGCCGGTAATAGCTGCAACCACATATTGATCACCTACAGAAATAGGATCAGAAACCGTTCCGGGTTTGTTTTCGTATACCCATTTTACAAAAGATCTTGACGGCGTTAGTCCTGCTACCTGGTAATCCATTTCTTTAATGTTATCTGCAATCCTCTTGTTAAATTTATTTTTCGCAACAGCATCATCAAATGCTTTTTCTGTGCGGCTTTCAGATGCAAATTTTGTGGCTGCTGCTGATGCCGCATCATCTGTTTCTTTACTTGGCTCAATTGTTTTTGCCAGGTACGCTATTTTATAAGCTGTCTCAAAATTTTTCTGATCCTGCACTTCTATATAATGATATCCAAACTGTGTTTTTATTACACCTTTATCTCCTGTTTTGCCTTCAAAACAAAAATCATTGAATTCTTTAACCATTTGACCATTTGGAAAATAGTTATATTCTCCTCCCTGGTCTTTAGAGCCCAGATCATCAGAATATTTTGCAGCCAGCTCAACAAAAGAAGCTCCACCTGCTATTGCATTTTTAATACTATCTGCGAGCGCCTTTGCAGCAGAATCTGTTCTTGATGGTTGTTGTGTTTGCAGATCAATTGTTCCTATTAATATATGGCGCGCTTTTACTGAGTCCGGTAAAACTTTTGATCCTATCATTCTTGCAACTACTATGGTATTGGCATCATAATAAGGACCGTATACCTGTCCGGGTTGTAATGCAAGAAGAGAATCTTTTGAAGGAACCTGTATCCTGCTTTTATTGATATACCCGTCAAAGAAAGGAGACTTCGTCCCGTTTCTTGTTACAAACACACCTGCATCTGGCGCATCAGTAAGTGCTTGTTTCATTCCTTCCATTTTATTCCAGAGATTGGCACTGTCTTCCTTATTGGCTCCGGCATTAAATGTAACAAACGCTATGCTTCTTGATTTTTCCTGTTTAAACTGATCTTTATGTTTCTGTATATAATCATTTATATCAGCATCAGAAACAACAGCGGCAGAATCAGCAATGCTTGAATATGACAATCCTGTATACGCAATGTCAGAAACCTGGCCATTAACTGCATTCTGTTTTTCAATAAGCCATTTTGGTATATATGCTCCATTGGTAAAAATGGTAAAAAACTTTTGTTGTACCTGGTTTAATACAATCGGGTCAATCAATTGTTCATTTACCTGTTTTATCTGCTCAGCATTTTTGCTTTTCTTAAGCGTTAAAAATGCATTACGGGCCGCCTCTATATTATATACGCCTGTTTTAGGATCAGTAAATTGCTGCTTAAATTCCTGGGGTGCATTATCACTGAATAATAATTCAGAAAATTCTTTTGAAGTAAAATCAATTCCTAATTTTTTTGCTTCAGACAAAATCAGTTCTCTTGAAACAAGACTATTCCATACCTGGTTCTGAATTTCCTGGCGCATACCTTCTTCTATCCTGTATCCCTGCGATTGATACTGTGCTTCCATCATCTTTACACGGGCATCAAAATCCTGCCGGTCAATATTTGTTCCATTTATTTTACCTATTGTTTTTGATGGCTCTTTAACACCTCCACCTCTTCCAAAAAAAGCATCCTGCACTATAAAACCAATAAGACTTACGGCAATCGCTATAACCAAAATACCAGCCCTTTTTCTAAGCGTCTCAATTATCGACATAATATATAGTATGTATTTTTTAGGACGGCAAAAATAGGGGAATAAATGTTTATCAACAAATTGTGGAAAACAGTCTCAAATATGCATGGCTATTGAGTTTATAGCCTGTATATCTTTCATTTCGCAGCAAACAATAAATCACTATCCTTTTTCGTTTTTATTAATTCACATTACTGTGTTAACAGTAGCCATTTTATGTTGATATAGTTCTTTTTTATTAAACTTTCCGGTGGGAATATTGCCCAATTCTTAATTTGGTTTGCTTCTTCTTTTTCCCATCCCTGCATATTTCCTCATAAAAAATTTTTTTACCCCCGGTTTTCAACACCGTTTTTTTATTTTTTTGATTCCTTTTTTTTCTCATCCTTTTTTAATCCACATTGTTGATAATATTGCAGAACTCTATACAGCATTGAGTACCTGCTGTGTATATGCTTGTTAATAACCGTGTATAAATGAATAGTTTTAACTTTGCAAAACGTTTTAATTTGGATTGTTTCCCCAAATTCACAGCCGTAATAGTAGTAGGGCTTTTAAATAAATAATAAATAATATTAAATACTATGGGAGTAATTAACATTGAAGAAGCAAAGAAAAATGTTGAGCAGGTTGGATTTCTGGATGTTGATATTGATTCCCGTCTCGATTTGTTTAAAGAGATTGAAAGAATTAAGAAAGAGAAGAATGCGGTTATACTGGCGCACTATTACCAGGAACCGGATATACAGGATATTGCAGATTATATCGGTGACAGCCTTGGCCTGGCTCAACAGGCGGAAAAAACTACCGCAGATATTATCGTGTTTGCCGGCGTACACTTTATGGCTGAAACTGCCAAAATTCTGAACCCGGATAAAAAAGTATTACTTCCTGATTTAAAAGCTGGTTGTTCCTTATCTGATTCTGCCCCACCGCCATTATTTAAAAAGTTTAAAGAACAGTACCCGGATCATATTGTGATTTCTTACATCAATTGCTCGGCAGGTATTAAAGCATTAAGTGATATCATTTGTACTTCATCTAATGCAAAGCAAATCGTAGAAAGTTTACCAAAAGATCAGAAGATCATTTTTGCTCCGGATAAGAACCTGGGTGCATATATCAACAAAAAGACCGGGAGGAATATGGTTTTGTGGGATGGTGCCTGTATGGTGCATGAAATTTTCAGCAGGGAAAAAATTACCAGGCTTAAAGTAAGGCATCCTGAAGCTAAAGTAATAGCGCACCCTGAATGTGAAGATGTGGTATTACAACTGGCAGATTATATTGGTTCTACCACACAATTGCTGAAATACACTGAAACTGATACTTCCAAAGAATATATCGTAGCTACAGAAACTGGTATTCTTCACCAGATGCAAAAAAATTCTCCGGGTAAGATTTTCATTCCTGCACCACCAGACAATAGCTGTGCCTGTAATGACTGTCCGCACATGAAGCTGAATACGCTTGAGAAATTGTATTTGTGCATGGAGTATGAAGCACCCGAGCTGAATATGGATGAGGAGCTCAGAAAGGCTGCTTTAAAGCCCATTAAAAGAATGTTGGAGATAAGTGCTCAACTCGGGTTATAAAGCCGCTTATCTGCCCATATAAACCATCAGTATCTGAACGTCACTTGGGTTAACTCCTGAAATGCGGGAAGCCTGTCCTAATGTTTTTGGTTGTATTTTAATAAACTTCTGCCTGGCTTCTGCAGACAGCGCCGGAATATTGGTATAATTGAAATTTTGTGGAATGCTTAAATGTTCAAGATTGTTCATTTTTGCCACAAGTTCCTTTTCCTTTTCAATATATATATTATATTTAATTTGTATTTCGGATTGTTCCAACTCTTCTTTTTTATTGCCCGAAAATATGGATTGTAGCCTGGGTACATTTTCTAAAAGATCTGCCAGGCTGATATCCGGCCTGAGTATTAATTGCCCTGCCTTTTGTTTTTGGGTTAAAGAAGCGGATTGAATTTTTTCAAGAAAAGGATTAACCTCTTCCGGTAATATATTAAAATTATTTAATTCGTTTAGAATAGTTTTTACTTCTCTTTCCTTATTCAAAACTGCGTCCATTCTTTCCTGTGAAGCAAGCCCCAGATCAAAACTCTTTTTGGTTAGCCGAAGATCCGCATTATCCTGGCGCAATAATGTTCTGAATTCAGCACGGCTGGTAAACATTCGGTAGGGCTCTTCGGTTCCTTTACTGATGAGGTCATCAATCAGTACACCGATATATGCTTCACTCCTGCTTAATATCAACGGTTCTTTTTCTTTTGTTTTGAGATGCGCATTTATACCAGCCATCAAACCCTGGCAGGCAGCTTCTTCATAACCGGTTGTACCATTGATCTGCCCGGCAAAAAAAAGATTTTGAATCAGCTTGGTTTCTAAAGTATACTGTAATTGTGTTGGTGGAAAATAGTCGTATTCTATAGCATAACCCGGTCTGAAAAAACGTACATTTTCAAAACCCGGTACTATACGTAAAGCTTCATATTGTACTTCTTCAGGCAATGAAGTTGAGAAACCATTTACATAAATTTCAACAGTATTCCAACCTTCCGGCTCTACAAAAAGCTGGTGCCTGTCTCTTTCGGCAAAGCGGTTAATCTTGTCTTCTATACTGGGGCAATATCTCGGACCAACACCATCAATTCTGCCTGCATACATTGGGCTCCTGTCGAACCCGGTTTTTAAAGTATCATGTACTGTTTGGTTGGTATAGGTTATCCAGCAGCTTCTTTGCTGTTCAGGCTTTATTTTTTTTGTGTCAGAAAAACTAAAACCTACAATTTCATCATCTCCTTTTTGTTCATCCATTTTGGTATAATCCAAACTTCTTCCATCAACCCTTGGTGGTGTACCGGTTTTTAATCGGTCACTTTCAAAACCGAGTTCAACCAATTGCTCGGTAATACCAGAGGCTGCTTTTTCTGCTACTCTTCCGCCGCCAAATTGTTTTTCTCCAATATGAATAATGCCATTTAAAAAAGTACCATTAGTAAGAACTACTGCCTTTGCCGTAATGTGATGTCCCAGCCCGGTGATAACCCCAATGCACCTGTTATCTTTCACCAGTAATCCTTTCACCATATCCTGGTAAAAATCCAGGTTAGGTGTATGTTCCAGTTTTTCTCTCCATTTCAAAGCAAAAAGCATCCTGTCGCTTTGTGCCCTGGGGCTCCACATGGCAGGTCCTTTTGATTTATTGAGCATCCTGAATTGGATCATTGACTCATCTGTTACTATACCGGAGTATCCGCCCAGCGCATCTATTTCCCTAACGATTTGTCCTTTGGCAATACCGCCCATGGCAGGGTTACAGCTCATTTGGGCGATGGTTTGCATATTCATGGTAACCAGCAAGGTTTTGCTGCCCATATTGGCTGCCGCTGCTGCCGCTTCACATCCGGCATGACCGGCGCCAACAACAATTACATCATATTCCTGAAACATTCGGCAAAAGTAAGATGATATAGGTAATTTGTGATCAGCTTTCAGTTATGGGCTGATAGCTGACTGCTGACACCCACTCATTACCATACATCAACGTTTCACGTGAAACAGTGCTATTCTCCGGAAAAATCCTGAACGAGAAAGAACATACTTGGTCTGCCTTTAATGGGATAAAAACTAAGACCTACCCTCTTCATTTCAGTTGAAAGAATGTTTTTCCGGTGACCAACGTTTTTTACACCGGTATCAATAAGGAGGAAGATTAAGGCTTCCAGCGAACTTCTTTTGCCTTCATAAATATTCTCTGCAACATTGCTGAAATAGCCTGCCTTGTTCATTCTTTCCTGGAAGCTGCTGCCGGAAGTAGAGCTATGACTTATACCTGCCCCATGTTTACCTAAATCAGTAGCATGTTCAATAGCCACGGTAGTAAGCTTTTCATCGGGAATTAATAACCCAACAGGTGACATTGAAATAAGGGTTGCTGATAAGGACTTTGAATATGCACTTTTAGCTTCCGGGAACTGTTCAAGAAAGGGTATTAATATCTTGTCATGAAAAAGCTTTGGATACTTTCTTACATAATTAATCCAGTAAATAGATTCCTGTTGGTCAGGAGAAAGCTTTTTATAAAAAGCATTTGAGTCTAACCATTGTTGTATGCTGGCATCTTTTTCTGTTTCAACTATAAAAGGCGCATCTCTTAATACAATGCTTCCCTGTGAATGAACAAAGCTGATAAAAGTGCATGCAATAAAAACAGACAGTAAACGTTTCACGTGGAACTTTATTTAAAATACTCCTGCAAGTAACGATCTTCTTTGGCGCTCATTACCTTCTTTTCTTCATTTAACTTATCCTTATAGCCACATAAATGCAGTGCACCGTGAAAAATTACCCGGTGAAGCTCTCTTTTAAAGCTGGTTTTATAGGTTGTTGCATTATCTTTTACCCTGTCTATACTGATATATATTTCTCCTTCCACAGCTTTTTCGCCCAGGTTAAAAGTGATGATATCTGTATAATAGTCGTGTTTTAAGTATTGCTTATTCACCTGTAGCAGGAAATCATCCGAACAGAATATGTACTGGAGCGAACCAAGGGAGGTTTTTTCCTTTTTGAACAGCTGTTGAATAAAGCGTTTAAGCTTATTTCTATCGGTAAGAATGTTCTTTTTATAAGGAAAGAAGAAGATTATGTTTGGCATTGTGAGCTGTTTTCGTGGGGCTTATTCAATTATTTGTATACGGGCATTTGTAGATTCCTCCTGGGTCGGAATGACAGGCTGCGGTGCAATGTTCAGCTTTAATACAATAGTTGAACATTTACACTATTGTTCAACATACATCCCAAAGCTTGTCATTCCGACCCAGGAGGAATCTGCACAACAAGAGTATCCTACTGCGAAAAGTTTAATATACCAGTTTTCCAAAAATCGTAATTCATTTTACAAAACTACCAATAGATTTGTGCTATAATGAAAAGGCTTTCAGAAATAAACCCGGGCGTAACAGTAATAATAAAAGAAATAGAGGATAATGACTTTTATCTCAAACTTATGGAGATGGGTTTTATTCCCGGAGAAACCGTAAAAATTTTGCAGGTAGCTCCTTTAGGCGATCCTATATCAGTAACAGTTGCGGGATATAATTTAAGTTTGCGTTTGAATGAAGCAGATAATGTGCTGGTAGAGGATTTATAATACGCAATATCTCTTAATGAAAATTGGTCTTTACTTTGGCTCCTTCAATCCTGTTCATCACGGGCATTTAATAATAGCTAGTTTTATTGCCAACAATACCAACCTCGACCAGGTTTGGTTTATAGTATCTCCTCAAAATCCATTTAAAAATTCCGCCGCTTTATTGAATGAATACCAGCGATTACATTTGGTTAGACTGGCTATTGAGGGAGAAGATAAACTCAAAGCATCGGATATAGAATTTTATCTGCCCAAGCCATCTTACACCGTTGATACCCTGGCTTACCTTGAAGAGAAATATCCCAAACACGAGTTTTCTATTATTATGGGAAGTGATAGCTATCAGAACCTGCCCAAATGGAAAAACGCTGAAGTAATTATGCAGCGCTACCCGATATTCGTTTATAACAGGCCTGGCTTTGAAGTAAATACGCAAAATGAGAATGTGATAATATTAGACGCACCTCTGCTGCAGATATCCGCAACGCAATTAAGACAAACCATCAGGAATGGAAAATCGATCCGTTATCTCGTGCCCGATAGTGTGAAGGAAGAAATTGAAAGAAATAATTATTACAGGAATTAGAAAATCCATCCTAATAATAAGCAGGCAAGTGCTATAACCGGCGCAGGCAAGCGGGTAAAAAGCAGTAATAAAAATGTGCCGGCAATAACGCCAATATTCAGAAAGCTGATGGTATAAGACTCATTAGCTTCAAAAAAGGAAATATCTTTCATCAGAAAAAAAGTGGCGGCAGCCATTATACCTACTACCGCAGCATTAATGCCTTTAAGCGCCCGGTAAATTCCACTGTATTTTTTCAGGTTATGCCAAACCGGGAAAAAGAAAAGCACCAGCAAAGCACTGGGTAGAAAAACACCAAAAGAACCTATGATACAACCAATAACCTGCATTCTGACACCTTCTGATTTTAACGCCTCCCCTCCCACAAAGGCAGAAAAAGAAAAAGTGGGACCAGGTATTGTTCTTACAATACCTGCGCCGCTTAAAAACTCGTTCTTATCAATCCTTAATACATCTTTATTGTTCAATAAAATTCTCTCTGTATTTGGACGAACAACATATTGCTCATACATCATTGGCATCAGTACGTCTCCACCACCAAAAACCAGGCTGCCAAAGCGATAGGTATTTTCAAACAGGTTAAGCGCTTTTCTTTCTTTCCAATTATGACGCCTTGCTAACTCACTAAGCGTACCAGCTATGATAAACAGTGAAAAAAATATTACGATGTTTCCCCATTTGATTGGTCTTGGTTCAATGTTGATTTTTGGAGTTCGTTTTTCGGTAAAATTGGTGATAATACCCCCTAATAAAATAACCCCGGGAAAAACCCAGGGCGTTTTGAAAAGAAAATAGGTAATGATCATTACCGGTACCATTATTGACCTTGCCACCTTGTTGGTGGCTACCAGCAAATAAGCCCTGAAAGCGGCAAAAGCCAAAAAACCAACTGCCATCGGCTTAATAAATTTAAAAAAGTCATTCTGCAATGCTGCATTATCTATATAACTAAGCAGGAAAGAAAAACCGCTCATTAGTATACAGGCCGGCAATATCCAGATAACCAGGGTAAGAATGGCAAGCGGAAGTCTTCCCCTTTTATAACCAATAAGTGTAATGATCTGGGTTGATGATGCACCGGGCAGCAATTGACAAAATGCATTGTACTCAAGCAACTCCTGTTCTGTAATATCCTTGCGTTTAGAAACAAAGGTTTTCATCATCATGCCTAAATGCCCCTGCGCGCCACCAAAAGCTGTAACACTATACAGGAAAACAGCTTTTAAAAAAGGAATATGACGGAGCATTTTCAAAGCACAGAGAATTTATAAACCCACGCGTTATTTTTTTAAACCTATTTCTCTCAGCCGTTCATCTAAATACTCCCCTGCAGTGGCATCAGGATAAGCTTTAGGATGTGTGCTGTCTATGCAGCTTTCAAGGCAGGCAAGAGACATTTCTCCTTTTGGATGAAGAAAAAAAGGAATAGAAAAACGCGAAGTATGCCATAATTCTTTAGGCGGATTTACCACACGGTGCGTTGTACTCCTGAGTTTGTTGTTGGTAAGCCGCTGCAGCATATCGCCAACATTTACAACTATTTGATCTGGTAGTGAAGTAACGGGCACCCATTGGTTTTGTTTGGTGAGGATCTGCAATCCGTCAGCACTTGCTCCCACCAGTAAAGTGATGAGGTTAATATCTTCGTGTTGTTCGGCGCGTATAGCCGATGCAGGCTCTCTTAATATAGGAGGATAATGTATAGCCCTTAGAATGGAGTTACCATTATGAATTTTATCGTCAAAAAAACCTTCATCAAGATCAAGGTATAAGGCAATGGCCCGGAGCAATGCCTTGCCTGATTTTTCGAACGCACGGTACGCGTTCAGAAAAACAGGATTGAAAGCAGGAATTTCATCTACCACTACATTATCCGGGTATTCTTCTTTTATTACATCCCCGTCTTCAACGGTTTGCCCGTATTGAAAAAATTCTTTCAGATCAGGCGCTTCACTCCCCTTGGCATGCTCTCTCCCAAAAGAAGTATAGCCTCTTTGCCCGGCAAGCCCCGGTATTTCATAACCGGTTTTTTTTTGAAGCGGAAGCGAGAAAAACTGTTGCACATTCTGATAAAGCGATTGGATCAGTTCGTCTGGAATGCCATGATTTTTTACTGCTACAAACCCAACTTCTTCATACGCTTTGCCCAATTGCTCAACAAAAGCCTTTTTACTTTCAGGTGTTCCCTGCGTAAATTGTGAGAGGTCAACGGAAGGAATATTCATAAAGCATGAATTTATATCTTCTTAAAAATTGATGAAAAGGAATTTTGTATGAAATTAGCATCAAAGTTTTAAAAAAAACAAGCAGATGAAAACAATCATAATACCAACTGATTTTTCTCCAACCGCGCTTAATGCAACCAATTATGCCGTTGATATGGCGCTTGCCCTGGATGCTGCTGTTTTGCTGCTGCATGTATACCAGCTACCTGTTTCCTATAATAACAATATGGATGTTCCCCTGCCTGTTATTGATATCAACCAGATAGAAGAGATCAATAAAGAGAAGATACAAACGCTTAAAGAACAACTACAGCATATTACCTCCAACAAAATAAAAATAGATACGGATGTAAGGATGGGAATGCTTACCGATGAACTGGAAGAATTGTGTGAAACCGTGAAGCCTTTTGCTATTGTGATGGGAAACAGAGGCGGAGGAGCGGTTGAACGGCTTTTGGTGGGCAGTTCTACGCTGTCTGCAATAAAAAATTTAAAATGGCCGATAGTCGTTGTTCCCTCCGGCGCAACATTCAACGGTATTAAAAAGATTGGATTTGCCAGTGATCTTAAGAAAATAGAAGAAACAACACCGGTAGCATATCTTAAGGAATGGACAAAAACTTTTGGTGCGGAACTTGGCGTACTGAACGTAGATTACAATAAAGATAGTTTCAGCGAAGAAACAAAATCGCAAGCAGCATTGCTGCAATCTTTATTAGGGGAAGAAGTAAAAACCGGTTTTTTCTTTATTAATAATGAAGATGTTGAAACAGGGATTAATGAATTTGCGGAAAGTAATAACCTGGATCTGTTGATCGTAGTTCCAAGAAGGCATAACCTTTTTGAAAGACTGTTTCAAAAAAGTCATGCTTCCGAACTGGTATTTCATTCAAGAATACCCATCTTATCTATTCACGAAAAAGAAGATTAAAACTCCGCGTTCTTTGGCGTGCGTGGAAAAGGAATAACATCCCTTATATTGCTCATGCCGGTAACAAACTGCACCATTCTTTCAAAGCCAAGCCCAAAGCCGGAATGAGGAACAGTACCATACCTCCGTGTATCAAGATACCAGTATAGTTCTTCTGCCGGAACATGCATTTCTTTCATGCGTGCTTCAAGCCTGTCTAATCTTTCTTCACGCTGAGAGCCGCCAACGATCTCTCCTATGCCTGGTGCAAGAATATCCATGGCTGCAACAGTTTTGCCATCATTGTTCTGGCGCATATAAAAAGCTTTTATAGCGGCAGGATAATTTGTAACAATAACCGGTTTTTTAAAATGTTTTTCTACAAGATAGCGTTCGTGCTCACTCTGCATATCTATGCCCCACTTTACCTCGTATTGAAATTTCTTTTTCTTATAAGGAGTGGATTGTAATAGTATCTCTATCGCTTCAGTATATGTGATCCTTTCAAAACTGTTATTTAATACAAAATCAAGTTTCTCAATCAGCCCCATTTCGCTGCGTTTATCCTGCGGCAGTTGTTTTTCCTCTTCCGCAAGACGTTGCGCTAAAAAGTCAAGATCTTCCCTGTTATGCTCAAATACATATTGAATAAGGTATTTGATGAACTCCTCGGCAAGATTCATATTATCTTCAAGATCGTAAAAAGCCATTTCAGGCTCAATCATCCAGAATTCAGCAAGATGGCGTGGAGTATTGGAATTTTCAGCCCTGAAAGTTGGTCCGAACGTATAAATATCTCCAAGAGCCGTTGCGCCCAGTTCTCCCTCTAGCTGTCCGCTTACCGTAAGATTGGTTGATTTGCCGAAGAAATCTTCCTTAAAGTCTATGTCTCCTTTATCATTGCGGGGCGGATTATCAAATGGTAAAGTGGTTACCCGGAACATTTCGCCTGCGCCTTCCGCGTCGCTTGCGGTTATAATTGGCGTATGCAGGTATACAAACCCTTTTTCATTAAAAAACTTATGTACGGCAAAAGCAAGACTGTGCCGTATGCGGAAAACAGCGCCAAATGTATTGGTTCTGAAGCGCAGGTGGGCAATTTCCCTCAGGAACTCCATGCTGTGCTTTTTGGGCTGCAATGGGTATTTTTCAGCATCGCTGTCGCCCAGAACTTCTATTTCGGTTGCCTTAAGCTCCAGCTTTTGCCCCTTTCCCTGAGAAGGAACAACAATGCCCTTAACCTTTAAAGCCGCAGATATGGTAAAGCGCTTTAAAAGCGATTCCTCAAATTTGCCCAATGCTGCCACAACCTGGATATTAGCGTTTGTTGAGCCATCGTTAAGCGCGATAAACTGGTTATTCCTGAAACTCTTAATCCATCCCATCACTGTAACTTCCTGTTCTTTAGGCTCCTGAGCGAGCAGTTGTTTTATTTTTACCCGGTTGTTGAACATATTATTATTTTAGATAAGAAACCCTGTTTTACTGGCGTTATTATAGTTGAAAAATAAATGAGCGCAAAGATAAGAGGGAAAATTTTTTTTACTTTCCAGAAATTTAATGTAACATTGCTGCGGAATCAGACTGATCAGTTCTAACCTTGCTCCAGGATTTTTTCAGTTTAATCATTCCGCGCCTTTTCATTCAACCAAAAATTCATTTCAACATTTTCTCTTTCAAATTTCAAAAGTAGTAATGGTGTTTGATGATGAGATGTTAAACCTATAGTGTATTATTTATGTATGATATCTTGCAATTGAACGATATGCTCGTTCCTGAACTGCTTGATGTTGCTGAGCAACTTAGCATTCCCAATGCAAAAAAATTAGACAAGCAGGAGCTTATTTATAAAATTTTAGATAAGCAGGCTATTGTAAACAGCGCAGGCGCTGCAAAAACCGAAGAAAAAGGTAAGCGCAGAAGGCTTGTAAAAACCACCACCGCTAACAGCACCGAAGAAGCTATTGTTGAGTCTGATAGCGAAAAAGCGCCTGCTGCACCTGCTCCAAAAAGGAAAAAAGCGGCGGCCGCAGATGCAGAAAAGAAACCTGAGAAAAAAGTCATAAAAAAATCCAGGTCTGTTGAAGCAGAAGAAGCTGCAGAAGAGCCGGAAACGCCGGTAAATATAGATGCCGTAATTGAGGAAGAAACTGCTCCTGAAGCAGAAATCAGTGAAGCTGCATTGCCCGTTGATCTTCCGGTAGCAGAAGAGCCCCAGGCAGAAAGAAGAAGCTATCCTCAGCGCCGCGAGCAAAATTTCAATATTGAATTTGATGGCGTGGTAATGAGCGAAGGAGTGCTGGAAATGATGCCTGATGGGTATGGCTTTTTAAGAAGCAGCGACTATAATTACCTTTCTTCTCCTGATGATATTTATGTATCTCCTTCGCAGATAAAATTATTTGGGTTAAAAACCGGGGATACTGTTTCCGGGTCTGTTCGCCCGCCAAAAGAAGGCGAGAAATATTTTGCCCTTCTTAAAGTGGAAGCGATCAATGGTAAATCACCGGAAGAAGTGAGGGATCGTGTGCCTTTTGATTATCTCACGCCTCTTTTCCCATTTGAAAAATTAAACCTGTTCACGCAGCCATCTGCATACAGCACCCGCATGATTGACCTGTTTACGCCGATTGGTAAAGGCCAGCGCGGATTGATCGTAGCACAGCCCAAAACAGGTAAAACCGTTTTATTAAAAGAAATAGCGAACGCTATCGCGGAAAATCATCCTGAGTGTTACCTGATGATTGTGCTGGTGGATGAAAGACCTGAAGAGGTAACGGATATGGAAAGAAGTGTAAAAGCGGAAGTAATTGCTTCTACTTTCGATGAACCGGCAGAAAAACACGTAAAAGTTTCTACTATAGCATTGCAGAAAGCAAAACGCCTTGTAGAGTGTGGCCATGATGTAGTGATCCTGCTGGATTCTATTACCCGTTTGGCAAGAGCGCATAACACAGTTGCCCCAGCATCAGGTAAAGTATTGTCTGGTGGTGTGGAAGCAAACGCGATGCAAAAACCAAAACAGTTTTTCGGTGCTGCCAGGAAAATAGAAAATGGCGGCTCTCTTACTATACTGGCAACCGCATTAATTGATACCGGTTCAAAAATGGATGAAGTGATTTTTGAAGAATTTAAAGGAACCGGCAACATGGAATTGCAGTTAGACAGAAGATTGGCCAACAGGCGTATCTTCCCAGCAATAGACCTTGTTGCTTCATCTACCCGCCGTGAAGACCTGTTGTTAGACAGGGATGTATTGAAAAGAATGCATTTACTCCGCAATTATCTTGCTGATATGAATGCCGAAGAAGCAATGAATGAATTGCTGAAACGCATGCGTGGCACAAAAGATAACCAGGAGTTTTTGGCAAGCATGAACAGTTAGAATCGTAAGAGCGAAAGTATAATAGTGAAAAGTGAGATGTGAAAAGGTTTTCATATCTCACTTTTCTCATTTCACATCTCACCCCGGTTTTCTGCAATCAGTCAATATCAAAAGAACTCAGGTTTTTGAAGTGGCCGTTCAATTTGATTTTGTCCTTCAACGCTTCTGTTTCATTTAATACAGGCAATACTTTGGCAAGATGCCGCTTCAGGTATTCCTGCCGTTGCAATTCAAGCATCAGGGTTAGCAATTCGTATTCTTCTTCAACAGAAAGTCCGCAATGATGGGCAATATCATAAGCCGATAGTTCTTCTTCGGGCTTTTTATAGGATTTGGAGATATTTAAGATCCTGTGCATCTCCTTCATGCCGCTCAGCACTTTTTTCATCAGGTCTTTACTTCCGGTGGGACTATTGGGAGGATAATTAACTATAGCGCCGCTATACAGTTTATCCGGAATGGTTTTTATGATCTCCAGGGTGCGGAATACCTGCATTCCCTTTGTGCGGATATCCATTTCGCCATTGTCATAGGTTTTTACGATCTCTTCTATTTTTACTGAGGTTCCCCATTCACTTACTTTATTACTGATCACCGCCGGAATACCAAAAGGCTTTCCTTCCTTAAAACATTCTGTTATCAGCTGTTTATATCTTGGTTCAAAAATGTGAAGGTTTAAATCCTCTCCCGGGAAAACAACAATTGCTAAAGGAAAAACAGGAATAAAATTCGTCATCGGTAAAATGTTTAAAAATTCGCCGGAGTAATTATCGTGAAAAGTCAGACTAAAAACGTGAGATGCCAGGCTTTTTGTTTAACAACTGTGGCCTGGACGGCAGTTACCAGTTCCCGGTTGCAGGAAGCTTACTTACTTCCTATTTTCCTATTACTTGCTACTTATCACTTTTCTATTACCCATTCCACAGAACCCCAGGTCAACAGCATCTTCTCTCCTGCATTCACAATTAAAGAACCATCATTTGTAATGCCGAGCACTTCAGCTTCAAAGGTTATATTTTCTTTTTTAAAAATTACTTTTTCATTGAGCTTATATAAAGCGTTTTGATAATCAAGCAAAATAGCTTCCGCAGAAGATTTCAGCATTTCATATCTTTTATCCAGAAAGCCACAAAGCTCTTTAGCAAGTGTAGTAACATCATATTTTTTACCGGTAATACACAAAAGCGATGTTGCATTAAATGCGCCAAAATCTGTTTGGTTAATGTTTATTCCAACTCCAATTACAGCATATAGCCATTTTTTGTCTCTTATTACATTTTCAATCAATATGCCAACTGTCTTTCTGTCACGCCAATAGATATCATTAGGCCATTTTATCCGGGTTTCTGCCCCGGCATAATGTTTAAAAAAATCATAAATTCCTAATGCCACTGCAGCAATAAGGTGAAAAGAATTATCGGGGCGCAGAAAATCCGGCTCTGTAACAAAGCTTATGGTTATGTTTTGTCCCGGTTCTGTTATCCAATGTTTACTGCGCTGCCCTTTTCCCTGTGTTTGCTGCAGCGCAAGCCAGGCATCACCATGTTTTGCCAAACGGGCATGTACTTTTTGCATGGCATAGTTGTTGGTGCTATCCACACTATCTAAAATGCTTAAAAACCGTCCAAATGAATGCATGGGGAATTACGGGAATTAATTACTATTTTTGAGCAAGTTAGATAATAAGCAAACAAATATGCATCCGGAAAAGATGCAATAAACAAAAACAAAAAATCAACCCCGTAAAAGCAGGGTAAATCTAAAATTCTTTCTATTGACATCATTACAAGTGCTAAGTGAACGCCCCAAACGTTCAGCAAGATTAACGAGGAACAGCAAGCTTTTTAAAACGATCATAAACGCAATACGTAATAAGAAGGGTGAAAATATTATTTCACTTGATCTCCGGAAGGTGGATGAAGCTGTTGCGGATTTTTTTATTGTTTGTGAAGCATCGAGCAATGTACAGATAAAAGCAATAGCGGATGCTATACAGGATGAAGTGAAAGAAAAATGCGGCGAAAGCCCGTACCGGCATGAAGGCTACCAGGCCTTACAATGGGTGTTGATTGACTATGTAAATATTGTTGTTCATATTTTTCAACCGGAAACCCGTAAGTTTTATAAGCTGGAAGAAATGTGGAATGACGGGGAGCAGGTTGAGCATGAGTCTTAATGTTTTTTACTTAACAGCATAAAATAATAATCAGAAGAATCTGTTTTAACTATTAATTTTTTTAATACGCTAAGATATTTATGGCACAAGATAATAATCAGAGTAAAATACCCGGGTTTAATAAGAGAGGCGAAGGGGGTGATGACAAGTCACAGAAAAAAGGCCCCCGGTTCAGTATATACTGGGTATATGGAATAGTTGCGCTTACATTGGTGATAGTTCAGTTATACAAAGGCGTTTCTCCTACAGCAACAGTAATTACCGATTTAAAGTTCAGGAATGAAATGCTTGCAAGCAATGACATTCAAAAGCTGGAGTTGGTACGTAATAAGGATGTGGTGAGGGTTTTTGTAAACAAAGACAGCTTAAATAAAAAAATTTACCAGGAAGCGCTTGGCGACAGGTGGGCAATTGTAGCAAAAACAGACGGGCCTCATTTTCAGTTTGAAGTGCCTGATGCTAAGACCTACCAGGGAACAACACTTGCAGAGTTTTACAAAGAACATCCCAATGTAAAGGAAGTTCCTGTAAATATTGTCAGCGACCCTGAATGGTTTGGCTCTCTGCTGAACTATATATTTCCTTTATTAATGTTTGCGCTATTGTTTGTATTAATGATACGCAAAGTTGGTGGTCCCGGTGGTGGTGGTGGTCCCGGCGGAATTTTCAGTATTGGAAAATCAAAGGCAACCCTGTTTGAAAAAGGAACCAAAGTGAACATTACGTTTGCAGATGTAGCAGGATTAGAGGAAGCAAAGCAGGAAGTAATGGAGATCGTTGACTTTTTAAAGAACCCCAAAAAATATACTGCGCTGGGAGGTAAAATTCCGAAAGGCGCGCTGCTGGTAGGTTCTCCCGGCACAGGTAAAACCCTGCTTGCTAAAGCTATGGCAGGTGAAGCGCAGGTACCGTTCTTCAGTATGAGTGGTTCCGACTTTGTTGAATTATTTGTGGGTGTGGGCGCAAGTCGTGTAAGAGACCTGTTTAAGCAGGCAAGAGAAAAAGCGCCTTGCATAATATTTATAGATGAAATTGACGCGATCGGCAGGGCAAGGGGCAAGAATGTGATGATGAGCAATGATGAAAGAGAGAATACACTTAACCAGTTGCTGGTAGAAATGGATGGATTTGGAACAGATAGCGGTATTATTATTCTTGCCGCAACCAACCGCCCGGATGTTTTGGATAGTGCGCTGTTGCGTCCAGGTCGTTTTGATCGCCAGATCACTATTGACAAACCTGATGTGAAAGGAAGAGAAGAAATATTCAATGTGCATCTTAAACCGATAAAAACATCCACTAAGCTTGATGTATATAAACTGGCAGAACAAACGCCTGGTTTTGCCGGAGCGGATATCGCCAATGTTTGTAATGAAGCGGCATTGATTGCAGCGCGTAAAGGCAAAACAGAAGTAGAGATGGATGACTTCCAGGATGCGATTGACCGCGTGATTGGTGGTTTGGAAAAGAAGAATAAAATCATTTCCCCGGATGAAAAAGAGATCATCGCGTATCACGAAGCCGGCCACGCAATATGCGGATGGTTTTTGGAACATGCATATCCCTTATTGAAAGTAACGATTGTGCCGCGCGGCACAGCAGCATTAGGATATGCACAGTATACACCGAAAGAGCAATACTTATATAATACTGATCAGTTAAAGGATCAGATATGTATGACACTCGGCGGAAGGGCCAGTGAAGAAATTTTCTTCGGAAAGATTTCTACAGGTGCAAGCAATGACCTGCAGCAGATCACTAAAATTGCCTATTCAATGATAACAGTGTATGGCATGAATGATAAGATAGGTAATATCAGCTACTACGATCCGCAGCAGGATAATTATTTTACCAAGCCATATAGTGAAGAAACAGGAAAGCTAATTGATGAAGAAGTTAGAAAACTTATTGATGAGGCATATGTGAGAACGAAAAACCTTTTGACAGAGAAAAAGCAACAGGTTGAAATACTGGCAAAAGAGTTGCTGAAAAAAGAAGTTTTATTCCAGAGTGATCTTGAGCATTTGATTGGTAAAAGACCATTTGAAGAAAAGAAGCCCGCGGATGTAGTACATAATAAACCAGGTGAAGATCATCACGACGGAGGCATCAGTGCCGGAGTTCCGCCTGCGGAAATAATACCAACTCCATAAAAATGAAGTAAGAACAGAAATAATAAAGCTCCGGAAATTTCCGGGGCTTTTTCTTTTGTATATGCCTGGTAAAGAAACGGCCCTGGTTAATGCATTATCTTCATCAAAAAATCGAAAAGCATGAAGAGAAATCTTTTTGTAATAATATTTCTCCTGTTAATATGGTTTAATACTACCGCCCAGCTTTCGGTAAACTATACAGTTTCTTTTCCCGCCTTAAAAGAGCATACCTACCGGGTCAGTATGGAAGTGTCGGGACTAAAAACAGACAGCCTGGTATTAGTGTTACCCAACTGGATGCCGGGTTATTATCAATTGATGAATTATGCCGGTAATGTAAAAAACTTTGTAGCGGGAACAACGAACAATAAAAATCTCCGGGTTACAAAGAATGATAAACTTTCCTGGAAAATAAATACAACAGGCGCTAAAACAATTATTGCTGAATATGATATAGTAACAAGCGGGGAATTTGTCGCCAACAGTTATGTAGATGAAGAGCGGGCATACCTTATTCCCGGTAATAGTTTTATGTATATAGAAGGCAAACCAGCTGTTGCTCCTGTTGTTAAAATAAATATTCCCCATAACTGGCAGGTAGCAACCGGGCTTAAGAAAATAAAGAATGGTGTGTTTAAGGCTGATGATTTTGATATATTATACGATTGCCCAATTTTGATGGGCAATCTCGAAGGCATTCCTGATTTTAAAGTGCGTGGCATAAACCATCGGTTTATCGGGTATAAAACAGGAAACTTCGACGAGGCTCTTTTTGCTGAAAACCTGCAGAAGATTGTGATGGTGGCTTCAGATATTATTAGTGAAATACCATATGAAGAATATACTTTTATTCCTGTTGGCCCTGGTCCCGGCGGAATAGAGCATCTCAACAATACAACCTTTGGTTTTGATGGCGCATCGCTCAGCACCAGGGATGGGCAACTCCGCATGTATGCATTTCTTGCACACGAATATTTTCACCACTATAATGTAAAACGGATTCGCCCTGTTGAACTTGGCCCCTTTGATTATGCAAACGGCAACCGCACTACGCAGCTTTGGATAAGTGAAGGGCTGACCGTTTATTATGAATATCTTATTGTAAAAAGAGCCGGGCTTGCAGATGATAATCAGTTGCTGAATTACTTTGAAGGAAACATCAATAGTTTTGAAAATGATCCAGGAAGAAAATACCAGTCGCTGATAGAATCCAGCTATCAGACCTGGGAAGAAGGGCCTTTTGGCAAAAAGCCGGGAGCTGAAGACCGATCCATTTCGTATTATGAGAAAGGTCCGCTGGTTGGTTTACTGCTCGATTTTGAAATTCGTAATGCAACAAGCAATAAATACTCCCTGGATGATGTGATGCGCAGGCTCTATAATGTTTATTATAAAGAAAAGCAACGTGGATTTACCGATGCAGAATTCAGGTATGTATGCGAAACAATTGCTGGCAAATCGCTGGAAGATTTTTTCAGATACATATATACGGCAGAGGACCTGGATTATAATAAATATCTTGCTTATGCAGGACTAAAAGTTGAAGAGCAGCATATAAACAATAAACGACAGCTGAAGTTTGTAAAAATTCCGGATGCCGGTAAATTACAACAGGATATCTATAATAGCTGGGCCGGTAATTAACCGGCTTTGCTCTTTTGTGGTATGTCTGTGGCATTAGTAGAACATGGGTCTTTATATTACAATAATACACCGGACCTCAGCATGGCGGTTAATATATTCTGGTTGCTATCTTTTATGTTTTCCGTAATACTTAATTTGTTACCGCCGTTCAGCACATTCCTGCTCCATTCAAAAACTTCTTTATGTGCCGGAAAAGCTGTTGCCTGCTGCTCCAACCACTGCATCGCCTGATCTTTACCGTTAGCCTTTGATATAGCCAGGGCCGTTATTAATGCATTGGATGGAAGGAAATTGCTGATGGTGTTTTCTGTTGCCGGCTTAAAGCTGATTATCTTATCGAGTAATGCTTTCGCGTTATTTCCTGTTTTATTTTTTTCCGTTAAATAAAGCATCCAGTCTTCGAGCCTGGTATCAATATTGTCATCATAAGGTTTGCCTACACCAAGATTTTCCGGCCATAGCTTTCCCTGTTCAATAAATTTTTTTGCAACCGAAAATTTCTTTTGTTGCAGTGCGGCTACGGCCTGCATCAGTTTTGCTTCACGGTATAGCATCTTTCCTTCGGTAGCGCCTTCAAAAGGAATGATTTGCAGGTGAGTGAGCAACTTATCTGTTTCGGCGTACTGCTTGTTCAGCAACAGTGTTTTGGCATACAACATCCCCATAATAAGATTATCAGGATGCTGTTTATGAAAAGCGGTTGCTATTGCAAGCGCTTTTTGCGGTTGATCATGACCCATATAATATTCCGCGAGTAATTTCTGGTAGCGCCATTCCGCGGCATCTGTTTGTGCAGCTTTTATTAAGTCGGCAAGCGCCTGCGTTGTATCATCCTGCATTACCTGTGCCCTAACCACATAAAAGGGCGCAAATGGCGGATCGTTTTTACAGGACATTAATAGCTCTTTGCACTCTGTCACCCGGTTACGATCCCGGTAAATGAGCGCCAGTTGATATTTCAGCATCCAGTCTGTTTGCTTTTGTAAAAGATGCTCAAACACCTTTGCTGTTTCTGCGCGAAAAGGAAAAGCGAGAATAGCAGAAACATTTGTAAGATTAGCAGGCTGATTATCTAAGAAGGCTAACCAGGCAGTTGATTCAGGAGTAGGTTCCATTCTTTTAAAAAGATCTTTTGCCTCTTCTGTACCGCCTGTATTATAATACCATATCGCCATCTCTGTATAGGTTTCTCCCGGAAGCTCATTTCTTATTAACGAATAGAAGTTTTTGTCGGAGCTGCTATCGGGATGTAAAAGATATTGTTCATAACGAACAAAATGATTGATGGGATCAACCTTTAAAACAGTTTGAAGTGTAGTTTCCGCCTCTGCCGTATTTCCGTATTTTCTGTTTGCAACAGCTTTGACCAGGTAAGCATTTACGTTAGTTGCATTTTGAAGCACAGCTTTATCAGCATAAGCTATCGCCTCTTTATACATTGCTTTTTTACAATATAATTTGGCTAACTCCGTAAATGCCGGGCTTTTAAATGCGGAAGATAAAGCAGCAATACTGAATCCTTCAAGGGCATCTGTTTCATTGCCAAGCGCCAGGTTGATCAGCCCATAATAATAATTGGATTCTCCATTATGCGTATCAAATGCTAAACAGTGTTTGATGTTTTGCAAAGCCGGTTCATACTGCAGGTTCCTGTATTGCAGGATGGATAATTGCAATAGCGATGGAGTAAACAACGCCTCCTTTTCAAGACTTGCCTTTAGTTTTTCTTCAGCTTCGGCGTATAGTTTCTGATCAAACAATTCTTTGCCCAGCACATATAAACCATAAGCAGTGTTCCAATCGAAGGCATCATTTGAGACCAAGGGCCTGCTGATTACATTATGCTGCGGATCGCTGTTGTATACGAGCTTATTTTTTCCGAGCGTTGCTATTAATGCGTCTGCATTTACATCAGCCTTAATAGAGTCTGAAAAAGTTTGTAAAGGAGACAAGCTTATTTTCCTGCTGTAAATATTTTTTCCGTTGTGTTTAACTACAAGGCTGTCGTTAATAGTTTGTACGGCAGAGAAATATAATCTGATCCAGCCGTTTTCATATTTCATATTGAATGCACCATAAGGATTGGCTTCTGCTATGCCATTGGTATTTTGTATGGGATACCAATACTCCTTCCAGTTATCAGAAGCATAAGGCTCAAAACCAATATGCTTAAAAGGAGTAAAAGAACTTTGAGACGCGTTTTGATTGAACAAACGGCCTGATTGTATTTCAACATATTGCCCATCTGTATCTGTCAGCATTCTTTCCCATATCATTCCCTGTCGCGATAAGCCCCATATCCATATTTTTTTTCCGGCTTTATCATCATAGTTTCCATAGCGCACCATACCGTCATTGGTTTGGTGATAATATGCGCCGAAGAAATTGGTAAGCTTTCCAAAAACATGATATGATTTTGGTCCGCCGAAATCATTCTCTTCATAAAAATTGATTTTTTTGCCGTTGCTTTTGTTTACCGGCCAATCACTGTATTCACCACCATGACCAATATAATGTGTACCGGGGAAAACAAACTCGAGATTGCCTTTTGCAGGCATCCCCAAATTCATCCAGTGATAATACGGTTGGGTAAAAGAACTGTTGTTATACCAGAAGGATTGTGTAGTGAAGTAGGCTTTATCTTTTGGAAGATTTATTTCAATGCGCCAGTTGCTGCGGGTAAGCAGGTCAAGCACGCCGATAATACAGCTTACGCTTCCATCTTCGTTTTGACGGACAATATAATCAACCGGCGTAGAACAATTGGGCGTGTGGCCAATAATGCCATAGTTGGCTTCAAGTCCGCCGCTTGTCCAGGGACCACGCATACCAATATCCCTGAACTTCACCACATGATTATAATATATGAAAGGCTTACCTGTTTTCTTAACGGTAGCAGCCCATATTTTGCCGCCAACTTCCGGTAAAATTATTAAAGAGATATAATCATTCTGCAGTTCCACCACTTTCCATTCTTTATCTACCGGCCTGTCTGTAAAACCATCAAACCTGAAATAAGGATATACATTGTTTGACAACGCTATCGGATTGGGATCAGCAAACGGGTAGGTAATAAATGTTTTTTTGTATTCGCTGAATGTTGCATTTGACTGGCCGAGAACAGAAGCAGAAAATGTAATTGCTATTATCAGATTTAAGCAGCGCATCAACAGTATATTTATTTTGTATTGAAGGGATATACTCAAATATATCAGAAAACATTGGATGTTTTTGCTGCAAACGATTGTGTGAAAAGAGATAAAGAGGAAGGTAAGCTATACGGGCAAAACGTTGCAAATAAAAAACCTATAAGGCTTATGGTTTTCACCGCTATGCCTTATAGGTTTAAAAAAGGGAAAGTATATTTTATTTCTTGCTGATCTTATACAAACTTCCATTGTCGGTTACGGCATACAGCATTCCATTGCTGTATGCTATATCGCGGAAACGCTCTTTCTTGTCAGACAGCAACCACTCTTCACCCACTACTTTATTATCTTTAATAACCAGGCGGGTAATATGCATGCTGCTCAATCCACCGATAAACAGATTGTTTTCCCACTCAGGAATAGTATTGCCTTTATAAAAGCTCATACCGCTTGGCGACATTACAGGATCGAAATAATAAACCGGTTGTTCCATGCCTTCTTTCTGCTGAATAGAATCACCGATTTTTTTGCCATTATATTCAATGCCATAGGTAATAACAGGCCAGCCATAGTTTTTACCAGGTTTAACAATGTTAACCTCATCTCCGCCGCGTGGTCCAAATTCAGCTTCCCACAAATCGCCGGTAACCGGATTAATGTCTAATCCCTGCGGGTTGCGATGGCCGTAGCTGAATATTTCAGGCATTGCATCGTTTTGGCCAATAAAAGGATTGCCCGGAGCCGGCTTACCATCTTTGGTGATTTTAAAAACCTTGCCTAAGCCGGCATTCAATAACTGCGCTTGTGCCCTGCCGTTAAGCACAGAACGCTCACCTGCGCTTACAAAAAGATTACCGTCTTTATCAAAAATTAATCTTGATCCATAATGCAGCTTGCTGTTATCTAACTCTGGAGTAGCGCGGAAAATAACCGTTGGGTTTTCAACCTTTCCTGCTTCAATATTCAATTTGCCTTTTGCTACAGCGGTTAAATTACCTTTTTTATATGGTTCTGCATATGACCAGTAAATAATACTGTTGGTAGCATAATCAGGATCAAGCGCTACATCAAGCAAACCGCCCTGTCCATCGCTGTCTACCTTAGGAAGACCTTCAATTTTTTTCGCGAGGCTGCCGTCTGTATTACGAACCTGCATGAAGCCGGTTTTTTCAGTAATTAAAAACCTGTCATCCGGCAGAAGAATTACAGCCCAGGGTTTACCGAGGTCTTTAGCCAGTTGATCAACCTGGTAAGGCGTGGTGGTTTTCACAGCACCGATTCTTGTTTGTCCCGCAAAAGCAGGTTTGTAATCTGAATTTGGAGGATTTGTTTCCAACGGAGGCAAGGCGGTTGTATCAGTTGCAGCAGCGGGAGCATCTGCGGTACCGCCACCCGAAGCATTATTGTTGCATCCAATGCTGAATACTGCTAAAGCAACAGCAGACAGGTAAAAGAATTTTTTCATGTGTGGAAAATTTTTGAGGAGTAAATGTAGGGAAAAATGAGGGAAGGGGCTGTTTTGAAGTATGTAAATCTGTGATAAATGCCTGTAGGCATTAACTAGCGGGCAAAACCAGTAAGCAATTTTTGAAAAATCTGCATTAGTAGTATGCGCAACCATTACAAAAAACACTTATCTCATCCGGAGGCTATAAAATTTTTTGATGCAACGTTTGTTTTGCAAGCAATATCATGATGTAAAAAGCGTATGAAAAAAGTCGTTCTCTTTGCAGCTTTAAGCATACTTCTTTCATGCCAAAAAAACAAAGATTCAGACAGTTCCATCCCTGGTCTCTCTTTAGTAGGCAAATGGAAATTGGTTGAAACCCGCTCCGGAATAGGAGACGGTACGCTTACCCCCTGGACTCCGGTTAATAGCAACGATGTTCATATTAGTTTTTCGTTAGATGGAATTTTTAACTGCAACACTATAGATGAATGGCATAGTTATCTTAAAAAATATTCAAGCTATACCTCAGATACCATAATAATAAATAATTCTGCCAATAAAACAGTATTGGTAAAGCTTTATACAAATGGAAGAACCGACAGCCTTTCCTGGTATGTTTTGCATAGATATGATAAGTATGTAGAGTTTGCGCTGCCTTGCATAGAGGGCTGCTATCAAAGATTTAAAAAAATTAATTGAAAAATAATTCAATTAGCTTAGCTGACACATGTTGACGTCACTATCTCTTAAACAACAAGCTTATTCACTGTGTATTCATTTATTAAATGAAAAAATTCAAACATTACAACAGGCTTTAAAACAACTTACAGAAAGCGCCGCCAATGAAACAAAGAGTACAGCAGGTGATAAACATGAAACCGCGCTGGCTATGCTACAGATAGAACAGGAAAATATAAGCCGCCAGTTAAAAACAGTTTTAGATCAGAAGGCTTCCATTGAAACGCTCAACATTTCATCAAAGCATGTAGCTGTCGCTAGTGGCAGCCTTGTTAAAACCAATAAAGGCTATTTGTTTGTAAGCGTAGCATTGGGTAAAATAATGGTTGACAATATACCTGTGATCTTGCTTTCTCCACAATCTCCTTTAGGTAAAAAATTACTTGGACTTAAAAAAAACGACAGCACAGAAATAAATGGAATGCATTGTAACGTTGAAGAAATAGAATGAGAAATTTCTAAGTTTATTTTTCTCTCATGCAGGTGCATATAGCTTCCGGACTAAGGTTACCTTTTTTACCGCTTATTCCCAAACCCTTTCAAAAAGGTTAATGCTGCAATAAGATTACCATCTTTTGTGAGCGTTCCGTCAAAATTCCTGCCGATGGAGAATGTAAGCTTTTGATTCTCTAATATTTTATAGTCAGCATTAAAAACAATACGCCAGGATGGATCAATAGTATTTGAAGAAAGCACACTCCTGTAAACAGCCTCAACACTGGCGCTGAATTTTGATTGCGGTTTTGCATATATGTATCGTAAGCCTGCATCAAAGGTGGTAATGTTGCCAATATCATTTACCATATTATCTTTTGCAAAAACCTGGTCGGGGTTGTGCAGCAGCCGCAGAATGAATAAGCCGGCTCCGTATATCGTATCGGTATACCCGATCGTTGTCCATATACCGGCATTATATATTTTGGAATTATTAAATTTCTGGTTCCTGAATTCTGTGCTTACACCTCCTGCCACGTCCCAGGTAAATCCTGTTCTGAATGTCTGGAACCCCGAGGCTATTTGCTGGATCTCTTTGTCAAGCTCCGCTATTTTTTCACCTTTTTCAGTCTCATAATAGTCGGCCAGCTTTTTATTAAGCGCATTATTGATGGCGTTATATTCTTCCCCGGCCATTACCGCCCGTACTTCATCGGCGCTTTTCCCGGCAAGCATATCTTTTCTTTTTTGCCGCAGTTCCATCACAACAGGGTCAACATTGGCTTTATAACCTGTAAGCATATCATCAAGATGCCGGAGACGCTTATCCTGTAGTTGTTTTATTTTATCCAAAGCCTGCTTTGTGCTGTTGTCGTACTCCCCCCGTAAAATGGAAAACTTAAAGCCAAAGCCGCCATATGTACTTTTTGCATTCAGGGTTGTGGTTTGAGTGGTGTCGGGGCTGCGGATGGCAAATGATAAAACAAGCGTTTGCTTCAGCACATCTTTCCCGCCCGAACGCCTGAATCCTTCAGTGGTAATATCGCCTTTTTTGCTGTTTTTGAACAGCCAGTATGGGGCAATATCAATCGCATAATTTGAAGGCAGTTTTGTAAATGAATTTGATGCCGATTGGAGCGAAAGCATAAAAGCAGATACGTCTGTAGGTTTGTCAATATCACTTGGCGCTATCCCCAATAAATTAGAGGCCGGCGATGCAGGCGCGTTAAGCAGGTCAACTTTTATAGTAGTGTCTACCTGGCTTTGAGCTATTGCAAAACCTGAAGTCATCATAGCTATGATGAAAAGTATATTTTTCATTGCAGTAATGTTAGGGTTTAAAAAATTCAATCAGGCACAAATAGTCTGCGGATGCACCTTCTTCTTCAACAGTTTTAGATAATGGAAACTCAACCGGATACATTCCGCCTTTTATCTGAATTTTTAAACTGGTAAGATTTGTTTCACGCGAAGTGTCGGCTATTGTTGCTGCAATGCTTAACTTCTTTCCGTCAAGCATTTTATTCGTACCCAGTATTGTTGTGTCAAAATCACCCGCGTGTTTTTCTGAGATCACTTTATCATCCAGCTTAATGGTCATATCACAGGTTTGTCCTTTATCGCCCACTTTCACCGCAAGTGACACATTATTATCTGATTCATCAACAATATAGAGTGTGTCTAATGTAGTGCTTTCTCCCGGCGCGGCGCCTGCCGACCTGGAAACAGATCTTGATATTGACCTTGTTTGGGGAGGCGACTTTTTTTTAGGAGCGGCTTTTTTTGCTGATTTTTTCGCAGATGCTTTTTTCAACTTTTTTGCAGCTTTCTTTTTTGGCGTTGGCATATATACAGTTTTAGCCTACTCTTGATTCCCTTTTCGGCTTCCGGGCAATAATTTCCAGTAAAGGCAGGTATTGTATTCAGGTTGGTTAACAGGATTTATAAAGTGCGGATAATTTGCAGAGCATCAGTAAGCAGGTAAAACAAAACTAAAATTATGCATTTTGTTACCTGTCTTTTATCTTTTTTATAAATTCCTTTACCCACTCGTATTCATAGCCCTTTTGCAGCAAATAGTCCTGCAGTTTGCGCATTTTTATAAAAATATTACGCTCTTTTCGAAGCTCTTCCCATTTGCGGCTTGCCAGTTTTTCAAGGGTATCTTTATAATCAGTATCACGTATCTGCGCCAGGGCTTTTTTAATACAATAGCTGCTAACCTGCTTTTCTTTTAAACCCTGCTCAATTTTCTTTTTACCCCATTGCTTCAACCTGAATTTGCCCCCGGCAAACTGGATGGCAAAACGTTCTTCGTTCAGGTAGTCTTCTTCTATAAGGCGGGAAAGCAATAATTCTACCTGCTCTTTGCGGATGCCGAAGCTATATAGCTTTTCTTTGGCTTCGCTGTGACTGCGCTCCTGGTAGGCGCAGTAATATTTTGCTTTTTCATAAGCCTGCTCCGGCGAAAGTTGTTTGCGTTGCATCATAGAAACCGGTAATATATGAAGACTTTACCTATGGTAAAAGCCCGAAGTGTAACAGCAAGGTAGTGGATTAGTAGTTGATATTCTTTCAAAAATTCAGGTTACATTTACCCCCTTAATTCTATATTTGCCTAATTCAAATATTAATTGAAACTATGAAGTTTATTGTTTCTTCGTCAGCCTTACTAAAGCAACTGCAGCATATAAGTGGTGTTATAAGTTCAAATACGGTTTTGCCCATACTGGAAGATTTTTTGTTTGAAATTGAAAAAAACAAGCTTACGGTTGTAGCTACCGACCTTGAAACCGTAATGAAAATTCATATTGATATTGAAGCCCGCGACAGCGGTAAAATATGTATCCCGGCAAAAATATTGATGGATACTTTGAAAAACCTGCCCGATCAGCCGCTTACTTTCACTATAGATAAAAACTTTGCTGTAGAAATTACCAGCGATAATGGTAAATATAAAGTAATGGGCGAAAATCCTGATAATTTCCCTAAGGAACCTGCCGCCAAGGATACTACTTCATTTACCATGACATCCTCTGCGCTGGTTACCGCCATCAATAAAACACTTTTCGCGGTTAGTAATGATGATCTGCGTCCTGCCATGACAGGCGTATTTTTTGAACTGGACAAAAAATCGATCACTTTTGTAGCCACGGATGCGCATCGCCTTGTCCGCTATCGCAAAACAGATGTAAGCTGCCCGCAGAAAGATTCATTCATTGTTCCCAAAAAGCCGCTGAACCTTTTAAAATCAGCTTTGCCTGACAACGATGATGAATTAAAGATATCTTACAACAGCAATCACCTTTTTGTTGATCATGGAACCACGGAGCTGGTCTGCAGGCTGATTGATGCCCGTTTCCCCGACTATAAAGTGGTTATACCGACCGAAAATCCTTATAAAATGACGGTTAGCCGCCCGGATTTTCAAAACGCATTAAGACGGGTGAGCGTATTCAGTAATAAAAGTACCAACCAGGTAGCGCTTACCATAAGCGGGGCTGAGTTACAACTTGCCGCACAGGATGTGGATTTCAGCTTTGAAGGAAACGAGCGTATGAGTTGCCGTTATGAAGGAGAAGATATCCAGATTGCATTTAATGCTAAATTCCTCATAGAATTATTAAATGCCACAGACAGTGCTGAAGTAGTGATGGAGCTTTCCACCCCTACTAAAGCTGGCATTCTTCTGCCGGTTGATAAAGATGAAAACGAAGATCAACTGATGCTGGCAATGCCACTGATGCTGAACCAATAGTTAGCCAATGGATCTTGTTACCATACGAAGTTTCGATAGCTATATTGATGCTAATATTATTCTTGGCAGGTTACAGGAAGAAGGAATTGTATGTTTTCTTAAAGATGAATATACGGCTACTATTCTAAGCAATGCTATTGGAAATATTAAACTGGTTGTTCCTGAAAACCAGGCGGAAAGAGCAAAAGAATTACTGCAACAATTTGATGGAGAGCAAAAGCTTCCTTAAAAAACAGGAGCATTACGAAATGTAAATGCTTACTTCCTCAATGTATCAGGAAGTAGATAAATTCTTATTATTTTCTTCCTTGTTGTCAGCTGCACAGAAGATATTGAAAAGATCAATTTTTTACTGATGGCGGAGTTTGATGAAGACCTGATCACCTGTTTTAAGGAAACGGCATAAGAATTCATCCTGTCCTCGCATAAGGCATTCTTTTGGTGTATAAAAAATCTTCGTAACTTTTCTACAAGATTGATTTGTCATGGATCCATTTCTGCAATACTGGGAACATATACCAAGTTCACATCGTGTGCTTATATTAATGGGGGGTATGATATGCTTCTGGCTGATAGAAGGGTATTACCCGTTATTTAAGTTCTCTTTTAAGCGGTATAAACATGCAGGCGTAAACCTTGTTTTTTTGGCGTGCACACTTGTGCTGAACATTATTTTTGGTTTTACAACCATTAAAATATGTGCCTGGACGGAGCAGCACCAGTTTGGGTTATTATACCTGTTCAGCATGCCGGTATGGGTTAAAGTGATCCTGTCGCTTTTCCTGCTGGATTTTTTTGCGCAGTATGCCCCGCATTACCTGATGCACAGGATAAAATGGATGTGGAAATTTCACATGATCCATCACAGCGATACAAAAGTGGATGTAACTACCGGCACCAGGCATCATCCCGGCGAATGGCTGATCCGTGAATCATCAACCATTGTTGGTATTCTTGTTTTGGGAATACCCATCGGGTATTATTTTTTGTACAGAAGTGTAGCCGGATTTTTCACGCATTTCAATCATGCCAATATCCGCGTGCCTTTATGGCTGGATAAACCGATAAGCTGGATTTTTGTATCTCCTAATATGCATAAGGTGCATCATCATTTTGAACGCCCCTATACCGATACAAATTTTTCGAATATATTTTCGCTTTGGGACAGAATATTCGGCACTTTTGCATACGATGACCCGAGGAATTTAAAATATGGATTGGATGTACTGGAAGGAAAAGACGATGAAGATGTGGCGTATCAATTCAAGATACCTTTTGATAAAACAATAAAGACGGATTATTAATCCATAACTATCTTTGAAAAAAACTATAATGAAAACCGTTGCGATGATACCGGCGCGATATGCCGCTTCAAGGTTTCCGGGCAAACTGATGAAAATGCTGGGTGATAAAACCGTGATCCGGCATACGCATGATAATACGCTTGCTACAGGCCTTTTTGACGAAGTATATGTTGTAACAGATAGCGATGTGATATTTAAAGAAATAACAGCAAACGGCGGACAGGCGTTAATGAGTAAAAATGAACACGAATCCGGCAGTGACCGTATTGCTGAAGCGGTGGCTGATATGGACGTTGATATTGTGGTGAATGTACAGGGTGATACTCCCTTTGTAAAAAAAGAACCGCTCGGAAAACTGGTTGAGCTTTTTAAAGATGAGTCGGTGAAAGTGGCGTCCCTGGTTCAGCTTATTACCAATAAGGAAATGATTGAAAATCCAAACATTGTTAAGGTTGCACTTGATAATAAAATGAACTCATTATTCTTCAGCAGAAGCGTAATACCTTATCCCCGTAACGAAAAAGCAAAAATTGATTACTACGAGCATATAGGCGTATACGCGTTTAAAAAAGATATGCTTATTCAATTTACCAAATGGCCGATAACCCCGCTTGAAGATGCTGAGAAAATAGAATGTCTTCGTTTTTTGGAACACGGTATTCCCCTGCGCATGGCACTTGTAGATTATATTGGAGTAGGCATTGATACTCCTGAAGACCTTGTAAGAGCGAAGGCGCTTTTGTAGCGGGAAGAAGATTAATAGATTAGTTATAATCACTTTGATTTTTTGTGTATTTATTTCTTAAACATTAAGAAGTTAAGGGGGTTAAGCTTTATACCTTAATTTCCTAAATGCCTTAATGGTTGATAATGCCCCGGTTTATAGGCCTGTTTCATTTTTTTGTGATGTTATTATTTCGGTAAGCCGTTGAATGAAGTTTTTGTAATGGCTTGAATTGTCAGCTAAACCACTGAAATCAAATGGAAATTGCTGCGCCTGCGCTATATCATGTTGCAACATAAACGCACCTTCTGTTATGGTATAAAAAACTTTTTTATCAAAGAGATGGGCAGCAAGATATTCCTGCTCCGGCTGTCCTGGCGTTGGCACAAGAATAGCTTTGTGCTGAAGGCTAACCAGGTCCATTATGGAAGTATAACCGCTCCGGCAGATAACCCATTCAGACTGCGCTATTGCAAAATTCAGCTCCCGTGCGGAAAGATGGTTGAAGACCTCCACATTTTCTATATTATCCACCTGTTCACTGTTCTCCGGTAATCCGCGCACAAAACAAATTTTTCCTTTAAACAGCGGCAGCGCTTTCAACAGCTTTTTTTCCCAGTTTGTTCTTCCGGGTTCCGGTCCGGATAATACGATGAGCACATCATATTTTTTTGCAGCATTCATTTTTTCAAACCTTGAAATGGCGCCAATATATTGCAGGTTGCCCGGCTGCGGATCTCCGTGCGACAACTCACCCGAAAGGTTTTCTTTGCCTGGATAATCAGGTACCCAGCACTCGTTAAACCTGTTGATATACCTGTAATTTATCTTTTGCACAATACTGTCTGCCCATTTACCCATACCTGATTTTACATGTAGCTGGTGGCTGATGAAAATAGTATAGACTGCGCTGTTATACAAGCCAAACCTGTTATCGCTGATCACAGCATCGAACCAGTGCTTTTTTAAAATATTTTTTAACCAGCGGTTCTCTGCCTTTATGCTACCCAAAATTTTAGGCAGTTGCTTAATTATTTTCCGGGAGAATCCTTTTTTTGAGGGATGGTAAATCACGTTGTATCCTTCCAGATAAACGGTAGAAAGTTGAGGAAATTCTTTGCGCATTACAGCCAGCCCTCTTTCATTGCCTGCGAGCCAAACCTCCCAGCCCTGTATAATCAATTCATTTACAATGGGTATACAGCGGGTTAGGTGCCCTAAACCCCAGTCAAGCGGAGCCACTAATATTTTAGGGCGCTTTTCCACTTCAAAAAACCGGTTTTAGTAGTGGTGTTAATGTATTCAAAAACATATTTTGTACTACAATAATTAGACGGTAAATTAGTTTAAATTTACACTAACCCACTATTTAGAAACATGATAAAAAGAAGTTTTAAAGTTATTGTAGCAGTTTTTTTATTGGTGACGTTAGCCACAGGTTGCGGAATCTTTAAAGGAGGTCAGAAAGGATGTGGCTGCCCCAGTAAAAAAGGAATGGTAGGTTACTAAAATAACGATTAGTTATTACTATATAGAAAGAAAGTTCAAATCCTATACTAAAATGAAAGCAACCAATCGCGATTTACTTGTCTTGTTGAAAGACGAATCCATGAGCAACCAGGCCATCGAGCAAGAAGTTGAGCAGCTAAATGATCTGCTGTTTCATACTGAATCTGCTGAAATTTTTTGCGCCGTGAATGAAGTGGTAGACATGAACCGCTACAGAGTTCACCAGGACCAGAAAACCCTTGTGCAGTTAATGTTCCAGCCGGAGCTTAAGCCGTTTATTTTCATCAACAACAAGAACTGATAAGCTACAGACGCTGGTTAAACTCCAGTCTTTCTCCATCAGGACCAAGAATGTAAAAGTATTTGCATCCTTTTTCCCAGAAATGGAGGAAAACAGGACTGTTTTCCGGTATATCAAACCCTGCGTTTTTCAGGGTGGTAAATGCCTGTGCAATATCCGGCACATCAAAAGCGATATGATCAATATGGCCATTCTTCCTGCCTGCTATTTCCACTAAATCTTTTTCAGGTAATTGATATAGCTCAATAGTTACACTTCCTCTTTTCATCATTATACATATCCCTTCTTCTCCCTTGTTGCCAAACGGAGATTGCATTACGTTATTAAATCCTAATTTTCTATAAAAAGCTTCGGAACGCTTTATGTCGGTAACCGGTATACCTACATGTTGTAAAGCAATGATATCCACGTTAACTACTTCATCTTTCATATATTTCTGTTGAGTTAAAAAATTGGGGCATAAAAGCTACGAAAACACCAGTTTACAGGCAGCATAAATGTAAATCAAAGCAGGGATCTTTGCGGCATATTATTTTCTATATAAGCGTATGCAATTGATTGAGTTTACAGAAAGCGGTTTGTATTGCAGGCAGGGCGATTTTTATATTGATCCCTGGCAGCCTGTTGATAAAGCCATTATTACGCATGCGCACAGCGACCATGCAAGGTTTGGAAGCAGGCATTACCTGTGTCATCATTTTACGGCGCCATTGCTAAAGCTAAGATTGGGAGATGACATAAGCGTTCAATCTCTGGAATGGAATGAGGAGATAACGATCAACCATGTAAAAGTATCGCTGCATCCTGCAGGCCATATCATCGGGTCTTCCCAAATAAGGGTTTCATTCGGCGATGACACCTGGGTAGTAAGCGGTGATTATAAGGTTGAGGATGATGGCATCAGTGGCGCTTTTGAACCGGTTCGCTGCAATACTTTTATTTCAGAATCAACTTTTGGTTTACCGATATATAAATGGAAAAAGCAGGAAGTGATCTATGAAAGCATACGGCAATGGATAACCGAAAGCCATCAATCTGGTAAAACACCGGTTATCATAGCATACAGCCTTGGCAAAGCCCAGCGGGTGCTGCAATGCATTTCAACTATTACAGATAATATATTTGCGCATGGCGCTATCTGGAACACACAGCAGGCGCTGCTTGCAGCAGGCCGGGATCTTCCTGCCATAAAAAGAGTAACACCCGAAACGCCGAAGCAGGCCTTTAAAAACTCGGTGATCATAGCCCCGCCAAGTGCGGATGGCACGCCGTGGATGAAAAAATTCAGTCCGTACAGCGTTGGTGTGTGCAGCGGCTGGATGCAGGTACGCGGCAACGTTAGAAGAAGAAATGCAGATGCAGGCTTTGCATTAAGTGATCATGCGGATTGGGATGGATTGCTGTCGGCCGTAAAAGCTACCGGTGCGGAGAAGGTTTTTGTAACGCATGGTTTTCAATCGGCCTTCAGCAGGTACCTGAATGAGAATGGCATTTTATCAGCCGAAGTAAAAACAGCATATGGAGGAGAGGAAGAAGAACAGGAGAAACCTTCTACTACAACGGAACAGGAAAACGAAATAAATACTGCAGAAGCATAAAAGCAATGAAAGCATTTTCTGAACTGATAGTAAAGCTTGGTTCCAGCACAAAAACCAATGAAAAGCTGGAGGCCCTGTCGCATTATTTTGCTACAGCGGAGGATGCGGATAAGGTTTGGGTAATTGCATTATTCAGCGGGCGGAGACCAAAGCGGGTCATCAGCTCTTCATTCCTGCAATTATGGTGTCTTGAAATATCCGGGTTACCTGCATGGCTGTTTGAAGAATGTTATCATACCGCAGGCGATCTTGCAGAAACCATTGCGCTGGTATTGCCGGAACGAACTACGGCATTAAGCAATGCAGGGCTTGCGGTTATAATTGCACAATTATCAGCGCTTGAAACGCAGGATGAAAATGCAAAGAAAGATTTTATTATCAGCACATGGTTGCAAATGGATAAAGACGAGCGTTTTGTATTTAATAAATTGCTGACCGGTAATTTCAGGATAGGCGTATCGCAAAAAATGATCGTAAATGCGCTGGCAAAAACCGTAAACCTGGAACCAAATATTATTGCACACCGCATCAGTGGCAATTGGGATCCTTTTACAACTTCTTTTAATGATTTACTGAGCGACCAGTTGTCGGCTATTGATTATTCAAAACCATATCCCTTTTACCTGGCCTATGCATTAGATGGTGATATAAGTGATATAGGCAAAGAAGAAGACTGGCAGGCGGAATGGAAATGGGATGGCATACGCGGACAATTGATAAAGCGGAACGAGGAGATATTTGTGTGGAGCAGGGGCGAGGAATTAATGACGGAAAAATTTCCCGAATACGATGCCTTGCGGTCATTACTGCCGGAAGGATTAGTATTGGATGGAGAAATCATACCGAGCGTTGATAAAAAGCCTTTGCCCTTTGCGCTGCTGCAAACCCGCATCGGCAGGAAAAATGTAACAAAGAAAAATTTACAGGAAGCGCCGATCGCTTTTTTTGCATATGATGTGCTGGAATATAATGGTATTGATTACCGCGATCAGCCGCTCGACCAGAGGAGAATTGTATTAGAGGATGTTGTGGCATCCGTTGATCATCCTGTATTATTAACTTCTCCTGTCATTCATTTTTCCTCGTGGCAGCACCTGTCGCATATACGGGATGGCTCAAGAGATATGGGAGCAGAAGGTATAATGCTGAAAAGAAGATCTTCAACCTACCAGGTTGGCAGAAAAGTGGGCGACTGGTGGAAATGGAAAATTGATCCCCTGGTTATTGACGCGGTAATGGTATATGCGCAAAAGGGGCATGGAAGAAGAAGCAACCTGTATACCGATTATACCTTTGCCGTAAAAGATGGCGATAGGCTGGTGACATTTACCAAGGCATATTCCGGGCTTACAGATAAAGAATTTGCGCAGGTAGATGCTTTTGTAAAAAGGAATTCGCTGGAGAAATTTGGCCCTGTGCGCACCGTAAAACCGGAACTGGTTTTTGAAATTGCATTTGAAGGCATAGCTGCGAGCAGCAGGCATAAATCCGGTGTGGCATTACGGTTTCCACGGATAAACCGCTGGCGGCAGGATAAAAAGCCTGATGAAATAAATACCCTCAGCGATCTTAAAAAAATGCTGGACACCTACGGGAAAACATAATACTTTCATGGTATGTTCAGATCATGCGTCACTGTTTTTCTTTTATTGCTTATTCATTGTTGCTTTGCGCAACAGCCGCAATCTTCAAAAGAAGTAACAAATTTTCGTGCATTGGTATTATTCGAAAATAAAGGCCATCATGTACCATTTACAGATACAGCCCGTATATGGCTGAACAGGCTTGCAAAAGAAAAGCACATAGCACTTGATTATATTACCACTACTAATGCTATTAATGAAAACTTCCTCAAAAAATACCAGCTGTTGATACAGCTTGATTATGTGCCTTATGGCTGGAGTGAAAAAGCACAGCATGCTTTTATAAAGTATATGGAACAAGGATGGGGAGGATGGATAGGACTGCACCACGCAAGCCTGGTCGGAGATTTTGACGGGTATAAAATGTGGCCATGGTATTATGATTTTATGGGCGGCATACGGTTTAAAAATTACATACCGGAATTTGCAACAGCAACGGTACATATTGAAGAAGCATCCCACCCGGTAATGAAAGGCTTGCCCCGCTCATTTACAATAGAAAAAGAAGAATGGTATATATACGATGCCTCACCGCGGCCGAAAGTAAATGTACTGGCAACCGTTGATGAAAGCACCTATGCTCCTGACGTTCCTGTAAAAATGGGCGACCACCCGGTAATATGGACCAACAGGAACGTGAAGGCTAAAAACGTTTATATTTTTATGGGGCACTCGCCGCAACTATTCCTCGATAAAAATTTTGTAACACTTTTTGAGAATGCCATAATGTGGGCGTCTCACAAATAAGCAATGCGTATACATCTCCTGTAATGTTTTTTCTTTAAAAAGAATAGTAGGTGTTATTAAATAAATGGCCTAACTTAATAGCAACTAAAGTTCTTTTTTTATGACACGCCATATGCTCTCACGAATAGCCGTTTGGCTTTTAGCGATTGTAATGATTGTATTTGGGGTTATGCATTTTAAAAACCCCGATGCAATGCTCGTTTATGTTCCGCTTTATATTCCGGGAGGAATAATTTGGGTGTACGTAGTTGGTGTAGCTTTTATCCTCGTCGGACTTGCTTTTATCCTAAACCGTTATGTTGCAGTAGCCGGGTTTATACTTGCTGTATTGCTGCTGTTATTTGTTTTACTGATCCACCTGCCTAACTGGCGCGATTCAGGTGATCCTGCTATGCGGCAAGGTGCTTTGGTGAATATTCTGAAAGACCTCGCTATTGCGGGCTTTGCATTGTTTATTGCCAGCAATGCAAAGAACCAGCGCCTGTATGAATTGAGCTGATGATGTATGTGTAAAAACTCCAGAACTTACTGCATATAGTATGCCCAGGGTTACATGGGGATATAAGGTTGTTTGTGCCCGGGCGGAAGCGGATATTATTTTCACTGTACAGTAAACGTTAATAAATTATCAGCATCTCACCTCTTACGTTTCACTTCTCACCAATGTATGCAACATAGCCTTAACTTCTCTTTATATACCTTTGCGCAAATCATTATGTATGCCCATTGATTTTAATGAATTGCTTACGGTAGTGTTTACGCTTTTTGCAGTAATAGATATTGTGGGTTCGGTGCCTGTCCTGATTTCCATCCGTGAAAAATCTGGTCCGATAAATGAAGCAAGGGCAACCATTATATCCGGCGCATTGATGATTGTTTTTTTGTATGCAGGCGAGCCCTTCCTGCATGTATTAGGGCTTGATGTGCGTTCATTTGCCGTTGCCGGCTCCATTGTGATCTTTGTGCTTGGCTTGGAAATGGTGCTGGGTATGGAGTTTTTCAAAAGTGAAAAAGATGTAAAGGCCGCAACACTCGTTCCGGTTGCATTTCCGCTGATAGCAGGATCCGGCACATTAACCACTATAATTTCGCTGAAAGCCAACTACGGGCAAACAACTTTACTGGCTGCCATTCTAATTAATCTTATTATCATATTTATCGTGTTAAAATCGCTGGGACTTATAGCAAGGCTGCTGGGAAATGCAGGCTTGCTTGCCGTACGTAAATTTTTTGGCGTAATATTGCTCGCCATTGCGGTAAAGATCTTTGCCAGCAATGTACCTGGGTTAATTTGAGGATGTGGAAATGTTGGAGTGTGGAAATGTGAAAATGAAACACGATCAAATTATTCGCCCTACCTGAGTTCTTTAAAAATCAAGGTGTGGAAACCTGGCTTGTTAATTATCACATTTCCACATTTTCATATTTCCACATTCTTTTGGCCTCGTAGTACAATGGATAGTATAAGAGTTTCCGAAGCTCCAGATACAGGTTCGATTCCTGTCGAGGCTACCAAACCGGGAAGAAGTAAGCTATTATCTTCTTTCCGGTTTTTTATTTCGATAAAACCCGATCCCCTGCTGTATATCAGCCTAACAGCTTCATTTAGTTTTTTATGCTATCGACAGGGGCTATCATCCTCAAAAATCAGGAGAGTTTGTGAGGGTAACCCCCGCCATCAGTAAAAAGTTAGCAACTTTGCTTTGTGATATAGCTCCAGGGTAAGTTTAGCAATAAATAATACCTTTACGCCTTTGGTAAAGTATATAATCAAATTGTTGATAGAATGATTTCCCTATTTAAACTGAGATTTCCCTTAAATAGCATTGTCGTGTTTGTCGCTATAGTATTATTGGCATCCTGCCAGAAAGAACTTTCTTTCGAAACACCTGCTGATCCCGGCGATATTATTCCACCTGGCTCACTTGCTGAATTTTCGTTTGTGCCTTCAGGTAATAATTGTTCAGACGCAACCACACAGGGCATATTACAAAAAGATGTACCACTCAACGCGAAGATTACTGTATCGGTTGATGTAACCAAAAAAGGCAAATGGATTATGAACACTACCGCAACCAATGGTATTTCCTTTGTTGGCGCGGGAGAGTTTTCCACTACAGGTATACAAATGATCACTCTAACAGGTTCAGGCACACCCACCACAGTTGGAGTTAGCCAGATACCACTAAAAGCAGGGAGTACAACCTGCAGTGTTTCCGTGACAGTTACCGATGATAATAGTACAACAACTGGTGATTATTATTATAAAGCCGTTATTGGAGGGGTTTCTTATACGCAGTATGCCACTTATGATAATGGGTTTATTCCGGGTTCCGGTATGGGAGGAACTAATGAGGTAAATTTTAGTGCTTCCATTGATTATGATGGAGATCCGGCTCCTGCAGGCACAACAGGGTTTTATATACAGAAAGGTATAATGTCTGATTATCTGTCTGCTTCAGATGCAGCATTTAAAGCATTCTTTCCCATTGGTGATCAGCCTTATGCACCCAAAGCACCCGGACCGCAAAATGGTATTGTTATTGGCTGGACGGATCCTGATGGACAGTTCTGGACTACAGATTCTGGTACAGGAGATCAAACGGGAAGCACTTTCAAGATAATCAGCGTAACAGATTCATATGACGTTTTAGGTAAGTATTATATTGAAGTGAAGATGCAATTTGAATGTAAGCTGTATAACAGCCAAACAGGAGATGAAAAGAAATTGACTGATGGAGAAATGGTTGGGTTGTTTGGTAAGATATAATCCTTCGGTCAGGGGCTTTTCAATTGCATTAGCTGCTGCAGTATGATCAGCAGTATATAGTATCATGAACGCAGCTAACCTTTTCCGTGAGACATAATAGATCATCAATAGCTTCTTCCTCAGCCCCCGTCAGGCGATTTCACAGATCATTCGCTCATCCATCCTGTATACCAGCCTCACAAGGTACAGCAGGTGTCGGTAAAACATCACCAGGTCTGCCCGGGCTATTTCCTTTGCGCCGTTGTAAGTGATCACCCCTTCCAGCAAGTCCATCAGCTCGGCTTTTGCATAGCTGTACCGGAATGCCTGGCGGAATTGCTCTATCTCCTGATGCGGGTTGCCCTGCTCCGCTTCGCTGAGGTAAAAAGGACGGTTGGCGTTGGCCAACAATCCTTTAGTAGAGGCTGGTATGCTTTGTTGTGCCGGTGTGCCTGCATGGATGATGCAAAAAGCTTCTGTCAGCCGGTGCAGGTGTTGCACAAAATCCATCAGGTCTTCCCTTTCGCCGCCATTTGCATAGGCGCTCTGCTCACTGGCCAGCGCCGCATGCAGCCACAGGTTCAATGTTTCCCTGAAATCGTGCAGGTGAAAGTCCCCGAATACAGCTTCAAGCCCTTCGAAAAAATGCTTGCCTATATTGTTGGGCAGGTGGCAGGGTTTGTGAAAGCGCTTACGTGGTGATGGTGACGACATGGTGGGATGTTTTTCTGTGGTGAGGTAAGATTTGTTGGTGGTGATGTTGGCGGAAATAGCAGATACGCTTAAAGATGATTATGTGTTCGCAAATCTACAAGCTTTTATGAGCTGCCATTATATTTTAGTTCACTAATCATTAATTGTACTTACTACAAAGTAATTTAAAATCTGTAAAAGTAACTTAAAGTTATTGTATTTTATTGAAATTTCCAATTCTTATTCTTTTTCTATTTATTGCTTATGATGGCAGTATCTAAAAAGAAATATAACAGGATCAAAATTGCTTTATTGGAAAAAGAGAAAACCAATATATGGCTTGCAGAAAAGCTGGGTGTTAGTACTACGGCTGTTTCAAAATGGTGTACTAATAGAAATCAGCCTACGGTTGAAACACTATTTAGGATTGCTGAAGTGTTGGGAGTGAGCGTTTGTGAATTACTCATAACAAAGAATTAACGAGCCTTAATATGTCCTTCAACGAAGATTCAAGAGTGAAAATCCCCGCATTGCTCCATCTCAATAGATTGGGTTATACTTATATTTCCCGGAAGGAACATCATTTACGACAAGAAGAAACAAATATTTTCAAAGGCATATTTATCAAGAGTATAGGTAGGATTAATCCCTCTGCTACAGAAGCAGAGTTGGAACGGCATTTAGAAGAAATTACACTTAAACTGGACTATGACGATTTAGGCAAGGAGTTTTATAAAGCACTTACAGCAACTTCTGGCATCAAATTATTAGATTTTAAAAACTTCAGTAACAATAGCTTTCATGTAACTACAGAACTGACATGCAAAAATGGAGATGAAGAATTCCGCCCCGATATTACTGTATTGATTAACGGAATGCCGTTGGTTTTTACAGAAGTAAAAAGGCCAAACAACAGGGATGGTGTATTAGCAGAAAGGCAGCGCATAAATAAACGTTATCAAAACAGGAAATTTAAACGCTTTGCGAATATAACGCAGTTGATGTTGTTCTCGAACAATATGGAATACATTGATGGTGTAATTGAACCTGTGCAAGGAGCTTACTACGCAACCTCAGCTTATAAAGACCTGCTCTTTAATTATTTTAGAGAAGAGGAAGATATTAACCTCACTGATCTATTAGCAGAGGCCGATGACGATATAGAGAATGCTATACTAAAGGATAACAACGTAGAAGTACTAAAAAGCTCACCGGAATTTCAGACCAACAAACATTACAATACTCCTACTAACCGAATACTTACATCTTTGCTTAGTAGGGAACGGCTGGCATTTATGCTGAATTATGCAATTGCTTACGTAGAAGAAGAAGTCAATGGAGTAAAAGAAATCCAGAAACACATTATGCGGTACCCACAGGTGTTCGCTACAAAGGCTATTGCCCAAAAATTAGATAAAGGCATAACAAAAGGAATCATCTGGCACACCCAGGGTTCTGGTAAAACAGCGCTGGCATATTACAATGTAAAATTTCTAACGGATTATTATCAAAAGAAAAATATTATCCCCAAATTTTATTTTGTAGTTGACCGTATTGATCTTGCCATACAGGCAGCCACTGAGTTTTCTAATCGTGGACTGAAAGTGAAAATGGTGAACTCCAAGTCTGAATTTATAAAAGAACTGCAAACTGTTGCCGCCATACACAATGCCAGTGGCGAAGCAGAAATTTCGGTGATCAATATTCAGAAATTTAGCGAAGATGCTGTTGTGCATACTGACATCCACTATGACATCAATATACAGCGTATTTACTTTCTGGATGAAGCCCATCGTTCTTACAATCCAAAAGGTAATTACCTCGCTAATCTTATTAATTCTGACAAGCAAGCCATAAAAATTGCTCTGACCGGTACGCCTTTACTGAAACAGGTGATAAAGGACTTTGATACCAAGCAGCTCTTTGGTGATTATATCCATAAATATTATTACAACCGCTCCATTGCAGACGGATATACGCTACGCCTCATCAGGGAAGGTATTGATACCAACTATAAAATGCAGATGAAAGAGATCCTGGAGCAGATCAAAGTGCTGCAGGGTGATATTGCCAAAAAGCTGGTATATGCACATCCCAAATACACAGAGCCTTTAATGGATTATATTATAGATGACCTTAGAAAATTCAGAAAAGCTGAAAATGATGATTCTCTGGGCGGAATGGTTGTGTGTGATTCTTCTGAACAGGCAAAAGCTTTGTTTGGGTGTTTTGAAAAGCGATTCGGTGAGCAGGAAACTTCGATAAGCGATCTGTCAATGGCAGCGGAAGACCAGGCTCCTTATGAAAAACATGAAAAGGATTTGACAGCCGCACTGATACTACACGATGTGAATGATAAGGATATCCGTAAGGATTTGATCAAAGCATTCAAGTCCGGGCAAATAGATATCCTTTTTGTATTCAATATGCTGCTGACCGGCTTTGATGCAAAGCGGTTAAAGAAACTTTATCTTACAAGGGTTATTAAAGACCATAACCTGCTGCAAACACTCACCCGCGTAAACCGCCCCTACAAAAATTACCGCTTTGGATTCGTAGTGGATTTTGCCGATATAACATCAGCATTTGACAGAACCAACCGGATGTATTTTGATGAATTGCAGGCCGAGTTAGGTGATGAAATGGAAAGCTACAGCAAGCTTTTTAAGTCGGAAGAAGAGATACAGGCAGATATTGAGAGCATTAAAGAAACTTTGTTTCACTATGATACCAATAATGCCGAAATATTCAACCAGCAGGTAAGTGAAGTAACAGATAAGAAAGTACTGAGTGATCTGTTAAAGGCATTAAATAATGCAAAAGAGTTAAAGAATATCATCCGACTGCAGGGGCTTGAGGAACTACTGCAAAAACTGGATTTTTATAAATTGAACCAGTTGCTGAATGTAGCACAGGCTCAATTAGATAAGCTGAACCAATTGGATGCGCTGCAAAATGACGCTGATACTACCAATCTGCTGAATACTGCTTTAGAAGACATCATATTCCTTTTTACCAAAGTGTCGGAAAACGAATTGGTAATCGCAGATGAGTTAAAAAATCAATTACGCCGAACAAGGGAAGAATTGCTGCATAATTTTGACTCCCATGACCCTCATTTTATTTCACTCAAAGACGAACTGGAACGTTTGTTCAAAAAGAAAAACCTGGAAGAAATAAGCCAGGCAGAGATGAAAGATAATATCATTCTCCTGAAAGCTATTTACGATAAAGTAAAAGAGTTGAATCGTAAAAATGATTTACTGAAAGCAAAGTATGAAAACGATGAGAAATACGTGCGCATACACAAGCGTCTCCTCGAAAAAGAAAGCCTTTCTGTAAAAGAAATACAGCTATACGAAGCGCTGCAAAGCATTAAACAGCAGACAGACGAACAACTTATACGCAACAACCGCATTATGGAAAACGAATCCTATTTCGGAGATTCGGTAATGCAGATTGTAATAGGTGAGTTAATAGATAAAAGAAAGTTGAGCCTCAACTTTGATACTGCTGAATCAATTAATGAGCTTATAGTAACTGAATACTTAAATCAATACCACGGAAAAAGAGCATGACAAAGGATATTAATTTCATTAATCAAACCAAAGCACTTATTGACAATCTGAAAGCCGTATGCGCCAACTATGGCTTAGGGAATGATGGCAACGAATTCAAGATCATTACACAGGTATTCCTGTATAAATTCATGAATGATAAATTCAGGTACGAAGCTAAAAAGCATGATAAGAAGCTGGCAAAAGCAGAAAATTTTCAGCAGGCGGTAGAAGCGCTTTCTGATGATGAGTATAAATTTCTATTGAAACGGATCGGGCCTTCCATTCCCAAGCTGTATCCTAACGAAATGATAAGTAATTTGTATAATCAACAAAATAAAGATGATTTCGCTGTTTTGTTTGATGGCACATTACGTAATATCAGCATTAATAATACAGAGATTTTCTCTGTAAAATCTGCCAGCGGCGCCAAGGATAAAATGTTTGATGAGCTGAGCCAGTTCATTTCCGATGCATCACAACGGGATGCTTTTTGTAAGGCGCTTATTAATAAATTGTTTGAGTTCAGCTTTGAAGAAATGTTTGGAGAGAAATATGATTTCTTTGCCACGATATTTGAATACCTCATTAAAGATTACAATACCGACAGTGGCGGAAAATATGCCGAGTATTATACTCCTCATGCCGTTGCACGGATCATGGCAGCCATTATGGTGCCGGAACCGGTAAAGCAGGTAACCTGCTACGACCCCAGTGCAGGTTCGGGCACTTTATTGATGAATCTTGCGCATGCCATTGGTGAAGAGAACTGCAGTATTTACAGTGAAGATATTTCGCAGAAATCCTCCAATATGCTTCGGCTGAATTTAATTTTGAATAATCTTTCCCACTCCATCCCTCATATCATAAAAACCAATACCATTGCTGAGCCGTACTATCTGAACGAAAAATTCGATTATATTGTCAGCAACCCTCCTTTTAAGTTAGACTTCAGCGATTTCAGGAACGACCTGGAGAAAGATGCCTTTAAAGAACGCTTTTTTGCCGGGATACCAAAGATACCTGCCAACAAAAAAGAAAGTATGGCTATTTACCTGCTGTTTATACAACACATCATGTATAGCCTAAGTAAAAAGGGGAAAGGAGCGGTAGTAGTGCCTACCGGTTTTATTACTGCACAAAGTGGTATTGAGAGAAAGATTAGGGAACAATTGGTGGAACGCGGCTGGTTACGAGGTGTAGTAAGCATGCCCAGTAATATTTTTGCTAGTACCGGCACGAATGTAAGTGTGTTGTTCATGGACAAGCAGGCCGATAACAAGCATATTGTACTGGTGGATGCAAGTAAATTAGGCGAAACCATAAAAGATGGCAAAAACCAGCGTACTGTGCTGACTGCTGTCGAAGAAAAGCGCATTATAGCCGCCATGAATGAAAAAAAGGCCGAAGACGATTTTAGTGTAGTAATTACGGCAGATGACATACGTAATAAAAATTACAGCTTCAGTGCCGGGCAATATTTTGAAGTGAAGATTGAATATGTAGATATAACTGCTGAAGAATTTTCTGAAAAGATGGTAGTGTTTGAAAATAAGTTAAAAGGTCTGTTTGCCGAAGGTGAAAAGTTAGAAAAAGAGATATTGAGAAATCTGAAAAAATTGAAGTTTGATTAATTTTATTTTCTTGCAATCAGGTAGTGAAAAGTGTAAATCTACAAGTAATTCTGGATAGTGATTGTCAAAGAAAAAGAAATAGCATTGAATTTAAGTAACAAAAGAAGAATGACTAAATGGAGAAAAATAGATATCGGAGAATTTGCTGATTTTAATCCTGCTGAAAAGATTGAAAAGGGCAAACTTGCCAAGAAAGTCCCCATGGCAATGTTGACTGAATTCCAAAGAAAGATTAAAGGATTTGAATTCTCAAATTACCAAAGCGGCCCCAAGTTTAGGAACGGAGATACGTTGGTTGCAAAAATCACACCGTGCCTGGAAAACGGCAAAACCGCACAGGTTGATATTTTAGAAAAAGGTGAAGTTGCTTTCGGCTCTTCTGAGTTTATTGTATTACGGGAAAATGAAAATTCCATAAATAATTATATTTTCTATTTAGCCAGAAGCCCTGTTTTCAGGGAAAGGGCAATTAGTTGTATGGAAGGGACTTCAGGTAGAAAAAGAATAAATGAAGGTGCCCTTAAAAGACAAGAAATATCTGTTCCAGATAAATTAACCCAGCAAAAAATTGCATCCGTTTTATCTGCTTTAGATGAAAAAATCGAACTGAACAATCGGATAAATGATAATTTAAAGCAGATGGCAAAAGCGCTGTATGACTACTGGTTTGTGCAGTTTGATTTCCCGGATAAAGATGGGAAACCTTATAAAAGTAATGGCGGAATGATGGTTTGGGATGAGGAATTAAAACGAAAAATACCGGAAGGGTGGAGAGTTAATGGTTTAAATGAAATCTTAGAGTTAGAGTATGGAAAACCTTTAAAGGAATGTGACCGTTCTGGGCAGGGATTTCCAGTTGTAGGCTCGAATGGAATAGTGGGATATCATAGTGAATCTTTTGTAAAAGGCCCCGGTATTGTAATTGGCAGAAAAGGTTCTGCAGGAGAAATTACCTGGGTGGATGAAGATTTCTTTCCTATTGATACAACATATTATATAAAGGACAAAATGGGAAGCGAATTATTGGTTTTTCATTATTATTTACTTAAAAAGTTGAATCTAAAAAAAATTGAATCGAGCTCTGCCGTACCAGGGCTAAACAGAAATATAGTGTATTCACTTAAATCTGAGACCCCCCCAAATTTGCTGCTTATAAAGTTTAATAATACAGTAAATCCTATATTTTCAAATATTGCTTCAATAAAAAAGCAGAATCAATTGCTAATCTTTTTACGCGACTGGCTTTTACCCATGCTTATGAACGGACAGGTAACAGTTGAGTAATATTTGTAAAATAAATTATCATTTAGCTGTTTATTTAAAGCAATCTTGGCATCAATGGCAGATAGTATCGAAACTATTTTTTTCTGTTCATTTCCTTCCGGAGAAAAACTTACAAAAGTATTGAACAATCTTTGTTTGTCAAATTCACCCTGGCCAGTACTTCCATCCATAAATGTTTGCAACATTTTTTCAAAGGAAAACAAACTATAATTCAGACACTTTGATTCATAATAGTTGGTGGTTCTGATAACAAGAATATGCGAATCCGTAATTACTCTTTTGTTTTGTGGAATCGAATCTACAATTGCAACCCTACCTGCAGTGCCTTGACCAGTAGAATTGATTAATACATCTCCAAGCTTGAGAAATTTATCATTACTGTAATTTTTACTATCATCAGTGTATTGAGCCAATGAATAGTCAATTTGGTTGTTTCTGATACATTTTTGATTCAGAACTACTATTGAACTCTCAGCCACATATTTCGGTGTTATTCCCTTACCGTAATATATGAGTAGTGTTTTTATTTTTCTCATATTGCCCATCTTTACCCTATAAATTTTCTATGAGCAATTTTAACATTGGTCTGGTTTACCATCGCATAATGCAGTGTGGTATCTATTTTTACATGACCGAGCAGTTTTTGTACCTGCTCAATGGGCATTCCTTTGTCAATAGCCATAGTAGCCAGCGTTCTTCGGAATTTGTGCGGATGGACCTTCGATATTTTAGACTTTATGCCAAGCTTTCGTAATACAGATTCAACGCCTCCAATGGAAAGGCGTAAATGAGGTTTCGACAACGAAACAAAAAGGGCTTTATCATCATCGGTTCTGCTATTGAGATATTGCTTTAAATGGAGCTTTGTTCTTGCGTCAAAATATACTTCCCGTTCTTTATTTCCCTTACCGGTTACAATACAGGAGCGTTCGTGAAAATCAATGTCTTCCTTGTTTATTTTTACCAGTTCACCTACCCTGATGCCTGTTGAGCTTAATATTTCTACCAAGGCAAGGTCCCGTATTTCTTTGCAATTATCCCTTAATACTTCCAGTTCTTCATCGCTTAAAATTTCTTTTATAGTCTTAGCAGATTTTACTTTATGTATCCTTCTTACAGGAGATTTTAAAATATAATCCTCGTCCTCAAGCCAGGAAAAAAAGCTTGAAAAAATCCGGCGGATATTATCAATTGTGACCTTACTTGAATTCTTTTTTTCCTGGTATTCTGACAGGTAACATCTTAGATCATTGGTAGAAATCTCGGAAATTCTTTTACTCAGTTCATTAAGCAATGCTTCAATAGTACTGTGATAATACTTTAATGACTTTTCTGAACAGCCCTCTACTTTTTTTGCAGAAATGAACAGCGCAAGTAATTCTCCATTTTTTTCAGTTAATGATACTTGTTCGTTGGGTTTGTAACTGATTTCAATACCACGGAAACACTGGTGAAGAACTTTCTCAAGCAGTTGCAGTTGTTGAAAATTTAAAACTGTAGCCATTTCATTGATAATTCCTTGCCTTACAATCTCTTGCATTGGGATATTTTTATTGATGAAAACCCCAAAGGAACGAAAACAAAAATAGCTACTGATTTAGTTAAATGATAATTTAGAGCAGATGGCAAAAACGCTGTATGACTATTGGTTTGTGCAGTTTGATTTCCCGGATAAGGAAGGGAAGCCTTATAAAAGTAATGGCGGGAAGATGGTTTGGAATGAGAAATTAAAAAAAAGGATACCCGAAGGATGGATGGCGAAGAATTTACAAGATTTTATCACATCTGATAAAAGTGGTGATTGGGGAAAAGAGAATGCTGAAGGAAACTACACTATGAAGGTTAAATGTATTAGAGGAGCTGACATAAATGGTTTGAATGGTAAAGGAGAAATAAAGGCTCCCCTAAGATATATTTTAGACAAGAATGAAAATAAGGTTTTATCAAATGGTGATTTGGTAATTGAAATTTCTGGAGGAAGCCCAGTACAATCAACCGGAAGGCTTGCATATATTACCAATGAGGTAATTAATCGATTCAACAATCCCCTGATTTGTTCAAACTTTTGCAAAGCAATTTCTCTAAAAAAGCAAAATCATTTTTTTTATTTTATCTATTCTTGGAATAGAGCTTACGAAAACGGCATTTTCTTTGGTTTTGAAGGAAAGACAAGCGGAATAAAAAATTTGTTATTTGAAACCTTGGTTTCTCATTACCATATCCCAGAACCTTCAGAAAAGCTATTAAATGACTTTCAGAGCAAAACTCTGCTTATTGAAACACTAAAACAGAAAATTTTATTACAAATTCAGCAGCTCGCTAAGCTAAGAGACTGGCTTTTACCCATGCTTATGAACGGACAGGTAACAGTTGAGTAATATTTGTAAAATAAATTATCATTTAGCTATCTATATTCTCAATCCTATATACAAACTCCATAAAACATTGATTATTAATCATAAGTTGATCTACTCAGAGATAATAAAAAAGGATAAATTTGCCGGATGAGGGTTTATCCGGAAATAAACAGCAACTTGTTAGGTGATGCTGCAGCTTCTGCCGGGGGCGACCTATGGATAAAATTCCCACAGTTACAGGAATGGATTGATGGTAAAAAAAAACCAACCGTAAATCAGTTGGCAGATTTTGCAAAGACCGTTCATATTCCCTTTGGCTTTTTCTTTTTGGAAAAGCTGCCTGAAATAAAAAATACAGTGCCGCTTTTCAGAACAAACAGTAAGGTTGCGCATTTTGATTATAGCTATGAATTGAGGGAAACCATCAATACTATTCAAAAAAGGCAGGATTGGCTGGTAGATTATTTGCGGAGTGAACAACAGGATAAGTTACCATTTGTAGGCAAATTCAATACGCGACATAACTACACAGAAATTGCCAATGATATACGAAAAGTTTTAGACCTTCCAATTAACTGGTCTCAGTCTTTGCCTAATAAAGATGTAGTCTTAAAATACCTTATCAGGAAAGCAGAAAATGTTGGTATTTATGTAGCTATCAACGGGGTAGTGGGAAATTCCAGTAAGAATTTAAACCCAGAGGAGTTTAAAGGGTTTGTATTGAGCAATAAATGGGCGCCTTATATTTTTATAAATGGCAAGGACTATCCTGCTGCCAAGATTTTTACTTTCATGCATGAAGTGGCACATATCTGGCTGGATAAATCTGCCGTTCTTGATATAGAACAGTTACAGCCTGCTAACACAGAAATGGAGAAATTGTGTGATGCGGTAGCAGCAGAATTACTGGTAGCTAAGGACATACTCACCAAAGAATGGCAAAGAGTTGAGAAGCAAACTAATCATCTTGATCAACTGGGGCGACTTTTCAAGGTAAGCAAATTAGTAATAGCACGCCGGCTTTTAGATTTAGGTTTTTATAGCAAGCCTCAGTTTTTTTCTTTTTACAACAAGTACAAAGCCGGTTGGGATAATAAAAAAGAACAGAATGAAGCAGGCGGAGGCAGTTTTTATGCAAATCAAGCCTATCGGGTGGGTATAAAATTCTTTGAGACCGTTAGTACAGCAGCAGCTTCCGGGAAACTATTATACACCGATGCTTATAAGCTTACCAACCTGTATGGTTCCACCTTCAGTAAATTCAAAAGCCATCTGGAAAACTGATGTCAACACCTGTTTTTATAATAGATACCAGTTGTTTGACACAGGCTCACAGAGTTTATTATCCCTTTGATATCGCACCGAGCTTTTGGGGGTTTATGGAACAACATTTCATCGATGGCGATTTCATTATTACGAATAAAGTAGTTGATGAAATAAAAAAGGGGAAAGATGAATTAGCAAGTTGGATACAATCCCATCTCTCATCAAAAGAGCTCGACTGTCATGCTGATGCGAGTATCATGACGCACTATGCAAGCATCATGTCTTGGGGAAATAATCATGCACAATACAATTCATTAGCCAAACAGGAATTTTCAGATTTTGAAAATGCCGATCCGTTTATTGTTGCTACTGCGTTAGAAAAATCTGCTGTAGTCGTTAGTCAGGAGGTATCTGCTCCCAATTCGCAAAAATCAATTAAAATTCCTGATGTATGTAAACAGTTTAACGTTTCGCATATTGGCACATTTACATTGTTGCGAAGATTTGGATTTACGATGTGATAGTCTCAATATCTTCAGATTATATCCTATTTCCAAAATTGGAAAAGTATTTTAACCTGGACTTGAACAAAAATGAGGCTAAATAAAATTAGAATTGCTATATAAAGAATAAGCCCATGCCCATACCAGATTACCAAACCGTTATGCTACCGCTTCTGAATTTACTATCAGATGGCGCAGAGCATTCCATGAAAGATATAGTGCCGGAATTAGGGAAGCAATTTAAGCTGACAGAGGAAGAGATGAGCATTCTGCTGCCAAGTGGCGGTTCTTTGTTATTTGCCAGCCGTGTAGGCTGGGCAAGAACCTATCTTAAAAAAGCAGGATTGGTTGGTTCACCTAAAAGGGCAGTATTGGTTATAACAGAACGTGGTAAAAAAGTGCTGCATGAAAAGCCTTCAAAAATAGATAACCAGTTGCTGAGACAGTTTCCCGAGTTCGTGGAATTTCAGAATTTCAAGAAAGAAACACCTGAGTTACCGAACCAAGCGCAAACCAATGAGCAGACCCCTGAAGAAGTGGTTGACTTTGCTTACCAGGGCATCCGCCAGTCTCTTGCCCAGGAATTGATAGATACTGTCAGGGGATTGAGCCCTGCTGCTTTTGAACGCCTTGTAGTAGCATTGCTGGTGAAAATGGGTTATGGCGGTTCTATTCATGACGCCGGTAAAGCAGTAGGAAAAACAAATGATGAAGGAATAGACGGCACCATCAAGGAAGATAAATTAGGCTTGGATATTATTTACATACAGGCTAAGCGCTGGCAGGCGGGCAATGTTGTGGGTAGGCCCGAACTCCACAAATTTGTCGGGGCGCTCGCCGGCCAGGGAGCAAAGAAAGGTATATTCATCACCACTTCTTCTTTTTCAAAAGACGCGCTCAACTATGCTCCTAAAAACGAAACAAAAATTGTGCTGATTGACGGCGTTCAACTGGCGCAACTAATGATTGACTATAACCTTGGTGTATCTGTGCAAAGGACGTATGAAATTAAACGGCTGGATAATGATTATTTTGAGGAGGTGTAAGTTTTGACAGGATGGCTTGTATTGCAATGCTCTCAGTTCTCTTACATCCTTTAAACGGGTATTTAATGCTTCTATCGGTGTAAGAAGAATACTAATCTTTCTGCTTTTTAATTGTCGTGATCAGTTGCTGGCCCCTTACCAGCATTCTAAGCGCTCTTCGCCTTACTGATATTACCTGCTTTTGCTGCTGTGACCGTGTTAAATCTGTTTTATAAGCATCAACGATATGCTGGTGCGATAATATGCCGGCGATATCACCATTTTCTGAAATAACAGGAAGCACATCTACATTTTCCCGTATCATCAGCTCAAGCGCGGTTTTTAACGTGCCCGACATGTGTACGGCAACCGGTGATCTCCGTATCAGGGAGCTTATTGGTACAGCTTCATCATGCTGCATTCCAAAAAGGTTAGAAGAACTAATGATCCCGGCAAAGGCATTATCTCCATCTGTAATAATAAAATGGTTGCTCTTATCTTCGGGATGCTGCTTTATCCATTCTCTTGCCTCCTTTACAGAAACATCCTGGTTGATTACAAACCCCTGCTCTCCCGCTACATCATTTACGGTAAGTTCCTGGAGCAGGTCGGGCTCAAATGAATCTGGTGTTTTAATGCCCCGGCGTGCGATTTTTTCGGTCATAATTGTATTTTCCATCAGGAAAAAAGAAACCAGGTAAGCAGCCGTACATGCTGCCAGCAAAGCAGGTAAAGCAGCCGAAGTTCCTGTTGTTTCGAGCGCAAAAATAATAGATGTAAGAAGCGCTCTTGAGGCGCCGGCAAACATGGCAGACATACCGGCAAGCGCTGCGAGCGATACGGATATTTCTGCAGAGGGAAAAGCAGAGGACACCCAACTACCCAGCAAAAAACCGGCTGCGCCGCCAATGGTAAGCAATGGCGCCAGCGTACCGCCGGAAGTGCCGCTTCCCAGGGCTACCGACCAGGAAATGAATTTGAATACAAACAGTAAAGCAACAGCACGCAATGTAAGCGCACTGTTCAGCACGTTGATAATATTGTCATATCCTACGCCAAGCGTATCCGGGAAAAAATAACCGGTAATGCCAACAGCCAGCCCGCCAATGGCAGGCCACCACATCCAGTGTACGGGCAGTTTGCTGAACAGATCTTCTATATAATAAACAGCCCTGGTAACGCCGGCAGACAAAACGCCGGTAATAAGCCCAATCAAACTATAACAAAGCAAGGCTGTATTACCCGGAGGGTTTATGTTACCGTGTATTGCAAAAACCGGTGAAGCCCCAAACAGTAAATGATGCCCCGCAGCTCCTGTAATGCAGGCCAGGGCAACCGGTATAATAGAACGTGGGGAAAATTCAAATAGCAGTAACTCAATAGCGAGGAAAATGGCTGCGACAGGACTACCAAAAATAGCGGACATACCTGCCGTTGCGCCACAACTTAATAATATCTTACGTTCATTATGGGTGATGTTCAGGATCTGCCCCAGTGTAGAGCCCAGCGCGCCACCTGTTGCTATAATAGGTCCCTCAGCGCCAAAAGGTCCTCCTGTGCCGATGGTAATGGCTGATGATAATGGTTTTAAATAAGTGATCGCAGGCTTTATCTTACTTTGATTGGTGAGTATTTGCTCCATTGCCTCCGGAATGCCATGACCCCTGATTGCCCCTGAACCATAATAGGCCATTAATCCAACCAAAATACCGCCAACAGCAGGAATTAGTATAACCCATAGCCCAAGCATATTATCGGCAGGGCTCACAGCAGCTATGGAAAATCTTCCGTAAAAGAATAATTGTGTAACAAAGTCAATAAGTATTATTAAAAGCTTTGCAATAACGCTTACACACGCGGCTATTGCAACGGCATAACACGCAATCCGGAAAACTCTTTTTTTTCCATCAGGAACTATCGGGTTGGCAGATTCCGGTTGCAAACTTTCGGCTAATGAAACAGATACAGGGATACCACTTTTCAGGCTCGTCTTCAACATACAATTAAATTGGGTTTTGCAAAAAGCCAGCAAAAATATGATTTATATCATGTTTTTAACGAGTAAAATGAGATTATTTTTCTACTTTTGTTGTTTAGATAATATTTTATGCGCTTATTGAAGAACAATATATCATCCAAAACCAACTGTGATTTAAGCCATTGCTTCTTATGCAGCAATAGTTTGCCGGGATGGCAGTCTTTGATCGGCGCTAACCGCAAAAATCTCCGGTATAAAAAAGGCGCAACCATTTTTAATGAGGGGGAAGAGGCAAACGGAATGTATTTTATATACAGTGGAATTGTAAAGGTTCACAGGAGATGGGGAAGTCAAAAAGAATTGATCATTCGTTTTGGTAAGGCGGGAGATATGCTTGGTTACAGGGGATTGGGCGATGAAAAAAAATACACTGTGAGCGCCACGGCAATAGAGCCTGTTGTTATTTGTTATGTTGAGCTTGCTTTTTTTGAATCGCTGCTGCAGATCAATCATTCGCTTACCTATCAGCTTATGCAATGCTATGCCAATGAATTGCAGAACGCGGAAAAAAAGATGAGCAACCTGGTGCATATGAATGTTAAGGCAAGGGTAGCAGATACATTGCTTGCATTGCAAAGCCAGTTTGGAAAAAGTAAAGAAGGAAATATAGATATAGCGTTAAGCAGGCAGGATATAGCAGCCTTTACAGGCACTACCTATGAAACGCTTTTCAGAACAATGCAGGAGTTTATCCAGGATAAGCTCATAAAGATCTCAGGAAAAAAAATATTTGTGTTGAAAGAAAAAAAGCTGGCTGAGCTCACACAGGTACAATAACAGGGAATATTAAAACATCCGGAACAGATTATTAACTTAAATATAAAAGTATGGAAAACGAAAGTATGCAAACCCCTTTTACAAGGGCTTTTATGACAGCATTATTTGCCGGCATTATTACTTCGGTAATTTGCCTCATATACAATGGTGTTTACCGCGATGAAACCGGGCTTGAACCTACGGATATTATAAATGTAGGATCAATAATTTTTGGTGTAAATATCATTTTCCTGTTATTGGGAATACTATTTTATATAATGCGCTTATGGAAGGGAGCAGGGGAAGTGATATATATAGTCGCACTGGCACTGCTTACCGCGTTTTTAAGCTGGAAAGCAGAAAGTGTGGTACGTAGTTCCAATCATGATGTTACCATAGCGTTTCGCGGTTTACTGCTGGGCATTATACTGATCATGGGTGTCAGTGCTTCTATAGCGGTGCCTGTTTTGTTTCATAACAAAAAATTTGAAGAGAATATATTATAGACATTATTCAAAATAGCTGCAGCTAATGCCTCTATGTGATCAATAAAAAAAGGCCATCAGTTATGATGGCCTTAATCATATCATTATGCTACTTATCTAACTGCTGTGGAAAGCAGACAGTTCAAACTCATCAAGCAATATTTCCTCCTGTTGTTGAACCTGCTTATGATTTTCAAAGCGACTCTTCACTTTTGCAATATACCTCTGTTTTGCTACTTCACCACGAAATGCGCCGATTAAAGTTCCTGCCATGATCGCTGCAGCCAGTGCAATTTTTCTTTTCATTCCTTTCATAACTTTTCAATTTAGAGGGGTTCAACAATATATATAAGTAGACAATATATAGACGAAAAACGCTGTACAATAGTTTAAAAAATTGTGAGCTTTTGCCTGTTATTTATTGCCTTTCAAAGATTATTATCAAACGTTAACCCTGTATCCGGAAAACAATACCACTTTCCGGGTAGGTTTTAATGTTTTGGCTTCTCAATGATTATCGGAAAAAATCCTGGAGGATAGTCGAAACAAAAAATCAAGTAATATTCAGCGGGCAAATAAACCGTGAGAACTTCCTGACAGACAACTGCTATTTCTCAAACAGAGTGCCAGACTTTGGGAATAAGCGTTATTTACCAACTTTTTAATGAAATAATAATGGAGCTGTTAGCAATCAGCTTTGAGCCTTTGGCATTAACAGCAAACTTAATATTATTTATCTACGGCTTAAATCTTTCGCTGCTGTGCTGATACCTGAAGGCAGATAGCATCTCCAAAAACATTTCATTCTTAAATCAATCATGGGTAGTTTTGTTACCTGTAATAATCATAGAACCCTTAATTTGATGAGATTAGTTTTTCCTTTGTTGTTATTCGTGGTTAATATATCGGCACAAACAACTTCTGTATATCCAAAATCATATTTTCAGAATCCGTTGAACATTCCGGCAAGCCTTGCGGGTAACTTTGGTGAGCTGCGGCCTAACCATTATCATATGGGTTTGGATTTTAAAACCAATCGTGTAGAAAATCTTCCTGTACATGCTGCGGCAGATGGTTATATAGCTAAAGTAAAGATTGAGCCCTGGGGTTATGGTCGCGCTATCTATATCAATCACATTAACGGTTATACTACCTTATATGCCCACCTGAATGATTTTTATCCTGAACTGGAAAAGTATATAAAAGACCAGCAATATAAGCTTGAGTCATGGCAGGTGTTTTTAGATATTCCTACAGGATTGTTTCCTGTAAAAAAGGGGCAGTTTATAGCCTATAGCGGAAATACCGGCGGCTCAATGGGCCCACATCTTCACTTCGAAATCCGCAATACGCTTTCAGAAACCAATCTTAACCCAATGCTGTTTGGATTAAAAATACCCGATAATGTTCCGCCCACCATACAGCGCATTGCCATATATGATCGTAATAAAAGCACTTACGAGCAAAGCCCAATGATTATACCGGTTAAGAACGGGGCTAAGGGCTATATAGCACAACCTGCAGTAATCAATGTAAAATCAGATAAGATCAGCTTTGCTGTTACCAGCTATGATACTCAAACAGGTTCTCCTAACCTCAATGGCATATACGAGGGTATTTTGTATGATAATGAAGTGGAAAGCATGCGGTTTACCATGAGCAATATCAGCTATGATTATACACGCTATCTGAATGCGCATATTGACTATAAGACAAAAGCTAATAACGGACCGTACCTGCAGCACCTGAGTGAGCTGATGGGTTATACCAACAGTATTTACACACATGGCAAAGGCAGCGGTATTATAAACCTGGCTGACGGACAAACGCATAATATACGCATTGTAACCAAAGATGCAGATGGCAACAGCGCTTCAGTAAGTTTTGCGGTAAAATATACACCTGTAAAAACCATGGCAACAACCATGAGCGGGCAAATGTTTTATCCTTTAATGCTGAATGTAGGCGAAGGGAGTGAAGACGGAGATTTTTATATTGGTGAAAAAGGATTATACGATTCAGTGCATATCCAGTATAAACGTTCGCCGGCTGTTAACCCGGTAGTGGTATCCGCTATTCATACTATCGGTGCCACCTATATACCTTTGCAGGAAGCGTTGGTAGTGCGGATAAAGCCAACAACGGTATTAACACCCGATCAAAAAAACCGGCTCGTTATGCAGCGTTTTGCAGGCACGAAAAAGGATATAAGAAAAGTGGAATGGCAGGGCGACTGGGCAATGGCAAGGTTTCGCGACTTTGGCAGTTTTCAGCTGGTGCTGGATGAAACCCCGCCTGAAATAATGCCGGTTGGTTTTAAAGACAGCGCGAACCTCTCGAAAGCTACCAAAATGGCTTTTACCGTTAAAGACAACCTGGATGAGTTTAAAAGTTTCAGAGCTGAACTGGATGGTAAATGGTTGCGGTTTACCAACGACAAAAACCGGAATTTTATTTATGTTTTTGATGAATATTGTACGCCCGGCACACATAATATAAAAATCAGCGTGGCAGATGAAGCCGGGAATATAACCACGAGGATATTTAATTTTACGAGATAGATTATGATAACATTAAAGGAAGGAGATAAGGCGCCGGCATTTACCGGTAAAGACCAGGATGATAAAAAAGTATCATTATCGGATTATAAAGGCCAAAAATTGGTTTTATATTTTTACCCGGCAGATGATACGCCGGCCTGTACCACCCAGGCCTGTAATCTGCGCGACAACTATAGCTTATTGAAGAAAAATGGATTTGCAATTGTTGGTATAAGCCCTGATGAAGCAGCAAAGCATAAAAAGTTCGAAACAAAGTATAACCTGCCGTTTACACTTATAGCAGATCCTTTGCATAAGATAATTGACAAATACGGCGTGTGGGGCGAAAAACAATTATATGGCAGAAAATATATGGGACTGCACAGAACTACGTTTGTAATTGACGAAAAAGGCGTGATCCGTAAAATTTTTCTCCGCCCTAAAAACAAGCAACATGCTGAAGAGATCATTAAAGCATGGAATGAACTGAAATAGCCGATGGACGTAAAAGATATCCGCATAAAAGAGAAATCGCTGAAGGCCCGCATTGCCGCCTGGGTGCTTGGTGTGGATAATGTTGCTTTTACGCTGGGTAAAACCATTTACCTGCATAATGCCTCAAAGCTTGAGTTTCTGTGTGATGAAAGATGGGTGAAACATGAGCTGGAACATGTAGAACAATTCCGCAGGCATGGTTTCCTGCCTTTTGTTTTTAAATATTTTATTGAAACACTGCGCAAAGGATACTATAATAACAAGTATGAGGTGGAGGCAAGGCAGGCAGAGCGGAGATGAGAACAAAGTGAATAAAGCAGCCCGGGATTATTATTTTTTAAGACATTTATTCCGAGAGCATATAAGTAAACTACCACTTGTCCTCTTCACTAATATCATTCTCCTGTTTAAATTGCTTCCTGCTTTCAAACTTCTCCACCTGTCTTTCAATAATTAATTCAGCAATGATCCCGGCAGCATCTTTTTCTCCTGCTTCATTCAATAATTTTTTCAGGCGGGCTTCATTAATGTCTATGCGGTATAATAGTTGGGTAAGTTGCGCAAAATCATGCTGGATCAAATCATTCACCCTTTCGGCAATAATATACTTCAGCTTTTCTTTAGTTAAAGTATCTGCCAGCTGTAATGACAGCACCTGCTGCAAAGATTGTATCAGCTCTTTCTCCATAATCGTTAAAATTTTTCCATCACACCCAAACCAAATAATGCGAAATCATATTTAACAGGGTCGCCCGGATCCAATAGTTTCAGGTTGTTTGTTAATTCAAGCGCTGTCAGCCAATCTGTTTGCGTACGGGTTACCAGGTTCAGTCTTTTTGCCACACGGGCAACATGCACGTCGATAGGGCAGATCAGTTGAGCAGGTGTTATTTTTTTCCATAAGCCAAAATCCACGCCGGCTTTATCCTTACGAACCATCCATCTCAAAAACATATTCAGGCGCTTGCAGGTAGATTTTCTGTCGGGCGTGGCAATATGTTTTCTTGTTCTCTGCGGTGCATCTTCCAGTGAAAAAAAGTACGTATAAAATTGCCGCAATGCATTTTCCACGGTAAGGTCTTTTCCTTTTAATCCTTGCGTAAACGCCGTTTCCAGTGAGCTGGATTGTGAATAATGATGATGAAAAAAATCAATAAAATATAAAATATCGGTAGCGTTAAACGTGCGGTGTTTAAAGTCAAGCAATCTTTTCAAATCATTATCGGAGTAATTCAGGCAGAATTCATGCGGCGCGTTGCCCATCAGCCGCATCAGCTCACTGCTTTTATTAATGATGATCGTACGGTTTCCCCAGGCCAGTATAGCGGCAAAGAATGCTGCAATTTCTATATCCTGCTTTTTTGTAAACTTATGCGGTATGCTTATGGGATCATCCTTTATAAAGGCAGGCGTATTGTATTCCTGTGCTTTGCGGTCGAGGAATGCCTTTAGCTCATCATTCATCTTCATATATTAACCAATGGCCTGGTTAAGATCCTCCATCAGATCATCAGCATCTTCAATGCCAACACTCAGCCTGATCAATGAATCAACCAGCCCGTTAGCAATTCTTTCTTCCCTCGGAATAGAAGCATGCGTCATACTTGCCGGGTGACCGATCAATGATTCCACACCACCTAAGGATTCCGCACAGGCGAATATTTTTGTTGAGGATAATACTTTTTCAGCCGCGGCAACTGTATTGTCTTTCAGCTCAAAACTGATCATACCGCCAAAGCCCCGCATTTGCGCTTTAGCTACCTGGTGGTTAGGATGATCAGCAAATCCGCACCAATGCACTTTAGCCACCTTTGGATGCTGCCGTAAAAAGTTCGCGATCTTTTCGCCATTTTCGCAATGCCTTTGCATACGCACGTGCAGGGTTTTCAATCCACGCAGTAATAAAAAACAATCCTGTGGGCCGGGAACTGCGCCACAGGCATTTTGCAGAAAATATAACTGATCAGCAATTTCCTTATTACTGGTGATAAGGCAGCCATGAACCACATCGCTGTGCCCGCCAATATATTTTGTTGCAGAATGCATCACAATATCAGCGCCAAGGTCAAGTGGATTCTGTAAATAGGGAGATGCAAAAGTATTGTCAACAACAAGCAATGCACCAGCTTTTTTAGCTATAGCCGCACAGGCTTTTATATCTATAATTCTTATTAAAGGATTGGTGGGCGTTTCAACCCAGATCATTTTTGTGGCAGGCGTAATGTGAGCAGCTATATTTTCAGCATTACTCATATCGATGAATGTAAATTTCAGTCCATACCCTTCCCAAATGCGTTTCATTAAACGATACGTACCACCGTATAAATCATTTGTACTGATGATTTCATCTCCTGGTTTAAACAGTTTCAGCAATGTATCCGTTGAGGCAAGTCCGCTGCCAAAGCTGATGCCATACTTTCCATTTTCCGCTGCCGCAAGTGCATGCTGCAATTGTGTTCTGGTAGGGTTTTGTGTTCTTGCATATTCATAACCCTTATGCTTTCCGGGTCCCTCCTGCACGTAAGTTGATGTTTGGTAAATGGGCGTCATTATAGCGCCGGTAGAAGGATCGGGATGCACACCGGCATGAATAAATTTTGTTGCTGCTTTCATCAGAATAATTAAATGAACTGCAAAGATGCATAATTGAAGTGAGTTTAAAGTTATCATGTTTTTTTCCGCAATTCCAGTTTAACAGAAACTTAACCGCGGCAAAGTAACAATAGGCGCCAGCCCCTGTAATGCAGTACAGTAAAGCATTGTAAGGAGTACAGGTTTTTGTTTTGCTTATCTGGTAACAAAATATAGCCGCTGTTGTTATCGTGATGCTGCCACCTGCGTAGTTTGGATTTTATACTATAAAGACCAATTATATTTTTGACTCGTTAATAAAATTTATCTCTCGTTAAAAGCTCTGTTATGAAAAGAATATTTGTTTTATCGATGTTTACACTGCTGTCAGCAGCTGTATTTGCCAACAGTCCATCTGCAGTAAATGAAAAAGTATTAAAAGCATTTAAAGAAACTTTTACCGCCGCTGAGCAGGTTAAGTGGAATGAAGGCGACAATAATTATTCCGTACGATTTATCCAGGATGATATACGATATATCGTTTATTATGATAAGGATGGAGTGATCACAAGCTCAATGCGCTTTTATGAGCCTGCAAAGCTTCCTATGAATATTTTAAAAGCGATCAGCCAGCGTTATGCAGATAAAACCGCGTTTGGTGTTACAGAAATAACTGCGGGTGATGAAGTGGCTTATTTTGTAAGGATGCAGGACGCTAAATATTACTATACTATTAAATTCAATGCTTTTGCTGAAGGTTTCAAGTATGAAAAACTGAAAAAACAGCAATAGCAGGTAAAAAGGTGGAAGGTATAGGGTATAAGGTGTAGGGCCTTATACCCTATGTTTTTTTCAACAGATTTGCCGCCACCAGGTAGCGCCAGTCATAATTTTTACGATCATAAGCATCAGTCGGGCGGTTGCCGGCATCAGCCACTTCTTTTTTTAATATACCGGCAGCGGATAAATGTTTCTTTGCTTCGTGGATTTTTTCTGCCAGCAGAGGGTGGCTCATCCACATTTTCTGGGGAGGCTCAAAACCAACTTTATCTTTTCTCCATACAATAGACGATGGGATAATATATTTAACACTTTCCCGCAAAATCCATTTGGTGTATCCCCCGTGTATTTTATATTTTGATGGTAGTGAGAAAATGAACTCAACCAATTCATGGCTTAAAAACGGAAGCCTCATTTCAATACCATGAGCCATTGCATTGCGATCAGCAACACGCAACAATTCTTCAAGTCCCATAGCCATAGTATCAAAGTACAGGATATCGTTTAATTGACGCACTTCCGGCTTATATACTTTGTTTACACTATTATATTCCTTTATGAAATCACCTGTCAGCTCATTGTTATCTTTAAGCTTTTTATATGTTCTTTTTTCTAATAATGATGCCGTGAATGAAGGCGTAAAAGCAGATACATAATTTTTGTATCCCCACTCAAAAGGATTGTGCTTTTGCAATGCATGTCTTGCTTTTGAAAAGGCAGCAAATTTACCTGTTGAGATCAGTTCCTGCAGATACCAGTGCAGGTATTTGGAATAACCCGCCAGTATTTCATCAGCGCCCTGCCCGTCAAGCAATACTTTTGTTTGATGCTGCCTTGCCAGGCGGCATACTGCATATTGTGTATACACGCTTGCGGAGCCGAAAGGCTCCTCGTGCTGATAGCATAGTGTATCAAAATCATTAATAAAGCCTTCGGGCATCGGCGCAATTTTATAATCGTCTAATCCAAACGCCACAGCCACCTCATTTATATATGCTGATTCATCCTTTTCATATCCGGGAAAAACGGCGGAGAAGCTTTTATAATCTGCAGTTGAAATAATATTGTTTATTACAGAAACAATAGATGAGCTATCCAATCCGCCACTCAGGCTTGTGCCAACCAGCACATCACTTCTTAGTCTTCGTTTAACAGAAGTAAAAAAAAGAGAACGGAATTTTTCAAGCGCCTCTTTTTCACCCGGGTCTTTCTGAAAACTTTTATCAATATCCCAATAGTTAACTGCTTTAAAATCCGGGGTTTTAATATTCCATTTGATATAATGTGCGGGGGGAATGGTTTTTATATTGCTGTAAAAAGTTCTTTCTTTTTCATTCGGGAACTGTGTAAAGCCTAAAGCAAGATAATATAATAAGGATTGCTCGTCAATTCGTTTTTCAACGCCTGCCGCCCATAAGGCTTTCATTTCGCTGGCAAAAAAGAACCCTTTGTGCTGATCATACCAATAAAAAAATGGTTTTTCCCCAAAGCGGTCTCTTGCCATAAAGAGCGTTTGCTCCTTTTCATCCCAGATGGCAAATGCAAACATGCCGTCAAAATGTTGCAGGCATGCTTCTTTATAACAATCATATGCGGCAAGAATAACTTCTGTATCGCACCTGTTTTTAAACCGGTAGCCTTTTGAGAAGAGCTCTTCTCTTATTTCAAGGTAATTATAGATCTCTCCATTGTATATGATCGTATAGCGCTTATGCTGATCTGTGTCGCTATGAAAAAAATGCATGGGTTGAGCTGCTTCCATGCTGAGATCAATAATAGCAAGCCGGCGGTGAGCAAATCCAACAGTATGCCCGTCATTTATCCAAAAGCCTTCTCCGTCAGGCCCGCGATGCGCAACTGCATCAGCCATTTTTTTAAGTACGGGCAGATGAATATTGGCTGGATTATGTGATATTATACCGGCGATACCGCACATAGAATTATTTTAACTCAGATACTTCCCAACAATCGGCACCCTTCTTCCCACGCCAAACGCCTTGGCGCTCACCCGTATTATTGGGCAAAACTGGTTTCGTTTATATTCATTCATGTTAACCATTCTCAATACTCTTGCCACCAGCGCGGCATCAATACCCATTGCAATGATTTCTTTAGGACCCTGCCTTCTCTCAATATACTGGTATAGTAATTTATCAAGAATATCGTACTCCGGCAAACTATCGCTGTCTTTTTGATTGGGGCGCAATTCCGCGGAAGGCGCTTTGGTAATAATATTTTCCGGAATAATTTCCTTCTCACTGTTTATATACCTTGCCAAAGCGTATACCTGCATTTTATATACATCGCCCAGCACACTCAGCCCGCCTGCCATGTCTCCGTATAGCGTGCCATAGCCTGTGGCTAATTCACTTTTATTAGAGGTGTTCAAAAGTATATAACCGAATTTATTGGAAATAGCCATCAGCAAATTGCCTCTTGTACGGCTTTGAATATTTTCTTCCGCAAGACTAAAAGGAAGGTCGCCAAAAATTGGCTTAAGTGTGTCGAGAAAAGATTCGTATATGTTTTTGATGGGAACAATATCATAAGGATTGCCCAGGTTTTTGCTTAGCTGCACCGCGTCTTTTACAGAATGATCTGATGAATATGGAGAAGGCATCAGTATTGCTCTCACATTTTCAGCACCCAGTGCTTTGCAGGCGAGCGCAAGCGTTACAGCACTGTCAATACCGCCACTGCTACCCAAAATGGCTTTGGTAAAATTCATCTTGCTGAAATAATCCCGTATGCCCATGATCAGCGCATCATGTATCTGGCGTATATTATTAGGTGCGGTAAGAAAGTCGATGATCTTATCGGGATTGTTTATTTTGGAAACCCGCATTTCAACATCTGTTCTGCCGGAAATAATTGCAGGCTGTTCAATCTTTTTATTGGTTGGCTCGCTTGCAGCCCCGGGGATATTAACCACTACAAGATCTTCGTCAAAATATTTCATCTCCTTTATAAGATTACCCTGTGCGTCATATACCAGGCTTCCCCCGTCAAATACTATTTCTGTTTGTGAACCAACCGCATTGCAATACAGCATCGGCAAATTATACTTCAATACATTTGCTTTTACAATTTCTTTCCTGTCTTCATCATGATCATAATCAAAAGGAGATGCGGAAATATTGATCATGATATCCGGACGCTGCAATATCAGCTTATCCATGGGGCATTCGCGGTACAGCGGATTATCTCCCAGGTTCCATACATCTTCGCAAATGGTTAATGCTATGCGGCGGTTTTTGAAAGGAACAATGTGCCATTCGAAAGCCGGTTCAAAATAACGGTACTCATCAAAAACATCATAAGTAGGCAACAATGTTTTTTGCACTACGCTGATCACTTCCTTATTATATAAAAACCAGGCGGCATTAAAAAGGTCTTTACCGCGTTTATCCTTATTGCGCTCCGGCGAACCGATGATCACTCCGATATCGGCAGTGTGTTGCTTTATTTTTTCAACAGCGTCGTAACATTTATTAATGAAATCTTCAAACTCAAGGAAATCTCTTGGAGGATAACCACAAACACACAATTCGGAAAAAACAACCAGTTCTGCTCCCTGGTTTTTAGCTGCTTCAATACCCGCTATTATCTTTTTAATATTGCTTTCAAAATTGCCGATGTGATAGTTTTGCTGCGCCAGTGCTATTTTCATGATGCAAAATTAAACTGCTTTACAATGGCGGCAATATTAGATTTTATTTAGTTGCTTTCTCCCGAAGTTCTGTTGTAACTTTGCCGCGAAATGAAAAGGATAAAGCCCGTAATTTTTATTGCAGTTATTTTTCTGCTGCTTTCGGGGTATGAAGCTGCAGCCCAGTGCTCCATTTGCACCAAAACAGCCCAACAAATGGGTGAAGGTCCGGCTAAAGCGCTGAATATGGGCATTGTTTACCTGATGCTCACCCCTTTTGCAGTAGTTGGTTTTATCGTTTACCGCTGGTGGAAAAATCACAAAAGCTGATATCAGCTATCAGCTTCCAGGTATCAGTTCTCACGTTCAAATTTCACTATTTAATGTAGTTTCCTCAGTAAAAGCCCTGCGAGATGTTAGATGGTATCCATTACATTGTTCCATAATAGCTAAGAAAACTACATTGTTTCACTATTGACCATTCACTATTGCCTATTGTCCTAATATCCCCATTTTTTCATGATCTTAAAATCCTGCGCTATACTTTCCATCGGTGTTTTGCCCTGGTAAGATTCCTGCTCAACAATAAAATGTTTGGTGCCTGATTTTCTGCCGAGGTCAATAATTTCTTTTACCGGAATTACGCCTGCTCCTAAAATAGTGCTCTCGTAAGGCTCGTGTCCTTCGGTTGATTTTATTTCGTCTTTTACGTGCATTGATTCAAACCTGTCAGGATATTTCTTCATTACGTCAAGCGCTTTTGCCCCTGCATTATACATGTTACCAATATCTAATTGCTGCGCCACTAATTTCGGGTCGGTATTTTGCAGAATGATATCGAATATCGTTTGATCGTTTAACTTCTCGCTGAATTCAAAAGCATGGTTATGGTAACCGAAACGCATGCCTGATTTTTTACACAGCTCACCACTTTTGTTGAATACATCCATAAAGCGTTTCAAATCATCATACGTTTTACGCTGCGCCTGTTCAAGCGATGGGCTTATTACAATCTGCTGCCCGAGTATCGCGGCATCTTCCACTGTCCATTTCCAGGCATCAGTAAAATCATTTTTGGTTTCATCCCAATGGTCTTTGCGCATGACGGTATGCCCGCTTGGCATTTTTAAGCCCAGGTCATCCAGTATTTTCCTGAATTCTTTTGCACCGTAACCATAAAACTTTCTGTCAATATAATTGGCATGCTCTACATTTTTATACCCCATTTCAGCCACTTTCTTTAAACTGCCCAATGGATCTTTTTTCATGTCCTCCCGTATGCTGTATAACTGCACACCCAGCAGTTCCGGCGTATTGATGGCTGCAAACAAATCAGCGGAAAACAAGGTTGCTCCTGCGAGTGCCATTGAGCTTTTTTTCAAAAAGGCCCTTCTTGAATTTTTCATGAGAGAAATGTTTGATAGAATGATAAAATAATGATGGGAAAGATAAGGAATTTTTGGAGGAGGTATACCTGAAATATAACAGAGAATACAATATATCGGACCAACAGTTTGTATATCTTCCCAGGAGTAAGGCTACATTCTCACATACCAGCGTTGTTAAAAAAAATTACCGCTTTCAAATAACGGTATAAAAGTTCTGAGCCCATATTAAATAGTGTAACTTAACTGCTTATTATTAAAGCTGATGACACTTAAATATCTCCTTTTTGAAAAGGACTATCTCGAAAACCAACTATACTATGCATCCAGGAGCCAGATTGCAAAAAAATATAAAAGGGGTACAATAAACAATGCGGTACTTACCATTACTATGATAACGATTTACTTTTTTATACTTGGAAACTTTTCTTTTTTACTATGGTTTATTCTTTTTTGTGTTGTCTTTTTGATTATTGCGCCTTTCATGGCGCTACGCAGGCTTAAAAAAGCTTACCAGAATTCAATCGCGCAATTGTTCAAAAATCGTTTTGGGCTAACCTCAACAGTTGAATTTAAATTATCTTCTATAATTGATTCAGATAGTATGCGGGTCTCGGAAATATTTCATAGTGCCCTTCAAAGTGTGGAAGAGACTGGCACATATTTTTTTATCTGGACGAAGTATGGAGAAAATCTGATCATTCCAAAATCCGAAGTAGATAAAGATGCTGTAAAAAATTACCTGCTCCAATTGGCAGAACAAATTAAAATACCTTACAACAGCGATTTAAGCTGGAAATGGAAGTAATTTCCCCAATACCAAACATCGTTTGCTATATTAACTCATTTTTCTTCCTCGTTGTAATTCATCTCTTTTTTAAAAGTTTCTTCCAGGAAGAACAGCGCTGCAAATGCTAAAAGATACGCTACCAATCCTGTAATTAACGCGCTGTAAATAATGCCGGAATGAGGTTTCAGCAATGCGAAAAGCGCGGTAAGCGGGATAACCGTTGCTCTTACAAAATTAGGAATAGTAGTAGCTACAGTAGCCCTTAGGTTAGAGCCAAAAAGCTCTGCTGCTACAGTAATAAAAAGTGTCCAGTAACCGCTGGAAAATCCAAGACAGGCACACACGATATATAAGATGGTGGAAGAATCAATTGGCGCCAATAAATAAACAAGTACCAGCGAAACAGATAAAATGATAAATACGAGCATAGCTTTTTTTCTACTCTGCAAATACTGGCTTAAAAGGCCACTTGCCAGGTTGCCTGCAACCTGGCCGGAAAATGCAAGCATCACCGCTTTACCGGCATTAACCGGCTTGTCTAAACCTAATGCAGTACTAAACTCCGGAGAAAATGTAATTAATATGCCCACTACAAACCATATCGGCATTCCAATGATTATTCCATTCAGGTATTTAAAAAATCGTTTCCTGTTATTGAAAAGCATCTTTACATTTCCACGCTTTACTTTTTGTTCTTTAAGCTGCACAAAAATGCCCGACTCAAAAACCCGGAAACGGAGTATAAGCAATAACAATCCTAATCCGCCGCCAATAAAATAAGATATACGCCAGTCGAAGAAGTAAGAGGCAAGATATGCCAGTAATGCACCCAGCACGCCCATGGTAGCCACTAACGTTGCTCCATACCCTCTTATCCTTGCCGGTAAAATTTCTGATACCAGTGTAATGCCTGCACCCAGTTCGCCAGCCAATCCAAAGCCTGCTATAAAACGCAGCACGGCATAAGCACCTACAGAATGCACCAGCCCATTCCCGATGTTTGCAATTGAATAAATTAAAATAGACCCAAACAATACAGATAACCGGCCTCTTTTATCTCCCATAATACCCCAGAAAATACCGCCTATCAGCATGCCTGCCATTTGCAGGTTCAGTAACATCAATCCATCCTGCATTATGCTTTCCTGCGAAAGCCCCAGCGATGCAAGGCTTGGTACACGCACAATGCTGAAGAGAAAAAGATCATACATATCAACCATATAACCGAGTGCCGCTACCAAAACCGGTATCCGTACAAGTTGACTGAAGGTAGATGGAGAAGAAGCTGTTTGCATATTAGTATAATATGGTTTTAGTGATATAGTGTGCGTATTATCGTTAGTATGTATAAATGCTTTTCGCCAGGCCCCTCAATTTCTTTAGCTAAAATAGTTTTCCGCTTTTATGCTTCTGCTTCTTACCCTCTGCCTTTCACAGTCTCGGTATCGTCAACCCACCGTCTACCATAATTACCTGCCCGGTAGAATATAAAAAATCTCCTTTGGCAAGCGCTGCAACGACCCTGCCCACATCTTCCGGTTCGCCCCAGCGTTGCTGGATACACAAACCCTCACTAATCAATTTGTCATATTTTTCTTTAACACCTGCCGTCATATCGGTGCGGATAATGCCTGGTCTTATTTCATATACCGGTATATTATATGCTCCCAGCCTTACCGCAAATAATTGCGTTGCCATACTCAACCCGGCTTTTGATAAGCAATATTCTCCCCGGTTTATTGAAGCTACTGTTGCAGATATTGAGCTTACATTAATGATACAACCGCTAAAGCCTGCATTGTTTTGTTTTTGCTCAATCATGCGGTTAGCAGCTTTTTGTGTAAGAAAATAACAACCCTTCAGGTTTGTCGACATCACTTCATCGTAGCTTTCCTCGGTAGCATCCAGTATGTCTCTGCGTTCGCGGGGGGCAATCCCTGCATTATTCACCAGTATATGTAAAGCGCCGTAATGTTCCCAGGTGCTGCGGATCATGCTTTCCCTGTCGGCAGAAGATGCAATACTGCCCCTGCAATAAATCACTTCAGCCCCCAATGCTTTCAGTTCATCAATAGCGGGTTGTACCGCTTCGTCCGGCCGCGTTCCGTTTACGGCAAGATTAAATCCTGCTTTTGCCAGCTGTGTGGCAATGCCAAAACCAATTCCTCTTGTTCCTCCTGTAATCAGGGCTATTCTTTTCATTGCTGTTTAATGTTTTATCGTGAGAAATGAGACGAGAAACGAGAATGATGTGCATCCGCCTTTCACCATTCACCTTCTTCCGCCCACCTTTTATCTTCCGCCCTACGCCTTTAAATCCGGTATATCCACCCAGCATTTCTTTTCCCAGCTTTCAATACCTTTTTCTGCAAGCTGCACACCTTTCACACCTTCATATAAATCCCAGGGAAAGGGTTCATCTTTCACTACATGTTTTAAAAATAATTCCCACTGCACTTTAAAAGCATTCTCATACACTTCCTGCTCCGGCACCTTGCTCCAGCCTTCAAAAAAATTAATGGGCTGTGTAATATCAGGGTTCCAAACAGGCTTTGGCGTATTGCCATAGTGTTGTATATAACATTCCCGCAAACCGGCAACAGCAGATCCTTTGGTGCCATCAACCTGCAGTGTCAGCAAATCATCTCTTCTTACCCTCACCGTCCAGGAAGAATTGAAATGTGCTATAATACCATTTTCCAGTTCAAACGTAGCATAAGCTGCATCATCAGCCGTGCATTTGTAGCGTCTGCCCTGCTCATCAACCCTTTCTGGTATATGTGTGGCACCGAGGCAGGATACTGATTTAACTTTTCCAAAAACATTATCCAGCACATAGCGCCAATGGCAAAGCATATCAACAATTATTCCTCCGCCATCTTCTTTGCGGTAATTCCACGACGGCCGCTGGGCAGGAATAGAATCGCCTTCAAAAACCCAATAGCCAAATTCGCCACGCACGGAAAGTATTTGTCCAAAAAAATCCTGTTGTATCAGGCGTTTCAATTTGATAATGCCGGGCAGCCAGAGTTTATCCTGTACAACGCCGTTTTTAAGGCCGGCATTTTTACAGAGGCTATATAACTCCATGGCTTCTTTGGTATCAATGGCAATGGGCTTTTCACAATAAATATGTTTGCCGGCTTTCACGGCTTTGCGTATGGCATCTGCCCGCCTTGTAGTGGTTTGTGCATCAAAATAGATAGTATAATAGGGATCAGCCATTACCTCATCAAGGTTTGTGGTCATTTTACTCACGCCTGATAATGCACAAAGTTTTTTCAACTTGTTTTCATCACGGCCAACCAATACAGGATCAGGTATAATGGTTTCTCCCGGGCCGATTTTTACACCCCCCTGTTTAATGATCTCAGCAATAGAGCGCAACAGGTGCTGGTTGGTTCCCATGCGGCCTGTAACACCATTCATTATAATGCCTGTTTTATATTCTTTCATCAGTGTATGATTTAAATGTTTTATCTGCTAATGTTGATTGAATTATGAAAAGTGAGACGATAAACCTGTGGTTCTCACGTCTCACGTTTCACATCTTACGCATGTTCCAGGTATGCTTTATTTATTTTTTCCAAAAATGCTGACTGATCTTCTTTCCAGTACCGGGTTGAAAATATTTCCACTTCATTAAATCCTGTAAAACCTGTTGCCTCTACCCAGGACCGGATCCTGCGCACAGGAATACAACCATCACCCATTAACCCCCTGTCGAGCAATATATCTGTTGTTGGTGATTTCCAGTCGCAGATATGAAAGGCAAGAAGGTGCTCCTGTTGCCCGCAACGTTTTATTTCCTGCTCCAGCGCAGGGTCCCACCACAGGTGATATACATCTACCGCCACACCCACCCATGGGGAATTGATCGCCTCAGCCATATCATTTGCCTGCGCTAATGTATTAATAGCGGAACGTGTATCTGCATACATGGGATGCAAAGGCTCAATGGCAAGTTTTATGCCTGCCGCTTTTGCTTCATCCAGCACAGTTTCAATACCTTCCTGTATCTGTTTTCTCGAATTTTCCAGGCTTTGCGCGGGATCGGCGCCACAAACCAATACAATTAATGGTGCGCCTAATGCCTCAGCTTCTTCAATAGCTTTACGGTTATCATCAATAGCCAGCTTTCTTTTGTTTTTATCTGTGTTTGGAAAAAATCCACCCCTGCAAAGCGATACAATAGTCAATCCTTCGTTGCGCAGCATTTTGCCTGTTTGATGTATATCTCGCCCATCCAATGCATCACGCCAGACAGTAATGCCTTTTACTCCTGCTGCTGCATAGTTACGTGCAGCGGTTTCAATAGCCCAGGGCTTTGTAGTAATGGTATGTATGCATAACCGGGAAAGATCTTTATATGGCGCTATGCTCATCGTTGTTGTATTTAGTATTCCCCAAATAATCTGCGCTATTGCATATTAAAGAAGGTATAATATGTTTCGTTGTTGATGATACGCCGCAGGTATAATGCAACTTCTCTTGCATGATAATCACCCCACATGCTGGATTCTCCATTGGGTATTTTGCTTCCTTGCGGCGTATAGTCCCAACCGTTAGGGCGATGATAGATAGAATGCAGGATCAAACCTTCATGATTGTCTTTCGTGCTCAGGTAAGGCTCATCAAAAAGGGTATCCAGTACCGTTAATCCTGCCTGCCAGTAGCGGTTACCGTTTTCTGTATCTCCTTTCTGTTGTAAGAATCTTCCTAACCGCAAAAGTCCCTGCGAAGCTATTGCTGCTGCGGAGCTGTCTACCGGTTCAAAATCATTATAAGGATCAGCGGGTTTGTTGAGATAATCTCCAAGCCTGTGCAGTTGCGGCGCCCCTGTATCCCAATAAGGAATGCCGTCAGCCGGTGTATTTTCAATATAGAAATCGCAGGTTGCTTTTGCCGCTTTAAGCATCATATCCGTTATAGCCTTTTTTCCTCCGGGGATAGCGGCATCTTCCGGCAATTGATCAAACCACTCCAGTTCTTCTGCAAAGCCGCACATAGCCCAGGCAAGCCCTCTTGTCCATGTGCTGAAGCCGGTATAGCCCTGCTGTGCATTAGGACAGCGGTAGTTACCATCTTTTACATTAAAAATACATTCATGTGCAGTACGTCCCCAGGCATCATAGGTATCCCGGCCCTCATTATAAAAAACAGCATACTTTGCAGTAGCCGAAAGGTGTTGTACCGCACGTTCCAGCAAATTAATTTTTACATCTCCCTCCGCCTGTAAAAAATGTCCAAGGCTATGCGAAACGATCAATGCACGAACGGAGCGGATGGTATCTACAAATAAAGAGTGGGGACCATTAAAAGAATGGATAAAGCCGCCATCTTTGATAACTGTCCAGCGGCTGGCCTGTACAGCGCCTGTAATTTTTAATGCGAGTATATAAAATTGCTTTTCCCATTCATCAAAAGAAATTTTTCCTTCATGCATCAGGCGTAGCAGGTTGCCATATGTGCTTATATTATTAAAACCGTGATCATGCACACCTATATGACTGATATGCGGCGCCATCAGGTTCACCGTGTTTCTTCTTCCTGTTGCAAGGGCTTGTTTATCACCTGTTGCATCATACTGCAGGATGGCGGCGCCGTATTGAAACCCCTGTGTCCATTCTGTCCAGCCTCTTGTGGTGTATTTACCTGCTGCAGTAAATACCGGTGAGCCTTTGGTTTTATCGTAGTTTTTTTCAATAAGAAGAATTTTCCTGGCAGAGAGATCCCAGAAAGTTTCCAGCTTGGAATGTAAGTCAGCTGCCTGCAAGCCTGTTTTTATTTTTATCATCGTTTTTTCAAAATTTAAGCCATCGTTATTGTGAAGTGGCATTATGAGTAATGCCTCACTGATTTAAGCTTTTAAGATAAAGGTTTTTTAAATAGAAATTGCTTTAGAAAGAAGAAAATGAATGAGGCTGCCCTTATGCCGGAAGTTTTGTGCTAAGCCGGGATTACTGATTGATATTAATGCCTGCTGCCTTCACCGGTTTCGGCAAAAGCCCTGATAATGGCAACATTCATCTTAACCACAAGATTATTATGAAGCACTGCGTTTAAAGCAACTACTCCCTGCTCGGTAAATGCGTAAGGCATTTGCGCCAGGTTATCTGCCTGATGTAAGATGCCATTATGTGTGGCATTAATAGCTGATCGCAGCGTTTCCCATTCTTTTTCTGTGAGCTGAAACAAACATCCCCTGGGGAAATGCTGTATATTTCTTTTGACTTCCTGCTTAAATATTTTGGGCTCAATATTATATATCAACGCTAAATCTATGTCGAGAATCACTGTTTTTCTCCTGATGCGGTATATTCTTTTCTGAATAGCGTAAATAATTCCCATGCGGTGTTTAAGGATTGCGCTGCTAAAATACATAAAAGAAAATCCTTTGCCATAAAGAAGTATAATTTTTAGATGAAAAACAGCATGCTTCTTATCTTCACCGCCCAATATATAAACATATGACAGGGATAGATGCTGTTCAGTTGAATGAAGTAATCGTTCATAAGGTGGGAAATCCTACCCGTGGAGAAGATTTTAAACGGTCAGAAAATCTATTGCGTCTATCCGGCGACATAGTACCAAAGTTACTTACGCAATATTTTCTCGGAGCATTTGATACAAACAAGCTATACCATTTCACACATCTCAGCGATCTGAAGCTGAACGAGATGTATCATTACACTGCTCAGCTATTTGAGGAACCGAAGCGTTTCATTGAAATTTCCGGGCAGATGGCTGCTTTTTTGTACAGTAAAAGCACCCACGTAAAAGTAAAGGAAGGGGAGCTGTATGCAGCAATGTTTAAAGATATTCCTTTTGAGAATGATTTTATTTCTGCCATTGGCATTTTTAAATCAGAAACGAAAGAGACTTTTCTTAAACTATCTTACCGGCAGGATGACTGGGAACTGAAAAACGAAGAAGGCATCAGTATAAATAAATTAGATAAAGGCTGTCTTATATTTAATACTAACGCTGCTGAAGGGTATAAAATATGCGTGGTAGATAATACCAATAAACAGGATGCCCAATACTGGATCAGCGATTTTTTGCAGGTACAACCATTGGCGGACAGCTATAATCATACAGATCAGTACCTGAGCCTTTGCAAAAATTTTGTGACCAATGAGTATGCGGAAAAATTTGAAGTATCAAAAAGTGATCAGCTAGAACTGCTGAACCGTTCAATGGATTATTTTAAAACGAAAGAACAATTCAGTTTGCAGGAGTTTACAGAAGAAGTTATCCATCACCCGGAGGTGGTGGAGACTTTTATGGATTACAAGAAGAATTTTGAAGCTTCGAGGAATTATGAAATTGAGGACGGGTTTGATATTAACCTTGCAGCGGTAAAGAAGCAGCAACGGGTTTTTAAATCAGTGCTGAAGCTGGATAAAAACTTTCACATTTATATTCACGGTCGCCGCGACCTGATTGAAAAGGGCATTGATGAAGAAACAGGTAGAAAATATTATAAGATTTATTTTGAGGAGGAGAGTTAGTGTGTTGCCAAACGTGAAACACGCTGGAGTTTCGTTTGATGAGATAAGAAGGATTTGGGCATACAAATAATTATTATAACCATGCTCGACGACGATTTTAAAAACCTGAAACGTTCCGCCATTGTAATGGTGCCAAAGCAGCCATTTTTCGATTGGCTGCTTGCACATGACCCGGATACTGTTATTGATGATGGAATAAGAACCGGTAATATATACCTGCTGCCTGATTACGAAACCAAGCAGCAAATGGAGACATGGCTCAGGAAAAACTTCAGCGAGCTCTTTGAAGAGGAATTATTTGGTTGGTATATAGATGAAGCCATGTGGCCTCAGCACCGCACATTCAAAATGTTTGGCGAGTGGTTCAGCTATTCATTATATCCTATGGTTTTTGATACACAAAAGGGAATGATTGAAAAATTGTAATTACTGCCTTCAGGGCTTATTATAAAATCGTTTATTAAGTTTAACGGGTTTAAGTTAAATATATTCATCCTTATTTAACTTTAATACCCTCAAGGTTAAATAAGGGTATTTGTATTGACAGTTAACCAATTGTCTGAAGCAGGATTTTCAGGATTTTAAAATTAACAGGATATGCAACCTAATGAAATCACTTTTAAAATTATTGGCTGTGCCATGAAAGTACATAATACCTTAGGTAATGGCTTTCAGGAAGTAATTTATCAAAGATGTCTTGCCATTGAGCTAAGAAAAGCAGGGCTGGATTTTGTGCGCGAAAAGGAACAAACGATTTTTTATGAAGGCGAAGATGTAGGCACGAGAAGGGCTGATTTTGTTGTAAATGGCAATATAATGGTAGAATTAAAAGCAGTAATAAATTTAGAAGCGGTTCACCTGGCGCAGGCAAAAAATTATGTAGTAGCGTATGATTTACCCGTGGGCTTGCTTATTAATCTTGGTGCAACCAGTTTGCAGTATAAAAAGGTATTCAATCCAAAGTATAACAACCCTGCAAATCAGCCAATTGGCTGAAGCAGGTATATGAGCAACAACGCATCCTCTGTCGTTTCCAAAATATGGGCATTCTGCAACACTCTTCACTATGATGGCGTTGGGTATGGCGATTATTCAGAACTGGTTGCTTATTTACTGTTTCTAAAAGTGGCGGATAAATACAGCAAGCCGCCTGCACGGTCGCAAAATATCCTTGCCCAAACAATACAATGGGAAAAGCCTGCTGGACAAAAGCGGCGATGAGTTGGGATTGTATTACAGCAAACCACATCGAAAGCCGGGCAATTATTAACGCGTTGAAAAAATGATTTATACTTCCCCATCTTTGCATTATGCCGCTTCGCCTTCGCCTCCACCCCTTCTCCATCTCCAACACCCGGCTGGAAATATTTATTCCGGATACAGAAGCTGTGCAAAAAATATACAGCAATAACAAACATGCTGCATACTGGGCGCAGGTTTGGCCGGCATCAATCGGGTTGTGCCATTTCTTATACAAGCATCCACACTATATTGAAAAAAGAAATGTTGTAGAGTTAGCAGCAGGATTGGGTTTACCTGGTTTGTATGCGGCAACTATGGCAAAGCAGGTAACCATTACCGATAGAGAAGAACAGGCTGTTGCATGCATACAACAATCTATAATGCATTTGCAATTGAAGAATGCCCGGGCAACAAAAATGGATTGGAAGAATGCGGTTAAAACTGCTTTACCTGATGTTTTATTACTGAGTGATGTGAATTATGAGCCAGAGGTTTTTGAGGAATTGATGCGTGTTCTTGAGCATTTTCTGCACAATAAGGTTACTATTATTATCAGTACGCCGCAGCGACTGGTAGCAAAGCCCTTTATTAATATGCTGCTGCCATATTGCACACAACAATGGAACGGGCAGGTTGTATTGAATGGAAGGGAAACCGGGGTGAGTGTGTTTGTGTAGGAGGAGTGAATTGTAGTGCCGTTTATAAAAGCACAGCATGATAACTTTCTAACAAATTTTACCGGAGCATATACATCTTTATGCAACGTCATTATCCTGTATATGGTCACCGTGGAAAACGATTAAACATTTTTAAAGATGCCAATGAACTTATCCGGATTATTTCATGGAGCTATTAGGCTGATTTTTCTTGTTTTTATTGCAGGAGGGTTGAATGCATGTAAAAAGAACAATACAGAAAACCCAAACCCTGCCGAAAATGATAAGCCATATATAAAACTTGTGCGAAGTATTGAATATGACAATGGAATAACAGCTGCCATGCACTATAATGAAGACAGTACATTAAAAGAAATAACTTATCGCTACGGAAATATACTGAATTCAACAATTTTCAACTGGGAGAATCAGCGACTGAAAGAGTTGTATGAAGACAGATCATTATATAAAAATGCTTTTCATTACAGCGAATCAGGTATTTCGTACTATGTAAATACATATAAAAATATTCAGCTTCCATCTTCCTATAAAATGGAATACAGCTATGATGAGAAAGAGCGGGTAACGGCATTAAAGTATTATACAACCAATGAGGTCGGTACTACATTAAAAGCTACCAGTACCTACTACTATAATAATGCTGCGGCGTTAGAAAAAGTGGAAACAAAGGATGCAACGGCTGTTTACACGCATGTAATTGAATCCTATTCAGATACTGCATATTTTAACCCACTGCTTTTTATTGAAACGAGCTTATCGGAGAATTATCCCATATTCAATATCCCTGTTTTAAGCAGGATGAAAGGGTTTCCTGCTAAAATCATCAGGAAAGTCAAAATAGGAAATGAGGCCGCATATATTGATAAGATAGTAGAAAACACCGTTTTGACAGCAGATAAAAACATATCTAAAATTACGAGCCGGATTACAGTGCCCGATATGCCGTCTTATGATATACGGATCGTATCTATTTTTAAATATTAATGAACGAGGTGTTGTTGTTTTGGGCAGTAAAATGTAATCTGAACGGATAGTAATCAGCGGAGACGGCGAGATTCGAACTCGCGATACGGTTTCCCGTATACACACTTTCCAGGCGTGCTCCTTCAACCACTCGGACACGTCTCCGTAAAAAAGGACTGCAAAAGTAATATTTATGGTGAAATAAGTAAGAAGTATTTATTTCTCCGTCAACTCCCCTTTTAATGATGTTTCAAGCAGTTCCTTTACTTCAGCAGTTGGTAAATCCTGCCCCAGCAGCCACATCAGCTTGGTAACGGTAGCTTCAAAGGTCATATCGCTGCCGCCGGTAACACCTATCTCTTTTAAATAAGTACTGGTTTCATACCTGCCCAGCTCTACTGAGCCGCCATCGCATTGGGTTCGGTCAACAATGATGATGCCTGCTTTGATCTTCTTTTCCAGTAATTGAATAAACCAGGGAGCGGTAATAGTATTGCCATTGCCAAAGGTTTCCATAATTACGGCTTTTAAACCTGGGATATTGAGTATTGGTTCCACCGCAGATTGCGTAATGCCGGGAAACATTTTAAGCACCGCTATATTGGTATCTAATTTTGTATTGACGTGAAATGATTGTTGGGGATGACTGGTTATATAAGCTTCTTTATACAATATGTCTATGCCCGCTTCTGCCAGTGATGGATAATTAGGTGAATGAAATGCCTCAAACTTTTCTGTGTTGTATTTTTTACTCCGGTTACCCCTGAAAAGAAAATAATCAAAATAAATACATACTTCCGGCACAATTGACCTGCCTTCTTTTTTTGCACCGGCAATTTCCATGGTGGTAATAATATTCTCCTTGGCGTCTGTACGAATTTCGCCTATGGGCAACTGTGAGCCGGTTAATATTACCGGCTTATCAAGGTTTTGCAGCATATAGCTAAGCGCCGACGCGGTGAATGCCATTGTATCTGAGCCGTGAAGAATGACAAATCCATCATAACTATTGTAATTGCGCTCAATAATACCACACAGCGCTACCCATATTTCCGGCGACATGTTGGAGGAATCTATCGGCGGGGTGAAAGCGTGCATATCAAACTCATAACCCAGTTTCGCAATTTCAGGTATATGATATTTGATTTCCCGGAAACCCATCGGTACCAGCGAGCCACTGTTATCGAAAGCCATACCAATAGTACCGCCGGTATATATAATTAAAAGCTTTGCCGGGGAGGAATTACGCGACATGCTGCTGCTTTTGAAAAACGAAATTAGCATTTGCTGTTGTTACAGCCGCAACTTCTTCAATGGGTATGTTTTTTGCTTCGGCCAAGGCCTCGATTATATATTGCAGGTAAGCGCTTTCATTTCTCTTGCCGCGAAAAGGAACAGGTGTTAAATACGGAGCATCGGTTTCGAGCACCAGGTGCTTAATGCTTATCTCTTTCAGTGTTTCTTTTAGCCTGGCTTTTTTATAGGTAAGTACCCCGCCAATGCCAAGGTAAAATCCAAGATCAATAATTTGTTTTGCTTCTTTTATTGACCCGCCAAAGCAATGAAAGATGCCTTTCAGCTTTTCATCTTTATGCTGCTTTACTACATCAATGCATTGCTGCATGGCTTCACGGGTATGAATTACTATTGGAAGGTTATATGCTTTCGCCCATTCAATCTGCTGATGAAATGCCTCATATTGCTGGTCAGTAAAAGTTTTATCCCAATGAAAATCTAATCCGATTTCTCCCACTGCGGCAAACGTTCTTTTCTGCAGCCAGCTTTCTACAACAGCTAATTCGTTTTTATAATCTTCTTTTACGGAGCAGGGGTGTAATCCCATCATAGGAATACATACACCAGGAAAATCAGTTTCCAGTTTCAGCATGCTGTCAATTGACGCACTATCTATATTCGGTAAATAAAACTGTTGCACGCCAACATCCTGGGCACGGCGTATTACCGTTGCTATATCAGCATCAAAGTCTTCTGTGTATAAATGACAGTGGGTATCTATTATGGTTGGTGGCATAGTGAATTGTCAGTGGGCAATAGTGAATAGGCAATAGTGAATGATCGATGCTCGTTGCAATGATGAATGGTAAAAATCTATTGCCGGTCTATTCACATTCACTATTGCCTATTCACCATTATTTACATCCTCTCTTACAAAAGTTATTATACAGGTTTTCGTAAAGCTTTTCGTATTGGGGAACGATTCTTGTTATATCAAATTTTTCGGCTTGTTTCCGGGCGTTCTCTTTAAATTTTTGAAAAGTATTTTCTTCTTTTAAAATATCAATCGCGTAGCTAGCCATCTGGTCTACATCTCCAATATTTCCCATATAACCATTTACACCGGGAATGATAATTTCCGGTAATCCTCCCACATTGGTAGCTACTACCGGGGCCCCTGCCGCCATGGCTTCAAGGGCAGACAAACCAAAACTTTCATATTCTGATGGCAGTAAGAACAAATCAGCTACGGCAAAAATTTCTTCCATATTCTGCTGCTTGCCCACAAATCTTATCTCTTCAAACAGATTAAGCTGCCTGGCTAAATCTTCTATCACCGGTCTTTCCGGGCCATCGCCTACCAGCAATAATTTTGAAGGAACAATCTCATTCAGTTTGTTGAAAATCTTCACTACATCTTCTATACGCTTTATCTTTCTGAAATTTGAAGCGTGCAATACGATTCTTTCATTATTAGGCGCGATGACTTTCCGGAAGGCATCAATAGGCTTGCGGGCAAAACGGCGAACATCCACAAAATTGTGGATCACCTCAATGTCCTTTTCTATTTTAAACGTTTTGTATGTTTCCTGTTTAAGGTTTTCCGAAACTGCCGTTATAGCATCGCTTTGGTTGATAGAAAAAGCAACTACCGGCGCGTAGGTTTTATCCCTGCCTACCAGGGTAATATCGGTTCCGTGCAGCGTAGTAATAGTAGGCACGTACTTGTTTTCTTTTTCCAGAATTTTTTTAGCCATATAGGCTGATGATGCGTGGGGAATGGCATAATGCACGTGCAACAGATCTATATCGTTATTCTTTACAACATCCACCATTGTGCTCGATAATGCGGATTCATACGGCGGGTAATCAAATAGCGGGTATGTAGGCACCCTCACTTCATGATAAAGAATATTGGCACGAAACTCTGTTAACCTTACCGGTTGCTGGTAGGTAATAAAATGAACAGTATGCCCTTTATCTGCCAATGCCTTGCCTAATTCTGTAGCCAATACCCCACTGCCTCCAAAAGTTGGGTAACAAACAATGCCTATATTCATACAGTTGTTTATATTTATAGATTTGCAAAGATAAATATTATAAACCGGGTGCAATCAGGCTAATATTATCCGGAACACTATTAGTTCTTATAAAGAACCATTAAGGAATTAAGAAGATTAAGTAAAAAGCCATAATATACCTTAACTTCTTAATGGTTTTCAAAACAGATATTATTTTTTACGAACTAAATGTGGTTCTTGTTAGTATATTAGGGTGCATTTCAATTCAGCAACATTTTATTAACTTGAATCTTTAAACAGCGTTTATGAGAAAATTCCTGGGCTATTTTTTGGTTATAGTAATAATTGCACTGCTCGGTTTTGGATATTTCAGGTATTATTTTGTGTTGGGCGAAGGGGTAAAATCGGGAGAACTTAACTACTGTGTAAAAAAAGGGTATTTGTTTAAAACCTACGAAGGAAAGCTGATACAATCCGGTATCAGGTCGTTGGCGCCGAGCACCATCCAGTCATATGATTTTGAATTTTCTGTAGTAAATGAAGACGTTGCCCATATTTTAATGGCAAACTCAGGTAAAGTGTTTGAGTTATATTATAAAGAATATAATGGCGCCCTGCCCTGGCGTGGCTTCAGCAGGTATGTTGTGGATAGTATAGTAGCAATGAAAGACCCGGGTACGGGAAATATTGTGAGGTAGAGGCAAGGTAAAAGGTATAGGGTGAAAGGCAGAAGGTACAGCCGTAAACCCTATAGGTTTTAGCTACCCGCCTGCGCTTAGTAAGAAAATAGCGGGCTTTTTATTAATATCAATTTTTTCTTTTTTCCATTCTGCAATAGCTAAGGTTTTAATATACTCATTTGGTGAAGTAATAGATGCGGCTATGCATAACCGTGTGGCTGCATTACAGTTTTTTAACAGCGCTTCCATCAACTGGTGATTGCGGTATGGCGTTTCAATAAACATTTGGGTGCAACCTGTTTTCTGCGATTCTGCTTCAAGCGCTTTAATAGCTTTTGTACGCTGCATATTATCAATAGGGAGGTAACCACTGAAGCGGAAATGCTGCCCGTTCATACCGCTTGCCATTAATGCAAGTAAAATTGAGCTTGGCCCAACAAGCGGCTTAACAGTAATGTCATTTTTATGTGCTTCATCAACCAGCAACTGCCCGGGATCTGCAATGCACGGGCAACCTGCTTCGCTTATGATACCAATATTTTTCCCTGCTTTTAATGTGGAAATAAAAACAGCTTTTACGTCGTTCTCTGCCTTGTGTATGGTATGCCATTCATAATCATCAATCACCATTTCCTTCCATATGCTTTTTAAAAAACGCCTCGCGGTCCTTTCATTTTCTACAAAAAATACCCGGCAATCTTTTACGGCATTAATAATGCATGCGGGAATGGTATCAGGCGCCTGCTCTTCTATTACAGATGGTATTAGGTACACAATTCCTTTTTTTTGCATGTTATTTATCTTTCTGATCGTACAAACTGAGCGTTGCCGCTATTACCGCGTAAGCCGGTGCCAGTATCCAGCCTATGATTACAACGGTATGCATCAGGTAAAATACCAGCCCGTTACCAATGGCAAGACCTTTGCGTTTGCTTATGAACTCAATACTTTGAGAAGGGGAAAGCTTTTGGCGCTCACAACTATAATCGAGCATGGAAAATCCGTAGTAATAGCATTCTACAAATAAAGAAATCATTGGTGTAACCCAGCCTGCAACCGGTATAAGAGACAGCAGCAGGATGGAAATAGTATATACGGTTTGCCATAATGCATTGCGCAATGCCAGTTTAACGCCCCGCGTAATATCTTTCATTAATTGAATAAAACTAAAAGGATATTCTTTGCCTTCAATAATTGATTCTGTTTTTTCGCTGAGATAGCCGAATACCGGAGAACCTACAATCAACCAGATATACTTGAACCAGGAGAAATACATCATCATTAAAATGATCCACAGAATAACGCCGCCTACGGCAAACAGGAATCTCACCAAACTGCTGTTCATCCCCTCTACCCAGGCTTTTAAGCCCAGCTTTATATTTACTACGCTTATTAAATAGTTTGCGCTTTTTCCAAAGAAATATATGCTCACAAAAAAAAGTATCGCGTAAATCAAACCCGGAATAATGATCCATTTCCATAATTTATGCCTGCGGATAAACTGGTGAGCTTTAAAATACGATTGAATAGCTATAATGATTTCTTTAAGCAACCGGAAATATTTAAAACGGTTTAATTAACTTGTTAAGATGTACGGACCGACCGTTATTCAAACATAACAAAAAATTATACTGAACAGGTCATGGCTTTAAAGAAACTGGACTATGAGTTTTATAACCGCACGAATGTAGTTAAAATAGCCAAAGAGCTTATCGGTAAATTGCTCGTTACACGTTTTGATGGTATTGAAACGTCGGGGCGTATTGTAGAAACCGAGGCTTATAATGGCATTGCAGACAGAGCATCACATGCCTGGAACAACCGCAGAACTTCAAGAACGGAAATCATGTTTGGAGATGCCGGGATGGCTTATGTGTATCTATGCTATGGCATTCACCACCTGTTTAATATTGTTACCAACGAAAAAGATATTCCTAATGCCGTTTTAATAAGGGCAATAGAACCTGTAACCGGAATAGATATAATGCTGGAACGTACCGGAAAAAAGAAACCTGACCGGACACTTGGTTCAGGCCCCGGTAATGTAGCTAAAGCATTGGGCATTTTTACCAAACATACCGGCATCAACCTGCTTGATGATTTGATGTTTGTGGCAGATGATAATTTTAAGGTTACGAATAAGGATGTTTTGGCTACGCCAAGAATTGGTGTTGACTATGCGGGCGAAGATGCTTTGCTGCCTTATAGATTTGTTTTAAAAGGGAATATGTATGTGAGTGGAAGAAAGTTAAAGTAACATCAATAATAATATTCTAAAACCCTGATATACATTATTGTTTATTTTTGCCGCTGATGGCTACATATAATCATGATAAGGTAGTGCCTTACCAGGAATCAGAACTAACCAAGAAGCAGCAGGTTGCTGAAATGTTTGACCGCATTGCTTTCCGGTACGATTTTATGAACAGGTTTTTGTCGGCAGGCATTGACAAAGGGTGGAGAAGAAAGGCATTGAAGATGCTGGCAAAAGAAAAGCCTAAAATTATGCTGGATGTAGCCACCGGAACAGGTGATGTGGCCATCATGGCATATGAATTGCTTAAACCGGAGAAAATAACCGGCATTGATATTTCAGATAAAATGCTGGAGATAGGCCGGGAGAAAGTGTTAAAGTTAGGATTAGATAAGCAGATTGAGTTACAAAGTGGTGATAGTGAGGCAATAAACTTTTCTGACAATACGTTTGATGCTGTAACCGTTGCCTTTGGCGTTCGTAATTTTGAGCGGCTTGAGCAGGGGCTTAAAGAAATAAACAGGGTATTGAAACCCGGTGGCAAATTAATTATACTCGAATTTTCAAAACCTAAAATAACAGGCATAGCACAACTTTACAATTTGTACATGGAAATGGTGGCGCCCCGTGTGGCTTCTGTAGTATCAAAAAACAAGAAGGCATACCAGTATCTTACTGAATCGGTGCAACAGTTTCCGGAAGGGAAAGATTTTGTGGGTATATTAAATAACGTTGGATTCCGAAACACATCATGCAAAAAATTAAGCCTGGGTATTTGCAGTATATATTGCGGTATAAAATAGTGCTGCCGGTTATTGTATTGTCTTGCTTTGTAAATATTGTAAACGCACAGTTACGCAATGCTTATAATCTTGCCGATCATGACGACAAGAGATATTACTTCGGTATAGTATTGGGGTATAACACATCACATTATAACATCTCCCACTCCAATTATTTTTTAAACCAGGATAGCATACAGGCGGTAAACGGCTTGAACAGCGGCCGCATACACCTTGGTATTATGGCAAATCTTCAGTTGTCAAAAAGATGGGACCTTCGTTTTTACCCGCTCAACCTTATATTCAGTGAAAAAAAGTTTCAGTACGACCTGAAATATCCTGATATGGGCGACAATAACCTGGTACGTACGCAAAAAGTAGAATCAATTGTAATGAGCTGGCCATTGCAGGTGAGATTAAAAAGCGACAGGATCAGAAACTTCAGGGTTTATACACTTGCCGGCATTAAGTTCGATTATGATCTTGCATCTAATTCCGGTACTACAAACTCGGATAACCTGGTGAAAGTGAACAAAACAGATTTTGGCGTAGAGGCCGGTATTGGTTTCCAGTTTTTTAATAAATATGTAATTGTATCCCCGGAGATCAAGGTGAGTCATGGTTTAAGGAATGTGCATGTGCCCGACCCTACATTTAAATATTCAAATGTTATTGACAGAATGAATTCAAGCATGATCCTTTTCTCGCTTCACTTTGAGGGTGGAGGTAATTGATCCTGTAATTATCGGTATCCTGTTTTAGCAACGCAACATTTTTAATTTTTAGCAATAACCTCGTTTCAACTGCTATGCGAAAAGCCACTATAATATTTTTGACATTACTGCTGTTTTTTGTTTCCTGCAAAGATGGTAAGCAAACGCCTGATGTGTCGGGTATAAAAGTAAACCTGCAGGCGCAGCGTTTTGAAAAAGATTTTTTTTCGATTGACACCAATAATGTTCCCGCGTCATTTCCATTATTGCAACAGAAATACCCGGTGTTTTTCGCGGATTTTATACAGAACATACTTGGACTATCTGTGGCAGAAGACGGCAGTAAAGCTCAGGCTGCTATTAAATTGTTTTTGCGTGATTACCATATTGTGAAGGATACGGCGGATAAAGTGTTTGCAGATTTCAGCAAAATTGAGAATGAAGTGAAGCAGGGCATCCGTTTTGCAAAACATTATTTTCCTGCATATCACGCACCGGAAAAAATAATCACCTTTATTGGCCCGCTTGATGCGATATTTCAAACGCCAACCGGCAAAACCGGCGATGTAATTACGCAGGACGCGCTGGCGGTTGGCTTGCAGCTCCATCTTGGCAGCGAAGCTTCTTTATATCAAAGCCAGGCAGCGCAATCATTGTTTCCAAAATATGTTTCAGCAAAATTTTCCCCGCAATATATCCCGGTTAATTGTTTAAAAAATATTGTGGATGATATTTATCCTCCCAACCCTAACGATAAAACCTTACTCGATTTTTGCATTGATAAAGGCAAGCGTCTATACCTGCTGGATAAGTTTATGCCAGAAACTCCTGATACGTTGAAGATAGGTTATACGGCAAACCAGCTAACCGGTTGTTATAAAAACGAGGGGTTGATATGGAGTTTTTTGATACAGAATAATCTGTTATATAATTCAGATTTCCTCCGCATACAGTCATATGTAGAAGAAGGGCCGCAAACGCAGGAATTGGGAGAAGGTTCGCCCGGTCAAATTTCATTATTTGTGGGATGGCAGATCGTAAAAAAGTATATGGAAAAGCATCCTGACACAACCCTGGATGCGCTGCTTAAGCTTGACGCTAAACAAATACTCGCTGAATCGAAGTATAAACCGAAATAGTTATTATCCGGTCACACTATTAGTTCTTATAATTAACCATTAAGACATTAAGAATTTTAAGTAAAAAACCTTAATGATCCTTAACTTCTTAATGGTTTTCAAAACATATACTGTTTTCTACGAATTAAATATGCTTCCTGTTAATAAGCCCGGGTGTTTGCTTACAATGTTGATGCCGCCGGTGCTTAATGCTATACATTTTTAGAAAGTATAAGTATGCTGTGCAAAAAGATTGCATAGTATACTTATATGTTTGCATTATTAATCAAAGAAACATGAGCAAGTTGAAATTAACAGGTAAAGCATTAAGGGCAATTGGTTACCCTGAAGGGCCTGTAATAAGCATTGCAATGAATGCAATGCAGAAGCATTATAAGCATGAAGCAAAGGAGGATGTGATGGAGTTACTGAAGAAAATACTGGAAGCGCCGGTGGAATATGAAAACGATGCGGTGCTGGGATTGATCGCAGAAAAGCTGATTCCAAAAAAAGAGCTGTTAGAAGGAGAGTCTGTTTCCTTAAACCAGAACGGGATACAATTTAACGTATTCGGGCAGGAGCATATTGAAGAAGGCGCTATGCACCAGATGTACCAGGCGGCAAAGTTGCCGGTATCTGTAGCCGGTGCATTAATGCCTGATGCGCATAGCGGGTATGGTTTACCGATAGGCGGTGTGCTGGCAACAGACAACGCGGTAATACCTTACGGGGTAGGCGTTGATATTGGTTGCCGTATGTGTTTGAGCATATTCGAGATCAATCCCAAAGAGCTGACTGATAAAGAGTCTTATTTTGCGCGGGAGCTGGGTGAAGCTACCTTATTTGGAAGCGGGGCGCAATTTGACCGGGTGGCGGATAATGAAGTAATGGACAATGCATTGTTTTACGAATTGCCATTGCTGAAAAACCTGCACGGGCGGGCATGGAAACAATTGGGATCTTCCGGCTCCGGAAACCATTTTGCTGAATTTGGTATAATTGAAATAGCAGAGAAAGATGAGGTACTGGGCGTTGATGCCGGTAAATACGTTGGGTTTTTAACACATTCCGGTTCAAGAGCGTTGGGAGCCAATATAGCCAACCATTATACTAAGCTGGCCATCAGCAAAAGACGGCTGCCGCAGGAAGCAAAAAATCTTGCCTGGTTATCGCTGGATGAAGAGGAAGGTATAGAATACTGGAATGCCATGAACCTTGCGGGTGAGTATGCTTCTGCCTGTCACCATATAATACATGCAAAAATCGCAAAGCAGTTGGCACATAAGCCAATCAAAATGGTAGAGAACCATCATAATTTTGCATGGAAAGAACAATGGGAAGGCAAGGAGGTGATAGTGCACCGTAAAGGCGCTACGCCTGCAGCTAAAGATGTACTGGGGATAATCCCGGGCTCAATGACGGCGGATGGATTTATAGTAAAGGGCAAAGGTGAATCAGCTTCAGTTAATTCCGCATCGCATGGTGCAGGCAGAAAAATGAGCCGTACAAGAGCCATGGCTTCTGTTACTGATAAACAGTTTAAAGATGAGCTGAAAAAGTTTGGCGTTAAATTGCTGGGAGGCGGATTAGATGAATCCCCGTTTGCATACAAAGATATCAATGTAGTAATGCAATCGCAGAAAGCATTGGTAGACATAGTAGGAAAGTTTACACCAAAAATTGTGAAGATGGATGGAGCGAAACATAAGATTTGGGGAAAGAAAGGAAGAGAAGATGTGGTTGGAGAATAACGTATGAGGCCTGTTGTTTTAGCTATGCGTGGCGTCTTCGCCACGCATAGCTCCCTGTCGCCTCTGGCGACTACATCATCGCCGCCAGAGACGACAGGACAACGGTGCTAAACGAAAGACACTTAGCACACCTCCTACACCTTCACATAAATTTTCTTCTTATCCATCCACCGGCAAATCAACCACATAAAACTGATCACAGTTAAAGCATAAAGCAGTGAGCCAAGTTCCGGAACAGACGGCAATACATTTATCCAAAGATTTTTATATATCCAGTTCCAGGGTGTAACGCCGTTGCCCAAACGAATAAGATTAAGTGTTTTGGGAAGAAAAGCGCTTAATGCAAAAACAAACAAGGCATTCTTGCCAAACACATCAAAAAAACGGGTGAGCCAATTTTTTGCGCCGCGTATTTCAATAGCGTAAATCATTGACGCGATAATAGCTATGGCCAGGCCGGTAGTACAAAGTACATAGGAGCTTGTCCATATTTTTTTATTAATGGGAAACACCAGGCACCAGCAATAAGCAGTAATTAATAATGCAACCGCGGTCACAAACAAACCTGTGATCATAGGGTACAATGAAGCCGATGCCGGAATAGTATTACCAAAATTATTTTCTGTCACATAAGCTTTTGGTTTATTGCGTATATAATCCCCCACAAGGTACCCGAATATCACCTGCACAATAGCAGGCAAGGTACTCATCAAACCTTCCGGGTCAAAAGGAACGCCTTCGCCTTTATACATGTGTGCCACACCAAGTATTTTTTTATCAATAGCTGTTCCGAACCAGCCGTTCAAACTATAGGGATCAGCGGGGTTGCCTGCATAACATAAAAACCAATAAAGCAGCAGTAATACACTGCCCGTAAAAAAAGCACCCCTTGCCTTAAAATAATATACAATTACCGATGCAAAAAAATAGCAAAAGGCGATACGTTGCAGTACTCCCAGTATACGAACGCCACTTTCAGTATTTTTAGGGTTAACCCAGTATCTGAACTGGAGCGCATCGTTTTGCCAGCTCACAAAAGGATACCAGTTTAAAAACAACCCGATAAAGAATATTAACAATGATCTTGTGATGACCTTCTTCCAGAATGCTGCAGAGCCCGCCGCCTCTAATTTGGGTAACACAAAGGCCATTGCATTACCAACCGCAAATAAGAAGAAGGGAAATACGAGATCGGTGGGCGTGATGCCGTGCCATTTTGCGTGCTCCAGCGGGCTGAATATATGCGACCAGGAACCGGGATTGTTTACCAGTATCATCAGGCAAACCGTAGCTCCGCGAAATACATCAAGGGAGTAAAAACGTTGATTCAATGGTTTGATTTTGAATAAAAATAGAGAATATATGAAAGCCCGGCAACAACAATGTATTTACGCTTTTTGAAGTGTCCTACTTTTAAAGTCGTATATTTAGATATATACTATTGACATGACCAGGCTGTTTTGCACCTGTTTGTTTTTGATAGCCGTAACCGCAGTTCCGGCACAGCATAAGCTTTTTCTGGTGAAAGCCGGTGAAGTGCCTGAAAAGGCTATCCCTGTTGAGGAAATTTATTTTTTCTCTTCATTTACCAATGGTACTGCCATATTGAAAAACGGAAGCAGGTCAAACCAACGGTTTAATTATCACTGCCTTCTTGATGAATTACAATTTCTATCAGGAGGCGATACCCTTGCAATAGCCGAACCTGGTCTGCTGCATAAAGTAGATATTGACAGCATTACATATTATTATTATAAAGGCTACCTGCGGCAGCTAATGAAGATGGATAAATATACACTTGCCGTAAAAGAACGGATAACTATGGGTGACAGGAGAAAAGAAGGCGCCTATGGCATTAGTTCCGGAACATCTGCTATTGATAATTACTCAAATATTTACAGGGACGGACGGGCCTTCCGGTTGCAAACGAAAGAAGACGTGTTTTTTAAAAAGGAATATACGTTTTATTTAGGGGATGTTTATGATCACTTCATCCTGGCAGATAAGAAGGGTTTTTATAATTTTTTTTCAGAAAAACGCAGGGCTATTGATAATTATATTAAAGTTGAAAAAATCAACTTCAATAATATAGATGATGTAAAAAAACTTTTCCTGTTTTGTACAGGTTAATAGTTTTATCTCGGGTGCTCTGTTTCATAATCAAAAAAATTTAATCAGCAAGGTTAGATTGATGCATAACGGGAAGCGTTTTATTTTACAGGCTATTCCCATTCATTTTCCGGGTAAATTGCAATTCTGTGTGTTCTCAGCTTATAAGGAATATTTTTATTCTCTGTACTGTTATTAAAGTCAAGGCTCCTGGATGTTCTTAATGGCATATGGCAGGTAATACAATTTTTCTTTTCCTGTATCATTTGTGTGTTATGCAGGGAAGTGTTGTGGCATGAAATACAGCTTGCCGTTATTGTTTGCTGTGTTTTGTTTTCTGCTTTGTGCGGGTTATGGCACGTTAAACAGGTGAGCGTACTTTGTTTGTAGCATGCGCTTTGCTGCAGCAACTGCATCTGCATACCATGCACATCAGGGTTTATAAACGAGCCGGGATAATACATGTAATAATTTTTCAGCGAATCGCCGGGTGTAAATGCAAAAATGGATTTAAGAGATACCGGGTTTCCTGAGTGGCATGTGCCACAAAGATCCGACTGTTGTATACGGGAGAGCGATTTAATATCAGCGATATATGTTGCCTTTTTCTCAGCGGGATTTTCACGATGAAAATCAACATGCTTTTTTGCAGGGCCATGGCAACGTTCACAATCTATGCCATATACAATAGTATTAGGTTTAAATTTTTCTGTTATTTCCAGCGGCTTTGTGTTTTCATTATAATGATATACATAAGAAGAGTGACACTCAAAACAGCGGCTTATTATAGGGCGTGTATAATAAGGATGATCTATCGGGAATCCGGGGCTGTTGGTCCACAGATGCAGGTTGGTTAAATAAGTAAGCGGCAATTGAAACAGTTGTTCATCTTTCCAATATCCAAACGTCCGGGCTTTTTCACCGGAGCCAAAAACCATCTCCATCTTCTCGGAAAGGATCTTTTTATCTCCTTCAAATTGTGACTGCAGTATATTTCTTCGTTCCTCTTCTAATTTAACAGTATGCCCGTTAGGATAATTGACCATAGTTTTTGTATTGATCAATGCAGTCCTGATACTATCAAAAAAAACAGGAGCGGATGTTTTATTGTGGCTGGTATGTATATAGCTGTCAGCTATATTTTTGTGGCATTGCAGGCAGGCGTCAGCACCAGCATATAATTGGCCACGGGGATCACTACCCGAAGATTGCTGAATGCATTTTACAAAGCAGATCGTAACGGCAATTAGTAGAATAAAGATGAAAAATATTTTCTGCTGACGCATGGTAGAAGTGGATTTCCTCCGACATGAAGATACAGGTTTATTGTATTGTAAATAATCCCATTGTTCCGTGGAACGCGGGACGATTAAGCGCTGCAACCATCTCCTTTTTATAGAATAGCACACGGAATAACGCGGACACATTCCGTGATTATCCTTTACATCTGTTTTATCTGTGTTTCATTTTTTTTGATTTACAATAAATAACTTCTTTCTTTAAAGATACCTGTTAAGAGCCCGGTAAGCGTATGTTGCACAGAATACATGGTTGGGTTTATGCTGTATTTGTGCATTCGTGGTAAACTTCTTAATTTAATGTATTATTGGCAGGGACGAAAAGGGTCACTCAATGAAACCATCATATGCAAATTAAAGTAGCTTCCGTTGAAGAATATATCAGTAATGCACCCGGAGAGGTGCAGGATTTGCTCAAAAAAATCAGGGCAGTTATACATAAGGCTGCACCGGATGCCGATGAAGCCATCAGCTACGGAATGCCTGCCTTCTCAATACAGGGTAAGCCCCTGGTTTATTTTGCGGCATTTAAAAACCATATCGGGTTTTATGCAACACCCAGCGGGCATACAGCATTTGAAAAAGAACTTTCAAAATACAAACAGGGAAAGGGCTCGGTACAATTTCCGCTTGATAAACCCATACCGTTTTCATTGATCACTAAAATCGTAAAATTCCGGTTGAAAGAGGTAAAAGAAAAACTGAAGACGAAGAAAAAATAGCTTTTATCTAAAGCGTTTGAAGAAAAAGGGATGGAGGATTTATTATAGCGAATGATATCATTTTTATTAAGGAAGGAGTATTATAAAATTGCTTGAATATTACATTAAATAAAATCTCTATCCTGCTCCATATCTGGATTGGCGCAAAGGTTCTTGCGATTATCACCACTTCATGATGCTAACGCAGATTTTATCTGTAACTTTAGAAGGCAAAAAATCCCTTTTAACCATTTGATGATTGTAGATGCCGGGTAAGATTTCCACTAAAATTATATTGGTAGTTGCTGTTTTAGCAATCTGCGTTTTTATATTCGTACAGGCGGGTCGTGTAAAAAAGCCTGAAGCAATCGCGAAGCTTGAAAGCAGCCTTCCCGCAGTAATAGATTACAATCAACATGTAAAGCCCATTCTTTCAGATAAATGTTTTTTATGTCATGGACCTGATAAGGGCAACGGACAAAAAGCCGGACTTGATTTATCAACTCCCGAAGGTGCTGCTGCATTATTGAAAGATGGAAAGCGTGCTATTGTTCCGGGCAACCTCAGCAAGAGTGAATTTTATCATCGCCTTGTAACTACTGATCCTGATCTTGCAATGCCTACCAAAGCATCCAACCGTTCACTAACAGATTATGAAAGAGCGGTATTGATAAAATGGATTGAACAGGGTGCGGTATATAAACCGCATTGGGCGTTTATTGCTCCGGCAAAGCCGGCATTGCCTGAGGTAAAAGAAAAGACGTGGGTAAAAAATCCTATTGATTATTTCGTATTGCAAAAGCTGGAAGAAAATAAGCTGAAGCCATCGCCGGAAGCTGATAAAGAAACTTTATTAAGACGCGTAACGCTTGATCTTACGGGATTACCACCCACCGTTGAAGAGATTGAGGCTTTTGTGGCAGATCATTCAAAAAGCGCTTACGAAAAAGTAGTAGATAAATTATTACAATCACCACACTATGGCGAAAAAATGGCGGCTGACTGGCTGGATGTTTCCCGCTATGCAGATACGTATGGATATACTGTTGATCGATATCGTGCAACATGGCAATGGAGAGACTGGGTGATAAAAGCGTTTAATCAGAATATGCATTTCGACCAGTTTGCAACCTGGCAGCTTGCAGGCGATTTGCTGCCCGATGCTACCCGTGAGCAAAGGCTGGCAACAACCTTTAACCGGAATCATGCGCAAAACGCGGAGGGTGGTATCATTAATGAAGAATTCCGGAGCGAATATGTGGTTGACCGGACCAGCACCTTAGGCACAGCATTTTTGGGTTTAACAATAGGTTGTGCAAGATGTCATGATCATAAATTTGATCCTGTTTCGATTAAAGAGTTTTACAGCCTGTATAGCTTTTTTAATAATATTGATGAGCCGGGGCAGATATCATTTGACCAGGCAACACCGGGTCCTTCGATGCTGTTAACAGATAAAAAACAGGATTCTGTTCTCGCATATCTTATCAATAAGGAAAAAGAGAAACTGCAACAGCTTGATGCTATCATACAACAGGAAAAGCCTGCGTTTGAGCAATGGAAACAAACGCTCAACAAAAAAGCGCCTTTTGATTTGAGTAAAGGATTGCAGGCCCATTTTACCTTTGATAAACTCGCTGATAAAAAGTTCATCAACGGAAAAGATCCCAAAGGTGGAGGTACGGTAGCGGATGCGGTAATTGTTCCGGGCAAATTTGGCAATGCCTTCAAATCAAACGGGGATGATATTCTGAAGCTCGGAAAGGTTGGCATATATAATCGCTTTCAACCATTCTCCATCGGCGTTTGGATCAATATTCCCAAAGATGTAAATAAAGCCATCATCGTTCATAAGGGCAATGGCGATATCACTTATGCTTTTCATGGTTACTACCTGAATATAGAAGGTGGTAAGGCTAGGTTTCTGATGGCGCATGCATGGCCTTATAATGAAATCTTAAAAATCACAAAAGATACATTACCAAAAGAAAAATGGATACAACTAACGTTAACGTATAGTGGTTCAGGCAAAGCCGAAGGAATAAAATTATATGTAGATGGAAAGGAAGCGGAAATGGTAACGGAGAAAGATAACCTGTATAAAGATATTGTATACCACCGGGATGATCAGATCGGGTTACAGGTCGGTGCAGACTGGCGTGGTACGGGGTTTAAAAACGGGTTGGTTGATGAACTGGTAGTATACGACCGTGCGCTGAATGCCTCAGAAGCTGCCGGCCTGCTCCAGGCGAATTACAATCGCACAAACTTCACTTCTTCTATACCAGACCGTGATCTTGAGCAATATTATTTTTCCAATATATCAAAGGCATGGCAGCAAAAACAAAAGGAGCTGCAGGAAATACGGCAGCAAAGGAATATAGCATCCGAAAATATCCCTGAGATAATGGTGATGGAAGAAATGAAGCAGCGCAGACCTGCGCATGTATTGCTTCGCGGCGCGTATGATGCATTGGGTGAAGAAGTATTGCCTGATGTGCCCAACGCTATTCTTCCATATCCTGAACATTTAAGGAAAGACAGGCTGGGGCTTGCGCAATGGTTGTTTGATGCAAAAAATCCTTTAACGGCAAGAGTGATCGTTAACCGCTACTGGCAAACTTATTTCGGCACAGGTATACAGAAGAGCGCGGATAATTTCGGTAACCAGGGTGGCGTACCTTCTAATCCTGCATTACTGGATTGGCTGGCCGTCACTTTCAGAGAATCGGGCTGGGATATAAAAGCAATGCAAAAGCTCATCGTAATGTCGGCAACCTACCGGCAGTCCTCACACGCAGATGCAGCTTTGCTGGCAAAAGATCCGGATAATATACTATTGGCGCGTGGCCCTGCATTCAGGCAACCTGCAGAAATGATCCGTGATGCTGCACTAAAAGCAAGCGGGTTGTTAAACGACAGCATCGGCGGCCCAAGTGTAAAGCCTTATCAGCCCGAAGGCATATGGTCGGTAAACAGTGAAGTATACAGGCAGGATAGCGGCGCCAACCTGTACCGCAGAAGCTTGTATACATTCTGGCGGCGCACCAATCTTGCCCCATCGTTAGGTACATTTGATGCGCCGCTGCGAAGCAGTTGTATTGTGCAACGTCAAAAAACGAGTACACCTCTGCAGGCCCTGGTTTTATTGAATGATCCGCAGTTTACAGAGGCGGCAAAAGTTTTGGCTGAACGGGCTATTGAAAAGTACAGCAATGAAACTGACAGGATCGTGTATGCATATCGTTCTTTAACAGGTATTAAACCAACCCAAAAAGAGATAGCAATTCTCGAAGGTTTATACACAGCGCAGTATAATAAATTCAGTAAAGACAAAACGAAAATGAAAGGCTGGTTAGCGACCGGGGAATATAAAATAAGCAAAAACCTAAAACCCGAAGAGCTTGCGGCAACAACGGTGATGGTAAGTACGATCATGAATTCGGATGCATTTGTAACGAAAAGGTAAAGGGTTTAAGGTATAAGGCGTAGGGTAGCCGCTTCGGCCCTACACCCTACACCTTCCACCTTAAATCATAAAGCTATGAATAAAGAAATTGAACAACTCATTGCAAGCAACCTTAACAGGCGGTCTTTTTTACAAAAAGCATCGCTGAGCCTGGGTGCAGTTGCATTGGGCTCGTTGATTACAGGACAAACAGGCAATCCTGCAAAAAAGGGAAGTCCCGTTATAGCAGGCGCCGGTGTAATGGGTGCTCCTGATATCCCTGCCCGTGCAAAAAGAGTAGTATATCTTTTCCAGAGTGGGGGCCCGTCTCAGTTTGAAACCTTTGATTATAAGCCTATTCTTGAAAAAATGCATGGACAGGATCTGCCGGATTCTGTGAGAAAAGGGCAAAGACTTACCGGTATGAGCGCACAGCAATCTGCGTTGCCGTTGGTTGGTTCTTCTTTTAAATTTCAACAAAGCGGTAAGAGCGGAGCGTGGGTAAGCGAATTGATGCCGTATACCGGCGCTATAGCCGATGATATTTGTTTTATAAAATCAATGCATACAGACCAGATCAACCATGACCCGGCGCTTACTTTTATGCAAACAGGTAACCAGATTGCAGGAAGACCAAGTATGGGTGCGTGGATAAGTTATGGTTTGGGATCTGATAATGAAAACCTGCCTGCTTTCATTGTTCTTGTTTCAAACAATGCACCCAAAGACCAGCCATTGTATGCCAGGCTTTGGGGAAATGGTTTCCTACCGTCCAAATACCAGGGCGTTCAGTTCCGCTCGGGGTCAGATCCGGTATTGTATCTTTCAGATCCGGAAGGTTATAAAGCGGTTGATCGCAGAGAAATGCTTGATGCATTAAAAGCATTGAACCAGGCGCAGATGGAAACATTTGGAGATCCTGATATTGCCAATCGCGTAGCGCAATATGAAATGGCTTTCAGAATGCAGGCTTCTGTTCCTGAAATAACAGATATGTCTGATGAGCCTGATTGGGTTTTTGATATGTATGGACCGGATTCAAGAACGCCGGGAACCTATGCCGCCAATTGCTTACTGGCACGGCGGTTACTTGAGCGGGATGTGAAGTTTGTACAGTTGTATCACCAGGGCTGGGATCAGCATGGTAATTTGCCCAAAGCGCTGGTTAATCAATGCAAGGCCACAGACCAGGCATCGGCGGCATTGGTAAAAGATTTGAAACAACGTGGTTTATTAGATGATACTTTAGTAGTATGGGGTGGAGAATTCGGAAGAACAAATTACTCGCAGGGCAAACTCACCAAAGATGATTATGGCAGAGACCATCACCCACGCTGTTTTACCATGTGGATGGCGGGTGGTGGTGTGCAGCCGGGATTGACTTACGGTGAAACAGATGAGTTTGGATATAATATTGTGAAGAATCCTGTGCACGTTCATGATTTCCAGGCTACCTTGCTGTACCTGCTGGGCATAGATCATGAAAAGCTTACATACGATTCAGAAGGAAGAAAATTCAGGCTTACTGATGTGGCGGGAAAAGTAGTAAAGGGGGTTATTGGATAAAATAATTCAATTATCAATCAGCAGTTTAAATTAACTGCTTATTATTTTTAAAAATCTTACAGTATATATTTATGAACAACAACAATCAGCGAAGAGCATTTCTCAAAAAATCAGCTATTCTTACCACCGGTGCTGTTGCCGGTTTTAACATTATTGGCAAAGCAAACCCTGAAGATGGCATCATCGGTCACGGAGCATTCAGGTATAAGGTAAATAAAACCTGGGGTGATCTTGACCCTTCAAAAACACCGGTGCTTAACTGCCACGAAATGGTGCAGGACTCCAAAGGCAGGCTGGTAATGCTGGGAGACGAAATAAGGAATAATATACTTGTATATGATAAATCAGGCAAACTGCTTGATTCATGGGGCACAAAATATTCAGGCGGGCACGGGCTAACACTAACCAATGAAGGCGGCGAAGATTTTTTGTTTATTGCCGATAGCGGTTATTATCTCGGCAGAAATGGTAAGGGCGGAAGACAATCGGGTTCTGTGTATAAAACAACGATCAATGGTGATCTTGTATTTGCATTGGGTCATCCTGCAACTATAGGTGTATATAAAGATGATGAGAAATTTCAGCCAACCGAAACTGCCGTTGCACCGAATGGTGATTTTTATGTGGCAGATGGCTACGGCTCTGATTATATTATTCAATACAATCACAAAGGAGAATACATCAGGCACTTTGGCGGGCACAATAACGCCAATCCCGAACATAACCTAAGCCAGGCGCATGGTATAGCAGTTGACACACGCAATCCATCATCACCCAAATTAATTTGTACTTCACGCAATGAAAACGCCTTTAAATTTTTTACGCTTGATGGTAAATATATTGAAACAGTAAAGCTTCCCGGCGCTTATGTATGTCGCCCGGTTATTAACGGAGAAAATATTTATGCCGGCGTCTGCTGGTCAAACTTTAGAGACAGCGGAAAAATGAATGGAGGGAAATCCGGGTTTGTTACTATACTTGACAAGAATAATAAAGTAGTTTCAAACCCCGGCGGCACAAAGCCTGTATACAAAAATGGCGTATTGCAACCCATGTTTATGGATGGTGCGATTTTTTATCACGGTCATGATGTATGCGTAGATGATGAAAAGAATGTGTATGTATGCCAATGGAATGCTGAGAAAACATATCCTGTAAAACTGGAAAGAGTTTAAAAAGTATCCATGCAAACAGACTGGTCGCAATTTTTAGGCAGGTTTCATCCCCTTGTTGTTCATCTTCCGATAGGTATTATTGTGTTTGCCGTATTGCTGGTTATTATATCAGCATACCGCAAAAGCATATTGCTTGATAAAGCAATTGATATAGCATTGCTTGCCGGTTTTGCCGGCGCTGTGTTTGCAATAGTTACCGGGTTTTTATTATCCGGCAAGGGCGGCTATGATGCAAATACACTTTCCTGGCATAAATGGATAGGTATTGCAGCGGCTATTGTTTGTTTTGCCTGTTGGTTAACCAGGAGAAAACCTGAGCCAGGGAAAAAAACGAGCAATGTTTTACTTATTATCTCTACTATACTGATTGCTATTGGTGGGCACCTTGGTGGCAACATGACTCACGGTGAAGGATACCTGACGAAATACCTGCCGGCTTCTCTGCAAAAAATTTTTGGCGCGGCACCCAAAATCATCCCTAAAAAAACATTTGCCTCTGTAGATTCTGTAATTGTATATGAAGATATTATTCAGCCGGTACTCAATAACAAATGTATAAGCTGTCATAACCCCGGTAAACAAAAAGGCGATCTTGATTTGAGCAGCAAAGATGGCATATCAAAAGGAGGCAAAAGCGGCGCTGCTGTTATTGCTGCAGATCTAGAAAAGAGCGAACTGCTCCATCGTGTAACCCTGCCTGTTACCAGCTCTAAATTTATGCCTGCGGATAATCAACCGGCGTTAACACCTGTAGAGATATCACTTATCAAATGGTGGATAAACACGGGAGCGGATTATGAAAAAAATGTAGCAAAGCAGCATACAGATGATAAAAGCAAATATCTCATATCTGCTTATCTTGGTATAGATGCGGCAAATGATAAAGACATCATTCTTCCTGTTGCAGCGGCAGCAGATCCTGCTGCTTTAAAGCAACTTAAAGAAGCCGGTATTATTCTCCGGTCTGTATCATCTGAGAGCAATCTGTTGCAGGCTTCATTTGTTATGGTGCAGCAATCAACTGAATCTGAAATAGCCAATCTGTTAAATAAGCTTTCCGCAGTAAAAGAACAGCTATACCAGCTCGATGTAAAACATTGTGTACTGTCAAAAGAAGCTTTACAAATCATTGGCAGCTTCAGTATGCTTAACAAGTTAGATATGCAGCAAACAAAACTTGCTGATGAAATAATAACACCATTGGGTAAACTTCAACAACTCAATATTCTGAATATTGGGGAGAATGATATTACCGATAAAAGTTTTGCTGTTTTAAAGGAAATGAAAGCACTTAAGAAAACTAATCTCTGGCAAACAAAAGTAACGGAAGACGGGATTAAAGATTTTCAGTCTGTCTCAAAAGATATAACCATCGAGCATTGATTTTTAATGATCAATCATGAAAAAATATTGTAGTATTATTTGCATTGCTTTATTCGGTGTGCTTACCGTCTCGTATAGAAATGCCGGACCCTTTCCTAAAAAAGTAAAGCGTATACTCTTTATCGGTAACAGCATTACCTATGCCGGTAAATATGTTACAGATATTGAAACTTATTTTACCATTAATTATCCCGGTAAACATTACGAGTTTATAAATGTAGGACTGCCGAGCGAAACGGTTTCAGGGCTTTCGGAAGAGGGGCATGCGGATGGAAGATTTCCAAGACCAGACCTGCACGAAAGATTAGCGCGGGTGCTTGCTGCTGTCAAACCTGATATTGTATTTGCAAGTTATGGCATGAATGATGGTATATACCAGCCATTTGATGAGCAAAGGTTCCAGAAGTTCAAAGCAGGTATAATCTGGCTGCACGATGCAGTAATTAAAACCGGTGCAAAAATGGTTCACCTTACACCCCCGATATTTGATGAAAAAAACGGTGGACATGCGGGCTATGCTGAAGTGCTTGACAGGTATAGTGAATGGCTGCTCAGCCAGCGCTACAGGGCAGAATGGGATGTAGCGGATATTCATTTCCCCATGAAAAAATATTTGCTGGATCACCGGGCGAAAGACACTTCTTTTGTTTTAGCCAAAGACGGCGTTCATCCCGGCGACGAAGGGCACTGGCTGATGGCAAAGCAGGTTTTGCTATATCTTAATGAAGATAGAGTTGCCGGCGCCGCAAGTATTAATGATATTATATCAACTTATCCCAACGGAGAAAAAATTTTGCAACTGGTTGCAGAAAAGCAAGGTATAATGAAAGATGCCTGGCTTACCGCTACAAAACATACAAGGCCCGAAATGAAAGTTGGACTGCCGCTTAAAGAAGCGAGAATTAAAGCAAAACAAATTGATGATCAGATACTGAATTTGGTCAGTGGAAAATAACAGGGCATGCCCTATCCTTTCACAACAGCTCTGATTTTAGTCTTTATCTGCCTGTAGAAAATATTTTCCTTATAGCTTTTTCATACGCTTCCGCGTACTTCATCATACCTATATCGTTAGGATGTGTACCGTCTACCGTGCTTTCCATATCAAAGCCTATATCTTTTGCAGTGAGTAAATAAATATTTTTTACCCCTTCTTTTTTCATTTTTGAAAAAGTATTTGCCATCACTTCGCTTGTCCATATATACCGGTTTGCAGAGGCAGAATCAAGATTTACAGCAGGAAAACCGCAGCAATGTTCAGCCAATAATATTGGCGTAGCGGGATGTTTTGATTGCAGGCTTTTTACCGAATTACGAATACGGTTTTCAAGCTCAGGTTCCGGGTACTGTTTTTTATCAACAAGGTTCGGTTGACAATCAAGTACAAAAAGTTTCGCGTCAATTTCATTGATCAGATCAATTACCGGTTGCTCCAGCCGTCCATTACCGGAAAAGCCCAGGTTAATAATAGGCATATTCAGCTTTCTTCCTAAAATATTTGTCCATGCTAATCCCGGTCTGCTGGCGCAGCCGCCCTGTAAAATAGAAGTGCCATACAGCACCAAAGGTTTTTCTTTGTTTACAGGTAATGCAGAAAATGTATTGGTTTCCGGCACGCCTATATTCAACCATACAGGTGTATTATATAAAGGCAGGTATAACCGGAATTCTTTTGCCGGAGCAGGTGAAGCAAAACCGGAATACCTGTACTCGATAGTATCTCCGAATTTGTAAGCTGCCCTTACCCAATGCCAGTTATCCGCATTATCCTGTACATATAGATCAGCCCCGCTCACGCCGGTAGACGGCATATGGTCAAAATTTTTTCCGCCGGATACTATATAGCGAACAACAATTTCGCTTGCATTGGTTGTAAATCGTATATACTCTCCAGCCGAATTTTTTGACAGCCTCCATACTTCTTTCCTCACCGTTTGTTCTGCTTTTGCAGGGAATCTGTCGTACGCATCTTTTAACCCAGCTTGCCATCCTCTGCCTTCAATAACAGGAAATGCGGATTGAGCCGGGTCAAACCATTTGTAGGTATGTGAGGCTTGTGAGTAAGAGAAACCAACAATCATTGAAAGGAATAAAAGCATGAAAATTCTATTCATAAAAAAGTATTATATAAAGACTTCTTCAATGTACTACTAAAAAATTATAATGATCTTGCAAATTCATAACCTATCATTAATTTTAATTCAAAGTATATACAATGAAAACTTTTTTATCAGGATTGATTTTTCTTGTTGGATTTCAATATCAGCTTCACGCCGCCATTACCGATACTGTTGAAACCCGCAGCAATATCATGAATAAAAATATTAAGGCGGTAGTGATAAAACCAGATAATTATGCTGCTGCCAAAGCGTTGCCTGTTGTGTATTTACTGCATGGTTATAGCGGCAATTATGCCGATTGGGTTAAAAAGGCAACCGGTGTTGAAAAATTAGCTGATACCTATAACATCATTATCGTTTGTCCTGATGGAAATTTTGGTAGCTGGTATTGGGATAGCCCTGTTGATTCATCTTTTCGTTATGAAACATATATTGCAACAGAGCTGGTTAGCTGGATTGATTCAAAATACAAAACCATTAAAGACAGAAAAGGGAGAGCCATCACCGGGCTGAGTATGGGCGGACACGGTGCATTATACCTGGCCTTTAAACACCAGGATGTGTTTGGCGCTGCCGGCAGTATGAGCGGGGGTGTTGATATACGCCCTTTTCCCAATAACTGGGATATGGCAAAACGCCTTGGCCCTTACGCCCAATACCCAGACCGCTGGGAAAAAAACACAGTGATCAATATGCTTCACCTGCTTACCCCAGCTTCACTTTCCATTATTATTGATTGTGGTAGCAGTGATTTTTTTTATGAAGTGAATGAAAATCTGCACAAGCAACTTTTATACCGCAACATACCGCATGATTATATTGTGAGACCAGGTGCGCACAACTGGGCTTACTGGACCAATGCCGTTCAATACCAAATGCTGTTTATGCATAACTACTTTATAAGTAAATAATCTGCAGTCCGGTATTTTAAATACATCAGAAATAATTGCCCCGCGTAACAACCAACTTAATCTATATTATTTTTTTTGAGCAGACATAGTGCAAAATTTGCATCTATAAATATCACACTATGTCAAACAGAATTTTAGGATTGCATCATATAACGGCTATTGCCAATATTGCCCAGCGTAACCATGACTTTTATACAAAAGTATTAGGGCTGAGGCTGGTTAAGAAAACCGTAAACTTTGATGATCCCGGTACCTATCATTTTTATTATGGCAATGAAGAAGGCACACCCGGAACTATCTTAACATTTTTTCCGTGGGAAGGAATAGGGCAGGGCACTAATGGTGTGGGAATGGCTACTGAAATAGCATATGCTGTGCCCGGAGGAAGTATAGATTTCTGGAAAGAACGCTTTAAACAATTTAATATTAAAACTTCGGAGGCAGTTGAACGTTTCGGGGAAATATATCTCCCGTTCACAGATCCCGATGGATTAAACCTGGCACTGGTAGTACCGAAAACTACCGATAACCGTAAAGGATGGGCGACAGGCGATGTTGCTGAAAGTGTTGCTACCAAAGGATTCCAGGGAGCAACACTAAGCTTAAAAGAACTTGAGCCAACAGCAAAAGTGCTCACTGATATTTTGGGATATAAACAAACCGGGCAGGAAGGGAACAGGTATCGCTTTATAACTGATGCTATAGAAACAGCGTCAACAATAGATATATTGGTTGATGAAAAAGGGAAGCGTGGTTATAATGCCGCAGGCACTAATCACCACATCGCCTTCAGGGTAGAAAATGATGATGTGCAGATGGCATTCAGGGAAAAAATATTAAGCGCCGGTTTGCAGATAACACCCAAAATTGACCGTGATTATTTCTTCTCATTATATTTCAGGGAACCGGGTGGCGTGCTTTTTGAAATAGCTACAGATAATCCCGGATTTACAGTAGATGAACCGCTGATACAATTAGGCAGCAAATTAAAATTGCCTAAACAATATGAACCTGCAAGAGCTGAGATTGAGAGAGTATTGCCTGTATTGAAATAAAGTATACAACTGCTAATAATAAAAAATGCATAAAGAAAATATTATAGTATCCGGAAATATAAAGAACCCGGCTAAAGCACTAATAATGCTGCACGGCCGTGGCGGCAGCGCTGAAGACATTCTATCCTTAGCCGGGCATCTTAATGTAAAAGATTACCTGTTATTAGCGCCACAGGCAACAAATAATACATGGTACCCCTATTCCTTTTTAGCGCCTGTAGCAGAGAATCAGCCGTGGCTGGATGGCGCATTGGCACTTGTAGGGAAAGCAGCAGGGGAAGCCATTGAAAAGGGAATTGCAAAAGATAAAATTTATTTTCTCGGATTTTCGCAGGGTGCATGCTTAACGCTGGAGCATATAGCACGCAATGCTGCAAAATATGGCGGGGCAGTTGCTCTTACCGGCGGTTTAATTGGAGATAAAATTTATCCTGGAAACTATAAAGGTAACTTTGAAGAAACGCCGGTATTTATAGGAACAGGCGACCCTGATTTTCATGTGCCGGTAGAACGGGTAAATGCTACTACCAGTATATTAAAACAGATGGGCGCTGCTGTTACCGAAAAGGTATATCCCGGCATGGGGCATACTATAACACAGGATGAAATTAACCTGGCAAACCAATTGGTTTTTAAATGATGAGTATTGATATGTATACAGTCTGTACAACCATTAAGAAATTAAGGGAATTAAGGATACTTATGTTTCTTAATTTCTTAATGACTGTAATCTTAAATCATCTGCCGCAGGTAAACACAGGAATTTGTGAGAATGAAACATAAGACATGAGATGATCAGGTGTACTATCTGATGCTTAACGTTTGATGTAGCAATAAAAGAAAAAGAAAGTTTATGCAAACACAATATTTCCCCGCATCAGAGCGTGGTAAAAAAGATGCCGGCTGGCTTAGAAGTAATTTTGTTTTTAGTTTCAGTAATTATCAAAACCCTGTAAAAAGCGCCTTTGGAACATTGTTCGCTTTTAATGATGATTATCTCGTGAAAGACAAAGGCTTTGGGATTCATCCGCATATTAATATGGAAATAATTTCCATATTACTGAAAGGAAAGATGAACCATAAAGACACGATGGGCTATAGTACTGTAATTGAAGAAGGCGGTGTGCAGATCATGAGCGCGGGCAGCGGGCTAAAACATGAAGAGTATAATATAGGTGAGGAAGAAGTGAATTTTTTACAGATATGGATTTACCCGAAACAGCAAAACATTAATCCCAGGTATCAAACCCGGAACTTTCCTAAAGAAAAAAGGAAAAATAAACTGGTTACTATCGTTTCTTATGAAGAGGGCGCAGAGCACTGCTGGATAAATCAAAATGCAAAATTATCGATCGGGTATTTTGATAAGGGAAAAGAGATGCCCTATCATTTCCGCGAAGAAAATATGTGCCTGTTTGTTTTTAATATTTCAGGGGCTATTGCCGTTAACGGAACAAAAGTTCCTCAACGTGATGCAATAGGTATTTGGGATACAGGCAGCATAAACATTACATGCGAAGAAGAAAGCGAATTCCTGGTTATTGAAACAGTGATCAATCAAAAATAATGTTGCTGAAGTTGTATGAAACAACTTATGCAAGTTGCTCTTTCAGCAATACAATAATTTCTTTTTGTGTGCTTAGCGATTTATCATTATTGTAATAATTTTGAATAGCCACTTTTGTTTCTTCAAAATCTGCTTTGCGTGCTCTCAATGAAAGATAAAGCTCCTGTCCTTCCCTGGGCCTGGGTCCCCAGCTAAACAGGTCTTTGCCTTTTTCATCCCGGACAATCAATTTTGGAATCGACTTTGTTCCGCCGGTAAGATATTGCTCTATTTCAGAGTTACTATCACGCAATTGAATCTGAAGTGTAATATTATTATTCTGCACGCTCATTAAATAAATGATCGGCACTATATGCGCCGCATCACCGCACCAGGGCTCGGTAATAACAATCCATTGCTGCGGTTTTTGTATTTGTAGTAAAACAGCTTTTGTTTCTTCTGTTACCGGGTTTGTTTTAACCCACCTCCGCATACGGGCGTCATTCATTTTTGTGTAGTGATGATAATCCGGGTTGTCATAGGGAGGTTTAGGTTTTTCTTCGCTTAAGATTTCATGTGTATAATCAAGGTATTGCTGCCAGTTCATTATCAGTTTATTTTTTTGAGCGGCAAAAATACACAGAATGTATATACAGATAAGTAATAAGGGTCCAGGCTGCAGATTTTAACTTCATGATAAACATTTTCTTTCATTCATCGCATTATTTTTCCGTTGAAACAAAAGTTATAGTTCTGCAATGCATAGCATTGTAATTTAGTTGTTATCTGCTATGAAAAAATTGTTTTTATTATGCTGCACCATCGCTATGCTATCCGGCATTGTAGCCCAGCCAGAATTAAAGGGCAGCATTATATTATACGTGGTAAGCGAACAGAAGGCTCCCCTAAGCAATGTAACTATTGAGCTTTTGAAATTGCCGGATTCAATGATCATCCGGCATAAAATTTCTGACAAAGAAGGGAAAACAACGATACAGGATATAGAGCCGGGTGAATATGTTTGCAGGGTAAGTATGGCAGGATACGCAAGTTTCACTTCTGAAAAAATAGCTGTTGCAGCAGAATCTGTAAATGAAAAAACATTTGTGTTGTCTTCCGGGGCTAAAACACTCACAGCAATAAAACTCACAGCACGTAAACCTCCCATTCAGCAATTACCCGATAAAACTGTTATCAATATCGACGCAGGAATAACAAATGTAGGAGCAACGGTGTTGGATATGCTTGAGAAATCTCCCGGTATTACTGTTGACAGATCGGGTAATATCAACATGAAGGGAAAACAGGGCGTGCTGGTAATGATGGATGGGAAACCGCTGTATATATCAGGGGCTGAATTAATTACTTTGCTGGAAAACATGAATGCAGGCCAGGCAGAGCTGATTGAGCTGATGGATAATCCTCCTGCCAAATATGATGCGGCGGGCAATGCGGGCATTATCAACATCAAAACAAAAAAGAACCGGCAGAGAGGATTTAACGGGAGTGCAAATCTTTCGTATGGCCAGGGACGTTACTACAAAAGCAACAACAGCATATCTCTGAATTACAGGAACAACAAATTCAACTACTTTTTTAACTATAACATTGTAGCTAATAAAAATTTTATGGATCTGTATGCACTGAGAACCTATTATAAGGCAGACGAAACAACTGTTGAATCTGTATTGCAGCAGCCGACTGTTATGACAGCAAGAGGTAAAAATAATATTTTACGAATGGGTGCGGATTATGCATTAAGCAATAAAACTACGCTCGGCGTTATGGTATCGGCATTTGCGCTGTCAAGAAAAAATCCGGGAGATGCAACGGCTCAATGGTTAAATAACAACGGCAGCACTGATTCTGTAATTCTTACGCACAGCGATAATAATGTGCGATGGAAAAATGGTGGCATAAACGCGAATCTGAAGCATGTGTTTTCCGCTACCAGCGAGTTAAGCGCCGACCTTGATTATATTGACTATGACATCAGCAATATGCAGGTTTTTAAAAACGATCTTGATGCTCCGGGAGGGTATAGTGAAGCTTCAAAAGGTGATCTTGATGCCCGCATCAGGATATATGCCGCTAAAGCCGACTATACAAAAAGCTTCAGTAACAATCTGAAAATGGAGACAGGTTGGAAATCTTCTTATATCAGGACAAACAATTTAGCTGAGTATTATTTTATGCAGTTAAACGATTGGCAACCGGATTATGGAAAAACCAACCATTTTCTCTACGATGAAAATATTCACGCGCTATATACCGACACGGAAAAACAGTCGGGCAGAATAACAGCAAAGCTTGGGTTACGTTATGAGTTTACCGGTTATAAAGCCAGGCAGGCAGGAAATAGTATTGTTAAAGATTCTTCATTCTCCAGGAATTACGGCGGACTTTTTCCCTCTGCATTCATCAGCTGGCAGGCAGATTCTGCCAACCTGTTTTCCATTAGTGCCGGCCGGCGCATTGAACGCCCGGCTTTTCAAAAGCTGAACCCATTTGTTTTTGTAATAAACAAGTATACTTACCAGCGCGGTAACCCTTTTTACAAACCACAGTATACCTGGAACGCCGGCATCAGCCATAGTTATAAAAGCATGCTGACTACAAGTTTGGATTACAGTATAGTGAAAGATTATTTCTCGCAGATTTTTTTGAAAGACAGCACCGGTTCATTTGTGTATACAGAAGGAAATGTTGGTAAGGTGAAGAGCCTTTCTCTGACTGTAAGTTTCCAGTCATCGGTTTTTTCGTGGTGGTTTATATCGGCAGATGCAACGGTAACGTATAAACGAATGAAGAGCGAGCTATGGAGAGTCTTTAATGTGTCGTTCACGCAAATGAATACAAATATTACCAACCAGTTCAGGTTGGGCAAAGGCTGGTCTGCTGAATTATCTGGTATATATACCACAAAAAGCCAGCAGGATCTGCAGGAGGTGCTTGACCCGACCGGCCAGGTTTCTATTGGTTTGGCTAAACAGGTGCTTAAGAATAAAGGAACTGTTAAACTGACAGCCAGGGATATATTTTATACACAGTCCATGGCAGGGCTTACTACTTTCTACAATGCGCAGGAATATTTCAAAATTACCCGTGACAGCAGGGTTTGCACCTTATCTTTTACATACCGTTTTGGTAAGCAATTCAAATCCCTGCCGCAAAGACCGGGTGGTGCGGGAGAAGAGGTGGATCGGGTGGGGAGTTAATTTAAAATTAAAAAACGAGAGAACCTGAGGTTGTTAAAGCGTAAGCATGAAATTCATGCAAATGTTGAAGTGGCGGATATATAGTTTGGAAATATTCCACTGCACTACCCTTCTCCGCAAGGAGAAGGATAGGAGGATGAGGTGTTAATATTAACCCCGGCAATTATGATTTCTTTTCCGCTTTATACTTTTTCTCCGCTTCTGAAGCTTTTTCAAAATCGAGTATAACGCCGTTTATACAGTAGCGCAAACCTGTAGGCGGAGGGCCGTCTTCAAACACATGTCCTAAATGCGCTTTGCAACGTCCGCATTCTACTTCTGTTCTGTCCATTCCGTGTGAATGATCAGGAAGATATATGATACTGCTTTTACTGATAGGCTCATAAAAACTTGGCCACCCGCAACCGCTTTCAAATTTAGTATCGCTCTTAAATAATGGATTACCACAGGCAGCGCAATAATAAGTGCCCACCTCATTAAACTTTTCAAATTTACTTGTCCAGGGTCTTTCTGTTCCCTTCATTCTTGCTATATAATAAACATCCTGTGAAAGTGTTTTCTTCCATTCCTCATCCGTAAGGTTAACTTTTGAAGTATCGGTGCGGGAATATATCTTGCTTTTATTATTGGTATTATTGTCCATAATGGTTGTTGTATTTTTTTTAGATGATTGTGAAAAGCTGCATTGATGCATAATCAAGGGCAAGAGCAGAATAAAAACGGTGAGTAAACGCATATACACTGTTTTCTTGTTTTACAAAATTACGGAAGGTACTCATCAATATACTATATTGAAATAATCGCGGATTGTTAAAATAAGGGGCTTTAAAACCAACATTTCCTGCTTTTGTTAACGCTTTATTAATACGTTCCTTTATATTTGCCGCTCACCTAAGGTTTGTAAGTACATGTTCAACTTAATTTTGTTTGGTCCTCCCGGCAGCGGAAAAGGCACACAGTCTGAAAAATTAATTTCGAAATACGGGCTAAAGCATTTGTCTACCGGCGACCTGCTGCGTAGCGAAATCGCCGCTCAAACTCCATTAGGCCTTGAAGCTAAAAGCTTTATGGATAAGGGACAACTTGTTCCGGATGAAGTGGTTATAGGAATGATCAGCTCTGCTCTTGACAGCAACCCGAATGCAAAGGGCTTTTTGTTTGATGGTTTTCCCCGTACTGAAGCCCAGGCTGAGGCGCTTGATAAATTGCTGAAGCTGAAAAAAACAGCCATTCATTTAATGGTGGCGCTTGATGTGGCTGAAGCTGAATTGATTAGAAGGCTTTTAGGGCGCGGCAAAACTTCCGGCAGAAGCGATGATACCAATGAAGGAGTAATTAAGGCGCGTATAGCCGAGTATCATAAAAAAACGACCCCTGTTGCAGATTACTATACGAAGTTTGACAAGGTTAAGCACATAAAGGGTGAAGGAACCGTTGATGAAATTTTTGAAGCGATCAGTAAAGAAATAGACGGTAAAATATAATTGCTTTCACGATATTTTTTGCGTGAGGATTACGGCCTGCCAGCCGTAATTTTTTTTGCTGCTTCTATACTGTTGTCGATCCGGGCGTTTACGGTATCTATTTTCTCTTTTTCTTTTTTGAAGAAAACCAGCTTTTCATCTTCCGAATTTCCTGCGTTGTCAGGATTAAAATCCTGCATCCATTTATTCATCAGCTCTTCGGCATATACCAGGTTGTTGAAAGCGGTATCAAACGCCGCTGTATTTTGCCCATCTTTTGTTTTCATCCTGGCTATTGAATCTTTTTGTTGCGAGACTAAGGCTTTCAGCCGGACAATCTCTCCCATTTTTTTCATACTGATATCATGCCCTTCCATTACAGATTTATAAAGACTGTCTGATGCTGTTTTGGGTACCGACGCGTTATGCTCATCTGCCTGCTGGCTATTGTTTGCATTACCACAGGCATATGCTGCCATCAAAAGAAAAAAAGCAATATAATTTTTCATGAACCTGCTTAATTTATTTGCCGCAAAGATACCGGTAAACGTTTCGTATCTTTTAAAATAATAATTAAATTGTGTTGAAGGTATTCTACAATAATCATTAAACGTTATATATGATACACCAGATTAAGGAAGGATATGTAAAAGTTGAACCAAAGCATGGCATTACAACAATAGAATTTTTTCATCCCCAGGGCAATGCGTTACCGGCAGCAATACTTGCAGACCTGGCCCAGGAAATACACAGTGCCGGTTTGGATACAGAAACAAAAGTGATTGTATTACGATCAGCAGGCGAAGGAGCATTCTGTGCCGGGGCTTCTTTTAATGAAATAAAAGCAGTAACTACACCAGAAGAAGGACGGGCATTTTTCAGTGGGTTTGCGAATGTAATTAATGCGATGCGCAAATGTCCAAAATTGATCATTGCCCGGATACACGGTAAATGTGTGGGCGGTGGTGTTGGGCTTGCAGCCGCTGCTGATTATGCAATAGCATTAGAAGGCGCTGATGTAAAGCTCAGCGAACTATCAATAGGTTTTGGTCCTTTTGTGGTTGGTCCTGCTATTGAAAAAAGAATAGGATTGGCAGCATTCAGCCAACTGGCAATTGACGCGGCAATGTGGCGGCCCGCGGAGTGGGCAAGAAGAAAAGGACTGTATGCCGAACTGCATTCCAATCTTGAAAATATGGATGAATCAATTCAACGGCTTGCCAATGAATTGATGCACGCCAATCCCGAAGCTATGGCTGAGATGAAAAAAATTTTATGGCGTGATGCAGATGATTGGGATACACTTCTTCCGGAACGGGCTGCCATCAGCGGAAGACTGGTGGTAAGTAAATATGCAAAGGAAGCATTAGGGAAGATAAAGAGTAAGTTGTAGAATGGGGTGATGAGATATCAGCCTTTGGGATGACGGTTGTATTTACTAACACAGGAAATTTTCTGAATGTCAAGTCAAATACATGTTCATTTTTTTCTTACGCCAATTATAATAAGAGTAACACCTAAAATACCTAAAAGTCCGTCTGCGATAAAATCATTCTTTTTGTTCTCATTCTCAAATAAAAATATGTCATCTATACCATTCAAGTGTTTTAGCTTAATCATATCTCCAGCTTTATGGCTGTTAGCAAAGCCGCAACCAACCGTTTTAGTAAACTCTTGGCCAGCATAGGCAAATTTCATTGAATATTTAACCTTTGTTCCACTGCAAATTGGGATGTAAGTGATCGTTGCAGTTATAAGTTCACCATTTTTCTGAACATTGTATTCTTGAATATCTCTGCTTAGAGGAATAATACAGATAAAAGTTATTATAAAAGGCCCTCCGATAATGAGAAATAATTTCATTTTTTGGCTTTCGTGAACTGGATACAAAAATATTCAGTTCAATTAAATTAATAGAACCAGGAAGCATTACAAGAAATACAGAAGTGTTGGGTACTTATATCTTTAAGATCTAAATCTAAAAAACTTTATTTTCTTTACACTATTATACTCAGCAACATTACTCCCGCAAGCCCAACAATTGCCACAATGGTTTCCATCAGCGACCACGAGCGAAGCGTATCTTTTACACTCAGGTTAAAATATTCCTTGAATAGCCAGAAACCGCCATCATTTACATGAGAGAACATAAGGCTTCCGGCGCCAATAGACAATACCATCAGGTTGGGATCAACGTTTCCCTGCGCAACAATTGGCGCCACAATGCCTGCGGTAGTTAACCCGGCAACAGTTGCGGAGCCTATGCACACCCGTATCACGCAGGCAATCAGCCAGGCTAATAACAACGGATGCAGCGGCCACGACTCCAGTGCTTTTGCAATATCATTGCTTACACCGCTAACCGTAAGCACTTCTTTAAAAGCGCCGGCGCCGGCTATGATCAGCAATATCATCGCTACGTCTTTCACCGCGCTTTCATATACCTGCATAATTCTTTTCATGCTCATGCCGGTTGACCTGCCCAGCGTGAAAGTGGCTGTAACCACCGCGATAAGCATTACGATCATTGAATTGCCTATAAAACCCGAAGCGTCTTTTATTGCGTCAGATTGTGGTATCATCAGCGGCAGTATAGTAGTTGCAATCAGCAAAACAACCGGCAGCAGGGAAGAAAAAAGACTATTGCCCAGCCCGGGCAGTTTCTCCTCTGGTATTAGTTCCTGTTGAAAAGTTTGTAATGGTTTGGCTACAATTTTTTTTAATGTTTTGGCAAAAATGGGACCTGCAATAATTATGGCAGGAATGGCAACAGCCAACCCGTACAATAGCGTTAAGCCCATATTGGCATTAAATTGTTTAACCAATGCAGCTGGTGCGGGATGCGGTGGCAGATAACCGTGCGTAACCGAAAGCGATGCCAGCATTGGTAAACCAATATATACCGCAGGTAATTTATATTGATATGCTACTGAAAAAATAAGTGGCACCATCAACACAAAACCTACATTATAAAACAAAGGAATGCCAATTACAAAACCAGTTACCATCAATGCCCATTGAATATACTTAACACCAAATGTTTTCATCAGCGATGAAGCGATCTGTTGCGCCGCCCCGCTTTCTGCCACCAGTTTACCCAGCATTGCGCCCATCATAATTACGGCAGTGAGCGACCCGAGGGTATCGCCCATGCCCTTTTCAACAGCACCGGCGAGTTTTGTTACGGGTATCCCCAGCATCCAGCCTGCAAGCAGTGATACTATGAGAAAAGCAAGAAAGGCATTTGTTTTGCCCCACGTGATCAACAATACGAGTAATACAATGCAGAAAGCAATAATGAGCAATGTCATGAATGGAAGATGAAATGAATGAAAATATCTGCCATCACAGAAGCAAACACAACAATCGTTACAGCAGTGATACTATAAATGAAGATAAGTATTCCCGGGTAAACGGGTGAAATTGTTTGTGGAAAGAAGAATGCTTCTCGCAGCGATTACAGCGGAGCAGCGTACGCCGCGTATTTTTCTTTGCGGGCTTTGCGTGAAAAAAACCTTCCTGTTGATGTATACTTTTGTGAAACATGAGATGTAAAACGACTTTCACATTTCACATAGCACTACCAGTTATTCATCTGCTCCGGTACAACGCGTTCAACACTTTCAGAAGAAATGGGTTTGTTTTTCCAGTCGGGTTCATATTTTACAAACCAGGAGAGCCATAAGCTCCTGGATAAGCGCATAAATACAGGCTGCAATACTATAAGCAATACAGCATTAATTATACCCCAGTATAATAACCTGTAGTCTCCATCCTGAACAGAAAAGCCGATCAGCACCCACCATGCTACAAATGTAGTTACGCAAAAAGCAACGGTTAATGCATAGCTCACATAGGCTGTACCGTAATAAAAGCCTACTTCTATTTCTGTTGGCTGGCCGCATACGGGGCAGCTCTTATTCATTTTTACAACTGATTTGAGCTTGTAAGGGTTGCTATTCACGAAAAGCTTACCTGTTCTGCATCGTGGGCACCTGTTGTCTAAAACAGAAGATAAATAGCCGGGCTTTTTTTCTTCACTCATCGTTCCGGGGAATTTTTTGCAAATTTCCTTATTTAATCTGAATTGGAGGAGGATTTTTTAGGTAGGATATATTTCAATTTTTCGATTTAAAAAATATGCGCTGGCATAAGGTATAGACCCCTCCTTGGGTCGGGGTGACAAGCTGTGGGAATTATGCTGAGCTATACTACAATTGTTGAACATTTATTTTAATGCCGAACATTGTACAGGGGTTTCGCTTTTAAGTTGTATAGTTACACACTTTGCATTAGTGCTGGCAGTGAAATGCAAACGGCGCCCGTCATTTCGATCCCGCCTGTACGTTGAAATTAATTAAAGTGTCTTGCGGCGGGAGAGAAATCCGTTGGGCAGTAGAGCAAATGTTGAGCATTAGTACCCGGCCCCGGCAGATTTCTCTCCCGCCGCAATGTGTGTTTTATTCTATTTTCCCGAGGGCGGGATCGAAATGACGATGCCTGCAAACGGTTTCTTTTAAAAGCGAAATCCCTGTTTCAGGTTAGGGCTTACTATTTACCAATAGGCTTCTAATTGGAGTACCTACCAGTAACTTGTAACCTGGAACCTGTAACCAAAACCAACTTACTCCTCCTGCCTTCCTACAGTTCCTCCATTGTCAGGTAGCGGCCCCTGAATTTCTCTGTCTGTAATCTTGTATCTGCATTAATATGCATTACCTCTGCCGGTTTGCCGGGAAGAACCGCATTCCATTCCGGTAAGCCCAGACCATTGGGATTGCCGGTTTTAATAAACTGTTCAAAATAGGATTGCAGTATCTGGGATACCAGGAAATCATCCGGATGCCAATCAAATACGCGGTTGGTACCCAGGTTACCCATAGCATACTCTATTTCCGCGGAATGAACCGCTCCGGTAGCTACAGGTGCAGTTGGATTTTCCCTGGTAGCAGGGCGAGGGCGCTCATAATAATAACGGTAAACATTACCTGCACCTGTTTTGGCATGTATATCACTCCAGCGCCAGGTGCTGAAGGCTATAAACCGGTCTGAAGCCAGGTCGGTTGCGGCAGCCTTGACCTCTTCATCTGTGGCAGGATTATATACCTTCAATACTTCAGCCGCTTTTGCTCCATACAATTGCTGTACAGCTTTTATATAATTATCCTTAGTTGGTTCTTCTTTCCCTAAAATACTTTTCCAGTTACCCTCTTCCGAATTCCAGCCAACCATCAACGGCACTTTTGATTGCTGTTTGGCCAGGTAGATATCCACAGGAGATTTTGGGAAAAAATAGCCATCTATAACGACACCGCCTGAACGAAATTTCTTAGTGACATCCAATACCTGTTGAGCAGAAAGCTTACGCAATCCGGCAAGGGTTTTAACACCAAGCGAATCCGCAAATTGTTTGCCCTGCTGTTCTGCTTCTGTTAAGGTAAGTATTGGTCTTGTTCCGAGCAACGAACCGCTCTCTCCTATTGCCCCTGCAATAATATCACGCGAAAGTGGCGAGGTCATTTGAGCGCTTACGGAATAAGAGCCTGCAGATTCCCCTGCTATTGTAATTTTTCCAGGATCACCGCCAAAAGCACCGATATTCTGCTGCACCCATTTTAAGGCGGCAGCCTGGTCCAGAAATCCATAATTCCCGGATGCTTTATGAGGAGACTCTTTAGTGAGCTCCGGATGCGAAAAGAAACCAAAAACAGATAACCTGTAATTTACAGTAACAGTTACAATACCTCTGCGTGCCATGCTTTCCCCATCGTAACGATATTCGGATCCGTCACCTGCAACCAGTCCGCCGCCATAAAAATATACCAGCACCGGAAGCTTATCATCAGCCTTTTTTGCCGGCGTCCATACATTCAGGTATAAACAATCTTCGCTTACGCCGTCAGATCGAAAATTCATATCGCTGAACAACGGAAGCTGCATAGCTCTCGGACCGAAATGATCCGCTTTTCTTATGCCGTTCCATGGCTTTACGGGTTGAGGTTCACGCCAGCGCAGATCCCCAACCGGCGGTTGCGCAAAAGGAACGCCTTTAAATATTTTTATACCGGAGGAGTTAACACCTTCAAGTATACCATCTTTAATTTTCACCTGTAATGCAATGTTGCTGCTTTTTGTTTGCCCCATTAAAATTGAAGTATATGCAGTGAGAGAAAGTAACACGATCATTCTTTTCATAGAAACAATTTATCGTTGAGCAGTATGGTGCAAGATAGGAAAAAGGGGAAAAATTTGTTACAATTAGAAATGTTTATAAAATTTAAAAGGCTTACCAATAAGCTTACCTGCATCAAAAACCTGTAGAATATATATACCGCTCTGTAATCCGTTTGTAGATATTTTATCATTCCTGATTTTACCGCGGTTCACAACTTTACCGGACATATCTATGATCCGGAAATCAGGCAAGGTTAATATCGGTCTGCTGAAATTCAGGAAAATTTCATTTTGAACAGGATTAGGAAATGCTTTGTAGATGAGGGGTTCATTCAATTCCTGTAAAGAATACCCGTCTACCCTGATATTATCCAGGGCCAAAAACATAGGATTACCACTGATGCTGTCATTCGTTCCAAGCTCTGCTATAAATCTTATTTGCATAACCTGCGATCTGAACGAATCTAAGCTTGCAAAAAAACGTGGGGGTAATGTATCCCAAACCTGTATGCCATCATATATTCTTTTCGGTCCGAAAATGTCACTCCTGTTTTTCTTAAATACGGTATGCCATCTATCTCCATCAAACACTTCCGCAGAAACATAAGCTGAGTCAATTACAGGAGAAGCCGGATTCACCCAATACTGATAGTCAAAACTAAGTTCTACATCATAATATTGACTGGCATCAAAATAAGGAGATGTAAAAGCTATTGTTTTACGATCACTATAACCCCATGAATTATAACGCCAATAACAGGTACTATCAAAATTACCCATTTCAAAAAGAAGGTCATTATTATTTTCAAATACTCCGGCAAGTACAGGAGTACCAGATGTATCAGGTCTAAGTATTTTAGTTTCCCAACTTCCCTGCGTACAGGATTCATTAAAATCATTCAGCAATATTTTTTTCGACTTGTTCCTGAAATAAGGGGCCTGGTAAGAATAAGTATTATTACAATAGCCTTCATCTAAAAATTGCCTGATGTCAATACGATGATTGGCTCCATCTGAAAATAAATTCTTTATTACAATTGTTTGTGGCGAATCACTAAAGGAAAACCCGGTTGGTATATGATCAATCAATATATAGAACAAGCCCGTTTTATTATGATTGTGGGATATTTTTAATTGCAGATCGTGTTTGTCAGCATTCTCATTTATTATCTTTTTTTCTTCAATCATTAACTGTGTATTTGTTACTATTATCGCTTCACTCCTCAACGAACTATCTGATCCACAAACTTGTTTTACTTCTACTTTATAGTTCATGCATGGCTCCAGGTTCTTAAACACTGTTGAAGAAGCATTTGTAAAAAAGCTGTCTAGCGTAAAAAACGTACTGTTGTCTCTTTGCATCAGTTTTACAATATAATTCCCATTTCCCTGCCATGATACTTTGACGCTATCTGGTACATTAAAATATGTTATATGAGGTGGTGCAGATAGTTTGCAGGGTGTTATATTATTCTCATAAAGTTTATAACAGGAATCACGACTCATGATAAGATTCCTTATTCTATTATTGCTACTTTGATCTGCCAAATGTTCATACCCCGTAAAAGCCTCAAAGTCGGTGGCTCTGGAAAAACGGGTAGCAGAAAGCACAGGGTAAGATGTCATGAAAAATGATTTCATGCCCGGAACAATCCCATTATCATGATCAGCCCCTAATGAATGTCCTAATTCGTGAACAGTAAGATAACGCAAGCCAATTGGATCAGGGGTATAATACTTCAGAAAATTGAAGGATCCGTAACTGCATGCCCCAAAATCAGGGTTTGAAAAAAAAGTTGTAATACCTAACGCTTCCACTTCACCGGAAAATATTCTTCGCGGCGACCAGAATTGATAAAATAGTGATTTTTTTTGCGAATAATTATTTTGAACCCATGACTTTGCAGCATTAAGCAGCTTAGGTAATTTTCCGCTCTTATCTAATATATCACACGATTCGCAGGTAGATATTACGGTTTCAATAATCTTAAAGCTAATGCTATTCTTTCCTGTATCTGCATCAATATCGGTATTAAAATTAAACGAATTAAATATAGCTTCTGAAATATTAAGGTTTGCAAAAAGGAATGTTTCGAGTGAATCAATATTAAAATCGTACTCTTTCAACATTTCATAATCGGTAACCTGCAGTATTTGTATCAGGCGTCCAACTGAATCATTGTCTTCACCTTGTTGTTTCTTCGTTATACTCACCTGCTCATTGTACAAATCAATGTTTCCAGACTTGCCTTCAAAGCCACATTTCAGGGCCGTATCAGCAATAACATCGTCACTTGCATACAAAAGATACTCATTTGAACTCGCTTCACCATACCTGGATGCAGGCTCGAGTACAAACTCTTTGTTATCTACCGTCACAACTCCATATATAAAATTATCCTTTATAGCAAGTCTGACGTACCCTCCTCCGCTGTTCAATGATCGGCCTTTAAATAAAAAATCCGGGCGAAAAACTTCAGACCGCTTTCCTGCCGGAGTTACAATTGTCCTTTTATAATCCAACGAGACCAGCGTGGATGGCTCGAGCTCAATATCCCACTGAACATCATCCTTAAAATTTAATCTGAAAGATGATTTAGATTTACTTTTTACAAAAGAGGAAATTTCGGCTACAGGCAATCTGAATGATTGATATTGTAATATCTTCTTATCTGCAACAGCTATCCTTTTTTGAGGTGTCGCCTGCGCATAAAATTCTTTAAATTCAATTTGTGCATAAAGCGAGGTCATAAACGACATACACAGGCAACAAGCCTGAAGCTGACGCAGCAGGTACTTTTTCATACAATAATTATAGGAATAAGGGGCATGAGTTATACTTAAGTATCAATATACCTAACAAATATAATATCTCCAACATCTGCATGGACTTTTCGATGGTTAGAGGTATTCAGCTATATATATGATTACCTGCACTCCTCACATCCTGTCCTTTTGCATTTTATCACTACTTCTGTTCGCTGGTAATAATAAACTTTAAACAACCGGTTTGTTAAGTATTTTGTTATAACCAATAACTATTGCCATGAGACAAATGATATTCCTTTCTGCTATGCTTCTTTTTCATCAAATTACAAACGCACAAATACCATTAACAACTGCACCGAGCGGTGGCAATAAAAAAGCTACTGTTGCAGAACAGGTAGGTTTAACAGAAGTAACCATAAATTATAGCAGGCCCGGGGTTAAAGGCCGTGAAGGGAAAATATGGGGACAGCTGGTGCCTGCAGGCTTTACAGACCCGGGATTTGGAAGCAGTAAATCCGCTCCCTGGCGTGCCGGCGCCAACGAAAATACCATCATCACATTTTCCAACAATGTTAAAATAGAAGGGCACTCTTTACCAGCCGGCGCCTATGGCTTTTTTATAGCCTATGCGCCTGATGAATGCACATTGATATTTTCGAAAAACTCAAGCTCATGGGGACATTACTATTACAATGAAAAAGAAGATGCATTACGGATAAAAGTAAAGCCTGTAATGCTTGATAAAAGTGTGGAATGGTTGAAGTATGAATTTGTAAACCAGGCAGCCGGCAGCGCAACAGTAGAGCTGCAATGGGAAAAGCTGGCTATTCCATTTATCATTGAAACCGATTATACCAGGGATCAGATTGCTTCTTTCAGAAAAGAGTTGCGAAGCTCAAAGGGATTTATTTGGGAAAGCTGGGACCAGGCTGCTCAATGGTGTGTACAAAACAATACCAATCTTGATGAGGCATTGTTATGGACTGACAGCGCAACAAGCATCAATTTTGGAGGGAACGGTGTTTTTACCCCCTGGGTGACCAAAGCAATGGTGCTCGAAAAATCAGGAAGAAGCCGGGAAGCAGAGGCTGTTATGAAAAAAGCATTGCCTTTGGGAACTGTTATACAGGTACATCAATACGGGCGTCAATTACTGGCACAAAAAAAGCCGCAGGAAGCATTTACTATTTTTAAAGCCAACCATGATAAAAATCCAAACCAGTTTACTACATTGGTTGGATTGACAAGAGGATATTCCGCATTAGGAGATTATAAAAAAGCATTGAAATATGCCACCCAGGCATTACCGCTTGCTCCCGACAGCTTAAATAAAACAAGTGTGGAAGCCATGCTGCAAAAATTAAAAGATGGTAAGGATGTAAATGAATAAAAGTGATTCGGGAATAAGTAGTAAGGGATAAGTAACTTCACATACTGAATTGCTTTGACCATATGAATATCCCCGCCAAAAATATCATTTACACAATAGGGCATTCCACCCACAGCATAGATGCATTTCTTGCTATGCTTCAGTCATTCAATATTAAAACCCTGGCAGATATACGGCGTTTTCCGGGATCTAATAAATATCCGCAGTTCAATAAAGAAAATCTTGAAAGATCATTAAAAGAGAAAGGAATAAACTATATACATCTTGAGGAGCTGGGAGGAAGAAGAAAAGCGCAGCAGCATTCAAAAAACCATAAATGGCAAAACATTTCCTTTCGTGGCTATGCTGATTATATGGAAACCGCAGCATTTGAAAAAGCTGTCTCAAAACTTGAAACAATAGCATTACAACAACTCACCGTCTATATGTGCTCAGAAGCGGTGTGGTGGCGATGCCATCGTTCTATGGTATCGGATTATTTAAAGGCAAAAGGCTGGAAGGTATTGCATATTATGGCTGAAGGCAAGGCAGAAGAACATCCTTATACTTCACCTGCACGTGTTGTTGGCAACCATGTGTATTATTATGATGAAGATTTATTTACCTGATAAAGCATTTTATTTATGGCAACAAAATTCAAAGTAGGCGATAAAGTAAGCTGGAATTCTGAAGCTGGAATAGTTTCAGGAACCATCATAAAAATCCATACAGAAGATTTCAGCTATAAAGGTTATACGCATCACGCTACAAAAGATGATCCGCAGTACGAGATCAAAAGCAGTAAAACTGATCATATTGCTGCACATAAAGGATCTGCGCTTAAGAAAATATAGTTGCCTTGTAAAAGAAAAAGCCGCCAATGCAAAATTTCTTTATGAATATGAACAGTGTATGCTTGCTAAAAAGAATACACTTACTACAGTTGGAATTTACTTAAGAAATCTGAGGCGTATATAGGTAATAGTGGTCCGGAAGTTACGCTTGAAAACAACGTGTTTGCTATAGATGCTACCACTATTGATTTATGCTTACCAACTTTTCATTGAGCAATGTTCCGCAGTACAAAAGCAGGAATAAAACTGCATTTTTCCATAGCTTCGATTCATAATGTAAATGCTTTGGATTTTATCTGTTTTGAAACTAATAGCTCCTAGTGATGGACAGAGAACATGTAGGTTACAGGTGACTTTACATGATTTACCAGGCTGATGTATTTTATATCACAAGGGCAAAAAACAACATGAACTGCCGGTGTGTGAAATCTATGCCACCAGATAAAACCAATGGTGTGCTTTGCGACCAGCATGTATTATTAAAACAACTATTATGCTGCCATCGATTATGAGAATAAAATCCTTTGTCTGATTTAAAAATAATTACATTATCATTTTATTATTAGCAAGCTCCCGGAGCGCTATATAAACCATCAGTCCCACACCAACCTCCAAAGCATCTTCATCTATATTAAAATCCGGGCTGTGCAGCGGGGCTGAAATATTCTTTTTCTCGTTTCCCACACCGAGATAATAAAACACAGACGGTCTGTCAAGCGAGTAATATGCAAAGTCTTCAGAAGCCATCCACCTGCCGGTATCGATCACATTTTCTTCCCCTACATACTCTACCGCATATTGTGTCCATATATCACTCAATTGTTCATCATTATGCAGGGAAGGATAACCGCGGTTAACAGTAAACTCACATTGTCCGCCCATACTGCTCACAAGTTTTTCCGCCATTGATTTCATCCGGTTATGCGCTTCATACCTCCATTGCTCATCAAAGGTTCTGAAAGTGCCCTCCATCAATACCTCATCAGGAATAATATTTATAGCGCCATTTGCAATCAGTTTTCCAAAAGAAAGCACTGTTGGTGTTAACGGACTTGCAAAACGGCTCACCACCTGCTGCATAGCAGTTATTAGCTGTGCAGCAATATTTACAGGATCAATTACCTTATTGGGTTGAGCAGCATGCCCGCCTTTGCCGGTGATCCTTACAAATATCTCATCCATTGATGCCATGGAAAGCCCTTTGCAAATACCAACCTTGCCTGCAGGCAGGTCAGGGCGTACGTGCTGACCAAATACTACCTCAGGAACAGGGTTTAACAACACACCTTCATTTATCATTTCTTTAGCTCCGCCCGGTAATTTTTCTTCTGCAGGCTGAAATATCAATTTAATTGTACCAGAAAATTCTTTTCGCGTACGCTGTAATATTCTTGCAGCGCCTAACAGCATTGCCATATGTGCATCATGCCCGCAGGCATGCATTACACCGGCGTTGAGCGATCTGTAAGCCACATCCGTATTTTCTGCTATTGGCAATGCATCCATATCGGAGCGAAGCGCTATAACAGGTGTACTGCCCAGCCCGCCATGAATTTCTGCAACAATGCCTGTGCCTGCTTTTTGCTCCCAGGCAATGTCCGCTTCTGTTAACTGCTGTTGAATATATGCAGAGGTATTAACTTCCTTAAAGGATAATTCAGGGTTGCTATGCAAATACCTTCTCTCTGCTATTATTTCTTTCCTGTTTTGCCTGGCTTGTTGCTTAATCATCAACACCGGTATTTCTTTCATAATTCTTCTTATTTGGAAACTAGCATAGGGAAATACTTTTCACAAACAGCATCAATTTTACGTAACTGTCCCGGCGACAATATTTCCTTCTCTAACAAGCATCCCGTATAATGCATCACTCCTTCCCGCCTCAACATTTCATGAATACCTGCAATACAGCCATGAAAGTTATACTCCACATCAAATACCGCCGCATTTGTATCTGTTATTTCGATGCCCTTAGCCAATACATTATCAATGCCGGCATAATCATTGGCAATACAGTGTTTAACTTCCTTTAAAGTGCTAACGGCATGTGCAGTACAAAATGCCCAATGGCCTAAAAGGCCCCCAACAAAAGTTTTCTCTACCATTTTTCCATTTACCTTAAAACGATAAGGTGTAAGAAGATCGGCGACAATATTATCATCATTGCCGGTATACAAAGCAATTTCGTCCCTTCTTGAAGCATTACAAACAGCCTGCACTACATCTATAGTGTGATACCTGTTGAATGCAGCGATCTTTATCGCATACACTCCCTGTATCTCTGTAAATTTTTTCCAGAAATCATAACTCAGCACCCGGCCTCCTACCGCAGGCTGTAAATAAAAACCAAATACAGGAATGACAGACGCAACAGCTTTCACCCTTTCCAGCAATTCATCTTCAGTATAGTGTGACAGCCCGCCCATGCTCAGCAGCCCCATATGATAGCCATATTTCAATGCGGTTTCGGCCTCTGCAACTGCTTGTTTTGTTTCCCCGCATATACCGGCTATTTTTAAAAATGGCCTTTCCAAAGAAACCGAATCAATTTCTTCCGCAACAGTTTTTAATACCGACTCCAGCAACTGAAACTCCTTATTGCGTATTTCAAACTGCGTGGTATGAACGCCTACCGCTACTCCTCCGGCCCCGCCGCTGATATAATACCGGGTAAGCGCTTTTTGTCCGCTTTCATCAATCTGTTTTGAATTTTCCTTTAACACCAGCGGATGTGCCGGAATAACAGTACCGCTATATAGAAGCTTTGCTATTGCAGCAGGCAGGCCGGTTTGTGTATGCTTAGTAGTTTCCATCTCTTTCCTGAAAATGTGTTGGTTTATTTAATGTTGCTCCTGCATTTTTTACCCATTCACCAATCATTTCCATCATCACTTTAAGCGAAACAGAAGGATATCCAAATCGTTTAAAACTTTCCGTAGCATTGCTAAGCAATGCTGTTGGTGATTCCTGCCCGGTGAAGACAGGGGTCTTATCAAAAAATTTACCGTACCACTCTGCTACCCAGCGTACTGAAACAGTTTCCGGTCCCGTGATATTTAATATTGTGGAAGGCGCTGAGCAATGCAGTAAGCTTCTTATGGCAAATTCGTTGGCATCTGCCTGCCATATCACATTTACATTACCCATATTAAGGTCAATAGCCCTGTTCTCCCAAACTGAACGTGCTACCTCAAGCAATACACCATATTTTACATCGTTTGCATAATTCAAGCGGTAAATAAGAATGGGTGTATTATATTTTCCTGAGAAGTATTGAAATATTCTTTCCCTGCCAAGGCACGACTGACCATATTCACCTATGGGCTGGGGTGGTACCTGCTCTGTTGCACCGCCACTATACGTTGCCGTTAGCGGGTATACATTACCTGTAGAAAAGACCACTATTCTTGCATCCTTATAATATTCTGCCACACGTGACGGCAGAAATGTATTCATTGCCCATGTAAAAGGCTCATTGCCTTTAGTACCAAATTTTGTACCGGCCAGGTAAAGTACATTTTTCACTTTTGGAAATGATGCCCATGCTTCAGCATCCAACAGGTCGGCTTTAATGGTTTCTATGCCCACATCTTCCAGTTCTTTTTGCAGCCCCGGCTCCGAAAACCTTGCTACTCCAATAACTTTCTTTTCTACTCCTGCCTTAACAATGGCTGCCTTACAAAGCCGGGCAAGGTCCGGTCCCATTTTGCCGCCGACACCTAATATAATAATGTCGCCATCTATGGCGGCCATATCTTTTATAAGCCCCTCAGAAGGTTGTAAAAGAGCCTCATACTTTTGTAACAGATCAGTCATATATTATTTTAAAAAAAGTTCTTTAAAATTAAAGAATGCCATTATTACTATTAAAGCCATGCCTGTACCAATAACCAGTTTCATCCAGACTGTATTCACATAACTTCCCATTAACGCTTTGTTGTTCGATACATAGAATAATGTGAACCCGATTACCGGCACAATAAATATGGTTATGCTTTGCGCCAGCACAATAAGCTGAAGAGGAGCAGAACCAAAAATAATTGAAATAACAGCACCAACAATGATAATAGCAGCCGTAAGCCACCGTGATGTTGCGCCGCCAACTTTGCTGCTTTTACCTATAGCGTCGCTCAGTAAAGTTCCTCCTGCAGATGCATTACCTATCAGGCTGGAAAATGCTGCACCGAAAAGCCCGATCAAAAAAACATAGGAAGCTGATTTTCCGAAAGCCGGTATCAGTGCAAGCGACATATCCGTGGCTTTTGTAACTTTTATGCCTGCGGGGTGTAATACAACCGCGGCGCAAATCATTACAATAACACTCAATGTGCCTAATACAAGTATTCCAAAAACACTATCGTACTTAACAGGTTTGCCTTTTGAAGCTTTTCTTTTTTCATTTACAAGATATGCCTGGTAAAACGCGCCGACAATTGAAATAAATGAAGCGCCGAAGGCAATCACCAGGCCCAGTGAACCATCAGGTATCCGGGGCACTAACCCTTCGGCCATTGCCTTTGCTTCAGGCTTCACAATAATAAAAGTAACTACAAAAGATAGCAGCATTATTGCAATAAGGCTTATCATTACCCTTTCCAGCATTTTGTAAATGTTTTTTGTAAAGAGCAATAAGATGGAAAGCGCATTTACAATCACAACCCAAATAACAGGGCTGGTATCAGTAAGCTCTCCTAATGATATACCAACCCCCGTGGAATTTCCTGATTGAAAGGAGGCGCATACAATAAAAATACAAACACCTAACGCTATAGCAGCTTTCCTCCCAAATTTTTCAGCAACAACCGTAAGCACTGATTTATCGAGCGCCATACCTATACGGACAGCCATGTTGGAAAAAAAGCACATAAAAAATATCGCCACGCCCACAATCCACAATAATGAATAACCGAACTGCGCTCCAAGCTTGGAGGTTATGGTCATTTTGCTTGGTCCAAAAATAAGTGCCGCGGTAATTAAACCGGGAGTTAATGATGTTAAAAGCTGACGTACATTCAAAGTGGAAAGTTTGATTTTTAAGTATATGCCTGATTTTAGTTTGCCCGTCTTCTTAATCATGTGATCCGGTAATACCCGCATCAAATTGTAAGATCGACATCATAACAAAAGAAAACGGTGACTGGCGCCGGGATTTGCGAAGCGTTAAATCATCGGGTACCATTTTTTAATATTGGTCGTATATATCTTATCGATCACTTGCTTAGGTAAATGAAGAGCTCGGAATTTTCCCGGCACTTCCGGCGCTTCCATCATTTCATCGGAAACAAAAAATCTCCAATGATTTATCCAGGTGGCATAAGCATTTGCCTGAACAGTTTCCGGAGATATGGAATCATCTACCGTGATATCGGTAGCATACAGGATCCTATCCTGGTACCTGATAAAGAAATCTCTTACTTTTTCATATTCATCAACAGCCTGGTATTGCAGGTGTGAGATACGTTCTGCCATATCTACGGCTAAATTGGGGAACCTGTCCAATCTCTCAGCAATTTCATCCACGCTCCATTCCAAACTGGCAAGATGAGCCCCCACAAACCGCATATCAGGATGCTTCTCAAGCATATGATCTCTTGCTTCAATCTGCTTTTGATAAGAAGGATATTCCGGGTGCAGATACATGTGGTACTCAGGATGGTGGCTGAAATATTCTTTGTCATTGGCCACGGTCATCTCTTCAACAGGCAGCCAGCAATTTCTCGGCTCGCCCAGGTGCCCCAGGAGCGTCTTGTTTTTTTGCGTAATAAAGTCAAACACAGGATCCAGCCGCGGATCATCTATCATCACAAAATTCCCGTTCTTATCCTTATATTCCATCCCGATATTTTTCCATACTTTAACGCCAGCCGCTCCGCGTGCAAAAGCATCATCAAGGCAGGCAATTGTTTTCTCCAGCCAGCCCGGGTATTCCATATCCTGTATCCGGAAGCTGGCGATGAACGCAAAATATCCGGGGTTGTTTTTCAGATGCCCGGTCGTGAACTCCTGCTGCTGTTCCAACGAAGGGAAATCCGGCACATCTACATTAATGCTCAGCAAACCCAGGTTATTTGCTTTTGCAAAATTTATCAATAGCGTACTATTGGTATTTACATGCATATGTGCATCAAATTTTTGAACGGAAGGGAAATCCTCCATCGTATAAAAAAAGGCTTCCCTTGTTTCACTGCCGATCAAAGATTGGTCTTTCATTATAATTTAAGATGAAATGTTCATACTGATTTTAGTTCGGTGCTAGCGCACTATATTCAATTTTTCTGCTACCAGGTTTTTCACAGTTGTAATAGCAGGAGGAAATAATTTTCTCAGGTCAATTTCCTCTTTAGACTCAAAACAGGTATGCAAAGTACGAATGAATATGTTTTTGATCTCAGTAGCCAGGTTGATCTTGCAAATACCATTTGCTATAGCTTTCTGCAAACTTGTGGCAGGTATTCCGGAACCACCGTGCAAAACCAGCGCGGCGCCTGTTATGGCATGTATCTCTTTCAGTCTTTCTATATCCAGCCGCGGTTCTTTTTTATAGAACCCATGTGCGGATCCGATAGCTACTGCCAGGGCATCAACACCGGTTTGCTCAACAAAGATGCCAGCTTCCTCCGGGTCTGTAAAGCCAACCGTTTCCGTTGACTGTCCAAGCTTGGCTATATATCCAAGCTCTGCTTCAACATTGGCGTTGTATTTTGCTGCGAGCTTCACTACTCTCCGGGAAATATCGATATTCTCTTCAAAAGGTTTTTCACTGGCATCTATCATTACAGAATCGAATCCTGCAGCCAGGCATACTTCAACAAGTTCGTAAGAATCAGAATGATCCAGGTGAAGCCAACCTTCAACCTGATAATGTGCCAATGCAGCCCTTGCCATACTTACAGCAACCTGTAAGCCCATATAATCTATGGAGCTTTTAGTCAGTTGCAGAATAACGGGTTGCCCTGTTTCCTGTGCCGCTTCCATTATTCCTCTCAGCGTTTCATAATTATAAAAGTTCGTGGCAAGCAATGCAGCGCCTTCCTGTTGCTTCAGGTGCAGCTTTTCCGTTAAACTAACTTTCTTCGTAGCCATATTTTTCTTTTAAAACAGTAAACACTTGCTGCCTTCCGTAAAATGCACCTGTGCCACCGGCAGCTGTTGTAGAAAGTGCTGCTATCATATTTCCAAACCGGTGGCAGTACTCAAGCGGTTGGTTCTGCAAAAACCGGTAAACAAACCCGGCATTAAAACTATCTCCTGCCCCAATAGCATCTACCACCTTCTCATTCAAAAAAGCTGGTAAGGAATGTAATTTGCTGTTTTGTATTATAGTGGATCCCTGGTTACCTTGCTTGATCACGATGATCCTGCCTGCCGGCTTTATCTTTTGTAACGCATCTTCTATGGTGCTGGTTTGCGTAATTTTCAATATCTCAGATTCATTAGGAAAAAACAGGTCTATGTCGGGAAGCATGCGATCAAGATCTATTCCCCATTTCTCTGCCGGGTCCCATTGAGGATCAAATGAGGTTGTCAATCCCAATTGTTTGGCTTTTCTGAAAATATCACCTATGTTTTTTTGCAAAGAAGTCTGAATAAAATAAGACGAAATATGCAGGTGCCGAGATTGCCGGATAATCTCCCAATTCACTTCATTACCGGAAAATGTTTCCATAGCGCCGGGATGAGTGATCATTGCCCGGTCTTCGTTGAAGTTTACCACTACCGTGGCCCCTGTATTGCATGAGCTATCCTGTACTACTCCGGTAGTATCAACAGCTTTTGAGCGCAGGCTGTTTACAACAAAATCTCCAAACAGGTCAGCACCTGTTTTTCCAATAAACGCAACTTTAGCGCCGAGGCAGCTGAGGTTGCTGGCGAAAATAGCAGAAGAGCTTCCCAGCACCAGGTTCATCTGCCGGGCAAGGATCTCCTTTCCTATCTCAGGAAAAACATCTGTCTTATTTAAAATAAGATCTACATTTAATTCACCAATAACAACTACATCATATTTTTTGATACTCATTGTATATGCTCAATTTTGGCTTGTTTTATTTACCGGCATGTTTTCCATTGCATGAAAAAGGATATATAAACACTCCTTTTACTACCCGGGTGATGGTTGCATTTTCGCTTGGACTGTCGGGCTTTAAACCAAATTCGAGTGATTTATAAAATCCCAGTATCTGCGCCGGCAATACACTACATACGGAAAGAAATTCCTCATCTACTTTGTTGCCATCTTCCGACAAGACTATTAAAAGGTTTGTATTAACATCACTGTTACGCGTTTCCGTAACTCCAATGCTGAAAAGCCCCTTTTCTCCGGCTTCTATATCGTTTATTAAATCCCTTTCATATTGATATACATACTTATCATTCGAAAATAAATATACCATCAGGGTGTATGGATTAATAACAGCCTTAGGTCCATGCCTGAAACCCAGGAACGAGTCAAACTTACATATTACTTTTCCGTCTGTCAGTTCCTGTACTTTAAGATCAGATTCATTAGCAACAGAACGCAAAGGCCCTGACCCCAGGAAAATAGCTCTCTCAAAACCCAGTTTTGCAGCTTCTCTTAATTTTTCCCTGTAATTATTAAGAATATTATTGGCATAATCACACAGCCTGCTCACCTGTCGCTCAAGCTCCTGTACCTCTCTTATGCGTGAGATCAGTAGTCCGGCCAGCAACATAGATGTAAAGCTTCCTGTCATGGCAAGGCTTTGATCATCTGCTTCAGGCGGCAACAGAAATACCAGTACCCGGCTATTGGCTGTTTCCTTTGACAAGGCCAGTTTCCCTTTGGGATTACAGGTTATAATAAGATGATAGGTTTTTTGAGAGAAAACATCTGCCAGTTGTAATGCCGCAACACTTTCAGGACTGTCGCCAGACCTTGCAAACGAGATCAGGAGATTGGTATTGGCATTAAAATAATGTGCAGGGTGAGAGATCAGGTCTGTTGTAGGGATTGCCATCGTTTGCCGCCCGGTATTTTTTTGAAAAGGCCCCTGCAGCACATCCCCTATGTAAGCAGAAGTTCCTGCACCGGTGAGGATCACGGAAAGTGAATCATGTGCAAAAGCTTCACGAAGAAAAGATGCCAGGCTGTCCTTTTGTGATGCTACCAGGTTCCAGGTTTTGATCCAGAGATCTGGCTGTTGTGCAATTTCACGGGCAGTAAAAAATGCTCCTTTCTGTTGCAGTTCATTTTGAGAAAAACCGAGATAGCCTGAAATCCCTTCTTGCTCCGGCTGAGTAGGATGCCCTTTCTTTAATTTCATTTTGTTTCGATTATTGGCTCAAAAGTAAATAATACCTTTCAAATTCCAATCATTTTTTTATTTTTACACTTTCGAAACTTTTCCTTTTTAAAAACAGCATTATATCGGGCAGGTTAACGAATAATTATTATTTTAAATAATACAATATGGAAACCAAAAAAACAGGTTGGGCTTTTTTTACCGGTTTTATCTTTTTTATAAGTCTTGTACCGGGAGTGTCTGCACAAACATTCACATCATATACAGAGAGTGTGCCGGGTACTAAAATACATTTGGACATGGTAGCGATCAAAGGAGGAACAGCTACGATAGGGAGCCCTGAAAAAGAACATGGCAGAAAGAATGATGAAGGTCCTGTTCATTCCGTAGAGCTGGACCCTTTCTGGGTAGGAAAATATGAGATCACCTGGGAACAGTACGAACTATTCGTGTATCCTGCTATAGAAAAAGAACGGAACGCCAAAACAACTACAGTCAATAAAAGCCGGGTCATGGTAGACGCTGTCACTTCTCCTACCCCACCTTTTACCGACATGAGCTTTGGTATGGGAAAAACAGGATACCCGGCAGTGAATATGACGCAATATGCTGCCCTGGCATATTGTAAATGGCTTACAGAAAAAACGGGGCATTTCTACAGGTTGCCTACGGAAGCTGAATGGGAGTATGCCTGCAGAGCCGGCTCTAATCAGGCCTATAGCTTTGGAAATGATAAAAGCCAGTTGACGGAATATGCATGGTATAGTAAAAACAGCAATGAGAAATATCAAAAAACAGGTACGAAAAAACCTAACGCATGGGGCTTGTACGATATGCACGGTAATGTAGCTGAATGGACGTTAGATCAATACTTCCCGGATTTTTATTCCAGCGCCGGAAGTATAAAGAGAAATGCCTGGGCACAACCGAAAACACTTTATCCGCGGGTGGTAAAAGGAGGGTCATGGGATGATGATGCAGAGGATCTCCGGTGCGCAGCACGATTGCCTTCCAAAGCATCATGGAAGCAACGTGATCCGCAGATACCTAAAAGCGATTGGTGGAACACTGATGCTTCTTTTGTAGGCTTCCGTATAGTACGGCCGCTTAAACAGCCTTCTGCAGAAGAAATTGCCCGGTATTTTGCCAGGCAGCCCCAGGATCTTTGACGGGAGCTTTACCTGATTTTTCGCGGCGCCTATAGCGGAGCAGCCTGCACAGGGAATTTTTGCTTTTTATGCTTATTACGCATACAATTCATTCCACTACAAATACTATCAAGATGAAAAAATGCATGCACCTGCTTGTTTTTTTATTCATGCCGGTACTATTGCTGAGCCAGATAGCAGAAGGTATTGCAGTAGTGCGACCTAAGGAAACAGACAGTGTATTGACCAACCCCGGCATAGGATTCAACACATTCCAGCATTTTAACGGAGATTCCTTATTTCCGGGGTCAGGGTGGGAAGAAGGATATCCAATCAAATATCAAAATTATAATGGTACGCTCCTTAACAAAGATTATCCTCCTGCAACTATCGCTTACTGGCGTGTATATTGGAAGTTCATAGAACCTGAGCAGGGAAAGTATCGCTGGGACCTGATCGACCAGGCGTTGGACAGCGCCCGGAAAAGAGGACAAAAATTACTGCTTCGTATAGCGCCTTACGGTACCGGTGCAGAAAGAGACGTGCCCGCGTGGTACAGGAAAATGGTAGGAACCAATACGAACTTTACATATAATAATCCCGTGAACAAATGGATGGCAGATCCCGAGGATCCAAGGTATGTAACTTATTTTGGCGGGATGATCAGGGCATTGGGTTCGAGGTACGACAGTCATCCTTCACTGGAAGGCGTTGATCTCTCGATCATAGGCGCCTGGGGCGAGGGAGGCGGATCAGAACTGTTAAGCCGGCATACTATGGAAGCGCTTGTGGATGCTTATACCGGATCATTCAGGCTTACGCCATTGTATGTGCTGATCATGGATGAGAAAACAAACAAATATGCAAATTCTAAAGGAGTACGCACAGGCTGGCGGGCTGATTGCCTGGGAGACCTCGGCTTTTGGGCAAAAGAGCAGAACGGGTGGACGCACATGCATGATTTTTACCCTCAATCCATTATTGAATATGGACTACAGGATGTATGGAAGACCAACCCTGTAAGTTTTGAAATATGCGGGACATTTTTACAATGGAGGGATGTTCAGCAATATAATGAAGAGGACGTTAAATATATTTTTTCGGAGGCGCTCAAATGGCATATTTCTTCATTCAACGCCAAATCTTCGCCGGTGCCTGCCGAATGGCAGCCACTGGTTGAAGAATGGCTGAAAAAAATGGGATACCGGTTTGTTTTAAAAAGCTTCAGCTATAATAAAGTAGTGAATCACAAAAAAACAATCTCGCTCAGGACATGGTGGGAAAATAAAGGGGTTGCTCCCTGCTACAATAACTATCCACTCACCATACGGCTGAAAAACGCAGACAGGACATGGCCGCTTACTACCGATGCCAATATCCGTACCTGGCTGCCCGGCGATAATATGTATAACAAATACCTTACTGTTCCATTAAACATACCTGCCGGGCAATACGATATCCAGGTGGGAATAACCGATAGCAAAACAGGGAAACCGGCTATTAAACTGGCCATAGAAGGACGCGATGCTGAGGGTTGGTATACAATGGGAAAGATCAGGATATTATAGCTTAAACCAGCAGTATTACCTGCATTCGTTTGTACTATCCTGGCGGGAGCTACAGCATAAAGCGGGTAAACAGCGACAATCTTTATAAGATATAACGTTTCGAAATAAATATGATTATTTTTTTAAAAAAATAAGATTAAATAAGTATTTTATTTTTTAATTGGTATTATTATATTTACTAAACATTTCTTTAATGATAAAACCTCTCTGCTATGATCGATCTAAATCTTGTATTCGGCGGACTGATCACATGCACGCTGTCATTCTTTCCCGGTTGTTTTCTCAAAAAAGATTGTTGGCCGGAAACGGAAGTGCCTAAAGGACCGGTTACAAACGAAAGCCGGAACTGGCAGGAAAAACACCCTGAATGGCTGTTCAGCGATGATTTTGAATCGGATGAGCCAATGGTTAAGACAGGCAGATATTTTGAGTACAACAATAACGGAGGAGACTTTGTACCCGTAAATGGCGTGGGCATAAACGAGTCAAAAGGCATGAGGGTAAAATGGCAGCAGGGCGAAGTAGGAGCCGGAGATCTTAAATTAGGATTTGGCAAACAACCCGACGGGTATATGGATCAGGGCATCCGCAGTACTGAAAATTTCCGGGACATCTATTACCGGATGTACCTCAGGATGGAAAATGGATGGCAAGGTAATCCTTATAAACTTTCGAGAGCCACGATATTCAGCGGCGCCGACTGGTCGCAGGCGATGATCGCCCATATATGGCAAAACGAAGGCGATGGTTTAGCCATAGACCCTGCATCCGGCACTGACGCATCAGGTAATGTGGTTACCCAGGGATACAATGATTTTAATAACCTTACCTGGCTGGGAAATAAAAGTGGCATAACACCTGTTTTCAGCGCTGAAAATGCGGGTAAATGGTTTTGTATTGAAGCACATGTTAAATTAAATGATCCCGGCCATGCTAATGGCATACATGAGTTTTGGATTGACGGGGTGCTGCAGGCAAAAAGCGATGATCTTGACTTCACAAAAACATACACGGATTTTGGTATAAATGCCATTTTTTTTGAAAACTACTGGAACGGCGGCTCACCCAAAGACCAGGAACGATATATAGATAATATTGTAGTTTCTACTAAAAGAATTGGCTTTTAAAAGGGAACTACATTCATTTTTTTATCAATCAGTGTACCATTTGAATACCACAAACTGGCAAGGAAGCCTGAAAGCATTTGTTGATATCAGGCTTCCATATTCTTTATTTCTTTCAAAGACTCGGTATTATTTTTTTCATAAATAGAAACACATTTAATGACGTTACATATTTTGTCTGATCAAAAAAAACTAGGTATAGAAGCGGGAAAAAAAGCTGCTGAGCTTATTAAAAAGGCTATTAAGGGAAAAGGAAATGCAACTATCATTCTTGCAACAGGATCAAGCCAGTTTGAAACTTTAAAGCATTTGACAGATGAACAAGACATTGAATGGAACAAGGTAACTATGTTTCACCTGGATGAATATATCGGCTTACCGCCATCTCATAACGCAAGCTTTAGAAAATACCTTACGGAAAGGTTTCTGAATAAAATTCCATCGCTGCAATCGGTTAACCTGATCAATGGGGAAACTGATCCTCAAATAGAACTTAGACGCCTTAATGATCTTATCAACAGGTTCCCGGTTGATGTTGCGCTTATAGGTATAGGAGAAAATGGACATATAGCATTTAATGACCCACCTGCAGACTTTGAAACACCGCTGCCTTATATTATTGCTAATTTAGACCAGGCATGCAGGCAGCAGCAGGTAAATGAGTTATGGTTTGACTCAGTTAGTGAAGTTCCGATGCAAGCCATAAGTATGTCTGTAAAACAGATCATGCTATCGGAATATATCATCTGTTCAGTTCCCGGAGCCAGGAAAGCCAGGGCTGTAAAGGATTGTCTGGAACAAACAGTCAGCAACATGCACCCTGCCAGCATTTTACAAAATCATCCCAACTGCCTTCTATTTTTAGACAAAGATTCAGCGTCTTTGCTGAAAGGTGGAAAGCACGCATAAAAAGGTGCCTGCAAACTAAACAAAGTGTAGCTTAAAGGATTCACATTAAAGATCTTTACCTGTTAGATAAACCAGAGTATGCAGTATTCAAAATACTAAGGAAATAGGGTGTATCGATAAACCTAATCCGCAATCAAAACCCTGATACCAAGCCTTTCAAGCTTTATTCTGCTGTCGGAACTAATATTTTTATCAGTAACAACCGTACTTACTTTATTGATATGGGCAATAAATGCAAGCTGCCGTTTCCGGAACTTACCGGAGTCCATTATAACAATGGTTTCTTTAGCAATGCTGATCATTGCCTGGCAGAGACTGGCTTCTTCCAGGCTGGATCCGGAAATGCCGGCATCAATATCAAAACCTTCCACATCAAGGAAGAGCTTATCGCAATAATATTCTCTGAGCTGGCGAACTGCATGAGCGCCTGTGAGCGATGCGTTTTTTTGCTGAAAAGTTCCACCTGGCACTATTACGTTCACATTCGGGAAACCTGCCAGCAATGTTGGCACATTCAGCGTATTTGAAATAACGGTAAGATCTTTCAGATGACCCAGGTTTCCTGCAAGCTCATATGCAGCAAACCCAGAATCAATGATAATCGTATCTCCTTCATTTACCAGCGCCGCGGCTTTTTTTCCTATTGATATTTTTTCCCGCATTGCCTGCTTTTGCGGATCAGAGATCTGGGAATGTGCTTCAAGCCTGTTGTTCCTTTCTATTTTCAATGCACCGCCATGCGTTCTGATCAAGGCTCCCTTTTTTTCCAGTTGTGCCAGGTCGTTACGTATTGTCATACTACTCACCCCAAGCGAAATACTGAGCGTTGACACATCTGCAAGCCCATTCTTATGAAGGATATCTAATATTGCATTTCGTCTGCCTCCCGGCTGGCTATGGATCATGATCTTTTATTTTTACCGGTTCACGAATAAATACAAGGTGTTATTACCACCAACCTGAAGGCATATTTATTATATGTTCTTTTTCTGCTGAAACAGCTTTCGCAGGTCCGTAAAATACACTTCCGCCATAGGTTGTCAGGAATATTTTTCCGGCATGATGCATATCGGGTATAACACGCTGCCCCCATTTAAAACGATACCCTCCAAGCCTTTGCCAGGTGGCTCCGTGATTTTCGCTGATAAATGCCGCGTTTTGAAAGGTGTTGATAAAAATTCTTCCTTTATTGAGGGGATCAGCGGCAGCCGAGTTTACCCTTACGCGCTCATCAAACACCTGTCTCCAGGTTTTCCCTTTGTCAGCGCTTTTCAGCACACCGCCGAATTTGTCTTTTCCATCTACCTTCTGCGGCCAACAGCTTATATACATTTCATTATTATCGAGCTGATCAATCAGCAGATCGTGAGGGCCTGTGTATCCGCCGGGCAATACCAGTTGTTGCCAGGTTTCAGCCTTATCATCGCTGTAATATACCGCGCCGCTTATGGAAGCGCCATCTTTCCGCCACCCACGGGTACAAAGCAGGTAGAGCCTGCCGGAACCGGCAATTCGCAGTTGCCATGCAAAAAGGTTTTCACCTAGTCCATTGTTTTTTTGCGTCCAGGTTTTACCATCATCGGTAGATTGATATACTCCTCCGTCAAATACCGTTACATACAAAGTCCTGTTACCGGGTTGAGAGTTGGTATCTACCAAAATATTCGTACAGATCGCATTTTCCGGAATGCCCTGGTTCGACTTTTCCCAACTTTTCCCGGCATCTGCCGATAAGGCTACTCCGCCTTTATAACCTGAAAACCCATAACGGGAGAACATCTTTTCCCGTGGAAGATCATGTGCATTGGCCCATACAGACCATACCTTTCCTTTTACAGCCGGATCAAACGCAACCTGGTAACAGGTATTTTCCCATTCCCGCGGAATGCCTTTGCGTGAATGATACCAGCTCTTACCTCCATTATAAGTATCAAAAAGGCCTATATCGGTATAGCAAATGAAATAATGATCTTTATCAAAAGGATCAAAGTGCACACCATAGGCTGTCGTAACATTAAGCCCGTTCGTTGTTGCCGATCCATCGGGTTGTGTAGTGCTGTACGCCTGCACCCAGGTTTTACCTCCATCCATTGTTTTATAGGCACGTCCTTCATCACTGGCATAACAGATATTCGGATTGGAAGGTGCAATGCCCAGATCAATAGGACTTCCACCCCAGCCGGGGTCAAAGCTATCTTCCATCCATGCACCATAAAAATTATTGGTAATATATCCACGCGGTGTAGACGACAAAAGCACCGGCCGCCAGTGTTCGCCGAAATTATCCGTTTTATAGATCGCGAATATCCGTTCGCGTCTTGCTTCCGCCCTGGGCTCATTTCTTTCTACTGATATATAAGCTACATTCGGCTGCGATTCACAAACGTCAAAGCCGTGATTTATAAATGGAAGCCCCGATCCCGTTACCACCAGACCGTTGTTTACCTGCTTCCAGTCTTTACCACGGTTTTTGGTAACATATACTCCTCCGCTGACAGATTTACCTGCAACTTTTACAGGCGATTGTATGTATATGGTTTCCCCGTTGCCTTTAACTGCGGTTATCTTAGTTACCGGAAGCGCCGTTGCAACTATATTTCCGTTGCTTTCATTGATCGTAAAACTAAGGCTGTCAGTAAAAATGAGCAGGCCGGAACCTGATGTGCTTTTCCTGTTTGGAAATATTTGTTTTACCACTTTCCCGGGAAGCTTTGCAATTCTTTCCCACGCCCTGCCACCGTTTAATGAACCTATTATTATCACGGAATCTTCTTTTTTATTACTCTCGTTCCTGAAAGTAGTTAAAGATGAAAGCCCCAGGTATATCTTTCGTGGTTCAAAGGGATCAATGGCTATCTTATTAATTGATCCATCCTCAGCTCCGCTGATAATTTCAGAAGGAAGAAAATCCTGACTTTGTAAAAGATCCAGGTCTTTTGCAATGTTGCTTACATCCGGATATATAATTTCCCAGCTTTTCCCCCTGTCTGCAGAACGGTAAAGGACACTCAGGGCGGAACCCCTTTCTTCCGCATGCCTGTAGCCCTTTGTTGCCACATAGATAATATCAGGTTGTGAAGGATGAAATTTAAAATCCGCTGGTACGGTCCAGAGATTGAACATACTCCATTGTTTTCCTCCATTACTACTGATATACGCCGCCGTCATATCACAATGAGCAAGAACTAAATTTTCGTCCAGGGGACTTATTGTTGGTAAGAAAACCCCTCCGCCTCCGCCAGGACCAATTACTTCCCATTTTGAAATATTGTCCCTCCCGCTATCGGGCTGAAAAATATTTTGACACAAAGCGATATTGAACACTTGTATAAAGCTAAAAACAACAAGCATTAAGCTTCGTTTTATATTGTCAGATAAAATCATAAAATACTTTCGTTTAATTAATGAGATGCCTGAGTAGTTCAGCAGATAACCGGCGGTACCCTTCGGCATTCGGGTGAACACCGTCATCTGTAAACAATCTCCTGTCTAATGCTTTTTGTGTACCCATAAGCGATTTACCAGGATCCGCGAAATCAATATTGAGCCTGTCTGCGAGTTTTGAAATCTGCTTATTAATTACCATTATCCGCGGTTCATAATGCTGCCTTGGAATAATTCCAAGCAACAGGATTTTAGCCTGGGGCTGCCTTTCCTTAACTGCAGCGATCAGCATATGTAGTCCACGGATGATCTCCGGATCATTATTCCACTGAAGATTATTGGAGCCGATTAGTAATACGATCTGCCTGGCATTAAAGCCATCGAGCTCATCATGGTAGACCCTCCATAATGCGTTTTCGATCCTGTCCCATCCAAAACCGGCATTCCTTGGATTAAGAGGCAGAATATCTTTTTCCCAGGAATCTTTACCCCGCTCCAATTGGGCGCCACCCCAATAATGAGTAATTGAGTTTCCGATTAAAACCAAAGAAGGAAAAACGCCTTTTGCATTATTCTCCAGTATTTGCTGATGTCTTTCCCTCCAATCATAAGTATTGGCATCGCGGTATTGGGTGCAAGGCTGGGTCGTAATTTCTTCCCCCGCAGGTTCATTGAGTATAGACCGGATCTTTTTTTCATAAGCCACGGCATATTGCTGCATCTTATCATCTGCAGTATGCATGACATCTGCCATAGCACCATCCGTGAGATGTATCTCATCCTTACCCAGGTAGTAAAGGTCGCTTATACCTTCCTGCTGTAACGACAAGAATACCTCTTCAGCCAGCTTATTGAGGACATATATCCTGTCCCTGTTTACAACATGGATAGCTGTATCACCATAACCCGGATATTCTGCAATTAAAACAGGAACAGACGGCTTCTTTTTTCTAAGCGTCCGCACAAAAGAAAATAAACGCTGTTTCACTTCTTCTGCCGGGTAGATAGTTCCGCTTAGGTCTGGTAAACAATCCAGCACATAAAGCCTGGCATCCAATGCTGTTATTGCTTCCAGTATCTCTTTTTCCAGTAACCTGTTTTCTGAAAAAACCGGCTTAATCAATGGTCTGTCCAGTTTGCGATCCAGAATGGAAGTCCATGCCATGCCCGGTCGCGACGCACAGGCTCCCTGCAAAATGGAGTTACCATACACCACTATGGGTTTTTCTTTCCTCACTATATACGGGCGGAAAGCAGAAGCTGATGTTACTCCCACTTCAAGCCAGGCAACCTGGTTATGGAGGGGCAGATACAAGCGGAATTGCCCTCCGGTTTTATGAAAACCACTGCTACTATCTTGAGTATTCAAGTCAAACCGGTATACAATCGTATCGCCAAAGGAATAATTGCCTTTACACCATACCCAGCCTCCATCTTTTGTAATACCATAAAGATCAACACCACTTACACCTGTTGCCGGCATATATGGTAATGATATTGATTGAGTCACCTGGTAACGTATAACAATTTGCTTACTGTTTGTTTTAAAGTTGATCGTTGATCCTGCTTCCTGAAAGGCTGGCTGTACCCCACTGCCTGCTTTTGCCTTCGCTCGGTCAGGTATTCCTGCGAACTTATTCCCGGTTCCATTTACCCAACCCTGTCCTTCTATTACAGGAAACGGATGGGTGGCAGGGTTCCACCATATTAATGAATCATTATTCCGGGCAACAGATGAGCCGAAAACAATAAAGAAGAACAATGAACAGATGGCTTTCTTTTTTATATTGCTGATTGAAAGATGAACACGTAACATATTATCAAACGGTTTATCTCTATTTGACATATCCTCCGGAATATAATCTCTGTGCATTCTTATAATAGATCTTTTCCAGTACAGTACTGGTTAACTGCAAACCCGAAAGCGGCCAATGATAATCCAGGTAATCATGGTAATAAAAATGCTCATCGGTTGATTCTAAAATGCGAAAAGTCATGTCATACATCCCTGCCTCTGAACCCATATCTGTTCCATACAATAATTTATCCTGGTTGTCTTCAATAAATTTTTTTGCAAACCGCGGAATAGCTGCAATTTCTCCAAAACGTGCAGAGATATCGGCATATAAATTAGGATAACGATATAGCAGCGCTCCTAATTTGTTTAAGTCTGCACAGCTATTCCCGTAATGGCAAAGAATAAAAATCGTGTGAGGATTTTTAAGAATGGCAGTATTTACCGATTCAAACAACCTTGCATGGCTCCAACGGCTGTGGGTTGTGGTATCAACGTGATATATTGCGCCATTCATTAGTCCGTCATTAAGAGAGTCCGGAGGTAAATACATCCAGGCATCTTCGCCAATATGTATACTGACCGGTAAGCCCAGCTCGCCACACCTTTTAAATATCTTCAGCATGGATGGATCGTCGAAATGCGGACCTGGTTTTGATTTTCTGCCGGAAAAAGAAAATTCTTCCCCAAGTCCTTTATCACCCAGTTCCCCTACTCCTTTTGCCCCGGCACGGGCACATCTTTCCAATTCCGCTATTGCATGTACTTCCCAACCAGGCGTTTCGTAACTGCTATAATCCAGGCCGCACCAGATGTCAAACCTATCCTTGTAATTGCTGTATTTTTTTACAAGTGAGTCAAACCGTTTGCCGGTATAGGCTGATAAAATAATTGTTTTTACAATACTTTTCGCGTCCATTGTTTGCACCCATCGCTCAATTTCAGCAGCAGACCTGGCAAAATCGTGTGAGTGAACATCAATCACGGGAACCATTGGTTTTTCTATTGATGTAACCGGGATATTGAAGATTGAAACGGGCTTATAATTTTTAAGCAACATATTGCTTATATTCTGCGAATAGCAGCATTGTTGCATAGCGAGGAAAATTGCCATGCCTGCAATAAAACGGATTATCGTAGAGTAGTACCTGAACATAAAGATTGATTTTACAGAACAATGTTTGTAACAATTTCCCGGAAGCGGGATACTGGTCCCGGGAAATTAATTGCACCTGTCTCCTTCGCAGCGCTGTATAGAATATAGTTGCTAAAACGGCGGGAAAATGCCCTGCTTTGGATGATGTACCGGCAACCCCGGTCTCACATCCCACCACAATTTGCTGGTAAAAGCATCCCCGTTACTCAACCTTTTGATTGCCTCGGAAATACTTTTTGCATTAGAGTTATATTCGCTTTGCGGGTACTGCACTCTCCTGGGTATTTCTCCCTGCGTATCGCCCAGTGCGCTACCGGTCCATATCCGGGGATATCCTGTTCTTCTGAATTCTGTGTATCCTTCTTCAAACTGCAGGTAATTGGCCAGCCATTTCTGAACGATCAGCGATTCATATTGCTGCTCTTCTGTTCCGCTTAAAGTACCGGCGCTGCCGGCAAGATAATCATCCCGGTCAGCAGCGTTCACACCGAAATTATCCATAGACAGTGAAATTCCTGTTCTGTACAATGCTTGTGCATCTTCACCGGTGATACCTCTCAATGCCGCTTCTGCCCTCAGAAATGCAACTTCTGATGCGTTGATCACCGTAAACCTGAAATCAGAGCGCCAGAATAAATCACTCAGTGCTGACAGGGAGGAAGATGGTCTGCCAAGATCAACCATTTTTTCATCGGGAGACAAATTGAGCATAATACCGAAATAATCGCCCAGGGATGTTAAATCAATGAATTTTGAAGCCCTGGGGTCATTGAGCTTTGTAAGTGTTTCTGCCATAGTAAAGCTTGCCCACCGGAATTCCTTTGCGCCACCGGATATACCGTTGTAAACAGGGCTTCTGTTGGCATCTGCTGCTTCGCTGGCTGCTCCGGCTACCAGTATTGCATTTTGACTGTTTTGAACAATTAAAAGCTCGCTTATCAATTCATTAATATGCGTTGATGCCACTGAGGGCGCTACATAGCTGATCCGCATTGCCAGGCGAAGCCGCAGCGAATTACCCAGGCGTATCCACTTTTCTACGTCTCCATTGTAAATAAGATCTTTATTGCCGATATTGAGCCTTGTTCCGTCGCTTTGCTTCAATACAGCAACCGCTTCTTTCAGCTCTTTCAGCATATCGGTATAAACAAACTCCTGGGTATCGTATGCCGGAGCAATATTAACTTCCGTTACGCTTTTGGCAGCTTCAGTATAAGGTATATCGCCATAAAGATCAGTGAGCCTGCTATACAACCAAGCCCGCCATATCCTTCCAAAAGAAGTAAGATTTGCCAGTTTCTCATCCCGTGAAGAGAGCCGGATCGATTCATTGAGATTGATCAGGTATGAAGTGTAAAATGTTGAAAAAGGGCTACCCCATGGTCCCTTGGTGAAAGCGCTCGCAATCGTATTATTTCCGATATAACCGGAATACGCTTCAAGGCGGGTGTCATTATTTGCCATGCCAAACATTGAGTTTTTTTGAACATGTGTAAGTAGTAAAGCGGGGTCGGCTATATCTTCTGTTACAATCCTGGGGTTGGTATTTATTTCTTTAAAGTCTTTAGTACAGGCGACCAGGAAAATAACCGCGCCTGCCACCAGTAAATATTTCAATGATATATGTTTCATATATGCTTATTAAAAGAATTAAAAATTAACATTCAGGTTTACCCCAATGCTTCGGAGCACAGGCATGTTGCGCGATTCTACACCCTGGGCTGCAGCCGTAGGCGCAAAGCTGGATTCCGCGGATATTCCCATCGCTTTAAACTCTTTTGACCGGTAGATGTACGCCAGGTTCCTTCCTACCAGCGAAAGGGTCACACCTTTGATCCTGCTGTTCCAGAAGGCCTTTTTTAACCCCCACGATAAGCTTACTTCACGCAAAGCAGCCGTTGATGCATCCAGTACAAATTCTTCTACCAGGTTGCTCCAGCCCCTGTTAGCGAACATTGCCATCCTGGTAATTACCTTGGTGTTTTCAACATAACTATGATCAGATTGCTCTACTACTCCATCTATAATAAAGTTGCCCGGATCTTCGGTACCCACACCTGTGCCTTTCTGCCATTGATCCTGTTTTGTCCGCGAATACACTTTTCCCCCAATACGGGCGTCTATGAGTACCCTCAATTCAAAGCCTTTATATGAAAAAGTATTGGTGAAGCCTCCCAGTATTTTCGGTTGTATATTTCCCAGCACTTTTACACTGTCGGCAATACGATGCGTTCCTTCCGCATCCACAACCACTCTTCCTTCCGGGCTCCTTTCATAAACGCTGCCCACAATATTTCCGTAAGGCTGCCCTTCCTGAACAACAATTGCCGCGCCGGCATTGAAGAGTGTAAACTCTTTGATGTTATCAGTAAGTTCTACCACTTTAGAAAAATTCCTGGAGAAGTTCAATGAAGTATTCCATTGAAAAGCAGGTGATCTGACAATAGAACCGGATACGACAGCCTCAAACCCGCGGTTGCGGATAGCGCCGGCATTGATCAGTTGGGTGCTAAACCCTGTAGAAACAGGAAGCACCACACGCATGATCTGATTTTTTGTGGTTGCATCGTAGTAGGTAAAATCAATATTGAGTTTATCCCAAAGCTTCAGCTCTGTACCAGCTTCAAACGATGAAGTAAGCTCATTCTTTAAATCTGCCAGGGGTACGTTGGAGCTTATACTTAACATTCTTTGTCCGCCAATGTAGGGAGTTGCACCCAAAAAATATCCTGCTGCAGTCTGGTATGGATCTGCATCATTGCCCGCCATTCCATAAGACAGGCGAAGCTTACCATACGAAAGCCACCCCGATTTATAGCCGGGCATATCTGTGAAAACAAAACTGGAACTAACAGAAGGATAGAAAAAAGAGTAATTGTTTATACCAAGAGAAGAAGACCAGTCATTTCGGCCGTTTATATCCAAAAACAAATAGTTGTCGTAACTCAATTGTCCAGCAAAATAGAGTGAATTGACGGTCTTCCTGTTGATGAATTTGTAGTTCTGTATGCTTCTCATGTTCTCTATGATCCAGAGATTTTCGAGGTCACGGTTTGTTCCCACCTGTTGTACAGACTCATACCTGAACACCCGGTTATTTCCACCAACTGAAAAAGAGCCATTGATTTTACCGGCAACGCGACCATAAGCAGAAACCAGGAAATCATTATTGTTTTCACTGGTGGTGGCAGTTTCGTTGTTGACATACCCTGTTTGGTAGCCGCTCACCGGGTTTTTATCAGGTACCGTAATATTCCTGTTATCCGTATAATAATCTATCCCTGTACGCCCCATAACCTTCAACCAGTTCAGCAGCTTGTACTCCAGTGATACAAACCCTATCAGCCGGTTCCTGGTATCGTTGGCGTCTACTTTATTAACTACCCAATAGGGATTTACCGGCAACGATCTGAAATTCCTGACCGTTCCGTTGGGATTCAGGTAATTCTCCATAAAGCTGAGGGGAATAAACACCGGCGTTAATTGCAGGTTGGTGGTAGCATCAAGGAAGCTACCCCCGATACCTGGCCTGTTCTTGCCTTTCTGATTGATATAGTTAGCCTTTACAGCAAGAGACAATTTGCTGGAAAGTTCTGAATTTAACCGTACATCGAAAGTTTTGCGGTTTAAACCGGACCGCGGTGTAATGCCTTTATTATCCATATTGGATGCAGATACGCGGTACGTGGTAGCACTATTACCACCCGATAATGTAAGCGAATTGGTGAACGTTTGACCTGTATTAAAAAACTTCATCAGCTCCTTGTCGCTTATGGCAGTATAAGGTATGGGAGCCGCATCGGGAATATCCTGGAAAACGATAGGCCTCCCATCCAGCTTTCCACCCCAGTTATCAATCAGCCAGTTGGGCCAGCGCCATGCTTTAGTTCCATCAGCAAGTGTTACTTCTTCCAGTGAACTGTAATCATCATCATAGCCGCCACCCCATGTACGTTGAAATTTTGGTATGGTATTGGGCTTTTCAAAAGTGGCATTGGAATTGAAACTAACGTTTACCCCTTTGCCTGATTTACCTTTTTTTGTAGTTACCAGTATTACACCATTTGCTCCCCGTGAGCCATACAGGGAGGAAGCATTGGGGCCTTTTAATACGGTTATAGATTCAACATCATCAGGATTGATATTGCTGATACCATCTCCAAAGTCAAACTGGGCTCCGCCCTGTTCGCGCACATTGCTCTCATTAAGGATCGGGATACCATCTACCACGTACAAAGGCTGATTTTTGGCAGTATTAAAAGATTTAGCTCCTCTTATTACCACGTAGGCTGCTGAGCCTGCTCCACCTGCTCCCTGGTTTACATACACCCCCGCTACACGGCCAGATAAAGAATTGATAATATTCGTTTCCCTAACTTCTGCGAGCGGAGCGCCGCTTACTACAGTGGTTGCATAACCGAGCGATTTCTTCTGGCGTTCCACTCCAATGGCAGTAACCACTACTTCATTCACTTCTGCAATTTCCAGCAACAGTTTAATGGATAAAGTGACTTCGGCGCCTATCGTAACCGAAACAGTTTTATAGCCAATGGCAGAAAAGATCAATACATCCCCCGGCTGTACATCAATGGTAAATTCACCTTTGCCGTTGGTGGCTGTGCCGCTGCCGGTTGATTTTACAACAACCGAAACATTGCTCAGCGCCGCGCCTTTTTCATCGGTTACCACGCCTTTGATGGTCCGGAAAACAGTACTGCTGTCAGCTTCAATATTCTCCGTACGGGGTATTCTTTTTTTAATCACTACCGTTGTGCCAATAATGGAATATGTAAGGGGCTGACCTGAAAAACACAGGTCAAGCACACGCTCAAGAGAAGCGTCTTTTATTTCCACGGTAACTTTACCTGCCTGGCGAAGCCAGGATTCATCGAAAAAGAAAGAGTACCCGGTTTGCTTTTTGATTGACCGGAATACTTTCTCCAGGGGCACATTTTTTTCCCGGAGCGTTACTTTCTGGGCATTTACACTGGCGCTTACCTGCAGGCTGACCGCCAGTAAAAAAAAGGCTGTAAACTTCATTATCAACAGCGCCTGCCTTGCCGGCAGGCAGGTTTTGGTTACACCATTCCTGTGGTAACACAGGAACATACAAATTCTTTTTTGCATACATTTGTACTTGTTTGGGTTAAAAAAACAGTTTGCGCAATTGTGGACAGACCCAAATATTTTGTCACCGTCCTGAGGCTCAATTCGGGACGGTGCTATTTTGTCTTCCAGCTTTTTATATTGAATCGCCTGTTATGGCAACACAATGATCTTTTTCTCTTCAATACGGAACCGCACATTACTTTCTTCCATTATTTTCAGTACCTGCGAAGCATTGCTGCTGCGTGCGATCTCCCCGCCAAATTTCCTGTCAGGAACAGTGCCTGCATATTCCACATCCACATCATACCATCTGCCGATCTCGTTCATAAGTGTGCGCATATCGGTATTGTTAAATGAAAAGAAGCCGTTCTTCCAGGCCATTACCGCATCCATATCTGCATTGCTATCCAGTTGCATCCTGCCATTTTTATCAGCAGTTACCTGTTCCCCCGGTTTGATCATCATATGCCGGTCATTCAGCACCAGTTCGATGCTGCCTTCCAGCAGGGTAGCTTTTACATCCCTGTCATCTCCATAAGTATTTATATTAAAGTGGGTGCCCAGCACCTGTATCTCTCCTCTATTACCTTCAACAGTATTGAACTGCACAACAAATGGGATTTTTTCCATACTCCCTGACCGGTCTTTCCTGTAGTGCAACGCGATCTCCATATACACTTCTCCTGTTATTTCCACTTTCCGGTCGTTGCCGCTAAAATCAGCAGGATACCGGATAGAAGAAGCTGCATTCAGCCAAACCTTACTGCCATCAGATAAAACAAGGCTGAATTGTCTTCCTCTCGGGGTGCTGATAGTATTATACAGCACTTCATTGCCGGGAGTGGCGCCTTTTTCATAGCTGATCCTCCCATTCTTCCCTATTATTTTGCTGTTGCCCTGGGAAGCCAGTACGCCGTTTTGAACACTATCAAGACTTATTTGAGTGCCGTCAGCCAATAGCAGCACCGCCCCTGTTTTCCCGGGTTTCAGATCCTGCTTTTTTTCAGGCTGGTCTTGTTGTGAAAGGCTGCGGACTTCAACTCCGGTCCCGGAAAAGAAGTAATATACCGTTCCGGCAGTAAGCAGCAGCAAAATGGCCGCCGCCGCATACATCCATCGCTTTACACGGCGAACAGGTGATATAGCATATGCAGGCTCCTGTGCATCTTTTTGCAAAATACGATCAAGCGACTGCTGCCAGTCTCTTTTGCCTTCCGGCAGGAGAAAATTGGCTTTTTCATATTCTTTAAATATCCTTTCTTTCAGCGGATGCCCCTCCTCCATTTCATTTATTAACCGGAAGAACTCCTCTGTTTCTTCAGGAGAAGACCTGTTGTCAATAAAAGCATCATATAATTGTATCAGCCGGGCCGAATAATCAGTCATATATGTTGGTTATAGCATCACTACGACACGAAACAACATATATAACTATTGCCGGGAAAAAAATTAAGTGCTAAAAAATATCAGAACAGGAAATAAAGCAGCAGAATATCCATTTGACCTGCATAGGTGCGGAGCGCTTTTTCAATAGATCGGTTGGCAGCAACAAGCGCATTATTGATTGTGCTGGGCGACAGTCCTAATAATTCCGCGATCTGTTCGTGCGTGAGCCCTTCCTGCCTGCTCATCCGGTAAATCATTTTCCGCTGCGGGGAAAGTCCGTTGATCGCTTTGTATAATAACACCTTCAACTCAGCATTGATCATCAATTCATCTGCCTGTGGTTCGCCGGAAAGGGATGCATAATCAATATATATCTGCCGCAAACGGGTGTGGCGGGCGGTTACCCGTAAAAAATCCAGCGCTTTATAGTAACCTACTTTATGAAGAAATGCGCCGACATCTTTGATCTGTTCTGCCAATGCCCTTCCTGTCCAAAGCTTCATAAAAATATCCGTAACAATTTCTTCCGCAACTTCGGGAGATTTAACATGCTTCAGCAGGTAGTAAAAGAGCTTATCACGGTAACGCTCAAACAGGATTGTAAAAGCGGCTTCGTCTCCCAAAGCTATTGCAGAAAGCAAGATTGAATCTGTCTGGGAAGTACCGGATGCCACAAGCAATTATTATTTTGATCATGCTAAAGATACTTTATTTTCCCAGCATAGGAAACAAGCTCCTTATCATCTCTTCCGAAGGTTGCGTGCCATACTCGCATATTTCGAAAGCCTCCGCGTGCTTAATCTGTGCAGCTCTCCGGCTCCCGTAAAATTTCTCCAGCGCATTTTTTATCTCCGGGCTGATGGTCCCGGTTAAGCGCTGCCCCAGCCATTTTTTTCTTGCAGCGGCGTCAGCCGGTACTTCATCCAGGTATCCCCCGATCCAGGGAAGCCACTCATAAAATTGCGACTGGTGGGCATCAAGCGCGTCTATTTTTTTATCAAACACCGGGGTAATGTCTACAGCAATGTCAGCACGAAAACTGTTGGGGCGTTTAAAATGATCATACGAGTATAAGAACACAGGATTTTTTTTCAATGGCGGACAATCAGGTACTACGTTAGGCACTCCCACCATGTAGGCCGCATCCTGCACAAGAACGCCGGTATACCGGTGATCGGGATGATAGTCGTTGGGACGGGGAGCAATGACAATATCGGCATTCCATTCCCTTATTTTCCTGATGATCTGTAAACGCACTTTTAATACAGGCTCCAGTTCGCCGTCATGATTGTCGAGTATATCATACTCCACTCCAAAGCGCCTTCCCGCCTCTTTAGCTTCTTCAGCCCTTCTCTTTGCCAGCATTCCTCCACCCTGGCTTTGATGGCCGGCATCTCCGTTTGTTACAGATACAAATTTAACGGCGTGCCCCATCGAGGCGAAAATAGCCGCAGTTCCTCCGGCATCCAGGTCACAATCATCGGGATGCGCGCCAATAACTATTACACGGATTGGTTTGCCGGGTTGCTGTGCATTCAGGTTTATTCCCCACCCTAAAAAACAGTATACTATAATAAACTTTAATTGATGACGAAAAGCAATCATGCTAACAAGGTTAAAATTAAAAAATTCAGATAATGGTCAGGATAAGCCAGCTTATACAAATTTAATTCCGATCGGACGCATTTCAAGTTTTCGTAGGGAGCTATTTTATCAGTTCACTCATTAATATTACGTTTTAACCTTATGACCTAGCAAGAAAAGCCAATTGTTAACTCAACCTTATTACATTATTTGCATCGGCATTGAAGGTAATAAGGTAGGATATGTCTGGTTCAGACGCGTTACTTAGGTAATAAGGTTCTTAGATTTTACGATAAATCTTAAAGAGCGAATATTACTTGCATTCCTGTTTTGAAGCGAAAATTTGAAATGCACCCTTTCGATCCGGTGTTACTTCTTCAATATTTTCAATGCATTGCCGCCATATATTTTCTTCAATGTGCTGTCGCTTAAATTAAGTCCGTGTAAGGGCCAATGGTACCCGAAATGCTCCGTAGCATAAAAATGTTCATCAGCAGTTTGCAATATTCTGAAAGTAATTTCATACTCGATCTTTGTAGGATGATAATCCGTGCCATATACCACTTTATCTCCATATTTCTCCAAAAAGGCAGCAGCAGCCCTGGGTATAGTAGCAATTTCAGCAAGATGAGCGCCCAGGTCTGTATACAAATTACTGTATGTTGAAAGCAGTCTCCCTAAAACGGAAAAATCATTTTCGCTGTTGGCAAGATGGCAGGCAATAAAAGTTGTTTTGGGGTTTGACCTTACCACATTCTCCAAAGTTTTAATCATTTCCTCATGCCCCCTGAAGCCGGGTTTTGTTTTATGTTTATCCAGTCTCCATTTATAACCATTCATTAAACCATCGTTTGTTGAGTCCATAGGTTCATACATCCAGATCGGATCTGCCACATGAATGCTCACGGGAATTTTCAGCTCAGCGCATTTTTGATACAGCGGCTGTAATCTCTGGTCATCGGGGTGCATCCCATAGCCGGGCACCGGTTCCGAGAACACTTCTCCCAGCCCCTTGTCGCCCAACTCTCCTACACCGCGGGCGCCAACCTTAACACATCGTTCCAGTTCCTTTACTGCCACCGCTCCCCAGCCGGGCTCCTGGTATCCTGTATAATCAAACCCGCACCACAGCTCAAAACGGTTGAGGTATGGGCTGTATACCTTGTAAATGGAATCGAAACGGGCGCCGGTTGATTGTGTAAGGATCACTACTTTATCTATTCCATACTGATCCATCAGGCCGATCCACGCTTTGATCTCATCCACACTTTTTGCGTATGAGTTATGAGAATGCATATCAATTACCGGGAACTTTGCCTTTTCTATTTTGGATACAGGAATTTTATAAACCGACCTGGGCCGGTAATTTTTCAAAAGAAGACTGTCGAGGTTTTGTGAAAAAGTCGCCTGGGTACTCCCTAACAATAATAGCAGGGAAAAGAATCTGGTTACTGTCATATTAATGGTGATTATGAATTGTATAATGGTTTATTTGATGATCAAATAAAACCCTGTTTAAGAAAGATTATAAAATAAAAAATTGAAAACGGTCTGTCAACGCATCAGGGTAACGGTTCCTCTCTTTTCAATTTCTTTCCCCTGCCCATCCATTGCCATCACAACCCACGTATATATGCCGGTATTTTGAGCTACCCCCTTTAGCGTTCCGTCCCACCCTTTGTCAGCTCCGCCGGCAGAAAATACCTTTTGGCCCCAGCGATTGAATATCATGAAATTTTTCAGCGTATAATCCCCCCGCAAAACCGGGCGGAAAACATCGTTCAGCCCGTCACCGTTAGGCGTAAAGGCCGACGGTACATAAATGCCGGGTACCTGGTTTATTTTGATCATAACCGAATCAACAGCATTGCAGCCGTTATCATTGGTTACCGTTACCACATACCTGATATCGTTGCGGGGCGTTGCCACAGGATTGGCAACAGACGGATCACTAAGCCACAGGGGCGGCGACCACTGAAACCCGGTGCCCCCGCCTGTTACAAAGAGCTGCACCGATTGCCCGGTTTCAATGATTTGGTCGGGTGGCACCTGTATATTGAGCTGCTGCAGCGCTATGGTTTCGGAAATGGAGTCTGCGATGCACTGCGTTGCGGTTGTCATTTTCATTTTCACGGTATATATTCCAGAGCCGGAATAGCGGTGAACCGGGTCTTTTTGAACGGAAGTATGCCCATCACCAAAATCCCAGCTATAATACACGGCGCTGGTATCGGGCAGGATGGTGGATGTATTTATAAACCGCACATAACCCGAATCGCATCTTATCAGCGTATCAAAACCGGCTTTTATAAATGTGCCGCGGGGAAATACGGTTTTGTTCCGGTCAATATAGCCGCAGGCTGTAGGTGAAGTAATGGTCAGTTTTACGTTATAGGGTTGATTGTAGGGGGAGAATGTATGTTGCGGATTTGGTAAGGAAGAAGTAGTCCCATCGCCAAAATCCCATGACCATTGAACTGCGCCGGTGACAGCGGTTTGCCCGTTAAATTGTATGATGCCCCTGCAACTGTCAATTACCTGTGTCGTAAAATAATTATAGGGGTCAAAAGGCCAGTCATTGACTGCAGCAGGAAGCCCTATTTCCCCTTTTTTGGTTATGCCCAGGTCAATTTTATCCGCTTCGAAAGTACAGCCCATTCCTTTTATATTTGGATGGCTGATAACGGAAAGTTTGGTAGACATGCTGTTCAGGTATATTTTTCCATCAGGCCCGGTTTGAATGCCTCTAAATTGACCAATAGTGGGAATAAGCACCCTGGATGCATTAATGGCTGCTGCAGAGCCCGGCTTTGATTCAAACTGTTCAATAAAGGTAGCCTCACTCCGGAGAGGGGGCTGTAAAGGAAGGTACAGCAGTTTTGAATCAGGCGAAAATTCACAGCCGTAATATTTGGAGCCCGGGTTACTGATTTCCCTCGCGTTTGACAGGACACCTGTAGCATTGTTAAAATCAAAAAGCTGGAAAAAATTCCCGGGATAATTCGTTGAAACAGTTTCACAAAGCTGGCTGCCATCAGGGCTGACCTTCATCATACCATTCATACTACCTACATCATAATATTCATTCAATGCCCTTCCGGTAACGGATGTAACAGGAGTGGCCTGCAGCCCCGTACAGGTTAACAGGTATGTTTTGAATATATTTGAATTTTTTTGGTTTGTGATGATCCACACATCAATACCGTTGGCATGCCTTGCCGCGGTAAGGCGTTCTGTTGAGGAACCGTATAGTAATACGTCTTTGGTAACCACCGCGCCTTTCCCTCCATCCTTATCCATATCCACAACAGAATAACGGTAGCCATTGGAAAAATCAATATGTCCATTACAATAACAATCGGTAGTAAAAACATAATACATACTGCGGCTGTTGGGAAGAGGAACGATGAGCGCCCCTTGTACGGCGGTTTGATAGGTATCTCCCAGTAAATTGTCTCCGTTAAGCATTACCTGGTGCGTGCGGTTATAAATGTTTTGCCCGTTTGTATAAAACAGCAAATTGCCATTCGAATCGCTTATGCTGGCATTACCCTCGTGAGCGCTGTTAACACCATCTGTTAACGTATAGGGTATCGTTGCGCCCCCGGCATTAAAGCTAATACCGGCGCCTTCTCCAAAATACCAGGTATTATATTGCTGCGCCTCACAGGGGCGCAGCAATACAAATGAAATAAAAAGAAAGAGGGCTCTCATATCATCTCATCAAAATTTAAAACGGTATGCTAAAAGCCGGCTTAATTACAATAATTTCCGGTAAAACTGCCTATTACCCCTCCGCTAAGGTTATGTATTTTCCCGTCAGCAGGGTTCATAATAAGAGTACCCGTTAATGGAGCGGTAAGCCCAGGATCCCAGTAAACGGTTTGGCCAATATGAAAACCACCAGTTCCAGTTGCAACAAACCTGTATTCAGGTGTGCACAGACCGTGTCCGCTGGCGCTAAACCCAACCTCTAAAACATCATAGGCCATTGGTCGTACCTCATTTGATTGCGCAGACAATGTTTTTTGGGGAAACGCGGGGGTATCCGTGATTTTAAAATGGGGAACTTGGTTTACGCTTGCCCAAACAGGCTGCTCAGTTTTGGCAGGTACCTGTTCCTGGGCCTGCACATTTGCGAAGTAACCAAGCAAAAAAGCTAAAAGCAATATTTGCTTAAATTTAGATTTTCTTTCCATAAACATAAATTTTAATTTAACAATAAATGAATAAAAGGATCATCATGTTTTATTTTCACATAATGACCCTTCCGTAATCAAAGAAAAGGTTTAATATATTTCCGGAGGGAACTGTCCCTGCTTAGGATGCAGGAACGGTAATCCGGGTTTTGCATCCCACCACATATGGCTCATCATTTCATCACCTCCGTTCAATCGGGAAACTGCTGCTATAACATTGGCATTATTTCTTGCATATTCGGATGAGGGGTATGTTAACCGGCGTGGAATATTCCCCTTGGTGCTGCCCATGTCTGCTCCGGTCCATATCCTGGGATAGCCTGTTCTCCGAAATTCCGCCCACGCTTCTGTTCCCTGGTGATACATAGCGAGGTATTTCTGCACAATAATGTTTTCAAGCTTTTCTTCTTCCGTTCCGGTTGCAATGCTGCCTGCCGGAGAAGCCATATAAGCATTTGCATCATTGGTTGAAATTCCGTACTGCTCTAAAGATTCCGATATACCGTTGCGATACGTTTGTTCCACATTCTCACCCGACAACCCCGCCAGTGCTGCTTCTGCTCTCAGAAAATATACCTCTGCTGCATTCATTACAATAATAGTATGCACCGCTTCCCTGAAAAATACAGGCAACCTTGCTGTGGAGTCAAAGCCATATTTTATTTTCTGATCTCCCTGCAGGGTCATTGGTCTACCCCGGTATCCCGCTGAAGCAACTGATGGAAGATCTGCATATACCGGTAACCTTGGATCATTTCTTTTTAAAAGTTCCTGCGTAACCGTAAAGCCTACCCACACCGGATATGCGTTACTGTTCACATAATCATTGTACAACGGATTCCTGTTGCTGATATCTGTGCCGTCAATGGTCGTCAAGGTTGCATTCAGCGTATTGTCGTCGATAAGCGGGCTGTTGATCACTTCACTGACATGCTGCTGCGCCAGGTCTTCGTTTGCATACCTGACACGTATTGCGAGCCGTAATCTCAATGAATTTGCAAACCGTTTCCAGTTGTCGACATTACCCTTGAACAAAATGTCTGCATCTCCAAAAGACACCTGCTCGCTATTATCGCTCAGTTGTGCGGCAGCTTCTTTTAATTCTTTCAGCATGTCTTTATAAATGTCTTCCTGTTTATCATAAACAGGCTGGTTAATGGCTTCGTCTACACCCAATAATGCTTCTGAATAGGGCAGATCACCATACGCGTCGGTAAGCTGTTGAAAAAGCCAAACCTTCCATATCCTGCCCATGGCATGCTGGTTCACCAGTTCAGGCTTATCAGCAGTTAACCGTACTACTTCAGCAATATTGATCAGGTCGCCCTGGTAATCTGAAAAAGGGGAAGTCCAGTCCTGGTTCTGAAAAATAACACCGGAAGCTTCATTGCTGTAATAGTTGGAATATTCTTTAAAAATCGAATTTTCATACGTGGAAAAAACAGACTGTTTTAATACCGCGGTAAAAAGCATGGAAGGCTTGATGACGTCCTTCGTTACCATTAACGGGCTGGTATTCATTTTTTCAAAATTCTTTGTACAGGCAAGGCCGAACAAAAGAAAAAATACCACTGTTACAGATTTTATATACTTCATATTGAATTCGTTTGGCAGTTAATTAAAATGAAAAAGAGAGGTTAAAGCCCAGGCTTCGTGTAGTAGGCACACTCAGCATTTCAACTCCCTGCGCGGCAGTAGTGGTATTGAATGCTGTTTCCGGGCTTATTCCCATGGTCTTAAACTGAGGATCCCGGTACAGGTAAAACAGGTTTCTCGCTACTACTGATATCTTGGCTGACTTTAGAATGCTCTTTTTAAGTAATGATGCCTGCCCGAGATTATAACTGAGGCTTGCCTCCCGCAATGCTACATAATCTGCATCTATTACACAGGTCTCTCCTATATCTGTCCACGGTCCCTGCAACGCGTAGTAATCCTGGGCCAGTAGTACCTTATCGCTCTTTACATATTTGCCGTCGGGCTGTTGAATTACACCGTCGGCAATTAAATTATCCCGGCTCTCTGTAAACTTACCTGTGCCACCTGCCATCTGGTTGTACTTCGACATGGAATACACCTGGCCTCCCTGTCTAACGTCAATCAATACACTAAGTTGAATTCCTTTATAACTGAAGGTATTTGTAATACCTCCCAGCCAGTCCGGTTGTACATTTCCAAAAACAACCGGCTCGTTGCCTCTTTGCCAGGCGCCCTGTTCGGTCAACACTCTATCGCCGTTTTCATTCCTGAGGAAAGGCAATCCCACAATATTTCCATAGGATTCGCCGATGCGTGCCTCAATAACAGCCCCGTTGTAAGTATCCAGCAGCGTAAGTGTTTCAATTCCATCGGCAAGGGAAACGACCTTTGATTTATTCTTTGAAAAGTTAAGGGTCATATCCCAGCGGAAGTTCTTGGTAGCCACAGGTGCGGCATTTACAAAAATCTCAACTCCCTTGTTCCTGATCTCACCGGCATTGATGATACGTGTGACAAACCCTGTAGCCACGGAAATTTGTACCGGCAATATCTGGTTAATGGTAGATGCATTATAGTACGTAAAATCTATCCCCACCCTATTTTTAAAAAATCTCAGCTCAGTACCCAATTCATACGACCGGGTCAATTCATTTTTCAGGTCTGCCAGCGGGATTTCGTCTGATATATAAGCATAAGGCTGACCGTTAAAGCTGGAACTGGAAAGCAGGTAACCGCTCTTGGTCCTGTACACATCCGCATCGGCGCCAGCCTGGGCGTAAGATGCCCGTAATTTACCGTAAGACAGCACAGATGACTTAAGCGCTAACGCATCGGTGAATACAAAACTCAGGTTCGTGGAAGGATAAAAAAACGAGTAGTTATTTTTCCCGAGCGTGGAAGACCAGTCATTCCTTCCCGTAATGTTCAGGAACAGGTAATTTTTATACCCGAGCTGACCATCAAAATACGCGGAGTTAATTTGTTTTTGGGTGGGATAGCTGGATGCGGTTACTCTTTTAGCATTGCTGATATCATAAAGATCAGGGATATTAAAACCGGTACCTTCCACGCTCAGCGATTTGGTCCTGCGGTTTAAATGATTGGCGCCAGCCGAAAAAGAGCCACTGAAATTTTTAAACAAATTACCTGATGCGGTCAATAATACATCACTGTTTTCCTCTTTAATATTATATTCATTATTATTTACTCTTCCGTCCACAATTCCCGGTGTGCCTACTCCTATTCTTGAAAACCGTGTGTCGTTATAAAAATCGGTTCCGCTCCTTGCCTGCAGCGTAAGCCAATCGGTAAATTTATACCGTGCCAGCACATATCCTATTACGCGGTCTCTCCTTCCATCCGCCAGCATTTCGTTCATGATCCAGTAAGGATTTCTTGGTGTACCTGATTTGTAGTTGATGCTGGATCCGTCTGCCCTCTTATAATCCTTCATCCAGTCCAGGTCTAAAAAAAGCGGCATCCTGTTCAGTGCAACAGTAGCGGAAGTTCCGCCTCCGCCGGTTTCCGGCGGATTTATGGTATGCTGCCGCACATAGTTCACTTTGGCTTCAACAGATAACTTCGGGGATACCCTGAAGCTGGCAAGCATATTGACCGTTTGGCGGTTCATACTGTTATTAGGTACGATACCGGTATTGCGCATATCAGACAACGAAAGCCTGAAAGTTGCGTTCTCTGATCCACCGGATACACCTGCCGTATTAGTGATGGTAGAGCCTGTGCGGTAAAACTTTTTGAAATTATCATCGCCCCTGGCTGTATAAGGAATCAAACCAAGCTCCGGCCAGGTAGCGATAGATATCAGCCTGCCATCGTATTTGCCCCCCCAGTTATCCTGCAGCCAGCCAGGCCATTGCGATACGGTTTGTCCGTCAATAACCGCATTATCGAAAGAAGCATAATTATCATCGTAACCACCTCCGTATATACTCTGGAAAGTGGGGATTACGTTCACCTTTTCAAATGTTACGTTGGAATTAATATCTACATTTAGCTTTCCTGATTTCCCTTTTTTTGTGGTGATCAATATAACGCCTTTTGCACCACGGGAGCCATATAATGCTGCTGCGGCAGGTCCTTTCAGTACCGTAACATTTTCAATATCATCAGGGTTAATATTACCGATACCGTCACCATAATCCCGTTGCCCGCCAAATATAGAAGGCCTGCCTAATGTCTGGTTATCAATAGGAACTCCGTCAACCACATACAATGGCTGGTTGGTACCGGTCAAAGAACTGCTTCCCCTGATCACCACGTAAGACGAACCTGATGGTCCTCCTCCTGAGGGATTTACATGCACACCCGCCACTTTTCCTTTTAATGAATTGGCCACATTTACCTCACGTACTTCAGCGAGTTTGCTGCCTTCCACTGTTTGAGTAGAATACGCCAGTGATTTTTTATTACGCTGGATACCCAACGCCGTAACCACTACTTCTGAAAGCTGCTTTTCATCTGATTCAAGAGAAATATTAATGGTTGAACGCTTCCCCACTTTTTCTTCCTGTTCTTTATATCCTGAAAAGCTGAACACCAAAACAGCATTGGGTTTTACAGTCAATGTATACTTACCATCCGCATCACTTACGGTTCCGTTATTTGTTCCTTTCTCCATTATGGTCACACCTCCCAATGGCTGACCGGCAGCATCTTTTATTGTACCGGTCACTGAAGCAGCCTGTGCAAACGCCTCTGTCCCTGTCAACAGGGCAAAAACGAAGAACATTAAACAAAGGGTTAAAAAATTTCGTTTCATTTACAGATGATTTTGGTTTTATTAAATAAAAGATTACAAAAGATTTAATTAATAATTAAATTTTCGTTTTGCTTATAAAATTATATTTATTACTATTTCAAACCAAATTTTTTTTCTTTTATTTACTATTTTATTTTCGAAATCTTACTAAATAGAAAAACGAAGCCTGAGTATGCATAAAAAAGCCTTCCGGTAAGGAAGGCCTGCCAACAAAAAAATAATTATCTTTTAATATTCATCGGAGACAGCAAAGTCATTTTTCCGCTTCATCCATTTTCCTCCTGTAAAATCAGGGAACTCCACGGTTTGATTTCCCAATTCAACAGATGCTTCACTAAGGGGAGTTATTGCGCTCCAGGCTGCCGCATCATACACATCCATGGGCGTGGGCGTCTTTCGTTTGGCAGCTTCAATAAAGGCATGCAGCACAAAAAAATCTATCCCGTCATGCCCGGTACGCCTGGCTTCTTTGCCCCATCGCTTCCATAACGGATGCTCGTATTTGTCGTACCAGGCATTGGCATCATCCCATTTTTCATGGTCGTATTTGCTCACACCTTCTATGAATATCCCGTTATTGATATTCATCCAGATACCATTGGTGCCCTGCACCCGGAAACCGAGTGAATATGGTCGCGGAAGATTAGTATCATGCTGTAAAAAAATAGTTTCGCCATTGGCGCATTTAATATGGGTAGTAACCACATCCCCCAGCCTGAACAACTGTTTGGCATTAGGGTGGTCTTTGCCGCCCTTTTTAATGATGTAATCATGCAGCCCGCGGGACTTGGTAGCAAAAGAGCTTAATGTTTCAAACCGGTTGCCCCTGTTAATGTCTATCATCATAGCCATAGGCCCCACATCATGGGTTGGGTAAAGATCACCATTGCGGTGAACAGAGTGATTGGTTCTCCACCTCGCTTCCGAAAACCCTTTTTCACCAAACTCAACGCCGCTGTTATAAGGCGTAACCCCGTCATTGAATTTTACCCCGCGCAGATCGTGCTGGTAGCCGGCCTGCAAATGCACCAGCTCACCAAACAGACCCTGTCTTACCATATTCAGTATAGCCAGTATATCCCTGCGGTAACAGGCGTTCTCCAGCATCATTACATGCGCATTAGCGGCCTCAGCGGCACGCACCACCTCCCAATGATCTTCAAGCGTAATACCTAAAACCACTTCGGTAGCTATATATTTTAACCCGGCGCTGATGCTGTCTGTAATCATCGGTTTATGCCATTCCCAGGGAGTTGATATAATAACTGCGTCTATTTTATCAGTCCGCAATATATCCCTGTAGGCTATATCACTGCCGGTAACGATCTCAGGCATAGCCTTGCCTGATTTCCGGATCAGTTCTTTGCTCATGCCAAGCATCCTGTCGTCAATATCGCAGATCACTTTTACTTCCACATCACTGCGTTCCAGGCACATTTTAAGATGCGATTGCCCACGCAATCCCACGCCGATGAACCCAAGCTTTAATTGTGGCGCCCGCGCTTGTGCAGTCAGGTTAAGCGGCTGCAGCAGGCTGAAGCCTGCGGAAGCAAGCGATATGTTTTTTACAAAATCTCTCCTGGTAACTGGCATACAAAACGGATATTAATATGAGTGATCAATTGGTTTTTGACTGGTTCAAAAAACGGTTGCTGAAGAAAGCCATGTATTCCTGTAGCTGTTCCAGGTATGATTCCAATCCCAGCTTTTCTTCATCATATATCAGGTAATTCATGCCCGGCACACGGCTCGCAAAATGCCGGGTGCGCTCCTGTTCAAAAAAGTATTGTTTACCGGGGGTAGACATTCCTTTCGGCAACCGCGTGCGCTCCCATACTGCACACAATTCGTTGAATACGGTTTTGCGTCGTTCAAGGTTATTTTTTACGATCTGCTCAGCTTTCTGCAGGTAATGAAAGCTTGTATCATAACTGACAAATCGCTGCCGGTGCGCCTGCCTTACGGCATATTCTATCTGAGAAAGGTCAATATATGTAAGCGCTGTATTCTGCGCAAGCTGGCAAAGTGTTTTAAAAACCTCTATATCGTACACATTATTTACAGACGAAGCTATCAGCCTGTTGCAGATCGCAATAGCGGCATTCATCTTTTCTAAATATATTTCAGCTTCTTTCAGCCGGTCAGCATATTCCGTATTCCAGAAGGGGTCATATTCCAATGCATCTCCGCGCGGAAGATCCGGTAAATGAGTTTTACCGATCTCACCCCAATGCCAGACCCTCCTTTCAAAACTTTCCATATAAAAATAAGCAGCCTCATTCAGCATAAAATAGAGGGAATCCACACCTGCTGCCTGCCCGCCATACCGATTACGGTAAAATAAAGACGGGAACTCCTGCAATGAAGGCCCTTTCACATTCCATGAATAAGCAGCCGTGGTGGCAAAACACAGCATCCATGCCTGCATAGGCAACCCGGAGTCATCCCAGGAAGTACGGATCACGCCGTCAAATACGCCCCTACCAAGATTTGCTATCAAAAATTTGTAAGAATTTTCAAGTGCGCCGGGCTCTTTTACGTCTTTGTTCTTTGAAAAAAAATAAGGCAGGAATAACATTTCAATACCGGGATTAGGATCATAAGCGTATACAGGATACCCGAGCGCTTTAGCTTCTCTGGCATATTTTAAATCCGGCGTTTCATAATCATACGACTCTGTCAGCACCATTCCTTTTTCCGGAACCACTTTAAAGCCTGTTTCCTTTTGATCCCCGTGATAAACGCTCAACCGGCTTTTTGCCCAACCCATTGGTGCTTCCCAGTTCATCACCCCACGCCCGTAAGGCCTGAGCATGCGGGTTGACTTGCCCAGGAAATGATGAAATAAACCGCTCCGGCCTATTTCTTTTACTTTTCCGGCACACTGTGCACAGGCGCCCAGTTCATAGGTTTCATCCGATCCTATATGAATAAATGAAGACCCGGGGGTTGCTTCCATTGCATCCTTCCACAGATCCATCAGCAAACTATAGCTCCCTTCTTTTAACGGGCAAAACTCAAAATTAGAAGCAGGTATTTCACGCAGGTGAGCAAATTGCGGCCATTTTAAAATAAAGCCTACGTGACCCAGTCCCTGCACCAATGGCACGATCTGCACATGATACTGGCGGGCATACCGGGTCAGCTCCTGCATTTCCTGCATGGTGAATGCACCCGGTGCTCCGATTTCCGGGTGACTGGGGTATTCGAATTTATCTTCCCACTCCCATATCAGCATATTCATTTTGTAACCGGCAAGCTCACGGATAAAGCGCTTTACATATTCTTTGGTATCCTGGTGATGCTTTGTGTCGTAATGGGCTGCCCGTTGCTTTGTGTCAGGCCAGTCGCGTATCTCCAACCCGTTTACCAATACTTCAGCACCGTTTTTTCTGAACAATTGCTTGGCTGTTTGAACACCATAAAACAATCCGGCGGCGGCCGGAGCAGCTATTTCAAATTTTTCTGCGCTTACCGATACCCGGTAACCTTCAGCGCCCAGGGTTTTGTCTTTGCCTGTGCGTTTTAAAACGATGGATGCTCCCCCGGAACGGGCACTTACAACCGCTTCCACACCCAATTCCCGGCGTATAAATTCCGCCAGGTCTTCCGCAGCAAATTTGTCTTCAGCAGCACTACCCACCACTATATTTACCCGTCCATGCATTGTAAAAGCAGGTCCTTTAAATGAAATTTCTTTCGGTTGCGGAAGTATTGCCAAGTCAACCGGCTGGGCTGTAACCAACTGTGCAGATAAAGCCAGGCCAAAAATCAATATTATTTTTCTTCCTGAAAATAGAGACAGCGCAGTTTTCATTCCTATTCATTTTTTAGAAAAGTAAAAATATACAAGATTAATTTCCTTTCAAAATATTTTGTATTTAAAAAATAATGTTTCGTTATCTTTCTTTTAATGAAAATCAATATTAAGCCTGTTCTCTAAACCGAATACGCCAAAAGGAATTTTCAAAATCACCGCAGTATATAATGTAGAGACCGGAACAGGGAAAATAATCCGGACCGTTTGATAAACCAACGGGGCATACAACAGCCGGGAGCCAAAAAAAACAATATTGAACAGGTTTAAGATATAATCAACAGCACTGATGAGAGGGTCCCTTGTCTACTGCAAAGTAATACTGCATTCCTTTCCGGTTACACCGGCAAGATTCACCGGCCGGAAAAATATCTTTTCAGGTTGCCCGGCATAGGTTAACACAACAGAATCTCCAATATTCTGCCATGAGCTGTCCCTGCTGTTTTTCATCTGAAATGTTTTGAGATTTGGCATACGCGATCTTAATTTAATAACAGCTTTATCCTTATCATACGCAGCATCTGCAAGGATATTATCCGGGCGCCATTCTATTGCGTTTTTACCGGCAATGCGGGTAAACCTGTTTGCAGCATAAGCCCAGTGAGGCCTGCCATCCCATATCCAGGTATTGCTGTCCGAATACTCATCTTTATATATCAGCAGGTTGGCAAGCGCATCCCCATTATCAGGCCAGTGCACAAAGCGATCATTGGATGCTTCCCAGGCTATCCATGTGAATGTTTGCATGAATGCTTCTTTGCTTACATGTTTCCATTTTCCTGCTTCGTCTTTCAGTCTGTCGGATGTTATCACATTACGGCTGCTACCTTTCACCATCTGCACATCTTTTCCTTTATTCTTCAGATATTCCTCCCTTACTTCCAATGCCGATAAAGGAATACCATCTTTTTCAAAATGATGATCATACTTGGCATCGCTTAAAAACCATTTGTGGAAAGTATTGCTCCATATTTCGTTGGCGCCATGGTGTCCATCTTCCCCGTTTTTCACCCCTGCACCGGCGCCTATGCAGCGGGTAACATATCCATATGCGTTCATCACGGCATTCTGAACGATCATATAATGACCACAATGAAAACCCTGTCCCTTTAATGCTGCTTCCAATATCCTGTCGGCATACTCCTGCCCGGGATAATCCGGTTCAAAATCGCTGATCTTAATAATGCCTGATATCCAGCTGCGCAATAGCAAAATGCGTTTAAATTCATCCTGCTCATCATGAAACACAGTATCCGGGCGGAACCTTGTACGGAGCGATTCAAACTTTGGTGAAGTAAGATCCTCAAAGGAAGTAAAAGGTATTGCACCCGTGTCCCGGGCGCAATCAACCAGCACCCCGGTAATGGCCGGCTTGTTGTTACAGGCCACCAGCCACATTGCACAGCAAAAAAGGTACAGTATAAGTTTCATGGCTTAAGTTATTTAAAATATAATTAATTGCTTTTAATGGGTCCTATGTATTGTTTGGCAACTACTACGTTGCTGTATTTAATGTGATGCGAAACACCGGGCGGGCTTTTGGAATCATAAAACTCGATGCAGATATACGATAACTTCAACCCGGGGTCGGTGCGCCAGCGAAAACCCCGGAACGGGGGAGCATCCGGGATATTAAACCATGAATCTTTATCCCATTTTCCATTCGGGAAACCCGGCCCCCAATGCCCGACCAATACGCCATCCTGCCATATTTTCAATTCGCCGTTGTAAGCTGTTACCGGGTTGTTCAGCTTTATCATCATTTCAACGCACATCCATTTATCCCATTCCAGGTTCCTGGCTGTGGGGCTGCCATTGACCATATCATTTCCATAACAGCTTGTACCACCATTCCAGCTCTTCATATCTCCCCAATATAAATAAGTATCCATTGCCGGTTCGTCCACCGGCTCATACGACATAGACATGCGTTTGTCTCCCAGCCCGCATATTCCTGCCTGGCCAAAATGATAATCACTGGGAGGATTATGCCCGCCTACCCGTACAGACTGATGATGAATAAACCCATTTGAGCTTAAAGGGTATTTTACATAATAACGGATGAATACCGTGCTGTCGAACCCGGGTGTAAATCTTTTAAAAAGATGGCCTCCATCGTTCACTCCACCGACGTTGGTTATGGTAAGTGCTGCCTGCCTGCTTCCTTCAGGAATATCTTCATTGGAAACAGACATGCCTTCTTTGTTTTTAATATCCGTATAACGCTTCAATATATTATCCCAGCCATCATTGAACATTTCTGCAAATAATACATTGCTGTCTTTCTCTATACCCACATCATTGGGGTAACGGGATGCTATAGTCGGTAGGCTGTCGCTATAGCTTTCATTACTTCCGGCCGGAAGCGCCTGGTTGTTCAAACAAATCAAAAAGATAAGGCTGATTAACGATTTCATATTCATGCTTATTGATTAATCGGCTTTTTGTCCTACTCTATGCCCTGCTATACCGAAGTACAGCATATACGCATAAGCCGGGATCATTGCAAAAAGGAAGGCGTGCTGGAAATGTACACCTAAATGATCTTTAATATAACCATACACCAGCGGCCAAATGGCGCCACCTGCTATCCCCATGATCATGATCGCCGATCCGGTTTTGGTAAACCTGCCTAACCCTTTTATACCAAGGGGGAAGATAGCAGCCCACAAAAGCGAATTGGCTATACCCAGCAGTGCAACAAAAATGAACGATACGGTTCCGTTAGTGAATACCGAGATCACGGTAAATACCATGCCCGTTATGGTGCAGATGCGCAATGCCGCCTGCTGCGATACATATTTTGGGATAGCGATCATACCGGCTATATAACCCAGCAGCATTCCCGACAAAGTGAATGCGGTAGCGTAAGTAAGGAAAAAACTGTTCACGCTCAGTTCCCGGCCATACACACCAATAATATCCCCGGCCATTACTTCTGCTGCAACACAGAAAAATATAGCTAATGCACCTAAAAACAGGTGAGGAAATTGAAATATGCTGGTTTTAACGGTACCCTTCCGTACATGGTCTTCATTTACAGGTTCAGTTGCATCCATATCTACTTCCGGCAGCCTGGTGAATTTTAGAAAAATGGCAAACGAGACAAATAATACAGCCAACGCGATATAAGGGGCATGCACTCTTTGAAGCAGTTCAGCCAGGATGTTCTCTCTTGTTGCAGTATCAACGGCTGCTTCCAAACGAGCCGTAACCTGTGCTGCATCCTTCAGAAAAAGTGTACCTAATAAAACAGGGGCAATGATGCCGGCAGATTTATTGAAGAAGCCAACAACAGACATGCGTTGCGCTGCGCTCTCAATCGGTCCTATTATGCTCAGGTATGGGTTGATGGCTGTCTGTAATAATGCCATCCCCGATCCCTGAACAAAAATGGCAGTCAGGAAAAGAGGGTAATTCCTGTAATCCGCGGCAGGTATAAAGATCAACGCACCCAACCCCAGGATAATGAGACTTACTACCAACCCATTGTGAAAGCCTATTTTTTTTAAGATCCAGGAACTGGGCAATGCCAGGAAAAAATAAGCAATATAAGAGGAAAAGGTAACAAAAAATGCCTGCAGATCTGTTTCGAGATCAAGCGACAGCTTAAGGAACGGGATCAGGGTGCCGTTGGCCCATGTTATAAAGCCCAGGATAAAATACAGTGCGCAACAAATGGCGATGGCACGGATATCTGTTTTGCGGGGATTAAGAGAAACGTTCATTTGATTGTTTTATTAATGGTTCATATTATTAAATCCTGTTTTCAAATAAATGAAGACAATGTGCCAGGCGCTCTATATCTTTTTTAGCATGCCCGCTGTTTATGATTATCCTGGTAACAATATCCCCTTCTGGTCGCGGATAGGCGAAGCTTGAGATCAGTATTCCATGCTTGTTAAGAAAGTCTGACAGGCTATGTCTGGTTGTATAAAAAACAGGATAACCGGCAAGCGCATTGAACATATCCCTGTTGGGGAGTAAGCTGTTAAATAACCTGATATTTTCACTCAACTGCCTTCTGGCATCACTATATACCTGCCCGGCTTTTGTAAAAGCATACAGGTAGCCCGGCGCTATGGGAGAAGATGTTCCAAAGAACGGGCTTGTTCGCAATTGCCCGATCATGGCATCAGCGCCTAATACAACGCCTCCGGGAATTCCCATGGCTTTGGCGAGAGAAGCTATAACAATAAGATTGACGTTCTGCCTGCGTTGGATATTGTTGTAAATACCCTGTCCATGTTCTCCGGTAACGCCTATACCATGCGAATCATCTATAACAAGTGTGATTTCTTTATTTTCAGGCAGGGACAACGTCCAGTTAAAACTGTAAGGTTTACAGAATAAAGGATCATTGGAGTTACATACTATTGCAATTTTATCTGCCTGCCGGCTGGCGATCATTTCAGCTATATCTTCCGTCCATCTTTGAAAATCACCTTCGTAAAAATCGGCCTGGTGCCGGCATACTGCAGGATGCGTGTTTGGCGCAACCACAAAATAATTATCCTCCTGTAGCATATTAACAACCAGTTGCCCGGCCATAAATCCCGATGAAACGGTTAATGCAGCAGGAGCGCCGGTAAACAGGGCTAACGCTGATTCTGCTTCTTCAAAAACTTTCAACCTGAAATTGGAATTACGGGAACTACCATAATTGTTGCCGTATTGCTCCATTCCTTCATTAATAAGTTCCCTGAACCTGGTATTGTAATTCATTCCCAGGTAAAAAGTGCCGCTGAAGAAAAGATATTCTTTTTTCTCACAGATAATATGGTTGTTATTGAAATGATCAACAATAATCATGGGAACTAATGCTTTTTACGATCTTCGTTTAACAGGTATAATATGGCGGAAGACATGCTTATCACTCCCGTTCTTAAAGCCGGTTCCGTATCCGGGATAAAAAGCGGGGAGTGTGTGGAAGGAAGCTTTATTTTTCCTTCTGCTTCTGCTTTCATATCTTCTTTGCTCACTGCCCCAACAGAATACAACACGGAAGGTATATTTGCTTTGGTACTGCCATACCTGCTGAAATCTTCTCCAAACATTTCAGGCCCCAGCAACAATACATTTTCATTGCCCAGCACTGTTTTCAGGTAAGCAGAGAGTTTTTCGGATAATGTAATATCATTAAAAACAGCCGGCAACCCGGGCTTTATGATCTCTACCACAGGATAATCTTCCGGTTTCGCGCCACAGGAATGTGCTATGCCCTCACAGGTTCTTTTTATACTTTCAATCAATTTTCGTTGAATGTCCGGGTTCAGCGACCTGACAGTTACCTGTATTTGTACCCGGTCCGGAATACTATTACTGCTTGTTCCACCATGAATAGTACCCACAGATATTACGGCAGGTTCTACAGCGGGCACTTCACGCCCTACAATATCCTGGAAAGCCAGTACCAGCTTGGAAGCGATCATGATGGGATCTATGGTTGTATACGGGCTGGCGCCATGTCCGCCTTTTCCTTTTACCGTAATATCCAGGTTGTCAATATTAGCCAGGCTATACCCGGGGCAAAACCCTATTTTTCCTGCCTCAACAGCAGAATTTACGTGCAGGGCAAGCGCATAATCAGGTTCCGGAAATTTTGTAAACAGCCCGTCTTCAATCATATGTAACGCACCCACTCCCGTTTCTTCGGCAGGCTGGGCTATAAAGACCAGCGTACCTTTCCAGGTACTTTTTAGTTGTGATACGATCCTCGCTACACCTGTCCATACCGCCATATGCATGTCGTGGCCGCAGGCATGCATAACCGGAACGGGATTACCTTTTTCATCTTTTGCCTGTACCCTGCTGGCATAAGGAACATTTGTTTGTTCTGCTATAGGTAAAGCATCCATATCCGTGCGAACGAGTATTGTTTTTCCCTGGCCGTTACGTAGCACGCCTACAACGCCATACCCACCAACACTGGTTGTTACTTCAAAACCGGCAGCAACCAATTCTTTTGCCATACGGGCGGCAGTTTCTTTTTCCTGCAACGATAGTTCCGGGTTAGTATGCAGGTGCCTGTACAGGTCAACCAGCCCGTCATATTCTTTATTTAACAGCCCGGTTATCCTGGCCTGGTTTCCCGGCTGCGAAAAAACCGTCAGGCAGCTCATCAGCAAACCTGCCACAAGGCTGCTCTGCTTATGATATTTAATGTATGATTTCATATATTTCTGTTGCCGTGTAGTTTTTATAGTTCACGGATGTAAATATTGGCAAACTGAAAAAGATTGTTATCTACATGATCGTCCTGAAGCGCAATAGCCCCTTCTGCCGCAATGCCCGGCAGTTGCGCATTGCTGATCACCGTTTCATTGTTGAGCACCACAGTAATACGATCGCCTTTTAATGTGATCACAAAACGGTTCCATTCACCCGGCGGCCTGTCTGCTTTTTTCGCAGGGGTTACTGCCGCCCTTATTTCAGGAGGTAGATCTTTATCTACCCTGTAACCATAAATTTCTCCTGAGCCGATATAACGATAGCCGATGTTTACCTGGTTTTTAGAATCTCCCCTGAGATAGATGCCCGTATCCCCTGCATAAGGCACTTCCACCAGTTGCACGCTGCCATCTGCGTTGAGCGCGTTTTCTCCGTTAGGTAATACAACAGGCGACAGCGCCGGCTCCGGTTTTCTTGTTAAACGCACATCGGCTATCAGTATAAAATCCCGGAACGATTTTTTACTCCACAGGCATTTGTCTTTCTCGCTGCTCTTTCCATCATAGTTTATCACATGGTTCTGTGCTGTCCAGTGCCCTTCGTGCCCCGGTTCCATGTTCCATTGCTGCAGGTCGGTATTGTTGTAAAGCGACTGAAAATGAAACCTGTCGGTATTGGCTTTCGTTTTATTTGCTTTTGTGGAAAGATCCCGGAGAGATATGGCTCTCACCAAAAAAGAAGCACTGTCGGATACAAAACTACAATGCCTCGGAGCTGATGTTCCGGAAACAGTAAAACGCTTATATTCCTTACCATTCACCCATACCGTAACCAGCCCCTGTTGCGTGCATAGTATTTTGTAATGATCCCAGCCATTACCGCCTGTATTTTCCTTACCTGTTTTGAAAATAATCTTTTCCCCACCGGGGAATGGTGAGCCTACCGAAGGAAGCATATCGCTATGTAAAACCATGAACGCATTGGTATCTGCCTGTTGCGGCAAATAATCAAACTCAAGTGCAAATGCTTCATACGAATTTTCAGAGCTTAGGTATGCCGGCGCCTTTCCGGTGCATGCAATATGCCCGTCCTTCACCAGCCAGTTACCGGGCGCCTGGTTAACGTTGATCCATCCTGTTAAATCAACCCCATTAAACAATGATATGCTTTCGCCTGACTGCACCTGCCGCCCCGAATGACAGGATATTGCCAGCAAGACAATGAGCAACGCCGTGATCCTGGCTGTCATCTTTATAAAACTTTTGATTGGCCAGGAAATGAGATCGGGTAATTCCCGTTTTTATCAGGCTTTACAGGAGGCTCGCTATTCCAGTCTAACTGCATCGGGGCAAGCACCAGCTCTGAATTTAATGCCTCATCCCATTCCACCATTTTCCCCGAATGAACGGCCATGCGCCCCATAATGGTTGTCATAGTGCTCATTGCCCCCCATTCGGTATCGTTGAGAGGTTTATTGTTCCTGATCGCATCAAAAAAAACATCATGCTCTATCTGGTAAGCGCTTTCGGAATCTTTGTTAGGATTACGCCATATCCTTTCTCCTTCGCTGTTCCTTATTCCCCCCTGTAAACTCGCTGTTCCGTTGCTTCCATAAAAATAAGCGCCTCCTTTATTCCATGTTCCCTCAATATGCCGGATCTGGCTGTTGAGCTTTGTTCCATCTGCATATTCGTATTCAATAAAAAAATGATCAAAAATATCACCGGTATCCGGGCCGGCCAATGATGATCTGCCACCCATTCCCTGTGCTCTTACCGGGTAGGCATTTTTTGCCCAGTTCACCACATCGGTGTTATGTATCTGCAACCCGGCAGGAGATCCTGCCCAAAGCCAGTTAAAATATCTCCAGTTGCGAAGCTGGTATTCCAGTTCCGTTTGCCCTGCCTGCCTTTGCACCTTCTTTACCGGCCCGATCAGGTAGTAATCAGTTACGGAAATGATCCTCCCGATCGCGCCTTCCTGCATCTGCTTTACCATTTCCTGATAGCCCGGATCATACCTGTTTTGCAAACCCACCACCACTTTTAAGCCCTTTGCATCCGCCAGTTTGCCGGTTTCCAGTATTTTACGGATGCCCGGCGCATCGCTGGCAAGGGGCTTTTCCATGAATACGTGCTTGCCGGATTTAATGCATGCTTCAAAATGCAGGGGACGAAAAGCAGGTGGTGTGACCAGTAAAACCGCATCGGCTGCCGCTATGGCCTTACTATATCCGTTCAATCCTACAAACTTGTTCGAAGCCGGTACTTTTACCTTATCTTTTATCGAATCTATCTTCAGCAGCGTATTATAAGTTTCGTCCAGCTTATCTTTGAATACATCCGCCATAGCAACCAGCACCACATTCTGGTTTGTTTTTAACGCATCCACTGCTGCACCAGCTCCCCTGCTTCCACAACCTATTAATGCGATCCTGATCGGGTCAGCATGTATTTTCCTGCCCGAAGCCTGTACCGGAAGCGCTGAACCGAGAAGCATTCCCCCAACCCACACGGACGAGTCTTTCAGGAAATCCCTGCGGCTATTACTTTTTAAACTTTTGTTGTTTGAGATCATATCCTATTTTTTATTCAAAATGAAAAAAACCGAAATTCTCGCACTCATGAAAATTACCGCTATTTTTATATAGCGCCCATAAGGTCTCCTCCCGTTCATGATCGTAATCAATCCTGTACAGGTTGCCTTTCCATGTTGAGCCGGATACCGGTAGTTTTTCCAGTACCGGCTCCATTAATGTATAAGGAATAAAAAACTCTGCCATCCAACCCCGCACGGAAGCGCCAGGTGATTGCTCCCCACCTTGTACGGTCACCGCATGTCTTGTTTTTCGGTTGTCCGGATACTGGAAGGGAATCCACCTGTTAAGATTACCACCCGAATTAAAAATAGCCAGCGGCAGTTCATAATTCAATGGTGAAATTTCATATTCAAAGTAATGGGTTTGCGAGATGTCAGGCTGTAAAAAAACTTCTGCCACATCTTCTTCCCAAAGCGGCATGAGATCCTGCTGCATTGATACCGTTAATGTATTGTCCTCGCAGCTAAATAAACAATAAATACCTGTTTCGGAATACAGCATCTTTGCTTTTGTTTTATTCTTTTTACCATTTCCCTGCAAAAATGGTATATCTGTCCACATCGTCTTTGTCCATGGCAACGCATCTCCCGTGCCGGTAACATTAAAATCAGGAGATTGCTTTACTACCATAACAATTTTCTTAATTTATTTATCATTATATAAAAATAAAAACCGCGATGAAACACATTGCGCAACACCAGGGTTACCCCTGGTCAATCTTTTCATTAGCATATTTATTTTCATTTCATTTCGATTAATCCTTCAAATATATTTAATTTATGTTACTACTTTCATATTTTTATTTCAAATCATTTCAAAACTTTATATAAAAAATTCTATCCGTATGCAAAAGGAAACATTTATTTTGCATTCAAAGAGTATAAGCATATGCGAAAATCAGGGGATAAAACAACTTTGCAACGCAGAGTAATTATTCTTGAAGAACTGGAAAAGAAAGGTCAGGTAGATGTTACTACATTAAGCAAGACATTAAAAGTAAGTGAGGTTACTATCCGCAATGATCTTAGAAGGCTGGAGCAAAAAAACGCATTGATCCGGGCACGGGGAGGCGCAATCAAAATAGACAGGGTTGGCATGGATTTTACCATATCTGACAAGAACAAGCAAAACCTTGTTCAAAAGAAACGCATTGGTAAAGCTGCGGCGAGTTTAATTGAGCCGGGTGATACCATCATTCTTGACTCAGGCACCACCACCATGGAAATAGCGAAGAATTTAGGCACCGTGGGAGAATTAACCGTGATCACCAATGCCATGAATATCGCCAACCAACTGGCAGAACATGTCAAGGTGAACGTGATCATACCGGGAGGATCTTTGCGTAAAAACTCTCTTTCGCTTATTGGTCCTACAGCTGAAGAAAGCTTTAAAAACTACTTTTGCGATAAGCTGTTCCTCGCCGTTGACGGGTTCAGTGTTACACATGGATTGTCTACTCCCAACGTGGAAGAAGCGCACCTGAACAGGGTAATGATAGCTATTTCAAAACAGGTGATCGTAGTTGCCGATTCTACAAAATTTCATAAAAGGAGCTTTGCATTCATTGCCGGTACCAACGATATTGACGTGCTGGTTACGGATGAAGGGATCCCGGAGGAAGATCAAAAGAAATTAGAGACTGCGGGAATCAAGGTTGTTATTGCATAAGCTCAGCAAATATTTGAATTATCTTTTTACAACCATTATGCAATCTTCTTTTTGATTTTCACAGGCAAAGTGTAGTTCTTTTCTTCCTGTACTAAATAAACTATAATATGTTCCGATATGAAAAAATTTATCATTATTTCGCTAAGTAAAATTGAGCACTTTCAACTTTAGAAACAAAATTGAAAAATGCGTATATCTCCGTATTTCTCTTTTTATTTTTTCAAAACTTATCATATATACTGTTATATCCGGTATTCTTTCATGACTTTTGTCAAAGTTGTTTTTGACTTCCCTTCATAAAAAGATTTGTCAGACAGTGTCTGACAAATTTCTATAAAACCAATGGAGACTATACCAACTCTTTTTTGATGTACCAACATCTTAATGCATTGAAAATCTACATCGGAAACGCTAATCCCAGTGCTCAATAAATATACTAACTTTGGTCGTTAACTTGTCTTACACGCGTTAATAGATCTTTTAAAGATTGCAAGTAAAACTGATTCAGTTAAGTAAAATGGTTTAATCTTTTTTGTTAGGCACATTTTCAAAAATGTACATTTTCTGACAAAGGGAATAACCTAGTAACAAAGATCTCTCGCATAAAAAATAAGGGAATCTTGGAATAAAGCTTATTCAAAGATTCCCTTACAAAATATTGATAATCAGTGTCCCCGCAGAGACTCGAACTCTGGACCCATTGATTAAGAGTCAATTGCTCTACCAACTGAGCTACGGAGACAAGCAGGGGTGCAAATGTATTGAAATGCAGAAAAAAACAGCATTATTTTATGGAAGAAATTTTATTTTCTTAACCGTATGGTAAGATCGGCCACGGAAGATCTGACATCCGCCTCTATACAATAGCCATCTTTGTAGGTATAAATATTCTGATAACCATCCGGCATCTGCAGGGCGTATGTATGTTCCGATATTTTTCTTATTACCAGGAATTTTTTGAATACTTCTGAAAAAACCTGCTTATTGTTCACCGGCTCAATAAACATCAGGCATGCCGTTGAATACCTGATTACTGCCTGCATGGAGCTGACATTACCGGATTCATTAATAAGGTATTTACCCTTATCCAGCGTTAACTGTACATCGGCTTTTGTATTGCCATTCACCTTTCTTGTAATACCACCTTTTTGCAAAACGCCATCTACAAATAACCCTGAAACTTTGTTATATACATCAACAGATACCAGCATCGTCATATTTATTTTTGACTCGGTCATGTACTCCACATTGGTACTGTTTTTTATCATTGAAGCATTCATTGTGCCCACAACTTTGCCCGACCTGACGATATCGTATTTAAGCGTTTGCGCAATACCTTCCTCATGTCCCGGACGATGCAGGTCAAAAAAACATAAGGCAAATACAAACGCTGAAAGAATACTATTCATATAGCAACACGATTTCAGAAATTAAAAAATACAAATAAAATCAGGGATATGCAATTACCTTATGGGAATAAAATATAAGAATGCCCTGCTTTCTTTAATTTGCATTGAATATGAAACCCGGCAAATCTGCAATCAGGTTAATTGAATGCCCCCGCGACGCAATGCAGGGTTGGACTCATTTTATTCCTACGGAAGAAAAGGTAAAATATATTAACGCCTTGCTGAAAGTTGGTTTCGACACCATAGACTTCGGTAGTTTTGTTTCAGCCAAAGCCATACCGCAAATGGCGGATACGCATGAGGTTACTGATAAGCTCGATATATCAAACAGTAAAACAAAGTTGCTGGCAATTATTGCCAATGAACGTGGCGCTGATGAAGCATTTAAGCATGATATCATTTCATTGATCGGCTTTCCTTTTTCTGTTTCCGAAACATTCCAGTTGCGGAACACCAACAGCACAATTGCCGATTCATTACACCGCGTAGCCAATATACAGGAAAGATGTGTTGCTATTGGTAAGCAACTGGTGATATACATATCCATGGGTTTCGGCAATCCTTACGGTGATGTATATAATGAAGATATAGTGTTGCACTGGATAGAAAAGATAACAGCGCTCGGCATAAAGATCGTTTCACTGGCAGATACTGTTGGACTGGCAACACCGGAACAGGTTTTCAGCGTAACAAAATCAGTTATTGAAAAATTCCCGGGTATAGAAACCGGTGTACATCTTCATTCCACGCCATTCAACCGCATTGCAAAAATAGATGCCGCGTTTAAAGCCGGTTGTACCCGTTTTGACGGAGCGCTGATGGGTATTGGCGGATGCCCTATGGCGGATGACGATCTCGTAGGTAATATGGACACTGAACAACTGATCTCATATTTTTCAAATGCAGGTGAACCATTGCAGCTTGATCAGCAGGCTTTGCAGGAAAGCATTACCATTGCACAATCAATTTTCAGATAACACATGGATTTCAGACTTGAATTTGATGTAAAGCCTTTTGTGTCCCGCATTCAGCACAATCAAAAAATTATGCTTACAGGCTCATGCTTTACAGAGCATATTGCCAAATATCTTTTTGATGCCAGGTTCAATATACTGAGTAACCCCAACGGTATTCTTTTTAACCCTTCAAGCATAACTTCTTCGGTTATATCCTACATAGAAAAGCAGACCTATACCGAAGCAGCACTTTTTTATTTCAATGAGAGCTGGCATAGCTGGGACTACCACAGCAGGTTCTCAGGCCCGGATAAGGAAAAGGTACTTGAAGCAATCAATAACTCACAGGCAGGCGCACACGAATTTCTCAAAACAGCAGACTGGTTGATCATTACCTTAGGTTCTGCTTTTGGTTACGAATGGACAGACAAAACAGGTGAGCTCCATTATCCTGCCAACAGGAACAGTAATATTGTTGCCAATTGCCATAAAGTGCCTACGGATAAATTTAAAAAAAGGTTATTGAGTGTTGAGGAAATTTTGGCCGGGCTTGATGAAATGATATATCGTTTATCGTTTTTTAATCCTGGTATAAAAATCATTTTCACGATCAGCCCTGTACGGCACATAAGAGATGGTTTTGTTGAAAACAATAAGAGCAAGGCAGTATTGATTCAGTGCGTTCACCAGCTTGTAGAAAAATTTGACAGGCTGTTTTACTTTCCCGCTTATGAACTTGTGCTGGATGATTTGCGCGACTATCGCTTTTTCGCGGAAGATATGGTGCATCCTAATTATTTCGCTACACAATACGTTTGGGAAAAATTCACTGCAGCCTGTATTGATCCTTCTGCTTATACACTTATGAAGGAAATCCAGAAAATAAATATCGCGTTCAGGCATCGCCCGTTCAATCCCGGATCCGCTGCACATAAACAGTTCTTACAATCAAACCTTAATAAGATACAAAGCCTTACCCAGGCATATCCTTACCTCGATTTTGCAGAGGAAGTGAAATATTTTGAGGGAAAGTGAGGAAGGGATGAAGGTTTGTGGTTTGTAGTTTGTGGTTTATAACACACTGAGCTGATTGCTGAAAGCTGATCGCTAACTACTGACAGCCCTACAAATACAATACATCCACCAGCTTTAAATGACTGCTGAGCGTATACACCCGCGGAACTCCTGTTGGAATATTTACTTCGGCTATATGAGCAGCATCTACGTTTTCGAGATACATCATTAATGCCCGCAGTGAATTACCATGCGCAACAATTAAAACATTTTTCCCTGCTATCAGCAAAGGTTCTATTTCTTGCTGGTAAAACGGAATAACCCTTGCAGCGGTTTCTTTCAGGCTTTCACCGCCGGGCGGTTGTATATCATAGCTTCTTCGCCATATTTCAATTTGCTCTTCACCATATTTTTTTGCCATTTCCGTTTTGTTCAGGCCCTGCAGGTCGCCATAGCTTCTTTCATTAAGTGCCGCGGATCTTGTAACGGGTATTTGTGTCTCACCTGCCTCCTCCAGTACTATATCGAGTGTTTGCTGCGCTCTCGAAAGCATGGAAGTAAATGCATGATCAAATACAATATGTTTTAATTTCTGCCCGGCTACATGCGCCTCGGTAATGCCGGTTTCAGTTAATGGTACATCCATTATACCGGTAAACCTGTTTTCAAGATTCCATTGCGATTGCCCGTGGCGGATGATGACGAGTAAAGACATATAGTAATATTGGAGAGCAAATATACCCTGATATTGTGAGGGTACATATCATAATATTTAAACAGATATATATTCCGTAAGCAATAGAACACGGATGAAACGGATTGAACGGAAGACACGGATACTTCCGTAAGCTTCCATAACATCAGCGTGCTCCGTGTGTTATTAAAGCAAAACATTTGCCCGTTTTACCACTAACCATTAATTTAGTTCAGAAAACTTCTCGCCATATGCAGGATGATATACTCATACAGATCAGCAATAAGATAAAAGAAAGCAGGAAGGCCCAGAAAAAAACGGTACAGGAGCTGGCCACTGAAGCGCAGGTGAGCAAGGGGTTGATCTCACAAATTGAGAACAACCGGACTGTCCCCTCCTTGCCTGTGCTTATGAATATTGTACTGGCCCTTAATATTGATCTGAAAGATTTTTTTGAAGATATCAGTCATAACAAAGAAGCCAAACAAAAGATCATTATAAAAACACAAAAAGATTACCAGGCTTTTGAAAAGGAACCTGCCAAAGGGTTTAAATACAAAAGAATACTTGCACGCAATATGGATGGCGGACCTGTAGATACCATTTTGCTGGAACTGAAAAAGGGCGCTAAAAGAACGCACATGATCAAAACAGACGCGTATGAATATAAATATGTGATCAAAGGAAAAGTAGAATACCAGATTGAAAATGAAAGCTATTTGCTGAACGAAGGAGATTCACTTTTTTTTGATGGCAGGTTACCGCACAAGCCGGCTAATGTAGGTACAGAAGACGCCCTTATGCTGGTAATCTATTACTTCATAACAGAGCGCTGATAATGGTTTTCCACATTACAAAAACTTAATCGTAATATTTCGGGTAAATGTTTACATTTGCTATATAAAATTTAGTATTTATAAACATTTTATTGATGACAGCTATTTCCACCACTCCCTTTTCAGCCAATAATATCAACTATACACCTGCTGCCAAACCAATCGTTGTAATATGCATTGATGGCTCAGCAGATGAGTACCTTGATATTACTGCAGCAAACGGCAGATTGCCTCATTTGCAGCAAATGAGCAAAACCGGTTTCAGAGGTATGGTAAGAGGCGCTTTGCCATCGTTTACCAATGTAAATAATTCATCGATCGTTACAGGCGTATCCCCGGCAGTGCATGGTATTAGCGGCAACTTTTTTTATGATGCGGCCAAAGACCAGGAAGTGATGATGAACTCATCTGAATACCTGCGTGCGGAAACCATATTGGCTGCAGCTGCAAATGCAGGCAGAAAAGTGGCAGTGGTTACTGCAAAAGAAAAGCTGCGTGATATTCTTTCTCATAAGCTCAATGGCATTGCTTTCTCTGCGGAAAAAGCGAATCTCGCCCAAAAGGCAACTCACGGCATTGATGATGTAGAAAACATTGTTGGATATAGAACGCCTGCTATTTACAGTGCAGACGCAAGCTTGTTTGTATTGCGTGCCGGTGTGGCATTGATCAAAAAAGGACTGGCTGATTTCCTGTATCTGTCACTTACCGATTATATGCAGCATACTTATGCACCTGAAGCAGAAGAATCGCTGGCATTTTACGAGGCAATGGATAAAGCAATTGGCGAACTGGTTGCTGCCGGCGCAATAGTTGGCGCAACCGCAGACCACGGCATGAACGCGAAAGTGAAAGCTGATGGCTCTCCCAATGTAATTTTTGTAGAGGAAATTCTTGAAGAAAAATTTGGAGATGGCTTCAGGGTGATTTGCCCTATTACAGACCCTTATGTAAAACATCATGGTGCATTAGGATCATATGTAGTGGTGCATATAAATAATAAAGACATTATACCAGATGTGAAAACCTGGCTTTCCTTACAGGCGGGCATAACCGAAGTGCACGACAGATCTACCGCAACCCGCCTGCTGGAACAGCCCGAAGACAGGATTGGCGACCTGGTAGTGCTTTCGGCAAGAGATGTAGTGGTTGGGCGACGCCCGAAAGACCACGATATTTCCGCGCTGGATGGTACGCTGCGTTCTCACGGCGGCAGGTACGAGGAGATGGTTCCTTTGATCATCTCTCATCCCATCAATCAAAAATACCGGATGAAAGCAAGCGGAGACCCAAGAAATTTTGACGTTTTTGATTTTACCATTAACGGAACAAATACTTAACGTGAGAGGTGAGAAGACAGACGTGAGATAAACCCGCTCACCCTCACGTTTCTCCTCTCACCTCTCACCCCAACCTTACACCTTACACCTTTATCCTTACACCTCATTCCTTTCACCTCATTCTTTCTATCATGAATCTTACATCTTACGTAGCAGGCAAACCAGTTACATCAGATAAAATGCTGGAAGTAAAAAGCCCTTACGATAATCGTGTAGTTGGCACCGTTACTTTGGCCAATGCCACACATACCGCTGAAGCTATTGAAGCAGGTTTAAAAGGAGGCAAAAAGCTGAATCGTTACGACAGGTTCAGCATCCTGGATAAAGCGAGGCAGTTGCTGGTAGAACGCAAAGAAATTTTTGCGCAAACCATCAGTGCCGAATCTGGCTTAGCCATAAGAGAAGCCCGTTACGAAACCGGCCGTGCACATGATGTGTTGTTCTTTGCCGCCATGGAAGCATTGAAAGATGATGGACAGATCTTTTCCTGCGATATTTCCCCGCAGGGCAAAGCAAGAAAGATTTTCACAACAAGAGAGGCGGTGTCGCTTGCAGTTTGCATTACACCTTTTAACCACCCGCTTAACCAGGTGGCACATAAACTGGCGCCGGCCTTAGCAGTAGGCACACCGGTAATTTTAAAACCATCAGAAAAAACGCCGCTTACCGCAATACTGCTCACAGAATTATTGTATGAAGCGGGTTTACCGCATTATATGCTGAGCACCTTGTTGGGACCAACAGCGGAAGTTGCGGAAGCATTGGTTAAAGATCCACGGGTGGATATAGTATCGTTTACCGGCAGTGTGCCGGTTGGCAAAAAAATTGCGGCTACAGCGGGCTATAAAAAAGTAATTCTTGAACTGGGGGGCAATGACCCTGTTATCATAATGGAAGATGCCGATATGGATACGGCGGTATATCTTGCCGCAGAAGGCTCGTTCCGCAACAGCGGTCAACGTTGTACTGCAGTAAAAAGAATTTTAGTGCATGAAAAAATAGCGACTGAGTTCACCAAAAAATTTATTGAGAAGGCAAAAGAATATACCTGCGGCGATCCTGCCGACCCGGAAACAAAAGTAGGTACCGTGATTGATGAAGGCGCGGCCATATATCTTGAAAGCGTGGTAAACAAATCAGTAGAGCAGGGCGCTAAAGTAGTATTAGGTGGAAAACGCAAAGGCGCGTTGATGGAGCCCACTGTTATTGTTGATGTACCAAGAAGCGCGGATATGGTAGTGCATGAATCCTTCGGACCACTTGCTCCCATCCTTACTTTTAAAGACATTGATGATGCCATAGCATTGTCGAACTCCACAGCATACGGGCTTTCATCAGGCATTGTTACCAATAACATGAGCTATGCGCTGCGTTTTATAAAAGAACTGAAAGTTGGCACGGTAAATATTAATGAAGTGCCAGGCTACAGGATTGAAAGTTCCCCGTTTGGCGGCATAAAAGATTCAGGGCTTGGTATAAAAGAAGGCGTGATTGAAGCAATGAAATGTTTCACCTTTGTGAAGACTTTTTCGTTGCCGTGGTAGTTTGTGTTTAATATTTCAAGCAGTGCTCACGGCGGAGCGGCGATAAAATGCATTTCCACTGCGTACGCTGCCCCGTTGTAAACGCCGCGTGAAACACCTTCATTGATGTAATCAGCGCCATTGCTACTACCGGCATCGTCGCCTGCCTGTCCGGTAGCCATCCTGTATACATACCTTATTTATGCAGGTTGCGCTGCACTTGTATTGTCCCTCACCTCCAACCCCTCTCCGCGCAGCGGAGAGGGGAGCCCAAATTCAAATCAGGTTGACGAATTGCGTGAGGGGGAGGTTAAAAATCTAAAAGTGTGACGAGTATTTAAACGTTTGCATGGTTTTGCTTTATATACTTGTGTATACAACAGGGTAGCTACCGGCAGGCAGGCTCGCGGAGAGGGAGCAGAACCTGCTTCAGCAAAAAGCATGAGTAATTTTCAGCATTTTTGTGGAACAGTAATAAATAATAACTAAAGCAAATGCTTCAAATATCCGGTAAAGATGCAGACGTAATAATTGTTGGTGGCGGCATTTTCGGTTGCGCCATTGCTTATTACTATACACGAAATAACCCCGGTAAAAAAATACTGGTGCTGGAACGCAATGAGCTTTGCAATGCCGCTACCAGCAGAGCTGCTGCATTGATCACCAAAATAAGAGCGAAGAAGCACTTCATTCCGCTTTCGCTTGAAACCTATAAAGTAATACCGGAGCTTGAAAAACTATTGGGCGAAAGCATGCATGTGCAGTATTCCGGTGCGCTGCATATTGCATCCTCGCACGAACGTGTAGCCGAACTTGATACACTCATGCAAACCGCCGCGGAATTTAATGAACGGGCAGATTATATAGGCGCATCGCATGTTTCCCGGTTATCACCCTGGCTTAAAACGGATGAGATTGAAAAAGCAGGCTTCATTCCCGGTGAAGCATACTGCGACCCATACCTGCTCGGCACTTTTTTTGGCAGGGCGGCAGCAAAGCAGGGGGCAATTATAAAGCAGGGCGTTGAAGTATTTAACCTGCTTGCTGATAAAAATACCATTACCGGTGTTGAATGCAGCGAGGGAAAATTATATGCTGATAAAGTAATCATCGCCAGCGGAGCATGGGCGCCGGTTCTGGCAGCGCAGGCAGGCATAGGGTTACCGATGGCGCCTGTAAGAAGCCAGTACTGGATCACAGAGCAACATACAATGTTTGCCGGTAATGCTCCCATTGTAATACTGCCTGACGCACAGGCCTACGCCAGGCCCGAAAGCGGCGGTCTTTTATTTGGCATAAGAGAGAAAAGATCGTTTTACGCTTCTCCCGGTAAGATCCCTTCCGATATCAGCAACTTTTCGTTTAGCCCCGACCGCGGTATGCATGATCTTTCTGAAGTAATAGAACAACTTGCGCATTTCTTTCCCGCAGTATATGATATCGGCCTCAAATACTATATCGCGGGTTTTTCTGCATACACGCCGGACAATAATTTGAGCATGGGTATTTCTGCCGGTGTTAACAACCTGCTGCTTGCAACAGGCTGTGTTGGCGCAGGCATTTCCGTATGCGGCGGCGTTGGTCTGGCTTTTGCCGAATTAGTGGCTGACAAACCCAATCCTTTTGACTTCTCACCATTCAGCATTGAACGCTTTGGTACAATTGACGCCTTCAGTGAGGAATGGCTGGATCGTTGTGCGGCAGCGAGATCAATGAAAAGAAGCGGGTGAAAAATAATTGTCCGGTGAACGTTGTAAATTCGAAAAAACATTTTTACATTTAGGATATCCAATCCAGTAACTTCTTTTGACGCACCTTGACCCGTAGCCTTCACATTTTTTACACTATTGCTTTTGTGCTTATTAATGAGGCAGGAAGGTGGTGTGAATATGAGAACTATTAATCTTTTCGTGAAGTAAACAATCTGTATTTGCGAAGGTTTGTTTTGTTAAAGCAATTTTATTAAACCAATAGCAATCAATCAACTGGAAAAAAAAGCGAAAGTTTATAGGGAGTAAGACTTTCGTATATTTTTGAGTTAGCGGTCAGTTTAAAGCGACACTCACAATGACAGATATCAAACAACGTTTTATTGGACTAATTCAAAATAGAAGTAAAGAGAACGCAGAATCGTTGCAAGATGATTTTGCTAAAAGACGAATTGGAAAGTGTCTGGAAACTTTACGGACAGAATTAGATTCTTTTATTCGGGTAATGTACTTAGGAAGAATATCTGACATTAATGAAAGAGAACGACTAATGCAGCAGACTTTATCAGGCGAAAAATGGACAGTACTGACCCATAATAATAAATGGAAACAAGTTACTGACAAGGATATGGTGGACAAAGCAAATGAATTGCTTGGATATGTTCATTACGTTTACAAATTTGGTTGTGGATTTATTCACTTGTCTGACTTTCATAACTATGAAACAACAAATCCATTTGACAAACTAAGTGAGACAGAAAAAGCAGATGTTAAATATTATCTCAATCAATACCACCATTTTCCAATTGACAATGACCTAACAGTTGAAAGTGTAAAAAATTATATTCCCAACGTCTTTGACAAAATATCATCAAACTTGACTTGTTATTTTGGGAAGATATTAAATGACGGAATGATAGAAATGTGAGAAAACCGAACCGCTAACATTGGTATTGCCAATAGTGGGGCTTGACGAATAAAGCCCAGCTTTAGTTCTTAATATTTAACTTTATCAAAAAGCCAAGCAGCGGTTCCGAGCGGACGAATATAAAATTCCCCACCATCGGCAATACCTGCTCGTTGGCGGGTACCTTATTGGCGACACTAGTAATATTAAGCCAAGTACTATAAAAATTAACTGTCTTGAGCCAAAAAGAGAACAATTCATTTTCAAACCAACAAGTAAACAATGTGGTTTTAATCTTAAAGCCTAATAATTACATAAACCAATTAGAAACTATAATAAATGGATATCTTAACATTTAAAACAGTCAGCTTAGCAATTTTAATCCTTATTCTTGTATCACATAGTTCTTGCAACAATTCTGATTCAGATGATTCGACAAACATTGATTCAGGATTTCTAATAAAGACAAATGAGTCGATAAAAAATAGACAAACTTTAGCTAATATAAATCAACGAATAACAGCATTTCGATTTGACGAAACGCTAGAATCAAGTAATAAGAAATCGACACTTTCGTTCACAAATGAAGATGTAAAAATTGTTTCGCTAAAATCAGAAGTTGGAAAGCTATTTGACCCTGAAAATCATCCATGCTCTTTGCCTGAAAAAATCGCAAAAAAACTAAAGAAAACAAACGCTGATGGAAAACCGTGGGCTCCCAAATTTGTCGCAGCCCATATCGCTGAAATGCCAGATAGTGTTATTTATATTCCTCGTCAAAGTATTTCAAATCTTTTGCATTGGATTTCAGTAAAAAAACAAGGCTCAAATGCGGAGATTAAAAAATTAGTTACGGCCTCACCTACATATGATAACCTTAACGTAGAGGATTATGTTTTGAGCGGTTTTAATTCATTCTTTTATTCTCTTGATTGTTCAGGATATTTAAATGCAGCAATTGAAGGTTCAGGAGCTGTTCCCGGAGCAGATATAAAATCTGTTGCTAAGTCGGCATTAGAAACTCAAAATTCTATGTTTATTGGCGGCGGTGTAATTCTATCTCCATTAAATGCTGCTTATTATGGAAAAAAAGTTACAATAAATACACCTACAAGACTAAATATTTTAAATGCTCTAATAGCTACAATAAATGAAATTGCAAATATTTCTGACAATGATATTGTCATATTAAATCCAGCTTATGATGCAGTTTGGGCTTCTAAAATTGGAGCTTCAAGTTTTAATGGTAAGGCTGACTTAAAAACAAGTGGCGGTGTTGGAATTGGCATTGCTCAAATATCCGCATCCGCAAGTGGTGGTGGTTCAATTTCAAGAAAGAGTTCCTTTTCAAACTTCAATACATATATTACAAAAGAACATCCGCTTGAAGACCCTAATGAATTTACAGTTGCTCAAATTAAAGCTGTTATTCAAAGTCTTAAAAATAATCATTAGGCATAACAAAAAGCAATACAAGATGAGAAAGCTATTCTTACTTATTTCTTTATTCCCATTATTTGTAGTTGGGCAACCTAAATTGAACGAATTAAGTAGGGTATATTCGGATACCCCATATTCAAATTTTGATTTGAGTAAAATTATTACAAATGTTAATGATTTTAACCAAACCCCTCTATTAGAGCCTGAAATTGAATCAAGAATTTCAGATATAATAAAAAGTCAGAATAGTAAATCGCTTTTAGAAATAGTTGTCCCTATTGATTCAAAGAAACTGAGATATCTAGGGAAAATACATCCAACTAAAACGAATTTATTTTATGAGGATTATAATTACTTTGTAAATAATGATCAGTCTATTAAAGGCGATTCATTATATACATATAAGTATGAAAATCTATTTATTGCCACTAAAACAAATACATTACTTGACAGATATTTAGTCTATTACACAATCCGAGCGTTTTTAATTATCAAATACCGATTGTCTGACATCAATAAATTTTTATTTGAAAAAACTCAGCAAATTCCAACGAACTTTTTATTGAACACCCCGAATTTATCCTACATAAATACAACAAAATATTTGTTTATAACCTTCGATGGAACACTTCAATTGCCTTCTAATAATGGATATTTTGGAACGAGCCAAATTAGTTTTGTTGCACCAACTTATGGTATTGAAGTATATCCCAACACTCAAGTAATTTATTTCAATAGAACAACCGTTTTAAACGGAGGGGCAGCAGGTAATATTCCTATTTATTCTGGGTTGACTGAACCTTCTCAAAAATTTCATACTTATATGAAGGACGGGTTTATTCATTCTCTTATTCATGAAAGAATTCATGATTGGATATTTCAATATAATAACTTTAATTCCTTAGCTGACTATCTTAGAAATAAATGTGTATCAACAGGAGTTGTAACAAATTACTACCCATTTGAAGAAGCTGTTGTAAATAATACAACGAATATATTATTTGAGATGAATTCTGATAACGGTGGATTATCTGACGATATTTTAAGATTTTATAGAAAAGAATTTGAGTTAAGTATAGACTCTTTTAAAACAAATGGTAGCTATCAAAAACTAAAAGCGGAACTTGCTAAATACAATTCAACAGTGGCTACTACATCTGTTTTTTATAAGGGTTCAATATCTTATAAGTTAGGTGACGATAACAAATTATTTTTTATTGACTTTAAGAGTAAACAAAATGAACCGTAATGAATTCATAAAAAAAACCGCTGTCTCTTTTGTTGTCTTAAACAGCCTTTCGGTATTTGATTTGTTTTCATCAGCAATGTCAAGACCCCCATCTTTAATTAATGAAAGCGACCTTGCAAAGATTGATGATTCACTAAAAGCAGAATTTATTGCTTTAGCAAAATGGTTAAAGGATAATAAATGGGAGGATTTTCTTTTGAAAAATATTAACAAAACTGCAATCTCATGGAATGAAGACCTAAAACTGTGTTCAGAGATAAGCAACATTACACGAACAAAGGCAAATGGCTTTGATGACTTTGGTGGTAATAGGTTGATTGAACCAGGTAATCCATCTTTGAGTTTATTGTATCATGCTTTAGCAAGCCCAAGAGTTAAAGACGATTCCATTTTAGCTTATCCAACAATAGAGCAGTTAGATATACTTGAAAATTTTATTTATGGATTAAAGAGATTTGACCTAAATAATTATAAAGACAAAAACAAATATTGTCTTGCTGTATTAGCATACGATTATAGACCTGCTTTTAAAGTGCCCCCGTATAGAAACATTTCAAAGTCTTTTTTAAAACATGCTGACTTTGTTTATTCGAGAACTGGTATTTCAAGAATTGGAGAATTTGAATTTAATTACAACAATTATAATCGAAGTTTTACTAATGAACCATTAAATGGCTGTAGCAAAGGAATTGCTGTAACACCTGCTAGATACGGTTTATTTTTGGTTGAACTTGTTTTATTGAAGGATTTTAATAGTCCAACTATTTCCTTATTAAATCGAGAAGATAACGATGTAAACAGATTTTTTATTAAACCAATTCGAAAAATTTTGAAGTCTGAAAAAAATATGTTTTCATTTGAAGAATATCATCTTTCAGAAAAATTATTCAAACTTACCCAGTTTGAGTATGAACCAAATTTAAAAATTGAGTTATCTAATCCAAATTTTAAAATCAGTGAACCGCCCTTTCGTAGAATTAATTGCACAAATGAAATGGGAAACCGAAAAGAGAAGATTCACAAAACTCATAGAGATTTGGTTAAATTAAGTTCAATTGGCTCTAGTGTTCTATTAAGTTCAATCCCTTTTCCACTGGTCAGCGAAGTTAAACAAAATAACAATCTAATTGGTTTTGTTGTTCCTGCTTATTGGAAAAAAGGGAATTTTGCCAATCGTAGGTACACTGCTTTCAAACTAATTAACCGAGATACGAAAGATGGAATTGATGCATTTCTAACTGACGGAATACATAGAAGACATAGGATTACATCTAGATTTGGCACCCCAAGAAATGCTCCAATGTTTGCCAATATTAGATACAGAAAAGAATCAGATAATAATTTTAAACATATTCCTTTAAATAATAAATTAGAAAATGATATTTGCAATGGTAATTATGTAGCTCAACTGTTTGAAGATAATATATGCGATGGATGTGTAACGGCAAATTTAGATTCAAAAAGCGATTATAATTTTTTCAATATGTTGCCTGCATTTTCTATTGTTACAGCACCAGACTTTTTCCCTTTTGTTGATAGTAATGATATAAACAAATACTATGAAAAAAATAAAATTAATAACGACATACATTTTTTAGAAGGAGGCACTCTTAATCTCAGTGGGTTGCGTTTAAAAGCAAATTCAAATATTTTAAACCCAGTTAGTTTAGAGAAAGCTTTTCCTATTACTACAGACGAAACTTGGAATACTGTATTGGCTGCATTAAGTGTGAATATAAATCTTGAATCTGAATTTGGTTCTTCAAATTTTAATACCAATTATATAAGAGATTATAATGCCTCTACTTTTTTACCAGATACAGCCTCGGGGATTTTCTATCCTGGTTGGGATGCCACATTTTCAAATAATGATGATAAAAAGGAGCGATTTTTAGCAACATATGGCTTAGGTTCTCCATTTCCAGAGGATATGAAATTGTGTGCGGCAGCAAACGGCATGTGGCCAGTTACTTCACCAGATGCAGGAAGAACTTTCCAAGGATCTTTAGTTAATATTCCTGGAATAAACCGAAAACCCTCAACTTCAATTCCTTTATTAGATAATGAAATAGGGTACCACCCTAATTCTCCATTTGGTTTGGCATATGGAGAAACATATGGTTGGGATGGTGAGCAAGGTCCATATTTGAAAAGAGGTGAAGCAGATAAAAAAATTTATGTCAATTTTACAGATATTGGCAGAGCTGATTATTTAGAGAATTGCCTAAATCCATCAATCGGGTTTGATATGTCAAAGCTGCGTTTAATTGATAGTGTGGAACTGATTAGAAGGATGGACTGCCTAAAAGATTCAATAAGAAAAATTAGCAAAAGAAAAATCAGGAAACAGCCTGAATATACAAAATATTGGTTGGTAGGTGCTGAATATGTTGATAACTGGAAGGTTGGAGCAAATGCATTTTGTATTGCAAATAATTTAATTGGTAACAATAACAACTGGGCAAAAAAATCAGATGGATTGGAGGGGTGCGGTTATTTGTTTGTTTTTGTAATCACAATAGATAAAGGATTAGCTGAGTTAGAAGAATTAACTAGTAAAAGAAGAAATCAGGAAGTTAAAAAAATTGCTGTTTGTAAAATAGCAAAACAAGACCTTTCATCAGCAACACAAATAAAATGGGTTATACTTGAAACAGATAATCTTCCAAATGATGGGGATAATATTGAAGAATGGAAAGATTAGCACTTAGAGGCACAATTGATGTTATAGTCATTGGTGATGGTATAGCTGGAATTGCCGCCGCATTATTCTGTTTGCAACAAGGCCTGAAAACACTTCTTATCGGTGAATCCAATCGCAAAACAAAAGCAAAAGATGATACAGTTGAAAGTATTCATCCCGGTGTTCAATCTCTATTGTCTCACTTGAAAATTAATGTAGATTTTTCTTCTGCAAAACTTGGAACTTATTGCTTTATCAGTAATGGTATAGTAAGAAAATCATTGAACCCATACACAGAAGACATTTGGCAAGGATTTCATGTTTCAAAGGCAAAATTTATTAATTATTTGCAAATGGAAGCCCAAAAGCAAAATCTATTCATCATGCAAGAGACAGCAGAAAATGTGATAGTTGAAAATGGAAGGATAGTTGGAGTAAAAACTAAATCAGGAATTAATGTTTATTCAAAATATTCAATTGATGGCAGTGGTAGAAAAAGAATTATTGGCAAGAAAATGAAATTTTACGAAAAACTTTACTCTCCTACTTTAGTAGCTTGGACAGGAATTAGTTTTACATCTGAATGTGACTTTAAAGATAGCCAAAATGCTTATTTTATTCCCAACAAAAATGGTTGGACTTGGATTGCACAGTTAGAAAACAAGTCATTTTATTGGACAAAACTATCATCAAAGAAAAAGGCAGATTTTTCAGTTCCAATAGAACTATCAAAATCGCATGAAACAATTATTAGTAAAGTGGCTAATATGAGATGGAGGATTTTTAGACCCTCGTGTATTGAAGGGGGGATACTTTGCGGTGATGCAGCTTGCCTAATTGACCCTGCGGCAGGTCAAGGAATTTTGAGTGCTCTTAGTTCAGGAATTAAAGCAGGGCAGACTGCTGTTGCGTGTATAAAAAATCAACCATTAGAAAATCTAATTCTTGCAGAATATGACAGTTGGTGTCTTAATCAATTTGAACAAAAGGTAAATCAATTACAAGAATACTATAAGTCAGAAGGAATCAATGTCATGAGTAAGCCAACCCACAGAAAAACACACTCTTAAAAACCGCTACATGCCAACGCTACAACCAAAGTTTTTAGAGAGTGTTTTAACGCCGTTGTGAGTGTTAAGCAAGGGCAATACTCTTTGTCATCACTAACAACGATGAGAGTATTTGAGTGACTCTTAACACCGTTGTTGGTGTTGAACAGGGGCTATGTGCTCCGGCCTCCCCAACAACTATGAGCATTTGAGTGCCCTTCCTATATCTCCTGTTGTTGGTAGAGCTAAGTCACATAACCAACCTGCGAATATCAACAACGGCACCCTGAGTACCACAAACGCCGTTGTTGGGTGTGTCACGAATTAAAGAAATAGGATAGTTCTTTAATGCCGTTGTTGGTGTTATGCAAGAGCAGCGTACTTCGGCTTCATCAACAACGATGAGCATTTGAGTGATTCTTAACATCGCTCCACTGTTGTTGGTGGGCCAAATCACAAACCAACCCACAAACACCAACAACGATTGCATAGTTGAACAACAATGCATACATTGAGTATATTTTTATACCGTTGCTAACATGGAAAACATCATCACAGAATACCCAATGTTCTTTACTGCAACAAACCTGGAGTGGAAGAAACTGCTGACGCCTGACAAATACAAAGATATTGTTGTAAATAGCTTACACTTTCTTGTACGGGAGAATCGCATCATCTTAAACGCTTTTGTCATCATGAGCAATCATTTGCATCTTATATGGCAAATGAAAGCCCAGCAAAAAACAGATGCAGTTCAAAGAGATTTTCTGAAATTCACAGCTCAACGTATAAAAGCAGATCTGTTAAAAAATCATCCGCAGGTACTGGCTCACTTTAAGGTAAATGCAAAAGACAGGGAATACCAGTTTTGGGAAAGAAACCCATTGAGCATTGAACTTAGAACCAACACAGTCTATGAACAGAAACTGGATTATATTCACTGGAACCCGGTTAAAGCAGGACTTTTTAACGCCGTTGTTGGTGTTGAGCGAAGGCAATGTGCTCCGACTTCACCAACAGCAATTGGATATTTGAATACCTCTTTCCATAGGATGTTGTTGATGGGGCTAAATCACATAACCAGCCCACAAACACGCCAAAATATGAGCATCTCATGCCCTAGCCTTCACTTCTCATGCATGTTTATCACATGATAATCTTAAGATGTAACTATAACATCATTTCTTTACATTTGACTACATAATATGTGCATATGAAAGAAGTAGTAATTGTATCCGCTGTTCGTACGCCAATAGGGAGTTTTGGAGGAAACTTAAAAGATGTTACCGCAACCAGGCTTGGTGCTATAGCCATAAAAGGAGCATTGGAAAAAGCAGGAATAAAACCTGCGGATGTGCAGGAGGTTTTGATGGGTTGCGTAATACAGGCTAATCTTGGGCAGGCCCCGGCAAGGCAGGCAGCTAAATTTGCAGGCTTACCTGATGAAGTGGTTTGCACAACTATTAATAAAGTTTGCGCAAGCGGAATGAAGTCAATTGCTTTGGGCGCACAGAGTATAATGCTGGGAGATGTAGATATTGTAGTTGCCGGCGGCATGGAAAGCATGAGCAATATTCCCTTTTATGCGGATAGTGTGCGATGGGGAAATAAATATGGTAATACAATACTGATAGATGGCCTGGCAAAAGATGGTTTAACGGATGTGTATGACGGCAAAGCAATGGGACTTGCCGCTGAACTATGCGCAGGCGAATGCGGTATCAGCAGAAAAGAGCAGGATGAATTTGCTGTTGAAAGTTATAAGCGCAGTCAGTCTGCATGGGAAAAAGGTTTGTTTGAAAATGAGATCGTTCCTGTGGAGATACCACAACGCAAGGGTGACCCCATAGTATTTGCCAAAGATGAAGAACCTTATAATGTAAAGTTTGAAAAGATCCCCACACTTAACCCATCCTTTCAAAAAGACGGCACTGTAACTGCAGCCAATGCTTCTACTTTAAATGATGGCGCTGCAGCATTGGTCTTAATGAGTAAGGATAAAGCTGAACAGTCAGGAATTAAGCCTATAGCCAAAATATGTTCTTATGCAGATGCGGAACAAGCGCCGGAATGGTTTACTACAACGCCTGCTATTGCTGTACCAAAAGCTGTTGCAAAAGCAGGACTTAAAATGAGCGATATTGATTACTGGGAATTGAACGAAGCATTTTCCGTAGTTGGTATTGAAAACAGCAGGCGAATGAAACTTGATCCTGCAAAAGTGAATGTGCATGGTGGCGCGGTATCCATTGGTCACCCGTTGGGGGCAAGTGGAGCAAGAATAATTGTTACACTTATAAACGTGCTTAAAGCCAATAATGCAAAATATGGTGCGGCAGGTATTTGTAATGGTGGCGGTGGTGCAAGCGCTATGGTTATAGAATATATGGGAAGCTGATTTTATTGCGGAAAATGCAGCATACGTGTTTACCCCTATCTTTTGCATCGGAGAAATAATATCATATTTGCTCCGTTATACAACTTGCTTTAATTTATTTACAGTTTCAACCATTATTATGAAAAAGATATTTCTTTTAGCCCTGTTTTTTATTTCATTTACGTTTGGCTTTTCACAAAGTTTTATGCATGGCGCAGGCGCGGGTGTATTTGTTGCAAAGGCTTCAAATGCCGATGCAAATGCTGCCTTTGTACTTACGTATTCTCCAAGGGTAAATTTTGTGGAAACAGAAGCGCTTTCTGTTTCTATAGGCATTCCTTTTAGTGTCGGTTTTTCAGGCAGCTATAATTATGATTACAATAGTTATTACGGGGGCTCTGAAACCAATACACTAAATTTTATGTTCAACGCGCCGGCTATTATTAATTTAAATGTTGGTGCAGGCTCAACAAAAGAAAATGAAAAACGATTTGGTTTTTTTGTGGGTGGCGGATTTGGTTATCACTATGGTACTTATGCGCAAAAATATATTGATGGGGATTATATCAGCTATGAAGAGAAATACGGCGGTTCTTACGGCCCCGCAGGTAATATAGGTCTTCGTTTTGCGGTAGGCAGTCATCAAAAAAATATTGAAGCGAGACTTTCCTATATGAAAGCGATCAGTGAAAGTAAAACAGCGGTATATGGTATTGCTGCACTGTTTAACTTCTAGTTCTTATAAATTAAACCATTAAGGAATTAAGAAAATTAAGTAAAAGCCTTAATGTACCTTAACTTCTTAATGGCTTTTACAAAACATCTGTTATTTTTTTCCGAACTAAACGTGGTTCCTGTCAGTAAATATCTCTGCCATCATACACCTTGCGCTGCCACCGCCATTGGTTTCGATGGTGGTTAGCGGCACATGAATTACCGGGTTGAACTTTTCTATTTTTTTTATCTGTGCTTTTGTTAATGAATGATAGGCTTGCGATGACATCACCAGTAATTGTTCTCCTTTGGTATTCTGTACCTGCAGCATATTACCAGCAAAATGTTTCACCTGGCTGAATTTAATAGCAATGATCTCTTTTCCTGTCATGCTGATGGTGCTTTTAAGATCATCCGCCTGCTTTTTGTTTTTTATACTTTCCAAACAAACCACCACATACCTGTCTGCCACACACATCATTACGTTGGTGTGGTAAATTGGGGTATTATTTTCATCGGTTGCGGTAAATACAACCGGTAAATAGCTCATTTGCCTGCAAAAATCATCCAGCACAGCAATATCGGTTCTTGGTGATAAGCAGGCGTAGGCTATTCTGTTATCACGGTCGAGCACCATGCTTCCCGTTCCCTCAAGAAACTTATTTTTTTCTTCATAATGCGTGAGATCGATTATCCTTTCAATGTTGTATTTATGCTTCAGCATTTCTATCAATTCGGGCTTACGCTCAAGCCTCCTGTTATTGGCATACATAGGATAAAGACAAATGGTATGCCCGTGAAAAGATATCCAGTTGTTAGGAAAAATTGAATCCGGCGTATAAGGGAAAGGCGTATCTTTTATAATTGTTACATCAACATTATGCATGCGCAGTGTAAATACAAAATTTTCAAATTCTTCCAATGCTTTTTGCTGGGCGTTATCCATCTTACCTTCAACCTGGAAAGCATTGTTTACCGCAGTTTCAGTATTAAAACTAAAATTAACCGGTTGAATCATTAGTATATGAGCCGTTGATTGCATCAGCAATTGTGTTATTTATAAAAATTAGCGTATCCGGGCATACTCATTACAATTCATCACGCAGCAAAGGCATGCTCATGCAATGAAACCCGCCACGGGCACGCGACAATTCAGCAGACGGAAATAAAATCAGGGTATCTTTTATGTCATCAACAATCACATCTCCCCTTTCTATACTATTGATTATTTCTTTAACCCCGGTTACTGTAAATCCGTGTTCTTTAAAGGCCTCTGCCGTTTTATTGTTACGGTCATATCCCAATACCACGCCTTCTTTCAAAGCAAGCAGGTTGCAGGAATCTGTCCATTGCTCCCTCACATCAAATGGAAACTGGTTATTGCCGGAGTAGATGAATGATACCCTGCCTTTGCAACCCAAATCATTTTTGCTTACATCAATAAGCAGGTCTTCCAGGTTATCAAAATACACAGGTTCTGATATTTTATCCTTATGAAACTGGGTAATAGCCAATCCATCTTCCTTACCGCTTAGCTCAAGTATACGCTGTACCGGGTCTGAGCTTTCATGCCGTATGGTTTTGCGGGAAAAGTTTCCAAGCATCACCCACATGTCTTTCTTTACCTGTGTAAATATGGTATCAATGTGCATGTAATCTCTCTTACGTGGAATTTTAACCACGCTTACTTTTTCCATAAGTTTTTTTTCAAAAACAATTTTTATCACCTGCTGGGCGGCTTCCATACTGGTTCTTTCACTCACGCCAACCAGTAAGTGATTTTTGCTTACTACCATCACGTCACCACCTTCGAGCGTTACACGTCTTTCGTCGGAATCGGGCATGAGAAAATGGCGGTGAATACCTGCCAGCTCAATTACTTTATGCTGGTAGCTGGCAAAAAGCGGGTGATTGAAAAAAATATATTTGGTTAACAGCGCTTCCCTTATCCGCGCAGCCCTCGCTGGTTTGTTTAGAATAATATGATCTTTAACAACAATGCCGATATCTCTGGTAAAAATAAGATTGGGCACCGGTGGAAAGATCATTGTTTTATCAGGCAGGCTGCCTGTAATAAAAACCTTTGCCAGTTGCAGCGGTTGCAAATTCAAAAGATCTTTTTGAATGAGGTATGAGCAATTTTCCACAGCGCACACACTTGCTACAAGCTTAGCTTTAATGGTATCATCATTTAAAATATCAGAAAGTAAACTTTGCCACTCCACTACTTTGTCTGATTTAAAAAAATCAGCATGCTCAGGCTTATAAAAATTCCTGCTGTTTTTCGCATCATCAATATTGCTGAGCCGGCCTTTTATCTTTTTTTCATCAAGAAAGTATAAAAGCAACTTGGTATAATGATCATATTCATCCCTGCGTATGGTTTCAAGATGAACAATATCTTCAAAAAGCCAGTCCTGCGCCTTTGAAGGAACAACTTTTCCGAGCCCGCCATCTGGTGTATGTACTAAAACTCTTCTCAACGTTCCTATTTCAGAAGTAACATTGACATCTGCTGTATTTTTACTATTAGCCATATACTGTAAAAGTAGATATTTAAAAATGCAGAAAAAATATTATCAGCAAATGAGACATTCAAATTGATTTTCTCATGTTTGTCCGGCCTTTAAGAATATTTTTTCCCTAAAGCTGCACAAAGATTTATACAAAGAATCACTAAGACAGTGACTCTGCCAGCAGCTTTCAATATATCTTAACATTTTATTTTAAACATTCAGGAATAATATTTGTCTGAAATTAATGTGTAACAAAATGCTGCACATTTACGTTAAAACCAAAAATGTATTATTTATGAAAAGGCTATTTTTACTCCTTTCACTCCCGGTGTTTATATTTTCGTCCTGCAAAAAAGAAGTCACAGAAGTTCAACAGGTAGACCAGGCATTTTCCGCAGTATATACCATTAATGCTTCAGACTGGAAAACAACTAATAATGGTAAGTCATATTCTGCAGAGCTGGATGTGCCTGAATTGGATAATATAATTTACCAGGATGGCGCGGTGCTTGTATATCTTTCATTCAGTGGAACCTCATATTATGAAGCGCTTCCCCAGGTGTTTGATGGCATTACTTATGGTGCTGTTCATGGTAGTGGTTATGTAAGTATAGATATGAGCGCAATAGATGGCGCTAATATTAATCCTCCAGGTCAGCCCGTTTCTGCAAAAATTATTTTAATTGATGCTACCAGGTTAGCCTTGAAAAAAGATATAAACCTGAAAGATATGCAGGCTGTTGAAAAAGCATTTAATATTAAGAACTGATTTTTTGTGAACGAAAACATAAAAGCCGCCTACAATGGGCGGCTTATTTTTTGAACTTATGTTATCCTTATCAATTCACAATTGCCAATGCAATACCATCATGGTATTTACTGCCCACTGTTTGAATAATGGTTGCGGTTACACTGGTTGTTTCGGATAACAGCTTTATAAATTTTTGAACTCCTTTTACGTCTTTGTCATCTGTATGCTCATCAAGAATCTTCGCTTCACGCACCACATTATCAACAATAATTAATGTACCTGGCTTCGATAATTGCAAAGCCCATTTAAAATATTCAGCATAAGGCTCTTTATCCGCATCAATAAAAATTACATCAAAGGGTCCGGCGTTTTCTGATTTTATTTTGGGCAGTTCTTCCAGTGCATTACCAATGCGAACAGTAACACTCTCAGCTAACCCGGCTTTTGCAATATTTTCTTTTGCTACATCAGCATGATGCTGATCAATCTCAAGAGAGATTAATTTCCCTCCTGCATTTAACGCCCTGCCAAGCCAGATAGTGCTATAACCACCTAATGTACCGATCTCTAAAATTTTTGAAGGATTACGCAATCGGGCCAGTATATGTAAAAACTTTCCCTGGTTTTGCGAAATGCTTATCTGTGGAAGTCCATTATCAATGATCGCTTTTTTAGCAGATACAAGCGCATCGTCTTCCTGTGCAAAAAGCCGGTCAATAAAATTGTCAACCGAACCAAAAATATCATTGCTCATAATCAAAAAATATTGCTCCGAAGATAAGTACTTTTTGAAAAGTGGATTAAGCCCGTTCTTCAACGTTGCATTCCAAATGTTCGCGTGTATGGTAATCATGTGCAGATGCCTCGTGCCTCGGCATGACAAACGGCAGTGCAGTGTTCGGCGTTAGTGCTATTGTTGAATCTTTGTACTACTGTTCAACACACATATCTCCTGCTTGTCATGCCGAGGCACGAGGCATCTGCCGTAGCAGGAGTACCTCTGTGCGAAAATTATATATACCCCAATATAGAAAATTGCCGCAGATGTGCAAATAAAATCTGTGCATCTGCACTAAAAAATGTATATACTAAGTTTTGCGGACGTGCCTGCAGGGTTAATTTGGAATGCACACGTCTTCAACGGGTCAGGAACAACTTATCCGCAGATATAAGCTGTTTTGATATTCCGGGGCCTTTGTAAAATGCATCCAGCCAGTAACCGCCGTCTGCATTAAAAAAATCTATACGTATAGGGTGTTTACCTGCTTCAAGTGTAATTTCACCGGAGGCTTCTTTCACACCATGATCGCCATCATTGTTCACCACTTTCTTATCATTAATGTATAATGCACTTCCGTCATCTGACTGTGTGTAAAATTTATATTCACCCGCCACATCTATTTGTATATAACCGGTAAATACAAGCCCGAAGCAGCTATTGTCTTTGCTTAATAAGCTATCGGTGCGTTTGGTATCAATAAAAAATTCATTGCTGTTCCAGCGTGTTGCAGGAGACAGCTTGCTGAACAAAGGCAATTGCTTCCAGCCGGCGCCTTTGTAAAAAGCAACCGACAACCCGGAATTCGCCTGTGGTTTCAAAACCCTGAAATACGCTGTGCTTACTGCACTTTCATTGCCATTATTATCAAATGCCTTTGCCTGCACAACGGTTGTACTGTCAATGGTAAATGGTGCTTTGTATACCGGGGAGCTGCTATCAGGCACACCGCCGTTCAGCGTATAATGTATAGCACTGTTTTCCACCCAGGTTTTCATGCTCACTTTCGCGGGCTCATTGATATATAAGCCACCGGCCTGCTGGTATAAATTTCGTTTAGGATATATTGTTGGTGTTGCAATTACTTCTTTTCCTTTCCATAAATTGGCGGGTTCATCAAAACCTTCAAATGCGGGTTTAATTGGCCTGCCTATCCATGCATAGGGAGGTGTAAGATGAAAAGCAAAGGCAATGGTAGCTGCAAGATCATATGTGTATACCTGCTGCTGAATTTTATACCCGTGCTTAATATCTTTCCCAAACAATATCATGGCAATTTCACCTTCTTCGGGGGTTGGACCTCCATGTCCTTTTCCAATACCGCCATGATCGGCAGTTATTATCACCAGTGTATTTTGGTCAATGCCTGCATCTTTGATACTTTTCAAAACTTCTTTCACCAATGAATCCGTTTTGCTCACCGCAGCATAATATGCAGGTGTGCCATGCCCATCGTGGTGACCTGCGTGATCCACGTGATCAAAATGTACGAAGCCGAATGTTGGTTTCTTTTCTTTGATATATGTTGTAAAGTCGGCAGCGGTAGAATCTTCTGTAGAAAAATGCTTATCATAATTTACCGCTTTCTTTTCAAACAATCTTCCAAAGCCTCCCCAGTGATACACCGTGCCAATTTCAGCATCAGGTTTCTGGCTGCGTATCAAACCAAATATTGTAGGAAAAATGCCTTCTTCACCTGCAACAACCGGCGGCAGCGAATGTTCCTCTCTTTCCCAATCATTATCTATAACACCATGCTGTTCCGGTCCCGCACCCATGATCATGGATGCCCAGTTCTGGCTGCTCGCAGTGGTCAGCACAGTTCTCACATTCCATTTTACAGCGCCGTTGTTAATCATGCTGTCAATAACAGGTGTTTCAGCATTTCTTATTCCGTCAGGACTTAATCCATCCACACCAATTACAATTACATGCTCAATACCCTGTGGAAATTTTTGGGTTGAGTTGTTTTGACATCCCCCAAGCAGGAGTGAAACTAACAGTAACGATAAAATAATTTTTTTCATGCTTATGATTTTAAGTAATGGGAAAGCTTTGCACAGGAAGCAAACTAAACTTTTCGTATGAAGGAAATGTTAATAAATACTAATCAAAAAGTTAAGTAATATTAAAGATAGGAAAGAGCGGTGAGATTTTGAATTTTTAATTTCCCATGAAAAAATGAATATATTATTGAGACGCCTTACTGCTATACCGTACAATATTAAGTATAGTAACAGGCGGTATAAACCGTTGTTCATTTTCGGGCTGCCTGTGAATCCTGTCTACAACATTCATTCCTTCCACTACTTTGCCAAATGCCGCGTACCCCTGCCCGTCGTGGTTATTTACACCCCCATAATCAAAGCCCGGTTCATTTTCCAGGCAGATAAAAAATTCTGAGGTAGCTGTTCCCGGTTCATTTCTTGCCATTGAAATAATGCCCCGGGTATGCAGTATACCTGTTTTGCTGGTAGGCTCATGCGGAACCGGTCTGAATTTCTCTTTCGAACCAGGATTTGCCTGCCATACGCCTCCCTGTATTAAATAAGAATGTGGTGCTCCGGTAACCTGGTTATCATCACGCAACACGCGGTAAAAAGAAGTGTTTTTAAAATATCCCGAATCAATATGCTGAAGAAAAGCAGCAACCGTAAGCGGCGCTTTTTCCGGGTATAGTTCTACTTTAATATCACCGAATTTGGTTTGAATGATCACTACCGGGTTATTGTATTTTTTTTCAGATGTGCACCTCAAAATCCCTCCGCCAATAATAACGGTAAGCGAAAAGCAAACACCCAAAAAAAATTTCCCAAAACCGGAATAATCGTTCTTCATGAAATATTTTTTTCTGAAACAGCATAACTTATTCAGCTTCCTGCTGTATAATTTCCTCTGTTCTCTCCCGCATTTTGTCCCTGAATTTTTTGCTTGGCGCAAGTACAAAGTAAAAATAGAAGAGAATAATAAGCCCGGCGCTGAAAGGAAACAGCGCAAGGTGCCTGGCACCCCAGGTGCCTTCGTCCCATCCAAAAAACTCTCCTGTCATCCAAAGGCAATTGGCAATGATCCAGCATACTACCGCAAGATTATGTAAAAGCTCTGACTGTATTTTTCTTGTTTGCCAGCTTATCATTACTGCCACGGTTATTGTAGGTATGATCATTATCATTCCCAAAACCCTTAGGTTTAATGCCCAGCATACATCTTTAAGCAACCATAAAAGTATGTGCAGGTTTTCAATACGTCTGAATTTGGCAGGAATGCTGTAAACATTTTCATTATGTATCATCACAGAAAATTTTGAATGGTATCTTTCACCCGAAAATAATTGTTTATTTTACATTTTTAACAGATTGCCTTGCAATAAGTATTATGTAAGATTCAATTCAACAATTTTTATGAAGCAGATTTTTCTTGCAGGTTATTTTTTCATTTCCTTATGCGCACCTGTTTTTGCACAAAAAAAAGAAACAAAGATACCGGATACCCCTGCACCGCAGACTAAAGAATCACGAGAGACAAATCGTGTACTCAATATTGATTACAGCATTACGGTTTCAAATGAAGTTACCATCCGCGGGCAAAAAGTTCCTTACAAAGTAACTACCGGCAGCATCCCGGTATGGGATGAGGAAGGAAAAGCCATTGCCGGCGTTTGTTACAATTACTATGAACGTTCAGATATCAGCGACAGGTCTTCCCGGCCGCTGGTGATCTCTTTTAACGGCGGACCAGGCACTCCTTCGGTTTGGATGCAGATTGGATATACCGGACCACGTGTATTAAAAATTGATGATGAAGGTTACCCGGTTCAGCCCTATGGCATGAAGGATAATCCTCATTCCATACTTGATGTGGCTGATATTGTATATGTTGACCCGGTAAATACAGGTTTCTCAAGAAAGGTGAGTAAAGATATTGCCGGTGATAAGTTTTTTGGCGTAAACGCTGATATAAAATATCTCGCTGAATGGATCGCCACTTTTGTAAGCCGTAACAAACGATGGGCCTCACCTAAATATTTAATTGGAGAAAGCTATGGCACTACCCGTGTTTCAGGGCTTGCGCTCGAACTGCAGAACAGCCAGTGGATGTACCTGAACGGCGTAATACTGGTTTCACCAACCGATCTTGGTATTCAAAGAGGAGAGGTAATGGACGCTGTATTGGCGCTGCCTTATTTTGCAGCAACAGCATGGTATCATAAAAAATTACCTGCAGATCTTCAGCAAAAAGATTTAACCGATATGCTGCCAGAAGTAGAAGCCTATACCGTGAATGAATACCTGCCGGCTGTTGCAAAAGGCAGCTCTCTTGATGAGAACAAACGAAAAGAAGTTGCGGCTAAGCTTGCCCGTTATTCCGGGCTTCCTGAAAAAACAATCCTTGATAATAACCTGCAGGTATCAGTAAATCTTTTCTGGAAAGAATTGCTTAGAGATAAAGGGTATACTGTTGGTCGTCTCGACTCAAGATATCTCGGTATTGATAAAAGAAATGCAGGAGAAAGCCCGGATTATAATGCGGAATTAACTTCATGGCTGCATTCTTTTACGCCTGCTATTAATATGTATATACGCGATGAGCTCGGTTACAAAACAGATCTGAAATATAACATGTTCGGTAATGTTTATCCCTGGGATAATAAAAACAATCAAACAGCAGAAAATCTTCGCCAGGCAATGGCGCAAAACCCCAACCTGCATTTGCTTGTGCAAAGCGGATACTATGATGGCGCCTGTGATTATTTCAACGCTAAATATAATATGTGGCAAATGGATCCTGCCGGTAAATTAAAAGACCGTATGAGTTGGGAAGGTTACCGCAGCGGGCACATGATGTACCTGCGCAAAGAAGACCTTGCGACCAGTAATCAGCATCTACGTGATTTTATTCTGAAAACAATACCTAAGGCAGGACAGGGGGCCAGGTATTAATTGATGTAAAATGATGTAACAGGCTGCATTGCTACCCTGCCTGCCGGTAGGCAAGTATTGAGCTTTAGTTGTCACCACACCCGTCGTCATTTCGATCCCGCCCTCATGAAGATTGAATTAAAAGCATCTTATGGCGGGAGAGAAATCCGTTGGGCTATAGTACAAAAGTTGATCATTAGCATCAGGCCCGGCAGACCTGCCTGCCGCAGGCTGGTATCTCACTCGCGTAAAAGTGATTAAACTATAATCCCCGTGTTGCTCGTTCGATATGACGATGCCCTTAGAGGCCATTGGGTGTTTGTGGGTTGATTATGTGAGTTGGCTTCACCAACAACAGCAGATATAGAGAGAGTCACTCAAATGCTCAAGAGATTGCTTCGCCCGCCGCAAGATGGCTTCAATTCAAATCTTCGTGCCGGCGGGCTCGCAAGGACGGCGAGTGTGTTTTGATTTTACTGTCAGTACTACGGCAAGGTTTGTAATTGGTCAACCTCTTAGCGTCATTGCGCGCCGCCTGAACAAACTTGCAATCTCAACCTGATACGCGGCAAAGGGCTCAAAAAATATTAATATCTTGTATGGAGTTCCAACGCAATTATATTGCTAATAAAACCTGTTATTTGTATGATGCGTAAATATTTGGCATTAACAGCCTGTATATTTTTTGCCGGCGTTTTTTAAGTTTGTGCTCAGGTAAGCCTGCAAGTGCAGAACGGGAAAGAAGACTTAAAAGTAGATACATTGCCCCGAAAGTTTTTAGATAAAAAGATCTCCAGCAAATAAATTTCTTGTCCCACAAAGGTGGGGTTGCAGGTACCGATATGGAACATCTAAAACTTTCAATATTGCTTGCAGAAGATGAGAAAAATAAAATTTATCAATTACCCCTGGATAATATGCCATGGGTTCAGCCGAAGGTAACAGTCACAATGCCTAACATCTTATTTGATAACAAGTCAATAGTTGTAGGAAAAATGCCTAATCCGTTATAGAATGTTAATTAAAGGTGATTTGCATTTTATTTTAACGTTCGTATATAAGCCAGTAAATCCGCCACCTGCGCATCTGTGTAGCCGGATATTAATCCCCTGGGCATAAACGAACGGCCGGTTAAAAATCCTTCGCTCTTAATTGTTTTCGCTTCTATAAATATTTTTGCACCACCCATAAATGCAAGCGTAGTGCCGCGGTCATTCTTTTCAAAAAGATATCCTTCTGCAACACTGTTATCTTTTTTAGTAACACGGTAGAGCATGTAACCACTCTCTACAGCCGCGTCGGGGTCAATAATAGCAGTAAGCAAAGCCTTATTGTCACGCTCTGCCGAACCATCCAGCGCCGGGGCAATGCCAGGACCTTTATCACCAACTTTATGACACATCAGGCAGGTTTGAAAAAGCGTTTTGCCTTTCTGCGCGTTTCCGCCTTTTTTCTCAGCTATCGCCATATACCTGTTCAATGTAGTTTCAAATGCCTTCTTTTCATCTTCTCCTGTTTTCTTCACCGCTGCAAGTATAGCGTTTGCCGTGTTGTTTGTTTTATCAGCATTGTATACCCTTTCGGCAGCAGAAAATGTAAATGCTTTTGAGCTGATTCGTTTCTTATTATACAGGTCAAGCAGTATAGTAGTACCCTGCAGAGATCCGGACAATATAGCGGTGAGCTCTTTTTTCTGTTCGTCATTAAAGCCTGGAATCCATTTAGCAAGGCTCTGCTTTGCTGTTGCAGTATCTGTTTTTGCAAGGCTGTGTAGAGCCGAAATTCTAAGATTAAAAGGCAATTTGTTTTGCTGCGCCAGTTGTAGGAAAGTATTTTTATTTGAAGCTGCATCAACCTCAAGCGCTTTTAATGCAAGCGTGATCGTTTTGTTATCTGTAGTGTTGTTGATAATTTCAATAATAGGTTCAGGAGATGTTTTAATGCCTAATCTGCCAATAGCATCCAATGCGCTTTTTTTCTCTTCAATATTTCCCTTTCTCAAAACCATATCAGCAGGTGATGATAACATTGCAATCAACTCCGGCGATTGTAATTCCTGCTGGTGCTGTAAAGCGAAAGCCAGGTATTTTGCTGCATAAGTATTGTTTTGATAAACAGGTTTTACCATCTCGGATATTCGTGCGTCAGGTAAGAGTTTACTCAGCCACACAAATGTGGGCTCATCTAATACCTGAATATTGGCTGTCGGCCACAACTGTAGTATTTTTTCTTTTTTCTGTTCTTCAGGAAGTGCCTGTGCAGCCCAAAGCAGGTTTGATACCGGCTGGGCTGATGCATCGCCGGATTGGAAATAATCATATAATGCTTCCGGGTATTGTTCCAAAGCTTTCAATGCAAGATATCTTTCAAAATTGCGCTCATATACCCCGCCTAATGTATTACCGGGCATTGCGGGCTTGCATGCTTTTACAAGCAGGCTTATGGTATTGTTATCTGCCCTATCTATTGCGGCAAGGGTGCGCAATATTTCTGATCTTATCATCGGATTTTCATCTTCCACCATTGGCGTTAATATTGTAGCGACCTGTGGCGCTGTAAGCGAAAAGGATGCGAGTGAACGCACTGCCTCACGGCGAAGGTTAGCCGCTTTTTCATGAAGCAATTGCTGCATAAGTGTTTCATCATAATATTGCAGGCTTTCGAGACACCATAATGCATGAATACGTGTAAGTTCATATTGTGGGGCATCGCCGGCAAGAACGACCAGTGCAGGAATCAAAGGTTTTGTTTCATCTTTTGACCGATCTGCTACCTGGTGCCATGCCGCCCGCTTTTCCCAAAGTGAAGGTGATTTAAGATGATCAACCAATGTTGCGGTATTTACTTTTGTGAGGTCTGGAATAGTAGCCGGTTGCTGGCTTTTATGACGGATACGCCAGATGCGACCCAACGATTTATCGCGGTTGGGATCGGAAGTGGGCACTTCATTATGCGAAATGATCTTATCATACCAATCGGCTATATACAGGCAGCCATCAGGGCCGAATTCCATATTTACAGGCCGGAAATTTTTATCCTCAGAAGAAAGAAAATCAGGAAGATGAGCGGCAGTTACTGTTCCATCCTCATTTCGAATAATTTTTACAACGTTAATGGTATTGGTGATAGGGTTAGCAAGAAAAGCTACATCTTTCCATTCATTGGGAAAAGAGCCGGAGATATCATCAGCGAATGCAAGACCTGATATACCGGTACCGCCTACCCGAAATTTATGCAGTTCGGGCAGCACAGGCTGGTAACTCCGTATACGTTCATTGCCAATTCCAGGAAAGCTGGTGCCCGCCTCCATGGGAACAATAGAGTATCCAAGATCGTTTGCTTCTGTAGCATACCATTGGCCATTATTGCGCAATTGAAATCCCCAGATATTATTCAAGCCCGCATTTACCAGCTCAATTTTTTGTCCGTCCATCGAAAACCGTGCGATCTTGCTGTAATCTATTTTAATTTTTGCGTCGCTTACCAATGATGATACATTTCCCTTATTCAATGCGCCATGACTGAAGTATATCCAACCGCCAGGGCCACGTACCAGCACATGCGCCATGGTGTGTGTATCTGTAAATCCAAAACCGGTAAAGAGGCGCACCCTTTCATCTGCTTTCCCATCACCGTTAGTATCTTTTAAAAAAAATAATTCAGATCCCTGTGCCACATAAGCCCCGTTTTTATATGGTAATATGCTCATGGGAATAGTGAGCCCGTCTGCCCATACTGTAGTAACAGGCTTGCTATCATTGAGATTGGAGACTATGAGAATTTTATCAACGCCCTTTGTTTTCCCTTCATACAGTTCGCGTATTTTTTTAAATGCAGGATGATCCTGTTGCCGTTCAGGATGATCCATCAATTCGAGCAGGTCGTTCCATTGTATATCAGCAACGGGGTCAAGCGGATACATGGAAGCGGTTTGTGTCCATAGCCTTCCGGCATCGTCAAAGGTGAGATCGATAGGATTAATAATTCCGTCTCTTTCACTTGCAACCAGTTCAACTGTAAATCCTTCAGGAACTTTAAAGCCAGCCAGCTCCTCTTCCGGCGTTCGTTTTTCTCCGGGTAGGTGCTGCAAATTTTTATCGTAAATATTTTGATTAAAGTAAATAACAGAAAACAGCGATGAGAAAAACAAAACCAAAAGAATAACAGGTTTCATGAGTTGAGTAATTAGTGAAGTGAAAAATACCGGAGCCTACAAATTACAATAAAAATAAACCTGAAGTGTAAATTTAACCATCGGCTTTTTTATTTTAGATGAATTAAATTTCTGCAACCAATGCTTTTGATGAATGGGCAACAAACCGGCAGGCTGATTTTCAGGTTAATCAATTATTCAGATTATGATCAATGGCTGGAATTTTTTAAAGACCCGCAAACAAGCAGGTACCGAGTTTATGAAAAAGATGATCCTGAAACTGAATGTTCAAACTGGTACGCGTCCCAGTTTGAACGCTATACAAATAACAGTGGAGGAATGAATGCATTGATTGAAAAAAATACAGGTAATCTGGTAGGGCATTGCGGACTTTTAATGCAAAATGTAGATAACAATAGCGAAACAGAAATCGCATATTCCTTATTACCTCAATACCGGAACAAAGGGTATGCCACCGAAGCCGCTATTAAATGCAGGGATTATGCTTTTGAAAATATGCTTGCCTCCTCATTGATATCTATTATCAGCATAACAAATATTCCCTCTCAACAGGTAGCGGTAAAAGTTGGAATGACTATTGATAAGACAACAACATATAAAGGAAATGAAGTGAATATTTTCCGCATCTTTAAGTGATAATGTTTTGCTTTGGGATTAAACCCTTCTTTTGATCATATCAAGGCTTATAATCTGTATTTTTATTGATAGGTTTTAATAGTATGTTCATCGCCTCATAAATTGTTTGCATGAAAAAAATTTCTTTCATTATTTTCTTATTGTGTTCCTTATGCTGTAAGGCGCAAATACCCGTAAGCACAGCAAATTTTAATAAGAAGAATGCTGCAAAGATCACGGTTGAAAAAAACAATACACTGTCTGTTAAATGGCCTGCAGGAAACAAGGCATATGGGCAGCTTATAATTAACCTGAATAAAGATGAGCCATTATTTAAAAGTATCGGGCTGGAGAAAGAATCACACATTTATGAGATTGTAAAAGAAGCTGATCCGGTATTCTGGGTTACTATTGGCAAACGTGATTTGATATCACAAAACGGCTGGAATATTTTCTTTGATAAAGTTCCTTTAAAGCCGCATCAATCTTACAAAGTTAATATTAATAAAACCAATGCTGCTGTCAGTAGTTATGGATCGAGAACGGTAATAAGAATTGGCGATATAGCTGCAGCGGATTTTAAGGGAGCTATTGAAATTACGCTGTACAATGGAAGTGCCATGTTTAATGTAGCAGCTATAATGTCTACTGAAAATGATTCAACTGCAATATTATACGACGCCGGGTTGATCAGCAAACAACAAAACTGGAGCAATATTTCGTACGCAGATGTATATGATAACATGAAGACAGTTGCCGTACAAGCAACCGACACTGTAAAAAACCAGGATGTAAAGTACCGGGCTATAATCGGGAACAGCAGCAATGGAAGTATTGCGGTTTTTCCTGCACCACACCAATATTTTTATCCGCTCGACGAAGCATTTAATTTAAAATTCACATGGTATGGTTCCAATTTTAAAAATGCTTTTGAAGGTTATGGAATAGGTATACGCCAGGATATTTTTGGCGACAGGCGTTTTGTGCCCTGGTTTAATGCGCCGCCCAATACAGCACAACGGCTGAATTTTTTCTGCCAGCTTTCTGCTGATGGCGCTGATGATGTTTTAGCCCAGGTAAAAAAGCTGACACATAATGATAAGTATCCTTCACTTCCGGGATATAAAACCATGGCAAGCCATTTTCACAATGAGTTTGTGATGAAAGTAATTGTAGCCAATAAGCCTATGCCTGATACACCAAATTTTGTAAAAGTATTTAAAGCAACCGGGGTAGACATGGTGCACCTGGCAGAATTTCATTACACCGCACATCCGCAGGGCCCGGATGAACTGCGGCTGCTGGAGTTGAAATACCTGTTTGATATGTGCAAAAAATATTCTGATAAAGCATTTTTATTGATGCCCGGTGAGGAGCCTAATGAATTTTTTGGTGGGCATTGGCTGCAGCTTTTTCCTAAACCGGTATATTGGATTATGTCAAGAAAAGGAGATGCGCATGTGGAATCTATGCATCCTGTGTATGGGAAAGTGTATAATATAGGTAATGCAAAAGAAATGCAGTATTTGCTTGAAGTAGAAAAAGGACTTGCCTGGACGGCACATGCCAGGACAAAAGGCTCAACAGGGTTTCCGGATAAATATAAGGAGCAACCTTTTTTTAAATCCAACCGGTTTATGGGTGCCGCCTGGAAAGCCATGCCTGCTGATCTTTCACAGGATAAATTAGGCAATGGCCGTGTACTGGACCTGATGGATGATATGAATAACTGGGGTGAAAATAAAAAGGTGATTGGCGAGGCTGATTTATTTACAATAGAACCAGAAAATGAAATGTACGCTCACCTTAATGTAAACTACCTGCAATTAGATAAAATTCCATTGTATGAAGAAGGCTGGCAACCTGTTTTGGATGTGCTGGATTCCGCAAAATTTTTTACTACCACCGGCGAAATACTTATACCATCATTTACTGTAAATCAACAGGGCTATGGTAAACCTGTAAAACCTGCTAATCCTGCTAAAACAAAAATTTCTTTTGACATCAACTGGACTTTCCCTTTAAATTTTGCAGAGATAATTTCCGGGGATGGAAAATCAACTTTTCGGCATAGGATTGACTTAACCGGCACAAAAGCTTACGGGCAGCAAACGATTATAAGGGAATTGGATTTAACAGGGCGAAAATGGGTAAGACTTGAAGTATGGGATGCAGCGGTTAACGGAGCCTTTACACAAACGATATGGCTGGAATGAGCCGGTTTTGTTATTGCACTAGATATGATTACGGGCTATAATGAAAAGATAATCACTGAACTTTTGTACTTCGGGAAGGTATTGGCGTTTGGTCCATATTTTCACAAACACATCCTGCACCATTTCCTCTGCAATTACAGGGCTTTTGGTAAAAGCGAGAGCCACACTGTATATATTATCCCAATAGTGTTCAAATAATTTCCTGAAAGCTGATTCATCACCTTCAGCAATTTTCAGAAGCAGTGCCGGCTCGTTATATAATTCAATCGCATGCAATCCCGTAAACAATTAGGCTGTGTAAAACAAAATTAGAGAATAATATAATTTCACCAAGCTTTATTATTTTTTGCAGTAATTAATATGTTTTGAAACAATCAATGTATCAACACTCAAATTTTTGTAGCTTACAATTTATAGTATTGAAATCTCAAATAACAAACCCAACCACATGCATCGCCGTAATTTTATCCGCACAGTATCCGGTTCCCTGTTTTTGCTTGCTAATGACAATATTGTAAGAGCTGCTTCTTTTAACGAGCAAAAAGTTTTGCTGCGTTTTGCCATAGCGTCTGACGGACATTATGGTGAAGCCAAAACCGAATTCGGCACATATTATAAATCCCTGGTAAAATCCATTAATGAATTTCATGGTAAGCTGCCGTTGAATGCCTGCGTAATCAATGGTGATATTATTCATAATGAACCCGCCTTTATGCCTGAAGCCGCAAAGGAATTACAACAATTGCAGGTACCCTTTTACGTTACCCGCGGTAACCACGACAGGGTAACCGCTGATGTGTGGCAGCAAACATGGAATATGCCGTTGAATCATGCTGTAGTGATACAGGACCAGGTATTTTTGCTCGGCGACACTTCTAACGAAAAGGGAAAATACCTGCCGCCAGATCCTGATTTTTTCAATGAAAATTTCAAAAACTACAAGCATGCAAAAAATATTTTTATTTTCCTGCACATCACTCCGGTAAAATGGACGGAAAATGCTGTGGATGGCATAGATTTTCAAAAACTCATACAAAAGCAAAAGAATATAAAAGCAATATTTAACGGGCATGATCACGACCAGGATAATATTAAAATGCTGGGCAATATCCCTTTTTTATTTGACGGTCATTTTGGTGGCAGTTGGGGCACATCATATCGTGGTTTCAGGGTAGTGGAATTGTTGGACGATAACACTATGCGCTCGTATATTATGAACCCTGATGTTCGGATCAATGAGTTTGAGAAAAGATAGTACTGTTTTCAGGATACTTGTAATGTTAGAACCGTGGATGCAAGTATTTCTCTATCTAACCCTTTATAAAGAGGGTTATACACTACAGCATGCATTAAGCTGATTTTTTGATCATTCTGAGGAATTCATTTTCAAACTAATATATCCCCATATTACCTCATCAACACCTGTACCGTTACCGGAGATTGCTGCTTCAATACAATTTGTTTTCCTTCTGTAAGTTCAGATAGTAATGTGCCGGTATAGTGGCGGATGGTAAGCAGTGTCAAACCTTTTTCCACCTGCACATCAAATAATGCTGTTGCTTCACCTGCAAGCTGGTCTGTTTTTTCACTTTTATCATCTGTTGAAACCACTAAGCTTACAGCGCCTGTTTGTATAAGATTAGGTGTGATTTTGTTCTCTGCAAAAAGATGATACAAACGCGACATTTCATGTTCACCTACAAAAGAAAAATCTTTTGAATGCAGATGCAGCAATGCCTGGTTGTTTTTCAAGACTATAATAGAAGGTAAATGCTTTATATTTTTATCATGTATGATAGTGCCGGGCAAAGACGGATCCAGGAAACATTTTACGAATAGCGGTATTTCTTTATTTTGTAAGGGCTTTATTGTTTTTGGGTGAATAACCTGTGCGCCGTAATATGCCATTTCAATAACCTCATCATAGTTCAGTTCACTTATCACTTTTGCAGAGGGGAATATTTTAGGATCGGCATTCATCACGCCTTCCACATCTTTCCATATTATAACACTTTCAGCATCCAGCATATTCGCGAAAACAGCAGCAGTATAATCGCTTCCTTCCCTGCCGAGCGTTGTACTTTCGTTTTCATCAGTAGCACCGATAAAGCCTTGTGTTAATACAATATCACAATCTGCAAGTACAGGTTTAATATGCTGTTGAACATTTTTGTTTGTGATATCCCATTCAATAGCGGCTTCCCTGAAATTATCGTTCGTTCTGAAAATATCGCGAACGTCAATCCATTGATTGAGTATTTTTTTTTCATTAAGATAGGCACTGATGATTGCCGTTGAAAACAATTCGCCGGAACAAACGATCTGGTCATAATAATAGTCGTATTCGCGTACAGGTTTATCATGTAATGCCCATTCTATTTCGGTAAAAAGCTGCTCCAGCTTTTCATAGGTTTCATTGTATGTAGTAATAAGAAGATATTTGGCCGTATTGAGGTGTTGCGTTTTAATGTGTTCAAACAATTGCAGTGCCGCGTCTTTCTGGTTATTGAAAAAGGCTTCCGTTACTTTTTCAAGGGCATTCGTGGTTTTTCCCATAGCTGAAATAACCACTACTTTTTTTTCACCCTCGTAATGTTTAAGAATACCGGGTAATTGCTGAATACGCTCCACGCTGTTTACACTCGCACCGCCAAACTTGAATATCTTCATACCTTAACAAATACTTTAATACAATTGGCAAATATAGCTGGAAGATTAACGTTTAGATACGCAGACATTAATATTATTAATTTGCCAGAATATATATCTGCATTAACTTGCCGCCCATGTCTGCAATAATATCAGTAAAAAATCTCGTGAAAAACTATGGCAGTTTTGAGGCTGTTAAAGGCATTAGTTTTGAGGTGCAGGAAGGAGAGATTTTTGGTTTGCTGGGGCCAAACGGTGCTGGTAAATCTACCACGCTTGAAATTATAGAAACCCTTCGCAATAAAACCAGCGGGGAAGTGATTGTTGCAGGGTACAGTATTGATAAAGATATTGATAAGATTAAGCGCATTATTGGCGTGCAACTGCAAACCTCCGGTTTTTACCCCGGGCTAAACCTTATCGAGCTGATCAATCTTTTCAGCGGATTATACAATGAGCCCGTTAACCCACAGGAATTATTGCAGCTCGTAAACCTTGAAGACAAAGGCAGGAATAAATTTAAAGAGTTAAGTGGCGGGCAGAAGCAGCGGTTTTCCATTGCCACTACCATTATTAATAAGCCCAAAATCATTTTTCTTGATGAACCTACTACGGGGCTCGATCCGCAGGCAAGAAGAAACCTTTGGGATTTGATAAGAAATATCCGTGCAAAAGGAACGACCATTATTATCACCACGCACTACATGGATGAAGCAGAAATATTGTGCGACAGGGTGGCCATAATGGACCAGGGAAAAATCATTGCGCTTAATTCTCCTGATCAGCTGATAGATGACCTGGTGGCTACCGGGTTTGAAAGACCTAAGGAAGTAAAACAGGCCAACCTGGAAGATGTATTTATTAACCTTACAGGTCATGCATTAAGAAGTGAATAAATCTTGTTTATAAATTTCAGTCAAAAAATGAAAAAGAATATTGCCATTGTGCTTTTATGTGCTGTATATTTTAATAGCCAGGCTCAAACCAAACCGGCAGTAAAAAAGAAACCGGTAACAACACAGAAAACTACTGCGGCTACAGGTGGTGTAGTATTGAATACAGCTTTAGATAGTTTGAGTTATGCGCTTGGTGTGCTTGATGCTACTTTTTTTAAAGCACAGGGAGTAGAAAAAATTAATTACGCCCTGATGAATAAAGGATTTGAAGATGTGTTGCGTGGCAGAAATACATTACTTAACAATCAACAGTGTGATATGACCGTAAGAGAACAATTGCAGGCGTTTATGCGTAAAAAAGCTGAAGCAGTTATTGCTGAAGGAGAAAAATTTCTTGCAGAAAATCAAAAGAGAGATGGTGTGAAAGTGACCCCCAGCGGCTTACAGTATGAAATACTTAAAATGGGTGACGGACCTAAACCATCCGATACCAGTACAGTTAAAGTGCATTATGAGGGCTTTTTATTAAACAGCGCAGATCCTTTTGACAGTTCCAGAAAAAGAGGGGAGCCAATTTCTTTCGGGCTTAACCAGGTTATCAGAGGTTGGACGGAAGGGCTTCAATTAATGCCGGTTGGATCAAGATTTAAATTTTATATTCCTTATACATTAGGATATGGAGAGCAAGGCTCAGGCAGCACCATCCCCGGGGGCTCAATGCTGATTTTTGATGTAGAGTTATTGGGTATAGAACAATAAATTACCTGAAATTTCACACGTGTTTGTAAAATACCTACATTTGCCCTCCCAAAAGTAAAAGCGATGCCCGGGTGGCGAAATTGGTAGACGCACCGTCTTCAGGTGGCGGCGCCGCGAGGTGTGCTGGTTCGAATCCAGTCCCGGGCACTAATAGAGTAAAAACCGGATGATCGCTTTTCTTTTTTGGAATCCCAACTAGATGGCGAACACTCGGCGAACAGGACAGGATAGTAATTGTTTTTCAAATAATTAGACGTTCCAGTCCTGGGCACTCATGATCCTTGTAAACGCTTGTTTACAAGGATTTTTTATTATAGGTAGTTCCTTTTTGTTCCGTTTTCTTTCGCTTTTTGCCGCCTTTTTTGGCGAACAATTGGCGAACAGTTTGGCGAACACAAATTTATTCGTCATGGGAATTACTATCACAACAAAAACCTCTCGCAACGGGCTGAAAAAATGGTACTACTTTGAATGGGGCAAAGCAGCGGATCAGCGTAAAGCCGCCGGCATGTTTACTTGGATAACTCCAAAGAACCAGGTTGAAAAAAACTACAATAAGGAGATACTCTCCCTGCTGGATACCAAAGTGGCGGAACTAATCCTGGAAAAGCAGGCCGTAGGTTCAGGGTTTATCCCGGCCCATAAGTTCAAAACTAACTTCCTGGATTATTATGAAGAGTACGTGAAGAATAATATCCGGAAAGGGAAACGCCATCTTGAACAGAGCTTAAAACAGTTCAGGACTTTTATTGGCAAAGAATTTATCTCTCCTTCTGATATTACCGAAAACCTCTGCGTCCGTTTCAGACAGCATTTACTTGATCATTTTAATGGAGATACTCCCAGCAATTATTTTTCTCCCTTTAAGAAAATGATCAAAGCTGCTACGAAAGAAGGATACTTCAAAGACAACCCTGTTAATGACGTAGCTGCAAAAGGTAATAAGAACAAGAAATTAAAAGAACATTTTGAGGCCCCAGAATACATACAACTATTAAATACCCCTTGTTACCATGAAGAAGTAAGGGAAGCTTTTATTCTCAGTTGTTATGCCGGGTTAAGATGGTGCGATGTTAAGCCACTGGATTGGGCTGATATTAAAGGAGACCAACTAAAGACCCGCATCATACAGGCAAAAACAGGTGAACCATTATCTGTCACCCTACACCCCATAGCAAGAACAATACTTGAAAAAAGGAGAGCCAGATTACCTAAAGGTGTTAAGACGGGAAAAGTCTTCGGTCTGCCGTCAGCAGACGGGGCTAATAAGATTTTACAACAATGGTGTGATGACGCGGGTATAGATAAACACATTACCTGGCATTGCGCAAGGTTGAGTTTTTCGATCCTCTTACAAGATGCCAATGTAGATAACGCCACCGTTGCATTACTCCTGGGCCATACAAGTACAAAATATGTAGATCAAACTTACAAAAGACATCGACCCAAAGACCAAACCAGCGCAATTGAGAGATTACCAGATGTTCAGCTTAAGCCTGATAGAGCCGAAGGCCCAAGAGTAGTCTATATGAAGATAGTCTGAAACTGTTTTACATTTTGCGAAGAACCTAACAAAGACAAATGTTGATACGCCTGCTAACTATTTTGCCAGGTTCAAAAAAGTCGTAAAAGCAGCTACCAAAGCCGGTTATTACCGCTACAGTCCTTCAGAAGACATTAAAGCGAAAGCCAACAAAAGTAAAAAGCTGAAAGAACACCTGGAAGCGCCTGAGTATATTCAATTGGTCCGCACTCCGTGTTATCATGAAGAAATAAAGGAAGCTTTCATATTATGTTGTTATACCGGCTTAAGGTGGTGTGATGTCAAACCCTTAGACTGGACAGATATAAAAGGCGATCAGTTGAAGATCCGAATTGTTCAGCATAAAACAGGAGAACCGTTGATGATTACCTTACATCCAATTGCAAAAGCAATACTGGAAAAAAGACGGGCGAGATTAATATTTTTTTGAAAAATCCTTTTAATAGAAGCCTATTACCAAGAAAATATTCAAGTTTACAATTTTTACCCAAGTATGATATCATTGTAAAAACATTTATTAACTGTCATTTCATTTGCATCTATTACAAATCCCCTATCCGGCATCCTGATCAAATAACGGTTGTGCTTTTATGTTTCCTTTAAACCATTCACCGCAGCAGCCGCAAATGAAATTTGCTTGTGATGAGTATACACTAAACTTTTTATGTTGCCTTTTAGATATTTATTTCTTTACGATCGATATTATCACTTGCGGATTACTGGTCATTGGAAGACACCGTTACTACAAACAATAAGTTATATTTGGACTATATTTTTCTATTTTACTAAATAACAAAGCTGAATTAGCGGGAGATAATATACTGTACATGACTTCCAAACTTCAAATAAAAGACAAAAGCGAATCCGGGAAATCCATAAAAATAGCGCCCTTCAAAAAGGAGATCAGGAAAACTACTCCCCACAAGCATAATAACTATTTTGAGATACTTTACCTTTCACAAGGCAGCGGCAGCCATTTTATAGATTTCCGGAAGTTTGAAGTCAAGCCGCCAGTTATGTACTTTATTCGAAGAGAACAGGTACATTACTGGGAGTTGGATAGCGAGCCGGAAGGTTATGTGATCATAGTAAAGAAAGCATTCATTGAAAATTGTCTGGATAGTGAACTAAAAAGCCTTTTTACAAAACTTAGCAAGCAAAGCAGTGCCTACATAAAAGAGGACGATACCATTAGATCCATTTTCGAATTACTTACTGAGGTAAACGATAAAGATGGCGCATATACCCGTCACATGTTTGAAGGCTTGTTGAAAGCATTGTTGGCGAAAATATTGGATGTAGCAAAACCGGTTGCGAGTAAGGCAGAGATAAATTCCAACCTTTATCAAGCATTTCTCTCCCTGCTAAGCAGCGAAAAAATTATTAAAAACAGCGTGCATTATTATGCGGAACAATTGGGCACGTCTCCTCAAAATCTCAATGTTGCTTGCCGTAAGGCAGTTGAGCAGTCATCTGAAGAGGTGCTTTCAGAATTCATCATCAGTGAGGCAAAACGTCTATTAATTTATACAGAGAAAACAATTACTGAAATTTCCTTCGCCCTCGATTTCAATGACCCATCCCACTTTGTAAAATACTTTAAAAGGAAAACCAGTCAAACTCCTCTTGCTTTTCGCCGACACAACTGATGCCATGATTTTTTCAAATGTACCATGAATTGACGCTGCATTGTAGGATATTTGTGTCATTGGGGGTAATAATTGAATTCGTTTTTCTCTTATAAAACCTTTTGTAAACCAATTTCTCCATAAGGCAGGTTCTTGCAGTTCCGGCGTGGTATGCGGTTTGCTGCCAAATCACTTTGTAAGGAAATTATTCATCATTTTCAAAAGTGTAGTTATGAATAAATCAATGAGACGCTTACCCAAAAATGAGTTTATTCCCGATCACCGGCGGAGGAATTTTATTGAGAAAGGATTAAAACTAACTGTTGCCTCCAGTATTGTAGGTGTTGGATTCTTAACAGGATGTGAAGAGAAGAAGGAAGAAAAAGCGGAGGAAGAAGTAAGCCCCCCGGAAGATCTCATGCGTGAACATGGTGTTTTGAGCCGCGTACTGTTGGTATATGATCATTTCCTAATGATGCTCGCATCCAATCAAAGCATAAGCCCCCAACTAATAACGGATTCTGCCAGTATTATCCGAACTTTTATAGAAGATTACCATGAGAAATTGGAAGAAGATCATTTGTTTCCCCGTTTTGAAAAAGCAGGCAAACTTACAGGCTTGGTACAGATATTAAAGGTACAACATCAACAGGGCAGGATTATAACGGATGAATTAACACAATTAGCGAAGCAGCCTCAGATAGCAACAGAAGGCGATTAGCAAAAGCTGAAGGGACTATTATCTTCCTTTATTCGCATGTACCGTCCGCATGAAGCTAGAGAAGACACAGTGTTATTCCCAGCTTTGCGGGATATTATCAGTAAGAACGAATTTGACAGCCTGGGGGAAGATTTTGAAAAACGTGAGCACCAGCTTTTCGGCGAAGGAGGATTTGGGCAGTTTGTAGATAAAGTAGCAGGTATAGAGAAGCAATTAGGTATTTATGAGCTGGCACAATTCACGCCTAAGCCAGCTGCCCAATAAAGGGTTCTATAATCCAACGGAACAAAAAATTGCTCATGCAAACCGACGCACAATCATTTGGTCTTTCCCATCTGTTGATACGGCTGGTACCGATTTTGATTTTCCCGTCAGAAGAAATGTAAAAGTTTCTTCTACCGGGAAAGGTCGGCCAGGGCCGGTTTGAAAAAATGGGGTTCGGCAACCCTGAATTTTGGGACTACTTTATTGCCTGTTTTGAAAATATCATGCGGATTGCTGCTGATCGGAGGGCTCTTAACAAGATAGACCGGGACTGGCTGCCATTATCAGGAAGGGTATAAAATTTTTAAAGCCTGAAACATGCAGGAGCTTTCCAATGAGTCGCTTTGGATATATATTGTCCTTTTCTTATCCGGAGTATTTGCGTACATCATTTCCATTTTATCCGGTGGTGGCGGTTCATTATTGCTGGTGCCTGTGATCAATTTTCTTATCGGGGGAAGAGCGACAGCGCCGGTCGTAAATCTGGGGAATATGGTTGGTGAGCCGGTACGAATTGTTTTGTTCTGGAAAAACATCGAATGGCGTATTGTAAAACATTACCTACCATCAGCCATTGCCGGTGCAGTGCTTGGAGCCTGGATATTTTCTAATATAAAACTGGAATGGCTGCAAATAATTGTTGGGCTATTTTTGATCAGCACTATTTTTCAGTATGGTTTCGGGAAGAAAGAAAGATCGTTCAAAATGAAGCTGGTCTGGTTTATACCGATTGGGTTTTTTGTTGAGATATTCTCTACATTGATTGGCGCTACTGGCCCTGTTCTTAATCCTTTTTATTTGAATTATGGTCTGGAAAAGGAAAAAATGATCGCAACAAAGACCATCAATTCTTTTCTGATTGGCCTAGTGCAGATTTCGAGTTATACCGCTTTGGGCTCTTTAAAAGGCAACATGTGGATATACGGTATCATTGTAGGGTTGGGAGCATCCTTGGGAAATTGGATAGGCAAGAAGTCCCTAAAAAGAATAAGCACTGCGACATTTAGAAAGTTGGTTATTGCGGTAATGGTGCTCAGTGGTATCATAATAATTGTGAAACAACTCATTGATGTTTAAGGTAAGTGTGATGCTTCCAACAGAGAAAGCAAGTACTCAATATTCGGTACTGACTGCATTGGTAAGGTTGTCCTAAAGTTAGCCGTCATTGGCTTTAGTGGTACTACCCAGCATATTGTCATAAACCGGATATCCTGAGCCTGAGTCCGATCGATGAAATACAGCTTAGGTAGCCGGAGTACGGCGTTAACATATTGGTTGATACCATGAATTTTTCAAATATGCCATGAATTGACTTATCAATTTCCAATATTTGCCGCTACCATTTTGCGGACAACAAGTCAATATCTGATACACGTTACTTTATTTCCTATGTCCAGACTGTAGGTTTTTGTGTGAAATCGGGCGTAACAATAAACAATAACAACCAAATAAAAATGTTCAAAAAAATAATATTAACCGATGATCAGAAAACCACTTTGCTGATCCGCTTAATGGTGGGGGCTGTTTTCCTCTCTGAAGGCATCCAGAAATTCCTGTTTGCCGACACACTCGGCACCGGCAGGTTCAGGAAGATAGGGATACCTGACCCGGAGTTTTTCGGCCCCTTTGTCGGCACGTTTGAGATCACCTGCGGCATATTGATACTTGCAGGGTCGTTCACCCGGCTTGCTGCTATCCCCCTTATTACTATTATGCTGGTGGCCATAGCCACCACAAAAGCGGCTGTATTGGCCAATGACGGTTTTTGGGAAATGCTGCACGGCAGTCGCACCGACTGGGCTATGTTATTGGGCGGCATTTTTCTTTTAATCAAAGGTGGAGGGAAATGGTCAATTGATCGTCAAATGGTGGTAAAATATAATTAGGTATGGAACTGGTGGTAATCGGCTTGGCTAGCCTGCTGGTATCTTTACTTACTTTTTTTTCCGGTTTCGGGCTGGGCACAATACTGATGCCGGTATTCGCTATTTTTTTTCCGGTGGATGTGGCTATTGCGCTCACCGGGATCGTTCATTTGCTCAACAATGTTTTCAAACTCTTTTTAACAGGCAGGCAAGCCGATAAGTCTACGTTATTACGTTTTGGCATTCCGGCCATAATAGGTGCATTTGTGGGTGCTCAATTACTGCTTCGCATCACTCATTGGCAGCCGTTAACCGCTTATACTATCAGTAACAAAGTATTTTATATAACTCCGGTAAAACTAACCATCAGCCTATTGCTGATTGTTTTTTCATTGGTGGAGGTATTGCCCAAATTCAAGCGGCTCCAGTTTGGCAAAGACAAAATGAAGGTGGGCGGCTTTATAAGCGGTTTCTTCGGTGGCTTGTCCGGCAACCAGGGTGCTTTGCGGAGTGCTTTTCTCATCAAAGCTGGCCTGTCCAAAGAATCCTTTGTTGCCACCGGCGTAATCATTGCCTGCCTGGTTGATTTTTCGCGGCTGTCTGTGTATTTCAGGCAATATTTAAGTACTGGCATCCGTGAAAATATATTATTGTTAGTGATAGCGACTTTAGCAGCGTTTACAGGCGCATTATTGGGAAACATGCTCCTGAAAAAGATAACACTTCCCCTTATTCAAAATGCCGTTACGATCATGCTGGTACTGCTGGCGGTGGCTTTGGGATTGGGATTTATTTAATCAGTGAAAATAATTCAATAAATAAACAAAATGAATATGCACAGATACCTGTTAAGGCTCTTGCAATGCTTTACCTACCTCCTGGTGAGTATGCAAAGCGGGTTCTCACAAGATGCAGCACCCGGTTCAACACTCAGGGAGTTGTTGCAACTGGGCGAAACTAATTATCCCTTGCTGAAATCAAAAATGCTAGAGGTTCAAGCAGCTCAAAAGGGTGTAGATGCCAGCCAGCGTTCCATTGTCCCTTCTCTTGACGTTTCCTATCAGGCAAACTACGCCACCTACAACAACATTACGGGCATGGCATACCCGCAGTTCCTGGTACCGATTAGCGGCCCTCCTTCCGCTGACAATAAATATAGCGGTGTATTTGGCAGTGCCACCAGCCTGCTGCTGAACTGGCAGCCGGTGACTTTTGGCCAGCGACAGTCACAGGTGGATCTTGCCAGGGCAGGAGTACAATATGCCCAGGCCGATGCGCAGAACGAGATTTTTCAGCACAAAATCAGGGTGGTCAATGCCTACTTGGATATTATAGCGGCTATTGAACTGGAAAAAGTCTATCAGGAAAACCTTGCCCGCACAGAAGCCAATTTGTCTGTTGCAAAAACATTGGTCATTAATGGCATTAAACCAGGCGTGGATACTGCTTTGCTGAAAGCGGAAGTTTCCAGGGCCAGGGTGGACCTGCTGAACAGCCGCAAGTTTAAAGAACAAACCATCATTACCCTTTCCGGCCTGTTGGCAACAGATAGCTTACCATCTTTTGCCGATTCGAGCTACTTCAATAAAGTACCATCCACCCGCATGGCATCGGATACGTTAAAGAATCCAATATTAGCATTGTTCAGTTCAGATGTTGAGTTGAGCAAGGCAAAAAAGAAAGTGTTGTCTAAAACAGCCATGCCCACATTGGGCGTTTGGGGAACGGCTTATGCAAGAGGTTCGGGAATTGACAATAACGGCAATGTGAAAACAACAGATGGGCTTGGCTTCCAACGGTATAACTATGGTGTTGGACTGCAACTGAGCGTTCCTATCCTGCAGTTTGCAAGAATAAGGCCACAGTTACAGCAACACGATTTCCAAATAAGGTCCAATGAAGAAAAACTGAATGAAGTTGCCCTGCAGGTAGAAAAGCAGAACCAACTGGCGGATACTATCCTGAGCACAGCATTGGCAGTAGCGCAGGAAAGCCCCTTGTTCTTTGAATCTGCCAGCTTCTCTTATAAGGCATTACAATCCCGCTATCAATCGGGATTAGCCAATTTCGCGGATTTGATGCAAGCACAGTATGTATTGGTAAAAGCGGCGACGGACAATAAAACAGCTTTTATAGGGGCCTGGAAAGCACTGCTGTATAAAGCAGCGGTAAATGGCGATCTGAACTTATTTTTAAACCAGGTTAATTAGCAAGGTTATGATCCGATTAATAGCATTAGCATTGCGCAAGCCATTGGCAGTAGTGGTAACCTTTATCGCCATTGTCTTTTTTTCATGGCTCACTATCAAAACCATGAAGATTGACATCTTCCCCAAAATGGGCTTGCCTACTATCTATGTGGCGCAGCCTTATGGCGGTCTTTCTCCTGAGCAAATGGAAGGTTTTATTACCTCTTATTATGAATATCACTTTTTATATGTAACGGGGGTAAAGTTTGTAGAATCAAAGTCCATCCAAGGGGCGACTATCATCAAAATACAATTCAATGAGGGCACGGATATGAGCCAGGCGATGGGTGAAGTGGTAGGGTATGTGAATCGCTCTCGTGCCTTTATGCCGCCTGGTACAGTACCTCCTTTTGTTACCCGCTTTGATGCCGGCAGCGTACCTGTGGGCCAACTGGTATTTACTTCCGAAACGCGCTCACTTGGTGAGATACAAGACCTGGCCCTGTTTAAGGTAAGGCCCATGTTTTCAACACTGCCAGGTGTATCAGCTCCCCCACCTTTTGGCGGCAACCAGAAAACCGTTATTATAAAAGTTGATCCTGAAAAGATCAGGAACTATAATTTATCGCCGGATGAAGTGGTACAAGCTTTGGCCCGCTCAAACAGTATTACGCCGGCAGGGAATATCAGAGAAGGCGATGAAACACTAATTACCTCCCAGAATGCAGTTGTGGAAAATGTAAAGGAACTGGAGAATATCCCTTTGAAGCTGGGTGCAGGACCGTCCGTATATATCCGGGATATAGCCAATGTGGAGTTGGGTTCAGACGTGACTACCGGCTATGCGCTGATCAATGGAAAACGATCAGTATATATTCCGGTAACCAAACGCGCCGATGCTGCTACCTGGGATGTGGTACAAAGAGTGAAAGCGGCTCTGCCGGATATGCAGGCCGCCGTTCCGGAAGATATTAAAGTAACGTATGCGTTCGACCAATCGGGCTATGTTATTAACTCCTTAAAAAGCCTGATGACGGAAGGCTTACTGGGGGCTTTGTTGACAGGTTTAATGGTATTACTATTCCTGCGCGATATTCGCGGGGCCTTTATCGTCGTGGTTACTATTCCTTTATCATTGTTATCAGCTGTTATATTCTTGAAAATTTTTGGACAAACCCTGAATGTGATGACATTGGGCGGCCTGGCGTTGGCTATTGGTATTCTTGTAGATGAATCTACAGTGACCATTGAAAATATTCACCATCATCAGGAACTGGGTAAATCAAAAGCCAAAGCAATATGGGATGCCTGCCGGGAGATTGCTTTGCCGAAGCTGCTTATCCTTCTTTGCGTGATCGCCGTGTTTGTGCCAGCATTATTCATGACCGGCATTCCGGGCGCCATGTTCCTGCCACTGTCATTAGCGGTCGGATTTGCGATGTTGGCCTCTTTCTTGCTTTCTCAAACCCTGGTACCTGTATTTTCACACTGGCTGCTCAAAGACCGGATGCCGGAAGGAGAAGCCGGCGCGGCTCACCGCTTCAATCGTTTCAGAACGCGCTATAGCCACTGGCTGAAACGTTTTGTCAAAAAAGCTTCCTGGATTATCCCTGTATATCTCCTATTGGCATTCGGCTTACTGGTTGGTGGATTTATGTTATTGGGCACGGAGATATTTCCCAAAACAGATGCCGGGCAGGCACAGGTGCGGTTAAGATTGCCCGCCGGTACCCGCGTAGAACGGACTGAAAACGCCACGCAGGAGTTATTACACCTGGCGGATAGCATCGCAAATGGCCGCATTGAGATCAGTTCCGCTTTTGTGGGTGTGCAGCCATCCAGCTACCCCGTAAACCTCATTCACTTATGGACCAGTGGACCCCACGAATCCGTTATAAAAATAAAGCTGCAGGAAGGAGCGGGTATGGCGATTGAGCATTTTAAAGAAGCCTTGCGGAAAGCAGTAAAAAATGTTTTGCCAACGGCTACGCTGTCATTCGAGCCCGGCGATATGGTAGAGCAGGTGGTCAATCTTGGCTCTTCCAATCCCATAGAGATTGCAGTAATGGGCAGGAACCTTACCCAAAGCCGGAAAGTAGCTGCCGATCTGAATAAAAAGCTCCAGGATATTGCTTACCTGAGAGATGTTCAGATAGCCACGCCGCTGGAATATCCCGGTATCAAATTAAATATTGACAGGGTAAAAGCCGGGCAGTTGGGTTTAACAGTTGACCTGATCAGCAAATCAACAGTGGCCGCCACTTCTTCCAGCCGGTTCACCCAGCCCAATTATTGGCTGGATAAAAATACCGGTACCGCCTACCAGGTGCAGGTGGAATATCCCCAATACCGTATCAATAACAGTGATGAATTGGGACTAGTACCTGTTACGGCGGGGGCCGGAAACCCTGTTTATCTGCGGGATGTAGCTACTTCACAAAAGATCACATCCCCTGGCGAATATGACCGTATTAACCAGCAGCGGTACATTACCATCACAGCAAATATTTATAAGAAAGATGTTGGAACGGCTGTAACGGATGTTAAAAAAGCTATTGCTTCATTAGGCCAGTTGCCGACAGGTGTAAAAATTATGTTGCGGGGCCAGGCGGATCTGCTTGATCAAACGATGAGCGAGCTGGAAACTGGGTTATTGATCGCTATCGTGGTGATCTTTTTGATGCTCACGGTTAATTTCCAATCCTTCAGGCTGTCACTGGCGGTTTTATCGGTAGTACCTGCGGTGATTGCCGGTGCCGTACTGCTGTTGCTAGCCACGGGGCAAACTCTGAATATACAATCGTATATGGGCACGATCATGGCCGTGGGCGTGGCAGTAGCCAATGCCATCCTGCTGGTCACCAATGGCGAACAATACCGGAAGCAGCAATTAAGTTCCGGTTTTGCAATAACGGGTGCCAGTAACAGGCTTCGCCCCATATTAATGACCAGTCTTGCTATGATTGCGGGTATGATCCCGATGGCTATAGGACTGGGGGAAGGAGGCGACCAGACAGCGCCGCTGGGTATTGCAGTTATTGGAGGGCTTATCTTCTCCACCATCAGCACGCTTGTTTTTCTCCCGGCTATATATACAAGAATGATGGGCGGGAAAGCCTACCATAGTCCTTCGATGCACCCGGAGGATAAGGACAGCCGCTATTATGATTCAAACAATGAATAAGTTAACTTTTTATAAAAAAATCTTGCAATGAGACTTTCATATTCCATCATAGTATTAACATCAATAATTACTATAGCAACAACAAGTTGCCAACAGGGAAGCGGTAATGCAGAAACGATAAAAAAAGCAAGCGCTGACTCCGTTGCTGTGTTTATACTGCAAAAAGATACTGTGAATAAACAGATCACTTTCCCCGCGGAACTACTACCATTGGAGCGGGCAGAGATCCTTGCAAAAGTAAGCGGATATGTAAGCGCCCTGAAAGTTGATATTGGCGATGAAGTGGTTAAAGGACAATTACTGGCAGTGCTCGAAGCGCCTGAAATGGTTGCCAATTATGCGCAGGCTAATGCAGATGTGCAAACCGCCCGTTCAAAATACCTTGGAAGCCTGGATGCCTACAGGCGGATTCTAAATGCCGCCAAAGTGGAAGGAACGGTGGCCGCCGGGGAACTGGAAAAAGCGAAAAGCCAGATGCTGGCAGATAGCGCTGCGCTCGATGCAACCCGCTTAAAAACTACTGCTTATGCCCTACTGAAAGATTACCTGGCCATACGTGCACCTTTCAGTGGGATTATTACCCAACGTAATATCGATCCCGGTACATTGGTAGGTACGGGTAATGCCAAACCTATACTGGTAGTAGAGAATATCAGCACACTGCGTTTAAGAGTTCCTGTACCTGAAGCCTATACCGCGACAAATTCGGGAACATCTGTAGTTGATTTTACTGTGGATGCCCAACCCGATGTAACTTATCAGGCAAAACTGTCCCGCAAGTCTGGTGCTATCAATCTTTCCAATAGGACAGAAACATGGGAGTATCTTTATCAGAACAATAGCGGCCAGTTAAAATCAGGCATGTTTGCCAATGCCCTACTGAAACTGGGGAGAAAAACGCCTACTTTTTTGGTACCTCCGGCGGCAGTAGCCACCAACCTTGAAAAGCGTTTTGTAATCCGTTTGAAAGATGGCAAAGCTGAATGGGTGGACGTAAGAGCCGGGATCAATACCGGCGACAAAATAGAACTCTTTGGTAATCTTTCTGAAGGTGATACATTGCTGGTAAGAGCAACGGATGAAATAAAGGAAGGAGCAGCTGTCGCACCGAAATTTTTGAAAAAGTAAATCCCCTGTAGAAGATATTTGGGTGACTGCTCATTTCGTTAATATAGTCCCGGGCACGAAATCATAAAATGTAACACGTTTTATGGAATGTTCTTTAAGCTAGAAATTAAGAGGCTGACAACGCTTCTAAGTTGGTTAGAAACAACAAAATAAAATTCTAGTCTTGGGCACATTACGCAATTTAAGAAACCCTGTAAATCATTGATTTGCAGGGTTTCTCTTTTATACGAATAGATGTTTTGTTTCGCTTTTTTCCGCTTTTCACCGTTTTTTCTGGCGGATAAATGGCAGACGGTTGGCAGACGCCTGGCAGACGGGAGTCAGCTAAAAACATCTATTATGAATATTACATTAAGACCCGTTTTATCCAAAAACAAAAGTAAGATCTGGTACACTTTTGAATGGGGAAAAGCAGCCAACCAACGCAAAGCAAGTGGCATATTTACATATGCAAAGCCGCAAACCCAGATAGAGAAAAAACATAACTCGGAAGCACTAGCCCTACTGGAAGTAAAAAAATCCGAGTTGATCCTGGAAAGACAATCCATTGGAAGCGCTTACATTCCTTCGCATAAATTCCAGTCAAACTTTATCGACTTTTATGAACAGTATGTTACTGAAAACCGGATATATGGCAACCGGCATTTAGAAAACAGTCTAACGCAGTTTAAAGCATTTCTTGCCAAGGATATCCTTGCCCCTATTGACCTTAATGAATCGCTTGCGCTAAGATTCAGAAAATATCTTTTGGACAGATTTAATGGTGATACTCCTGCCAATTATTTTGCCAGGTTCAAAAAAGTCGTAAAAGCAGCTACCAAAGCAGGTTATTACCGGTACAGTCCTTCTGAAGATATTAAAGCGAAAGCCAATAAAAACAAAAAGCTCAAGGATCACCTGGAAGCACCGGAGTATATACAACTCATTCGCACGCCATGTTACCATGAAGAAATAAGGGAAGCCTTTATATTATGCTGCTATACCGGCCTCAGATGGTGTGATGTCAAACCCTTAGACTGGACAGATATAAAAGGCGATCAGTTGAAGACCCGGATTGTCCAGCACAAGACCGGAGAACCGTTAATGATCACCCTTCATCCAACAGCAAAGGCTATTCTTGAAAAAAGGCGAGCGCGACTTGAAGAAGGAGTAAGCGAGGGTAAGGTGTTTCGGTTACCATCCCAGGACGGAAGCTACAAAATCCTGTCGCAATGGTGTAAAGATGCTGGTGTTGACAAACACATTACCTGGCATTGTGCTAGGCTAAGTTTTTCGATATTATTGCAGGACCGCAATGTAGATACGGCAACCGTTGCCTTACTGTTGGGACATACCTCCACAAAACACGTATTGGAGACTTATAAAAGGCATAGACCTAAAGATTTGACGGAGGTAATTCAAAAACTACCATGCGATTTTTCCGAAAATGATAAACTTGAGTATTTCGTTAAATCTGTAAATTAATTTAAAGGCCAACCTCTTCGCATATGGTCCATAGTTAACGCGGAAGTAACCCTGTAGGGAACTTCACATTTTTGTTTTGTCAGTAGATTAACCGAATGAGATGTATTATCACTTTTAAATAGTTATTCAAAAAACAAAGAAGTGTAACATCATATTTTATTTAAAATTAATTACATTTAGATACCTTTTAGTTCCAAAACATAATAAGGACTAGAAATCCAGAATTTAATTGCTTTAATTTTTTGATTGATGTTTAAAATTGGACAGCCTGGGCAAATTGTTACCTTACTTAAGGATGGAATAAAGAATGGAGTTAAGCCCATTTTTTTTCTTGGAGCGGGGGCATCTAAGCAATCGGGAGTAAAATTAGTTGTTGAAATTGTTGAAGAAGCAGCCAAATGGGCATATTGCCGTGACCATGGAATATCTATTGATGACCCTAGGTTGACCATGAGCGACTGGAAATCGTGGCTGGTAAAGTTTCCTTGGTATACAGAGGACTATAGTACGTTGTACCCAATAATTATTGAGAACTTATTGATTCCGCGACAAGCGAGAAAGGATTTTTTTTTAAAAATTATCAACCCTGATGTTCCTGCTAGTCAGGGCTATGAAAAATTGGCGGAGCTTATGGCTTTAGGTATGATTGACACGGTTTTAACAGGAAATTTTGACAATTGCTTGGCAAATGCAAAAGTCCAAATCCGAAAACCAGCCGTTATTCAAACCATTAAAACTCCATCAGATTTAACACAATTTGCATATACTCCGAGATATCCGCAATTAGTTTATTTGCATGGCTCAGTGGAGCACTATACTGATCAGAATCTGAACAATGAAATTCAGAATTTAAATTCGGATTTAGTAGCTCATATAAAACCGGTTCTGAAAGATCGTCCATTAGTTGTTATTGGATATCGAGGTGCTGAGCCTTCTATTATGAACGACCTCTTTTTAGCTAACCTCTCATATACTAATAGTTTTCATCAAGGTATCTATTGGTGCTTGCTGAAAAGAGATATAGAAAACATAACTCAAAATCCTAATTCAGCCCCTCCACTTTTCACTGAACTTGCGAAAAAAACTAATGGGAACTTTCAGGTAATACCGATAGACGGTTTTGATGAGTTAATGAGCAGAGAGATAATGGGGAAGTTACAAGCAACAGAAATTGATCTAAAAAACAATAATATTCTAAGAGGAAATCCCAACAATAGTCCCGCCCCCACTTTCGACACTCAGATAATAGCGAGAGATACAATTGGCTCATTAGAACAGGCTTTAATTCGGGAACGATTAAAAAGCTATAGCGAGAGATTAGGAATTAAAGTTTATGATGATCAAGAATGGCTTTATCAGCAAATGATTAGACTACGTATAGGGGAGTTTGCACTCGACGACAAAATCGAACTGACATCATCTGGCATCTTACTGTTTTCTAGCAAAACTCAAGACTTTATTCCGGGGTCCTTCTCAATCATAAAGTTTATTGGAGATAAAGAGTGGCTCGATCGAATCACATCAACATCTTTTGGACAAGATTACAGTGAAAATACAACAGAAGGATTTATTGAAAAAATGATAACTGGCAATATCTGGAACCAACTTGATGAAATCACTGACACTTTAGCTATTATAAATAAGCCCTTTCGATTGAAGGGAATTACTTCCGAAAACGTTTATCCATATCCAACCTTAGCGTTAAAAGAAGTAATTGTAAACTCTTTGGTTCATAGAAACTATTCAACTAACCTTCCTGTCGTAATTGAAGTTTTTAAAGACAAAATTAAGTTTATAAGCCCTGGAGGTCTAGTTGAGGAAGTCAAACGACAACTTTCTAACGAATCGATAGAAGATGAAATTAGAAAGGGGAAAAGAGGAATTAAGGGTTATAGGAATCCAGTTTTAGCTGATTTATTCTATGGATCTGGAGCAATGGATAAAGAAGGTTCCGGCTTGTCAGATGTTTTGAAACAAGTTACTAGTAACGCTGCGGTTGTAAACTTTGGCCCATCAAATAAAAATGAAGCTTTTGAGGTTGTCATCTATCGCCGGATGGAAGAAATAGATAACATTACAAAGACGGCCGTTCCTCTTACCGTAAATGATGTAACAAAATATACATGCAACTTATTTGAAGTCTTAAATACACCTAGATATGTATACCACGCTGAACCACGCTTCAGTAGCGCCCCTGAGCTTTTTGCAAAATTAAATAAAAGCTGGTGCCCTCCCTTCCTCTTAATTAGAAAAAGAATATGGTGTTTTTACGATTTAGGAGAATCACAAAATCCTTTGAGAAATTTTGTTGATCTTGGAACTATTGAAAAGATGTCCGATGTTGAATTTGTGGATATTACAGGTAATTATAATGAATATGTTCGAATGCTCAATGATTGTCTTGCGCAGCACTTTTATTCTGTTGGCCTTAGAGTTGACATGGTGAAGAAAAGAGCATATTTTACAAAAACTATAGAAGGGACTGCTAAAGAAATTTCATACCAAGCGAGAGTAAAGAAGGCAACACGTACAGTTGCTAAACCCCGAATAAATCCTCAGTCAGGCAATATTTATTATTGGGAACACAAGTCAATTTGGTACTCATTCGAACGTATAGAAAACACTTGGTATTTAATTTTAAACCCCTCATACGTTTTTACAACGGACGGGTACAAGACATTTTTAAGATCTGAAAAAGTAAATATTTTGTCTACTAAGAAAGCCTCACGGGATTACAATTTAGCGGTACATAACGATATTACTTTTTGGGCATATTATATTTCTCTAGGAAGCGATTCGGCTTTTTTGCTTCGACCAAGTGACAAAGATATCAATAGCGGTTTAAAACTCGGACCCATACCACCCGAAATCATTATTTCGGCAAAACCCCCTACTATTACAATATCTGATGTTAGCATCACTGAGGAGTTTGTAGAGCCTCTTGAACTTGAAGATATGGAAGAAGTTGAATTGGAATTAGAAAACCTGGCAAAAGAAGAACAAAGACTAAACGAAGAAAAAGATGGCAACTGAAATTGAAATAATAGAAATAGATGAACCTCTTTTGGAATTTGGTGGCCCTGGCGAGTTCACAGACCCAAAGGAAGGCTTAAAACACGGCGGACCATTTGATCTACGTTTTGGTACAGCTAGAAAAACCTTAATTAACATTGGATTCATCGGCGAACAAGAAATGATACTGAAAGCCAAAAGTTGGTTAAAAAGATGTGAAGGACTTATCCCATCGGAAATGCCTAATACAGTACAGTATCCATACTATTTAGGATTTAAAAAGATTTTTCACGCAGACTTAAATTACAACTCTCTGTGGGAGCGAGTTATTGATAAATCTTCTATAGACCTAGCTTTGTCTCAAAAAAATAAATCTGATATTTTTAAAGGAACGTTATTTCTTTTTGAGGAAAAGCTCCAGGACCTTGCTAAAATTGAGACAGTTAAGCCTGATGTAATTTTCTGCTGTATTTCAAAAGAAATAATTGATAAATGCTGGAGTATCAAGAATGATATGGTTAAATCGGCTGACTTGAAAAAGGTGAAGAAATTAACTAATCAGCTTTCCCTCTTTGAAGAAGCGGATGCAAAAGAACCAATTGAAGAACAAGAAGAGGATATTCTTAATCGTGACTTTAGACGTGCTCTTAAGGCAAGGGCAATGTTGCATGGAATACCTATACAAATTGGCACAGACAACCTTTTTATCGATTCAAGTAAAAATCAAGATGCATCTATAAGAGCTTGGAATAGTAGTATTGCGATATATTATAAAGCTGGCGGGATACCTTGGCGATTGAGAAGAAGTTCAATCGAAGCATGCTATGTTGGAATAAGTTTTCACCATTTATACACCACACATGATAAGCATTTAGTTAGATCCTGTATTGCTCAGGCTTTTTCGTCTGATGGGGAAGGTTTTGCAATTAGAGGCGTGAATATACCTTGGACTGAAGATCAAGGTCGTGATGTTCATTTAACTGAAAAACAATCATTTCAGCTTGGCGAAAAAATTTTAGAGGAGTATAGATATAGAACAGGTGCAACACCTTTAAAGGTGGTCTTACACAAATCAACTGCGTTTAACGATGACGAATCAAATGGATTGCGATCGGCTCTAAATAACGTTCCGATTGTAGAATTGGTTAATATAGCACCTACAGAGTTTAGATTGGTTCGCTTTGGAGAATACCCACCCAAGAGGGGTACTTTATGTATCGTTAATAACTCAGCAAAGTTTTTATTTACAACAGGCTTTATGCCCGATTTGAAAACATATCCCGGCCCTCATGTACCAGTACCAATTAGAATCAATAGTGATTCCGATGACATTATTGCGACAGCAACAGACATTATGGCCTTGGCCCGGATGAACTGGAATACAGCAAGCACTACGGGCGGGCATCCAGTCACACTTCTCTTTTCAAGGCGTGTGGGAGGAATTATGGCTGAATACGGAGACTCGGAACCGCCTTCTTCATTCAAATTTTACTTATAGCCTTACAGATTTCTTTCCTAGTGAAACTAACTTTCATTGACAAATACGGGTGCAATGAGCTATTTCTCGTCAATCAGTTTATTACCACAATAGGTAAAAACTAATTGTTCGACAACATCCTTAGTAAGTTTCGATAAAGGCCTTTTTTCGAAGTCCCCTTCATTGTAATAGTTCCCAAACGCTATCCTGTATAGCTCGTCAATACTTCCAAGTTTCGGGAAAGCTGCTTTAAGCATCTCAAGATACCTCCCATTCGAAACATAATGCTTTCTAATAATATCGGCTATTTCACTACTATGACTTTCCTCATAAAGTTCCTTTAACTTAAAAAGCCCGAAACTTGCTAAACATCTTTGCGATTTTGATGTTTGAATTGGGCTACTGACTGCCAAAATATCAAAATCAGTTTTTTTACCCACCGCACTGTCGGTATCCTTCGGAAAAAAGTTTATTTTCAAAGCGTCTCCAAATCCTTCTTCATATGGATGAATGTATTTTCCGTATACAACCTTGTTTTGATTTTTTAAAGTTCTATTGCAAGTGGAACAACTTGGAATTAGATTGTAAAATGACAATGAAAGCAGTGGATATTGTTTACGCGGAAAGAAATGGTCAAAATCGGGACGTACAATACGATTCTTTGTATCGGCCACAGTTACAGTATAGCTTCTGTTACAGTAAGGACATGTTTTTACATTTAGTTTCTTTGCTAAATCGTAACCACCATAATGACTATTTGTCTTTTTACTAAACCAATCATAATTCATTGCCGATCCTAATCCTCGAAAAACATTTTTTTCCTTCAACCTTCCAACTCCTGCAGCTACACAGAAATCTATAAATTCTGTATTTACCTTTTCAAGTTCACTTGGCTTTGCAGTTATTATTCGTTTTAAATTTCCAGTAATAAAACAAGACTGTCTCGATGAGAGATCTTTAAGCCTAGAGGAAATATAGGGATGTAGTGCATCATAATGCTCCTCACAAATTTTTTTCAAATTCCGCGACAAAGAAGATTTGATCTCAATCATTGTCTTCAATTTCTTTTAGTCGGTTATTGATATACTCTTGCTGGCTTTTAAGCCTGGCCAGTTCCAAGTTTTCACCATTTCGCTCTGCATACATTTCAGCAAGCTTTGTTCTGATAATAGGTTCACCAACAAGTTGAATTAACGATTTAATAGCCTCCTTATCCTGTAAAGGATTCTTGCCTAATAACTCCTGAAATACTTTATCCAGTTTCATCTTTGCAAAATCACCCATCAACGCACCTGTTAGAAAGAAAGAATCGGAATATAGTTCATTTATATTGGCACCAAACGTTGCCTTATTCTTAACTGAAACACTAACTTCTACGTCGTCTAATGATGTAGTTTTATTAGTCAGAAAATTAACACATTGTCTTGGTAAATCAGATAGAACAAAGGGGGAATGACTTGTTATTATTAGCTGTACCCTAATTTTATCGGTACCAGGTTTATTAATGAAGCTTTCAAGGAATTTAATCCATGTGCATAAAAACTTTCGTTGCCAAAGGGGATGAAAGCCAATATCAAACTCATCAATTAGAATAATAAATTGTTTTTCCTTTAGCGGGTTATTTTTATTATTCAGGTCAAATGTTAGAAACCTAGAATAAAGTTTTAAAAATTGTCTTTCCCCAGTACTTAGTCCTCTTATATCTAAATCGAAAATCGTTGATACTTTATATTGGAGACCCGATTTACTATCTAATATCCGTAAAGCATTGAGAATTTTATCTATTGTTGGCAAATCGGAAAGCCCCATACTAAACCGTCCATCTTTCCATAGGCGTAAGGCTTCCATTTTCTTGTAAAACGTTTCAACTGCACCAAGTTTTAAAGAACCGATTTTCTGACTTCCTAGTTTTGTTTTTTTGAAGTAGTCTTTGATCTGCTCTAAGTAGGATGCCTCTGTGAGAAAAGAATGTTCAATATCTGTAAATAGAGAAAGGAAGAACTGCAATTTGTTTTTCTCTGTTAGTTCTCCCATTGTTTGCATTAATTGCTCTCTGACGTACCTTAGGACTAAATGGTGATAGAGATTGACTTTTAGGCTTTCTGCAGGATATTTTCCTTCGTATTCAAAGAGCTTTTGGTTGAAATACCCTCCTATACCCATCGTCTCTATTTCCTCAATCAGTCTGATTGTACTCTCAGATATTTTGATTTCAGTATCTTCGAGAGTGACCTTTAAAAGATTTATTATAGGCGTGAAAGCCATTTCGTCGTACGAATCAAAGAAAATTTTATCTATGTCATTGAAGCCAAAGTTTAAAATCAATCGATCGAGCGAAAAAGGAATTACACTTCTATAATCGCTTAGCATTAAATCAATGAATCGCTGAGATTCTCCTGACCTGTAGGCTAAAATGGGGTTTTCTCCTGAATAAACTGCTTTATCAGTTCTATATCTAAACTGATCATGGGCCATTAAAGCAATATCCGATATGTCTGTATAGCGGGAATTCTCAAACTCATCAGACAAACTTAACAAAGATTGATACACTCTATTAGTATGTTCTAAATTTGCTTCTCCAGAATAATAAATTAATCTTGTATCAGTGATCAGATTATCAAGGATACGCAAGCCCAATGGATTGTTTTTTGTATCATCTTTATCTGTCAGTGGCTTGCCTTCTCTTCTGGCACGATTATTATTAATTAACTCAAGCCTATTAAGCATTTTGGGCTTAATTCCACTCCAATTATCGGAGAGCTTAACATTTATATCTGATTTGTTAATCACCTCACCATCTGTAATAATAAAACCTCCCAATGGTCTTGAGTACGTTAAAAAACCGGCAATAAATTCTAATACAGTTGTCTTACCGCTTCCATTTGCACCTACTAAAGTAGACACATGGGTAACAGTGTCATTGTCGATATTGAAGAAGCCATCTGGAATTTCATTTTTCACCTCCCGAGATATTTCGCCGGTATCTTTTGAAAAAGAATATAAGCGATTAGGATTAAAATTAAACCCCGTGTTTTTTATCACTCCATAATCTTCTATCCAGACAAATTCCAATATCATCAGTACTGACACATTTTAATAATGATAGAATTATTTTACATGGCTATTCTTCCTTCAGCTAGCCATTTTTTAATATGTGCTAAGAAAGCTATTTTTCACTTCTATATTTGCCTATTCTCAACAGTCATGATTTTAAAAAATGAATTAGAAATATATTTTCGACACGCTGATTCTTCCCCAAAGCATTTAACGAGTTGTTTCTATAAACCACAGCTCTTTATTCACTCAAAGAATATCTCTTTTCTCTTTCGATAAAAGCCGCCTCTCCACCTTCTAAAATTTCACATACATGCTCTTTAATACCCATTTGATTCAAAATACCGGCAGAACCAGAGGATCTAAAGGTGTTTTCCAGTGAACCTGAAATATACTCAAACCTGTAGGCCGCATTATCTTTCCCGGCATCCTGTCCTTCCTGATTAGCTACAATTACATTTTCTGCATCCGTAGGCACAACAATATTGGCGTTGTGTGTCACAATAATAATTTGCCGTTCTATCTTTTTTTGTTTGATAAAATCCTTTAATTCGGTGTAAACAGTACGGTTGTCCAGATTATCTTCCGGCTGGTCTATTAATATCGGGTAATCTGCATTACTCAGGTGCAGGATAAGAAATAGCAATATCATACCCTTTTTACCGGGGGACATTCTTAAAATATCTTCACGGTCCTGGGAAAGCTCATAGTTCACCGAGAAATAATCATCAAACAAGCTGGTTGTAATGTTTTGTGTTGTTCCTCCCTGATTGAAACGGATATTGTTTGCTGACGGGTTAAGTATTTTATCAAAAATGTCTTTGAAATTCGCAGCATGAGTATCTTTGTTAAAAACATAATTATTACCTCCATCAAAATAGTTCCCGAAAATGTTGGAGAAGTAACTCTGTTTATTGATAAAGGTTGTGCAGGCACCGCCGAATCGTTGTGCGTCGAAATCCAGAAACGCTTTTAGTTTTATTTTCTTTTCTGTGCTAATGTCGGAGTATTCCGGTTTGCTATTTATTTCTTCTACAATTTTATTATAGCTGTCCAATAAGCGGGAATACGCTGCATGTATTTTGTTGTATTCTTGAGAAATAGCAGTGTTGGTCGCTGCAAGGGACAGTTCCAGTTTGTTTATCTGTTCCACCACTGCTTGTTCCGCCGCTATTTCCTGTTGTAATGATTGAAGTTTACTCCGGTTCGAAATTTTATCCAAATACGGTTGAATCCCGGTATTATATTGATTGATCTTATCGTTAGTCAGGACAATGAGGCGGTCAATCTTTTGATCAAATTGTCGCGCTTGTTCGATAATCTGTTTAAACACGGCATTGATCTGCTCTTTATCCGCATTGACCTGCAATGGAAAACGCCGCCCGATAAACGGGTGCAACATAAATTTAGCGGAGGTCAAGCGAGAATAGTTGTCCAATGAGGTTTCAACACCCATTCTTAGTTTTTCCAGTTCCGCCGGGTATTCAACCTGATACACTGTTTTCAATTGCTGCAGGGAAGTAAGCCTGTCTTGGTGAATCCTCCTGTTGTTTTCGAGCTGCTCAAACTTTTGTTCATCCTCTTCGGTAAAACCGGCAATGGACCTGAGACTAGCGAGTTCAGCATTTTTTTCATCAATATTGTGAAGCCGTGCCGGCTTATCGCCCTTTCCTCTTATGTCTTCGGTAGTTCTGGCTGACGTTCCTTTTAGCTGGAAAAATTGGGTGATAGCCGCATTCAAATCAACCTTGACCGCATCCTGTTCCTTTTGCAGTTCTTTTAAAAACTCGCTGAACGTTTTTTTCTCTTCCAAGAATGATTCAATAAGGCTTTTTAATCCATCCTTGCCTCTCTTTTCCGCCAGGAAGTTGATATACATTTGCGGAATGTAGGTGATCTGCCTGCTTTTTTCCCCCGCAGCCTGCCTGAATTTGTAAATTGTGCCATCACCCCATTTTACTTCAAAATCAAAAGAGGGATTGTTATCAAAATTATATCCCGCATCTACGCCTAATTCCTCCAGCTTCTTTCTCACCTGTTCGGGATCTATTGTTTTAGCGATATAATACAGTAAAAGTGATTTGCCGGAGGATTTACCACCGATTATTGCATTCAGTTTATCATTTACATCAATGGCATCTGGTGAAAAAGTAGTATCTCCTGATAACGGAACAAATTTTACTTCGTCAATAATCAGGTAATCCTTTTTTGTTTCCGGCTGATCTTCCTGTATTCTTACTCTCGAGGTTGGTTCATAAAGTGTTTGGCGAAGGCCGTTGAAAGTTGGATCTGACTTTATCCAACAATAACGTTTCACATCTGGTTCAAAAATCTTGGTATTATCATGTGCATCGGAACCGTGAAAACAAGGCATAGTAGCCAAACACTTTCTTTTTACCTCGGTTATTGAGTCCACACCCTGCCCAGAAAAGTATTTCATGTCTCTATCGCTCCCAGAGAAAACTGCTTCAGAAAACTTATAGATAGCCTGGCGGGTAGCATCCATTGTGGCATATTTCACCCCTTCAATTAGTTCACAATGATCCTTTAGACCTGACGCACCATCGGTGGAACTATTGGCGACTACTATTAAAGAGTTGTTCCTCAATTCACTATCTTCCTTGAAAAGAGCTTTTAGATCATTTATGGAGACAACATACTGCATTATTGCTTCTTTGATTGCAGCATCTTCTGGAAGCGTGGGATTATTTTTATATGACCGCCCTAATTCAATCAGATCTGTTTTTGATGCTGAATAAATCCTGTTCCCATTGTCAAACTTTAGTTTATGCAAAAAGCGGTCACGTATTTTTTCATCAAACATAGGATTAAACAGACAATGTATGTTGATTGCAACGCTACTTCCGGTCACCGGCAAAATTCGCAATTCAATATTTGGAACAATCAGCGATATTGGCTTAGTTATTGTGCCATCAGCCTTTAACTCTTTAAATTTAAAGTAGTTGTCAATGCAGGTATAGTCAGTAATGCCGATGACAGAAATCTCCCCTGGATAACTATTAATATCGTTGACATAGTTAGTCCATTTATCTTCAATAGTGCTTCCCTTAAAATTGTCATTCTTTTTGGTTCCAGGCGTATGAATATGTAAATCCCATCTTCTCCAACGTGAACCTTTTGTATAGGGATTGGCAGGCATAGTAATGGTTTAAGGTTAATAACAGAAGAGCGAAGTATACTCACAAATCAATCAAATATAAATAAATCGTTATAAAAATATCACTTTCTCGTGGTTCCTAACTTATTTTACAATAAACATCCATTCAAATTTCAACGATCTACATCATCAAAAACATCTCTAGTTTTCTTAAAATGCTCATTTTCAGTCAAATCTTCGAATTTTCTTGGAGCCAAAGTGCCCTTATTGCTTTTATTTTCTTCAATCCATTCATTAGTTATTGAAGTTTCTTTATTTACGGAAGCTTCCACAATTGTTGCTCCTTTATAAACCTCTTGCAGTATTGAAAGATTCTCAAGATATCTCTCCATATGTCTTTCGGCATCATCATCCTCTGGAGAATAGGTGGATACCAACCTGTGTCTAATGTATTCTAAACGAGGTATTAAATCTGAAAGGACCTTGTCTTTGATATTTTGAAGTTCAGAAGTATGAAAAAGCATTTGCGTTCGTTCATTCCCTAACGCATATAGATCATCTCCATCAATGGCATATTTAGTTAACACATCGACAAAGGTCTTTCTATTTTTTTCAGGCAAAATTTCAAAGTCATATAATCGGACAATCAAATCAATTTCGGCACTATATTCTAAATAAAGATCAGGTGACGATATGTCATCTATAATTTGGGTATTAGCGTGTAAGTATTCGGTCAGAAACTGTTTGTTACATCTTCTAGCCAAAAATGTATATAAATCCCTTTTGGCTCCCCATTTAGAAAGACTGAGTGATTTGTATTTGTTTGATGAAGTAAATATCTCCAGCTTTCGAATTATAATACTAAACAGATTTCTGGTGATAACTATCGCTTTATGTAGCCCTACGTCCCCACAAGTAATCTGCCTCAATAAATCTTCTGTATTACTTCCTTCTATAAAAACTCCTAACAGTTCTGGTTTATCGACAATTATGGCAGCATACGCATCGCCAATTGTCGGGTGTTTAAATTGCCACACAGATTTATCATCATTTGTAACAAATTGAACCAGACTGCCACGTAGTGATTCTAATGCGTTAATACATCCGGATAAGCTACTTCCTAACCGAGTGAGGGAGTTTTCCTCAATTTCAGAAAGCTTCAAGGGGCTTTCTAAAATTCCTTTTCGCATATATATTAACCCCAAAGCAGCTTGATCATTTAAACTAAGTCCAATAATTGTATCCTTCAAATGCTGTTCCTGTTTTTCAACAAATTCGGATACATTATATTCCCTTAATATTAGATTTTTGGTAAAAATAGGATCTGAAAGTCGTCGCGCCGTCTCCGGAATGAATCTATCGTTTGATGCTATATCACTTAAGAATGGTTTTAGCTTTGATTTAAATTCCCTTGGCTGTCTTCCAAGCTTTATGTGATTATATAATATTTGTTGCCGTTCCTCCAAACTTAGCTCATGAACGTCTATTACTACGTGGCTTTCTTCCAGCAAAGGAAACGCACTTTGCTTTAAGTCATACCGAGCTTTGTTATAAATGTAATCACGCGAAGTCATCACAATTTTAACGCCTTGATCCAACATGGTTTTTATCTGTGGAAGAATATGGTTCCATTGCCTCGCCAAGGAGGATTCATATTGTGTAACGCCAAATGCATCGTCAATCCAAAAAAATTGTACAGGGTTGTCTGCATTCCAATGTTCTATAATCTTAGCAGGTATATCTAGTTTTAGAGTTCTTGCGTGCCATTGGTCTAGTGCACCAACTGCTAACAGCGATGCAATTGTAGTTTTCCCAGCTGCGGCTTCCCCTACTAACAAAACGAAACCATGGTCGTTTATGGCTTTAGAAGCCTTTTTATACGATTCCGTAATAACTATTTTAGACAATTCATCTTTCATGGACGAAAGTAAAGCCTTTGCTTGGCTATAAGCTCGTTCATCTAAAATTTCACTTAAATCACCAAGTCCATATAATCTAGGAACCGACGTTCTTAAGTTTATGTTTGTATGAATTTGTTGACATATCCAAGTATAGCCCAAAATAAGTACCTCCTTAATACCAGCCTGTATAAACTTCTTTTTAATTTTTGCCTCAGTGGCTCCCGATACTCCCATATTGGTTATTAGAACATAGCAATCACAATTACTAGCGTCTACAAGAATTTTTGTCTTAGTAAACTCATCCTTTAAGTCTGATAATTTTATGGAATAATCACCTTTTGAAGTATGCTTGCATTGAATAACAAATTTTCCTACTAGTGTTTCCCCATTCTTTCGAACCCAGTTTCCTGTAAAAGCACCATCTCTTCCTCCATCATTTGAATCTAAAAAAGACTGTACTGTCTGCCCTAGTATCTCACGTGTAATGTGTAAACATAGCTGTTGAAAATTATACCACCCTAATTTATGAAGATCATATTTTATCATTATCTAGAAACAGACTTTTAGTTATCAATACTTAACTTCATTGAGGTTTTGGAGAGCGTTAGCTGACCGGAGATTATAGGCAGAACTATAAGCCTTGTAATTAAGCATAAGGACTGAGGTTTAAGGTTATAACATACGTGAAAGTGATAATTTATATTCCCAGCAAGGAAATAACAACTTCTCAAATCTACAAAATTTAGTATTTGAAGTGCTTTCTTATTACAAAATTTATTTATTTGCACTCGCTGTTTACCTCAGTTTTACTTCTTTACTACCAATCTCACCAGTTGTGAATCTTCCATCATCCTTTCCAATTCAATCTCCACCAAATCCTCAACATCCTGTCTTACCTGTAAATAGCTCCGTTGTATCATAGAATTATTAAGTTGTCGTACTACCGGTATGGGTTGATAATTATCCATCTCTGTTCTGAGGGCGGCATGGTCATTTAAAATCTCTGCATGGAAAGACTTCAATTCTATCTTTTCTTCCGGGTTGTCAGCCACCATACCCACAAACTCACCTGAGCTAAGGGCCGCAATTTTTGAAGCGGGAATGGCAGATTCCAACTGCTTTGAACGGCTTATAGAGGTGTCGGCACTATTAATAGATAGGCTTTCCCTATCCTGCATGATCTTTCCGAACCGTTCGGACAATTGTTTGGCAGTATCGCCGGTGACTTGTCCAGAAATGATATTACCGGTAATATTCACGATCACGTCCGCTTGTTCTTTCCCATAATCCTTTCTAAGCTGGCTAAAATCCTGGACACCTATTGTTGTAGACACTTTATTGCTCCTTGCTGTCGCAATCAGGCTGTCCATGTTGTTCAAATAAATGGTAGGAAATTCGTCAAACACCAGGCTCGATTTTCTCTTACCCTTCTTATTTACCAGTTTCACCAGCCGCGTAACGTACAGGGATAGCACAGCTCCATAAATCTGTATTTTCTGCGGGTTATTGCCGACGCAGACCAATTTCGGCTCATTCGGGTTATTAATGTCCAGAGAAAAATCATTACCAGACAACACATAATACAGCTGCGGGGATGCCAGCCGGGCCATGGCGACCTTAGCGGACGCTATCTGTCCCTCTAGCTGTTCCATCACGTCATGCAGAAAGGCGTTGACAAAGGGGTTGATCAGCACCTCTATTTCCTTTTCTAATCTTAGTATCGAGAATAACTTAGCATATTCCACCTGCATCAGCTCGATTACGTGTGGTAGTGTGCAATATTCACCGTTTTGATATTTCTTTAAAAACCAGATGATAGCAGTCAAAAAATTAATGGGAGATTCCACGAAAAAATCGCCTTGTTTCTTAATCCATTCCCTATTCAGTCCCATTAAAATGGTACGCGCCGACTCTGCAGCATCGGTTATATCGGTCATGGAACTCGGATCTAAAGGATTGCACCGGTGGCTACGGGTCAGGTCGTCAAAGTTGATGACATAAAACTTAGTAGAATCCGGGAACTTATGCCGGTTTTTCAAAAAGTGGTTATAGACAATGACGGACAAATCATCGAATTTAAAATCATACACGAACATGGAAAATCCCTTGGCAATATGTTGTGTAATGATATGCCGGATGACAAAATAGCTCTTACCTGCCCCAGGGCTTCCTAATACAGTAATCCCTCTGAACGGGTTTACAATGTTTATCCAGCTTTTTCTCACTTTACCCTTCAGGTAGTATTTTGCCGGCAGGTTGATACTGTATTCATTTTCGAGTAGCCGTTCTTCTTGCGGGAAGGTTTCATTTTCCTTATTGAAAATATCCTTGTCGTTTAATTTTCTGCTGATAATGCGGGTTAGCAAGGTACCGCCGGTGATGATCAGTACATACCCAAGGGCAGTGATACCAATGTACAAAGAAGCCGTTCCGGTTACTGTGGCCGGAATATATAAAGCTAAAAAACTGCCCCAATAAATCACCAGGCCGGTAATGAGGTAGGCTAAAGCTATCCGGAAATTCAGCTTCTCATTTTTTTTGCCTTTAGCACCCAGTAGTGAAATTGCCAATAACCCCAATACCATGAGCTTGGAAAGCTGGAAACTGTTTAAAAAGCCTGTTTTTACAATATTGCCTAAAATACTATCCGTAAATCCTGCGGTCAATTCCCACTCCTTAAATGCAGCATAACAGAAATAATAGCAATGGATCACCAGCAAGACAATACTCATCAGCCTGGTCATATCCAGGATCTTCCTTAACCCTTCTATATTCTCCCCGGTTTGTGACATAACTGTATGTTTAAAATTGGTTATCGTTTTTTCTTTTTCTTCTTCTTTTTTCTATGAACATCTTTTGTCAGTTCATAAGGAACAAAACTTGGTGAGTGATTGGGATCGGTTAAAAGTTCTAGTAAGCTGCGCTGGCTGGTATTTGATATAGGTTCGGAACTAATCCAACCTGAATGGTGATTTGATTCATGTGGAACATCAGGTTTTATACTTTGCGTATGCTTTTGTTTTTGTTTAACAGGTTCGACCTTTTTATCTGGCGGGCTATATTGTAATCTTTCCAGTAACCCTTTAGCGCTGTAAGCCTTTCCTAAGTCGCTGCCGTTAAACACTACCCTGTTTTTATGATCGATGTAGGTAATCCCATAAATCACACCTTCCTTATTTTCCCGGAGTACTATGTCAACACTTTCCTTCTTTAATGCCTCACTCAGTTTTTGTAAGGATAGTTTTTCTTTATTGCCGGTCAGTATCCAGTCAATCGCATTTTTTACATGCCGCCTGTGCGGAGGCCTTAAATGCTCATTTTCGATAAACTTTTCCTCCAAGTATTTTAGTCCGGGGTTATTGTAAATGAGGCTTGCTTTAATAGGAACACCGGTTTTATTTCCGACTTCATCCAAGACCCTATAGACTAATCCTCCCTTTTGAAAAATCCGGGAATCATCCGTCCCCCTGTCTGCTACAACATTATATTGTTTCAAAACTGCATTCAATTCGGGAAGGGATGTGTATCTGTATTTGTTTAACACGCCATCCAGGACATTCGTAATAGCCCGGCGGGTATCTGATTTTCCATAAACCACCTTCTGTACATTCACTGGCTTTACTTGGTAGGCTTGCTCCAATTTTTTACTATCAGCTCGTACCAAATCAAAATCAATTTCTACTTCCTTCCGGGCTTTTTCAGATTGATTCCTGCCCAGGTTATGCAGTTCTATTCTTTTTCCATCCGCTTTTATATTAGTGGTCACGATATGCAAATGTTCGTGACCCGCATCTTTGTGCTGGTAGACCAAGTAGGGTTGTTTTCCAAAGCCAATTTTCTCCATATAGCTATCTGCAATTTTCTTCAGCATTGATTCCGGAATTTTCTCGGTCGTGTCAAAATTCAAACTGATGTGTACCGCATTAACTTTTGTTCTTTCGTTGAGCGCCGCCTGGTGCATTAGACGGTTCAGCTTCTGATGGAAATTGAGCTTATCGACTGGCTTCGGGTAATTCGCGGCTGTTAAACAAGTCGCTTTGCCCTGTTTTAATTTCTGCTCATTGTAGTTCAGCAGGTTCTTCAGGCTCTTACTTTGATGTATTACTGCAACCATTTGTCGGAGATTGAACTGATCTTATTTTCTATTGTCTCAATCTTGTTTAACAGGATTAGCCTGTCATTGTCATAAGTCGTTATCCAGCCTCGGAACTCGGCAACCTGTATTAATGTGTGGAGCTTTTTTACTGCCTGGTTGAAATTATTTCCGACATGATTGAGCTCAGCTCTTAGCTGGATCATCTCTGTCATAAAGTCATCGAGCGATTGATTGCGCTGTTTGACGGTGATTGGTTTTTCAAATAAAATCTTCCGGACAAATTCGCTGATCCTGGGCGTGGTGGTCTGCGAACACTGCTTACTCAGCAATTCAAATTCCCCTTGTGTAAAACGAAGTCCGACGATCCGGGACCGGTTTTGTTTTTGTTCATTCATCACTGCATCATTTAATTGTTTAACAGATACACCTTTCCCTAACGGCTTCAGCCGCCCGCAACGACTTCGGAGTGTAGGGCCAAGATGCACGGTTGTGTTTAACAACCGTACATCTTGCCGATTTCCGAACCGGGAAATCTACCGCAATAGAAAGATGGTTTTTAGTATTACAGAAACTCATTTGAATAGCTGGGGACATTGCTATTGCAAATACTTTGTATGAAAATCATTTTCTGATCTTCTAGTTCCTGTAAAACAAAATTACTGCTAATTGAACTTTTCGACCTGTAGAGAATACGATCAGGATAAATCTGAAATCAGGGATTATGGTATCTGAGATGGATCGTTGTGAGAGAGGATTTCTAATAGAAGAACAGCAATACAAGATGTAAAATTTTAGCATAATAAATGCGACATTTTTTCAGTCTCAGAATTTTCGGTCTTAAATAATATTCATACTGCATGGAGATGATCAATTGAAAAGTTGACAACTTTTGTGACGATTTTTCAGCATTGGAAACTTTGGCATTTTTTCTGAAAAGTGATATTTGAAAACCAAAAAAGGAGGTTATTATGACAACAATTGCAAAAAGACAAAATGGAGTACCATCCACTAGTTTTGGAAATGTAGTTGATAACTTCTTCCAAAACAACTTGCGTCGCTTCTTCGACGACAATTTCTGGGATTCTGACAAGGCCTTAAACACAGGAAGTGTTCCTGTCAATGTCCGGGACGTCGGTCAACACTATGAACTGGACGTGATAGCGCCGGGATGCAAGAAAGAGGATTTTAAAGTGAACATCGAAAACAATATGCTGACGATTTCTTTCGAGCAAAAACAGGAGAACCATCAGCAAGACAAAGATGCTGGTTGGGTTAGGAATGAATATATGCAACGTTCCTTCAGCAGGAGTTTTACCCTGGATGATACTGTTGATGTGGAAAAGGTAAATGCAACTTACAATGATGGTATTTTAAAACTTACACTCGGTAAAAACGAAAAAGCGATAGCCAGATCAAAAACAATCGAAATCAAGTAAGGCATCGCACTGATGACCATCTGGTAAACGAGCAGGCCAAACATAGCCCGCTCGTTTTTATTTCCTACTAGCCTAATTTAACTCTTGCTTGAAATTCTGACCGCAAAAAAGAAACGCTCACCATCAGCGTTTATGCGAGTTTGGTTTGCCACGGTAAGAAAAAGCTTTAGCCCTTCACATTTTATCAATAGACTACTTTTGCACTGGGGTGTCTTGTGCTATCCAACTGCGCACAGACAAATACGAGTCGTGAAGGCTTTTCAATAATTGGTCCCCACCAGCTGGTATCAGTTTCACCGCTGCGCTGAAGACTGAAAAGGTGATAACGCTCGTTACTCATCGTCGGTGGGATCAAGCTGTCTTGTGCATTATACAATAAAGGCGTATTGTTATATCTACCATACAAATTTTTCCAGTTTGAGTGCGTTGTATCGTAGAGATCAGCATCCTTCAACAGTATTCTATCGAGGGAGGCTTTCGCGAGTTCGCGATTATTGGAGATCAAGCGGATATACCATCCATTTTCCTTTTTAACTGAGACGCCTGTGCGACCTTTGTGGTAATAACTCCCGTCTTGCGCAACCGGGTTGAATATGCGCCGGTAGATCGTTATAAGCGTAGGCATGGGCTTCCATCACAATTTTAGAAGTGTCCACTTCGATTTTTTCTTCATCGAGCCATCCGCAAGCGCTCAGCGTTAGGAGTATTACAACCGATAGGGTGAACTTTCGCATAAGAGTATTTTTGACGTAAGATAATCACATGTGCTGGAATGTCCAGCCCTTCAGGCTTTAATCCAGGGCTTTTTTTTTGCATTTTATCGCCGTGCTATTGTCGGACGATCCCGTTGCGGTAACCTGCAGGTTCTATTCCACCGGCGTTCCGATAAGTATTGACTATTAATGAGCTATGTCAGCACAATGTGATGTTATTTAAAAAGAAGCTCCCTGGTTTCATTAAAATAAGAAAATATTTTTCTGATTTAGAAAGTCATAAAAGCAAGACGTAAGAGTAACTACTCAAAAAGTCTCAAACCGGTCCTTTGAATAGGGCAGTCTTTTAGTGAATATAAGGATCTAACAAAAAAAGGGGCTATAAGTCCCCTTCTTCAGCCATTGAATAATAGCCTTCTGTAGTCACGATAAGATGATCTGTCACGCGAATATCATGATAAGCTGCCGCCATTTTCAACTTTTGTGTGACCTCCAGGTCTGCACGAGACGGCTTCAGATTTCCACTCGGATGATTATGTGAAAGTAAGAGAGCTGTTGCACCCGCTTTCATTGCAGTAGCGAGGATCAATCCTGAATCTACAACGGTGTGAGTCTTACTTCCAGTTGATAAATTCAATAAGCCTAATGCTTTAGAAGCCCTGTTTAACAGGATCACTTTAAACTGTTCCTGTATTTCTATTAAACTGGTGTCCCATTTATCCATTAGTAAAGCATAGGCAGCTTTGGAGTCTTTCACCAGGGGGCGCTCAGATGGTTTCACGGTGGATTTATAAACTATTTCTATCTCTGCTACTTTAGTCCAATCCTGCGCTAGTGTTACATTTTCCATAACAAATGTTTTAATGATTAAAAATTAATTATGGAGAAACACCCCGGCTTTTGCCAGTAAGCCCATGAAGCAACGGAATAAATGACAGGACTGTGCGGGGGCATCGCGTTTATGCCGGAAATTTCATGGGACGCTTCGCAGCAAAAGCCGAACTTTGCTTAAATGATTAATGTTAATCCCAATTAAGATTTCAATTCTCTTACTCCAACTAATTAGTTTCATTAAAACGAAGTATCTCTCAAACACATAAGCTGTCAAACACAGCAGTCTTCGGCGCCAAAAAGAAGCTGCTTTATACAGCTTTCTTGCTTTGTTTGTGGCACTTCAAAGGCATAACCTTGCTTTCCTGAACAGATACTTTTAAAGGCTGTGTTCTGAAGTCCTTGAGGTTTAAAAACAGTCCCCTGTTAAACAGCATTCCTTCCCTGAATACCTGCCATAGGAGGGAGGCGCCCATATTGGCAAGTGCAGAATTAATAAAGAGGTCTTGTCTGGTCAATGCTTCTGCCAACGAACAGCTAGGCGTATCGTCGCTCTGCTGTGATTGGCTGAACAGGTCTTTAAATTCGTCGGTTGCAAATGGCAACGCGCTAACCGTATGAAATCTCTTAGAAGTGGGTTGTTTAACACTTGTTACCGTGGATAATATCACCTGTCCGCTATCACGACTGTTCCCAAAGTCCATCCAATAGGTTGGTGTATCCCGGTAATGTCTACTGCTTTTGCCGATTTGTTTTAATATGGCTGCTATCTCAAACCTAGCCGGTACAGTATCCACACAAGATATGGTAATGGCGCTCATGGCTAGTTCCGGTTCGCCTGAAATGGTTTCTTTGTTATACAAATTTGTGACGGCTTTCCAGTTCGTGCCAAAAAAACGGTTGATGCGGTTGATTAAAGCGACCGACTTGTATAAGCCTATTTCCTCCGTTGTAAATAATTGCCTGCCTAAATTGGGAAGCTCTACTTTATCGTTATCAAATACCCTTACCATTAGTCCCGGATGCTGAAGGGCTATCAAGGAATGATTTATTCTTGCCAGTGCGGTTAACACCTGGCTGCCCGTTCCGCCCGCCCCGATGAGGTTTACACGCACCGGATTATAGGGTTGTAGTAAATCAGGGGCAATGATATGTACTGCTGGTTTATCACTTTGTATCGCTTTCATGGTAGTAAGTTTTCTATGGTTTGACGATTGGGTTTTAACACAGATACCGGAAAAGGTTCGTTTGTATCAATAAGCTGTTTCCAAAGCAGTACGATGTTGCCCTTAACCGGCGTAAAGCCTTCCATTAAATGAGAAAAATAGCTGTTCCAGAAGTAACCTTCCCATTTCGTTATAAAGTCCTCCAAACAGTCCTCATGTTTAACAACCACATCCACCGTACCCATGCAAACCTTCCCGCTTTTATAAATATTAAAGAAAGGAGCGTGGAATAGTTTTGTATGTGCCGTTGGCTTTTTATTCCCCTTTAATGCGAACACCGATAAATCCTCCCTTCCCGCTTTCCATACCATTGCAGGCACGAAGGCTTTACCGTTCGGAATCCCTAATGCCGATGAAAAGAAAAGATTTACCTCTTGAGCAGGCGTGTACCAGATTACATTACCCCTTTCTTTCGCTTCGATATGTAGAATATTAGACGATAGTATCTCCCTACTGGTAAAGTAATTGTTTTGTAGTTCCTTTGCTGATTGCAGTAAGTCAGATAACAATAACATTTCCTTTATCGTCAGCGGGTGTGCATTGATTGGATTGCCATTTTTCCCTATATCGTAGCTTTCCACATAAATACCCGAACGTTCCCTTATATCATTTTCCTGTTCATAAATTGATTGGTAAATCAGGATAGCTTTCTGTGGGGTGTATTGTTCGCTAAATTGTTGTGTTATATTTTTCATACTAGTCAATTTTATGATTGAGCTTTTTCCAACCTGTCTAACGCTTCAGACATATCTTCCACCAAAGCGAAAAATCTGGTTTCAAAATCCAAACTGTGCTGCTGTTTTACCTGCGGCTTGTCAAAACATTGAAGGCTGACCGGCTGCTCCTGGCTGTGCATTTCCATCAGTTCATCGTTAACCATTCCCATAAGGCTATCGTACAAGCAATCGTTGGCACTCCAAAAAAAGGATAGGTAGTGATCCAGAAAAATTATTTCACCGTAATTGTTTGGTGTTAATCCGCTAACCATGCTCTCGCCAATAGAACGGGTTGGATAGTCCTTCCACAAACGCAAACATTTTTTAGCTATACTCTCCATTTCCACATCGTAGTACCTCGATTTCCTGTAGCGTCGTTGTAATTTCTGAAGCTGTTTGGCGCTAAAATCCTGCCTTAGATAAGTATATATTAAATCTCCTCCGGTCTGGAGCATCTCCATCGTTTCCAGTTGTTCATTGCGCCACGCTTCGTCCTCGCTATCACATTCATCTTCAATCCAGTTTTGCAGTATGTCATAAATTCGGTCCAAATAGCAGCCTTGCCTATAATAGGTTACCCCGTTAATATGGTATAGATACCGGAAAAGCATCAGCCATATTTCCGTTAAGACTGGCTTGGACTGGTTTTGCAATAGCTGCCAAACGGGGCGAACCGGAATGTAATAAAGCGTATGACCTGTATCAAAGGTTTTTATTGTTGTTATACTGGTCGTATTGCGCTCACTCTTTGTAATGGTGCAGTTTAAATTCTGCTGTTCGCACATAGTCTTAACATGCGCAAACGCTGTCGATACGTTGAGCGGATAGTCCAAATGCGAAACATCCGGTACAATCCAGCCGTAAAGCTGGCATAGGTTGGAAAGGGAGTAGAAAAACTCCCTCTCCGTATGCCGCCAATTCTTGGCAGGTACGTTATACATGGGCTTGAACAGATGGTTTAGAAAACCATTGTTGTTAGCGCCGTTGGAGCTGCTCTCAACCGGTTTCGTTGTACGGTTGCTGCATCGGGTAGCCTGTCTAATGTTTCTGCGATTTTCGCGAACTTTTGATGTAGTTGCCATAACCTGCCGTTTTTATCAAGGTGTAGTTTTCGATTTTTTTCTTTTGGTTTCATAACAGTCCTTTTAGCCTTTTGTACCCATTACAGTTTCAAAACGATACTGTACCGTATCGTCTTTAATTTCAGGTCCGATAATTTTAGCGGTCGTCAGTACCGGGTAGGTATTGGCATAAAAATTAAGCACCGCTTCTACGCTTAATTTATCTGAGGGGTCAGATAATTTTATTTCCTGTCCATCCTGCTTAAAAAGGAATGTTCTGTCCAGTATCGTTGATGTTAACATGATTGGATAATTTAATAGTGAATAATATTAGCTGTTGCCCGCAAATAGTCCGGTCTGGTCAAACTTTTCCGCCAGTTCTTCCTTTTTCTCCTGAATATCTTCTTCGCGGTCTGGGAAATCTGACGCCTTCGGTAACTGTGCATAGGCTTCCCTGTACTTACCGGCTTGTTCCAGTTCCTCTACTTTTTTCATTTGCGCTTCATATTTTTTATCAACGGCTTTACCTGCCTGCTGTTTTTTGTCCTGCTCCATTTTAGATTGCAACCGGGCGGTTTCCTGGGCTTTTAAATATTCCTCCATATTAACCAGCAGGGAAGCGGTCTTTTTAACCGGGGTTTCTATCGCATCCATAAATCCGTTGTCCAGTTCCTCGGCTGTTCCTTTCAATATCAGGGGCGGTATCAGGTTTTTGGCTTTATCGCCTACATTATCGTTTGTATATAGGACAGATACTAACATCCTGCTGCCTGCCGCTTTAATGGTCAATTGCCAATTACCTTCAACATTTAGGGTAGCCAGCGTTTGAAAAAATTGTATTGTTTTCATAATAATTAATTTGAAGTTTCATAATCAGTTAGGCTATCAGCATGACCACTCCGATAACAATAGCTAATAACGCCGCAAGGTTGAATAGCCATTCCACTGTCATGACTATCAGGGCTATGATGTAGGAATTAAAATGTTGTAACCCTCCTATTCCCCTACGGTTAAACCTGCGCCTGCCTACAATAAAGCGTATCGCTAGACCTGCTATCAGCAGGTAGATGCCGTGTACCTGTATTCGTGTCAATGATGATAAAAATTCCATAGCCAACATTTTTAATTTGATGAGTACTGTTGTTTACATTTCTTTGCTACAACGAAATATTGAACTTTGCTTTTAGTTTATTTTTTGTACTTTCTTTTTTAATCACAAAACCGGTACTTAAAAACCATTTTATCAAAGCCGTCTTATCAGGATTTCTTACCTGAAATTTGTACTCACCATATTTTCGTAAGTCTATCATTACTGTCCGTGTTGTACCAATAAAGTCCGGTTTTATTTTCCCTTGTGCTATTGCACTGTACACGCTGGTAGGATACACCATTTTACGAAAGGCAAAATCCAAAATAGGTTCATGTGATTTTAACAGGTGATTTTTCATTTTCTCTTCTTTTGATTTAACAATGTGGTTTTCAATAAAGACAGCTTATTGTACAAGTCATTCCAATACTGCTGTCGTTCCTTATCGCTTTTCACCGGCGGCACATGGCGATACTCCTTAAATGCTGCTGCCTGCTGGATAGCTTTATTCAGGTCTGTTACCAGCAACTGTTTTCCATTCAAATCTGTTACGTACCGTTTCATAGTCTTTCAGTTTAATTAATATGACAGTTCTCTCTGAACTGTTCCATCAATGTATCTGCCTGCTGCTGTGTCTTGGTTTTCGCCAGTAATCCGGTTAACTTTTCAACTTCCTCAATGCGTACCAATGGAGAAAGCCCGTACTCTAAAATGTTGCCTTCTATTCTAACCAGTATCCTATAAGGTTTGGTCATATGCTTGCGCAATCGTTGCGCCTGAAAAGCGTATGCGATATTGCCCGTTCTGTGGTACATTTCTTTTAACTGCTCCATCCGTGCGTATCGTCCAAACCTTTTTAGGGACGACTTTCCTTTTCTGCGTTTTGGTTTTCTGCGATAACGGAGGTCGTCATAAAAGTCTTGGCAGGTATATGCAGGGTACTGCTGTTGCATCATCTCGAAAGCAAATAAGGGTTGCGCCCGGTACAATCTTCTTGCCTTACGCATCCTGCGTATCCTTGCCAAACGTTCCGGTGTAAAAGGCTTACCCATCGTTAAGAAATTTTCTTGTTTACAACTTTTCTTATTTTGGTAATAGCACGCTCGGGGCATAATTCGGTTGTCATAATCCGTTGCCGGACTTCCTGTTCTCCATTCAAGGAGTCCACCCTAATGCGGGTAGTACCATTGTCATGTTTAACTGTCACTATAAAAGATTCCAATAGCATATGGCAATCTGTTTAAAAGCGACCGCCCGAAGGCAGTCGCCTATTGAGTTTTAATTAGAAGGGAACATATCTGCACCAACCTGCGCAAAATGAGTACACAGGTCAAAGGCTTTTTGGCTGCGGAGTTGCGCTGTACCGCCAAAAACAATAGATTTCAATTTTGCTTCGCTGTCGGTATAATTACGGACATTCTGAAAATAGCCTGTTACTGCGTTGTAGCAACCAAACAATGTCCCTTTGGTAGTTTCCAATTGTTGGGTGTCGCTCATCATCCCGTAGGCAAACACGTCTTCACAGGTGTTTTTAAAAACGGTTGATAGCTCATCCGTGTTTCCTTTTTCCAGATTGCGCAGGGTTTCTTTGTTAGGAGCCATTGCCAGCTCAATCAGTTTTTTTACTTCCTTGTCGGCAATTGGAACTTTTGCCCAACGATTAAATACCTGTTCCATCTCGATACTCTGTGTATTAGCAATACCCATTACCCTGTGTGCTTCTTCCAGTCTTTGTTTGGCATTGGCAGTATGACGAATTTTTACCACGTTGCTCATGCTGCGTAGTGCAGCGTTCAACGTATTCTGGCAAACGACTCTCACGGGCGTAAAGGCGGCGGTTATACTGCCGCTTCCATCGTGGGAGGTAGTCAGAAACAGATACTTTTCAATTACATCGTCCCCGTTTCCCACTCTTATATAATCCGGCAGTTTTGCCGTAATAAAAATGCGTTCGCCTTTACCTAATGCGCCTGCGGTCTCGTATAAGATACCGTCCCCGCCGCCTACAATGGCGTCAAAAAAATTAAAGGCATCTTTGTTTTGTACTACTTCGTAATCTTTACCCACTACACCGAGTACAGCGTTGTTATCCGTACGCAGGGTTGCGTAATAGTCAGGGACATGCAGGTTATCACCTTCCAGTATTTTTCCGCTGTTGCCAACGGTCATGGAACGCCCCACGGTAAACAAGGGTGATTTTATTACCTCGTAATCCAGCCCAGCAAAACGGATAGCTTCTGCGCTATTGGGGTGGTCTGTAACGATTTTGCCTAACCCATGCCATGCCTTTTCTTTCACGCTGAAAAAGCTGTACTGTCCTGTTCTTGTATTATAATTAAGATTGTGTGCCATGATGATTGTGTTTTATTTTGTTTGGAATAAAAAGTAGCAGGTAGTAACGTGCTGGCTACTACCTGCACGGTTTAAAATGGGAGGTCGTCGGTAACAGGCTCCGCCTGAACTGGTGCAGGATCTTCTGCTACTTCTTTTTGCTCTCTTACTTGTGGTTTACCTCCGTGCAACTTGATTTGGTTGACGTGTACGGTAAGGTTTGCCCGTGGCTCTCCCTGCATGTCCTTCCATACATTTACACCTATGCGTCCTTCCACTTCCACCAAAGAACCTTTGGTTAGATACTGGGCAATAGCGGTGCTAACCCAATAGGAACAATTAAAGTAGGTAGCCACCTCTTTGGTTTCGTTGTCGCCTTTCGTGCGGTAACGGTCGTTTTGTGCGATGGTAAAATGAACCACTTCCCGTCCGTCGTTAATGGCTTTAATTTTTGCATCGGCTGTGATGCGCCCGATAATTTGCATGACTTTTACATTTTAAGGTTAAGAATAAGTGAAGGGGTTAAACCCGGTCGGCTTCGCCCCGTTCATTACCCTTAGCGACCAGCCAATAGGCCTGTGGAGGCGGGAGAAAGTTTTGGGCACAAGAAATACGACCCGCTAAATGTGAACGCCGCAGGCGGCAAACCAGGGTGGAGATTTCTTGTGCCAAACCCAACGGGCAAGCGTTGCGGCTTAGCAACGTGCAGACTTTCGGACAACGGAGCAGGACATTAATTTCGCGACTGGGCTATCGAACGGAAAGGTTGGTTGATCAGAAATACTCAATTGCGGGAATAAAAAAACGGGTATTTGCGTGCAGTGGTGAGGGTAATTATGGAGTTGAGCCAGGTGTAAAAAAAACTCATATCATCGGTTAAGACTGCGGAATAATAATGATAATATAGGCTAGCGTTATTCCCAACGAATCACATCGTTAGGTCAAGTGGGGATTTTGATGAATAGTATCCTTTAGATAAAAATATTCTGAGGTCTTAAATCGTAGAAATAACCATTGCGGTACTTCATCCTGGTTTTAATTTCACTCATGTCAACTTTCTTTACAAAGTGACTGTATACGAGTCTCGCGACAGAAACCTGTCTTTTTTGCCCATTAATTGATATATGCGTAAGCAGGCAACTGGTGTACCTTCCTTTATGTTCCTTTCCGTCGGGAATCAATCGCTTGATCGTTTCCTTCATCCAAACATTGTATGCAAATTTTAACCGGGCGGCGCGTTTTATCCTTCCAAAATTGGACACGTAATATCCTTCAGCGATATCAATCGGTTTCCATTTTTCGCCTGGAAGGTTTTTAGGGGATAAATTCAGTGCAGGTATCGGGTTTGTTTTATCAGTTTTGGGTCTGCCGATTTTACGCCAGAGATATACCTTAAAAATCTCGGCTTTATTTTCCAGGTTGATTGATTCTTTGTCTCCTTTGACGTACTTCCAACGAAATAGTTTGTGCTGATAGGTTTTCCCTTTTGCACAAGCAGCAATGGCACTGGTTGAGAAGCCGGTTTCTTGTGCCGCCTGTGTGATGGAGGAAAATACTTTAACCATTTTCCCATCCAGATCAAGCTGCTGCACCGGGACTTTCGCCTCTTGCCATTGCGACGTTCTTCTCTTTAAAGAAAAACTTTTTTTAGTGATGGCGCTACGGGTGGATAGTACTAAATTTTTGTAATGCAGATTACGCCCGTCCGCATCTTTATAGGTAATCACAATATTCTTGTCATCAATATCGAAGTCTTCAATGAAAGCCTGGTAGACCAACCTCGCCGTGCTATACGAGAACGATTTTCCGTCCATTTTTAGTGTAACACCGACAGTATAACTGAAATCATTCATGAACTTATTCCGTCTCTTTCTTACAGATTGCTTACGAATGACTTCCGTGGTATAATATCCTGAATTATGGCCGCAGGCCCGCCAGCGTGGAAGTGATTTTATGCGTCCCATAGAAGATACGGCGTAGGCTCCCTCAAAACCGGAAATTTCTTTCCATTTTTCGCTTTTTATATTCTGTAAACTCCTGTTTTGAAATATCAACATCTTAATTTCAATTAACAGTTACACGGTCCTTCTCGATAAAATATTTGTCTCTTTCATTATTATTTTATAACCACTTATTATATAACAAGCTCTGAACTTTTTAGCATTGCAATTTTGTAGAGCTTATTTTGTCAATAAATTGACAATTCTGGGAAGTTTTCTGCGCAATCATTTATGATTTCTCTTTTTATACTATTCTCTATCATTGCGCCTTTAAAAGTCCGATAAAATCACTTTCGCAAAAAGCTACCCAATAATTGTACAATATCTTCATTCTCTTCAGCATAATATGCAATATCTAACTCATCCAATGGTTCAACTAAATCATCATTTAAGAATAATGAAGGAATTTTCTTATTCAGTAAGTTTATAATAAAATCTTCTTTAGGAAGTCCATCAGGGTTTACTATTTTTAATGCTTTGGACAGAAGTTGCCCTTTAGTTTTGGCGCCAATTTCATTTAATGCAGAAATGGTTTCTTCTGAAAATTGACCATATCCATTTACAAAATATTGATGAAATCCACCGTTCATAATTTGATTATGAAAAACGACTACTAAATAAGTAACCTTTAATTCTAACGGAAGTCCAACTACATAATTGTACCATTCAAAACTTACATCATCCAACCATTGACCTTTTATTCCATGTGTGGCTTTGGCATAATTTGCCTCAATTATTTCTAAATTGATCATCATTCCTTTTAATATTCCTTGACTGCAATGCATTCATGGTCCTCAAACACACAAGAAATCAAATTGCTGTATCCAACTAAAGAAAATAAATATTTCACTTCGGATGATTTTTTGCCATATGCGAGGTTATAATTCTTTCTTGCCTCATTCATAAATTTTCCAAAAGAATCTGACGGAGTATATATTCCATTTTCCAATTGAAGAATGTTTGTCAATTCTGCTATTTCAATTCTGCAAGTTTTGTATAAAATCTCCTTCTGACTCAAATAAAAATTATTAAAGTACAAATCTCCCGTTTTTAAACTTATAATTAGCTTTTTGTCTAGTTCCCTCACTTTCAAAACTATTATTAACGTCCCTGATGACTAAGAGTATTCTTTAAGAATTGAGTCTCCATTTTACTTAATATATCCTGTAGATGCATAAATTCAATGCTAAATATATTTGAATTTCAATTTAAGGCTCGTAGCCTGCTAATGCTTAAATAACCCAACTTACATATTTTACAAACCGCTCCTTCTTTTATCAGGAAAGATCACATTATTATAAAAATTCAGATGGTATGTTTTTAAGCTGCTCTTCCAGGTTCCATTTTTCAGGCCTTTCCCTAGGATTAAACCACTTTGCACCACCATCAATCCATTTTTTTCTATATTCCTTTGTCGATTCTTTTGTGTAATCTTCATTGCCAAATTCCACACCGCAACAAGGACAAATCTCAAAAGTTGGAGAATCGCCGTCTTCTCCCCAAGGGGGGGCGTCATTATAAAAGCCACAAACTTTACAATTCTGTTTACTCATTTTATTGTCTCAATCAGTGTTACACATAATCGATCGGTCTATATGCTTTCCCAAAACACCTAAGGAGTTTATTTATCATTTTTGGGGCCACTTAATAGCCGCATGAAAATCCCAAGGACTATCTTATACTTTTTAATAAATTCATGATTTTTCGGACCTATTAAATTTATTAATTTCTTTAAAGCAGAATTCTAATTGTTGTGTAAGTTCCGTATCCCATTTATTCTGTTTTAGTTGATTTGATACGTCCTTACTTACTTCTACCAGATTCTGAACAAGCCTATTAAAATCAATATCATGAATGGATATCACCTTTGAACCCTGAAAAAATTCAATTACGTAATTTGCCTCTATTTTTTTTATCAAAAATGAAAAAGGGCCTTCAAAAAAGACAAATCGAGATTCCTCACGCTCCTTGTTTAATATAGATATCACATTCTTGATCCATGAAATAAGAACCACAACAATACTGTCGTTCCATTTTTTTTCTGGGAAAAATTTACCTTCTTCGATTTTGATGGAAATAATTCCTGTAATTGTTTTTCTGCTTGAAATATCAAGAGAACTATTATCAATATTAATCTCCATAGATAAGATTTTCTAAGGAGCCAGAATCAGAACATAAGGCATAGAAAACATATATGATTTTTCTTGCTGCGCTTGATCTAAATAAAAGATTGTCAGATTTTTTGCATCATTCACATCCACAAGTCTTTTCTTTTCCTTCAGCGAGTCTAAATATGTTCCTCCCCCTTCATTTAGCTTTGTTACCAAATTTTCAAGCCTGTCATGTTTTGCATTTTGGGTAAGCAGGTGTATATCACTCCCAACTCTTTCGTAGGCTTGAAACTTATTTTGCCTGGTCAAAAAAAGCACCCCCTCTTTACCTGCTATATCGGCTATAAATATTTTATCCTCATCCTTTAGCAAGGAACAGCTTGCCAAAATGATTTTCTCCCAGAATTTGCTTGCTTCAGTACTGCTCAAACTATCTCTAGACTTTAACGCTAATTGGGAAGTTAGAGCTTCTCTGAAGCCAGGGCATTCCGAATCCTGATTTACAGTTCCACATGAAAGCTGCGTCATCATTAACATCGTAATTAAAAAGTGTCTCATTCTATTAAAGTTGGTTTAGGTCTTGGAATAAATTGAAATGATGTGATTGTTATTACCGGAGGTGCATCCGGTGTTTTACCTGGTCCATAAATATATTTTATACTTTCTATCATGTTTGATCTTGGTGTATGCCATGCTGACTCATCGCTCAACCATCCATCTGGGGCTAACGGTGTTCCATAAGAGGCACGTGCAGGAAGACCATGTTCACCCCTAATAATGTTTTCAATAACCATCGCATCCCATTCTGTAACACTTACCTCCGATTTCAATATTTCGTCAAAATACCATACTCCTTTATCAACGCCCGTCAAGTTCGCGTTTATATGTCCTAATTCATGTGCAATTGTAATAAAAAAGGGGATTTTCATATGTTCAAAAATTTCCCCATCACTATACATGACAGGAGCGTAGTGCGTTTTATCAGATAAAAAAATATTCTGTTCAGATTCCTTAGTTTCTAACGACAACAACTCTTGAGCATAGGAAGCGGACTCTTCTGTGTGATAAATCCCTATTCTTTCTTTTCTACTCGAAAGGCCATCAACAAACGACTTTCCAAACTCCTGACTTCGCAACTTGTTGAGGGCATCATAAACCTTTTTAGCGAACTTGTCAAAATCTTTATCGATCGCGATTTTTTTTCCGCTTTCGTCATAAAGATCGCCGTCTCTATATTGCGCTCGTTGATTTTCACCATAATTAATCCAAATTTCCTCTCCATCAGGATCTACGAAAAGAATGGGATTGTTTATTACATAGTTGTAAGGCGAAAACGACTGGTACTTATCTGATTTTGGATCTACATTTTGCCATCTAGCAATTTGCACATTAAAGTAACGGCTTCCAAAATCATAAAGCTCTAACCCAGACATATCCGAAAATTCATTTGATTGAATTTCTTTACCTGTATATTTCAAATTGTTAACCGGAAAGTTAAAATAAGCTTTAGCGCTTATAGCCTTCATAGTCAATCCAAAGGGATAATAATGATTTTCTTCCAGCACCGGCCCACGGGTATGGGTTACCTGCAGGTTATCAAAGAACACACTGATATTGGGTGTTTCATTGCTTACGTAAACATAAAGATAGCCGTTTTTCGTAACCGGCAGATCGATCAATCCGCTGTTATGTATCTTAAATTCTTCGTTCGCGCCTACTTGTTCAGCTCCGCTGCTTGCCGCAACATATTTAAATTGTTCGTCTAATAGTACCCAGTTCACATAGGCTTTTGGCTTACCACTGTTATAAGGCTGATCTTCTAAAAACGCCACAGCACTGCCTGAAAGCAGGCCGCTGCTTTCGAGTTGCGTGACACCCGCTGGCCCATGGCTCCCGGTAACAATACCGCCCATTCCGTTTAATAAAGCGGTGGCCAGCTCTGTGAACGGGTTTACGACCGGATCAGGACTTGCTCCCCCAGTTTTGTACCAGCTGCTCACCCGGATATTGAATTTATCACCGGCCATTACTTTTAAAGTGATTGCGGGGCCTATTTTATTGCCGCTGCCTATAACCTTCGCTACTTTTTCATTCGGGTCGGTATATGTATCGGTTGGGTATCCTGCCGGCTTATCCTCCCTGGTATGCAGGTTGGTATATAACTGTTCTTCGGCTTCGGCTACTGCAGTTTCCATGGTCGCCGGGTCATAGGTATCTGTCCGCTGCTCATCGGTTAATACCATACGCACATTACCCAGGTGGTCTTTTAGCATATAATCATAGGTAAACCGATCATCGGCCGTATCTGCCCTGGCCCGGCCCTCCTCTGTGCCAATAAAAAGTAAGCGATTCTCGTAACCTAAAGCCGTATCGAGCGTGATATTGCTATACACCTTGCTTTCAAATACCGCTCCTCCCAGGTAGGTGGTAATGGTAGTAATACTGCCAGTATAGTCGCTGCCATTATGGTTTATCGTCACATTATTTTCAGCCGTGGTTTTCTTAAGTTTATTGCCCACCGCATCATAGGTATAGGTTACTATTCCTTTAATGGTATCACTGTTGTAAGCAGTTCTTACAGTGACAGTCTGGGGCAGGTTCAGGTGATTGTAAGTAATGCCATCAGCGCCTGCTGTGCCTATGTTTTTATTATGGTCTTTCACCATATTACCGTTGGCATCATACGCGTAATCCTCGTTGTCAGCACTACCTCCATTATAGAAGTCGCCAAGTTTATTATTGGTTCCGATGGAATCCGTTACTTTCAACAGCCGGTTGCTGCCTTCCTGGTATACATAGTTCAGGTTATCAATTTGTACACTACTACCCACCTGTAGCCCCCATTGCTGAAGCTTTTTAATATTTCCATTGGCATCATAGGCCGTAAGCGGGTCTGTGCCGTTGCCCATCACCATATTATAGTTCACGCCTGCATCCTGGTTAAAAGAACTTCCTGTATATTGGCTGAAGCCGGCTTTTAACAGGCGGTTGGACGCATCATAACTAAAGTCGTACCGGCGTTTCTCCGCATCACCCTTGCTTTTCCATACCATCCCTGCTACATTACCATTGTATTGGGCTGTTGTATAAGCGGCATTGCCAACCAGGTTATTGGCCTGCTTGTCATACCCTAAATCAAAACCAAAATAGTTATCACTGTTACTCTCATCCCTGGCATATTTACGGTTGATCCCGAGTAACCAGCCACGTATATTATACTCGTATTCCAGGTTTTCAAGGCCGTCATCATTATCCATATCATCATCGTCATAATCCGGAGCCAGCACCTTTTTTTGAAGCATGCCCAGGGCGTCATATTGTAACCGCGACAAAGTAGTGTAGGCTGTAGGTAAGTTTCCGCTGTTTACCAGGGAACTGCCTGTTTTTTTATTCGTTTGTATTAACCTGCCCAGCTCATCATAAGTAAGTTTTGTTATAGCAGTAAGCGTTTGGTCAGTACTACCTTTTAATGTTTGTTGTTGTACAGTTATCAGTGGACTGCCGGTCCAGCCATATTGTGTCGTCACCACCTCCATTCCTCCACTTTCATTGATGGTTTTTAACTGGATGGTGCGGCCTTTATTGTCATAAAAAATGATGCTACTGATATATTTTACCGGGCTGCTGTTCAGCACCCTGGTTCTACTGCCGGTGATCATTCCCTTTGTTGCCGTATTGTTGGTATCGGGTACGGGCTGGGGATAGGGATGCTGGGTATTGGAAGCCGTTAGCCAGTGACTACCCAGTCCAGATATATTATAACTTTTAAAGCCGCTGGCATAACTGCCTGCCCAGTCGTAATTATCATAGTAAGTGCTGGTCAGCAGTTCGTAATTACTGCTGATATCGGGATAATCTTCTCCGGTAGCAGCAGCACTGCTTAAATGGGTAGTAAATGCGGTATTGTTGGTCCATAGCCCGGTTTCATGTGGCCGGTTCAGGGCATCATAACGGGTAATCAGCCATCGCACCGTGCCGGTACGCATATTGGCATCCTGTAACATTATCAATCGCCCTCTTTTGTCATACACAATGTATGTTTCTCCGGCTCCGGGGATTTTTTTTATAATCATGTTGTTGCGATGATCATATTCATACCGAAAAGTTTGTTCTGCCAATAAAGTACTAGTCAGGCTCCAGCTGGTGCCACTCAGCGCTTTGACCCCTTCTGGTTGAATAACCGCCCTTTGCCGTTTTACATTATCATAAATATAGTAAGTACATAACCAGCCATTGTGCCCACTACCGGTACCGGTATCCCTAACTGCCGTAAGCTGTACCTTCTTGAGAATGATTAACCCTTGTTTATCCTTAAATTCTATTACCTGCTTTCCATGTTCATCCTCTGTAATGTTTTTATATAATTCGCCTGCGGGGTATCTGCCAGGGGTGGCATAAGTACCAAAACTACCTATAGCAGCATTGGTCACTTTCCACATCCTTACACTGTCCGTAGCTGTATTGAAACGGCTTTTGATTTTTACCGACCGGTTATCCGCAGGATTATTTGTTTCTGAACCCACCCAGCTAACCCCGGGTGCAAAGCTTTCCAGGGGACGGTTTAAAGGTGAAGCCTCAAAGTTGGTCTGGCTATATGCCCAGTTGGTATTACTGCCAGTTACTTCTTCGGCCTGCCCCGTTAAATGCGTATTATAAAAAGCCTGTTGCTGCTGAAAAGGATCTCTTTTAAAAAGACCATTGTTCAGCACCGTCGTAAGAGCTGTTTCACCGGCCGGCGTGGACAGGTATTTGTACGCCTGCCTCCCATATTCATCATATACAACCATATCAATCATATCCGTTGCCGCGGCACTTGCTGCCGGATCAGCGGGATTGGTTACCAATGAACCTTGTTTTACCACCGTTTGTAACGGTCTGCCCAAACCGTCAACATACTGAGTAGTAATCCTGGCATCTTTTACCAGGGTAGCCAGGGTCAGGGAGTCCGGGTTGATAACGGGTTTCATTACATCCCAGGTGCGGATATAGTTAAGCGGTTTGTTCACAGGGTATGCGGAAGGCAGTTGCCTGGGTTGGGCAAAACAAGCCAGCGTTAACGCCGAGAATACGCCTGTCAGCAGTAAAGGCTTATTATTATGTATTAATCTCATGATACTCCGTTTATGGATGTTGGCTGTTGTTGGTTTCTCTTTTTTCAAATGCTGTTACCATTTTTTTTCTTTTTGCTTCCTCCAGCTTGCGGTATAACGTATACTGGCTGTTGGTTAAAATGGCGGCAACCTTTGTATAATGATCATCATTTAGCCCGTTAATTTTTGCAGGCAGATCGATGCCGGCACCGGTGTGTTCTATGATCATTTTTTTAAAGCTAGAATCTCTGGCCCGCTCCAGTAAAAAGAAAGCGCCAGACTGTACATTGTTTAACTGTAAACTTTGCTTAATTGCTGATTCTGCCGGCGTTAATGCCAGGGTGTCAGATCCTGTTTGCGCTACAGCTGTTGTGGTTACCAGCATTATCAGGAATGCCTGTATAATTATTTTTTTCATGATCGTTTAATTAATGATGATATAACCTGTACCCGGTAATAAGGCATACCCGCTTTGACAGGGCACACTCTCGCATATCTCCACCCAGGTACCTTCTTCCGGCGGACAGGAAGGACAGTTTTCCGGTGGTACTAATACCCAACCGCAGTTATCATTTACCATAGTAGCTAATAGCGTTTGTGTAGCCAGAACATAACTGCTTCCGCTGACCATCCGGGGCAGATCAATAGCCGGTATTGGAAAGTCACAGGGCGGAGGTGAGGACATGATCTCATAATTGAGTGGAAGATTAACAACGCTGTACGGTATAGTACCCGCCGAATCAAGATAGAAACGTACCACCACATCGCCGAATGTCGCCATCGGGCCATAGTTCATGTTCTCATAATACAGTTTCGCATATATCCTGTCCGGTTTGCAACTATAGGGAGCAAGGATACGGTTGGTTTGCAGCTGACCAAATGTTGGGCTGCAAATATTGATATCGCGCTGTTGCTGCAGCAAAAACCCGGTTTTATAAATACCGTCCATTTCACAAAGTCCTACACTGTCTGTATTGACCCATAACGGGGTCGTACCCGCGCAGGCAGCCCTACAATCTTCCTCCTGGCCTGCATAGTTGTAACATATCTTTTTTATGATCGCGCCGTTTTCATCCCTTACCAGGCTCAGGCGGTTAAAATTATCATAATCGTAATACAGGGTTCGACCGTTGCCATCCGTTTGGCTGGCTATGCCAATGCCGTTACGATAAGTATAGGTAGTTACCGAAACCATCGGTTTACCAGAAAAATACCCCCTTAGATTATCCAACTGGGTTTTTATCTGGGCAGGAGTGCCGTTGTTTAACAGGCCGGTATCCACTACGATTTTAACCGTATCCCAACTGCTTCCCAGCACCTGCGCTACCGGATACTGTCCTTTATACCCCCAGAGATAAACCTGTTTAATCCCATCTTCTTTCTCCGCTTCTAAAATGTTACCGGTAGGGTCATAAACAGTAAACCGTGTTGTCTCGCCCGTAGCATCGTCATATAAGCTGTTGGTGGTTGATGCCGGCATATGCAGTTTGCCTGTAATGGACTGGTAACTTGTTTTTGCCGTATTGGTAAGCTCGTCGTTAACCAGTCTTTTTTCACTCAGCACAGGTGAAATATAGTGCTGAGCCACCATGCTATCATATACTGCTACACCCGTAGAATCGGTAGGATAGGTATATCTTTTGACAATCGTATCGCCCAAACTATTATAAGAGGTATGTGCCATTAATAGCTTTTGCGGCGTATAGGCATATAGTTGAGTGGTAACAGAGGAATCTGCCCCGTCATACATAATCTGGGTAGTCTTTTTTAAATAGTGATGGTAATTATAGATCAGTTTCGCTACATAACGGATAGACGGTGTGCGGATGGCATAGTTAGGATTACTACGCAGTATCATTGCCCTGCTATGATCTAAAAACCGGCTGGGATCGTCGTTGTATTCATGAATGGTTTTCGCCAGTATATTGCCTGCGCTGTCATAAACCGCCTGTTGTAATACTTTCCCCCGTTCAAGTGCTAGGTTATTTTCCTCGTCATTTTTCCAAACCTGTGATACCTGCCGGTCATCCATGATCTGGTTCTCAACCGGAAGATCAAGATACCCGTTATCATAGTTGCTGAATTTATAAGTGGTAAATCCTCCATGATCACCGTTTTGCTCCGTCACTTCGGAATAAGTAATAAAGTCACCGTGATAATAATCCATCGGGTTGATACTACTCGTACTCCAGTATTTATAAACAACATCATTTTTATCATAGCTGTGTAATGCATTGTTACGCATGGTATCTTTTACATCCCCATAATACTCCTCATAATATACCGGCCTGTGAGAAAGTACCCCGCTGGAACGGGTGCCTCCGCTGATAAAATTCTTTTGATAAATGAAACTCTTCTTATCTGCCAGGGTACTGTCATCAGCATACCGCTCAATCTTTTTCACCCGGAGTCCTCCGGTTATTTTTGTCAGCGTATCACCGATATATGTATTAGGCCAATGGGTGGTATACCCGCCATAACTATTAGGTTCATAGGTATACTTAACATACCCGCCTGTAGGCAATGTTATTTTTTCCAGGATTTCAGCATCCGCAAAATCCGGGTCCGGTTCCCTGGACTGATTATACAGTGCGCTGTTTACGGGGTTAGAGAAATAACTGATGTAAGTGCCAGTATCCAATGAAAAGGGAAAGATAGAAGTGCCATTGTAGTAACCGAAATGATCTGATTGCATACTAAGGTATGACGGCAAAGTTTTGCTATTATAACCGAATTTATAGTGAACGGTATCCAAAAAGTTCCGGCCGTATATATCCAACTTTAATAACTTTAACCTTGTAGTAGTATCATTGGTATAGTTAAAACAAACTGTCTGATTAACCTGGTTCTCTATATCATAAACAATGACAGAATCCAGCTTATCCGGCGACCTGTCTTTAAGAGAGGCATTCCATATGGAAGGATATTTACAAAAATAGATGGAGCTAGCCAGGTGATTTAATTCAATGGAATCATTTAAGGTTATCTCTTCGGTTCCTGATGGAGGATTAGGTATATTAAACTTATACTGCAACTGGTTTTTTGAATTACTCCATTTAAAACTGACTTTTTGTATAGGCGTAATTATCTCCTTAAGATAACATGGATTGGTAAGTGTACTGGATATACTAACCGCCGGTTGGGGCATACTCAGGTCCAGCGGATCTAATGTACCGTCAATATAGTAATACCTGAATTTCTGTTCGATCTGGCTGGTGATAAAAAACTTTCTCCGTTCATAATTTAACAAGATGCTATCGCCCTGAGGAAATGTAACTTTTGTTAGCATCCACTTTTTTGCTGATGTCAAATATTGTCCTGCATCGCTCTTTGTCGGCTGTAGTCCCGGCCTTACAAAATCTATGGAATTTGGCGTTCCGCCAAACTCATATTTTACTCCGCGGGAATCCACAATGACAAACCAATAGACAAACTTGGCTATATAAATATTATTCCCAGGATCAGGCCCTCCGCTTACTAAAGAATATTGCCCCTGGAGCGAAGTATCCTGCGCCTCAAATGGGATCATGTTTGGAATATAAGAGGTCATTGGTCCACCTGTTACTTTTAATTCTTCCCCGTCGCTGGTCTTAATTTTAAAGTTGCCCAAAGGATCTTTATATATCACACCTGACCTGCCTAAAAAAGAAAAAGCATACCTGTCATTCACATCTTTACTGGAAACAAGCGTGGTCATATCTTTTATTAAGGTCTCCATCTTCAATGAACCAGACCAGTCCCCGTCATTTAAAAAATCATTGTCAATAGGAATGGGTGTACCTGCACCAACAATGGATAAATAAGATTCTGAGGATAGCGAGTTTTCAATTTTTGTAATTTCCCCGCCCAGGCTGATGTCCCAGCCGTTACCTACAATCCCAGGGAAAACATCCGGTTTTACACCTTTGCCCGAAGTATAGTTTAATGTTACAGGAATGGTTACATTTCTATATGAAACCGACGTAACCGGTATAGAAATATTGGGAGCACCCGTATAACGGCCCACGGATAACATAGAATTATCACCGAATGAAGCGATCGAGGGGTTGGCGAAGACAGGAAGTCCTGAGCCGCCTCCCGGTGAAGGTCCTTCCTGTGCGCTTACAATATGACCGAAATGAACGAGCATACAACACAACAACAAATAGTATTTATAACTGCTGTTCTTCATCTTTTGCATAATTATCTTTTTCGTAAAACTTATAATAACTGTCTCACCATCAATGCCAGATATGAGACAGCCGGTTTGTTTTTTATTATAGTCCATACCCCACCCTGAATAAAATGGGTTGTGTCCTCGGTACCTGCTGGTAACTCAGAAAATCCCATAATAACTTCACGGAGGTCTTTTTGAATATTTTTGTTTTGAGGTTGATTTGTTTGCTAAGACCGATCAGACCGCTCTGTTGCCAGGCGTTCAGGTCTTTTAGGGCGGCGATGTTGTTGAACTCGTTGCGGTAGTTCTGTTCATAACCACCCGTTAACCAGAAGCTGCCCTTGATCTTCCAGTCCACAAAACTTCTAAGGCCAATACCCTGGTGGGTGATCCTGATGTTTTGGATATTCTGGCCCCAGCCTATCTTGTAGCTCGCTCCTATACCGATCACACTCTTGTCATTGATCTTGTAGCCGGCTGATAAGCCGATATCACTTGTTGTGGGAAAATAACCATTGCTTCGCTGGCTCTGGAAGTCTGTATTGTACTCTATCCTGTCCTTGAAGGTTTTGGTCTTCTGACCGTTGGGTTTAAAGCCTTCCGGCATATCAATGTCCGAGCCGCCGGTATTACCCACCTGGTTGCCGATCCTGTTTCGCAGGTTGGTTATTTGTGACTGGGCGTCCTGCATATTACTGCGGAACTGGTACATCGCTCCGGGGGCCGATAGTTGTTGCTGTAACAGGTTGTTTACCTGGGCTCTTGTCTGTAGTCCGGCCAGGGAGGCATTGAGTGCAGCCGGGTCCGTGGGGTTATTACCCGGTAGCCTGAATAAGGACGCCAGCTGGCTGTTCTTCTGCATAAAGTCCTTGAACAGTTTGGTCTGGCTTAATAGTTCGATAGCTTTTCTTTCTATCTTTTTGTGATCTTTGAGAATCTCCTTGTATTCATTTATCTGGGCCTGGTAATAGTATACCTGTTTGTTTAGTTGTTTGAGTTCTTTCAGTAACCCTAAGTTTTGAAGCTGGCTGCCAAGGGTCTGTTTTCTTTCCTTTAAAAATTTCTTTACCAGCTCGGCTTTGTTAAATTGCTGCTGCAGGCCCTGTACTTTATCCAAAGCACCCGTCAGCCCGTCGGCATTGTCTTTTAGTTTGAGTAGTTCAGGATTGTCTTGCAGGAATTTTAAACTGCTGGTCAGTGTATCTAAAGAAGGGATATAGGTATTACCTTTTTTTGATAGTTTCTGGATGCCCTGTTCCAGTTTTTTATACTGCGCTTCGTTTTGTTCTAAAAACTGTTTGGCTTTCAGGCTATCCGTCTTTTGCAGTTTTTTGTAAATACGGTTTTCCTGTTGTTGCAATTTGCGCAATAACTTATCTGTTTTCTTATCCAGGCTAGCGTCTAATTTGCCCGCTGTTTTATTAATCGAGGAAAGGTATTTGTCCGAAACCAGGGCGGTGCTGCTATCCGGGGAGGATACATCCTGCGCATGCAGCTTTGTACTAATGTAAATACATAGCAGTAAGCTGGTTAGCAGTTTGGTAAAAATCTTTATCAATTAGTTCGGGTTTACAATATCCTACATGCAGTATAGCATTTCCAGAAGGAAAACAAGCCTACATGACGTAATCAACGCTATTGTTCGATTTCCAAAGCAATGGTTTTCTCTTAGATCAGACCAGAGGAAAAATCCGGTACCAACAGGGGAAATTTCTTGTGTTTGCACAGGAAATAACCTCTAACCATTGTCGCATAACTAAACAAAAGCTAATTAAATATGCAATATTAGATGCATATAAACAAGCTTTTTAATAATAAAATAATTCACCGCAGGGAAGGATGTAGCTTGATTTGACGGCGCAGCAAAGGATATTTCCTACCCGGCTGCTGTTGGCGGATTAGATTATGGAGATATTTTTGACATTTGTCACAAGCAAATTTCCGCATCCTTATTGTTGCTATTGCCTGCGCGTGGCGCACAGAAGGTTATTTCAGATCTTCTATTGGTATCTGAGTAAGGTCGATACCCAGATCTGTGAAGGCACTTACACCTTTAGGCGTGATATAAAAATTTCTGTCAGATTCTTCCTTCTTCTTTATCCAACCTTTTTGAATGAACTGCTCCATCAATAAGGTTCCTAAACGTCCACCTATGTGGGAATAACAGGGTTTAGCCGGAATAGTATGTTTTGTGTTTGCCATATAGATTTTCAAAGTCTTGTCTGTGATCAATATTCGTCCTGGTTAAATAAAAAATCATTGTTGTTGCATAGTCTGCCACAATCTTCTATAGGTAAAAAAACGTCCCGGATAAGAATACCCGGGACTTTGCTAACCTATGAAAACACCAACTGGCAAGTTACGAAAAGTCCCGAATGATCAGCAGCTGCTAGTTTACGGGCTGCCTGATGGAAGTGAAAATCCCCGTGAGGGTAAGTGGTATCGCGGTGAGCCGGAATTGCAACGAACAGCAGGAACCACAGTTGATGCTCGTTTTGTATCCGAAAGCCCCAATTTTTTATTCCCATTGTAAACATGGATAAACAAAGGCTAACTCAGATGCAGCAGAAACGTTGGTGTTACAGCCCCATGGTTTGTATTTTCCCCCATTCATAATATAACAACATCCTTCCTCTGGCGATCACTGTCTCGCACTTTCTCATGAAATCAACATTGTTATATTGATCTTTAATGTTACTACGGTTATTCAACATATGAACATCAACCATTCCTGCAAGTTCTTCCATTGCGCTCAATAGCATACTATGCTCGTCTAAATGTTCTGCGAGTAGCAGTTTCAACTTATTCCTACTGAGCGCTATTTTCTCATTTAATTCTTTTTGGTTCTCCCTGTCATTTACTGGCTCCTGAAACTCAATATTAATCAAGCGGCATTGGGTAACAAAATCACTTATAGCATCTCTTGTCTGATTGATCCACTGCTGCCGATTAGTTGCGTTGAGCGTGCCATTTAATTGCGCCCGGGCAACTGCAAGAGTGGTATCGCGATTAGACCTGGAAATATAAATATTTACGCCAACGGTAATAATGCCAACGATGATGGCAGTGACCCAGGGCATCATGCTTAAGCCAACCGGTTGTTTTTCGATCTCTTGTCCGATTACCCTGACGTTCACAGTGTCAGACGGCGACCGGCTTATGTGGTAGTTAGGAATATGCGCTGCACTATCTACCTGAGCTATAACAACTGATCCTACAAATAGAAGAAAAACAGTCAAAGATAAATACCTGCTCGTCTTATTTCTAAAGAATAGTTTCATCATTTAAATTTTTCTAAAGTTAAGGATGATATGTACAGCTCCTTCGAGCATTGCATATCACAGTGAGACCTGTTGTCATAAACGGGCTACAACTGGGTCTTTTTTAGGAGATCCTTCTACCCCTCTTCCTCATCCATTTTATTTTCTAATTTTTGGGAAAGGTCCCGTAAAAAGCTGGTACGGCTCTTTTTTCGCATTTTCATATCCTGATAAATATTGGGATAATCCTTCAATTCAATTTTAAAATATTGTTCAAAGGCGCCGATTATCTCCTTTAATCTAGCCAGACCATTATTAAATGCATTTACTGCATACAGACCATAGATCAGTTCCGTAGCTGCGATTTTAGACAGGGTCCATTGTAGCTCAGCAGGAGGCATAATAGTTCCAAGCGTTGGCACTTGCAGTTTTAAGCCTTTCAGGATTGCCAGTATATCATTCTCCAGTCTTTTACAGGCTTTCATTTTGGCAATTTTGTAGGTAGCCAAGGGACAGATCCGAGTATCAACGATAAATGCGTAATCATCGTTCAAATACAAGATATCCTGTGCTCCCCGCGTAAACAGAAGCTCATCTCTTTCCTGCATACCGGTGGCGTAATAGGAAAGTAACTCCACATTCGCACAATAGAAATAGCCAATCTTTTTGTGTTCATGACGTAATTGCTTTTTTTGAATGGCAATACTTGCGGATGTATTCTGAGTGTAAATATGGTATAACTTCCTGTAGTAAATCAGCTGAGCATAAACTTCTGGTGCCTGATATTTGAAAAATTCGATCTCGTCAGCCATTGTTTCAAACTCATGATGCTCCTGTAGCCTTCTCAACTCGTCAATATACTTCTGTATGATGCGTATAGCATTTGCAGCATAATCTTTGATAGCGAGGCTGGTTTCAATCGTCCTTAATTCTTCTTCCATCTGTACCTTCAGCAGTGTGTAAAATGGTCGCATAGTTGTGCATTTATCATTAGGAATGGCAATACGAAGTACTTAGCATGATCGCGTACTTAGATGGACACAACAAATCCTGCGCAACACTCTATGAAGGCTTGGGGCTGGAAGAACAAAAATATAATGGAATATCAAGAATGAAGTTGATAATTCGCAAGATTTTGAAGAATCATCTTGTTATATATCAAGATTAACTAACAGAAGATAAAGAAGCAGGGGCTTCGGCCCACCTTTTCAATAAAACTTGATCAGGGTCAATAAATGAAGTAGCAATGTAACGTACATGTATATGACAATTGATAATTCAAACAGCATCCAGGTATGCAAACGGTTTTTTAACTTCTTCTACTTTTTACCCTGCTAAAATGCGCATCTGTCATTCCCAGGAATGAGGCGACATCTTTATCCGGCACTCGCCCCAGGAGTTCAGGGAAATCCGCTGTAAAATATTGATACCGCAGCTCTGACGGTTTAATTCTGGAAATATAATTATAGCGCGACAATGCCGCTATATATTGTTCTGTCACCAATCTCCCGGCCAGATTAAAAAAGGGAAAATCTTTGTAGATAGTCTGAATATCCTGATAATGAAGACATACCAGTTCGCTTTCTTCGATCGCCTGCAGATTTTCAAATGAGGGCACCCGATGATAAAAACTTAGTGGTGCCGTAAAGATGTCACTTTCTTTCATGAACCAATTTGTCACTTCTGTTTCACCTCCATTCGCATAAGACCGAAGCAGCCCACTTTTTACAAAATAGATGTAATCACATACCTGTCCCTCACGAAGCAGTAATTGGCGGCGCGCTATTCGAGTGACCTTGAGCCTGGAAAAGAGAAACTCTATTAAGTCAGGTGGAAGGGCAACAATAGTTTGTATTTTTTTTATAAATGCTAACATGGTCTATTACAATGTAAGCCTGACCGGCTTTAATTATTCGGGGAGCCTTTTATCTTTAGAAAAAAGGTTCGCCGGTAATGATCCCCTAAGGGGATAATCTTGGTGGAAGTACTCAAGTGAATATCCCTGCCCTCGATGTGCGATATTTTGTTCAACGGAATAATAAATGACTTGTGAACCCGGCAAAAATCATCCATTGGTAGAAAATCTTCTACTTCCTTAAAATTATAATAGCCAGTAGCGACCTGGCCACCGTAGTAAAAGTTGACGTAGTTGCCCACACTCATAATGTAATCTATATCCTCGAAATCGAGCTTAACCATCTTCCCCTTGTCTTTAATAAACTGATAATTTTTTTTATTATTGCTACTAGGAAAAAAGGGCAATGACAACAAACCAGCCAGTTTTTTTATTGCATATTCAAACCGGTCAAATTCAATCGGCTTTTTTAAGTAGTCTACCGCATCAAGTGTATAACTTTCGACTGCGAACTCCGCATAAGCCGTACAAAATATTACCCTGCAAATTCCCCTTGTCAACCTGGCGACTTCCATACCGCTCATCTCCGCCATCTGGATATCCAGGAAAGCGACGTCGGGTCTCAATCTTGTAATCATTTCTATGCCTTCAATTGGGCTTGTGGTACTACCCACCAACGTTAATTGGGGAACACTTTCGATGTACCTGGTCAGCTGTTTAATGGATGGGCGTTCATCGTCTATAATTACACATTGTATCATGGAAAAGGTTTTATGGTTACTTACGCATTAGTCCGGGTTTAAGATGGTTAATGTTACCTGGTAGTGTGTTTCGGAGTCTTTTATCTTCAGGGAATAACCATCATTGAAAGCTGATTCTAACCTAAACTTAATATTTTTTATGCCGATCTGATTTGATGTATACAAAGAGTCTTTGTTCCGTACAGCAACTTTTGCATTGGAGCAACTAAACTCAAAGGAAGCTGGGTGAAAGATGACGTCTATTATCACCGGGTCATCGGGGTCGTTTAACTTGCCATACTTAAAGACATTTTCAACAAGGGTGAGCAATGTCATGGGCGGCATACGATGAAGTCCAGGCCTGCCTTGAACAGTCAATTTAACCGAAAAATTATCAGGATATCGCAATCGATGAATATTGATGAGCCTCTCTAATAACTTTAGTTCTTTGGCAACAGGCACTTTATCATTTTCAAAATCGGCGCTTTTCATTGCATATTCGAGAATGATAGCGAGATCCTTAATGTTGTTAGATAATGATTTCGAATATAATTCCGCATCCGCACTGAATGCGGCCAGCGTATTATGCAAAAAGTGAGGGTTAATCTGCGCCCGAATGAAAGCGTTTTCCACCCGCAACTTTTCCTTTTGATTTTTAAGCTCTTCTTCCCTTAGCTCCGCTATTTCCAATTTTTTCTGCAAACTTTCCTTTTCGGCTACTTGTAATTGACGTTCCCGTTTAATTAACAGAGGTATGATGTAGTTGATAGCAGCAGCGCCAAACATATAAATGAACCCCCAAATCGCCTGTGAGAAAAACAATCCCAGGTCCTTGCTGCTATATAAGATAATTCCGCCTTTAGGGGTGAGCCAATAATAATAGAGATAGGCAATCACCAGGAGGATTGCAAATGCCAAAAGAAAGACCAAGACACCCAATAACCAATTTTTTGCGCGCAGCCAGTAAAAACATATCAAGCTTACATAAAATGCAATCATGTACGGAATGGTGGATGCAATCGTTCCACTTATGGTCACCACGGGTGCCACTAATCTATGGGTTAAATTTAATAACCCGCCGTAAAGAATCCAGGCGATAACATGTATTGCAACAACTACCGGCCAATTTGCATGTAATGTTCTAGTGACTTGCATTTGATGTCAGTTTAATGGTTTGCTAATCCAGGTTTACCAGCACCTTATTGTTTATGAGTTGCCTCGCAGTCTCCTTATCAAAAAGCCCACTTACTATGGGTTTGCTCAATGCAAGTAGGAGCAAACCATATATTTGATCATCAATGGGGTAGAATGAATACCCTGATTTTCGAAAAAGAAAATGATCGTCACCAGCTTTAAATATACCAAAATCATCCAAATTGAACTGTAACCTGCCTCTGTGCTCCGTACCCTGTGGGCTAATAGGGGCACGCGTGGTGGGCGGCGCTACAATATTTATCATTTTATGCAGATATAACCAGGATTCCCATTGACCAGGGTACAATTGTACTATTGACTCAAGGATACGAAACAGGAAATGAGTTGTATCTATGATGTCGTTGTTATCATCTTTGCCCCTGCTCTTTTTACCCAGGACCAGTGGGTTACAAAATCGCAGATGAATCTGCGTTATTGGTTTTCGGTAAGAAACTACAGGGAGTATTGCAGCTCCGGTCAGGGAAGCTAAGCTGGCAATGCCGGTTCTTGCATAAATACTTTGTCCCAAAAAATCAATGGCACAACAATTTTCGTTGGTATGATTTGGCGATCCACAACCCGTATTGCCATCTATATACAGCACCAATGTTGCCCTGGACTTTAGTATCCGGATCATCTTTATTAAAGCCCCCGGGACTTCGGCATCTATCACCTCAAAACTCTTCCGATTGGCTTGGCCATTATTAACAGGATTATGCAAATCCAAAAATGTTTGTCTTTGTGTTTGGTAGATACTGCTGCTAACCGCCAGCACAAAAGGCACTTTTCGTTTTGCCAGCAGCCGATTAATTGCCCGATAGGAGCCGGTATGGTAGGTGCATATGATGCACCCCTGTTTGATAGTCCGCCAAATTTCGGTAGTCAGATTTTCATATGTAATAAATTGCTCCAAATCGGTGCAATGCTGCTCCAGGATACCCAACTGCTGACTTAACTGTATTTGCTTGAAAGTAGATTCATGCTGACTATAAGGCATGTGCGGAAGGAAGTTCCTTAACCCTGCACTCACTAAAAAAAACTGCGTACGTAATATTTCGTTTGTCGTTATGCGTAAGGAAGATGACAAATTTCTTATTAAGAGATCACGTTGTTTGATGTATTGACTATATAGCATATCTTAATAGTTTACTAGTTTAGAAAGAGCTGTCCATAGTGTATTAATAAAAAAGGAATCGGCTAAGATTCCTTAAATAAATAATTGGTTTGATCCCAATCAGGTGCCTGGCGGATGTGGGGGCGTAGGCCCCATACAGGATGGCATACCAAGGACAGTACCCAATACCGTTGCTGTAAGCATATATTTGTCGCTTACTTCCGCCATGGTGAGAGCCTTGTAAAAAAGTCTGTCAACTTTTTTCATGTCTTAAATTTTTTGAGTCACAAAATTGTTGTCTGCAGCAACGCGTTTACCACTCAAACTTCTAAACATTCGATAGTCTTTGCAAGTTTATTACATCAAGCAGGTCAAAATTTATGTGAACACCCCCTTTTCTTATATATCACCCCTTCGCTTTTCATCCAAAATGTCCCTAGGCTTATTTCAATAGCCAGGAAGCTGATATCGGTTAAGATTATAAACAGATACATGCTAAATGTGTATAACTATTTGGCTGCTTTTACAACCACACCCATTTTTTATGTGAACACCTCCAAATTTTATGTGAACGCCATTTTTATGTGTGGAAAAGCCCATTTCCGGGAACAGACGATATTTTTAGAATGACTAGATTGCCAAGGACGCTTCATAAGAGCTACTAAAATAACAGCTGACCAATTACAGCCCTTAAACCTGCGAGAAATGAATGCTAAACCAATTACACCCTTAAGTAAGGTCTTACAGCTTATTGCACATAAACCTTTGCGCTATAAGTCAGTAAGTGATATAGTCATTGAACTGCAGGTGTCCGAAAAAGAACTGCGCAGAGCATGTAAAACAATTTTTGGAAAAACGCCCAGGCGTTATTTGCAGGAAATAAAAATGGCTTACGCAAATGAACTGTTACTTAACAACGTGCCTTTGAAGAAAATTTGCAAAGCCACTGGATATTCCTCCAAAAACACGTTTACTGCAGCCTTTTCTAAACATTTTTTGGCGACACCAACCAAAATCAAAAAGTTGCTAAAAGTAAAATACGATACCGGGGATATAGATGAACTACTTCATTTTTTGGAAGGTTTGCATCCGGTAAGTCCGGGTTTAAGGGACTATCTTCTACGGGTGTTGAAGCACCAGTTTTATCCACGAGGCAACCTTTTATTAAAGGAGGCCTATTGTGGTAACCGCGTTTGGTTTGTAGTCAACGGCCTGGTGCGCTGGTACTATACCGATGAAAATGACAGCAAGCAAAAGACCACCTGGTTTTCAAGAGAAGGAGAAGTAATACTTGACCCCAACAGTTTTTATTTACAATTACCCGCTACTGTTACTATTGAGCCGCTGGAGGATTGTGAGACAATCTATGCGGAACTCAAAGATGTATTATACTTGTACGAACAATTTCCTGAAACACTTCATATGGGTAGGAAAATCGCAGATGCTTATAGTGGGGCTGTCGCTTTACATAGCCAGGCATTGTTGAAAAGCAAAGGAGAAGCGAGATTTGATTATCTCCAAAATCAATATGGTCATTTAATGGGAAGAGTGCCATTTGATCATCTTGCCTCCTTTATCAATATAAGTGTCAGTTCGCTTTACAGGCTAAGAAAGCAATGGTCAAAAAAGCAGAGACGTTAATGCGAGCAACTTCGAGAAGACCTCTATACGAAATTTATCAATACAACAAATTCTCATATAAGAATATTTCCATTGTTTTTGCCCCTTAGTTTTACACCGGCAATCAATTGCAGCCCGGATAGATGGCATCATCGATATAGCAAAAGTATCCCCAATAGTGTTATCGTTTCTCTATGCCGTACCGCAAGATCCCAATCCGCTACCCAATAGATTATAACGGCAACGACAGCAGTACGACAATTTTCTTACTATCACCTGATTTTATATGAAAGCATATATCCAACAACGAGCATTTGTTTCCTCATTTGTACAAACTATTAAAACAAATGCGCCAGCCATTATAGCCGCTCTGTTTATACTGCTCTTTGTTTACACCGGTATTAACAAACTCCTCAACCTGGATTCATTGACGCTTGTGCTAAAAAAATATCCACTGATCGGGAATAAACGGGCTAGCCCTGTTGCATGGAGTGTACCTATTGCTGAATTAATGGTAGCCCTTTTTCTATTTATGCCGAAAACAAGGCTATCAGGGCTTCAGTCTGCCGTTGTTTTGATGATATTGTTTACGCTTTACCTGTCCTATATGTTAGCATTTACCGATGTGCGGGTGTGCACTTGCGGAGGAATGTTACAAGCGTTAAGCTGGCAGCAGCATTTAATTTTCAATATCACTTTTGTCGTACTAGGGCTGTGGGCTATTCATCTTACGAAACAGAAACGATAGGAAAACAAATATTATTTAGTGTGCACATTATGGCACTGTTTAGTTGCAACTAAGCAGCCGTGCTAACCTAAGAAAATAAAACAGGGCATATGCCGAAAACCTGCACCATCGAGTAGGCATTATTTAAAAACTTGAAATATGAAAAAGTATTTTATGGGTACCATTGCCCTTGTAATGGCGTTCGCTTTTACGGCTTTTAAGCAAATTCAGCAGGATGATGTTACGCTTGTATTCCAAGGAAGCCCAACTTCCTCAGCAGATGTTGCTGACGAGGAGTTATATCAACAAGGAAGCGCAAGCTGCGATGGTGAAAATATTCAACCATGTGTAATCGTAACTGATATTGGTAACACAAAGCTGATAGGCCCAATGGGCAGCCAAATCAGAGTGCTAGATCCAGCGAAGGTAACTTTAAATGCTATCCCGAGTGTCGGCGGTAATCATTATCCAACCAGAGCGTCTGGTGGCACAATCGCAGTCACAAATAAGGAATAACTTACCAGGTCAAAACAATAAAGAAGCCAATATAACTTGGCTTCTTTATTTAAGTCAATTTTGTTGCATGCCCGTTAATTCGACGACTTCATCTGGTATAGTCAGAGCATAGCGACCATCGTTAGGATTTAGAGTGAATGAATTAGCACCGATCACTCTTTTAAGAATAATATTTCTACCATCCTTATTTAACCTTTTTATATCCATCCAACGTAATGTTCGATATAGTAATTCTTTTCTACGTTCCGTCAATATTATATTTAAGGTCTCATTAGACGAAGATGTGTAGATCGGTTGGAATGACGCATCATACCTATGCTTCAACAATTTGTTTAAATCGTTAAGCGCCAAAATGTTGTTTTCCTTTCTTGCAAAGCACTCGGCCCTTATTAAATATATCTCGTCTGTAGCGATTCCGGTAAATCTGATACCCGAGGAACCGGTATAATTCCCCTTAAATGTTCTGTACGATCCAGAGGATGCGAAAAAAGCCTGCCGTCGAATATCGTTCATTTCATACAGGCTAAAAAGGGTAGTGTCTACCCTAACGTAAGTGTTAATATTCAACAACCAAGTCGAACCCAACCTTGCGTAAAATATAGTCTCCTTATTAAACATTTTAAATGGGGCACTGGCGGATGCGATAATCTCGGTTTTAAAATCCATCAGATCATTTTTTAATTGAAGGCACTTATCTGCATATATACCGGCGCTGTCATAATTTTGCATATTCAGATATGTTCTGGCTAACAACGCATATGCTGCAGCTTTTGACGGCCTCGTTACATGCAACGGATGGTCGGGTAAAAGGCTACTCGCCTCTTGTGCATCTCTCAGAATTTGTTCATAGGTAGCTTTGACTGTGGCTCTAACTGAAGGAATATTGTAGTCGGAAGTTTGCCTGATAGGGATGCCGAGATCTACATTAGATGTTTGTTCATCATAAGCTTTTGCGTATAAGCCTGCTAATTGGGAAAAGCAGAAAGACCTAAAAAAGAGCGCGGAACCTTTTGCATTTTTATAGTCTGCATTGTTACTGGCATTCTGCGGTATGTCTTTTAGTAAATCCAATGCCAAATTAGCTACATATACTGTATTGTAAGGTATTGACCAATCATTTCTGGTTGAAACATATAGAACATGTTGCCATGTATATGCTTGTAACGTACCGTCATTAAGAAGTTGATGAGGATTGACCGCAAAGAAATCGTCGCTAGAACCATGCGCCAAACCAGATCCAATATTATTCATCTCGTCCGTATTATCCAACAGCGCTTGAATATCTTTTAGCGTTGATGGTACCACCAATTGAGGGTCAGCCTTTTTATCCAAATACTTTTTACAACCCGCGAATACTAACACCGATAACACCGCCACAGTTGCTAGTGTTAAATTTATGCCCCAAGTCGTTACATTTTTCATGATAATTAGTTTTGAAATTCATAGTAGAAATTGTTCTGCATTTCTGGGTACGTATCGATATACAGGTGAGGATCACAATAGAAATAGCCCCGTACGCCAATGGAGAAATTTTTGAGAGGAGAGTAACCCGACGAATGTTCTGGATCGACTTTCTCTTTGTTAGCACGCCAGATAATACCCAAATTGGCTGCATTTGCATAGACCTGTAGCTCTTTAAGTATTTTTTTATTCGATGGAAATAAGTACGCAATATTTACATATTGCATCCGTATGTGATCGCCTTTGAGAATATTAATTTCAGCATTATTATAAAATCCATCTCTACTCGGATTAGCCGGATAGGTAAATGAAGGCACATTTGTATGCATTTCGTCACCTGGTTTTTGCCAACGTCGACCAAATTCGTCATGTCCTTTCCCAAATTGAACTAGTTGGCTATAGGATAGAGATTGCCGTCTAAAATAGTATCCAAATTTGTAAGCCAAATTTGCAGAAATGGAGAAGCCTTTCCAGCTAATAGTATTAATTAAAGACCCAAAATAGACTGGAATCGCTGAGCCAACGTATAACATTCCCCCCTCAGCCCCTTTGTTTCTAATCTCAGTAAAAATAGCAGCATAGTCCGTACTTAATTGTCCATTTAAATAGCCTTGGGGATTTCCGTTGTTATCCAGTCCTCCCCATTTGTATGCCGCGATTGAATACAGCGGTTTTCCAACAATCGGGGTGATGGTTGTACCTGCCCCAATTAATAAGTCGACTTGACTAGCATCTTCTGTAAAATATTTTGTGGTCTTGTTCCTGTTATAACTTAACAATAGGTTAGAAGACCATTTGATATTTTTATCAATATTGATGCTGTTGATTACAACATCCCAACCATTTCCACGCATATTTGCTACATTTCTTTCCAAGAACGGCAATCTACCCCAAGTTGTTAAATCATATTTTACCCCACCATACAAATCCGTCCCTTTTTTTACATAATAATCTATACTTGACGATAACCTTCCCATGTTCAAAGAAAAATCTAAGCCTATATTAATTGTGGTGACCTTCTCCCAACGTAATGAAGGATTATTAAGCGTGTTTATACTTCCATAAGGCAAATTTGTATTGGGATCGGTTCCGTAACTTGCTATTGGCATGGCGCTTCTCAACAGATCTACATTTCCGCTATGCCCATAAGTAAGTCTTACTTTAAAATCTGAAAACCAGCCTAGATATTGAAAATTTTCTTTGCTTACATCCCACGCCAATCCCGTTGACCACAAAGGCTTCCATTTATCGTTGGTCGTAGCTCCAAAAACATTGGATCCATCCCGTCTGCCACTTATTGAAAAAATGTAGCGCTGCGAATATGTATAAGCGGCGTTGGCATAAGTGCTTATAAATCGATTGTTTCGTGTGGTAATCATTGGTCTGCCGGGTATTCCTTCGGTTATTCCGTATTGTCCGGTGACAAAATCAGGATATTGATTAACGAAGTCAACCGGTGCTGTTGTTAAAGGGTCCTCATTGTACCCATAAATAGAGTATGAACCCGAATTGTTAATTATTTCCCGAACTTCTGCTCCTGCGATAGCGGTCAATTCATGCTTACTCCACCGTTTATTGAAGTTCAATTGGGTACGCATGCTTTGAGAGTTAACAGAGGCTGTTGATCGTTCCAGAATTCCCCCCATTGGTATAATGTATTTTACTATGCCTGTGTTGTAATTCAACTGGGTAAAGCGATTAATCATATCCCTGGTATAAAAACTTCCCATGCCCAAATGTCTTTCTGTAGTACGGTTCTGCCGTTGATATTGATACCGGGCGTCGATTTGGAAGTATTTTAAAAATCTATACCCAACAGATATATTCGCCATAATATCTTCTTGTTTACTTGTTTGCTTATCATGCTTCCAGTCTTCAAGAGGATAATATTTCCAATCGAGCAATTTACCGGCGCCTGCGGTATCTGTGTATATATCACTTAAGCTAACGGGAAGGGATGCAGGGCTTCCGTCTGCATTAGTAAATTTTAAATATGGAATTGGCTTGCCAACTATGTTGTAATTAGCGCCACGCCCGGATTTATCCGTAGAATGGGTATAGTATGCGCCAATTTCCAACTGAAAATTCTTAATAGGGCGAAAAATATTTTGGACGCGTAGATTAAGTCTATTATACACGTCATGTCTAACTCCTAAATTTTTATCATAGCCGACTCCGAACAAATAGGCATGTTTATCACTGCCACCACGTAAATTAATAGCATATTGTTGATTAAAACCAGATCGCAAAAAGTATTTCTGGAATTCGGAACGACTATCAGTTTGTTTTAAAAGATCAATCCTTTTCAAAGAATCTTGCGCAGATATAAGCCCCATTTCTCTGTCAATAAATGTTTGTACTGCGGGGGTGAAAGGGTGATGATAATACCAGTCGTTTAGAATATACTCATCGTAGTATCCAGCATTAAATAGTGTTTGTTCTACTGTAATATAGTCTTCTGAGGATATTGCTGGCAGACTATATAAATCCAACTTAGAGGTAAATGTCAAACTGCTGTTTACTTCTAAACGCAGAGGTTGATTAAACCGCCCTTTCTTCATCGTTATTACCAAAACACCATTTCCGCCCCTGGCACCATATATGGAGGTTGCCGCTGCGTCTTTTAGGATCACGACCGACTCTACATCATTTGGATTAATATTTCCAATATCTCCTTCATAAATAAAATTGTCTACCACTATCAATGGGTCCACTGGTCCGTTAATAGTACTCAAGCCCCTGATCGTAAAATTCTGCTTCTTTTGTGGCCCCTGTTGCTTGGTATCGAACAATATCCCTGGCGCCATTCCATCGATGCGTTGAAGAATATTAGTGCTTATCTGTTGATTTAAAGCTTTATTGTCAATTACCGAAAATGAACCTGTAGCTCTTTCTTTACTTATATTTTGGTACCCTGTATTAATCACAACTTCTTCAGCATCCACTATTTTTGTTTTCACTGTTATAACCGGTGTGGTATTATTAGCAACTTTCCATTCCAAAGTTTCTATCCCCACCCCGGTAACAACTAAAACAGCATTTTCCTGTACCCCTTTTAAAAAAAATTCACCTTTTTCATTAGTCGTAATTACAATACGACTTCCTTTAATCATGACGGAAGCTACAACTCCTACACCTTCCTCGTTGACTATTTTGCCAGCTATATCAATCTGCTGGTTTTGCAGAATATTTTTGGTAGTTTCTTTGCCAGGTTTCAGGCTCACTATGATTTGCATTCCATCCATGCTATAGGTCAACTCTTGATTCTTAAAACACTCGCCTAAAACTTCACGAATATTTGCCTGCACGACATTTAATGATACAGGTTTAGCATATAACAGTGTCTTTTCGGCGTACACAAAACTATAAGCGCTTTGTCTTTCTATGTTTTTAAATACGTGCTTTAGCGGCGCATCCCTTACGGTAAGGGTAATGCTCTGCGCTTTGCCTCCTGCCCAAGCATGTAAGCAACAAACTAATAATAGAACGCTGATAATTTTCATAATCCGTACAATTTTTCTTAAATCGACTATGGGTTTTTCATGGGGCATGGGCATAAAATTGTTATATGCAAATTGTTCCATAATTTTGCAGTTGTTAAGGTTAAACAATAAACTTTTATTATTCTCCGTAAGAGTATGTTGGTTTGCCTCATTAGCCAGTAGCGGTCCAAGGTTACTGGCTGTTTTCTTCGAGGCCGTCCCTATTTATTCGCTGCTGCTGCTTTCTTTTATAATCATGAAATCAAGATGCCGTACTGCCGGTCGTAGATGAAAACCGTGAGTCTCTAAAAGTTCGCTTATTGTAGAGAGCGTCATTTCCCTATTATTGGGTATTGTTATCGCCAGCTTTTCAAATGCACAAGCATCATTAACGACAGGTATCTCGGAGATACTGTTCAGATAGCTTACTAATTGCTCTGCATCTTGAAACAAAAATGAATCATCACTCACCTGTTGTTTCAATTTCTTTGTTATAGGAGGTATCCTCTTATTAGTATTCTGACTACTGTCGCAAACCATTACCAAGCAACTAACAACGCGCTTTTCCGTATTCACCGTTACCCCAAAATATCTGTATAGATCCTCTTGCATCAGTTTTCTTGCAGCTTTAAGAGGACGTTCGGGGAATAACAATTCATAACTATATTTTTCAGCAGCTTTAGATATGCTAGCACCTCTTGCAATGTCATTAATGATAATAAGTCTATTTCGGGGATACTGCCGGATTTCAGGCCATGCCTGTGTGTATATCGCTAACCGTGTTGAATTAGTTATAAAAATTCTAGATAACAATGCGTTTTCATCAGAAGTGGTTGTTCCTCCATAGGCTGACGGTAGCCCATCGATCTTACCGGTCAAAAATGACCTATATATGTAATTTTCATTTTCTCCACCATTACCGTTAATAAAAAGAGGTTTGGATAATTGAACATCCAAGTCTCTCTTGCTAGGCAAAAAAAGTTTGCTACCGCTTACGAATGCATTCACGTTTTCTCGTGTAAGCTGCTCAGTAGATGTGATTGCCTGCACTATGCCTTTATCATCAATCCACACATAGTGTGGAATCAACTTGTGTGGGAAAAGCTTATCCAGTATGGTGTCATTTATTATGGTAGGCAAGTTGAATGGTTTACCATCTGGTCTTTTTCTCTTTTGAAAAAAAGAAGTTATTTTTTTTTCGTCATCCAGTGTGCCTTTTGCATTTACCAGGAGCACTTGGAGGTTATTACCAAACTCCTGCTGCAAGGAGTCCATTTTGGGAAAAGTTTTATAACACGAGGTACACCATGTCGCCCAAAAATCTAGTATCAGGTACTTATTATTAAACGAAGAAAGCGATACGTTCTTTTTAGCATCATTCAATAAACTAATACCGACCTCTGGAAGCTGTCCTCCAATATTCACCTGCCTAATTGCATGACCTGGTTGTGCTGAAATACCTACACCTAACCATAAGGGCGATAACCATAATATCATAAAAATAAATCGCTGACTTGTTTTTCTTTCTAACACCATTACATTACTTTTTTTAATTTATAAACCGCTTATGCCCCCGTCCTGGATAGGACAGGAGCAGCGGTGAGACATGAGAAAACCATACTGCTTATTAAACAATCTCTGGACGGGATCTTTGCTAAGCTTTAAATAATTGTTTCATTGTTTACGAGAAGTCATCATCTACGGAGATACCGTGATCGTATTTTCATTAACAGAGAACCGCACTTCACCAGTTTTCTCCAGCAGCTCCATTAATTTTGAAAAAGGTACATTCCTGCTGATCCTGGCGGTAAAACCAGTTTCTATTTTTCCTTTATAAATAGTGGTAACATTATACCATCTTTCCACCTGCCTCATAATCGACTCTACAGGGGTGTTATCAAACACGAACATACCATTTACCCACGCCGTTGCGCTTTCAGTATCCACGTCACTTACCAATCGTATGTCTCCTTCCTTATCAACTACAGCCTGCTGCCCCGGCTGCAATTTCTTTTCGGCTGATCCTTGCATAATTTTGATACTTCCTTCTACCAATGTCGTCACTACCGCGTTTTCGTTGGCATAAGCGTTTACGTTAAATTGTGTACCCAATACCTCTATTTCAGTTTTTTTATCTACAACCACAATAAATGGCATACTGGCATTCTTTGCCACTTCAAACCACGCCTCTCCTGTAATCTCTACTTTTCTTACATTGCCGCGAAATGACACGGGGAAACGTATGGATGAAGATGCATTTAAAAAAACCCTGCTTCCGTCGGGCAAATTGATTTTATACTGCCCACCATTAGGCGTGGTCAATATATTGTACTGCATCACGCCGGTAGTATTATCGACTGCATCATATGCTAACTGTCCATCGGCAACCTTAAGTATAGTTGCAGCTTCCTGATCAGCCAAAAGCCCATTCTTCATACTATCTAAGACTATCACCGTTCCATTGCCAAGTGTCAGGGTAGCTTTATTGCCACCTGGTTGTACATCATTTCCCAGACGTCCATTATTTACTATCACAGGGGTTTCCGGTTTAGCAGATGACTTTGTGTATACGAAATATATAACTGCCGAAAACACTAGTAACAGAAGCGCAGCCGCCGAAAAAATAAACTTACGTATATATACGGATTCCGATCTTTTGGGAGATGGTTCTTCATGCAATTCATTTTCAATATTTTCTTCGATCCAATCAAACTGGCTATTAAATTCTTCATCAAGCACACCCTGTTCCAACAATTGTAAAAACACCTCAACCTCCTTATCCGTGGCAAGGTTATTCTTATAGCGCTCTACCAATTGTTTACGGAATTCCGGGGTGTACATACTCAGTGCTTCTATAAATGAAGACAATGGAATTATTCAAATGGGTACCCCACCAAGAAAATTATTTTTGAAAAAGAATGAACAGCGCTACGGTGAGAGATATACCTAAATCATTTTCAAGAGATTGTCTGAAAGACCTGTTTGAATGCACCATGTGTTTTTTTACAGTATTGCGGCTTATTCCCAGCAAGGCGGCCACTTCTTCGTAGCTCTTTTCCTCCCCTCTTACCAACCGAAAAACTTCCCTGGTTTGTGCAGGGAGAGACTCATAAACTTTGTTTAATTCACTAAGGTATTCCTTCAAAATTGCATCATCCGAGGTGTTGGAATATAATTGGCGGGCATGACGGATAATTTCCGTCTTGCCTTCTGTAATGCGTGCAGCCCGTTTGAGAAAATTCAGCGTATGATTGCGCGTAATCGTCAAGAGATAAGCCTGGAATGAATTCACACCGGACAGTTTGGTATGGTGATCCCAAATCTTAATAAAAACTTCTTGAGCAAGGTCTTCGGTCAGGTTGGGAGATTTTACAAATCGTTGGATAGCAAGTTTTACCTGCGTATAATAATGATTATACAACTGCGTAAATGCTCTTTCATCGCCAGCAGCCAGCTTTTGCAGTAAAGCCTGTTCATTATATGGTGTAGTTGCATTCAAATGAGTAGGTTGATAGTGCTAAAGTAATAAATCTTTATATTAGCGTGTACACGTCACCGTTAGTTTTAAGACATTTTACTTAGTTCGTTTGCTGCATAGCTTGTTTTATTGCCGATCATTTTTTTGAAAGACAAGACAGTTTAGTGGTTATAATTTTCGATGTATTTAAGCCATTTTCGCTTGCTTCAATTGCGGCATTTCAGTACATTGTAGTTATGTAACATTAATTATCCCACCTACTTATTTTAAACCTTATAACATGACATTAGCAGAATACAAAACAACGGTAACCCGGCTAAATTTTATTGAAATACCCCCATTGAATTTGGAGCACGATTCCAGCCTTGGGGATATTGTAGATTTTGACGACGCAGACCGGGAGCTTAAGATTTACCTGGTTGAGTTAATATTTGCCCGAACTTTCCACCCTGCGGGGGCCTTAGCGTATATGGACGAATCACACTGGTTTATCGACAACTTTTTAGCGATTTACACCACAGATCCGACCAACCCTGCTCTAACCCTAACAATTAGACAAACACTTTTTGGAATTTTGCAGGATAGAGGCACAGAAAGGGACTATATTTTAATACCGTTCATGTTGAAAGTGGTAGAAATGAATGTAAAACGACTACTGGGGTTTGATGCAAATAAATGCGATTGTATGAATAAGCGCACGCATAGAAGGTTTACCGACATGACTCTAGGAGAGGCGATTAATCGATTAAAAAATTCTGATCTTCCTATAGCTGCATCCCTAAGGAGGATCGATTGCCAAACTAATGATCTGCTTAAAGAATCGGCAATACCAGATTGGGAAACCATTCAAGCCAGTTTGTCGGATCGCCTTACATTTATTAACGACTTTTCCCTGTTTGGTTTTCGTCAGGGCTTTTATGCGCCAGGGAAATTCCTGGCAATGTTTTATATACTCCTTTATCTGTTTCAAAGTCAAGATGACCAATAGGCAATAAATACTTTTGTACGCTATTTTTTCCCGAAATTTTTCTGTTTTTCTCAAATAAGAAAAATTAGCCGTGCGCCCTCAAAGTGCCGGCGGCAACTCTTCTATTGCAAACTTTAGAGGGTAAATAATTATAAAACAACCATTTAGATTCTCACTTCGTTTAGTACAAAATATAATTTTCGATCATAGCAGAGGCAGAAAATATGAATTTTAAAGGACGCAAATTGTGTTTTTTTTAAGGTGAAATTTACAGTGAATTAAATAGCCTACAGTTTTTAAAAATTCAGCTTGTTTTAACCTTCTAAACTTAGGTCGTACGAGAAAGCAAATTTTGATGCAGGATAAGTTTCCTATTGATATGCTTTGGCACCAAACAAATTATCGATTACCGGTTCCACAATTAGCGATAATTCAGTAACGGAATTGACCGAAGAACTACGGATGGGAGCAATTTGCGAGCTTAGTATTATATAACCTTAAACCTTGCGCCATGAAACGGCAATTACTTATCGACATGATTTGTGGCTTGCTGATTTTACTATTTGTCTATGCCAGCGTTAGCAAGTTATTAGATTACCCCAAGTACTACGGTGAAATCAATGGACAACCCTTGCCCAATATATTGACTCCGTTTATCGTCTGGACATTACCAACTCTTGAAATATTGATTGCCATTGGTTTAATGATTGAAAGAACAAGGCTTATTGCTTTGTGGGCCTCTTTTATTTTAATGAGTTTATTTACGCTGTATGTTGGATTAATACTGGCAAATTTTTTTGGCGTAATACCCTGCGCCTGCGGAGGAGTTATTAATAATTTGGGCTGGAAGGAGCATTTGTTGTTTAATACTTTTTTTACCATCATCCCGTTGATCGCTATATGGTTGAATAGAAAACCGAAGCAAAAACCAAAAGTTACTTTATCTACATCTTGAGCATTTCATAACTGTTGACAAATATAAACAGGGCAAGCGGAAACCCTGTATAAAAAACAAAGCAATTAACCTCTAAACTCAACAAAATGAAAAGAGTAAAATTATCGTTTGTAATTGTGGCTTTATTTGCGATCGCAAGTGCGTTTGCATTAAGACCCACACAAGGAAATTTGTATGGTAAGACCGGAGCGAACTCCTTTGTAAAGCTTGATCCGGCTAAACAAGGCCAGTCGGGCTCGGGAGGCTGGAGATGCCAGAGCAGTTCCGACACCTGCAGGTTTAATCCCGGTGCTAGCATTAATCCGGCTGATCCGATTGGAACAACTTACACAAGGAGTCAAATGGGTAGTCCTGTCGGCACAACGCTGGATCACGTTTTAATTTTGAATCCGTAGTATTTATCAGGGTTGCTCTTTATGTTCAGTTCAACATTTTATTTTAAATAAACTGCTTACCGATTCAAGAGAGCAACCTTTTTATTTGAGTAAGGAATATTTGAATAAGCCAGCTTTAACTACCAAACTACTCTTAATAATCCATCCAATGCAATCAAAGTAGTCCCTTAATCTTCTCCACGAGACCTTTTATAGTCAGAAGCTGTTGGGTTTCTGTCACGGCCAGTCTTCCATTTTTATCAATTAAAAACAATGTCGGAGCGGCAGATACGGCATATTCACTCACAACGGGGTGATTATAGCCCAATTCTCCCGTGTAGACATTAACTGCACCCAGGTCAGTGTATAAACCAGATTTTACAGCCTTCTTCCAGGCTTGCTCCCCTGATCCCAGATTGATACTGATAAAAACAATGTTGGTGTTTTTATTGAAATATTCCTTTACTTTTTTGAGTACTTCCTTATTCAGCATAACGCAAGGCGCACAGCCTTCGTACCAAAAGTCTAGTAAAACAACTTTTCCCGAAAAGTCACTCAACTTTATTTGATTTCCTTCCAAATCCAATAAGGAAAAATCATAAGCTATGCTTCCTACCCTTCGAATTGAAAAAAAATCCGCCAACTGTTTACTATATTTTTCCGTTCTAATATACGAGGTTGTTGCATAATAAAAACTATCTGGATTGCGAAGTGATTCATAGTCGCTAAGTAGAAATTTTGTAATTAACTTTTCCCTGACTACCCCTTTATATCTTCTGATTGCAGTGTTCACAAAGTGTTCCTTACTTTCATATATGTTGTTAGTAACCTGGATATATTGACCAAGGAAACTCATATATGGAGAAGATAGGGCCAGCACGGAATCACTTAAGCTACTCGGAAGTTTAAGGCTAGCGATTAGTATATTTTTTACAGAATCTTTTTGTTCCTTATTATAATTTCTGATTAACAGGCTAACGGAGTATATGGATGCTCCCTGGGTTGTTCCATAAATGTCGGCCAAAGTAAGTTCATAATATGTAGCTGATTTTTCGGCTATTTTATTCAAAAATTGAATGGCGGCATTTTTCTTCTGTTCCTCGAGGTCTATCATTTTCTGCGTATTCTTCACAAGCGTTTGTTCCTTTATTGGAAGGGGAGTAAACGTGAACTCAATGCTATCGTAAATCCTGCTTATCCATTCATTTATAAAATATTTTTTACTACCTCGCCCACTAAACTCTGTTTTACGATCTCCATAAATCATAAGAATACTATCTCCTGGTTCCATAAAGTGCTTGTGCAGTAAGTGTTCACTTAATGAATCACTGAGCCCCCTGCCATTTTTACGCAGAATAAAATACCTTGGCTCTTTTAGCTGAACAGTAAATGTGTATATTGAATCCTTAGGATATGCGACTTGTCTCACCGGTTCAAATAATGAAGGGTTCCGTATCATAAATCCATTCTCCGGCATAATGTACATCACCAAGGAGTCGTTCTTATTAAAGCCCTCTTTATATTTAATGTTGAAAGTAGTGATCAAGCTTTTGTCGTCTTGAAGTTTAGTAGGTTGGCTAATCACGTTCTTAGAACAGAACAGCAAAGTCAATATTAAAAAATGCCTGTTATACATCCGATTGTTTTTAGTTTTAAGGAACTTAGGTTATCGTTCATTTTGCAAAATCCCACTATACTGTATTTCTGCTGGAGGAATTGGTAATACATATTTGATACTATTGGCTTCCAGCGTATATTCTACACCGTTCAATTCCCTTCTCAATACAATCTCTGCACCTTCTTTGTTTAATCTTCTTACGTCTTGCCATCTAATACCTCTAAAACAAAGTTCTTTTCTTCTTTCTATAAGAATCTTTTCCAACAACAGGTCTGCATTTCCGGTTTCCAAAGGTTCGAAAGTCCCTGCGATAAACCTATTCTCCATTAATTTGTTTAACTGTTCCAGTGCTAAGTCTATTTGTTTCTTCCGAACCAAGCATTCTGCATTAATCAGGTACACTTCATCCGTTGCCAACCCGGTGAATCCTTCTACTGTACCATTATAGCTAAGGTTTCGCTTAGGCAATCCGTTCTCCATTCTAAAGAATCTCTCCTTTCTTAAATCATTATCATCGAACAAATTGTACAATTCACTACTTACAATGGTTAATGGGGAAAAAAACGCAGAGAGAATACCTTCGCCAAACCCAAGTGTACTTTGATACAAAATTTCTGCATTTTTCCTGTCCGAAGATTTGAAATCAACATTATAGTCCATAAGGTTATTATATAGGTTAAGGCAGGAGTCACTATACACTAATGCCTTATCGTAATTCCTCATGTTCAAATATGTTTTTGCCAACAATGCGAACACAGCCGGCTTGTTCGGCCTATTAGGCGCATTATAATCAACTCCCGGGTTAATTATTTCTTTTGCCAGGAGTAAATCGGCAATGATGTGGTCATAGGTATCTTGAAGATTGCTGCGTTGTTTTATTTCATTTATATCTGCGGAGAGACGGATCGGCAGTCCCATATCTTGTTTTGCGGAAAACTCATCATAAGGTGGGCAAAAGATTTGCGCTAAATTAAAATTGGCGAAAGCCCTGATGAATAATGCTGCCCCCTTTGTTTTGTTCCAGCTATCCGGATTTTCATTTTCATCAATTTTGCCAAGTGATTCCAGCACTATATTGCAGTATAAAATAATCTGGTACAGATTCGACCAATCATTTGGCAAAATGCTACCTCCAAAAATATCCTGGTTCCATATATAGGCATTTCTCAGTGAAATTTCCTGATTTTGCCAACTTGCGAAAGTCTGCAGGTAGTAATCATCGGTGGAAACTTCACCTAAAATGCCAGAAGCATTAATCTGATCATAATTACTCAATAGTTTTTCGCAATCCTGCAAAGTCCTTGGCGTTATCAATGCTGTACTTGGTTTTTTATCTAAAAAGTCTTCTTTACTACAGGCGCTGACAATAAGAATTGCTGCCAGGAAGTAGTAACTAATTTTATTATTAAGCTTGTTCATTGTAATTAAATTTAATCTGCTAAAAATCCGCTTTAAGTCCTATCGCAACCGACTTGGGAAGTGGTAAAATAAGATGTTCCGGATCTATGCGCTCTTTATTCTCCGTCCATATCGTAGCAAGGTTACTTGCATACATGTAGAAGGTGAGAAATTTCACCGCTGAACTTTTTATTGCCGAAGTATTCAATCGATAATCAAGTCTGATATCCTGCAATCTCAGGATGCCAGCACTTCGCACTAAGTTTTCCGCATTTTGAAAAAACACATCTCTATTCCCATCCCATGTGTAGACCATAGAGGGAACATCCGTTAGTTTTTCATCCCCTGGATTTTGCCATCTGTGGTTATAATCTATATGACCGGAAAGTGTATTAAAGAGCGATTGATAACTAATGGAGGGTCTTCTGAACCTGTGACCTGCCTTGTATAACAAATTGATACTAAGGCTAAATGTCTTCCAGGATAAAGTATTTCGGATGCTGCCAAAATATTTTGGAGCCCTCGTGCCATTATAAGCGGTATTTACTCCCAAGCTGTCCGTATTCACCAGCACGCCGTAGGCCTTGGATACCTCTTTTCCCAAGTATCCCATGGGATCGCCTGTTTCGGCATCAAGCCCCGCCCATCTATAAGAAAACAAAGCTGCATAAGGATAGCCTTCATGAAGTGATAGTGCGGATGTATTTACTTTGTAATTGGTAATCTTGTCGACGTTGTAATTAAACAGCAAAATAGTCTGCCAATTGAATTTCCCCTCGATGTTGATGCTATTCAGCAAGAGATCGATCCCTCTTGCAGACATATCAGCAGCGTTTCCCTTAAACGACCTTACACCTACCTGTGGCGCTAAAGGACTAAATCCAATTAAGTCCATAGCTTTTTTTTGGTAGTATTCAATGGAACCGCTCAGCCTGGTCTGCTTTATCCGAAAATCTATAGCTAAATTTGTTACGTTTACTTTCTCCCAACGTAGTGATGGGTTAGGTGGATTTAGGAGATAGGCTACCGGTTGGTTAAAAATATTATTTGGACCTGTTTGCAGCGTGGTGTAAGCCGAAACCGACTTATCCACATTTCCGTTTACGCCATTCGTCACTCTCAATTTCAATTCAGGTAACCATTTTAGATTATAAAACGATTCGTTACTGATATGCCAGACAGCACCTGCTGACCATAGCGGAACTCCTTTCTGGTTCGTATTCACACCGAATAGATTTGATTCATCTTTCCTAGCACTAACAGATATTGTATAACGTTTGTCGTAAGTATAGGCAGCATTACCAAAAAAAGAGATATACCTATCGGCCGCCCCTGACCTGTTAGGACTTCCCGGAACAATCCCGGTGGCCCAGGAGGTGAAAATCTGCCTTTGATAATTAGCGAAATCCACTGGAACAGACGTGGCTGTTTCTTTTTCATAGCCATACAGGGTATAAGCGTTTTGAAAGGCTGTATAATCCTTTAATTCCCCGCCAGCCATCACCGTCAGGAGGTGACGATTCCAATCATTATTGTACGCCAATTGCCCCCGGATGTTATGAGATTGATAAGTTGAATTATTAAATGATAGGATATCCCCAACAGGTATACCATGCTTCACGGAAAAATTTGAGTAGTCAATAGAACTGAACGAGTTAATTTGATTTCTTGCCAAAAATGAGGACACAGGATTATAAAATTCTCTATCTGTGATGCCTTTGCTATATTGATATTGGAGGTTTGCCTCCAGCCCATTAAAGATTTTATATTTAACTCCCAGATTAAGTAAATAATTTGTTAGGTTTGTTTTGTTGTCTGCTGATCGTATTTCTTCCAGTGGTCTTAATTTCCAATCCAGTAAGTATCCGCCACCAATCGTATCTGTCCATTCCTGCCGATAAAAATTAAACTCTTTCGGACTACCATCGGAGTTAGACAACATAGCATATGGGCGGTTAACATAAGTGCCGGTACCGTTTGATTTGTTTTGACTTATGGCGAGGTTAATACCTGCGTTTATCTCCAAGCGTTTGTTTAAAAGTGCGTAGGTATTTGCGGCATTAATAGTAATCCGATTATATGTATTCGTTTTGATATTTTCTAAATTCTTATCATAACCAAACGATAAATAATACTTATTAGACTCTCCTCCGCCATGTATGTTTAAGGCATATTGCTGATTCATAGCTGATCGGTTATAATATTTCAGGAGGTCATCTTTATTATTAAGTAGGGCCAGGTTATTGAGTTGTGCATTTGCCTGTAATTCTGTCAATGTGCCATTGGTTTGCTTCTCTAATATCGCGACCGATTCGGATGGTGCCACATAAGGGGTCCATACATAACCGGCGTAGTGTCCGTTATTGTACAAAAACTTTTCTACCTCTATTACCTCTTTACTTCCGATCTCAGGTATTGCATTTAGGTTGGGGCGTTCTGTGATATTGATATTTGCATTAAACGATACCCGTATAGGTTGGTTTAACCGGCCTTTCTTAGTTGTAATTACAATTACTCCATTAGAGGCTCGTGCCCCCCATATAGATGCTGCTGCCGCATCTTTTAAGATGGTAATACTTTCCACATCATTTGGATTGATCGTACTAAGTTCACCGTCATAAGGAAAGTTATCTAACACCACCAGTGGATCTGCATTGGCAAATATGGTACTGCGTCCCCTGACACTCATTCCTGTGGAAGTGCCTGTATTCGTATCAAATAACACGCCACTGGCGACGCCATGTAAACGGTCCAGGATATTGGTGGACACACTGCGATTGATGAGTTCGTTATCGATATGGGTAAATGAGCCGGTGGCTCTTTCTTTAGCGATATATTGATAGCCCGTGTTATAAGATACCACGACGGAGTCCAGGCTGGCAGATTTAATCTTCAGGCGGATGTGGAGATTCTCCAGGTTAGTTAGTTTTAGCTCCAGGGTTTCAAAAGAAACGCTGCTGACGATCAGTATGGCACCTACCTCCACACCAGCGAGTTCAAATTCACCATTATCATTGGTGGTGGTTGAGATAGGGGAGGTTTTCACCTGTATGGTAGCCCCGGAAAGGGGTTCCCCGGATTCGCTGGTTACTCTTCCCTTAATCGTGTTTTTACCCGGGACAGCAGGCGGGTTGCTACCACGAGATTTTTGTTTAATCACAATCGTAGAGTTGACCAGTTGCCAAACAAGAATGGTATTTTTCAGACAATGGTTCATGACCTGGTCAAGTGAGGCGTCTCTAAATTGCAGGTTAACAGGCGGTACGGCTTTAATCAATTCCAGCTCATACCAGAAAAGGTAGTCACTTTGCTTTTTTATCTCCTCAAACACCTGTTCTAATGTTAGCTTTTCCCCCACGATGGTGAATTTCTGGGCGGTGGTCTTTGCGCTCAGGGGCATGGAAAACAAGGCTGATAAAATGAATACCAGTTTCCTTGTTTGAAGGATTCGGATCAATTGCTTTGCGGAGCGATAACCGTGCTCCGCCTGAAAGCTTAATTTCATACTTTTGTTACGTTTTGGGTGAATCAATAATAATGCTGCGCTAAGGTTTTATTAAAGCGTTGCCCAAACAATTTTCCGCTCCGGCCACTAACCGGTGCGGTTTTTTTTGCGCTTACTTTACATTTAGAAGGGTAAGTAGACACAAACCCCGTTTGCTACCTTTAAATAAGTAACATGAGAAAACCCTTTATCATCGTATGAACCAAGCAATCGTTGGTACTGCTGCTATATAAATGAACGTCGAACGGAGCGTCGCAAGGGACGATGTTACTTTTCCCTGGCGCTGGTAACCTCCATTATGGCGTAATTACTATCGTTCTATTGATTATATTAAAATGTACATTTTCAGTTTCCAGTATTTGTAACAACTCTGATAGATTGCTACTACGTTTTATCTGGCCTGCAAACCTGTTTTTCGGCATTACGCCTTTGTATTCAACATTTACATCGTACCACCGGATAATTTGACGCATGACGGTCTGAATGTCTGCATTATAAAAAGAAAATACACCTTTTTTCCAGGCAGTGATATTTTCAACCATTACCCCACTCTGTTTTCTTATTTCTCCATTTTGTGTAATCGTTGCCATCTGGCCCGGCGTTAGTACCTGACTATGCTTTGTATTATCTACCTTAATACTTCCGTGAACCAATGTTGCAGTAATGCCGGCTTCATCTTCATAGGCATTAATATTAAAGGACGTCCCTAAGGCTTCCACGGTGGTTTTATCTAAGCGCACTTTGAAGGGTTTTGTTTTATTGGATGCGACATCAAAATATCCTTCCCCCATCAATTCAACCAATCTTTCTTTGCCATTGAAAGCTGTTGGAAATTTCAAAGAAGAGGCGGCATTCAACCATACCTTACTACCATCCGGCAATACAATACTGTACTGGCCGCCCCTTGGAGTTGTGATGACATTGTATTGCGGAATTGCTATAGGTTCATAGGAGTTTGTTGTATTATAGGCAAGCTGGCCGCTATCGAGTTTCATAATTTGCGTATTTCCCTGGCTTGCAAGATTACCGGTAGCTGCGCTATCTAACTGGATAATACTACCATCCGCCAGCGTAAGTGTGGCTCTGTTGGTGCCAGGAGAAATGTCTTTATTTCCTCCTTCTTCTATTTGTGTCGCAACTATTTGATTTCCTTTAGTTAACGTCTGTGTTAACCAATAGCCTGTACCTGCCAGCAAAACAAAGGCAATGACCGCTGCAGCAATTTTCCCCCAAGCAGGCATCCTCCTATAGATACCTGTTTTTGCAAGTTTTTTAGTGGAAAGTGTAGAAAGCAATTCCTCGCGGCTACGCTCCAATAAGGCATTGCGTTCCGTTTCAGTTAACATGTTTACAATATCCGGCTCCGCTTCAAATGCTTTATAGTATGCCTCTATAAAGGCTATCTCTTCCTTTGATGCAGTACCACTTCGATAGCGCCGAAGTATTGCGAGAAACTCATCTTTTTCCATTTGCCATGGTCGCAGCTTAAAATGCCACCAAGTGTATATGTCCGGAAAAGCGTAAAGATTCCCAGATGAAAAGGAAGTTTTTTTTACTTTTTTTTGCGCTGGAATTAATTCCCTTAATTGGGTATATCTGTACTGGTTGAAAAAATGATTAAACTTACCAGCATAGAACGAAGAAGCGCCAGGGAGGTACTTAATTGGTTTTGGACGGTTTTGCGAGAGATATCCATTCTTTGGGCAATCTCCACCGTAGACAGGTCTTCTTCAAATCTAAGTTTAAAAATAGCTTGCTGCGATGGCGTTAGTCTAGCTATCAGGGCATGGTAGGTCTGTAGCAGTTCCTGCCTGATAATACCCGCGTCAGATACCATAGAAGGGCTTTCCAAATGGAGTAACAGCTCATCTATCGCAGTAAATCGCTCTTCTTTATCAAATATCTTCAGGACCTGATTACGGGTTGCCATGTTTAAATAAGCTGCCAAGTTCTGAATCTGCAATTCTCCACGTCTCATCCATAACTGCATAAAAATATCCTGTACGATATCTTTTGATTTTATAGGGTCTTGCAGCCGTTTGAAAGTCGCTCGGTACATAGTCTCCCAATACCGGGTATAAATTTGGCTAAAGGCTTCTTCACTCCCTTGTTTTAACAACTGTAATAATTCTGTATCGTTTAAATTTTCGTGCACAGTTTACTATATGCCGGTTATTCTGTATTTAAGTCAATATTATCATTGGAATGGATAACGGGTTAGAACTAGCGATATTGGAATGGCCTTATCCTGAAAATGTATTAGACAAATATATAAAAACCATCACTATTCTAACAGCAGAAAAGTCACTATGCCGAAAAGAACAGACAGCCCAACCCGAAAATGAGTTCATGCCGAATGATCACATTATCGTCAAATAAAAATTATATTTTAGCCACGATACAGCTTAGAATATTGGATTTGAACGCAATGCAATTTTATCCACCTCTTTTAACTTAGCATATTTGAACATACTGTTGAGTAATTGTATGAATACAATTCTTTCATTTTTTAGCAGGAGCATAATTTCTTACTTTTAAACTTTTCATAGGATAAGGTAAATGGGGCTAAGCTCCATTAATTCCCCTTGTGTTGACATGGGGATTTTCTTTTTAAACTCCATCATACCATTAACGACACTTGAGTAGTACACAAATTGAATATTTGTCCTATTTCAAATTTATGAGAGCTGACCAGTTCATATTATTAAATGAATATCAACAGATGGAAATCATATGGGAGCGTGGAGTAATACTCGCAGAACGGAACGTTCACCGATTCAAGTTGATCCTCTACCATGTTGACGAATTTTACGTAGAAGAGGTCAGGCATCTAAAAAGGAATATTTGGTAAAGCTACCGATGTTTTACAGACATTGCACAAACACAGCCCTATTTGGACGTTATTGATGTTTCTCTGCTTTTCGCCTGGTAGCCAACTTATAAAAAATACTTATGAGAAAAACCAATATTGGCGCGTATGGGCAGGCGTTGTAATTTTGACTCATAACCAACGCTATCCTTATGACCAAGATGCTGGTGATATGCAAACGCATTATGTTTGTCCAGGCAGTTCAATCTCACCTTTCAAACAATGATATCGAATTGATTTTCATATGCACCCATCCTGCTATTGCATTGAGATGTTACCAATCTTTCCAACCGGATATTGTTTTTATGGATGCGAACTGGTCTCATCCGGTTTACCTGATGTCAGGCATAGACCTGGTAAAATCCTTGATTGACTTTGATCCAGCTGTTCGCATTATTGTTACAAGTATCATCCATGAACCACTGTTACTAGAACGGATGAAAGCTGCAGGCGTAAAAGGCTATTTCTCGAAAATTGGCAAAAATGTGCTACATGAAATAATAACCTGTATTAAAATTGTGCGAGGAGGTGGAAGTTATTATGGTCCCGCAGACACTGCGCTCCACAGCGAACTTTAAGGCAGTCAGTGATTTATAGAAATAAACGTTCCTCCCCAAGGACAAAGACTAAAGGTTGCGGCACCTCAACCAGAATAGTATTCCGTCTATTTCTCCATTCCTAAGGGCTTTAATGAACTGGCGGAAATTCGTAGACAATTATTGTTGTGTTACTCCCGCCATATTGCCATAGCCATGGGGTTAGAGTAAAAATATTTTAGTATCTTTATATTAACGGCTTAACCTAAATATACCAACATGAAATCTTTAAACCTACTAGCAAGTTCACTTACCTGTATAATCATACTTGGGGGGTGTAAAAGTGGTAATTCCGTGTTAGATGAAGAGAAAATAATTGGCACATATGTCCGTCAATGGGAAGGGGTGCAAACCCATGCTTACTCCGATAGGGTTTTAGGAAAATATTTTATTAAGGATACAATATTTGTTACTAAAAAGACGGATGGTTACGGAATAACGAACCGTAGATGGAAGAATAACGATTACGATACTCTCGGTTGGCGTTCGTCCGAAAACTTTATTAAACCCCACACAGCGACTTTTGATAAAATAGATACTACATTAAATTCTCCTATGTCTATGTATCCCCCAATGATTCTTGATTTACAAAAGGGATTACTTTATACAAGTTCCAAACGAACTGACCCTTACACCAAAATTGATTAAACTGCATCAATGGTCCAGTAAGGTTGGTTGTATTGTATCTTTTTTCTCAAAGTCTATGCCCTAGCAAACGGACATTCTGGTCTTTTAAGAAACCTATTATTGCTTTTGAATAGTTGTATCCTCTGTTGAGGCATCGGGGCACTTGCTTTTACTGAATCAATACTAGTATGCTTCGCCACAACACTCTCTTGCATTTAACTAATCATATTTACTTATCGTATATTAAGTGTAATCCATCGTACAAATAAACATTTGCATCGAAAAGCTTAAGAAACCTGTTTAAAGTGTTTATTTTTGTATCGGTTTTTCATAGGATATTGGATTTAGAAACGGGGCAGGATTTCCATCCAGCCCTTTTTATTGCTGTTAAAGGTTGTTATTGCCTAACGTTAGATTGACGACTTGCGGCAACTTTGATTTCCTGATTTTTCGTTTGTTGAAATTTGACTTTTTCTAATTTTTTTCTATTTTTCGGCGCTTCCAATTTTACGTTTGTGGTGAGGTAATCCGGCCTGAGAACCAACGTTAGCATTATGGAGCAGATCTTAAATATTATTAGTTAGGCCGAAAACATAAGTTTAAAATAATGGAACACGCTCACCCTGACCAAGATTTCTCCGTAGAGATAGATTGTGTCTATAAAGAAGAAAAATATTCCGTGCGGAATAATGGCGCCGTATTCAGGCATCCCCGGTCAATCAATCGGCTTCGCTCAAGTGACAACCAATGGACCTTTGGCAAGCAGAATGACAAAAACGGCTATATGTATATCGCCTCTGTTCCTGTTCATAGAATAGTAGCCACTGCTTTTCACGAGGTACCTGGTGATCAGGAGTATATTGTGGACCACATTGATACGAATAAGCAGAATAATAGGTCTGAAAATCTCAGATGGGTAACAAGGCTTGAAAATATTTTACTGAATCCTATCACCGCAAAACGGATCATTAAGGTTTGCGGCAGCGTGGAAGCCTTTCTTGCCGATCCGGCGAAGTTCTGGGATAAGTTCCAAGAGCCGAACAACAGCTGGATGCGGCCGGTTAGTGCAGCGGAAGCAAAGGCAAGTCTAGACCGCTTGTTACTTTGGGCAAAGAGTGACAAAGATGGGGCGGGCGGCACTATTGACGAATGGATATTTAACCACCGGTTTTATTCGCCTACGCAGGCAGCTATTTCGCAGGAACCTGAACTAATTATGTCTCAAACACCGAATGCGGTACAAAGAAATTGGCGTACCCGTTCCCAATTCCCTTGTTGCCCCCAGCTATACGGCGAAGATCCAGTCAGCGAATATGCCAGCAACCTACATACGGGCGCGATATTTTGCCGTAATGATTTCAACAGCCACCTGGTTATCAAACGGGTCATCGTCGGTAAGGATCACAAACTATTGGTACTGTCGAAGACTGGGCCGGGTGAAAATGCAGTCAAGCCATGGGCGCTTGCTGAAATTGTTTTTGAAAATGGCTTGTTCATACACAGTGCTGTCCAGACTTTTCTATCAGCGCAGGGTGGTGAAAAAGCCTATTGCCTTGCGCAGGGGCTTGAATGGTCAGAAGGAGATACGATAGACGATTTCAGTTAGCCCAAAATTTTAAAAAACTAGTCGAGGCGGCATTTTGCAGGATACCTTTTTCACTGCGGCCGCTGACATAGTAAAATTACATTTAGCAAGAGGATTATCATCATTGCACTCAGAATTCAATTTTACTTATTTAACAATGAGGTAGAATACTCCTATGATACGTTAACGTATGTAAAAAAAATACCAGAACTTTGAGGGATAAAAACCGAATTGAAAATGGTAACGTTTCAGGCAAGAATTGAGGCAGCAGACAGAGAATACCGTCAATTAGCGGTTAAAGGTAAAGAAACAATAGACCAGCTTGAAAGGGTCTTTCTTGGGGTAAACTGCCCGCAGCATCCCTTTCACCAGGTTAAGGTACTGGTGAGCTTTTCTGGTGATTCCAGAGTGGAAGTAGAAATTATAAATAGTTGTTGCAAAAAATTCTCCGACCTCTTTGATAAAAAAATCAACGAGGCAATGGTATAAATCGACGAACGTTAATGGCAAAGCAGTAATAGACTTCCTATATTTTGATAATCATACTTTACATTAAATAGTTGCCGCTGCCCCCAACCGGGCGCTAAGAGCCGTTCATTCGTGCTAGTGAACCTGTATTCAGACGTGCAGCAGAAGTTTAATATCATCCGAAACAATAGTTTTAAAAGTATATGATATGAGAAAAATGCTTTTTATTATAGCGATCAGCTTTGCCGCGACTTGTACTGACCCTGCATCGAATGATACCGAGGAAACCAACCCAGACAGTTACATTGGCAACGGCATCCAGATTCCCGAAGATCTCTTAAACAAAGAGTGGAAACTGGTGGAGCTGAATGGTTCGAGTATCGTGTTAGATCCTGGTTTTCGTGAATACCCGCATCTCAAGCTTACCAATCTTGTGAGTACAGGTGGAAATCTTGGGTGTAATGGATTTGGGGCCAGTGTTCATATCAGCGCAGCCGATAGCATCAAAATTTCCGGCATCATTGCCACGGAGATGGCGTGCCCGAATCTTGAGGTTGAACGCCGGTTCGCAGAAGCTTTGGAAAACGCGAGGACGTTCAGAATACAAGCTGATACGCTGTTGTTACACAATGATAAAAAAGAATTGATCGCCCGGCTTGTGCACAATCAATAGCTCCCCGTATCAAGCCCGCCGTTTTCCATCAATCAGTCTATGGTTTATTAACAGCAACACTGATACTCACCTAATCTCAGCGTTCTACCGTGCGAGGCAGACATTGGCAGCAATTTTGTATTGGGTTTAAACGAGACAGATCACCTGAATGACATCCATGCTTTAAATGTCATCGTGTGCTATTCAATTTATAAGTTAAAACCTATACAAATGGCGGATAATAAGACAAAAAGAGACGGCAGGGACCGTAGTAAAGTAAGTGGTTCTGAGAATTACGAAATTCAGTATTTTAAAGATAAGCTGGGCGTTTCCAGCCAGGCAGTAACGGGTGCAATCCGGGCTACGGGCTCCAATGACCGTAAGGTGTTAGAAAAATACCTGAAAGAAAAACAAAGTAAATAATTGCGAATTATAGTTTTCTTTCTCTGACAAATACAGCACTAAATGCTGTGTAGATAGTTTTCTATGCCATTTAGGGGGTAAGCTGATCAGTTGAACTCTTGACTTGCAGAAGTAATTACTTTTCTGAAAGTAAGATTTATCCTCGCTCTCATAGGAACAGTTGACTTCGCGATCCGATGTTCCCACCCCTTTTGCAGTTCGCCCTTCATCAATAGCAATGAACCATGTTCTAAGCATATGGAATACTGTTGCCGGTGATCTGCTTTGCTACGGAAATCAAAGTTTCTTGTCTGCCCTATACTTAACGAGGCAATGTCTGTTTTTACACCTGGTATGGTATCCTTATCGGCATGCCAGGCTACCGAATCATTTCCGTCCCGGTAATAATTTAAGAGTACGCCTTGAAATAAGACTCCAGTAAATTCTTCGACACGCTTTTTCAAATCATATAACTCAGGCAACCAGGGCAACGCTTCTCTTTTGCCTTCGTCGCGTTGCCGTTTGTCGCCATACCAGGCAGATAGACGAGGCGTGATCACTTCTTTATCATACATGATTACCCTATGCTGTTGCCAGGGAACGGTTTTCAGTAGGATGTCAAGGAGTACATTACCTTCCTTTCGGCTTAGAAAGTTAGGAGTATAGGTAAGTAGCTCTTCAGGTAAAACAAGCTGCTGTATATCGTCGAATAATTTTTGTTGCATACGGATTTATTTAAAGTCTCTTGATGGAAATAAGGTACCCTGTATTATTTTTTTTGTCACACTATTCCTGTTATCGGCATCGTGCAGTTTACCGTCCTTTTCATCTGCACGGCAAAGTGCCAAAACCTGCGGATCTTCCTTGCCGGAAGGAATTAGCTTTCTGAGGAAAGCGGAAAGGTTAAAACATTGCTGTACCACTACGTGGATCACATCTCCCTCACGCTGCACTTTGCCTGCCACCCCCAGCAGTTTTGATTGTAAAATTTCTTTGCGATAATGTTCAAAAAGCTGTTGAAAGACTACCAGGTTGGCACTACCGGTTTCATCCTCAATGGTAATAAAGCAAATGCCGCTGGCAGTGCCCGGACGTTGCCGTACTAGTACCAATCCCGCTATCATTACCGGAGCACCGTCCGGCAACTCAATGAGATCAGCAGCCGATACAATCTTCCGGCTTTTTAGTTCTGCTCTTACAAAACTGACTGGATGTGCTTTGAGGGAAAGAGAAATGCTGCTATAATCTTGCACCACATGCTCCCCTGCGGTCATTTCAGGCAACGACACCTGATGTTCTATTGAGCTCTCAGAGGGTTGTCCCTGAAATATTCCCGTTGGATGATCAGCAAGCGAGCTGATCTCCCAGAGTGCGCGACGCCTGTCCAGCCCAATAGAACGAAACGCATCAGCATCCGCCAACCTCTCCAGGGAAGCGATTGATATGCCTGCGTCCAGTAATTCATTTATCGTAATAAATGGCTTTTTGCGCTTGGCCGTCAGCGTTAGCATCTCCTCCTCGCGTAACCCCTTTACCTGCCTGAAGCCTAGACGCAAGACACAATATTCACCCTCCTTTTCTTCCAGCGTATGATCCCACTCAGAATGATTGATATCTACGGGTTTTACGTTCACACCATGTTTCTGTGCATCTTTTACAATCTGGGCAGGAGCATAGAAGCCCATGGGTTGACTATTGAGCAAGCCTGCTGCAAACACATCCGGGTAGTGAAATTTGAGCCAACTGGATACATATACCAGGAGCGCAAAACTAACTGCATGACTTTCGGGGAACCCATATGACCCAAAACCTTCCAGTTGTTTAAAAACACGTTCCGCATACTCCAGTGTATAGCCGTTCTTTAACATGCCCCGGGTCAGTTTATCATGGAACTGTTTTACCATGCCTTGCGCTTTGAAAGTCGCCATACTGCGTCTCAGGGCATCGGCTTCCGTTGGTGTAAAACCAGCAGCTACAATAGCAATCTCCATGGCCTGTTCCTGGAAGAGCGGAACACCCAGGGTCCTGCCTAAAATTTCTTTTAAGGCATCGGACGGATATTCTACTTTCTCTTGCCCATTGCGTCGCCTGAGATAAGGATGCACCATATCGCCCTGTATTGGCCCGGGTCGCACGATTGCCACTTCTATTACCAAGTCATAAAAACACCGGGGCTTTAACCGTGGCAACATGGACATCTGCGCCCTGCTTTCAATCTGGAAAACGCCAATCGTATCAGCCTGGCAGATCATGTCATATACTTTCGGATCATCCTGCGGAACACTGGCAAGTGTCAGGGGCCGCTTATGATGCTGTTTGGCAAGGTCAAAGCATTTACGGATACAGGTGAGCATACCGAGGGCGAGCACATCGATTTTTAAAAGCCCGAGTGCATCAATATCATCTTTATTCCATTCGATATTGGTCCTATCTTTCATCCGGGCATTGAGTATAGGACACAAATAAGAAAGTTTGTTCTGCGTGATCACAAATCCCCCTGTATGTTGTCCTAATTGCCGGGGAAAACCAATGTATTGTGTGGTCAGTTCCAATACTTTTTTCAGGTGCGGGTCGCTGGGATTCAACCCTGCTTCACGGATGCGTTCTTCATATACTCCTTCACCATGTGTGCCGCTACAACCAGCGATCACATCAATCATGTCGACGGATAATCCCATAGCTTTAGCTACATCTCTTACTGCACCTTTGTAATGCACCTGTGTCACGGTAGCGACAATGCCTGAACGGTCGCGTCCAAACTTTCCATAGATATATTGCATCACTTCTTCCCTGCGTTCATGTTCAAAATCTACATCCACATCAGGCGGTTCATCCCGGGCATCCGACATAAAACGGGCGAATAATAATTTAAACTTGGAAGGGTCAACAGAAGTAATACCCAGGCAGTAACAAACCACCGAATTAGCCGCGGAGCCACGTCCCTGGCATAAAATATCCTTACTCCGGGCAAACTGCACAAAATCGTGCACCGTCAGAAAATAAGCTGCATAGTTTTTACGACCGATAAATTCCAGTTCAAATTCAATGGACGTCCTTATCTTTTCAGGAATCGCTTCTCCAAACTTTTCATTCGCGCCCTGCCATACAAAATGTGCCAGTTGCTCATCAGGTGTTCTTCCTTCGGTGGTAATTTCCTGCGGGTAAACATATTTGAGTTCATCGAGAGAAAAGGTACAAGCCTTCACAATCTCCTGGGTACTTGCGATCGCGCCAGCATACTGCCGGAACAAGCGTAACATTTCTTTTCCGGGTTTTAAAAACCGTTCTGCATTTTGGCATAACAAATAACCGGCATTGTAAATGGTTTTCTTTTCCCGAATACAGGTGAGGATGTCTTGCAACTGCCTGCGGTTGGTATCATGACAATGTACATCGTTGGTTGCCAGTAAAGGAATGTCGTAACGCCCGGAAAGTTCTGCGAGACGGTAGAGCTTTTTAATATCATCCCCCTGGTAACTGCGGGTAGCGGTTAAATATATTTGTCCGTGTAAGTTTTCCTGGTACTCTTCTAATGCCCGCTTAAAAGACTCATCATAATCGAAGTCTATATTGAGTTTGGACGGCGGCACTACGGCAAATAAAATTCCTTGTTTCTGCGCATAAACGTCTTTTTTATACAGCTCACACTGTCCTTTTTCCGTGCGCAGATTTCCTGTTGTCAATAAATGAGATAACCGGGAGTAAGCGTCCAGGTTGGTAGGATAGGCAAGCAGCGAAGGACCATCTTTTAAATCCAGGCAACAACCAACAATAATGCGTATACCCGAAGCCTTGGCAGCGGTGTGGGCGCGTACCACGCCGGCAAGTGTATTGTGATCGGTGATCGCAATCTCCTTATACCCAAGAGAAGCTGCATGCGCTACCAGTTCCTCCGGGTGGGAACCACCTCTAAGGAAACTAAAGTTCGTTGTAACCTGTAATTCTGTATAACGCATGCCCATTGTTATATTTTAAGCAAAGTATCCATGTAAAAACCACTGGTGAGGTTTATCACCTGTATAATGTCCCAGCCTGAATATCCAGTACCGTGCACCGATTTCGTCTTCCACTATATAATAATCCCTATGCTCCCCTTCGCTGATCCACCATTCAGCTTCTATTCGCTCCGGGCCATCTGCCTTTTTGATGGTGTGCAGCTTTCCTTTATAGCGAAAATGCATGGGTGGATAATCTGGTATCGGTGCTGCTACTTCTATTGGTTCAGGAATTTTTAAGAGTCGCACCGGACGTGGCCGGTCTTGCTGCCATTCTCCAAGAGGCTGTTCGGTTAATCCAGTCGCTTCTTTGAAAGATCGCTCTGGCCAGTAGTGTTCGTCTGGCAGGTATCGGTGCACTATACCCTGCCCTAATTTCCCGGTCAATTGATCCAGGAATTCCGACAGCCGGTTATCGGCCAAACTGCTATGATGCCATAGGGCTTCCTGTGAGGACCGGATTTTTTCGACGCCAGGTGCTTCTAATATAAAAACCTCTATACCCAGTGCCGGTTCGACCTGTTCTATTTTGAGTTCAAATAATTTAAACAGATGCATTGCATCCCTCGAAGGCAGATGCGTACCGATCTCAATTTGTTGCAGCTCTCCATCAATCCGCCAGGCTTTTAATACAGCTTTACGCAGGCCTTTACCCTCGCTCATCAACCGCTTGCAAAAGTTATCCAATAGTTGCTTCAGCGCTATCTCAATACCCGTCCGGTTAACGACCGGTTCCAGGCAAGGCAGTCGCTCCTCATAAGGCTCAACAGGCTGCAAGGGCATTATTGGCTCTTCTTTCCAACCGATGGCTTGGTCCATACGATTGAGCAACTCCACTCCAAACCGACGCCGCAAGACGGAACGATTCATGTCGATAAAATGTCCAATCGTATATAATCCCAGTTTCTGCAGTCGCTCTCTCACAGTCTCTTCCACCCGGAGCGCCGCTGGAGGTAAGGATAATATTACTGATCTTTCTTCTCCAGGCGGTACTATTGTTACTTGTTGTTTGCCATATCTTGAAAGCGCCGAGGCAGCGCCCACCGTACCCGCCATAGCCATGCGTGTTGTAAAACCAAATGCTTGCAAGCGATCCCGTATCGTTTCTACATATTTTATTTCTGTTCCCCACAGATGTGCGCATCCACTTGCATCGAGTAACAATCCATCCGGCAGATCGGTGGCTACGGTGGGGGTGTACCGAATGCACCAGAGACCTAAGCGATGCAGTAGTCGAATCGGAAGTTGAGGATCGTCATCCAGTACCTCTATATTTGCTACCAATGCCCTGGCATCAGCAACGGCCATGCCGGTATGCACGCCTTGTTTTTGGAGACCAGGTCCCACCGCTGTAATCCGCATCCGGCCATGATCCGGGGCAGCGACAACAAAAGGAATGCCTTTTAAATGACAATGGCGGCGAAGCATCCCTTCCGAAACCAGGTTCGGAAACCATATGGCAATAAACCTGCTACCCATGTTAACTGATTTTTCGTAAAGGAGTAGTAATCGCGATGCTGGTATCAGTTAATGGGCGGAAAGCATGGTCCTTCCAGGCAAGTTGCCAGGAGCCGGGCTTGCCTCCTTTTATCTTCAGGAGGTCTACCTGCCAGCAAGGAACACCAACACCCGGCAAGCTGCCTGGATAATAACTGGCTATGGGTTTGATTTGCCAGCGACTCACGCAGGCAGTTGCAGTAAGGTTCCTGGGTTTTTGGCGCAGGATAAAACCAGTCACGCCGCTTTTTTCAACAGCCAGTTGTAACCTGCGCGAAACAATAAAGTCAAGGTCCGATAGTTCACTCACCACACCAGCAACTCCCGCCACTTGCAGGGCTGCCTCAGTCGCCCAACAAATATCCTTATCACGTTTTAAGCGGATAAATAATATCCGGTGCGGCTCCAGCCCAAAAGCTGCAAACCCCGGTGGAAACAACTGATCTTGCCGGCTGATCCATACACAAGCCCCACTTCCTTGCATCAATCCATTTAAAATACCAGCAATAAAACCAGTAGTCGCCGCTGCGTCAGCAGGCGTAACACTGAGCCACTCGTGCACAGCTCCGGTGGGAAACTCTTTATGAGGGAAAGCCTCCAGCACCGGCCCCAGCTTGACTTTTTCGTTTAGCTGCGCCGTCACCGGTCGCTGACCCTGCATACGTAAAATATCCTGCCGCAGGCGCTCCATCATATCTTTTTGTACCGCATCCACGATACAAATATAATACTAAATATTTTAGTAAACTGTTAGCGTAATATTTTAGCAGACGACTCCTATAAAAAGAGAGTTCTTCTGTGAGATGTATTTCTGAATAACCCTATATGGAATTGATAATCAATCTTCAAGAAAGACGGAAACGCTGAAAGGCATTTTACAACCCAAAAACTTGAAAATACTGTTTCTTTTACTTTTTGAAAGCCCCAATAATAAAGTTTCCTGGGCTATACAGTTAAATCTAGTAGAATTGGAGGGGAGTTATTTATCACACATTGCCTTCACTTTTATGGAATCTAATTGCTCCTGTAATGCTATCATTTTCTGTTTAGTATTTTGGATCATTCCTCCACTTGTATAAGGAATAAAAAATTTGAATCTTGCTTGTTTTGAAATATCAAGCAAGATCAGGCGTGAAAATCCAACTTCTTCCACGAATTTTTGTTTATGTTTTTCAACATAGAAAATTTTATCGCAAGTTTGTTCCTCTTTTATAAAGTTTGCAACAGCTAAAGAATCCTTAAGGTCAAGCCTGTGAACTTCTGCACGAGAACTTCTGCATGCCACAAACGCTATCGTGACAATAATTCCGATGAGTTTAACCGAAGATGATCTCAAGCGAAAAAGATTTATTTTTTATTTTCATCACAAATGAAACAAATCAAACGAAAAATACGTTACATCAATCCGATAGCATCTCTCTGACATGATGATCCCCTCCTTTTTTATTTAATGCTTCTCTTTCTTTAAGTAATTGTTCGTAGTCATATTGTAGAGTTTTGATTAACCCTCATTGTCATAAAATTTGCCCGTAACAGGCAGTCCATTTTTTATCACAAACTCTCCTTTGAGTGGATTACCAATGCTATCTTTGTATTCTCTTCTCACTCCATTTTCCCAGTCTCCGAAATAGAAGGTTGTTAATTTTACATTACCACTTGAATAAAACCGAATCTCGGGACCTTCACGACTTCCATTAGTATAACCCGCAACGTTTATCAAAGACCCAGTTGAATCGAAAGATTTTAATAGACCTTCCAATTTACCACTCGAATAATAACCAACAGTCTGCAAACTTCCATTCTCCCAAAATTCAAGCAATGGCCCATTTAATACTCCGTGATAATAGTATAAGCTTTGTGTAATACCTCCACTGGCGGAAAAAAATAAATAATGACCATGGGGTTTGTCATTTGAATATTCTGCAACGGAAGTTATTTTGCCGGTGTTTATATTTTTTGTCCTCCAAACGCCTTGAAATAGTTCGAATGGACCTTGGTCATAATCCATCCTCCGTAAAATAGAGCTGTCAATAAAAACCCGGGGGTAACGCGAAGCAATCTTATAATGGCAGTATCGGGCATTCTCAGTGTAGGTATCACAAAATCAAATTACAAGATATTTACCTGGCCAATTACGCTACAGGTTTTGATAGCGCCTTTTTGATCTCTACCAAATCATCGTACCGAGGCGCCATCACCACTGGCGCTAATTTCGCTTCTTTTAATCTTTTAAGATTTTCCTCTACAAACTTTGGCAGATCTTGATAGGTAATGGCTCCGTGAAGTTTGATGGTTTGGGGAATTTCGATGCTCGCAAAATAGTTCTCTAATTCTTCTATTTGTTCTATTGTAAAGGCCATAGGTTGTGGGTTGTTTTGCAAAGGTAGGGAACAACGGGCCTCTCAATTGTTCCACATGTCACAAAAATAAAAAACACCCCGGTAGGGAACAGGTAGGGAGTTTTTTTGATCAAAAACTCCATAGGGTCCAAAATCCCGACATCACTACTGAAAACTGTTAAACAAAACATCGTTTTTCAACGGCTTACAGCTTTTCCCAATCATTTTTTAGTAAAAAAATATTTCACCCTGGTAGGGAAAAGGTATGGAAAAAAGGCTTTTTCATGATAGCATATTTGCAATGTGATACGACGGATAAAAAAAGCGTAGAACATGTCAAGTATGTTAAACAATATCTCCTGGTACCAGTATATTTTATATAGTTTTTCTGCGGTAGGGGTTTACTACTGTTATGTATTGATTGCTTATTACCGAAAGGATCTATCTAAAGGAATTACCCTAAAAACCTCCTCAACCCTGGAAAAAGGTAAAACACCAGGTTCAATAAAAACGATTGCAAAAACAGCAACACTTGATTTTTCAAACCCCGATTCCATCGACCAGCTATTTAACCAGGCTTTAGAATTATCTGACGCCATTAAAGGCATTTACCAGGAGGCATCCTACAACGAAGGCAATACGGATGACTTGTTGTATCAGCTAAAAAAGAAAATATCCAACTATCAGGGATTGGCACAAACCCCTTTTATGGTGGCGATCAACAACCTGATTGTTACTGAAGCTGAAAAATATCAATTTGACATAACTGATAAAAAAAGCATTACTGCATTATGGGTCGGGGGCAATCCATAGGAACCTGTCTGTCTCCGAAAGCCGGCGAGCTGGGGGTTGACAGCAGGTTCCACTATTTTCTAAAACATTAAATCTACTATATGAACAAGCAATTTTCTCGCTCAAACAAAATCCAATCGTTCAAAAAGGTTCTCGCAGCTACCATTTTGATTGCCGTGTGTATTCCATCTTTTTCACAAGATGGAGTGGCGGGGATTGAAGAAGCGAACACTAAGGTTCGGGGATATTTTGAAGTTGGCTGCAACCTGATGTATGCCATCGGTGCCGTTGTAGGACTGATTGGGGCAGTGAAAGTTTACCAGAAATGGAACCAGGGCGACCAGGATACCAGTAAGGTTGCCGCAAGCTGGTTTGGAAGCTGTGTTTTCCTGGTGGTAGTGGCAACAGTTATTAAAAGCTTCTTCGGTATTTAATCCTATTTATTCTGTCAGTTATGGAACAAGCTATTCTAAACGAGTTTATCAAAGTCCTCATCAAGAGCTATCCTGATCTTCTGCTGGAAGTGCAGGAAAGCGGCCAGGTGAATGCGTTTATCCAGGGCAAACTGGAAGCTATACAACCTGTGGTCGAGTCACTCCGCAATGCCGGCCAGCCCAAATACATCATCGAAGAGCTGGCGCTGGATCATTTAATATCCACTGTAGGCCCGTCACGATATGACTATATCGTAGAGGTTCTGGAAGCAGATTTCGCTGAGCTGTATAGCGATATGCAAGGAAGTGGCGTATTTACCTACGAAGCTATCGGTATCCTCCTAAAGGTTACCCATGTATTTGATGAACTGGCTTTTAATGAGGGCAACAAAGACGACAGATTGTTACGCTATGCCATCATCGGGGCGATACAAGAGTTTATCAGCACCTTAAAATCAGAAGCTGTCGATGGCATATAACGTGTCATACAAGCTTCAGGGCAACATTGATGCCATTCGCATTGCACTGCAATGGAACGGATCTTCTGTTTTGTCCCCAACCGAACTGGAAACACTACAACAGTATTCCGGTTTCGGAGGGATCAAAGCTGTTCTCTACCCTAACAGTGATAAACAGGAATGGATTAAAATGGGAGCTACCCTTTCAGATTTGCGCGTATATGATGAGATTATTGAACTACATCAGATACTGAGAGCACATTTTAACGAACAGCAGTACAAAGCGGTAGTTCAGTCGCTAAAAGACAGTGTGCTGACTGCTTTTTATACTCCGCCTGTAGTTCCTCAAACATTATATAAAGTACTGGTTGAAAACAACATTCATCCGCAACGTTTGTACGAGCCTTCTGCCGGTGCAGGTATTTTTATAAGTGAAGCAGTAAAATCACTTCCAAGCCTGGAGCAGGTAACTGCGGTGGAAAAAGATCTATTGACAGGGAAAATACTGGAGGCTATCAACAGCCAACTGCCGGTACAAACTACCACTCATATTTCCGCATTAGAAGAAGCACCAATAACAGATAACAATCAATACGACCTGGTGGTAAGCAATATTCCCTTTGGAAACTTCAGGGTATTTGATGCCGGATTCGATCAGGAACAGATTACGGGAAAAATCCACAACTATTTTTTTGCCAAGGGTTTGGATAAATTAAGAGATGGGGGCATTTTGGCTTTTATCACTACTTCCGCCTTCCTGAACAGTCCCTCTAACGAATGGATCAGGGAACACATTTTCTGGAGGTCAGATTTTATAAGCCTTACCGTATTGCCGGACAACCTGATGAAGGATACTGGCAATACCGAAGCGCCCAGTCATTTACTCATTCTGCAAAAAAATGTAGTTAAACAAGATTTAAGCGATACCGAACGCATACTCATCCAGACTGAAAAGCAAAATCATGGTGCTGAGCAGTATGATATCAACTGTTATATCGCCCGATATGAAGACAAGATCGTCGCAGCTAACATCATTGAACCGGGACATGATCAATATGGGAAAGCTTCCAAAAATTACTGGCAGCATGGCGACATCAATGATATTAGTACTTCGATTCGCAATACAATTACCGAAGGCATTGGGCATAATTTCAATCGCTACGCCTTTACCAATACGTTGCCGGTTAATGCTGCTGAAATAGAGAAAGAAAATAAGAAGCTGACCTTTCTTCCCACCCCGGAAACCAAAAAAGAAACTGAGAACGTACAATTGGGCCTATTCGATTTTGGATCAGCCGGCAATATCAATCGCGCCCTGGCATACATCACTGATTCGGATGCAAACGTTATTCAAAAGTCTACCGCCAGGATAATCAGTAAAATCACTACTTCCGATCATCCTGAGCATGAATCCATACTGCTCATCGCAGCCCGTACAAAAAAAGGCAATACTTACAACTATAAACTATACGCCAATGTATTGGGCGTGATCGTACCCCCTCAATGGATGACGGCTGCGATATTGAAAGATGAGATACAATTATTGACGGACCAATTACGGGATTTTCAGCATACTTATATATATGCCGGCGATAAGGACCTGGAAGACCTGTTTCAAGTTCAAAAATCACTCACCCAGATCATCGGCCCTATTCAGCCTTTCTATAAAACAGGATCGGTGGTGATGCACCAGGGAGTTGTGGGCTCCCTGGTTAATATTCTTATTAAAGAAGACAAGGCTGAATTCAAAGCGCTGTCCAGCCATGCAAATCTTGACTTTTATAATCAGTACACGCAGCTGAGAAACACTTATTTGCAGTTTACCTCCACCGAAGATGTATTAAAACAAAAAGAATTAAGACAATTATTAAATAACCAGTACGAGCAGTTCATCCAGGCATATGGTATACTGAATCTTCCAGCTAACAAAAGGTTGATCCAGGAGGATAAAGCCTATGGCTTCCAAATATTGGTTTCTCTTGAACGAAAGGAAGCAGAACGATTTGTAAAATCAGACATCCTTGTCCATTCCTTACAAAAAAGCACGGAGCCATTTAACAGTGATAATCCTGTGGAAGCACTGGCTTACTGCCTGAATGAAAAAGGTAAGATAGACCTGGACTATATGGCCGTCATTACCGGCAGCAGCGAGCCCGCGATTATTGCAGCTTTGGATAAGCATATTTATTTAAACCCAACCAATGATCAGTGGCAGACAGCAGATCAGTTCCTTAGCGGTAATGTCGTATTGAAGTTGGAAGAAGCTATCAACGCATCCAATGCCACTCCCAATAACCCATATTATCAACAAAGCGTTGAAGCATTGAAGGCAGTGCAGCCTGAACGCATTCCATTTGAATTACTGGACTTTAATTTTGGCGAGCGATGGATACCCTTAGCTTATTACAATCAATACACATCTCATTTACTGGAGCTGCCGACTACGATCCAGTACTTCCGCTCACTGGATAGTTTCCGGGTAAGTATTGAGGGTAGCAATGCAAAAGTTACACAGGAATATGCTGTTGTACCTAAACATGAAAAAAATATGTATGCCGGCACACTCGTCGAGCATGCACTGGAAAATACATCACCCTTTTTTACCTACGAGATCAAGATCGGAGATAAAACTGTCCGGGTACCGGATAATGAGGCAACTCAACTCGCACATCAAAAGATAGAGAGCATCCGTTCTGGATTTGTGCAGTGGTTGCGAGACCTGTCACTGGAAGAAAAGAAAAATATTGAGCAGTTATACAACGACACGTTCAATTGTTACCGCCTTCGGGAATATGACGGCTCCCATTTAAATTTTCCGGGACTGGACAAATCGGCCCTTGGCATCGAAGACTTGTACAACTCGCAAAAAAACGCTGCCTGGCGCATCATTCAAAATCGTGGTGCATTAATAGATCACGAGGTGGGTTTAGGTAAAACACTGACCATGATCGTCGCTGCGCAGGAAATGAAACGTTTGGAGATTTGCCACAAACCTATGATACTGGCCTTGAAAGCGAATGTAAACCAGGTAAGGGCCACCTATAAACTAGCTTATCCAACCGCAAGAATTTTAGCGCCTGAAGAAAATGATTATTCGCCTGCCAACCGGTTGCGGTTGTTCCATGAGATCAAAAACAATAATTGGGATTGTATTATTCTTACCCATGACCAGTTTGGCAAAATACCTCAGTCTCCCGAAATACAACAACAGATATTCCAGCAGGAATTGGATAATGTAGAACGCGACCTGGATACCGTAAAACATCTTGGAGGAGAGTTGTCTAAAAAAATGCTGAAAGGTTTGGAGATACGCAAGAAAAACCTGGCTGCGAACCTGAAGGATATTGAACGGAGGATCGAGGAGAAAAAAGACGATGGCATTGATTTTAAAACGATGGGCGTTGACCACCTGTTCATAGATGAAAGTCATAAATTCAAAAACCTGACTTTTACCACCCGTCACAACCGGGTGGCTGGCCTGGGAAATATGGAAGGCAGCATGAAAGCCCTCAACCTCCTTTTTGCTATCCGTACTTTACAGGAAAAATTTGACAGCGATCTTTGTGTTACTTTCCTGTCCGGCACACCAATCAGTAATAGCCTGACCGAACTATACCTGATCTTTAAATACCTGCGACCAAAAGAAATGGCGCGTCAATGTATTGAAAACTTTGATGGCTGGGCAGCAGTGTTCGCTAAAAAAACAACCGACTTTGAATTTTCAGTAACCAATGAAATTATCGCCAAAGAAAGGTTCCGGCATTTTATTAAAGTGCCAGAGCTGGCACTATTTTACAATGAGATCACTGATTACAAGACGGCCGCTCACATACAGTTGGATAAACCCGCAATAGCAGAGCACCTAATCAATATCAAGCCAACACCTGATCAAAGGGACTTTATTTACAAGCTGATGCAATTTGCGAAAAGCGGAGACGGCTCCTACATAGGCCGACCACCTTTATCCGATGAAGAAGATAAGGGGCGGATGTTGATTGCCACTAATTATGCCAAAAAGATGGCGGCTGACATGCGTCTTATCAATGAAGAATACGAAGACCACCCCGACCATAAAGTAAATGTTTGTGCAAGGAACGTTGCCAGCATTTATAATAGAACGGCCGTACATAAAGGCACACAGATCATCTTTTCAGATATCGGTACACCCAAGGCGGACGCCTTTAATCTTTATGATGCCCTTAAAGAAAAATTGGTTCGTGATTTTAATATTCCGGCAGTTGAGATCAGCTTTATTCATGATTGGACGGATAAACGCAAACCGGAACTATTCCGCAAGATGAACAGTGGTGAGATCCGTATTCTCATAGGCAGTACGGAAAAGGCAGGTACAGGACTAAATGTACAGAAACGTGTGGTCGCTATGCACCACCTGGACATCCCCTGGAAACCTTCAGAACTGGAACAGCGCAACGGGCGGGGTGCCCGCCAGGGCAATCTTATTGCCAGGGATTATTATGACAACAAGGTCAGGAATTACATCTATGCCGTTGAGCAATCCCTCGATAACTACAAATTCAATTTGCTGAAGAATAAACAGCTTTTCATCAGCCAGATGAAGAACAATGCACTCAATGTTCGTAGCATTGACGAGGGAGCCATGGATGAAAAGAGCGGTATGAATTTCTCCGAATACATCGCCATTCTTTCAGGCGATACTACCCTGCTGGAAAAATCCAAAGTTGAAAAAAAAGTAGCAGTACTGGAAAGCCTTAAAACTGCTCATCACAAAGAAGTGATTCGCTCCAGGTATGCGCTGGATAATTTAATAGCCGAAAAGGAGAAGACTGATAAGACATTAATGCTGTTGGCAGGCGATGAAAAACTATATCAATCCCAATTACAAAGAGATAAGGAAGGCGTAAAACTGAATCCTATTCAATTAGACAAATTCAGTACAGCTGACGCGGAAGCAATAGGAAAACACCTTATTAATTTATATCTCAAATGGAAGCCGCCACAGAACCAGCATGAGGAGGCAATAGGTAACCTATACGGGTTCAAACTATACATCAGACTGGAACAGGAACACTTCTATGATTTTGATACCGGGGATTATGGTAACAGGGAATTCAACAGCTTTTATGCGCAATCGAAGGCAGATGGTATCAAGTATACTTATAACAAAGGACATATCAATATAGACAATCCCAAACTGGCAGCCAGGTATTTTCTCAACGCCATTGACCGCATTGAATCATTAAAGGAAAACACGGAAAAGAAAATAAAAGAGACGGATACACAAATAACTCAACTAAATGTCATTATCGGTAAACCCTTTGAAAAGGAAGAGGAATTAAAGACACTAAAGACAACTTTATCCAGATTAGAAAACGAGATACTGGTAAAAATTCAGAAGCAAAAGCTTTTGGAGAACAACACTGGCATTCCCGCTCAAGCAGTGGAAGTTGAGGTAAAACAGCAGACGCCGTCACCTGTTGTCACTTTACACAAAGAAATTACAACGACAAGCACGGGCACCGAACGGCATCAGGAAAACGGATATACAATAATGCGCAAAAGCAGACGGACGAAATTATAAAGGCCATAAAAAAATATATAAATCAGGTCATAGAGGGCGATTGCCTGGAAGTGATGCAACATTTTCCTGCTTGTTGTATAGATATGATCTTCTATGATCTTCCTTATGGTATTACAATAGATCTTGGAAAGAAGGAAGCATATAAAACTCAAACACCGGATAATGAGGAATAGAAAACATCCAATCATAGATATCGGTAGCATCAGCTTTTTCGCAGACGCCACAACCGAACAATTAATTGAGGTTGGTAATCCTGAAAACAAAATCAGTGTCATGGAAATGTTAACACTGGAAGACCATCACGAGTTTCTTTTCGATAAGCAGTCCAGAAATATTAAGAAAGGCGAATGGAACGATTTAGAAGAGTCAGAAGACCTGATCTATATATGGATAAGAAGAATCGAAGCGCTCGATCCTGAGGGTATGCGTTCTCACGAGGCAACGACACGAATAGAAGAAGCCGCGAAAGATCTTCCTGTGGTAGATATTTCCGGCACCAAGTTCTATTGGGATCGGAAAGATGCATCGTTTTTGGAAGTTAACAATATCTGGAACAAAATATACAAAAACGACTTGACGATAAAAGACGGTGTACAGGGCTTCTATTTCGACAAGAGATGCAACCATGTGCCTTTTCCTCATGAACTAAAGGAATATCAAAATGGATCGCTTTTACCTGCACATATTCTATTTATTTCCACGCAAGATGTTTTACAACAAACTGAAAACAAAAACCAATTAGCCGATGCATCGCGTAAAATATCTGTGAAGAGAACCTTCGGCAATAAAAAATCAAACCGGCTTTAGTCATGGCAAACAGTGTCTATCAAATCAATAAAGGCATTAACCGCAGCATTGAATTTAAGGGCTTGAAAGCTCAATATATCTGGTGGTTAGGTGGCGTGGTGATCGGATTACTTGTCCTATTTGCTGTTTTGTATATCATCGGTGTCAACACATTTATATGTTTAGGTATTGTAGCCGGCGCGGGTATATATAGTATCATGAAGATTTACGCCATCAGTAGCAAGTACGGAGAACACGGCATGATGAAAAAAGTGGCTAAACGGAATATTCCTGGAGTAATCAAATCAAGAAACAGAAAAGTATTTACAGGTATTAAAAAACAGCGTCATGGATAGAACACTTCCTATATATACAATCGAAGGCACTGATTTTATTGTGGACGTTGCAAACTTACAACTCCGTGAAAAGGAAAATACTCAAAACACGATAAAGATATTTGACATGTCGGATTTGGAGGACCGTTATGTATTTCATTACAACCCTCAGATCAAAAATATACCTAGCCAGCGGTCTGAGTATAATAACAGCATTATAATCGAGATGCCCGAATTGGTCAAACTTGATCCCCAAGGAATGTCGGAGAAGTATAATGTTGCCAATGTCGAAGGAAAAAATGATTTCGAGGTGATGGTCGATCAGGATGCCTTGCAGTCGCGTATCAAGTTAGGCAAGCTTCCAACCATTGATATTGCAGGCCACACTTTTTATGCCGATGCCAGGATAAATCTATTAAGGCCCAAGGACGATTTTATGACAATGGGTATTAAGTTCTCAGAAATTCAACCCTATTTCTTTGAAGACAAAGACCGGTATATTATTCCGTATAATCCAAAGACACATGAATTCCAAGAACCAGATTATGATAAGATCACGCAGTATCCTAAAGACCTGTTAGTAATAGAATTTCCTCACGAACGAATTCTCGATCCAGTTGGATGGAACAGGTATAATGGCTTTAGCGAAACATATGATTTAAAAGAAACGGGGCTGAAGCTAGAGTTCAAGGCCCGGATAATTCCCTGGAACGAAATCGGTATTGACCATACCATTCAACGCAATATTGAAAAACTAAGACAACAGAAGGATCAACCAACAGAAAATTATAAAAAAGGAAATCGGGCACGCCGCCGTCCGAAATTATAAAAGCATCGCCCCAATGCTTTATACAATAATCAGCAAAAGTAAACTGAGATGGAAAAGTTATTGTCAGATATGTTGCCTATTATGGGGATTGAGCACGACTGCATTTTATCCAAGCAGGGGGATGTAACCGTTGTATACAAGGTGGAATTACCAGAAATATTCACGCTCTCCAATGATGAGTATGAGGCATTTCACCAGACCTGGATCAAGGCAATTAAAATACTGCCTAAGCATACCGTGTTTCATAAACAGGATTGGTTCATCAATAGTACCTACCAACCGGATTTTGAAAAGGAAGATAATAGTTTTTTATCCAGAAGCAGCGATCAGTACTTTAATGAGCGGCCATTTTTACAGCATCATTGTTATATCTATCTCACTAAATTACCAGCCAACAGAAAACCGGCTACTTCGCTTTTCTCCAACCTGCTACGCAACACCATCGTACCGGAGGAAACATTACAAACCCAGGCACTGAGCGACTTTATTGACAATTGCGGGCAGTTCAAAAGTATACTGGAAGACAGTGGCTTTGTACGCATGAAGCGAGTTAAAGAAGCAGACTTAGTAAGTGAGGAGCACCGTGCTGGCTTAATAGAAAAATATTTGTATTTGTTGGAACAGGAGACGTCGCCTATTATAAAAGATATTTCCTACAGCGATGGTATTCGTATTGGAGACCAGTACTGTCAACTGTTTACGTTAGCGGATGCGGAAGACCTGCCGGCACTATGTGGTTCGCGTATCAATTATGATAAGTACAGTACAGACCGAACGAAATTTTCCATAGGTTTTGCTTCTACCCTCGGTCTGTTACTACCCTGCAACCATATCTACAACCAGTTTATCCTGATTGGCGATACACAGGCAACGATAAAAAAGATGGAAAGTAAACGCCTCCGTTTACAATCCTTGTCGGCATATAGCAGGGAAAACACGATCTCCCGTGACGCCACAAACGATTTTTTAAATGAAGCGATAGCGGAACAACGACTGCCCGTAAAAGCTCATTTCAACATTTTTGTCTGGACGGATAATAAGGAAGAAGGAAAGGACCTGAAAAACCTGGTATCGAATGCGCTGGCCCAAATGGATGCCACACCCAAACAGGAGCTGGACGGAGCGCCGCAGATCCATTGGGCGGGGATACCGGGCAATGCGGGTGACTTACCTCAAAATGAGACTTTTGACACTTTTGCTGAACAAGCTAGCTGCTTTCTTAACCTGGAGACCGGTTACAAAACATCATTAAGCCCCGTAGGCATCCGTATGGGTGACCGGCTCACAGGCAAACCGGTGCATGTGGATATTTCCGACGAACCGGTTAAACGAGGCATCTGTACCAACCGCAATAAGTTCATTCTAGGTCCCAGCGGTTCCGGTAAAAGTTTTTTCACCAACCATATGCTCCGTAGTTACTATGAGCAAGGAACGCATATCGTACTGGTGGATGTAGGGCATAGTTATAAAGGACTGTGTGACCTGGTAGGAGGATATTATTTTACTTATTCTGAAGCGAACCCCATCAAGTTCAATCCTTTTTTTATTGGCGAAGGCGACTCGCTTGACACGGAGAAAAAAGAGAGCATCAAGACATTGCTACTGTCACTTTGGAAAAAAGACGATGAACCTTTTACCCGCAGCGAATATGTAGCCATTTCGGATGCCCTGCAGCTCTATTTTGAACAGCTGGAAAAACATCCTGATATCTTCCCCGGCTTTAATAGTTTCTATGAGTTCGTTCAAACCAGCTTTTTGAACAAACTAAAACGCGATAATGTAAAAGAAAAAGATTTTGACATCAATAATTTCCTGTACGTATTAAAGCCTTTTTATAAGGGCGGCGAGTTTGACTACCTTTTAAATGCAACAGAAAGTCTTAATCTTTTACAACAACGCTTTATTGTATTCGAGCTGGATAATATAAAGGACCACCCCATCCTTTTCCCAGCGGTTACGCTGATCATCATGGAGGTATTTATCTCCAAGATGAGAAAACTGAAAGGTATCCGTAAAATAATTCTGATAGAGGAAGCCTGGAAGGCATTGATGAAAGAAGGTTTTGCAGAGTATATAAAATACCTGTTTAAAACCGTCCGCAAATTCTTTGGAGAAGCCATCGTCGTAACCCAGGAGGTAGAAGATATTATTTCCTCACCCATTGTGAAACAAGCCATCATTAATAACAGTGATTGCAAAATACTGCTGGATCAAAGCAAGTATCAAAATAAGTTCGATCAGATACAGGAACTCCTGGGATTAACAGAAAAAGAAAAAGCATTGGTATTATCCGTGAACAAAGCCAACGACCCCACCAAAAAATACAAGGAAGTGTTCATCAGCCTCGGCGGCATGCTCTCCCGTGTGTACAGAACGGAAGTGAGCCTGGAAGAATACCTGGCCTATACCACCGAAGAAATGGAAAAAGTAAAAGTGATGCAGTATGCGGCGAAATACGGCAGTATAGCCAAAGGTATCCGTGTACTATCCAGGGAGATGATGGAGAAAGCCGGTTAGTAAAAAAATACCATTTATACAAGCAACCAATTATTCACTTAAAAAAACAAAAAAAATGAAACAATTCATCATGGCGATGGTCGCCATTTGTACTATCGTCTCCTGCACCAAAAAGGAAAAAGAAGTGGAAGCCACTGATCCACCTCCTGCTTCGGTATTTAAGCAAGTAGACGTTTTACAACAGCCCTTGCAGGTACCTAATACCAATGTAGTGCTGCCCAAAGGCACCAAAGTATTTATTGACCAGGCTGAATCGGAAATCAGAGTGGAACTTCCGGCAGGGTATGCTTTTTTTACCGGCAGTAAACCTTCTCCGGGAAACGCTTCCCTCAAAACCTTACCCGTAATCGTCATTGGCAGTTATACCTGCAAATGCGGCGGACAGGACGGGCGCTGTAATGTATTTTACTTATCCGTGGGCGGTTTTGGTTGTCTGCATAATAGTTGTACCGCAACTTGCTCCGGTTATTTTGTCACCATTGATGATAAAGAGATCGAGGGCGTATTGAATCTTGAAAATAGCAAGATATCTGCAGCCTTACGCACTACTACTCAGTCGGCCAGCTTAAGTCCAAGTGGAAAGCAGGCGTTCTTCGACAACCCGCTTGTTCAACAAGAAATCCTGGCCAAACACCAGGCGCTTTTCAATGGGTTCCCTGTTCCGGATCTGAGCAAACAGTCGTCCCGTTCGTCCTTGCAAAAAGATTACGTGTATATCAAAACCTACCTGTACGGGGTTCGCTTTTATATGCTTGCTCCCAGGGTGGCGCTGGTTAACCATCCTGAAATAGAGCAAATAAGTATTGAAGCCAATACATGCACCTGTTCTAATAAGGGTGAGTGCCGGATCGAAAAGAAGAGTTTATTAGGCATTATCACCGTTCACTGGTGTGAAGGGGATTGTGATGCCTGTGTCATGGCCGTTTAAAATATACCATTATGAAAAAGATACTTGCTGGTTTATTGCTTTGCATAGCGCTTTCTGTAGCGCCCACCCAACAGGCTAATGCCGGATGGTGGATTATTGTGAAAGAAGTACTCAAAAAAGTAATCCTGGCGATCGATGCGCAGGTTCAACGCTTACAAAATAAAACGATCGGCTTGCAAAACGCACAGAAAGCACTGGAGAATACACTGTCCAAGTTGAAGTTTGAAGAAATCTCCGACTGGACGGAAAAACAACGTGCCCAGTACGCCAACTACTTTGATGAACTCTGGAAGGTAAAAAATCTTATTGCCACTTTTCAGCGGGTAAGAGAGACCACAGAACTACAGGTGAAGCTCGTAAAGCAATACCAGCGGGTATTTGAACTCTTGCGCAATGACCGGCATTTTACTCCGGAAGAATTGGATCATATGTTTAAGGTTTATACCGGCATGATCGATGCCAGCCTGAAAAATGTGGAACAGATTACGCTCGTGATCAACGCATTTAAAACCCAAATGTCCGACGGGCAAAGGCTATCCATTATCAGTGAAGCCGCATTGGGTATAGAGAAGATCAGTAGCGATATGCAACGGTTCACCAATCAGAATATCCGGCTGAGCCTGCAAAGAGCGAAAGACGAAAAAGAAATCAGTTCCATCAAAGCGTGGTACGGACTCCCTTAACTAGTGTTGTATGAAAACAAAAGTATTGATGATTACAATGCTGTTGCTGGTAGTGTCTAGCACCTCCGTATTTGCACAAAATAAGTTCAAGCCTTTGATTGAACGGATTGCATTGTTACAGGTTTACCTGGAATACCTGCAAAAAGGATACAGCATTGCTAAAAATGGATGGGAGACCGTACGAAAGATCACTAAAGGCGAATTTGATCTTCATGGCGATTATTTTAATTCCCTGGAAACGGTCAATCCCCAAGTAAAAAAATATGTGCGAATTGGTAGCATTATCGCTATTCAATTAAGGATGGTAAAGGCCTATAAGGAAGCCTACCAGTATGCAAAGGACTCGGAACAGTTCACACCAGATGAAGTAGAATATTTATCCAGGGTATTTGAAAACCTGCTCACCCAGGCAGCAAAGGATATTGAGCTGTTGACGGTTGTTATTACCAATAACAAAGTCAAGATGGAAGACAAGGAGCGCCTGGCATGGATTGACAGGATACACGAGTATATGAAAGACAAGGAAAAGTTCCTGTACACTTTTAATGCAGAAATGTATGGGCTGGCTCGTGCTAGAGATGGCGAAAGCCATGATAGCAAAATGTTACAAAAAATCTATCACCATAAATAAAAAATATGAAACGTTTGATGATCATCGTACTGATTGTGGCGCTCTCTATCCCGGATAAAACCGGGGCACAGGCTCAGGAAGCCGTGCAATTGGCCTTGAATATCCAAAAGCTATCGCAACTGCGAAAGATCCTACAGAATATGTACGACGGTTATAAAATACTCACCAACGGCTATAACAAGGTCCGCGATATAGCCCAGGGTAATTTTTCTATTCATGAAATTTTCCTGGACGGCTTAATGAAAGTTAACCCCGCCATCAAACAATACAGCAGGGTCGGTGATATTATCGCCTACCAGGTTAAGATCGTTAAGGAGTACAAGGAGGCGCTGCAATATTTTAAGCGAAGCGACCTGTTTTCGGCGGAGGAAATAGACTATATCGCAAGAGTGTATGGTCGTCTTTTTGAAAAAAGCATTGATAATCTCGATGCTCTCTTCATGGTCATTACTGCCAGCCAGCTCCGGATGTCTGACGATGAGAGACTACAAACCATTGATAAGATATATGAAGACATCAGCGACCAGCTTTCCTTCCTCCGGTATTTTAACAACGAAACCAAGATGATTGGATTTAACCGGGCGATAGAGAAAAAGGAAACAATTGATATGAAATCTATTTACGCTAATTAATCTCCCGAAAATGAAAAGGCGTTTATTCATCATTATATTATTACCGGTTGTACAACTACTGCCCTTATATGGCAGCGCCCAGAGCATCACCGACGAAGTAAAGAGTTTGCATAGCGTATTGGAATCGCTATATACCGAAATGATCCCGCTATGTAGCCAATTGATAGGTATTGGTAGCGGCATTGCCGGCTTTGCCGCCTTATGGTATATCGCGGCCAGGGTCTGGAGGCACTTGGCTAATGCTGAACCGATAGACTTCTACCCGTTGTTCCGTCCCTTCGTTATCGGCATGTGCATTGTACTTTTCCCACAGGTACTGGGATTGATTAATGGTGTTATGCAACCCACTGTCTCGGGAACACATGCGATGGTAGAAAACTCTGATCAAGCTATTGCTGCCTTATTACTGGCAAAGGAGAACGCCATAAAATCAACAGATAAGTGGCAAATGTTCGTGGGTGAAAAAGGCGACGGAGACTATGGCAAATGGTACAGCTATACGCATGAAGGTGAGGACGTTTCGGATGAGGGCTTTTTTGAAGGAATCGGTAACAGCGTAAGGTTTGCTATGTCCAAAGCGATGTATAATATTCGCAACTCCATTAAGGAAGTAATATCACAGGTATTACAATTACTATTTGCAGCCGCTTCCCTTTGCATTAATACGATTAGAACTTTTAACCTTGTTGTCCTGGCAATACTAGGACCACTGGTTTTTGGCTTAGCTGTATTTGATGGTTTCCAGAACACCCTTCATAACTGGTTGGCCCGCTACCTTAATATTTTTCTATGGCTTCCAGTCGCTAATATATTCGGGGCTATTATCGGCAAGATCCAGGAGAATATGCTTAAAGTGGATATTGCTCAAATAGCCGACAATGGGGACACTTTCTTTAGCACGAAGGATATGGCTTATATGGTGTTCCTGATCATAGGCATCATCGGATATTTCACGGTGCCTTCGGTGGCTAATTCCATTGTGCAAGTTACCGGCATCGGCTCCATTACCTCGCGCGTGACATCACTCGCTACGTCTTCTGTTCAATCAGTCGGAGGAAGAATGGGACAAGGGGTTTCCAACACGATTGCAGCCGGCAAGTATTATAACGAAGGCTATTCCGGTAAAAACGAAGGCGCAGGCGCTACCGCTGCTGTTGGAAGCACAATGGGATCAACCGGAGCAAAGGCAGGTTCATATATGAAGGACAAATTATCGGGCAACACATAATTATTCACTTTACTTAATTGAAGAAATAAGATGTTTAAACAGATGAAAAATATTGACACAGCTTTCAGGCATGTAAGACTATTCTCATTGTTCTTTTTGGTGGGCTGTATGGTGGTTTCCCTGTATGCGCTGTATCTGACGCAGAAAATAACGACCAATGCACAAAACAAAATTTTTGTGCTGGCGAACAGCAAAGCTTTGGAGGCTTATGCCAGCGAACGGAAAGAAAATATACCGGCTGAAGCAAAAGATCATGTCAACACTTTTCACCAGTTATTTTTTAATGTAACACCTGATAACAATATCATTCAACGTAATATCTCCCGTGCGCTGTACCTCGCCGATCGTTCCGCTAAACAGCATTATGACAACCTGAAAGAAAGTGGTTACTATACCAATGTCATGTCGGGGAATGTAAGCCAGGAGCTATCCACTGATAGCATTTATATCAACCTTGATGCGCATCCCTATTATTTCCGGTTTCATGGAACGCTGCAAATAATAAGGACGACCAGCATTGCTACCAGGAGTTTAGTTACCGAAGGAGTCTTGAGATCCATAGCCAGGTCTGATAATAATTCCCACGGATTTTTGATCGAAAAATGGAACATCATTGAAAACAGGGACATAAAAATTCAAAACAGATAAGTATGCGACTGTGGAAAAGAAAACACAAAAAAGAGGGTAACCCGGAATGGCAGGAAAATATTGCCTACCGGATTTTGAATGGTTACAGAGCCATTCAGACCAGGTGGGTAAAAATAATGGAACGAACAGTCGGTAAACTTTCCCTTAAAGCGCAAAAGACCGGCTGTATTGTTCTGATGCTTGGCGGCAGCGTGTATTGTACTGCGACTATTTATAGCGGGATAAAGAACAAACAGACTTACCAGATAAAAGTAGATGCCATCAACCGTGGAAAACATTTGGGAAAAACCGGCGAAGACAGCATGATGCAGAAATATCACCCGCTCACCTATAAAGACTATCAACACCTGCAACATTTCATGACATACCTGGATAGTTTGCAAAAAAGCGAAACAGGCAGGCTTTTGTATGATTCAATTGCCCGCACCCATCCCGGCTTGTTGGATAGTATTTCGATACTCAGGAAAATATACTTCGATAAATAATATTTCTATCACTACAAAATTCAAGAAAAATGGAAACACAATATTCTGCCCAGTTTTTACGCAAAAGGAAAATGATGCTGGTACTACCCTTACTGGTTTTACCCTTTATCACCCTGGCGTTCTGGTCACTCGGTGGTGGCAAAGGCAAAAGTGAAGACAGCACGCTAACAAATAAACCCTCCGGTTTAAATCTTACGCTACCGGAAGCCTCCTTTAAAGAGGAAAAAGTACCGATGGACAAATTAAAGTTTTACGAGCTGGCAGACCGGGACTCAAGCAGGTTGCGAAAGCTTATGAAGGAAGATCCCTATTATTCTCTGGCTTATGAAAAAGATACCGGTGATTTCTTAAAAACACTACCCGAGGTTGGTACCAGTCCGTTCACGCCTTCCTTTAATGAAAAATCGCTGAAAAGGCCTTTCAGTGCATCGTCCAGGCCAAAGTATGCCGACCCGAATGAGGAAAAAGTGATGAAAAAATTGGAGGCACTGAATAAAGCGATGGAACAACAAGAAGTACCTAGCGGTACACTATCCGAACCTGCAACCAGCAGGTTCCAGGACCCGGAGTCAGACAAGCTGCTGTCTATGATCAACCAGTTAAGCAACAGCGAGACCAATAAAGACCCGGAGCTGGACCAACTGGATAAAATGCTGGACAAGATCATTACGATTCAAAACCCCAATTCCAACCGCACAAACGATCAGTCACTGGAAAATGCTCCAAATGGTAAAAGCTTTCCACGGCCCGTTCATAAAACAAACCAGGAATCTGCGGTGAGTTTGCTTGAATCAACACCGGTTGACACAGTCATATCCGCACCGATCATCGAACCTGAAATTGGCTTTTATGGCTTTAGTGATCAGTTAAGTAACGAAGAAACTGAAAACCTATCCACTTCGATTAAAGCAGTGGTACATGAAGACCAGACGCTTGTTAACGGTGCTACTATTAAGTTAAGACTATTGCAGGATCTGCACACCGGATCACATGTAGTTGCTACAGGTCAGTTTGTCTATGGAACAGTCAGCCTGAACAACGAACGGTTACAGGTGGAGATCAAATCAATTCGTTCGGCAGATAATATTCTACCGGTTAAGCTTAAGTTATATGACATAGATGGTATGGAGGGCATCTACATCCCAGGTTCCATTGAACGGGACGTATCCAAACAGGCCGGCGGCAATGCCTTGCAGTCCATAGACCTGATGAACACTATTAATCCATCTTTAGAAATGCAAGCCGCATCACTGGGGATACAGACTGCCAAAAGTTTACTGAGCAAAAAGGTTAAGCTGGTGAAGGTGCATGTGAAAGCCGGCTACCAGGTATTGCTGCAGGACCAGAGTGCCATAAAATAATTTTTCAATTAGATAAAAATAGAGATCATGAAATATTTATTATCAATCACAATCGCTGGCTTACTGCTTTTTGTAATGCAGGCCAGTGCACAGGACAAGTTCGCCCCATACACTGTAAAAAGCTCAAAGGGGCACCCCCTCAGTATCTCCGAGACCAAAACTACCAGCATCGTTTTCCCGTTCGATATTATTAGCGTTGACCGGGGCAGAAAAGAAGTGATGGTTCAAAAAGCAAAGGGTGTAAATAACATATTATTATTGAAAGCCGGCAGAACCTCTTTCCCAGAAACAAACCTGACAGTTATTACCGCAGACGGCCAGCTCTACCCCTTTATACTGAATTATGATCACAACCCGGATAGCTTGTATTTAAGTTTTAAAAAGACCGGTAATGACCAACTCACAAAAAGCAATAAACAATCACCTAACATTGCGACGATAGAAGCCGATTTTATCGCCATCAAAAACGCAAAGCCTGCACCCGTCTGGTTAAAGAAAGTGCGGTACGGTATAACCTTGGGCTTGCAGGACTTGTACGTTAATGACAATGTGATGTATTTCCAGTTCAGCCTGCGCAATTGCAGTCATGTAGATTACACCACTTCTTCTTTCAATATATTTATCAAGGACAAGAAACAACGAAAAAGAACAGCCACCCAGGAAGTCGCTTGCGAGATATTGGCAACAGATGGAGACTATCAATTAATAAAGGGCAAAACTGTGCAGACATTCATTCTAGCAGTTCCAAAGTTTACGATCCCGGACAAAAAGAAGTGTATCATCCAACTCATGGAAAAAAATGGCGGCAGAAATATCTCACTAAAAATAAATAACAGTAGGATAATCAAAGCAAAATTGATAGCCAGTAATGACCGAACAGAATTATAATGAATTACGGGACCAGCTCTCCCAATTGAAATTTCCGGACAAATTGTTTTCCCAACTCGACTTTTACCATTCGATGGGCGCTACTGATTTCCTTTTGGGGCAAATTGTCGAACGGGAAGGAGCTCTTACTTATTATGAGCTTTATTACCGGACGGATGGGAACATGGAGTGCAGGCTGGATAAATTTAGTATCCGCTACCGTGCGCCGATAGAAATACCGGATTTAACGATTAATTCAGTTGACGTAAGAGACTTAGACGAACAAATGACGAAACTGGATTGGAGCTATGATCATATCAGCGACTCTATGGTTGCAGGTGAAGCGCAAGCCCAAAAAGAAGAAGAACAATTTCAACGTTATGAGGATGCGCTAAACAAACTCCATAAGTTAACCGGTCAAAACGAAGCGGGAGAAGAAATTGCGCGAACCTTAATGTACAAACACTGGGTAATCGGATATAATTTTCAGTTTGTTCCTGACCTTGATAAAATGCGAAAGTCATATGAACTAACTGAAACCGTCCAGGTCACGGAAGGAAAAATCGTTACCGCTTCTGAAATAGAATGTAGGTTGCTAACAAAATCACTGGTCAGTCCCATAAATAATTCTGAAAAGCTATGGCTCAACTTGATTGGTTATACCAATGATAAAAATAGCGACAAAACACAAAGCCAGTCACAAACAGAAAATAACATTCCGAGTCAATCTACGAAGAGAAAACAAGACGAATTACCTGAATCAATTAAACAGCTCCCAAGAAAAAAGCACAATAGAATACGGCGATAGACTTTAACACCGCAGTGTAAAATCGCTAATCATGGAACCTTTTAACTGATACTTTATGTTGATCCGTCCTGAAGCATATGATAGCCTGCTGGAGCAACTGCACGGCGAAAGATTTAACAATGGAAATGAATACGTATGCTTTGAGGTGAAACAACCTGTTTTTGACAAGTGGGATTTACATTTTGCAGCATCAGATCATGAAGCACTGGAATACTGCCATGAAATGACAACAGACCTGGATCGCTTTACCTTTCTTTCAATCCGTTCAACCATCCGCGCCATGCAGGAAGCAAAAGGCGACGAAAACCTGATGATCATGAAAGAAGGTTGGGTGGACGTAGCTGAAATGACGAATCAAAGGATAAAAAGGCTAACAACAAGTAACACTTTTATCAACCATAAAAATTTTACAACTATGAACGAAAAAAATTATGAGTTCTTAAAGAACCAAATCAAACTCACCGGCTTCGGTGAAAGTCATGGCGACAATTTGAAAGCTCATTTAGAAAAACAGCAGCCTGACTTTGTATTAACACATAAAGCCAACTTCGGGAAAGACGAAGTTGTAGCTACGCTGCATTTCCGAAAATCTCAGGAATCGGATATGTACTTTTTCAACAAATACAATATCCTCATGCAAAAACAGGGTGAGGAAAACGTGGTGAAGCAAATGATCTACCTGCGTAACAAGGAAGACAATATAAGCTTCAAAGAAGCCTATAACCTGCTCAACGACAGGTCGGTCTTTAAAGAAAAGACAACGAAGGAAGGTGAAAAATACCTTACCTGGGTTAAACTGGATTTCAAAGAAACTGACAAGGAAGGAAGTTTCAAAATGAAAAGCCAAAGCTTTGGCTATGACATCAGTAAAGCTCTCGAAAAATACCCTATTGTTGAAATTAGCGACCCGGACGTTAAAAAAAGTATTATTAACTCCATTGAACGTGGTAACCGGCAGGAAGTAACTTTTGAGGTGGAAGGCAAGCAAAATAAGATGTATATAGAAGCCAACCCTGCCTCCGGCGTAAACCATGCATTAAAAGTGTATGATGCTGCCATGCAAAGGGTCCAGGGATTGAGTAAAGGTGAGGAGCAATCGAACGGGCAGGCAAAAAAAGAGGAACAGAAAAGTAAAGTAAAAGCCGGCGAGGAAGATGAATCTGATCGACCAACACAAAGCCGTAGAAGAAGCAGAGGCATAGCCTAGAAGCGCCTCTTTTTACTCGTTAATTTATCTTAGAGATGAACCCAATAATTGACCGAATAGAAAAAGAGCTGAAACTGGATATAGAAAATGAAGAAAGGATGAAAAAACTTTTTTCACCGGATATCCTGGCTAGCCGAAGCTATTTGTTAAACAGGCTTCATAGACTGGAGGCAATTTATGCCCGGTATAAATACACCACCAGGACAGATGAACAAATAACACTCCAACTCTTACTCATTAAGAAAAAAGCGTTGGAGCGGACTCTCTATCCAGGTTTTTTATCCAGGGCCTTGCGTTCTTTTTGGGGTCGGTTTCAAGAGGGAAAAATTGCCAAGTCGATTATTATCGCTGATACGCAGGCGGAGATGCGGTTGCATGACGCAGTGAAAACAATGGGGTTTTCTATCGACAGTAAGGCTATTCATAAACAGTTGGCTCATGCACCAGATCATTTTCAGGTAACCTGTTCTTTCTACATGAACGACAATCACCGCATGGATTATAGATTGAAGTTTGAAAAGGACGAAACCGGCAGCTTTCAGTTTGAAAAGTTTGAAGCTGTTTTAACAGACGAGCAATCCGGCAATTCGATAAAGCAAACATTTTCTGTCGCAGAAGATAATATCTCGGCAATTAAGGCATATAATCTGCTGGCTGGAAGAACGGTACATCAGGAAATAAGCGATGGCAATGCTCGTATACAAAGAAGTTGGATAAAACTGGACCTCAATGATAAAGACGCAGAAGGCAACCATAAAGTAAAACGATTTTTACCGGAGTATGGTTTTGATTTAGAAAAATCACTGGCAAACCTAAACCTTAAGGAACGGAATTTATTTGAAAGGGAACAGTTGATTGCAGCCTTGAAGAATGGAGATAGAAAAGAAGTTTCAATGAATATTGATGGAGATGAGAAAAAGATTTTTATAGAAGCAAATGCACAAACGAGGTCATTTAATTTTTATGACAAGGAAAACAACCGGTCCAAAAAACAGGAGATCACCAGTGCCAAATCACTCCAGTCTGTGCAGACAAACAAACAACAGGACATCTCCGCCAAAAGAAAACGAGGTGTTTCTATAAACTAAATGGAATGAAGAATTACTTGCAGCACTTGGAGGGTTTTTATAAGGAAGCATCAGAAGATCCAGCTATTACTATTTCTGGTATATGCTTATACCAGTATATTTTTTATCTATGTTCAAAGAGTGATGGTACAAACAAGGTGCTGATCAACAGAAGAGATGTAGAAAAAAAGACCAAGATAGGCCGCACCACCTACCAGAAAACGCTTAAGGAATTACAGTCACTGGGTTATATCAAGTATACCCCCTCATTTAATCAATTTCTGGGAAGTATGATTGAGTTTTATGGCTTCCCGGAAACAGTATTAACAATTAAAGTTTATAACCATGAAATACTTTTTAATTCCCGATAAAGATAAAAGCACTTCTAACGAATATAAAATAGTCAAAGTACATGACGAGGATGTTCGTTCTTTTCTGACCAGGCATCAGCAGGAGGTTATCCATGAAGGGAATAGTATTGCGGAAATCTTAATGGAATTTGCTTCTGATCTGGAACATACAAAGACGTAGGCTATCGCCAGGGAATAGTGTAATTATCCTTTTTTAACCTCCTCAGTATTCAACCTAGTCCGGAAAGTACTATCATGATTTTTAACCAACCAGATACCATTCATCAAGTCCTAGACCGACATTTTTCTTCATGTCTGCAACTTTACAGAAGTAAGTTTTGGACTGGATTCAGATGGATAGCCATCAACATTGATTCACCCGCACAAAAGCCTTATTTTTTTGAAGATTATATTTGGACCGATAATTTTTGCTCCGAAATGCCGGGCTATAAAATAATGTCATTGAGCAGGGCAATCAAGTTATTATTAAACAAACCTCGGTTCAGTATTACTCCTGCGATCTTGCGGGAATTTGAGGAAATAATTCAACCGTTCCCAATTACTTTACAAATAGCGCAAAACGCCTTGATTGATCTTTTGGAATTGAATGAGTACATACCGGTAGAATGGCTCCATAAATATAATCCACTATCAAGCTGCAACGCCTATCACGTTCTTGTCTCGCAAAATGACAAGAAGGCTCAAAAAACCGGCAAACCTAAAATTATATTTGCAAGCAGCATTTTTGCAGATGCTATACAGTACCTACATAAAACGATTAGACAGCCGCAATGCGAAACAGCTGATCGCCGGATATTTCTAATCGGACAGTTGCCGAATCAAAAATTAGATACTCGTTCCTTAGAAACCGTTTTTGCAACTGCCATAACATTCTACTGGTGTGATTTGGCCTTATCAAAGGATATTTTATCTGCAGAGATCATACAAGTACACGATCCTACCGATCTGGTATTCATGCGCTACAATTATTTCATGAAGTATCACAAAGAGAAAAAAGAGATCAATTTCTTCTCGTCGCTATTAAAAAAATGTAAGCCGGGATTATTCGCAAATAATTACTCCAGCATACATTTCCTCAACAACCCAACAAACAGATATAAGTTAGTCCCCCTCAAATTTTTCAGTTGGTAGACTGTAGTATTTATGACAAAGGAAGAAATTACAATATTAAAGGCTATCGCCATTTGCTACAAACCGTACTTAAAGCCCGAAGAGGCTATGATATACTGCAACCTGGGTAGTACGCAGCTTTTAGTAAAAACAAAAGCTTTGGGAATTTATAAGAACGCTAGCGGCTATTACAAAAAAGAAGACCTTGATATGATGATGTCTGGTATAACCAATCTTTCTGATAAACTAAATAAGAAATAAACTCACGTTCTCATTATTCTACTCTATTACCATTTAGTTACAATATGGGATTTGCATCAACTTAAGTTTAAATGTTAGTTCCATACCTTTCTTTATTGAATGCATTAAATTCTTCCTTTAGGGCATTAAACACTTTTTTTTGGTTTTCAAATAACATGTCTTCCGATATTATTGTCTTGATGATATTAATATTCCCTTGCTTTTCCCCGAAACAGTAACCTTGTGAGGTGGCGGCAACAAAACTAATTTTATCGTTTTCTTGATTACTTTCAAAACAATGGTAAACTGATTCAAACTCCTCATTTACCACCACCCCCATAAATCCCCAATCCTTTTTGAAGTATTGTCTTATAATATCTTCGTTTGAAATAGATGCATCTTTCACAATACGTTCCCGGTATCTCTTGAAAAAATGTGGGGGATGTATGGATATGATATTCATCTCTACAGTAGGAACAACCGCATACTTACCTTCAGGACGTGAATAAATGCCATATATACTAAGAATTGGCTTTTTCCAATCACTCCTCTTCATGGCTGTAAAATCAACAATGAACAGATTTCTCTTCTCCCGGGTTTTACAATCGTAGGACTTTGTTAGGGGATAACGGCTACTTTTCAAAACTGTTTTTTTGAAATCATTCCTGCATTCATCAAGTTTGGTCTCAAGGTTCTTTATATCCTCGAAAACCTCTTTGTGAATCTCTTGAACACTCATGGACGGAACTATCATCGTTTGGGTTGATTTTATTCTTGAGTACTATCTGGTAATTTCCTGCGGTGCCAGAATGAGTTTTGGTAGTTTTTTTAGCTGAGCAACTTTGAGCCTGTAAATATATTCTCCAATCATGTGCTTTATCATTCTTTCATGCGTAAAATTACCTTTTTTAGCCACTTCTGACTTGCATCGTTTTCTCTATTTAACGGGACGTGGCCCAATATAAGACGCCGTAGCCGAGAACAGACTATGACTTCAATTTTAAAATAAAAATTAACGCTGAAATTCTACTGGATTGGCTTATTTCAGCATAGTTGCCTAACTTTGTTTAACAAGGATTATTATTTTACTCACCGTTTGCCTAACTGGCGAACAATTGGCGAACTACCATATAAAGTATTATTGCTCAGGAAGAAGGAAGTTCCAGTCCCGGGCACTTGAAAGCTTTGTAAGTCGTTGACTTGCAAAGCTTCTTTTATTTTTATACCTACCCTTTACTATAGAGATTGTTTAGGAACAGCGTGATACACTACCTCAGATATTTCCTGAACCTGAAGTACTTTCGTTCTCAACCCGTATCCTTTGCTTAGTCTTGGCTTTACACTTTATGGTACTCTTCCAACCGATTGATTTACTTAGTTAATGTTTGTTTTTGGTTTTTGGACCGGTGACCTTAATAGCTTGTTTGTAATGTTCAATATCTTTCAAAATGTTTACATCAGTATACAGATAACCTAACAGCCCGTGATAGTAACGGACTTCGGCCAAATTCAGTTTTCAGCTTCGGCAATAGTTTGGATATTTTAATAGTTATGCAGGATTTTAAATCAGGGACCTAAAGAGTTTTGAAGCAGTGATGCAACCCCTGGCTTTAAAGAAAAATAATAAATTTTTGTTTAAAATTTAATCATTTGATTAAAACATTTGGATAAATTAAAAACTTGTTTATATCTTTGTCCCTGAAACGAATTTTAATGCACAATGGCGATGAAGAAGGAAATAAAAACATTGGACACCTCAACCGAAGAAAAAATAAAAGAAGCTGCCCGAACCGTATTTCATAAAAAAGGCTTCGCAGCTACCCGCACAAGAGATATTGCGGAGGAAGCAGGCATCAACCTGGCGCTGCTTAATTATTATTTCCGGAGTAAGGAGAAGTTGTTTAATATCATAATCCTTGAAACCGTTACAGGTTTTATGCAAAATATGTCGATGGTATTGAATGACGGGAAAACCACGATTGAGAAAAAAGTGGAACAAATCGCTTCCAACTACATTGACTTCATCACCAAAGAGCCGAATATCCCGATTTTTATGTTGAGCGAAATGCGCAACAACGCAAGCGGATTAGCAGAAAAACTGCCGATTAAGCAAATTGTTTTGAACTCCATATTTTTTAAGCAACACCAGGAAGCGGTAGCAAAAGGAAAGATTACAGAACCCAATCCTTTACATTTTTTGATGAACCTTTTAGGATTGACAGTGTTCCCTTTCCTCGCCAAACCTTTGCTGCAAACAGTGAACGGAATGAATGATGCGGAATTCAACAAGATGATGCAGGAACGTAAAAAGCTGATACCGGTTTGGATAAAAGCGATGATGAAGGCAAAATAATTTTTTTTCTCTTAAACTAATCAAATGATTAAAACGAAATGACAAACAAGATGATAAAAAAAGCAATTTTGGCTGCCTGCTGCTGGATATTAGCTGTCAACGCTGTCAATGCACAGTGGCTCACGTTGGATGAATGTTACCGGCTGGCAAAGGAAAACTATCCGGCGGTTAAGAAAATGGACCTGGTGGCCAAGTCGGCAGATTATACTATAAATAACGCCAGGAAAAAATTTTTGCCGCAATTCAATATAGCAGGACAGGCTACTTACCAATCGCAGGTAGTGGATTATGGCGATTTGCTTGGCGGGGCTTCTTCTCCTTTGGGCTTTTCGCCACCCGCATTCAGCAAAGACCAGTATAAAATTTCTGGAGAGGTGGAGCAGTTATTGTTTGATGGTGGAAATACCCGTTATCAGAATGAGATAACAAAGGCCAACGCCGGCTTACAAAAACAAAATGTGGAAGTGGAACTGTATGCGATAAACGACCGTATCAACGCTATTTTCTTTTCTATTCTTTTGCTGGATGCACAACTGGAACTGAACAATCTTAAAATTGCCAATCTCCAAACCCAGTTGGACAAAACAGAAGCTGCCTACAAATACGGAACGGCTTATGCCAGTGATGTAAATGAAATCAAAGCCGAAATAGAAAATACAAAATCTTCAAACATTGATTACGGGGGAAACCGTTCGGCTTTTCTGAAAATGCTTTCTGTTTTTATAGGTAAGGAAGTTGCATCTTCTTCGGAACTGCTGAAACCTGAACCTGAGCTGTCATCAGGAGAAATCAACCGCCCGGAACTGAAACTGTATGATTTGCAAAAAAACATTCACGTAGCTCAAACAAAACAACTGAAATCAGGCTATATGCCCACATTCAAAGCATTTTTCCAGGGTGCTTACGGAAGACCTACGCTTAATCCTATTTCTAATGATTTCGGAGCGTGGTATATTACCGGTATCCGGCTTAACTGGTCACTCGGAAGTCTTTATACACTGAAAAATCAACGCGCTATTTACGATCTGAACAGCCAGGCTGCAGATACAGACAAAGAAACTTTCATCCGTAACGTACAAATGGATATTGCCCAACAGGATGAAAATATAAAGAAGTACACGGAAATCATCGGCCAGGACAATAAAACGATTGCATTGAGAGAAGCAGTTACCCAGTCAGCTTCTGCACAACTGGCGAACGGTGTTATCACTACCCACGAATATATCCAGAAGGTCAATAATGAAAATGCAGCAAAGCAAAACCTGATCTTACACCAGATACAGTTGTTGCAGGCGCAGTATAATTTAAAATTTAAGTCAGGCAATTAAATTAATGGACAGTGGATAATGAACAATGGACAGCGGACGATGAAAACAAGCAATTCAAAAAATAAAATACAGACAGAAATGGAAAATAAGATCAATGTATTATTAAAGGCAATCAAAAAATCATTGTCAATTGTCAACCATCAATTGCCAATTAGAAAGTCATTGCCAATTGTTTTAATAGTATTATTTCTCGCTTCGTGCAGTAACAAAATAGACTATGATGCTTCGGGAAACTTTGAAGCAGATGAAGTTATTGTATCGGCACAACAGAACGGTGTTTTACTTACCTATAATGTAAAAGAAGGAAATCAGTTAAAAGCTGGTGATAATGTTGGTCAGATTGATGTTAAAATTGTGGAACTCCAAAAAGCACAGACTGAAGCGAGTATTGAAGCATTAAATCAAAAAACAGTAGCTCCCAACGACCAGGCTGAATTGGTGCGCCGTCAGTTGGAAGTGCAAAAAGCACAACTGGAACAACAGCTAAGAGAAAAAAATCGTACCGAAAACCTGGTAAAGGCAGATGCTGCCACACGCAAGCAACTGGACGACATCAGCGCGTCTATCGATCAGTTGAAAAAGCAAATTGCAGTTACGGAACAGCAATTAAAACTAAATACCTATAACACCAATACACAGAACCGCAGCATATTGAGCGAAAAAGCTCCAATGGAAAAAATGGCAGCACAGCTTCAGGAACAAATCAATAAAGGTCAAATCATCAACCCGATTAACGGAACTGTATTGGCTAACTATGCCCTGCAGGGGGAAATGCAAACAATGGGCAAACCTCTTTACAAAATTGCCAATACAGAAACGCTTGATCTGAGGGCTTATATTACCGGAGCACAATTACCACAGGTAAAAATCGGACAATCAGTAAAAGTAAGGATTGACAATGGCAAAGACGGTTACAAAGAGTACCAGGGAACCATTACCTGGATTTCAGCAAAATCTGAATTTACACCTAAAACCATTCAAACCAAAAACGAAAGAGCCAACCTGGTGTATGCTATCAAGGTAAATGTAAAGAATGATGGCTATCTGAAAATAGGAATGTATGGAGAAGTATTGTTTAATTGACAATGGACAATGGATAATGGACGGTGGATGATGAATAATGGATAATGGACAGTGGACAATGAAACGGTTATTTTCAATTGTTAATCGCCAATTGAAAAATCATCAATTGCTAATTATAAAAATATGGAAAATATTATAGCGGGTAAAAGTTATGCTTTCGCGATACGGATTGTGAATTTGTATAAACATCTTTCTAATGCAAAGAAGGAATACGTTCTATCAAAACAATTGTTGAGCAGTGGAACGGCGATAGGTGCTTTAGTTAAAGAAGCTGAACACGCCCAATCAAAAGCCTATTTTTTGAACAAAATGAATATAGCACTCAAAGAAGCTAATGAAACCGAATACTGGTTGATGTTACTGAAGGATACTGGTTTTCTTACAGAGCAGGAGTTTGGTTCAATGAAAGAAGATTGTTTATCTATCTTAAAGTTACTCATCAGTATAGTAAAAACAACTAAGCAAAAACTTAAACGCAGTTAATGGAGAGTGGAGAATGGATAATGGATAATGAATCGTCAACTGTCAATCATCAACCGTCAACTGTCAATCGTCAATTAATATGAGCTCAGTAAGCGTAAAAAATATCATCAAAACCTATAACAAAGGCGAGGTAAAAGCTGTCAATGATGTTTCATTTGAGGTAACTAAAGGCGAGTTATTTGGTTTGATTGGCCCCGATGGAGCAGGCAAAACATCCATATTCCGTATCCTGACTACCTTGTTGCTTGCAGATAGCGGAACGGCAACGGTGGAGGGATTTGATGTGGTTAAGGATTATAAGGAAATCCGAAATATTGTAGGTTATATGCCCGGTCGCTTCTCACTGTACCAGGATTTAACAGTAGAAGAAAACCTCAGCTTTTTCGCAACGGTTTTTGGTACTACCATTGAAGATAATTACGAGCTCATCAAAGATATTTACGAGCAGATAAAGCCTTTCAACAGCAGGAGGGCAGGAAAACTTTCAGGAGGTATGAAGCAAAAACTGGCTTTGTGCTGTGCCCTGATCCACAAGCCTAAAGTTTTGTTTCTGGATGAACCCACCACAGGTGTAGATGTAGTTTCGAGAAAAGAGTTTTGGGATATGCTCGGCAAACTGAAAAAGCAGGGTATCACTATTGTTGTTTCCACTCCTTATATGGATGAAGCTACGCTTTGCGACCGTATCGCATTGATACAAAACGGCAGTATAATGTCCATTGATACACCCGGCAATATCATTAACAATTTTCCTAAAGCCTTGTTCGCTGCCAAAGCGGATAATATTTACAAGCTCTTGCAGGATCTACGCGCTGAGGCTGAAGTTGAAAGCTGCTATGCCTCCGGCGAATATACACGTTTTACGATGGGCCATGGACAATTGACAACGGATAATGTAAAAAGTAGACTGATTGAAAGCGGACATAAAAATCTTGTAATTAAGAAAATTATCCCAAGCATAGAAGACTGCTTCATTCGATTAATGAACAGTTAAAAGGTGACAATGGAAAGTGGACAATGGACAGTGGACAGTGAATAATTGCAAAACAAAAAATAGTTATGGATAACAATAGAAAGAATAAATCATCGTCAATTGAACAATCATCGTCAACTGTCAATTGTCAATCGTCAATTGAACAATCGTCGACTGTCAATCGTCAATTGTCCATTGAATGTCGAAAACTGACCAAGCAGTTCGGAGCTTTCAAAGCTGTTGATGAAATTTCCTTTGATGTAGAACAAGGCGAGATATTCGGTTTTCTCGGTGCAAACGGAGCAGGAAAAACCACTGCAATGCGTATTCTTTGCGGGCTATCCTATCCTACCTCGGGCCAAGCCACCGTAGCCGGTTTTGATGTATACAAACAGCAGGAAAGCATTAAAAAGAATATTGGCTATATGAGCCAGAAATTCTCCCTGTATGATAACCTGACCATATTAGAGAATATTGAGTTTTACGGTGGAGTGTATGGCGTTTCGAGGCCCGATATAAAAACACGCAGCAACAAACTGATCACCACATTGGGGTTGGAAAAGGAAGCTAAAAAATTAGTAGGCGAACTGCCTTTGGGATGGAAACAGAAGCTTGCTTTTTCGGTTGCCATTTTTCACCGTCCGAAAATTGTGTTTCTGGATGAACCCACCGGAGGCGTTGATCCTGTAACCAGGCGGCAGTTTTGGGATATGATTTACGAAGCGGCAGCCGACGGGATTACGGTATTCGTAACTACGCATTACATGGACGAAGCAGAATATTGCAACCGCATCAGCGTAATGGTAGATGGTCGTGTAGAAGCGTTAGACAGCCCGGCAAACCTTAAAAACAAGTTTAATACTGATACTATGGATGATGTTTTCTATCAATTGGCAAGAGGAGCTAAACGAATGGACAATTAACAATGGACGATGGACAGTGGACGATGGACAGTGAATAATTGAAAAACAAAAAAATAGTTATGGATAACAATAGAAAGAATAAATCATCGTCAATTGGACAATCATCGTCAACTGTCAATTGTCAATCGTCAATTGAAAAATCGTCAATTATCAATTAAAACAAATGAAACAACTATTCGCTTTCATACGCAAAGAGTTTTACCATGTATTCAGAGACAGGCGCACCCTGCTGATTCTCTTCGGAATGCCTGTTGCCCAAATCTTACTATTTGGTTTTGCATTAAGCAGTGAAGTGAAAAATATCGGCGTCGCCATATTGGATAACGCTCATGATGTACAAACGGAACAGATTATTTCAAAAATACAGTCAAGCTCCTATTTTCAGATTAAGAAACCAGCATTGAATTATAAGGAAATTGAACACCGCTTTAAAGAGGGTGAAATAAAATGTGCTATTCTTTTTCCTGCAAATTTTGGTTCAGACCTTTATAAGACCGGCGGTGCACAGATACAGATCATCGCTGATGCTTCCGACCCAAACACAGCAACAACGGTAACAAACTATCTGAATACCATTATCAATAATTACCAGCAGGAATTGAACCCAACCGCAAAGTTGTCTTATCAGATTATTCCTGAAATGAGAATGTTGTATAACGAAGATCTGAATGGCTCACTCAACTTCATTCCGGGTGTGATTGCTTTGATATTTATGATTGTGAGCACCGCATTGACTTCTGTTGCAGTAGTGCGTGAGAAAGAATTGGGCACAATGGAGATACTATTGGTGTCGCCCTTTAAGCCGATAATGGTATTGATTGCGAAAGCAGTTCCTTACCTGGTGCTGTCGCTCATTGATTTTATCATCATCCTGTTGCTTGCCGTATTCTTTTTGAATATAGAAATACAGGGCAGCCTGGTACTGATCTTCGCTGAAAGTATCCTCTTCATCATAACCTGTCTTTCACTGGGTTTGCTGATTTCCAATGTTACCGCTTCGCAGCAAACGGCAATGCTGATTTCTATGATGGGAATGATGCTGCCTACCATGTTGCTTACAGGTTTTATGTTCCCGTTGGAAAATATGCCCAAAGCGTTTCAGTGGTTTTCCTATATCGTTCCGTCAAAATATTACTATACTATTATAAAAGGCGTAATGCTCAAAGGGCTTGGCTTCAGTTATGTATGGAAAGAAACGCTTATTCTGGCAGGAATGGCATCAGGGTTGTTGTTTGTGGCATTGAAGAATTTTAAAATTAGACTTTAATTAATGGAGAATGGATGATGAGAAAATGAGTAGAGGAAGGTTCTTATCATCATCAATTGTCAATCATCAATTGTCAACTGTCAATTGTCCATTGTCCACTGTTAACTATCAATCGTTAATTGGAAAAAATGAAAACATTACTTTTTATATTACAAAAAGAATTCCGCCAGATTTTGAGGGACAAAACAATTCTGGCGATGATGCTTGTTGCACCTACAATGCAGTTGATTATACTGCCGCTGGCTGCCAATTTTGAAGTAAAGAATGTGAATGTAGCTTATATTGATCATGACCACAGCAGCTATTCTCAAAAGCTGGAAAATAAAATAGCTTCATCTGGTTATTTCAAAATTGCAGGCAGTCCCGGCTCCTTTAAAGAAGGATTGAAGCTGATTGAGTATGGTAATGCCGATCTGGTGTTGGAAATTCCGGCAGGATTTGAAAAAAATCTTGTCCGTGAAGGTAACCAAAAAGTGAATCTTTCTGTAGATGCGATTAACGGCACAAAAGCCGCTTTGGGTGGCGCGTACCTTGTTCAGGTATTGGCAGATTTTAACAGCAATCTTGATGTAAACATAAAGTCGCCTAAGAATCAGATAGCAGCACCGTCCGCAAAAATTTCGGTGGAGAGCATCAATTGGTATAATCCGAGGGCGGAATATAAATACTATATGGTGCCGGGAATATTGGTACTGTTACTCACCATGATTGGAGGCTTTATTACAGCACTGAATATTGTAAAGGAAAAAGAGATAGGAACGATTGAACAAATCAATGTAACGCCTATTAAAAAATGGCAGTTCATACTCGGAAAACTAATTCCGTTCTGGATTGTAGGAATGATTGTGTTTACTATAGGATTGACGGTAATGTACCTGGTTTATGGCATTTTCCCCACGGGCAGTTTATTGGCTTTATACTTGTTTGCTGCCGTCTATCTGGTAGCCTTATTAGGCCTGGGATTATTGATTTCCACTTTTGCCGATACACAGTTGCAGGCAATGTTTATCGCCTATTTTTTTATGATGATATTTATGCTGATGAGCGGCTTCTTCACCAGTGTAGACAGTATGCCGGATTGGGCAAGAACGATGTCGGACTTTACACCCGTAACGCATTTTATTAAAGTCGTCCGGTTGATTGTATTAAAGGGAGCCGGATTGGCAGATGTGGGAACAGAGCTCGGTTACCTCGCAATGTTTGCCGTAGCATTAAACGGTTTTGCAATCTGGAATTACAGGAAAACAACGTAAAAAAATATACGTATCTGGCAATGGGAAAACAAAAGGGCACATTTGCGAAAGAAAAAAGAAAATTTTTCAAAGAAGCCCGTTCCTGTTTTGCCGAACTGAAATATGCTTTGAGCGTTGTGACACAGTTTGCCAGGGCTTTTGCGGCAGATATGCTTCGGAACATGAAGGGCCGAACCATGCAACTTTTGTTGATTAATAGATTATCTGTTTATTACACACGACTGCTGGGCTACCTCGACTATCAAACTGTTGAAGCACTTAAAAATCGTATAGATAAAGTAATTTACGGTTTGGGTATTGCCCAGCATTTTGAATATTGGGGTTGAGAGAAAAAAATTATTGAAGAACATAATTGGGTGACAGGGTTGATTTAGGCAATAGCGGGTACGGAACGCATTTCAAAAGAATTGGTGAACAATTCGGACCGTTTGACCTTGCTGTTCTGGAATGCGGGCAGTACAACGAAAAATGGGCTTTTGTACATTCTTTTCCCGAAGATACCGTCAAGGCGGCAAGTGATCTCAGGGCAAAATGCATTCTTCCTGTTCATCAATCCAGGTTCCTGCTGGCTCAGCATAATTGGTTTGAACTACCCGAAAGAGTTACAGCATTGGCTGAGGCAAATAAGTTGCCTGTTTTGACACTCTTAATAGGTGAAAAAGTGAAGTTAGACAATCTGTTGAGACAATCTTTTTACCAATGGTGGAAGGACATACAATAAAAAAGTACGACTCAAAAATTAAAAAAGGAATAAAGATTTATTAAATCAGCAACAGGAATGTTCGAGAATTTTCAGACGATAACGATTATTATTGCTTCCATAGCTTTATTTGTATTTGGGTTACAAAGTTTCAGCAAGGAGATAGAACACTTAGGTGCAGAAAGACTTTCCAAATGGATAAGAAAAATAACCAGGATCCCTTTGGGTGGATTTCTGTTGGGTGGTGTGTTTACCGCTGTGATACAATCGAGTACTTTAGTATCCACACTTACGGTTTCTTTGGTCAATGCCGGTGTAATCACTTTTCGCGACAGCATCCTGATCTTGCTTGGAACTAATGTTGGCACCACCTCTACCGCGTGGATCGTTTCAATGAACTCATCTTTTCTTGGTCCGTTTTTTATCGTATTGGGAACAATCATCAGTATGGTTCCTGCTAAAATAGCCGTTGCGGGAAAATCAATATTCTACTTCGGTTTTATCTTCTTTGCACTGTCATTTATCAGCCAGGCAATGGAACCGATAAAAAACGACCCTTATTTGGTTGGCATTTTGTCAACAGCATCTAATCCCATACTGGGAATTGTTTATGGGATTATCATTACAATAATCATTCAATCGAGCTCAGTCGTAGTGGGTTTGGTTATTGTACTGCTTTCTCAGGGTACAATCAATATTGACATTGCTATTCCTATTGTGATAGGAGCCAATATAGGTACCACCTCTACAGCTTTAATGGTAAGCCTCAGATTTTCCCCCATTTCAAAATTGGTGGCGTGGTCAGCATCAACTTTTAACATTGTCGGCGTTATACTGATGTTCCCATTCTTTGGTTTGCTGAAAAATATAGCTGTTTCCTTTAGCCAGGAACCGGCTTTACAGGTAGCAATGGCTTACACCATTAGTAATACTTTTACTTCGCTTTTCTTTCTTTTACTGATTAATCCAACGATAAAGAGATTACAAAAGCACAAATGGTATAAGCAATCTATTGAGGATAACACGCCAAAGGAAAATAGGCATAAAGACCCATAACAAAACATCTTTGCCTGCATCAAAACTCATTTTTCGAACATGATTGGTTTGGGGAGTATTGATTGGAGCAGAGGTTTGAATGATAGGGAAACAAATTAATGAGAGCCTCGTGATATGTCAAACGTGAAATGTGAGGCGTGAAAGCTAATCTTACATCTCACGTTTAGAAAGGATTATTTTTTAAAAAGCTTATTCCTGTTTAGCCCAACATCACAACAGGCGATAAACAGAGACCAGGAACTTTACATTCAACTTTATCCTTATATAATAACAGAATGCAATAATGCAGAAATAATGCCTTATAGGATGCTATAGTTGTAGTTCTATTCAGGATTTCTTCGAAATCTGATTTTAAATTTGTGTTATGAAAATTCTGCTGATAGAAGATGAAAAAGAGCTTGCCCTAAGCGTTGTAGAGTATCTTTCAGGAGAAAGCTACTTATGCGAGGTTGCTGCTACCTTTACTGAAGCGATGAAAAAAATAGAAGTATTTGATTATGATTGTATTTTACTGGATATAACGCTTCCGGATGGCAATGGGCTAAAAATTTTAGAAGAATTGAAAAAAGAGAATAAACAGGACGGTGTTATTATAATTTCTGCCAGGAATTCCCTGGATGATAAGATTAAAGGGTTGCAAATAGGCGCAGATGACTATCTCACAAAACCTTTTCATCTGTCAGAATTAACGGCCCGCATATACTCCCTGATACGAAGAAAGCAATTCAACAATTCCAATATTGTAAGACAGGGTGAATTGGAAATAGACCTTCTGGCAAAAACGGTTGCAGTAAATAAGGCCGTGGTTACACTTACAAAAAAAGAATTTGGCTTACTTATATACTTTATCGGTAATAAAAACAGGGTACTTTCTAAAAGCACCCTGGCTGAACATCTTTCAGGAGATTTCGCGGATATGCTCGACAATCACGACTTCGTATATGCACACGTAAAGAACCTGAAGAAAAAGCTGAATGAAGCCGGATGCGAACAATTTTTAAAAACTGTTTACGGTACCGGATACAAATGGGAAGGATGAAAAATCTATTGCAGAAGTCACTTAAGCAGCTCACTGTTTTTGCATTTATTGTTTTTGCGCTGAGTATTCCATCGTATTTTCTGTTGGTGGACTGGATCTGGCTGAATGAATTAGACGAAAACAATGAACTTATCGCTGAGAGAATAGAAAATGAGTTTAATGAACAAAAGATCAGTGACGAAAAATTGGCTCAAAGCATTCAATTCTGGAATGAAATACAGCCTGTAAGTAAGGTAGCGCTTATTCACCAGCCGTTAGTAAAGGATAGCCAGTATACGGTGATGCGGCAAAATCCATATTCTACAAAAGAAGCTATTGACCGCTTTCGTGGGTTAAAGACAAATATTAAGATCAACAATCAGAATTATTCACTGGTTGTTGAAACGAACGTTGAAGAAACAGAGGAAACCGTTGGTTATATTGCGATGGTTACGTTACTGTTTTTCCTGATTCTGGTAGTTGGTTTCTGGATATTGAACAGAAGGCTTTCGAAAAAAATATGGCAACCCTTTCAGGACACTTTGCAGAAATTAAAATCATTTCAGCTAAATGGTCAAAATAGAATTCAGTTCCAGGATACTGATACTATAGAATTTGCTGAATTAAACGCAACGCTCGACAAATTGCTTCAACACAGTATTGCCACTTACAAAAATCAAAAAGAATTTACGGAAAATGCTTCCCACGAGCTGCAAACACCCCTGGCTATCCTGAAAAACAAACTGGATATTTTGTTGCAAAGTGATGACCTGACTGAAAGACAATATCATATTGCGGAAGAAATGAACAAAGCATTAATAAGAAGTTCCCGAATAAATAAGAATCTCTTGTTGCTTGCAAAAATTGAAAACAGCCAGTTCGATAGTTCTGAGCTTATTAGGTTTGATACCATAGCACTTCAAAGTATGGAGGCTTTGCAGGAACATTTTAAAGAGAAGAAAATAGATGTAAGCACCGATATTCTTTCAAATGTAGAAGTAAAAGGCAATAGTGGTTTAACAGAGGTTTTAGTCAATAATCTTCTGATCAATGCCATCCGGCATACTTTACCGGAAGGCTCTACAAGGATTACATTATCAAAATCTGCTTTTGAAGTTTCCAATTCAGGAGAACAAGCGCTCAATCCGGATTTGCTGTTTAAGAGATTTTCAAGAATGTCTGACGATAACCGCGGTAGTGGTTTAGGGCTTTCAATTGTCCAGGAAATATGCAAGCTTCAGGGCTGGACAGTGAAATATGACTTCGGCAATAAAGAGCATCTCTTTTCGGTAAAATTTTAGATAGCGGGAAACAAATATTTTTTGCGCCCTGGTGGTATATGTCAACTTAACAAAACTGTGTTGCAGCAAAGTACGGGGATATACTAAGCGATTGCCCGACTTTAACTTTTCTGCAATTGAATGTAGTTTTTAACCACAAAATACACAAAGCGCTTACACAAAGAAGCGCAAAGAAACGAGCCGCCCTGGTAAGCGCTCCGTGATCTTTGTAACATGCTTTGAAGCCGATATGGTTAACCGGTGAAGTTGCATATATAATTTTAGCTTTTACGCAACACTATCCGCCCTGCGAAATCTAGCTTCAAAATTCCTTCTAAATTGATATGGTACTTTGTCTCGCTTTTTAACAGGCAAAATATGATTTCCAGCAGGAGATTACTGAATCTTATAAACAACAGATTTTCCGCGTTATTCACAATTTTAGGATTGTATATAACGATATCATTTCTCACAAGAGTTGTCTTCTTTTCGTGGTCTGCAAAAAATATTGATTTCAATTTAATTTATATTCTTAAGGCATTCCTTATAGGATTTGTTTTCGATACTTCCATAGGATTATCATTCCTGTTGCTCTACGCTATTTACCTTCTGCTGTTTCCCAAAAAATGGATTGGTTCATTAGCAGATAAGATAGTTACCTATCTCTATCTCTCTGTTGTTTTGATTATCATCTTTTTTAGTTTGATAGCGGAGTTTCCTTTTTGGGATGAATTTGGAGTAAGATTCAATTTTATAGCAGTTGACTACCTGATATATACCTACGAAGTTGTCAGCAATATTAACCAGTCGTATCCCTTGCCGATTATTATTATTGTTTTAATTGCTTTGGTAATTAGCACGTTTATGCTGCTGCATAAAACAGGGGCACTGAGGAACACATTTTCTGACAAACGTTCTATACGCATCAGAGCATTTTATACGTTTCCCATATTGCTTACTGCGTTCCTGTTATTAAGAACAATGAAAAACAAGCAGGCAGATTTTAGCGATAACCCTGCAATAAATGAAGTTGGAAAGAATGGTGTATTTTCTTTTTTTGCGGCATTCAGGTCCAATGAACTGGATTATGATATGTTCTATCCCAAACTCAATGAAAAAAAAGCATACGCTGTTTTAAAGAAAAATATCCTGCAGAAAAACCAGCATTATACCTCTGCCCAGTGGGACGATATAAGCAGGATAACACAAGGAGGAAAAGAAAGCCGTCCTAATATCATCCTGATTGCTATAGAAAGCTTTAGTGCAGATTTTTTAAAAGCGTTTGGTAACCAAGAAAACCTTACACATCATTATGACAGCCTTGCTGATCAAAGTATTTTCTTTACCAATTTATACGCAACAGGTACAAGAACGGTAAGAGGGATGGAAGCGCTTACACTTTGCGTTCCACCAACCCCGGGCAATAGTATTGTAAGAAGACCAGATAACCAGCATATCTTTTCTATTGCTACCATACTCAGGCAAAAGCATTATCACCCGCTCTTCATTTATGGTGGGGATGGTTATTTTGATAACATGAATAATTTTTTTGGCGGACAGGGGTTCGACATTGTAGACAGAAACAGGGGAAATCCTTTATCTGATAAGATTGATACACGCCGGTATACTATTCCTGATAAAGAAGTGAGTTTTGAAAATGCATGGGGAATTTGTGACGAAGACTTATACAAACAGGCTATCAAATATGCTGATCAGAGCTTTGCAGCCAATACACCATTTTTTCAATTTGTGATGACCACGTCCAATCATAAGCCCTATACTTTCCCAACAGGCAAAATCAATCTTCCGCAAGGTGACAGGAATGCGGCTGTAAAATATACGGATTATGCATTGGGAAAATTTATTTCCGATGCGCAAAAGAAGTGGTGGTTTAAAAATACCGTATTCGTTATAGTTGCCGACCATTGTGCAAGCAGTGCGGGCAAATGGGAGATTAACATTGACAAGCATCATATTCCGGCAATAATTTATAACCTGCCTCACCCGCCACAAAGAATAAACAGATTAGTTTCACAAATTGACTTAATGCCCACATTGTTCGGATATTTGAACTGGAACTATACTTCAGACTTATATGGCAGGGATATTAATCAAACTGAAACAGGCGAAGAAAGGGCATTTATAGGGAATTACAGGACATTAGGCTTATTTAAACAAAACCTGTTCACCCAGATAGACGACAGAAAAAGAATTATACAGTTTTCCGTATCTCAAAAAGATGAATCAATGTTAGAAACGGAAAATAAAAATGAGGAATTAATTTCAGAAACTATTTCATATTACCAAACGGCAAGTGAGCGATTTAAAAACAATAAAATGAAAGAAAAATAACAACATATATACACCTTGCTATAGTTATCTATGATCCAACCATATTAGAAGTTCTAATTTCTTCCAGTTGCAAATCAATAGCCAATTGTTTACAATCAGGGTATACGTCTTGTGAGACAGTTATAAAAAAACGAGTGCATAAATATGTTGGGTACCATTGGCAATAGCATTGCGAAGATCAACAATCTAATCTTTGGTATAATAATTTATAAGCGCTGTGATTACCTGAGCAATATTAATGAACTGTATAAAACCGCTTTGTGCAAATGTGTTCATTTCATTTGGATGCATTTCAAATTTTCGTATACAGGTACTACTGATGCGGCAGATGCCTCGTGCCTCGGCATGACAAGCAGGAGAATGTATGTTGAACAATAGTACCCATGTTCAACAATAGTACTAATGCCGAACAAAGGACTGCAGTTTGTATTCTAGGATATATAAACGACCAAATTTATTTTCAAATCAGGCAACATTTGCATACTTGTCCACATATTTTTCCCCACGTTTGATAACAGCGAACATCCGTAAAATGAGCTTAAATCTTATATT